>Ga0075560_12_pt1 | contig 435687 bp, 394 predicted proteins | sample RifGroF2_FD_68116 | JGI IMG/M metagenome (GOLD analysis project Ga0075560, IMG submission 68116) | candidate division TM6 bacterium GW2011_GWF2_28_16
TTATAAATTAACGGAAATTATGGCTAACTATAATTCTAGAGTTTCTTACTTAAGAACTTCACGTCCAGAGACTCCCATTTTATATAATAAAAACGAAGAATTTAAAATTGGCGGCTGTAAAATATTACGTGAAAGTAATAACGATAAAGTTTGCATAATCGCTGCAGGAATTACTCTTCATGAAGCATTACAAGCACATGAAGAACTCTTAAAACAAAATATAAATATTTCTGTAATAGATTTATATTCGATTAAACCATTAGACACAGAAACTATATTAAAAATAGTCAAAAAATCTGGTAATAAAATTATTACAGTCGAAGATCATTATATTCAGGGTGGTCTAGGACAAGCTATAAATAGCGAACTTATGAACGAAAATATATTAATAAAAAATTTAGCTGTTACAAAGCTACCAAGATCTGGTAGCGAAGAAAGATTGTTAGCATTCGAGGAAATTGATGCTAAAAGTATTATTAAAAAAGTATTAGAATTAATTTAAATTGAGGTAGCGGCAGGCTATCGCCTGCTGCGAATTAACATTATTATTATACATTAAAGCTACAAAAAACATTTGACAAAACTCCCATTATACATGAGTATATTTTGTCTAAAGTAGCTGTTTAACAATTATAAAATACAGGGAGTTTTTAATGACCAAAATTATTAAAAGTAAAATAGCAATACTAGCGCTATTAAGTGCACTGTTGTGTACTAATACTTATGCGCAAAATAATAAAAAAATAAAATCACCAACAACTTTAACTAAAACAGAAAGAACTGATTTGGTTGAACAAGATGATGAAGAAGAAGTAATTACACCAGCAAAACAAAAAGAAATCCCAACTGTAAGTGCAATACAACAACCATTAATTAAACCACCAATTAAATTTGTAAAAGACGATCTAGAAGTTACATTTGGTGGTAAATTAAAAACAGAATACGATGCTTATATAAATAACTTTTATTTAAATAAAAATACTCCAGATGATATTAGTTATTTTAAAGAAACAATAGACTTAACACTTGATGCTGTATTTGGTGAAAAAAAATATGGGCACAAAGCTGTTGAAGCCTACACTTGTTTGCGCATGAAAAATAAATGGGGCGTTGTTGGAGCATACAAAAGCACAACAGAAACAGAAGTTACGCTTAGCGATATTTCGCTTGGCGAACACTCTCACTATGCAAGTAGACCCAACCCTTGGTTCAAAGATGCATGGTTACAATTTAGCTTGAACAAAGTCTTTAATTCAGATAACGATAAAATACAATATGTTAAAGTTGGTTGGTTCCCATTTTTATTGGGCAGAGGCGTTGCATTTGGTCCATTTTATGCAACAGTTTATGAAAACTTAGGACTATTTAGTTACAATGCAGACTCATCTGCTCCTGGTATAAATTTGCATGGCGAACTTGTAAAAGATAAATTGTGGTACGATTTATACTATTCAAAATTTGAAGATAATAGCGCTTCTATAAATGATACATTTAATAATACAGAAAGAATTAATTTTGTAGGACATCGCTCTGCACCTTATAGAGGCGAAGGCAAAGATGATGAACTTTGGGCTGCAAGATTAATGTATATACCTGTAAGTAATTCTAGTTTTGGTAAAATTAATTTAGAACCATATATTTATTTTAACGAAGCTTCAGATCAAAAAATAGAAATTACTGGTGATACCAAAACACAACTTGGTGCATACGGTATAGAAGGCAGATACAAAAAAAATAAATTTAAATTTGGTGGCGAAGTTGCTTTTAACTATGGCCAAGAAAAATTGTATTCTATAGATAGAAATAAAGTACAGCTTGCAGTTGTAAAAACAGATGGCGAAATTCCAGTAAGCTCTGCTAACATATTAGATGAAACAAGCGCACAACGTGGTGCTGGAGTGCTTTATAAGGGATATAGCCATGTTTTAGTTAACGATACAGCTATTATAAAGGGAGATCTTAACGGCAAATCTGCGCCTGTAAATAATACTTCGGCATCTGATGCTTATAACAGCTTAAATATAAATAAAACAACTGCATATTCAGCTAATGATAGATTAATAAACAGATCTACAAGAATTAGACCTGAATACAGAAATAAATTTGTTGGCTGGATGGGTATTTTGGATGCAAGATTTAGAGTTAACAAGAGTGTAAAGTTAAATGCTGAATTTGGTTATGCATCTGGTGATAACGATCCTCATGTAAGCGAAGTAAATAAAAACTATCATGGCTTTATTGGCTTGCATGAATTATATATGGGTAAACGAGTCTTTTCACCACAATTACTTGGCGAACGCAACATACCAAGAGTAATGGGCTTAGTTGCTGGCCAACAAGAAGTTGCTGGATTTAGAGCAAAAACAAATAACACATTCAGTGACTTAATATACTTTGGCCTAGGCGCTAACTGGCAACCAGAAAATTTAAGAGTTAACAGATTTAAATTTAATCCAAATATAATGTTATTCTGGAAAGATGATGAATCTTATAAATACGTTCTAGATAGTGCACATCCAGATCTTAGCCAAGTATCAACAACAGAAAAAGCAAGTAATTTTATTGGTGCAGAATTTAGTATAATTTTTAGTTACGAATTAATTAAAGATTTAACCCTCGGTGCCATTGCATCATTATTTGTCCCTGGTTCTTATTATAAAGATATAAAAGGCGTTCCATTAAAAGGCGACTTTTACAGAGACAAAATACCTTCTGATGCAAGAGCAGGAGTTGATCCGGCAAACTTTAGACTTTCAGATGACAATGCTTTCTACGGCGTTGTATCTTTAGAATATAGATTCTAAAAACAAGTATTTAATACGGGCTCAATTGGGCCCGTATTTTTTATGTAAACCAAAAAAATATATTTTCTATAAAATTTTGCTATAATAATTGCGCAAAAAGCTTTTTGTATAAACGCTTTTTATTTTAAATAATTTTATAAAGGTTTTGTAAAATGCAAGTTTTAAAACGATCCGTTTATTGTGGTCTGGTCGATAAAAATTTATTAAACAAAGAAATTACTCTTATGGGTTGGGTTAATAAAAGACGCGATTTGGGTAATTTAATATTTATTGATCTGCGCGATAATACAGGCATTATGCAACTTGTATTAAACACAGAAAAATCTCAAGAATTAATAAATATTGCACAAGAAATCCGCCAAGAATTTGTGCTCGCTGCAACAGGTATAGTTACAAAAAGAGCTCCAGAAGCTGTAAATTCAAAAATAAACACTGGTGAATTTGAACTTACAGTAACTAACTTAAAAATTTTAAGCAAATCAAAAGCATTACCATTTCAAATAGACGAAGCAGAAAATGTAGATGAAGAATTACGCTTGAAATATAGATATTTAGACTTAAGACGCAAAAGAATGCATGACTTAATTTCGTTAAGACATAAAGTTATTTTTGCAATAAGAGAATTTTTAAATTCAAAAAACTTTTTAGAAATAGAAACGCCATTACTTTCCAAAAGCACTCCCGAAGGCGCTCGTGACTTTTTAGTACCTTCAAGATTACAAGAAGGTAAATTTTATGCACTACCACAGTCACCACAAATTTACAAACAACTTTTAATGGCCTCCGGAATGGACAAATATTTTCAGATAGCAAAATGTTTTAGAGACGAAGATTTTAGAGCAAATCGCCAACCAGAGTTTACACAGATTGATATGGAAATGTCGTTTATCGAACAAGACGATATAATAAATATTACCGAAGGTATATTTAAAAATATATTTGAGAAAATTTACAATAAACCACTCAACTTACCTTTTGCAAGGCGCTCATATCAAGAAGTTTTTAGCAAATTTGGGTCAGACAAACCTGACTGCCGTTTTGGGCTTGAAATTCAGGATGTTACAAATTTATTTGAGCATACTGAACTAAAGTTTTTAAAGTCTACTATTGAAGACGGTGGAAAAGTTGGTGCAATATTTGTAAAAAATCATGATTTTTCAAGATCTGAAATTAGCAATTTAGAAAATTTTGCCAAAACAAATTTAAAAGTCGCCGGTTTATTAACCTTAAAAATTACAGATAGCAAAACCATCGAATCTAGTGTTGCAAAATTTTTACCAACAAATTTCATTTTAGAGCTACAAAAATTTATTCCGGATACCAAAAGCCCTGGAACAATTTTTATAATTTCTGATAAATTTAAGAATGCTTGGGAAGCTCTTGGTAGGTTAAGACTAGAATTGGGTAAAAAATTAAATTTAATAAATGATAACGAATTTAATTTTTTATGGGTTACAGATTTTCCTATGTTTGAATGGAATGAAGAAGAAAAAAGATTTTATGCAACACATCATCCATTTACAGCTCCTAAAGATAGTTTAGACACAAAAAACTTAGAAAACGTAAGAGCTCATGCATATGATATAGTATGTAACGGCGAAGAAATGGGTGGTGGATCTATTCGTATTCACGATTCACAAATGCAATCAAAAATTTTTGAAATTTTAGGAATAAGTAAAAAAGAAGCTGAATATAAATTTGGATTTTTACTTGAAGCACAAGAACTTGGTTTTCCCCCACACGGTGGACTAGCCCTGGGTCTTGATAGATTAATAATGCTTTTGGGCCATACTGATTCTATAAGAGACGTTATAGCATTTCCAAAAACACAAAGTGGAATTTGTCCTATGATGCAAACTCCATCAAGCGTTGATGAAAAACAATTACAAGAGCTAAATATAAAAGTAAATAAAAAACAAGTTTAAATAATTATATGTATTCAAGTTCTAGAAAACGCATTGTAATTTTACTATTAAGCCTTGCCAGCCTACTTATCACAGGCTGGCTTGAATTCTTTTTGTTTAATAGAGAATATCTTTCCAAATACGATACAAATAGAATCTCTCTTTTTTTATTAATAAATATACATGTTGTTGCAATATTAATTTTATTATATTTAATAATACGACAAAGTATAAAGCTTTTTGTTGAAACAGATAAAATATCTACTGGCAGCAACTTTAGAAGGAATTTATTATTCTCTTTTAGCATATTTTCTATAATACCATCTGTTCTTGTTTTTTTTATTGCAGGCAAATTAATAACAGCAAGCATTGATCAAAATTATTTATTAATTCAAAAAGAACAAAAAAATATTGGCGTTAAAATTGTAGATTATAAAAAATTTAAATCTACCCGCAACCCTGTTTACTGGAGCTTTTTATTTACTTTTATTTTAGCAACTTTAATAATATTATTTTTATCTTTATGGTGCGCAATATATCTTGCTAAAGGCATAAGCAAACCAATACTAGAATTATTAAATGCTATGGGAATGGTAAAAAATGGCAACTGGAATGTAACTCTAAATCAGGATTACTCAGGCGATTTAAAAAATTTATCTATTGGCTTTAATCAAATGACTAAAACTTTAAAAATGGCTCATGAACAACTAGAACAAAACAACAAAGAAATGTTAATGATAATAGAAAATATAAAAGAAGCTGTTTTTTATATAAATAAACAAGCAAGAATAGTAACTTATAATACAGCTTCAAAAAATATAGTTGAAAAATTTTTAAACTTAACCAGATTTAAAAATAAAAGAATTAATTATTTTGGTCCACAGGTAACTTTAAAAGCAACAGAAATTATAAAAGAATTACTAAAAAATAATAAAAAACAGTTAACAAAAGAGATTAATTTTAGCTTTAAATCTGAACAAAAAACTTTACTAGTACATATAACAAGAGTACAAAATAATTTTAGTAATACACAAATAAACATACCAGAAGAAGGCCTTTTAATTATTATAGAAGATTTAAGTGATATTGTTAAAATGAATAAAATAAAAACTTGGCAACAAGCTGCCAGCCAAATAGCTCACGAAATTAAAAATCCACTAACTCCAATACAACTAGCAACCCAACATTTACAAAGAAAATATAAAAATATATTGCAACAAGATAAAGTTTTTTTTGATAGCACAAATACAATATTAAATCATGTAAAAATAATAAAAGATTTAGCTTCACATTTTTCTGAATACGCACAATTACCATCAAATAATCTTGAATTAATAGATATAAATAAAATTATAGAAGAAATTGGCTGTCTTTATACTGTTAGCTATCCAGAAATAAATTTTATTTATGAACTAGAACCAATAATTCCAAAAATAAAATTCGATCCAAAAAAAATAAAACGTGTTTTTGTAAATTTATTAGATAATAGTATTAGAGCTTTAAATAATAAAAATATTAACTTAAATAGAAAGGGCGACCAAAATATCATAAAAATAAAAACTAGTATAAAAACTGGATCTAATCAAATCGAGATTTTATTCTCAGATAATGGTCCGGGAATTCCCAAGAGTGTTAAAAATACACTTTTTATGCCTTATGTTTCTACTGAACAAAAGAACATGGGACTTGGGCTTGCTATTGTTCACGAAATAGTTGCACAAAATGGTGGTTATGTAAAACTAGTGGAGCCAAGTATTGAAATAAAAAATGGCGCTAGTTTTCAAATTTTATTACCTATATAAAAAATATAAGAAAGGTTTTTTTCATGAAAAAATTTAATTTGACACTTTTAGTAGCTGTTGCATGTTTATCATTATTAGCAGCTTGTTCAACATGTGATAAATGTTGCAAAAATAAAGAAGCTGAAACAGTTATAGTAGAAGAAGTTCAAACAACAGAAGCTACACCTGCAAATGAAGAAGTAGCATTAAACGAAGTAGAAGAAAATGAAGTGTTAGCAGAAAACACTGTAGACATGAACGAAAATACAGATAAGTAAAAAAACAAAAAAGAGCTATAGCTTTAAAACGTTATAGCTCTTTTTTATTTATATCACGGGAGTAAGTCATGAAAAAAATTATTAATAATAAAAATTTTAGCATTTGCATGGCAGCCTGCACAATTTTATTATTAGCTTCATGCGCAAATAATAACGAAAACAATAATAACCCAGCACAAACAAAAAATACTCAGGCTCAAGAGCAAACAAAAATAAATTCTGGAGATAACATGATCACAACAAATTCAGGTCTTAAATACGAAATTTTACAAGAAAGTACATCCACCCAACTCCCTCAACGAGGACAACAAGTTACTGTTCATTATACAGGCTGGTTAGATGAAAATGGACAACCAGGCAAAAAATTTGATAGCTCTGTAGATCGCAATGAACCATTTACATTTATTCTTGGCGTTGGCATGGTAATTTGTGGATGGGACGAAGGTGTAAGCACCATGAAGTTAGGCGAAAAACGCAGACTTATTATTCCAGCTAATTTGGGCTATGGTGTTCGCGGAGCTGGCAATATTATTCCAGGAAATGCTACACTTATTTTTGATGTTGAATTATTAAAAGTAGGCTAAATAAAAAAAAGGGGTAATTATGGATAAGCTTTATGCTCCATGGCGACATGATTATGTCACTGGAACTGCACGAAAAAAAAATAAACCAAAATTAAAAAATGATTGTGTTTTTTGTCAGCAATTTGCAGAAAATAATGATAAAAAATTTTTAATTATTAAAAGATATAAACATTGTGCAGTTATGCTTAATGCTTACCCATATAACTCCGGGCATTTATTAGTTCTGCCTCTTATTCACAAAGGCGAACTCGAAGATCTTTCGCAAGAAACAAAAAATGAGCTTATCAAAGTTATAGATATTAGTGTAAAAAATTTAAAAAAAATTCTAAAACCTGATGGCTTTAACATTGGTCTAAATTTGGGCTCCGCTGGCGGTGGAGGCATCCCTGCGCATTTACACTTTCATGTGCTACCACGTTGGCTAGGCGATACAAATTTTTTAGAAACTTTAAATTCTACAAATGTAATCTCTTCAGATTTTTATAAAATTTATGATGATTTAAAAAAAGAATTTTAAAAGGGGTATTTAGCAAAATACCCCTTTTAGATAATTAATTTACTCTTTACTGACCAGACAATATAAGTCCAAACTCATTTTTTTCAAGTGATCTATTTTTTATATTTTCATCTACTTCTAATGTAATATTTTTACATGTAATATTTTTATTTTCCGGAAACTTAGTATTTTTGTTTCTTGTTATTCGTTTTTTTAAAGTAACTAAGTCAAACTTTAATAAAGTTTTTATTGTTCTTCCTTTTTCAAATGTAGCATCATTAAATACAATATCACCATCAAATATTGTATTTTTAAACATCAATGTCTTTGCTGATAAAGTCCCTGCGTTAAATTGTGCGCTTGTAAAATCAACAGCATCATGAAACTCAATATTTTCAAATGTAATATTATCTGTAGTAACAATCTTACTAAAATTAGCTTTACCATTAAAAATTACATCTTTAATATTAATAACTTCGTTGATTTTTGTTTCTTTTAAATTAAATTCATCTTTACATTCCAGATTGCTTAAATCTAAACCATGAATTTTTAAATCTGACATGTCAATTTTTGAAAAAACAAGTTTACTATTAATTTCTTTACCACCAAAATTTACTTTCTTAAATTCACCACCTCTTAAATCAAAAACAATATCTTTTAATCCCCCTTCTTTTTTCTTTGTTGGTTCAATATATAACTCAATATCTTCGCTAAAAAACGCCTCATTGCCAACCTTTTCATCTGTGCCAAGATAGTAATAATTATTCTCGTTCTCTTTTTTAATTTTTTCAAGAGATGAATAAAACATAAATCTTTTTTTCATTAATGCTTTCTTAAAGTCAGATATTGAGGTCAAATCTACAAATTGAGACTCCTCTTCAACCTTTTTTGTTTCGGTTATTTCCACATACTCTTTTGGTTTCCCCCAAATTGTACCCAAATAATGTCCCTCTTCCGACCACATATTGTCACCATAAAGATCATCATATGAATACGATTGTTCTATTTCTTTAATTGTTTTTGTAACCTCTTCCTTGTATTCAGTCTTGCCAGAAACACTACCTATAACCATATCTAGTGTTTTTTCTAATTCATATAATTCTCTTAATTTATAAATAATTTCTTCATTTTTATTTTTTTGTCCAGTCTTGATATTCTTTAATGCAGTATTGTCTTTTATAAGATCTTCAACTTGTCGTTGCAAGACTTCATTAGCTTGCTGCACTTCACGAAGCTGTTCTTGCAAGTTCATATTTTCTTGTTGAATATTCTCTTGCTGACCCCGCAAGTCATCTTGCTTATTTTGTACAGTTCTTAACCTAGATGCACTTCCCCTATACTTTTTATCTAGTTCCTTTAGCTTGTTATCTAATTCCTTTCGCTCTTCAATTATAGCAACTAAATTTTGATTCACCGTATTAAGCTGTATTTGTAAGTTTTCATTGTCTTGATTCGCCACATTAAGCTGATTTTGAAGCACTTGCATTTGTCCTGGGCCATTTCTTAACAAATTTAATAAATCATCCCATGTTTTAAAATTCGCTTTAAGGCTAGAAGTTATTAAATTTAAAGCCTCTTTTTGCGTTGTGTCTGCAAACAAATTAACTTGAATAAAAAGTAAAAATATTATTAAAAAAATTTTTGAATTCTTATTTATATTTAAAATCATTTTTTCCCTTTTTTATCAATTAAAAAAATTAAATTAAATTGCTATGCCAAATTGCAATAAAAAACCTATATTAGAAAGAGCACTGTTTTTACCAGCAAATTCATAATCTATACCTGCGTCCAACCAAAATCGATTGCCTACAAATTTACCATCATAACCTATATTAAAATAGATTTTATTTGAATACGCAGATGGAGCACGGCCAGAACTCAAATCTAAATCATCTTGAGTAATTGCCATAAATGCATTATTTGGACTTGGAGAAGCATGATCTTTAATTGTAGCATTTAAATAATATCCATGTAATGTAAATGCGCCATCAGGCTGAATATTTAAACCGGTAATAGCATAATTTGAATTTATATTTTCATCCAAACTAATTTTTTCACTATCCCTCCACCAAAAATTATGCCCTAATTTAAAGTTTATTTTTTTATATGAATAACAAAGATCAACAAAACTATTAAAAACAGATCTCGGCGTTATTTTAGAATTCAAAAATGTTATATTTGCTAAATTTGTTGCTTGAAAAATACCATCACCGGCATTTCTTCTTATATCTAAATATCTATTAAATTGCCCATTATTTTTTAAATCAAACACTCTTTTATTTTTGCCTTCAAAAAGATATTCATACTCCATTCCAGCAAACAAGACTATTTTTTTATTATTATCTTTCCATAATTCTAAATCAAAATTACCACCACCACCTAACCCAATATGTTTACCATTACCAACTATTGGTTCAAACAAATATTCACATGTTGGCTTAAAGCCTGTAGGAATTTCTCCAAATGCATATATATTTAAATTCACATAATTATTCATTTTAAAAAGCAAATCTACTGCCAATCTAATATCTGCAACTCCAGCAAGTTTTTGTATACCATTTTTCATTTTAGAAGTAAAAAGCAACGGATGATCAAAGGCCTCTGTAGCATTTGCTGCAACGCTATGATTCTGTGTGTCTAAAGGCATTTTTTCTAGAACAACTCCAACAGGAGATATATCATATTCATTAAATTTTAAATTATTTTCTATATAAGTAAGAGGCATACTAGCAGAAAACATAATACGTTTATTAAGATAATTTAAATTTTTAAAAATTTGTAAATTAAATCCAAAAGTCTTTTGCTCTGGCCTAATTTTAATTTTAGAACTAAAATTTCTTATCAAATTTTCATCCGAATTTACAATTGTAAGCCATGTAGATGAAATATCTGGAACGCCTGCAACATCAGGACCCTGAACAGTTAAATCTGTTTTATTATCTATAAAAAAATATTTCGCTAATTCACGCGCATTATCAGATTGTTTATAAAATGGTGTTCCTAAAATTTTAAGCCCGCCATCATCAAATTCTTTTATAAATTTATAAGATGTTACTTTTTGTAAAACTATATCTTGCAAAATTGGTCGCGACATAAAAAATGTGCGCCCTGTATAAGAAAATATGGTTTTATTTAAAAATAATATTAACAAAAATAATAAAATAATATTTTTTTTATTACTTATACTTTTCATGACTTTCCCCTTTATTTTTATATTTTATTTTAAAATTATTACAGTATTACTGTCATACTCTCCAGTTTTTTTACCATCATTCCAGTTTATAGCATATTCATGCAGACTTGGGTCAAGATAAAATATTTTTTTATCAAACTTTAAATTAATATTAAATAATAACCATATTGGAAATACAGTGCTGCTTGCAAATATATTTTTGCCAACAGGTTTATTATCATCACGGCCAATATAAACGCATGTTGTAAGTTCTGGTGTAGACCCTACAAACCATGTAGAAGTTGCATCATTAGTAGAACCTGTTTTACCAAAAGCCTGAGCATCTATCCATTTATTATAATGCAAACTTTCTTGAGCTTTTTTAATTCTATAAGAAAGAGCATTTACCATTTTAGAGTTAGAGATAGAATCTAGAACTTTTATTTTTTTATTTTTAAATTGCCATATTTTTTTGTTATTACAATCTTTTACACTTTCTATAAAATATGAGCTTACGTAAATGCCGTTATTTGCAAAAGTATTAAAAGAAGTTGCTAAATCTTTTACTGTAAGTTCAGCAGTACCCAAAGCAAGTGACGGATATGGCTTAAAATCACTATTTATCTGGAATTTTTTGGCCCATTTTATTACATGATCATAACCAAGAGTTAATAAAAGTTTTACAGCAATAATATTATTAGAAATAGTTAATGCTTTTAAAAGTGTCATTTGACCAGAAAATTTATTATCCCAATTTTTTGGTGAATATATATTATTATTGGGTAATTCAATAGATATAGGCTCATCAACAAAAATATCATCCATATCAAGACCAGTTTTAAGAGCACTTGCATATAAAAATGGCTTAAACGCTGACCCAATTTGTCTTTTTGCTTGTAACACTCTATTAAATTGAGATTCATTAAAATCAAACCCACCTACAAGAGCTTTAATTTTACCTGTATCAGATTCTATGGCTATCATGCCGCCATTTAATTTTTCGTCTAAATTTTTTCGAATAATTTTTAATTTTTCTCTAAAAATTTTAGAAGCTAATTCTTGTTTATATTTATTAATAGTAGTTTTTATTACAAGCCCTTGTGTATATAAAGCATCTTTTCCAAAAGTGCTTTCAGCCAAGCTTCTTATATACTCTTGAATATATAATAAAGTATTATCACTATTATATAATTTATTAATATTTAAATTTTTATTTATAAAATAATTAAAATTATTTTTTGATATAAAATTTAATTTATACATATTATTTAAAACTAAATTACGACGTCTATAAGAACGCTCAAGACAATTTAATGGCGAATAAAATTTTGCAGATTTTGCAGTCGCTGCAAGAGTTGCACATTCATCTAAAGACAATTCTTGTATAGATTTGCCCCAAAACCTTTGTGCTGCAGCCTGAACACCATAGATACCTCTACCAAAATATACATTATTTAAATATAATTCTAATATTTGTTCTTTTGTATATTTTTGTTCAATTTGCAATGACAAAAATATATCTTTAAATTTTCTAAATAAAGTTCTTTCTTGAGATAAAAATAGTAATTTAGCAACCTGTTGGGTAATAGTACTTGCACCCTGCACTATTTTAAAATGTCGTAAATTAACAAAAAAAGATCGCAATATCCCACGCCACGAAATTCCATTATGCGAAAAAAAATTCCAGTCTTCTGCTGCAACAAAAGCATCTACTAAATTTTTTGAAAAATCTCGATAGCTTGCAGGTTCTTTTTTATCTAATTTAAATGTAAATAATATTTCGTTATTATCGTCAAGCACAATAGACGGCTTAGATTGGCTTTCGTTAAACGCTTTATCAAAATCTACAAAATCATAATTAAATAAATAAAAAAAAGCCCCAAGCCCAAAGCTTAAAAATATAAATATATAAAGAAAAAAATATTTTACAATTTTATTCAAAAGATTGTCTTTCTTTATTGTGATCAAAGATTATGCATTCTGCTTGTGTCATCCAATACCTAATAGGAGATCCAGAGCCCCGCAGGTTTTTGTCATCCCGGGCGAAGACCCGGGATCCAGTAATAAAAAATTCAAATTTACACAAATAACAAAATAACCAATATTTTAACTATATCTACAAACAAAAATAGTAATACTTTATAACTAATATTTACAAAAAAAGATAGCCATAAAATTCCCATTACATGTAATATAAATAAGCCTAAAAATAAAATTACTAAATTAATAAAAATATTTTTTTTATTAAAATTAAAAAAAGACAAAAACAATGTCGCCAATACAAAACCAACAAGATACCCGCCTGTTGGACCAAACAAATGGTATAACCCTGAACCAAAGCCAAAAAACACTGGCAAGCCAAAGATGCCTTGCAAAACCAATAAAATACTTGCATAAAAAGCACTTCTACCAAATAAAACAGTACACAAAAAAATTGCAAAAGTTTGCAAAGTTATTGGCACAAAATTAAATGGTAAATTAATATAAACTTGCGAAGATAATGCAAAAACCCAAGATAAAACTATTGGAAAAATTATTTTTGATTCATGTATTTTTTTTAAAAAATTTAATATAAAAACTTTATTTTTTATTATTTGTTTCATAGCTACCCTATAAATTATATTTATTAAAAGCAAATAATAACAAACAAGTTAAATAATACAAACGCTACATAAATAATAAATTAATTCGTAGAGTAACGATTAAAGCCATTTTTTTACATAATAATTGTCTTTTAAATCAACTATTTATTAATTTTACAAAAGATAATAATCTGTGAAATTTGTAATTTTATAGTATTTCTTTTTTTAGGAGAATATATGTTTAAAAATAAAATGCTTAGCATTTTGGCCTCTTCAATAATTGTATTAGCCCTTGTTGCAGGCTGTGGCAAAAAGTCAGAAAAGAAAAATAACAATAATAATGTAAACAAAGAACAAGTTAAAAAAGATAAAAAAATTAAAAAACAAGATAAAAAATGTTGCAAAACATGCAAAAATAAATGTTATAAAGATAAAAAGCAAGTTAAACAACAAAAACAAAATCAAGTTGCTAAAAAATGTACCAAATGCAATAAATCATGCAAAAATTGCAACTGCAAACATCCAAGATGCGAAATTAAATAAAATTATTATATAAAAAAAGCCCCGGAATATTCCGGGGCTTTTTTTATTGTCCGCAACACTTTTTATATTTTTTACCAGAACCACAAGGGCATGGATCATTACGACCAATCTTTGGTTCTTCGTGTTTAACTGTTTTATTAGCAGCACTAGCCAAATCACCACCAACTTTGGCTGCAGCTAATTCTTTTTCTCGCTCTTGTTCAATTTCGTGAACTCTAGCTGCATCAAAATTTTCTGGTCGCATTCTAAAAATCATTCTTACAATATCCCACTTAATTTCGTACATCATATCCTGAAATAATGTAAATGCTTCTTTTTTGTATTCTATTAATGGATTCTTTTGACCATAGCCTCTAAGCCCAATACCCTCTTTTAAATGATCAATATTTTGTAAATGTCTTTTCCATGACTGATCAACAGATTCTAACAAAATCCATTTTTCAGCTTCTTTTAACATTTCTGGATCTAAAACTTTTCGATATTGTTCATATTGATATCTTAAAAATTCAATAACATTATTTTGAAAAGTTATACTATCTTTGGGATTTAAATTAGCTTGAGCAAATATATCTTGTTTTATTCCTGTTAATTTTTCTAAAGACTCATAAATCAAATTTTCTGTAGCTAAATCACATTTATTTTTAGAACAATAAATTGCAAATATATTAGAAACTATATCTATTATCATCTGAGTTATAAGCCCCTGTATTTGCTCTTCACCCTCTAAAATGTCTCGTCTGTAAGTATAAACAACATTTCTTTGTTGATTTAAGACATCATCATATTCAAGTAAATGCTTACGAATTTCGTAATTATGTTTTTCAACTTTTTCTTGGGCTTTTTCTATGCTACGCGAAACCATACCATGTTCTATGCTTTCACCTTCTTGCATACCCATTTTTACCATGGTATTTTTTAATTTTTCACCACCAAAAATTCTTATTAAATCATCTTCTAGAGACAAATAAAATTTTGTTGCCCCAGGGTCGCCCTGACGTCCAGATCGTCCACGTAACTGATTATCAATACGTCTACTTTCGTGTCTTTCTGTACCAACAATTCTAAGGCCACCAACTTCTCTAACTCCTGTTCCAAGTTTAATATCTGTACCACGACCGGCCATATTTGTTGCTATAGTAATTTTTCCAGGCTCACCAGCTTCTTTAACAATTTCAGCTTCTCGTTCATTCTGTTTAGCATTTAAAACATTATGTGGAATACTTTGCTGATTTAATAAGTAACTTAAATATTCTGAAGTTTCAACAGCAATAGTTCCAACAAGAACTGGTTGCTTTTTATAGTGACTTTCTTTTATATCATTTATAACAGCTTTAAATTTATCTTCTTTAGATAAAAATATTATATCTGCAGCATCTTTTCTAATTAATGGTCTATGTGTTGGTATTACTGTAACAGGTAATTTATAAATATTATAAAACTCTGTCGCTTCAGTTTCGGCAGTACCTGTCATACCAGAAAGTTTTTTATACATTCTAAAATAATTTTGCAAAGTTATAGTTGCCAATGTTTGATTTTCTCGTTCTATACGAACACCCTCTTTGGCTTCTAGAGCTTGATGTAAACCATCACTATAACGTCTTCCAGCTAAAATTCTTCCGGTAAATTCATCTACTATTAAAACTTCATTTTCACGAACAACATAATCTACGTCTTTTTTAAATAATACGTTTGCTTTTAATGCCTGTTGTGCATGATGTAAAATTAAAATATTTTCTGGAGCATATAAATTATCTACACCCATACTAGCTTCAAGCTTATCTATACCTGATTCTGTAGGATGAACAGATTTTTCTTTTTCATCAACTTCATAATCTTGAACATTTTTTAAATACTGAACAGCCTTATTTGCTTTAATATATAAGTCACTACCCTTTTCGCTTGGGCCAGAAATAATTAAAGGTGTTCTTGCTTCGTCTATTAATATAGAGTCAACTTCGTCAACTATGGCAAAATTTAAATCTCTTTGAACATAATCTGAAAGATTAAATTTCATATTATCTCTAAGATAATCAAAGCCAAATTCATTATTTGTTCCATATGTTATATCTGCACTATAAGCTTTTTTGCGCTCATCATCATCCATTTGATTTTGTATTACGCCAACAGACAAACCAAGTGCATTATATATTGGACTCATCCACTCAGCATCACGTTTTGCTAAATAATCGTTTACAGTTACAAGATGTACACCTTTACCTGACAACGCATTAAGATAAAGTGCTAAAGTTGAAGTAAGAGTTTTACCCTCACCAGTTCTCATTTCAGCAACACGACCTTTATGCAAAATAATACCGCCAATTAACTGTACATCATAATGTCGTTCACCAAGTTTGCGTCTTGCTGTTTCTCTTACAAGAGCAAACGCTTCGGGCAAAATACTATCTAAACTCTCACCCTGCTCTATTCTTTGTTTAAAATCAAAAGTCTTTTGCATTAACTCAGGTTCTGTTAATGGTTTAAATACATCTTCTAATAAATTTATTTTGTGAACTATTGGCTGTAAAGCTTTTAATTCTCTTTCATTTTTTGTTCCGAATATTTTTGCAAGTACATTTGTTATCATTTATTTTCCCTAAATTTTTAAAATGGCATTTTTAAATTATAAGTTTTTTTATTTCTATCATCAAAATCTTTTATCGTAATATTTTTTAAATTTTTTTCACCTTTTCGTATATTAACTTTTAAACTGTTAGAATTTTTAAAATATTTTTCTATTAAATTAATTATATCTGGTACATAAAATGAAACAGGATAGGGTGCTATAGATAATCTATCTCTATACATTAAATTAGCCCTTGTTTTTGTTATCCACAATTCACTATGCCTTGGTTTTAATTTATCACACTTTACTTGAACCTGTACCAATTTTTTAGGCAATTCAACTTGTTCACCAACTTTTCTAAAAGTTCTTCGAGAATGATGTTTTTGTGTAGATACAAAATCTATTATTTGCACATCATCACCCTTTGAATAAAAACTATAAACCTTAGAAAACACACCAGAACTTATTAATCCTTTTGTTTCGGTCTGCACAGGTGTGCCCAATAAAACTAAATCTTTAATTTTTAAATTTTTTCTATTTTTGGCTTCTGCGGCAGCAAGATTAAGTGCCACATTACCACCATGAGAGTGTGCAAATATTTGCACGTCTGGATCTAAGCCGTCTTTATTTCTTTTTCTAATTTTTTTAACTACCTTTACAAGTTGATCATAAAATTGCATTCCACTTTCTAGACGTCTTTCTTTATCAAGCCTACCTGACCAACCAAATGTGTAATAAATATAATTTTTGTAAGCTTTATTATTTTTTTTATATACGCTCAAAAATACATTTGCTATTTTTTGTGAACATTCTTGATAATCAGTGAGTTTATTTTTATTTTCTAAATCTATTTTTTGTAAACCTAAATCTTGAATTGGTTGAAATCTATATAAACCTTCAAATCGTAAATTATTTATATACTTATGCCAAAAGTTCTCATGTTTAATTGGAGAATTTTTATCACCTTTTAATGTCTTTATAGTATTAGTCGCAGAAGGGTACGGCAAAACAGTTCCATGAACAAATATAGTTATAAGTTCTTTTTTGGATTGCAATTTATCATATTCTTCGATAGGAACAAAATGACCATTTTGCCGTTTAAATACAGCTTTATCATTTTTAGGTGTATTTATTTTAATTTGTGTATTTTTAGGCTCAGGCTTTAAATTAGTTTCAACCTGTTTTGTTTTTTTATTACAACCAAATAAAAATAATAACCCACAACTTGACGATATTAAAAATATTTTTTTTATATTTTTCATGAACTCACCATTAAAATTTATATATTAAATTTAATAAAATAAATAATTACTAGAATTATATAAAATATTTTTTGTTTTTAATATGCTTTACAAAAATATCATGTTGGAATAATTTCTGTTTAGTATATTGATATTTATTGTATAAAATAATTCATAAAATAAGGCTTGGCTATGGATTTGAATAATCAGGCAGAAAATGACGTTTTCGGTAGTGTTTTACGCATAAGTGGCACAGTAGTTGATGTTCAATTTAAGGTTGAGAACATTCCGGATATTTATAATAAACTTACAATTATTAACAAAAATAATAGCAAAGTGTTCTCAAAAAAAGATATTAGCCTAGAAGTTGCTCAACACTTAGGTGATGGAGTTGTACGTTGTATAGCTCTAGAACCACTGGATGGAGTAATGAGAGGTACACCTGTACAAGATACAGGATTTCCTATTATGGTCCCTGTTGGTAAAAATGTATTAGGTCGAATATTTAATGTAGTTGGGCAAACTATAGATGAAGGCCCAAAACTTACAAATACTCAAATGTGGCCAATATATAGACAAGCACCAACTCTTGTTGAACAAAAAATTACTACTGAAATTTTAGACACTGGTATAAAAGTTTTAGACCTTTTATGCCCATATGTTAAAGGCTCAAAGGTTGGTCTTTTTGGTGGTGCAGGGGTAGGTAAAACAATTATAGTCCAGGAACTTATAAGAAACGTTGCAATAGAACATGGCGGTTATTCTGTATTTGTTGGCATAGGCGAACGAACAAGAGAAGGTAACGAACTCTGGACCGAAATGAAATCTTCTGGCGTTATCAATAAAACAGCTTTAGTTTTTGGCCAAATGGGAGAAATGCCAGGAGCTAGATTAAGAGTTGGACTTACAGGGCTGACTATGGCCGAATATTTTAGAGACGAGGAACAAAAAGATACTTTATTATTTATAGACAATATATTTAGATATGTTCAAGCAGGATCAGAAGTATCAGCTTTATTAGGCAGAATGCCATCAGCAGTAGGGTACCAGCCAACTCTCGCTTCAGAAATGGGCATGCTTCAAGAAAGAATTACAAGTACTCAAAACGGTTCTATAACATCTATTCAAGCTGTTTATGTACCGGCAGATGATTACACAGACCCAGCTCCCGCTACAACTTTTCAACACTTAGATGCTAGCACAGTGTTGTCCAGAAAAATTTCTCAAGCAGGATTATATCCTGCGGTTGATCCGTTGGAATCTGTATCTAATGGATTAAAACCTGAATTTGTTGGTAAAAAACATTATGATGTGGCAAGAGCAGTACAACAAACTTTACAAAAATATAAAGAATTGCAAGATATAATAGCTATATTGGGTATGGATGAACTTTCTGAACAAGATAAACTTATAGTATATAGAGCAAAAAAGATTCAAAAATTTTTATCACAACCATTATTTGTTGCGGAACAATTTACAAATATTCCAGGTAAATTTGTGCCCAGAGAAAAAGCTGTAATCGATTTTGAAAAACTTGTATCTGGTGAATGTGATAATGTACCGGAACAAGCATTTTACATGGTTGGCACATTAGAAGAAGCCAAAGAAAAAGCTAAATTAAATATTTAAAAACTATGGAAAATAAAAATTCATTCGAACTAAAAATAGTAAGCCCTACTAGCGAAAAAAAAATACAACTAGAATGGCTTGATGTAAAAACAGATATTGGCGATTTTTTTGTAGGGCCAGATCACGAAGATTTAATAGCAATATTAAAAGACAGATCTAAAATAAGTTATAAAGTTTTACATGAAGCTAATTCACAAGCTATAGATATTTACTCAGGCTTTATAAAAATCTATAATAAACAAGTATTAATAGTTGTAGATCTATAAATTTAATAATTAAATTTAATAATTTGCACTTTACAAAAATAACGCCTAATTTAAACTTTTTAACTCGTATGTATAATTTTAATACTATTTTATAGGAGTATTCATGGAACTAATTCATTATATGCTAATGTTCACAACAGCTGTTGTGCTTGGCATATTGGTTGTTGCTTTACTTTTTTGGGACATTTTTAAACAAAAAATCGACAACAAAAAGGCCGAAAAAATTGCTGGTTTAATTAGAGCTGGGGCAATGACCTTTTTAAAAAAAGAATATTCTATACTAGCTGTAGTAATAGTAATTGCATTTATAATATTAGCTTTTGCAACAAAGAGTATTACTGTAGGTTTTGCTTATATTGCAGGCGCACTAAGCTCTATGTTTGCAGGTTATATTGGTATGCTTGCAGCAACTAGAGCAAACATTGCTACAACAATGGCTGCAAAAGAACATGGCGAAAGACCCGCATTTATGACCGCTCTTTTTGGTGGTGCAGTTATGGGCTTTGTAGTCGCTCTTTTAGGCGTACTTGGACTAGGCTCTTTATTTTTATTATTTGTAAATGATTTATCAATAGACTTTGTTCAATTAATTGCTGTATATGGCCTTGGAGCAAGCTCAATAGCACTTTTTGCTCGTGTAGGCGGTGGTATTTTTACCAAAGCTGCAGACGTTGGAGCAGACCTTGTTGGTAAAATAGAAATGGGCATACCAGAAGACGATCCAAGAAATCCTGCAGTAATTGCAGATAACGTAGGTGACTGTGTAGGCGATACAGCAGGTATGGGCGCAGATATATTTGAAAGTTACATTGGTGCAACACTTGCTGCAATGTCACTTGCCTTTGGAGCATATGCAGGCAATTTACTTTATATTGCATTCCCAATAGTTTTAATATCTATTGGCTTAGTTGCATCCGTAATTGGCCTAGCATCTATTAAAATATTTAAGGGCAAACTAAGTTCCATGCTTTATAATTCTACATATGTAGCAATTATTGCATTTTTAATAGGCTCTTATATTTATATAAAATATACAAATATTGAAATAAAATTATTTGGTGCCATAGTTTTAGGTGCTTTATCTGGTGCACTTATTGGTCTTATTACCGATTATTATACCAGTGGCAAACCTGTTAGAAAATTAGCAGAAACATCACAAACTGGCGCCGGCACAAACTTAATTTACGGGTTATCTATAGGTTTTGAATCTGTAGTTATACCTATAATTTCTTTAGCTTTAGTAATATATTTTTCTTTTATGTATTTTGGTGGCTTATTTGGTATAGCAATTGCTGCAGTATCTATGCTTTCAACCGTAGGTATTACAATGTCTGTAGATGCTTACGGCCCAATTGCAGATAATGCTGGTGGAATTTCTGAAATGTCTGGTTTTGGACCGAGTGTTAGAAAGATTACAGATAAACTAGATGCTCTTGGTAACACAACTGCAGCACTTGGCAAAGGATTTGCTATAGGATCAGCAACACTTACAGCCTTAGCAGTTTTTGCAGCATTTTCTGAAAAAGCAAATTTACCTGGTATCGATATTTTAAATCCATTAGTAATAGTTGGTATGTTTATTGGTGCCACGTTACCATTCTTGTTGTCTGCATTTACAATGCGTTCAGTAGGTAAAGCTGCTTGGCAAATGGTTTTAGAAGTAAGAAGACAATTTAAAACTATTAAAGGCTTAGCAGAAGGTACAGCAGAACCAGACTCTAATAGATGTATAGAGATTTCTACAAATGCTGCATTAAAAGAAATGATTTTACCTGGTGTATTAACAATAGGTGCCCCAGTATTAATAAAATATACTTTGGGCAACATTGCACTTGGTGGATTTTTAGCGGGCGCTACACTTGCTGGAATAGTTTTAGCATTAACAATGGCTAATGCTGGTGGTGCATGGGACAATGCTAAAAAGTATATAGAAGAAGGGCACTTTGGCGGTAAAGGCTCTGATGCACACAAAGCGGCTATTGTTGGAGATACAGTAGGCGATCCATTTAAAGATACATCAGGACCTTCTTTAAATATTTTAATTAAGTTAATGGCAGTAATATCTTTATTACTAGCGACATTATAAAAGTTATATAAACTTAAAAGCCCGGAAAAATTTCCGGGCTTTTTTTATCACTTTTTTATAACCACATAAGCCTGAACATTTTTAGGCATAGGCCAAACCCAGTCATAAAATTCTTTATAGCTACTAAAAATACCCCCATAAAAATCTAGCTGATATAAGTTATTAACAAAGGCACCACCGGTATCAGCTAAAACACCCAACCTAATCTCTGTATTTTCGTTTACTCGATTTTTATATCTAATAGCTATAATTTTACCAAGACCAATATTATAAAGATCTCCAGCAAAAACAACTCCACCTAAATTTAAGATATTATGTTTTTTAAACTTTTTATCTTTAGATATTACTTTAAAAAACCAATATCTTTGCTGATCTTTTCTGTCTTTTATATTATTGTCATAAGCGAGCCCATTATTTTTATCTACACAAACAATAAGCTCTTTATTATCTGGCATTTTTATAATAGAAGTGCCTTGCATTAAAGCTTCTTCTAGGCCTTCCCTTGTAACCCAAGCAAGTGGCAAAATTTTATTTTTGTATTCACTATTTTCTAATTTGCCAGATATTACATCTTGTTTAGATATTTTGTATCGCCAGTTATTATTTAAATTATTTTTTATAGCATATAAAGCAAAAGGGTAATCTGAATTTTTGGTATAACTACCATTTAATTTAAATGTTGCATAATGAGTTAAATAAATAGCACCATCAAAAATTTGTTTATCATGTTTTTTTGCACCATCTACATCACCAGACCACTTTATAAACTTAAAATAATTATTCAAAAATATAGGGTCTAAAATTCTGTAAGAATATTTAGATTTTTTGTCAGCTTTTATTATATCTATTATAAATTTAAGCGTTTCTTTTGTTTTGTTTAGCGATACAAGCTTATTACTAAAAATTTTAGGCTCTATTGTTTTTTTATCTGTATCTTTAGCACTATTAAGCAAATTTAAAGCATACTTTGCTGCTTTTTTTAAACTTTCCGGATTTGTATCTATTTTTGTTGTAGAAATAAAACCATCTGTATCATTAAAAAATTTAATAATATCAGGACGATTTATAACCTGAGCTCTATTATTTAGCGGCGATACTTCTTGAAATAAAGTAAAGCATATTAAACAAACTATTTTAATTTTTAAAGACATTTTACCCCCTAATAAAAATAATTAAAACCCTAAATAAGATTTAAACAAAATATATATACAAAAATCAAGAACTAGCTAATTAACAAAAAGCTTGCAGAGATAGCTCCAATTAGTTTATTTTTTTTATAGGGGAATATAATAAATTTATGGGGGTTTAAATTTTTGGGGGAGCTGATAATGAATAAACAAATTATATCGTTAATAAAACTATTATGTACTGTATATCTTGTTGTTATAATTCCTAAAATAATATCTAATCATAATAAACAAAAAAAAGTAATTATTGATAATACAAAAACAGAATATATAACAAGTTTAGAAAATTTAATTAAAAATAAGGCAAGTTTTTATTGGTTAAAAAATCAAAACCTAGCTTTATTTTGTGAAAATATAGATACAGAAATTATAAATACTTTAATAAATAATAGATTTAAACTTAAACAAGTTTTTATTTTAAATAATAATAATAATAATATAAAAATATTAAATAAAAATATTAAAATATTAACTTGGGATAATTATCAAAAAAATAATATTAAAAGCATTTTTAAAAATATTGATAGCATAATTTTTAATGTAAAAAATACAGGATTAAGAGGGGACAATTGTTTTAATAATTTACTAGAATTAATGGAATTAAACCTAAAAATAAACAAAAAAATGGTAATTTTAGATCAACCAAACCCTGTAGCCAAATATATAGAAGGGCCAGGACAAATACCATTGCAACATGGGCTTACAACGGGAGAACTTGCCCAATATTTTAATAATTACATTTTAAAAAAGCCTATTAATTTATCTGTTATACCAATGATTGGCTGGCAAAGAGCAAATTACATAGATAATACAGAAAACACACAACAAAAAATGCTTTTAAGTTTATTAAACGAAATTAAGCCAATTAACTTAAATTTAGATAATACATTATCAAGTCAAGCTCTTTTGTTCCCCAAAAATAGTCTAACTCCATGGGAAATAAATAGGCTTAAACTAATTTTTAGTAAATTTGGGCTAGACAGTCAAAATTATTTTTATAAAGATATTAAAAATAATATAGAACTCTCTGGTGTTAAAATAAATAAAATACATGATTTAAATAATTTTTCTTATTTCAATTCTATGCTTACTGTAGCTACTTTTTTAAAGAATAGAAAAAATATAAAACTAAATTATTCTGACTCTTTTTATAAAATATTAGCATCTAAAGAGACAAAAGATTTTTTAATGGATAATATTAATTATGAAACTTTTAGAAATAAAACAGAAAAAAGTTTACAAGATTTTTACGTAAAATCTAAAAGTTTCATGTTATATAAACCATATCCTGAGATTAATAATATAAAAATATTAAAAATATAAGACGTGCAAAAAATAAAAACCTGTTTTGTTTTAAAAAGATTTTTACCAAACAAAAATAAACTTTCTGTACTAACACAAGATAGTGGTAAAATAGAAATAATTACCCGGCCAATAAATAGAATAGAAGAGCTATGGCCGGGTATGCTTTTATCTTGTTATATCGAAAAAGAACTTACTAATTCAAAAATTTTTACAGCTCAAAATATAGAAATAATTAATAGCCCAATATTTAATTCTACTTTTAATATAGACTGGGCTCATTTATTATTAGAAATATGTTATTATTTTTTACCATTACATGCCCCTGAGCCAGAAATTTTTGAATTATTAAATTATGCTCTTAATATTAATTTAATAGATTATTATTTTTTTCACCAAGAACTTAATATAATTAAAAAAATTTTTATAGTTAAAATACTTACATATTTAGGCTTTTATCCTACAAAAAATTTAATATATTATCAGGCAATCTATTTAGATATTATCGATTCATATATTAATATTATTGACAAAAATAAGTTAAAATTATTACAAACCAAGCTACAAAGTATAAAAATAGAACAAATAAAACAAATTAATTATTGGATTATATCATCACTTGGCACGCACCAAAATTTTAGACAATTTAAAACTATTTGTTCACTAAAAAATATTTAAATTAATCAAACAAAAAAAAGGGCCCTTTATGTTTAATTTTATCTTTAAAAATTTAATTTTAATTTTATTTTTTAATAATTTTATAAGTTTACATTCACTTCCATCTTTTACCCAGCAAACACAATTACCCAAAACTGAAAATACTATTTCAGACCCAATTATTAATGAAAAAGAAACCCTAAAAAAAGAAGAATCGAAACTTTATGATGAACAAATAAAATTTGCACTGCAAGAAAGAAACATAAATAATGTATTAAATAATATACAAGCAGAATTTACTAAAATAGATGAAAAATTAAGACTTTCTACCGAAACAGAAAAAGAATTTTTAGTAAAATTTATAACTTTTTTAAATGAAAAAAAACAAGTATTATTACAACAATTAGAAATACATAAAGATATTATTTCTATAATAGAACAAAATATTAAAAATATTAAAATTATAATAAGTTACACAGAAAATCCTAATCAACAAAAACAAAGTTCTTCATATTCTTGGAAAGAATTTCAAGAAGCTTCTAAAAATTTATATAACCAAAAAACTGAAAAATCGAATTTAGAAGAAAAAATTAAAACATTAGAAAAACAACAAGAAACAGAATCAAAATTTTTAGCATCTAACAATAACCAAAAAGAAAAAGTTTTAAACAATTTAAAAACAACAGAAGAAGAAATTGAAAATGAAACAAAAGATCTTACAAAAATACAAAATAGAACTCTACTAAAAGAAGAATTAAGCGTATTAAACGAAGTAGAAACTCTATATAAACTTAAAATTAGAAAACTCAAAGAAGATGCTTTATTAAAAAATTCTATGCTTAAAATTTTAAGCATAGAACTAGAAAATAAATCAATAGAACTTCAAGAAATAGAAAAAAATTTAATACCAACAAGCGAAGATGTTAACATAGCACAACAAGAATGGAGTATAGAATCGCAAAAAACTCAAATAGCCAAAGATTCTTTGGAAGAAAAAAAAGCTCCAATTAAAAAAGATCTTGAAGTTTTAATTAAAAAATTAGATACCCTAAAAGAAAAAGAAGTTTTAAAAGAAATAAAAGATCAAACTGAACAAATTTTACTAGAAACACAAATAATAAGTACGCAAGCAGAAATAGATAAAATTAATAATTATTTAAAAATAATAGAATATGAAAAAAATAGATTAGACTTAAACGTAATTTCCAAAAAATTGCAGTTCGATATGATAAAAGCTTATTATCAAAGCAATTTAGATAACGAACTTGCAAAAACTTGGTTAGATAATTTTAAAAATCAAAAAGAAATTGCAGCAGCACTTTCGGGAGAACTTGATAGAAAAATTAATGAAGAAATTAATGTACAAACAGATACAATTAGGCGTCTAGACCAAATAAAAGCCAAAATAGAAGATATAAACTTAAAACGTACAACAATATTTAGAAATAAAACTAAATTACTAGAAGAATCTTTAGAAAATTTAAGTGCTGCAAAAACAAACTTAGCTGCAATAAAAGATTCTAGATCATTTGCAATAATCAATGACCAAAAAAATATAAATGAACAAGTCAAAAATACAATCGACTTTATAAAAAAACAACTTTCTATAAAAAACGTTTCAAAAAATATTTGGCATAGGTCAACAAAAGCTATTTCGATAAAAGACCTCAAAAGATCATTTACAGATGCCGAAAATTTTTTAGTTAAACTTTTTTGGGACACACCTAAAAACTTAAGCCCATATAATATTTTTAATGCAATAAAAAATTTAACTTTACCTAATTATTTAGGTTTTTTAATATCTATAATATTTTTTATTTTATTTATTTTTGGTTCAAAAAAATTATTATTATTTCTAAAAAAAATCAGTGAACAAAAAATTACTATTTATAACAACAATCATGAACTATACTTTTATTTATATATTATTTTAGATAACATACTAACACTTGCTTTAAATAATTTTAAATTAATTTTTAGCTGGCTATTTATTTATTTACACATATTTTTTGATTTTAAACATATTTTTTCTTCTATAGAATTTATGGCAACGCCATATTTAATAGCCGTTTTTTATTTAAGCTCTATACCAATTTGGATATATCTTTCTGGCCAGTTTTTAGCACAAGCCAAAGAATTAAATAAAAAATTAAGTTTTATATTCTTTGCAGAAAAAACTCAACCCAAATTCATGTTTTTATTAACATCAATAATTTATTCTACAGCTATATTAATACCATTACGCCAAGCTTTTTTAAATTATATAGATATACCATCTATTTTCCCAAATGTGATGCTTGCAGCCTATTCTTTAATCTTAGTAGCTATAATTTTATTTTTCTTTAGCAAAGAGGATGTGTTAACTTTAATTCCACAAAGTGGTTCATTTTTTTTATGGCTTAGAAAAAAAATAGAAAAATACTATTATCCTGTATTTATATTTTTGATGGGATTATTAATTCTTTCAAACCCTTATATAGGCTATTCTAATTTAGCTTGGTATTTGGCATTTGCCATACCAGTAAGTGCTGGAATGATATATAGCATTTTCTTGGTACACTATTATATTAGAAAATGGTTTATGCCTTTATTTTTAAAAGAAGAAAATGAAGATATTGTAGATACATTTGAACAATCAAAAATTTATTATGGATTTTTTATAATTTTAACTTTTTTAGCTCTATCTTTTGTTGCATTCATTTTTTTATCCAAAATTTGGCAACTTGGTTATAGCGTCAAAGATTTAATTCAAAATTTATCTCAAGACTGGACAATTCCTCTAGGGCAGGGCACAAAATTTGGAATTATAGAATTTTTAACACTTATTTCGTTTATTCTTTCTGGATTTTTAATTTCTAATATATTCAAAAAATTTATATTCAATAAATTATTCGAAATATTCAGAACAGAACCAGGAACACAAAATACCATTTTTAAAATTGCACACTATATAATAATTACACTGGCTATAATATTTGGATTTGCAACAATCAAATTAAAAGAATTTATTACAATAGTTGGTAGTTTTATGGCAGTCGGTATAGGTTTTGCATTAAAAGATTTAGTTTCAGATTATGTAGCAGGATTATTTATTTTAATAGAACGTCCAATAGAAATTGGTAACTTTATACAATTAGATGAAAAAACAATAGGCACAGTACAAAAAATTTCTGCAAGAGCAACAACAATACGAACTGCCAGAAATTTTTATATAATAATACCAAATAGAAACTTAATATCTCATCAAATTACAAATTGGGGCGATGGAAGAATGTCTGTAGGTTTTGAACTAAAAATACAAGTTGATTATGGCCAAGACCTTGAAAAAGTAAAAGCTATTTTACAAAAAACAGTTCAAAGCCACGAAGCTGTTTTACGAGCGCCTGCAATTGTTGTTAGAATAGATGATCTTGCAGATAATGGTGTTCTATTTTTTATTAGAGCATTTATAAGTGCAAGAAAAGTAAAAGAGCAATGGGAAATTTCTAGTCAAATTAGATTTGCAATAATGAATGCTTTTAAAGAAAATAATATTTTAATACCTTATCCACAAATTGTTGTGCATAAGGCACCAGAAATTACAAAATAAAAGAAATCCCGGGACGTTTGTCCCGGGATTTCTTTTATTTTAAACTATCTTTAAGTTTACCTAGCATCTTATCTATAAAATCTATAATTATATGCACTTTAAGTTTTGATAAACCAACATAAATAAGTATTACGCCCAAAGAAAATGATACAATATTTAAAATTATTCTATATGTAACCCCAAGCAAAATTAATCCTGCAATAAAAGCTAACAAGCCTGTTAAATTTGCTGTTATCCATTTTTTACCATTATCAAAATCTGACATCTTTTTCCCCTTTTTTAATAAAAAATATTTTTTAAATTTAATATTAATATATTAAATAACTTAAACAAAATAAATTATCTAGAATTTTGTCTAAACTGCAACTTTTAACAAAACTTTAAGTGTAAGCTCTGTAATTCTAAGTATTCTATCAAATCTTCTATCTGTACATTTTCCCCAACAACAAACATCGTCTATATCATTTTTATTTTGCTGAGATGCTAAAATTTTTTGAAAATCTTCATATGTCAAAACTATTACAGGGGGATTAGCACTATTTTTTACATTATTTACAATATTTAATTTTTCAACTTCTACATCTTCTTCTATTTCGTTTTTTTCTTCTTTTTTTTCAACTATTTTGTTTTTTACTAATTCTTCAAAATTAACTATCTTTTCATCTTGATATTTTGAAACTCTTCTTACATATAAATTAAATTCATCATTTAGCAATATTTCCATGCCACATAGTGTATAAAAATTTTTAAATCTTACACTTCTTTCTTGTAAGCTTGAATTAATATAAGCTCTAGTCTCTTTAAAGCTTTCAACAAAATTAACAGATATAACAGATTTTACATAATCACTATCTTCAAGATTTAACTCATAAACCAAATTATATATAACATCATAAGCTGAACCAATAGCTATTATATTTATTTTAAAAGGTCCCCCAGGAGTTTTCTCATGAATTAAATCATTTAACTTATATATATCTTTAATTTGATTTTCTAACGAGTCATTCTCATCGATAACATTGATATCTATTAATTTTATAATAATTTTCTGACTTTTTGCGTATTTATCATTCTTATCAAATATCTTCTTTAATTTTTTTTCTTTCTTCTTTTCATTAAAATCTTTAGAATTATAAAGAACTACAATTGGGTTATGCGCAAATATTTTTGTAAATAAAAATATAAAAATAAATAAATATTTTAAATTTCTCATAATATTTCCCAAAAAAATAGGCCCTTTTTACTGGGCCTATTTTTTAAATTAATAAATTAATTTTTAAATATATCTGTTATTGAATCAACAGTATTACCTAATTTTTTTAATAAATTATAAAATTCTCTAGCTTTAGTTTTTAAATCATTAAAATTTACAGCAAGTACAGGGTTTGCATTTGCATAACCTTCTATTAACTCTTTTACAAAATAAAGATCATTATTTTTACTAATATTTATCTTTTTAAATAAATTATTAACAAAAACTTCTTGCCATGAATCTACAAGAGCATTAACCTTTTCTTCATCAAATTCTAATGCTAATTTTTCTAAGGCCTTTTGAACTACAAGCTGACCTTTGCCGAGAGCTATAAACATAATTTTTTCTGTTTTAGTTGTAATTTTACCTTTTAAAAATTCAAATAACTTATTAGCCTGCGTTTCTACATTATATTTATTAAAATCACTTTCTATGCTTGCAAATTTACTTGTAGTAAATGCCATATTAGCAACTTTTTTATCAGCAAACTTTATAAGTTCTTTAAAAAGAGTATAAAAAGATTTTTGCATTACATAGTCATATTTTACCTTTTTTTCATGTGGGCCAAAAACACAAATTATTTTATAATCTTGTGCAAAAATGCCTGTAAATAAACAAGAAAGAGTTAATAAATAAATAGATTTAATAAACTTCATAGAAATCTCCCCCTATAAAAATTAAAATAATTGTTAACCAAAAAATGTTAACAAATTGTACAGTTTTTTTGCAAGATATTTGTTATTAGGAGAAGACTGGCGTCCCCAAGGGGATTTGAACCCCTGTTTCAAGAATGAGAATCTTGAGTCCTGACCAGGCTAGACGATGGGGACTATAATTTAAATATTATTTAGTATAAAGAGAATAAAGCTGGATATATTTTTTGCAACAAAATATTCGTTTTAGATTAATTATAAAATTAAATTTTAAAATATTTAAAAATCAAAATTATTAAATTTATCTTTTACTTTATAAAAATAAACAGCAAAATTATGATAACTTCTTAATTTTAAGCCTATATAAATCATATAAAGACCAAACAAAGCAATTAAAGCTTTTAATACAAATGCAGCAGCAACTACAAAAAATATAATTGAACCCAAAATTATTAAAAATAAACCTTTTATATTATTGTTCATTATAAAACCCAATTTTTTTTATTTATTTTACTAGAGTTATCCTGTTTACATTCTTCGAACTTCATCAGAATAACTTCAGACGACTTGTCCGTCGAAGCTTTATGCGAAGACGGAAATTTTGTAAGAGCGTAGTGTGGCGTCCCCAAGGGGATTTGAACCCCTGTTACAGGAATGAAAATCCTGTGTCCTAACCAAGCTAGACGATGGGGACGCATAATTTAATTTTTTTTTGATTACTCTACCAGAATCTTGTCCACCATAGCTTCAGCGAAGGCGGAAACCACGAAGGGTAAAAACTGGTGAGCCGCGTAGGAATCGAACCTACGACCCACAGCTTAAAAGGCTGTTGCTCTACCGACTGAGCTAGCGGCTCGCGAATATAAACAAAAATTTACAGTATTTATGACACCATGTCAAGAAAAAAGCCTTTTTTAAAATATATTTAGCCTAATATACGGCTTACAACAAAACAATAAATCGCAACACCCAAAATATCCATAAGAGTTGCTAAAAATGGTGCTGCAGAATGCGCAGGGTCAAAGTTAAAGCGTTCTAATAATAATGGAATAAGCGAACCCAAAAACATCGACATGGTAATTATTAATACCAAAGCAGTACTAACCGTTATTGCGCTCAAAAAGTCTTGTCTAAAGAAAAATACTCTAGTAAAAGCAACTACACCAAGTATTATAGAAATAAAAAATGAAACAGACATTTCGCGCATCAAAACTCTAAACCCATTTTTTCTTGATATTTGTCCAGTAGCAAGACCTCGAATTATAACTGCAGAAGATTGGTTGCCTGCATTGCCACCCGTACCTATAAGCATTGTCAAAAACATAGAAATAATAAAATATTTATCTACTGACAAAATAAAGCTAGAAACACTTTGCAATAATAATAAACCAACAAGCCACGGCGTTCTTTGCCAGATAAATTTCCATATTGGAGTCTGAAAATATTCATCTTGTGCGGGGCTTAAACCAGACATTTTATAAACGTCTTCACTGGCTTCTTCTTCTAAAACATCAAAAACATCTTCTGCTGTAAGAACGCCTAAAAAATTATTATTGTCATCTACAACTGGAGCAGCTGTAAAGCCATAATGACTAACCTGATTAGCTGCATCTTCTTGGTCCTGATTTACATTTAAAACTAATGTATTTTTACGTATAATATTTTTAAGAATTGTTTCTGGTTTATTTACAACAAGATCACCCAAATTTATATGCCCCAAAAGTTTTTGATCTTTGTCTATAACGTAAATAATTTGTAAAACTTCTTGTTTTTCGCCTAATCTTTGCAATATTGCAAGACTTTTTTTAACAGCAAGATCTTGTTCTAAAGCTATAATTTCTGTATCCATAATTCTACCAACAGAATCTGGCTTAAAATTTAATCGCGAAATAATATTAGATCTTTGTTTTTTTTGTAGTAATTTTAAATATTTTTTTAATTCATCATCAGATAAATGATCAAAAACTTCTGTTAATGTTTCTGTTGGTATATTTTTAAATAATTCAGATACATATTCTGGTTCTAAATTCAAAAGTAAATGTAATCTATTAGTTTCTGACAGTTCTTCAAATACCTCGGCTTGTAAATGTTTAGGTAAAAGCCTAAATAAAACTAATAAGTCTTTTTCTTCTAAAGTACTATCAAAAAATAAAGCAATATCAGCAGGGTGCTGGCTTGAAAGCAATTGCAAAAGATCTTTACCCAAGGGCGTCTTGTTTTCTAAAATTTCATCTAAATTGTTTTCTATTTGAAAGAATATCTTTTTTAACTTTAACATGATAAGCCCCCTATTAATTAGGCATATTTGACATTTTACGGCTATAAATAATACTCATTATAGGTTAAATATAAAAGAAATAAAACAAACACAATTTTATTCATGAAAAATATTAATATAAATATAGAAAAAACAGAACTTATTACCTGTACACAAGAAGATTTGCAACATAAAAGACTAGATAAACTTTTATTTAGTAAATATCCAGATCTTTCTAGATCTTATTTTCAGGAATTAATTAATAAAAATTTAATAACTGTAAACTCTAACTCAAAAATTAAGCCCAGCTATAAATTTAAAAAAAACGATCTAATAACTATAAATTTTCCTAAAATTACACAATACAATGTAAAAGCCCAAGATATAAATTTTGATATTATAGATATAAAGCCAGATTTTATAATTGTTAATAAACCAGCAGGTCTAGTTGTTCATCCTTCTGACAATAACAAAGATGAAGTGAGTTTAGTTCATGGTTTATTATATAAATTTAAAGAATTTAACGATTTTGACGATAATCAACGCCCTGGAATAGTTCATAGAATAGACAGAGGCACATCTGGACTTTTAATAGTTGCAAGAAACATGAAATCTCAAATAAAATTTTCAAAAATGTTTAAAGACAGGCACATTAAAAAAACATATATTGCCGTAGTTAGCGGACACCCTCCAAAAGAGGGTAAAATAGACTATCCAATAGGAAGACATCCAAGCAAAAGCCATCTTATGAGCCATAAAAGCTATAACTCTAAACCAGCTCTTACTTATTATAAAGTTTTAGAATATTTTAAAAACGAATCACTTGTAGAAATAAAAATAGTTACAGGAAGAACTCATCAAATTCGTGTTCATATGGCTGCAATTGGGCATGGGCTTTTAGGTGATGGTTATTATGGATATTTATCCAAATTTATATCTCACCCAGCACTGCATGCATTTAAGTTATCATTCGATTACAAATGTGAAACTTTTGAATATGAATGTAAAATACCAGAAGATATAAATTTTTTAATAAATAATTTAGAAAAACGATAAATTAAAATAAATCTCTTATATCTTTTAAAAAATCTACTAATTTTTTTTGATAAATATTTATTTTTGCCTTTAAATAACTTTCTGTAATATCTTTTTTTTGTTTATTATTACTATTATTATTTTCTTTTAACTTTTTGTTATTTTTAGATTTATTATACAATTGCTTATTACAGCACAATTTTAATTCTTCAAATTCTTTTAAATATTTTTTTAATGCAAATTCATCTGTTAAACAAATCACATTTTCATAATTTTTGACATCTGCTTGAACTGTCCAATTAAAAGAGCCTGTCCAAACAGAATTATCAAATATTGCATACTTATTATGCATAATTTCATTATATTTATTTTTTTTAAGATTTTTTTTATAAACAAAAATATCTATGCCAGCGCTCTTTAAATCATCAACTTTACCATATTCATATTCTAAACAAGATTTATCAGTGACAACTTGCACATCTAAACCATTATTCTTGGCATCAATTAACGCTTGAGCAATTTTTTTATCTGTAAACATAAAAATTGCTGCATATATTCTTGTTTTACTATTTTTTATTTTTTCTATTAATTTTCCAGAAATATTATCTTTTGGCGAAAACCAAACCTGAGTTTGGGTCATAGAAAAAATGTTTAAAGTAATTACTATATTAAAAAATAAAAACAAAATTAAATAATTTTTATTTTTAAAAATATTATTAAATATCATAATTTTACCTTTATTTATCAAATTTATTTAAAAATAGCTTCAAAAAATCTAAGTTAACTCCTGCTTTATTAAATAAAAATTTTATGCAACTCTATAAATAAAAGTAGGAGAGAGTATGAAAAATTATATAAAACTTTTAATAATAATTTCAGTAATAATATCTTTTTCAAAAATAATAGCAAAAAAAACAGATATTTTTATTTTAAATACATACAATCAAATAAATCAAAATTTATTAAATCTTAAACAAGATTACCCGCAAACACAAACAACTGTTTATTCACTACTAGATCAAGTTTGTAATTTATATAAGGCATCAAAAAATATCTCTGAAAAAAGATTTAAAAATAAAACCGAATTAAAAATAAAAATTCAAGAAAATGTTTTACTAAAAACAGAAAATATTAAATTAAAAAGCTCCATCAAAGATTTAGAATCAAAATTTAATCTAAGCCAAAAAGAAATAGAAACAAAAAATAAAGCACTGGCCAAAAATAGCTATATGTTAAATTATGTGAATAAAGAAAAAGAACAGATGCAAAATAAAGTAACTCAACTACAAGAAGAACAAAAGCATTTATTAATTAAAAATTCTCAACCAGAAAACAAAGATTTAAATTCTGAAAACAATCAAAGCCTTAGCCTAACTTCAACTTGTGCTCCCAATTCATCCCTTTGATCTTTTAACAATCTAAAATTTACATCATCTGTTAAAAAATAATCTAATTGCATGGCAAAATCATCTTCCAATGTAAAATCTTTTTGCAATTTTGCATGTAACTGATCATTTAAACCAATATCTATAGAACCTGTAAATCCTGTATCTGCAATATTATTTACAAAATTTGGTGTAATTTTTACATATCTAAATGGACTAAATTTATTTGATCCTATATTTTTTAAATTTTTATTTAATAAAAGCGATAGCTGTGATTCTAAATTTATATCGTTAGAACCAGAAAGTAATATTCCTAATATCTGCTTTTTGTCTAATTTAGGCGAAGAATCCAATATAATTTTAGGGTTATCTAAAAAACCTGTAATTTGTAAATTTATCAAATATTTATCAATTTTATTTTTTGCATCTAAATCTATTATAGGATTACTAAAATTATTAGGTAAAAATTGAATTTTACCATAATTTATAAATAATTTTTTTTCTAAAAAATTTAATGTCCCACTTTTAATATCTAAATTACCTATAAGTTCTGGATTCAAAAAACCATCTTTAGAAACAAAACCTTTTAAATTCAAATCAACTAAAATATCTAAATTAAACAACCCGCCTTTTAATTTAAGCATTTTTTCAGAAACCAAATCTATATCAAGGTTAATTAAATTATTATTTGCGGCAAAGGTTAAATCGTTTGCAATAAATTTATTTTTTCTATCTATATTTAAAATATCGCCATTCAAAAAGCTTTTTTTAAAAATTAATTTTCCAGATAATTTAGAACTATTATTTTTATTTTTTAATAAATTTAAATTACCATCTAAAAGAGCATAAAAATTACTTTCTAAATTAAACAAAAAATTATTTATTTTTAACGGTAAATTTATTTCTTGTATATTTAAACTATCATCAAAAAGAATATAGCTATTATTTGTCGAATTAATAGCTATATTCCCCTTTAAAAATTGTATTAATAAATTATTAACAAATAACTTATTAATTTTATTCTCAAATAAAAAATTAAAATTTATATTTTCTATGGGATTATAATTTTTTAATATAGATATTTTACCATTACCAAAAGAAATATTTCCTGATAAATTATCACAATCTTGCTGATTTAAAGCTATTTTACAACTATTAAAACTACCTAAAATATTGTTTTTTATATTAATGGGTATAAAAGTTTTTAAAATATTAAAATTTATATCCCCAGATATTATTTTATTTTTTGAATTAAGATCTATAAACTTAAGTCCATTTTTTAGATATAATATTTTTTCAAAATATAATTCTGGAGATAAATTAATATTAAAAATAAATTTATCTTCTAAATTATTACCCATTAAATTTAATTTATTATTTTTTAAAAGAATCGAGCCTTTAAAATATGTAGTTTTATTGATAAAACTACTATTAAACTCTAACGAAAAATTACCCGTATTTTTAATTAAATCAAAATTTATATTAAAAGCTTTATCTTTTAACTCAAGTAAATTAAATAATTTAATATTTTTATAATTAAATAAATTTATTTTAAAATTATTTTCTTTAAAATCCAGGAATATATCGCCATTTAATACTAAATCTTTTAATAAATTATTATTTATATTTAAAAGCTTTAAATTACCCTGTAATTTTTTGTTACTATAAACAAGATTAAACTTGCTAAGCGCATCAAATTGCATATTAAAATTATTATTTATATTTAAAATATTTATTAAATTTTTTATTAATAATATTTGCGATATACCAGTAATTTTTATTTCATTTTTATGAACTAAATCTATTACTAATTCAAGATTATTATTGTTATCAAAAAGATTAATTATTTTTTTATTTATTATAATTTTATAACTTTTACTAAATTCCGGTAAATTCAAATTAAAATTGCCATCTAGATCTAGCTCTGTGTTACTGTTTAAAATCGAGCTAAATTCTAAATTTTTAATTAAATTTAAATTATTATAAAATATATTCCCGTTTTTACAGTTTAAAAATCCAGAACCATTTTTAAATCCTAAATTACAATTTAAATCTAAATTAATATTATTTTTATTATTTAAAATTAAATTCAATTTAATATTTTTTATATTTAATGCCCTCAACTTTGCCAAATCACTTGTATTAGATAAAAAAATAGTTTTAAAATGCTCTTGTATTAATAATTTATTATTTAAAATATCACTATTTATTTCTATATTTTTTAAATTAATATCAAGTAAAAAATAATTTTTTAATAAAAAATTTAATCGCGAAAATTTAACCTCAGCATTTAAAAATGACCAAAAACAAGTTTTATTATTTAAATTTTTAGGTAATAATTTGCCATAATTTAAATATATTTTACCTGTTAAAAAATTTATCTTATACGAATTAATAGTTATTTTAGAATCCCATTCTTGTTCTAGAATATTAACTAATTTTGTAATTATATTTCTTTGAATTTTAGGCTGTTCAAGATAGAACCATAATGATATAAAACCAAAAATAAAAATAATAAATAATATTTCAAAAATATTTAATTTTTTTAATTTACAACAGCCCATAATTTTTTTTGATATTTATACTTTCTAATGCAAGAATAGGGTGATACAGGACAACTTAAAGCCATTAAACTCTTTTTATGTTTATCTGTAAAGTAAATATTACCAGAAGATATTATTCCATCTGGGTAAAAAATTACTTCAAAAATATTATCTTTTATTTGTTTAAAAGTTATAACACTTTTTATAACATTTATAGGTTTTGTTGGTGGCCCCAAAACGCCATCAATAATACCAAATTTGATTATGCTCGGCAAAACATAAGTTTGTATATTATTATTTTTCCCCGAATAAAAATAACTATTTAATTTTAAATTTAATTTTAAATTTTGTTCCTGATTTAATGTAATAGCTTTTTGCTGCAAATAATAAAATACGCCTGCTAATCGATCTACTTCATTTTGTAAAAAAAAATTTTCAAAATAAAAAAGTTTTGGTACAGATATAAATAAAATTATAAATAATATACTTACAGTTATTAAAAGCTCTATTAAAGAAAAGCCCTTATTTAACATATTATTCTAATAATTGGCTCGCATAAGCAACGCTTAAAACTTCTTCTACAGATGTTTGACCTAATTTTATTCTACGAACACCATCATCTATCAAATTTACCATGCCTTTTTCTAGCGCTTTATTTTTAATAACATTTGCATCAGCTTTTTCTACAATTAAATGTGCTATTTCATCATCAATTTCCATAACTTCAAATATACCTAATCTACCTTTATAGCCTGTGTTTAAACAATCTGGACAGCCTACAGATTTATAAAAAGCAAAATCACCAACTTGAGTTTGAGAAAGACCCAATTTTTTTAAATCATCAATATTTGGTTTATAACTTTGTTTACATTTATCACACAAACGCCTTACTAATCTTTGCGACATAATACAAATAACAGAAGACGATATTAAAAACGGCTCTATACCCATATCTATTAAACGAGTAATAGTTGCAGGCGAACTATTGGTATGAATTGTACTTAAAACTACATGTCCCGTAAGAGCTGCCTGTGTTGCAATTTGCGCAGTTTCTTTATCTCGAATTTCACCAATTAAAACTATATCTGGATCTTGTCGCAAAATAGAACGTAATGCCGCAGCGAATGTGAGTCCAATACTTTCTTTAACCTGAACCTGATTAACACCATTAATTGTGTATTCAACAGGGTCTTCTACTGTAATTATATTTACATCAGGTTTATTTAATTTAGATAAAATAGAATAAAGAGTAGTAGTTTTACCAGACCCGGTAGGACCACTTATTAAAATTATGCCATTAGGTCTTGTTATATTTCTACTTACAATGTCATAATCACGTTTTGAAAAATCTAAACTTTCCAAATCAACAGCCCCTTTAGATTTATCAAGTAAACGCATAACAACACGTTCTCCATAATTACATGGCAATACAGACACACGAATGTCTATTGCTTTATCACCTACTTTTATTTGTATTCTACCATCTTGTGGCAAACGTTTTTCGGCAATATTTAAATTCGCCATTATTTTTATACGCGAAATAATTGCACCCTGATATCTTTTAGGTGGCAATACTCTTTGGTACATAACACCATCTATTCTATATCTAACTCTTAATTCTTTTTCAAAAGCTTCTATATGAATATCCGAAGAATCTTCTTTAACAGCCTGAAAAATTATATGATTTACAAGTTTTACTATAGGTGCTTCTTGCGCCATCTCTAAAATGTCACGTTCTTCTATTTCAGCAAGATCTATTTCCCCACCTTCTTCTTCTTTTAATTCTTCCATCATTTCTTTACTAGTTTCTAATGGGTAATATTTATTTATAGCCGTATTAATAATATCTGAATCTGCAACGCCATATTTAACATCACCCGTTAATAATAAAGAAATATCATCAAGCGACTGTAAGTCTCTTGGATTTGAAGTTACAACTGTTTTAAAGCCTTCAAAAATTATTGGAATTATTATATTTTGGCGCAAAAACTTTAATGGAATTCTACTCAAAAGCTCTGTATCAACCATTTTTTCGCCAATTTTTTCTATATAAACAAAACCAGCTTCTTTGGCTAAAGCTTTTGATATTTCTGCTTTACTAATTAAATTCTTTTCTATTAGTATTTGTTCTAGGGTTTTACCAGATGCTTCTTTTTCCGAAATACAGCTTTGCAACTGTTCTTTTGTGATCAAATTAGTATCCAGAAGAATATCTGTAAATTTTTTTCTTAACATTTAAAACTCCCTTTTTAACAATATTTTATACTATATATAAGTGCTTTAGTTTACTTTTTTGCCAAATTTTAAACAATAATTTATTATATTTGTAAGATATGGCAAACTTATGCTTATTTTAAATACTTGGAGCAAAAAATGTTTAATAAAAAAAATTTAAAATTTTTAAGGTTAATTTTAGCATCTTTAATTCTTTTTTTAGCACCACAATGTGCAAAAGAAGAAAAAAAAGTAGACGATTTAAGTTTTGAAGAATTAAAACAAAAAACGCTATCTGCATTGAAAGAAAAAAAATATCAAGAAGCAATTAAACCATTAGAAGTTTTAGTAGCGCAACATTCAGAAAAAAAGGACTTATCTAAATATAAATTAATGTTAGCCGAAAGCTATTTTAATACTGGAGATTTGCCTTCGGCATATCAAATGTATGCAAATTATAAAGAATTTTATCCATCTGATAAAAAGGCTGAATATGCATATTTTCAGTCCATTAAATCAAAATTTTATCAAACATTAAGAATAGATTGTGATCAATCTGATACTGAACAAACAATAAATTTATGTAAAGATTATTTAAAGAATAATAATTACACAGAATACAGAAAAGACATCGAAGACATTGAGTATACTTGTCAAAGAAAATTGGTAGACAAAGAAGTATATGTATATAACTTTTATTTAAATAAAGGCAAATTAAAATCTGCCAAAAACAGGCTTACTTATTTAAAAGAAAATTATTTAAATAAAGATGAAAAATTAACACCAAGAATATTATTTTTAGAAGCAAAATTGGCTCAAAAAGAAAAAAATCAATTAGAATTAAGTAAAAAAATTGAACAGTTAATGGATCAATATCCAGAGTCTAATTTTACAAGAATGGCACAAAGCCTTGTAACTAAAAATAACTTCGTGTTTTAATTTAAATTTTTATTAATTTATTATTTTTTATATTTAACATGATTAATGACACAAAAAATTTAGGTTTACAAGGCGAAAAGGCTGTCGCAAAATTTTTAATAAATTATGGATTTAAAATATTGGGGCACAATTACCAAACTAAAGTTGGTGAAATTGATTTAATAGCACAAAAACAAGATTTAATTATATTTGTAGAAGTAAAAACAAGAAGAGATGTTTATTTTCCCATATCAAATGTTATTACAATAACAAAACAAAAAAAAATAATAAAAACTGCAAAATTATTTGCCCAAAAAAATAATTTATTTAACAATATTTTAAGATTTGATGTAGCAACAGCAGTATTAAAAGAAAATAAGTTTGAAATTAACTATATAAAAAACGCATTTCAAGAAAGATAAATATGAAAGATTCTATTAAAGTAGGTTTAGGCTTTGGTGTGACATCAGGAATTATAACAACTCTTGGTTTAATGGTTGGATTACATTCAGGAACTCATTCTGTATTAGCAATAATCGGCGGCGTTCTAACAATAGCTATAGCAGATGCATTCTCAGATTCATTGGGTGTTCATATATCCAGAGAATTTGAAAACAAAACACAAAAAAAAGATATTTGGGAAGCAACAGCAACAACATTTTTTTCTAAATTTTTTATGGCATTACTATTTATAATACCAATACTTTTTTTTGAGCTTTCCCTAGCTGTTAAAATAAGCATATTTATGGGATTATCTCTTTTAGCAATATTTAGCTATATAATTGCAAAAGAGAAAAAAGCTAAACCATTACCAATAATTATTAAACATGTATCTATAGCTACAGTTGTTATTATAATTTCTCAACTTGTAGGAACTTTAATTAGATCCCATTTTGTTTAATTTAAATCTTTAGCTCTGCCAATATTTAAACTAGTACTTTTATCAGCAATTTTTAAAGATTTTTGATTTTTTACATAACCTAAAAATTTGCCTTTATTATCAGCCAAAATATAAATATAACATGCACCAATTCCAGTATTATTAAAATTGGTAAAGATTTTGCGTGTACATGGGTTAGAACAAGTTTTAGAAGAATCTATAATTAATATTTTATACACACTATAATTTTTATTTTTATCCCATTTTCCTAAATACTCAGGTAAAGCATACACAAGCATTACATGCCCTGTATTTTCTAGAGCTTTTGCTTTTTTATAACCCTTAACTATAACATCTCCGGGCAAAATATTTTTTATATCACTAATTTTTTCCCAATATTTATTTTCTTTTTCAAAAGCATTATAAAAATCTAATGCCTGTGGCCTTGGGCTAGGGTCCCACTCCCCAAATTTTAATTCACTAGATTTTAATTTTTTACCCTTTTCTATACTATCATTCCAAAGTTTTTTATTCATATTATCTTTTATATAATCATAATGTTCTGGAGAGTTTTTTTTAATGATAGAACTAATAAAACCTGAGCAATTACAAAAAGCTGTATTTTCTTTTATTTCACCTTCTGGACACAAAATAAAATCACTTATGATAGTATAATCTTGATATTTAGTTTTATATTCTTTTGTAATAATTTTTTCTAATAAAAAGTATGCATTATTTAAAATATCTCTAGAAATATTATTAATATCTTTATATTCTTTAAACTCAAGTTCTTTAATAAATTCTTGATATTTTTCGGTAAACTCTTGTTCTATTGGGCTTATATAAGCTTTTAAAACTTGATCAAAAATTTCTCTAGCTATTAAATTATTAAAAATAAATATTAATATAAAAATAATTTTTATATTTTTTTTAAACATAATCATATTACACTCCCATTAATTTATAACGTTCCAAAATATCTGTCTCCAAAATCACCAAGCCCTGGAACTATATATTTTTTAGTATTTAATTTAGAATCGACTTGTACATGTATTAATTTAACTTTGGGATAACTTTTTTTTATTTTATTAACACCATATTTAGAGCAAATAATAGATACAAAAACTATATTTTCTTCTTTAACCCCTAAATCTTTTAAAATTTCTATAGCTTTTAGTCCAGTACCACCCGTTGCAATCATAGGATCTAAAATAATTACAGAATCACTTTTTTTTATTTTAGGTAAATTTTTATAATATAAATTAGCTATTGCTGTAAGCTCATCCCGGCGTAAACCCAGAAAACCAATATTTGCATATTCAAAAAACTTTAAAAAACCAGGCAACATAGAAAGAGCTGCTCTCAAAATTGGGATAAGTACTATATTATTTTTTAATTTTATAGCTTTAGTTTTTGTTATAGGCGTAATAATACTTACATTTTCTTTTGCTAAATAATCTCCAACTTCACCAGCCAATAAATATGCAAGTTTTTCTGCAGTTTCTCTAAATTTTTTTATGTCAGTATTCTTATCTCTTAATATTGAAAGTAAAACATTTTTCATAAATACTCCCTTTTTTATTGTATATACTTTTTTAGTTTTATTAAAAAAAATTATAAAATACAAGATAACGTTATTTATCAATATAAAAATAAAAAATATATAAATATTTACTTTCATAAAAATGGTAAATTAGAATAAATCTTTCAAAAATATTTTTTAATAAAATAGGAGACTTCCTGTATGCAAAATAGCCCAATAAAATATGTTATAACCGGGGGGCCATGCACGGGAAAAACCACGTTAATTAATTATTTAAAAAATTTGGGGTATCAAACAGTACCTGAAGCTGCAAGTATATTAATAGAACAAGAAATTAAGCTTAAAAAAAATTTTCCCAAAACCCATTTAGAGCCATTCCACAAAAATTTAATAGCCAAACAACTAGAACTTGAATCTAAAATAGATCTTTCACGAGCAACTTTTATAGATAGAAGCATTATAGATACAATAGCTTATTATAATTTCTTTAAATTAGACCTAAAATCGCAAGTCATATCTCTTGCTAAAAATCATAAATATACAAAAATTTTTATTTTAGATTTTTTAGATAATTATTGTAAAACAGAAATAAGATCTGAAGATTTTAATACTGCTAAAATTTTACAATCACAAATTTTAAATACTTATAAAAATTATGGATATAATCCAATTACTGTACCCATAATGCCTGTAGAAAAAAGAGCAGATTTTATATTAAGTTATATTCAAGAATATAATATAAATAGTATTAAAAATAATTTTGTTTATTTATAAAAATATAAACACAAAAAAAGAGCTCTTAACTTAATAAGAGCTCTTTTTAATTTGCTATAAGCTAAATCTTAATAACGGCTACCACCGCGACCGCCACCAAAACCGCCTCTGCTATCGCCACCTCTAGGTGCACCAAAGCCGCCACGGTTTCCACCGAAGCCACCACGGCTACCACCAGAAGAACGACGATCATCGGTCTTAGGCTTTGCAGGGTTAACTGTAATTGTTCTGCCTTCAACATCTTTTCCATTTAATTCTGCTATTGCTGTTTCTGCTTCTTCTTTGTTAGGCATTTCAACAAAAGCAAAACCTCTAGATGTTCCTGTAAATTTATCCATGATTATTGTTGCTTTTTCTACGGCTCCGAAACCTTCGAAGAGTTCTTTTAATTCTTCTTCTTTGACATTTCTGGACAAATTTCCAACGTAAATATTCATCTTTGATATTTCCTTGTATAAATGAATAAAATATATAAAACTTAAATTTTTATCGTAAAGACCACACTCAAAGAAAGTTTTTTAAAATCAAACCAAACACCGAGATAAAAGCCTGTTATATAAAAATTTCAAACGCTATTTAACTGGTTTTGATACTAGCATATTATAATCTTTATTTCAATGGGGGGTATATAAAAGCCTATATTAACGAAATAATTGTGGCCTGACGACCCGAATTTTGACCCTGTTTTCTAAAAGAATGGAAGTTCGTATCACAAATAGTGCAATTATTATAATTTAAATAGATGTTTTTTGATTTTAGACCCATATCTATTAACTGTAAATAAGCATATCTTGGCAAATCAAAATACAGTAAATTATCCTTTTTTAAGATAGCATCTTGACCAAAATGGCTATTTTCTAGGTTTTTAAGAAAATCTGGTTGAATATTATAACAACATACTTTAGCACATGCGCCAAGATATACAGTAATATCACTAATTTTAGATCCAAAACTTTCTTGCATCTTTTTAACAGTATTATAAATAATATTATTAACAGTGCCACGCCAACCGGCATGAGCTATACCTATGGCATGATTAACTGAATCATAAAAAACTATAGGCAAACAATCTGCTGTAAGTACACCAATACCTAAATTCCTGATATTTGTAATAAGAAAATCACCCTGATTTTTAAACAAAATTAAATTATTATTAATAATATTATTATTTAAATAATTAATATCTACGTTTATACCTATATTACTATGAGTTTGTTTTAAAAAAACTAACCCATCCAAATTTAATTTAGTTTTTTTTTCTAAAAAAAAATCGATATTATGTGTTTTATCTGATTTTACACAATCATCCTTTAAATCACCAAAGTAAATTCTAAAAGAAGGATCATTGTGTAAAATCATAAAAACTAACCTTTATTAAAGTTCTAATTTATTGTTATTTGTATTGTCATTATTTTCCGAAAAATTTCTATATGCATCTTCTTCTGCCTTTTTTCTTAAAAATGTAGGTGTATCTACATCATTTAAATCAAAAGATTGCGCATAAAGATTTTCTTCAAGATTTTCGGCATTTTTTTCTACTTTGTCAAATTTTGGTTCAAACAATACTTGCGGTTCTTTTACTGCTTCTTTTGATACAAGAATTGGCTTGTCTTGAGCTGCTACTGCAGGTTTATATTCTTCTTTTTTACTTTCAAAACCTGTTGCTATCACAGTAACCATAATTTGACTACCCATACTTGGGTCTATTACAGAACCTAAAATAATTTGGGCATCTTCACTAACCATGTCATGAACAATAGTTGCAGCTTCATTTATTTCATGCAATCCAAGATCAATATTACCTGTAATATTAATTAATACACCTTTTGCACCATTAATACTTATATCTTCAAGTAATGGAGAGTGTATTGCTTGCAACACTGCCTTTTTGGCTCTATCTTCACCTTCGGCTCTACCAACACCCATTATTGCCATTCCCATATCTTTCATGACTTCTTTAACGTCAGCAAAATCTACGTTTATATGGCCTGCTCTTGTTATAATATCCGAAATACCTTTTACTGCATTTTTTAACACTTCATCTGACAGAGCAAATGCATCTAACATAGATATTTTGGGATCTGCTTGTTCTAAAAGCTTTTGATTTGGAACAATTATAATAGTATCTACAGCATTTTTTAGATTATTAATTGCTTCTTGAGCATGTGTTAATCGTTTTTTACCTTCAAAATTAAATGGCGTTGCTACAACAGCTACAGTTAATACGCCAATATCTTTTGCAGCTTTTGCTATAACAGGTAAAGCACCAGAACCGGTACCACCGCCAAAACCTGCAGTCAAAAACAATATATCGGCTTGAGAAATTTTTTCTGTTATTAAATCAAGATCTTCTTCTGCTGCACGCTTGCCAACTTCGGGTTTAGAACCTGCGCCTAACCCTTTAGTAATCTTTGCCCCTAATTGTATTTTGGTTTGAGCCAAAGACATTGTTAATGCTTGAGCATCTGTATTTGCAGCTAAAAATTCTACCGATTCTATTTCTCTAGAATTTATCATGCTGTTTACGGCATTTCCACCAGCACCACCAACTCCTATAACTTTTAATTTTGCTCCCAAATTTTCATTATTTTCTTCAACAGCTAGCTGTATCATATTACTTTCCTTTCTCGTGCTTTTTTTTACTAAATAAAATCATAAATCCAAGATTTCATTCTTTTAAATACTTTTTTAAAATTAGAATCATCATGACCTAAATTAGAATCCATATTGCTATTACCGCTTGCATAAACCAATAAACCATATCCTGTTGAATATATTGGATTTTTAAGATTTTCTGGTATTACATATTTTGTGCTTTTTTCTGGATAACCAACTCTTACAGGTAAACCAAAACGTTTTTCTGCAAGTTCTTTCATACCGGCAAGCATTGCACCACCACCAGTAATAACAAGTCCAGAACCCATAAAGGCTTTTAAATTAAATTTAACAAGTTCATCACATAAAAAATCAAAAATTTCTTCTGCTCTAGGTTGTAATATTTCAAGCGTAGAAAAAGTTTCTATATTTTTAAATTTCCCTTGATATCCAAGATCTATTTGAACTTTATCTTTATCTAATTCTAAATATTTATCTTCCCAAACAAATCCATATTCTTTTTTTATTTTTTCAGCTTGTGCTATTGGTAAACCAAGCCCAATTGCTAAATCATTTGTAAAGTGATTTCCAGCTATAGGGATTACTTTTGAATGTATAATTCGACCATCTTTATAAATTGCAAAATCAGAAGTTCCACCACCAATGTCAAGAATACCAACACCTAACTCTTTTTCTGAATCTGTAAGTACAGCATCTGCAGAAGCTATTTGTTCCAAAACAATATCACAAACTTTAACCCCTGCAAGCTCACATGATTTTATAATATTTTGAGCAGAAGAAATTGCTCCAGTAATTATATGAACCTGGGCTTCTAGTCTAACACCACTCATACCTAATGAATCGACAATTTGTTCTTGTCCATCAACCTTAAAATATTGTGGTAAAACATGTAAAACTTCTTGATCTTTTGGAATAGGTACAGCCTTTGCAGCCTCTATTACTTTATTTATATCTTCTTGAGATACATCTCTATTTTTAATAGCAACAACACCAGTAGAATTTAAAGATTTAATATGCCCACCAGAAATTCCAACAGTTGCATATTCTATTTTAATGCCTGTTTTATTTTCTGCATCTTGCAAAGCCCTTGATATAGAATCTACAGTCTTTGCAATATTAACAACAACACCTTTTTTTAAACCAAAAGAAGGACTTTGGCCTACGCCTATTAATTCTAAATTTCCTTCTGGAGAATTTGTTCCAACCAGAACACAAATTTTTGTAGTTCCAATATCTATAGCAGTAAAAACATTGCTATATGTTTTTTTTATCATAAACCACCCCCTGTTTTAATAAAATTCTTTTATCATATCTTAAATCTAATACATATTTTTTTCGTTTATTTATCTTTTTATTTTCATATAATTCTCTAAATATTTTTGATGCATAAAGCAATTTTGTTTCGTCAAAAATATTTTTTTTATTAGTTAAATACAAATAATTATCAAATAATTCTTTTTGTTTAGACATTAAAAAAATATTATTTTTATCTTCGTAATTTACTTTATAATTTTCCCATATTTTAGGAGATATTTTGTCTAGAAAATTAAATATATTAAGGGACAAACTTTTAGAAGATAAAAATTCTTTGGTATATGTAAACTTATAATCTTTAAATATATTTAAGTTTAAAACAGAATTTTCATCAGCCCAGATAAATTTTTCATTTAAAACACAAACAGGTTTTTTACCCATAATTTTTAATTTGGCTACACCGGGAATAGAAAAATCCCATTCAACCAACTTAATAAAATTAAATTCTTGCTTTAAAATAGAATCAAAATTATCCAAATTTATATTTTCTATTTTATTATTTTTAAAATAATTAGTTACAAAATTAGTCAAAGACAATTTAAGTTCGTCTGAATATATTGAATCAAAATATAATTCTATATTATCAGGCCTTAAAATTTCTAACGATTTATCTACAGTAGAAAAAAATAATTGTGTTATTCCCTTTTTTATTAGAGGAATAACGCCAAATATAATAATTAAAAATACAAGAACAATTAATATTATTCTTATTATATTTTTCGTTTTAGTCGTCTTTTCTTCCATGATTTTTACCCATTTTTTTAAATTTTGGGAAACATTTTGACTATTTTCAGTCCAAAGCATAGAAAAAAAGAATCAATTTGCGCAATAAATTAAGTTTTTTATAGAAAAACAAAACCTAGATAAATTAATTTAAATTTAATTTATCTAGATTTTTAATTAATATTTATAGTCTATATCTTATGTTTTAATAAAAACATCAAAATTCCAGCTGCAACAGAAGCATTGTAAGAAATTTCTATATTTCTTTGTGGAATTGTAATTAAAGTACCTTTATCCTGAACGGACTTTGATATACCAAATTCTTCACTACCTATAACCAAACACATAGGAGAATTATAGTTTATTTTTGTAGCATCTTTTCCATTTTCCAAAACAGCCATATATAAATTAAAACCCATAGAATTTATATTAGTAACTGCATGTTCTATAGATGGAGATAAATAAATGTCTAAGTACTCAGCAAGTCCCGCAGATGCCTTATGGGTAGCTGCAGTTATTAATGCACCATTTTTTTGGCATAAAACAACCGCTTCAACGCCTATACAATAAGCCGAACGCAAAATAGCACCCAAATTTCTGACATCTTTTACGCCATCTAATAATAAAATAAATTTTTTATCTTTAAGATTATTTAAATTAGTTAAATATTTAAATGGTGCCACTAAAGCAATAATACCCATATGGTCTGTACAATTAGCCATTTTATCCAATATTTGTCTTGATACATACTGAGTATTTGGAACATTTTTAGGCAAATATCTTTCTACACGATTAAAAGATTTTGGTAACGGTTTAGTTGTATAAATAGAAAATAATTTACGTTTTTTTGCTTTTAAAAGCTCAATTATACTATGCGCACCATAAATCATATCCATTGTTTGCTGATTTTTATTACTTTTATTTGCCATCTTAATCTTTTCGTCTTCACAAATTAATTTTTACGTTTATTTTTAACTTATGTTTACAAGTTTATATTAAAATTAAAAAGCTTACAAAGGGTAAAAGGATAAATATGTACATTTTAGAAGGCAATATTGGAGCCGGTAAATCTACATTTTTAAGTGAACTAGCTCACTCTATTAAAGAATTAGAAATATTAACCGAGCCTGTAAATAATTGGGCAAACCAAATTTTTGGTCAATCTTTACTTGAAAACTTTTATAAAGATACTTCCAGATGGGCCTTTACTTTAGAAAATCTAGCAATGATACATAGGGTTAAAGATCACATAGAAATACAAAATAGAAACAATCAAAATATACTAATAGAACGTTCTATATATTCAGGTCATTATTGTTTTTCTTTAAATAGCTTTAAAAATGGACACTTAACACAAATAGAATGGGAAATTTATTCAACTTGGGCTAATTATTTACTCAAAAATTGTAATCCACCTGTAGGTTTTATTTATCTTAAAGCAGATCCAGAAGTGTGCATGCAAAGAATAAAAAAAAGAAATAGAATAAGCGAAAAAAAAATTACACTAGGATATATACGACAAATAGACGAATGGCACGAAAAATTTTTAATACATAAAGAAAATATTGCACAAAATCTCAAAAACATACCAGTGTTAACACTTGATTGTAACCAAGATTTTGTTGAAAATAAAAATTTATTACAGGAACATATTAATAAAGTAAAAGATTTTATTTCTAAAACACAGGCAATACCAAAATTTGTGGAAAAAGTAGCAAATTTTGAACAGAATCTTTGACTTGTTATTTTTTTTACTTTAATATTTATTTGAAATTGAGGGGCGAATAGCTCAGTTGGTTAGAGCACCTGCCTTACAAGCAGGGGGTCGCAGGTTCGAATCCTGCTTCGCCCACCATACTTCGCCAAGGCTTCGTATGGCGCGACCAGTATCGGTCTTGCAAATTTTGACATACTTTGTTAATTTAAAATAATACTCCTCGGTAGCTCAGTTGGTAGAGCAAACGACTGTTAATCGTTGGGTCGCAGGTTCGAGTCCTGCCCGGGGAGCCATAAAATTTTGAGCTGGAGCTGTAGCTCAGTTGGTTAGAGCGTCCGCCTGTCACGCGGAAGGTCGCGAGTTCGAGTCTCGTCAGCTCCGCCAGTCTTCGCCTGCGTGGTGAAGTTTACCCTGAGTAGCGTTAGCGTATCGAAGGGTCTGGCTAGCACCAGCCCTTAGTGCCTCAAAAAGCAACGTAGGGTACATCCAGTAAAAAATAAAAAGCACTAGAAAATTCTAGTGCTTTTTTTATTAAAATAATTTATTTTTAAAAAAAAGTTTTTATGAAACATGCAGTAATAATTTGTAACGGGAATTTATCTTTAACAAAAGCTAATTTAAATACTTTAATTGCTAATGCCAATTTATTAATAGCAGTAGATGCAGGGTTAAAATATTTTTCAAAATTTAATATAAATCCAGATATTATATTAGGTGATATGGATTCTATATCGCCTAATATTTTAAACAAATATAAAGATAATAATAAAATAAAAAAAATTTTTTATAATAAAAATAAAGACCAAACAGATACAGAACTTGCTATTATACAAGCTCTAAATATAGGCGCAAAAAAAATTACCATAATTGCAGGCACAGGCAAAAGGGTTGACCACACAATTGGCAATATAGAACTACTAAAAAAATATCCAAATATAATTACGCTTATGGAAAATAATACAAAAATATTAGTACTAAATAATAAAAAAAAATTAATTTTAAAAAATAATTATAAAAATTTTAATAACAAAAAAAATATTGTTTCACTGTTTTCTATAAATAACCCAAAAATTACGACAACTAATCTAAAATATAATTTAAATAATCAAGAATTAATTTTTCCCACACATGGTGTTAGTAATAAAATAGCACTTAATCCAGCAAGTATAAGTATAAACTCAGGCTTATTAATAGTATGCGCAAATATTAATATCGATTTAGAAATAAAAAATAAATAAATTTTTTATAATTTTTAATTTAAAAATATTACTATATAATTTAGTGAACAAATTTTTAAAATTTTAATATTTATACAAAGTAGTTATATGAAATTAAAAAATATTTTTTTATTAATTATCGCTATTATATCGTTTTTATCTATAACACTTACTGTATATATATACAAAAAATATCCAATAAAATATATTGGCTTAACTTCTATATTTGCAATTAAAAATACTTATTTAAATAAAAATATAAATAATTTTTACTCAAATAAAGATCTACTTTTAGCTCACTTTAAAATTTTAAAAAATATAAATAAACAATTTTACAATAACGTTGCAAGTGAAAATATACTGGATTTTAAAGTAAATTATTCTAGCCATTACATGCTACATGCATTATTTAATGAAATTTTTTTAAACAAAATTTATTATTTACAAATAAATAATCCAGAACCTCATATAATAGATTGCGGCGCTAATATTGGCATGGCAACAATATTTTTTAAAAAAATATATCCAAATGCAAAGATAATTGCATTTGAACCATCCAAACAAAACTTTGATCTTTTACAAAAAAATATTTTAGATAATAAATTAAACAATATCGAATTAATAAATAAAGCTTTATATAATAAAACAGGTACATTTTATTTACAAAGTGCAGGAACTTTACAAGGTTCATTAATTAACAAAAAAATAAATAATAATGACGAGGCCATAGAAACAACAACTTTGTCACAATTTATTAATAACAAAATAGACTTACTTAAAATAGACATAGAAGGGTGCGAAACTTTAGTTATGCAAGAATTAAACGAAAATAAAAAATTAAGTTTTATAGATAACATGATAATTGAATACCATCCAGAAAAGCATAATAATAAATTAAGTGATTTACTAAAAATTCTAGAAATCAATAATTTTAAATTTCATATAAATAGCAATATAAAAACACCGTTTTCAAAAGTTACTGACGAATTAAATTTAATTTACGCATATAAAATATAAAGGGTAAACATGATAAACGAATTAACTCTTTGGTCAAAAAAATTAAAAGATGGCTTAGATCTTGCACATAATTTTTATTTTGAAAATTCAGCTAGATTGCCAAAAAATATAAATAAAATAGCCTTTTTTGGTATGGGTGGCTCAGGAATTGCCGGACGAATAGTTAAAACGTTTTTAGACAAAAAAAGCAATATCCCTTCTTTTATAATTGATTCACCCGATGTACCAAAATATATAGATACAAATACATTATGTTTTGTAATTACATATTCAGGTAACACATGGGAAACAATAAACGCCCTTAATTATTTAAGCGAAAACTTTATACCAACTATTGTAATTTCTCATAATGGTCAAGCTCTAAAAATAGCTGAAACCAAAAATTTACCATTTATATTATTACCAAATTCTAGCCAACCAAGGGCAGCGTTAGGGCATTTTTTAGGCTTAATTTTAGGCATTTTAGATTTAATGAAAATTATTAATGGCAAAGAAATTGTAGAAATTTTTATTAAACAGGCAAATTTGTATACTCCAAAATTTGAAGACGAAAGTTATTTTAACGAATTTTTATATGCAAGTAATGGATACGAAAGCTTTCATGTATGGGGTATTGCAGGCGATAGTGCAGAATTTGCCTATAGAGCTCAAACACAATTTAATGAAAACAGTAAAGTTAGAGCTGTTTTTTCATCTTTTCCAGAATGTTGCCATAATTTATTAGCCGGGTTTACAGATTGTAAAGAAAAACCACTTGTTTTAATGTTTTCTACTGATTTTTTATCAACAAATTTAGAAAAAGCAGTAGAAGCAACAGGGGAAATACTTAAAGAAATAGGGGCAGTTCTTTACAAAGCACCAGTTTTGGGCAATAATTGGGAAGGGCAGTTGTTCCATATGATTTTATGGTCAGATTTTGCCTCTTATTATTTAGGTAAAAAACGGGGTGCCAACACCGTTGAAGTAAAACTTATAGAACAATTAAAAGCTAAACATAAAACAAAGGGTATAAAATAATGAAAAAGAATATTCATCCAGAAACACACGAAATTACAGTTCGTTGTGCATGTGGTAACACAATTCAAACAACATCTACAAAAACAGAATTCAATTCTGATATTTGTTCTGCTTGCCATCCATTTTTTACTGGCCAACACAAATTTGTTGATACAGCCGGTAGAATAGAAAAATTCCAAAAGAAATATGCCAATGTTGGGAAAAAAAAGTAATTTAAATTCAAAATTATGATAAATTTAAATTGGGATTTAATAGACAAAAAGCATAAAGAAATAATGCTCTCTCTTTCTACACCAAATTTGGACAACAAAGAGAGAACATTATTACAAAAAAAAGAATCCCAATATTCTAATTTATTATTAATAAATAAAGATTTAGAGCGTCTTGATAAAGAACTTTTAGATACTCAAACACAATTAACTACTGAACAAGATCAAGATTTAAAAAGTTTATTCGAAGAAGAAATTAATAATATAAAAAATAAAATTAATAGCCTTGAACAAGACGTAGAAGATAAGCTTTATCCAGCTGACGAAAAAGATGAGCGTTCTGTCTTTTTAGAAATTCGTGCTGGAGCAGGGGGTTTAGAGTCGGCGCTTTTTGTTGCAGATCTTTTAAAAACTTATACAAACTATGCTCTTTCAAAAAATTGGGAAGTTTCTTTAATAGATTCAAATTCTACAGATATTGGTGGATTTAAAGAATTAACACTTTTCATAAAAGGTAAAGATGCTTATAAACATTTAAAATTTGAATCTGGAGTACATAGAGTACAAAGAGTTCCAAAAACAGAAACCGCAGGTAGAATTCATACCTCTACAGTAACTGTTGCAGTATTGCCAGAAGCAAAAGATTTAGATGTTCAAATAAATCCTCAAGATTTAAGAATAGATACTTACAGAGCAGGCGGTGCTGGCGGACAGCATGTAAACAAAACAGAATCTGCAATACGTATCACACATATTCCAACAGGCACAGTTGTAACGTGTCAAGATGAACGTTCTCAAACAAAAAACAAAGAACGCGCCATGAAAATGCTTCAATCTAGAATTTTACATGCAGAAGAAGAACGCAAAGCTTTAGAAATTCAAGTTCAACGTAAGCAACAAGTTGGCACAGGAGAGCGAGCTGAAAAAATAAGAACTTATAATTATCCCCAAAATAGAATTTCTGATCACAGAACAGAATTAACTTTAAAAAAATTAGATATAATTATGACCGGACAACTTGATGAAATTATAGAACCATTAATTGCCTGGGAAAAAGAAGAACGTAAAAAACAAAATTCAGAATTTTCACAATATTTTATTTAATATTTTTTATTCATACCAAAAATTTCCAAAACCTATATATTACATATCAGTAAAATTTATTTCTCTTTTTTCTAAAAAAGTGAGGAGCCTCTTATGTTAAATTTTTAAAAAATTTTATTTTTAACTTTTGCAACAGCTTTTATTTCTCAGGTAAATGCAACTAGTTATAAAATTACAAACGATAGCAATAAATCTTATGCTGTTTTATGTTTTTATAAAAGTGGAGAAACTGAAGGAATAACAATAAAAGCAAAAAATGACAAAATTTTAAATCCAGAAGAAAATTGTGAAATAGTAACTTTCTATATTTTTGAATCTCTAAAAAATGTACACTTTGTATCACCTATAACTGCTGATAATAAATTTATAAGAAATACAGGTTTTTTAACAGGATATTTATATCATTATGAATTAGATAAAGCTTTTGATTTCGAGAAATTAGTTATTGATAATGATGACTTAAATTCTATAACAATAGAAAAAATAGGTTAAAATAAATTAAAGGACACTCATGAATTTTTTATTCGAATATTTATTAAAAGATAATCACTACATGAGCATAATTGGAATTTTTGTATTTTTAATTATTGCTTTTGTATTTTCTAAAAAGAAAAAACATGTAAACTTTTTGCGCACGATTATAGCTCTTGCAATGCAATTTGCTATCGCATTTTTAATATTAAACACAAATTTAGGCCAGAAAATATTTTATGCCATAGCCGATGGCTTTAATAAAATAAACGTTTTTGCCGACGAAGGTATTAAATTTGTTTTTGGCAATTTAGCAATACCATCTCAAAGTTGGGGATATATTTTTGCAATTAAAGTTTTGCCAATAATAATATTCTTTGGTGCATTAACAGCAATTTTATATCACTTTGGTATTATACAAATTTTTGTTCGCGGGATTAATATAATTTTGAGCCCAATCTTGGGAACTTCAGGCGCAGAAACTTTGTGTACTGCAGCCAACAGCATGTTAGACCCAAGTGCAGCAACACTTTTAATTAAACATGAATTAAAAAATCTTACAGATTCAGAAATGTTTACAATTTTAGTTGCAGCCATGTCTACAATAACAGCTTCATTAATTGCTGTTTACGGTTCACTTGGCGTTTCTATGTTACATTTATTAACAGCTTCTGTAATGTCTATACCAGGCGCAATATTAATTTCTAAAATTTTATTTCCAGAAACAGAAAAACCTAAAACAGCTGCCGGCAATAAAATAGTTCTAGAAAAAGATAGTGCAAATATTCTTGATGCAATATCTTCTGGAACTAGTACAGGTTTAAATATAGCTTTTGCAGTTGGCGCCATGCTTATAGTTTTTATAGGCCTTATAAGTATGTTAAATTTTGGCGTAGAAAAAATTACAGGGTATTTTTTTGCACAACCTTATAGCTTTAATCAAATACTTGGTAGTGCCTTTTCTGGAGTATCTTATTTAATTGGTATAGCAAAACAAGATGCAGTTAATGCAGGAGCTTTATTAGGCCAAAAAATAGCATTAAACGAATTTGTAGCCTATGCCAACATGTTAAAAACAAATTTAAATCCAAGATCTATAACAATTTTAACTTATGCTATATGTGGCTTTGCAAACTTTTCTGTAATTGGAATTTTAATTGGAGCAATCGGCTCACTAGTGCCTACAAGAAGAGATTTTATTACCAAATATGGCTTAAAAATTTTACTAGCTGGTACTTTAGTAAATTTATTAAATGCAGCTATAGCAAGCTTATTAATTTAAAAAGATATAATAATAAAATAGCCCAGTGCAATAAATACACTGGGCTATTTTATTATTTATTATTAACAAATATAATTATGCATTTGGTAACATTGGGTTAATTATCCTTTTGCTCTCAATTTTATTTAAAATTTCTTTTTTAATAACTTCTTTAGATTCAACTAAATTATAAGACATCAAACCTGTAATTAATTTAAATTGTTTAGGCGTATATTTAAAATTAGTAGTTCCACAAAAACCTTTTTGTATTTCATAAATTGGATCAAACGAAGCATTAAATCTATTATTCTTTGTTAAAGAAAAATAAATTACTGTAGGCACAGTTGCATCTGTTTCATCTTTAAATACACTTACTATTTCTTTTGCTATTACATTGTAATCAATTTTAGGGAATTTAAGACCCATAAACTTTGCCCAGTTTTCAGCTTTTTTAATTTCGCTACCGCCTTTATAAGCTCCTGCAGACATATCACAAACAATTATAATATCTACTTTTCTTTCTGGTCTTAATAATGGAGGAAATGGCACATTAAAATCCATGCCACCATCTAATAAATTTAATGTATTAATTCTACCTAATTCAGTATCTAGACCATACGCATAATTATTTACTTTACCCAAAGAAAGTCTTTCTTGTTGATAACCTGTTTTTTCGACAGTTTTTTCTATAAAACCAGATACAGCAGATGGCAATTTGCCCTTTGCTTCGTTAAGCCCTAGTTCAAGAGAAAATGTAAATGCAGATCCCCAAATACCCATTAAATAACCCAAATTAATTTCTGGACCAAAATCTTGAGATTTACCTTCCATAAATTTACGGCCAAATGCCCATGTAGGAACAAATGAATTAATAAAAGATCCACCAACTTCGTATGGTGTAAACTCAAACCATGTATAAGGAGGCCCTTGTTGAACAGCTGTCATAATAGGTAAAATTGTTTTACCATTTTCTATTTTTTTAGCCAAATCAGATAAAGTAACATTTTGTCTTTTAAATCTATTTAAATAATTAAATAATTTATTCGCAAGCAAACATCCATAAATATCAACAAGCGTTACAGGTTGCTTAAATAAATTTTTCTTAAGTATATAAAGAGTAACAACTCCAGGGTCTACAAATGTTGTTTTTATATCTTTTGCTACTATTTTTTGTAATTGTTTATTGTATCCCAAAATTGTTTTTTCTGAATATATCCATGGAGTTATAAACCATGTTGAACCCGAAAGCCCTGTTGCATACGTTACACAATCCAAAAGTCCAATTTTTTCTGCCCCCTGCATAAGTCCTGCAGTACCGTTCATAGCCCTATAACCACCACCGCTACAACAAACAGCAATTGTTGGTACTTGTGCATCTGTAATTTTAGTCTCTAAAAATTTTTCTAAACTATTTTTTACAAAAGTTTTACGTTTTTCTAGGTATGCTTTTTCCTGACTACAAAGATCACTACCTAATCTTACGGTAGCCTGTTCTTTTGAATGCACACCACTTGCAACAGCTTTTCTAATTTCATCCAAAATAACTTCATAAGTCTTACCAAGTAACTTTTGATAAGGTGAAAGAACATTCCATTCTACTGAATTATAGCCCTTAAGATTTTGTCCTTCACGAACTATATAAAAATTTTTACCAAATTTAGCACCAATTTTAATCCAGTTCGAATCTCTATAATCTTTACCTACAAGATTTTCTTTTAAATCTTGTTTATTAAAAGAAAAAATAAGACGCCTATTAAACATTGGTAATCTTTTTGGTCTTTCTATTTTTGCAATTTTAAATGGTTGTATTTCTGTTGGTTCTTTATATCTATTTGCAACAACTCCCTTTTGATGATAAACACACACAAAAAGAGGCTCATCTAAATTATTTTTAACTTTTATAAAACTAATACTAGCTGTATCTGCACTCTTTGTAGCGCTTGATATAGCTGCTTTTAAATCAAAATGTAAAAATAAAATTATTAAAATAAATAAAATTTTATTTAAATTACGCATATCATCTCCTTTTTTTTAATATTAATCCTGACTTTTACTAAATTTTATGCTATCTATAAAATGAAAATAAATTCAAGTAATTAATATTTAATTAAAAGGGAGATTGTATGTTTACAAAAATTATTTATTTTATTTTATTTTTATTAAATTTTAATAATATTTATTCACAAGAAAAAATTACACTAAATGCTCATCTTAATTCTGGTTGGTACCCACAAGATAAAATAAGTCTTGAAAATGATTTAAATTTTTATATAAAAAAAGCCCAAGAAGTATTCAAATTAAAAACAGATAACACCCAAGTAAAAGTCATTATTACACCACATGCAAGTTATTATTACTCTGGACTTTGTGCCGCTACAAGCTATCAAACACTATTAAATAAGAATATAAAAAATAGTAATATAAAAAACGTAATAATTTTATGCCCAAGTCATAATAAAAGTTTTTCAGGTATAGCCATTCCAGAATATAAAAATTTTAAAAACATTTTAGGCAATATAAAAGTAAATTTAAATAACATAAATAAATTACAAGAAAACAATAATTTTAAATTTATAGAAAATGTATTTGAAGCTGAGCATGCAATAGAAATACAATTACCATTTTTACAACACACCATAGAAAATTTTGAAATAACACCATTAGTAGTTGGAAATATTTTAGAACGCGATTATAAAAATATAGCTGATTCTATAAAAAATATTATCGATAATAATACTCTAATAGTTATAAGCTCAGATTTTATTCACTATGGCTTAGATTATGGCTATACACCTTTTAATATTTTTATTTTAGATAATATTAAAAATACAGACACACAGGCACTTTATGCCATAGGTAAACAATCTTTTATTAATTTTAGTAATACAATTAAAAAAACAGGCGCAACTATATGCGGCCAAAATTGCATTAAAATTTTACTAAAACTTTTAGAACAAAAACCATTTGGATATATAGAACCAAGATTAACTTGTTATTACACATCAGCGCAATTATCACAAGCAAGAAATAATTATAATATAAACATTAATAAATTACTTGCTGATATACCAGATAATATTTTTAATAATATAAAAAATAGCGTAAGTTATGCAGGTTTAATATTTACTGCAGAAAAAAATAGCTTACTAAAAGAAGAAGATCAATTAACAGAATACGAAAAATTATCCCTTTATAATTTAGCTAAAAGAACAATATCAAACGAACTTCAAGAAAATAAAGTACCAGTAGATTTACTATATCCAGTAACAACTATTAGTTTAGATAAAAATGCAGGAGCTTTTGTCACTTTAGAAAAAAATGGTAATTTGCAAGGTTGTATTGGCAGAATAATTTCTAATCAAGAACTTTATAAAACAGTTGAAGAAATGGCAAAAGTAGCTGCATTTAACGATACAAGATTTAACCCTGTAACAAAAGAAGATTTAGAAAATTTAGAAATTTCTATTTCTATTTTAACTCAACCTAAAAGTATAAATAATTACAACGATATAATTTTGGGCAAACATGGCATAATACTTAAAAAGCCAACTAAATCCGGATATTGGACAAGCTCTGTATTTTTACCAGAAGTTCCAGCTGGATTAGGCTGGAATTTACAAAAAACTTTAGAAGAATTAAGCTTAAAAGCAGGGTTAGATAAAGATGCTTGGCAACAAGATTGTAATTTTGAAGTATTTGAAAGTTTTAAAATAAAAAGTATTTTATAGAAATTATAAATAAAAAAGAGCTCAACAAAAAATTTTAAGCTCTTTTTTATTTATTTAATATTTTTTATAAATCTTACGTGCTAACTTGCCATCTTTTTTATAAATTTTAATAATTCTACTTTCATTATCACCAAAATATAACTTTTTTTCCCAAATTTTAATCTTATTTTCTGCAGCAGGTTTTGCATTAACAATAACAACTTTCATCTTATCTACAGATATTATATTGTCACTCAAAAATATAGATGCTTTTGGTCCAAGAATACCTTTATAATGTTTTATTTTATTAGGACGAATAAAACAATAAGTCAATTCGTATTTAATTTTTTCATTTGTCGAATTTCTTACTTCCAATTGTTTTGTTGCAAAAACATTTGTTAAAAACATAAACGAAAAAACTATACTTGATAATATAATTTTATTCATAATAATCTCCCCCACAAAAAATTAAAAAAAGCCAGTTAGTTGTGTACCAATTAACTAGCTTTTAATAAATATAACAATTATTTACTACGAGAATCTAATGAAAAACCAGGTTCTATTTTTTTAGTAAATCCCTTTTTAAACCAAGTTTTTTTATTCCAAAAACTCTTTGTTTTATCTTCTTTTGTAGCTGAATCAGATTCCTCACTAGCCTGAGTTTCTGGTATATAATTTATTTCAAGAACTTGATTTGCATTATCAGGAAAATCTAATGCACCAAAAGATTTAGTTTTGCTTTCATCACTTACAAGCCAAACTTTTAAATCTTTAGTTGATACAACATTTTTATCAGTAATAAAAACTATCTCACCAGCTCTAACTTTGCCTGAATAGCTTTTAATACCTTTTGGTCTTATAAAACAATCTTTTAATTCGTACTTAATATCTTCTTTTGACTTATTTTGAATTTTCAAAGAATTTGTTGCAAAAATATTTGTCAAAAACATAAACGAAAAAACTATACTAGATAATATAATTTTATTCATAATAATCTCCCCCACAAAAAATTAAAAAAAGGCGTAAAATTAATTACGCCTTTTAATTAACAGATAATTATTTAACTCTCAATTTATTATGAACTGTAGTTAAAAGTCTATCTGTAGTTTTATGCTTACTGATTTCAACAGTACTCATATACTTATCACTCTTTTTAGCATTTATCTTTTCTTTTATTACAGCTGTAGCTTTAAGATCTGCAGCTTTACGAGACTTATCTTCATAAGCCATTACAGAAGCACTTCTTATGTCTTTATAACTGTTATAATGTTTTGTTTGCTTTGGATCAAGTTTAATCTTTTTATCTTTTCCGTTTATCACATTTAAAACAATTGTTACGTAATAATCTGTTTTGTTAATAAACTCTGCACCAGCATATTTTTTTTGTTTTTTAGTCTTTTTAGCCTTCTTTTCTGTCTTCATCTTTTTGTTTTTCTTGCTTTCCATTTTTTTATTCTCGGCTTTATTTGTTGCTGTATCAGCAGCAAAAGCACCGTTAACAAGAAGAGCACTTAATAAAAGTGCCGATAACATCTTATTCATAAAACTCCCCCTTCAAATAAGAATATAAACTACTAACTCACTAATAGAAATCTAGCAAAAATTATTTCTATTAGTCAAGATTATGAGAATAAAAAGTAAACAAAAACGCATTTTTTGATGATTTTGATCTATTTTTGATGTTTTTTGATAGCTTCGAATGGGCAAATTAATGTACATTCACCACATTTTTGGCATTTTTCTTGATCTATAAAAGCATGTCCATCTTTATCGTAATCTATTGCACCATAAGGACAAGCTTGAATACAACCCCCACAACCAGCACAATTTTTTTTATTAACAATATATTTTATATTATCTTTATTATTAATTTCATTATTTTTCATTTAATTTCTCTTTTAATTTGTTTTTAACAAAAGGGCAAGCCTCTTGTATAACTTTATTATCAAGCACAGCTCTTATAAATTCATTACAAGTTTTATACCCACAACGCCCACAATTTAAATTAGGAACAAGAGCTTTTAAATCTTTACCCATTAAAAATCTATTGTGAACCATAACAGGATCTATAACACTGCAACCATAACAATAACCACAAATTGCAGATGGCATAGAATGTTTTAAAGTTAATTTTTGACCAGTAAAATTTATACTATATTTAATATAATCTGCAATATCATAAGCTCCTTCACCAGTAAGCCCATTAACTTCTACTATCTTTGCTTTTGAATTTGCATCTAAAATATTAATTCTAAAAATTTCTCTTTCAGCCTGAGAAATTAAATCACATTTACTAACAGCTACAATATCAGCTTGAGTTAATATTGGACCATACCTATTAGGACTTCCTGCCATAATATCCAAAACATTTATACCCAAACCCTCTTTTATGTATGGCGAACAACGTAAACATAAACCGGCAGTTTCTATAATAATTAAATCTCTATCTTGATATTCGCGTATAATTCTTGATAATTCTAATGCTTGGTAATGATCTGGACATAATTCTTGTGCTAATCTCTTTTCTGAATCAACATTACATTTTTGAGCTATTAATTCATCGTCTTGCGTACGTAAACAATCAAATTTTATAAATAATAATTTAAAATCTTCCTTTAATTTATTTATAACATGTTTTATTATGCTAGTTTTACCAGAGCCGGGAGTACCTGCAAATATAACTATTTTCATATATTACTCCCCTATATTATTATTTTTATTTTTATCAAATACCTGACAAAATATTTTCACTTCATCTACTCTTTTTCCATTACGAATATCTTCTCTAATTTTTAAATTAAAATTTTCTACCCAATTTAAATAATGGGAAATTCCTTTTTCTTTTTGTGAAGTTTCTAATACAGAAACTATACCCCCTTCTTTTATTACTAATCGTTTGTTTGCATTTAAAGCAAGGACAGGATCATGTGTTACAAGTAAAACTATTTTACCTTCTTTTATTAAAATATTTATTGCTTGCTCTTTTTTTATACCAGCATTTTCTATTTCATCTATTAAAATAATTGGCGAATTACTAATAAAAGCTATATCTGCAACCATCAAAGCTCTAGTTTGCCCACCAGAAAGATTTAATAAATTAAAATCAAACTTTATAGGCTCACCAGTAATATTATTAGCACAAATTAAAACTTGTTCTATTAAATTATTATCTAAATCTTTTCCTCTAGCTTTTAAGTGCAATTCTAAAAAATCTTTTACAGTAATATCTGTTAAAAAATTCATAGATTGAGCAAGAGAAGCTATAAGTTTAAATCTTGGGTCAAAGCGCCATTCACGTTCTGGCGTTTTATTATTAACTAAAATTTTTCTCTTACTTGCACTGTCGCCCTGAGTTAATTTTTCTATATCATACAATAATTGACTTTTACCCGCACCGGTAGGGCCAACTATAGCAACCACTTGGCCTTTATTAATTACTATAGGCTCAAAAGTTTCTGCTTGCCCAAATTTGTTTTGTCCAGGAAAAATCGTTATTTGTTCTATTAAATTTTTCATATTTTTTATTTTATTTATCTTATTTTTAAAGTTAACAACGTTAATAACGATAATATTATAGATATAATCCAAAATCTAACTGTAATCTTTGCCTCGTTCCAACCCATAAGTTCATAATGATGGTGTATAGGAGCCATTTTAAATAATCTTTTGCCTGTTAATTTAAAAGAAAAAACTTGAATAATTACAGAAACAGTTTCTAATACAAAAATGCCCCCAGCAATTAATAACAATAGTTCTTGTCTTGTAATTAAAGCAACAAATGCAAGTGCTGCCCCCATAGAAAGCGCCCCAACATCGCCCATAAAAATTTGAGCTGGATAAGTATTGTACCACAAAAAACCTAGCAGTGCACCCACTAGTGTGGCTATAAGTATTACTAAATCAGCACTGCCTACATATGGAATATATAAATATTGGGCAAAAAATTTATGCCCAGCCAAATATGCTATTACTGCAAAAGTAGAAAAATTGAACATAAGTGGCCCTGCCGCAAGCCCATCTAGACCATCTGTTAAATTTACAGCATTGCTTGTACCAACTATTACAAAAACAGCCCATGGTATAATAAATAAACCTAAATCCGGGTTAAAGTTTTTAAAAAACGGTACACATAAATGCGTATCTGGTTTTAAGAAAAAGTACCAAGCAAGACTAAATGCTAAAGCTATTAAAATTTGCAATCTGGATTTTAACTTAGCCGAAATACCCTTATTTTTTTTAATTTTAGCCCAATCATCAAGAAAGCCAATAAGCCCAAACCCAAGCATGCCTAAAGAAAATATCCATGTAATAGCACTAGTTAAATCGCACCATAACAATAAATTTATTACGTATATCATTAAAATAAATAAACCACCCATAGTAGGAGTATCGTTTTTAGTTAAATGCGAATCTGGAACCCACTCTCTAACTTTTGATTTAAACTTTCTCTTAGAAGCATCTATAAACCAATCGCCAAATAGAAAAGAAAATATTATAGCAGTTAATAAAGCAGCTATAACTCTAACACTGACATATCGAAATAAATTAAAAAAACTGTATTTTGACATCAAAAGCAGGCTTAAATGATAAATCATATAAAATCCCAATTAGTGCGTTTAACAAAAAATAAAATATCTCTATTATTATATGATAATAAGTAAATAATAAAATAACGAAATATAATAGATATTTAGTAAATTTTAATAAATATATGAATACAATTAATAACCAAGTAATTAATAATATTATAAATATAGTTAAACAAACTTTTGAAAAAGAAGCCTCAGGTCATGACTGGTGGCACATTTATAGAGTTTGGCAAACAAGTTTAAAAATAGCAGAACAAGAAAAAGCTGATTTATTTGTAGTACAGGCTGCTGCTTTATTACATGATATTGCAGATTGGAAATTTTATAATGGTAATCAAGATATTGGGCCTCAAAAAGCTGAAGAAATATTAAAATCCCTTAAAGTTAACCAAACTGTTATAGATAGCATAAAAGATATTATCAAAAATTTGTCTTTTAAAGGGGCAGGTGTTAAACACAAAAAAATGCCAACACTTGAAGGCATGATAGTTCAAGATGCAGATAGACTAGATGCTCTAGGTGCCATAGGAGTTGCCAGAACTTTTGCATATAGTGGGTATAAAAACAGATTAATTTATGACCCCAATATTAAGCCTGTTTTACATGATAATGAAAATAATTATGTAAAAAACACAAGTCCTGCGATAAATCATTTTTATGAAAAATTATTGTTATTAAAAGATTTAATGAATACAGAAACAGGAAAAAAAATAGCTCAAGAACGACATAATTTTATGCAAACTTATTTAGAGCAATTTTATAAAGAGTGGAACCAAGAAATTTAAAATATATAATAACTGGGTGGGGATTTTTATGGAAAAAATAAAAAAAATATTTTTATTGTTTTTATTGCAACTTTTTTTGCAAATAAAAGCAGCAAACAATTTATTAGTATTAAATAACTTAGTACAAAATAATAAATCGAATTTTTCTGATATCAATTTATTTGTAATACAACACATAAAAGAAAACAGTGTTGAATTTATTAAACAATTAAAAAACTCTGGTTTTAAAAAAATAACAGTAATAGGTAAACCATATTCTGTAAATGATAACGCTCTTAAAAATATGAACGAGTATGCAGAAATAATAATTCCTACAAACATAGAGCTCGAAAATCTTGTTATTATAGATAGAGTACTTAAAAAAGTTATACAAAATAAAAACGAAAAATTTATGTGTTTAGATTTGGGTGGATACTTTAGTAAATATTTTGAATCTAAAAAAATATCTCCAACAAATTGTTTAGGAATTGTAGAAGATACAATGAATGGAATTTGGTTTGATCCAAATAAATATATACCAAGAGTTCCATTATTATCTGTAGCTAGTTCTCTAATCAAAGATTACATAGAACACTACTTTGTAGCAAAAGCAATTGTTAGAAATTCAGAAAATATTTTAATAAATGAATTTCAACAAACATTGGTTGCTAAAAATATTTTAATCTGTGGTTACGGAAGAATAGGCGAAAAAATAGCTTCTATAGTAAAAAAAGATGGTAATATATTTATTCATGATATAAATCCATTAAAATTATTAAAGGCATCTATCGATGGATTTAAAATATTTAACCAAAAGAACGATTTTGAAAAAATAGACATTGTAATTGGAATAACTGGAAATATTGTTTTTAAACAAGAATTAGCAAAATTTAAAGACAAAGTTATTTTAATAAATGGATCAACAAGACAAAAAGAATATGATTTTGAATTTATAAAAGATGATATAGAAACAAAACAAGAATTAAAAAATTACACTGTTTATAATCTAAAAAATAATAAAAATATATATTTACTTGCAAATGGCTTTCCTGTAAATTTCTGGAATACTGAATCTACTCCAGAATTTTGTTTAGATGCAGTATTTTCTACTATGTATAAACTTTTACAGGAGTTATTGATACAAAAATTAAATCTAGGATATTATCCTAGTGAGCTATTCTTTTTGGATAAAGAAAAAGAAGTTGCAAATATTTGGCTCAATAAATATTTAGATATAAAAAATAATTATGAACAACAAATTTGATGTAATTGTAGTTGGTGCAGGCCATGCAGGCGTTGAAGCCGCATATGCTGCAGCCAAGATGGGCTCAAAAACTTTATTAATAACTTTAGATAAAAACAAAATGGCACTCATGCCATGCAACCCTTCTATAGGCGGCCTTGGCAAAGGCCATATTGTTTACGAAATTAGTGCTCTTGGCGGCATGATGCCAAAATTATGCACACACTCTTATTTACAAGCAAGAATGCTTAATACAAGCAAAGGTCCGGCTGTACAAGGGTTACGATTACAAATACATAAATTTGAATATGCAAAAAAAGCTCGTGAGCTTTTAGAACAAGTAGAAAATTTAAATATTCACGAGGGTATGGTCATACAAGTTATTACAAATAATAATAAAATTACTGGCGTAAGAACACAAGCCAATCAAGAATTTTATGCTCCTGCTGTAATAATAACTTCAGGTACATTTTTAAATGGCGTAACGCATATTGGCTTTGAAACGCAAAGCGCAGGGCGCAGGGGAGAGCTGGCTGTACCTACACTTACAAAATCACTAGAACTTGCTACAGGTATTAAATTTAAACGCCTTAAAACAGGAACACCTCCAAGATTATTAAAAAGTTCTATTGATTTTTCTGTTCTTGAAAAACAAGAAGCAAGCAAACTTGAATATTTATACGAATTTGATCCAATTAATATTCAAGAAAAAGAATCTTGTTATATTACAACAACAAATGAAAATACACATAAAATTATTCGCGAAAATCTTGAGCGATCAGCTCTTTATGGCGGCAAAATATCTGGCATAGGCCCAAGATATTGTCCATCTATAGAAGATAAAATAAAAAGACATCCGGATAGAAATTCTCATCATGTTTTTGTAGAACCAGATGGAGAAAATTTAGAAAAAATTTATCCTGCAGGAATTTCGACATCATTACCATTAAACGTTCAAGAACAATATGTACGCTCTATAAAAGGCTTTGAAAAAGCAATTTTTACAGACCCTGGCTATGCAATAGAATACGATTTTATAGAACCTCATAATCTAAAATATACACTTGAATCAAAAACAGTTTCTGGATTATATTTTGCAGGACAAGTAATAGGTACAACAGGATACGAAGAAGCTGCAGGCCTTGGCCTAGTGGCAGGAATAAATGCTCACTTAAAAATACATAATCAAGAACCATTTATATTAAGTCGCACAGAAAGTTATATTGGCGTCATGATAGATGACTTAATAACTATTGGTATAGATGAGCCATATAGAATGTTTACATCGCGAGCCGAAAGACGTTTATTACTAAGACAAGATAATGTCTTTTTACGCCTAATGCCTTATGGTAAAAAATTTAATTTAATAGATAACAAACTTTATAATAAATTTTTAAGAGAAAAAGAAATTATAGAAAATTCTATAAATCTAATTAATAATTTAGGCACCCAGAGTGATATTTTTAAATTATTTCATGATATAAATTGGGAAAAAGAAACACAAATTAAAGCTCAAGAAAATTTATTAAATTTATATAATAAAAAAATAAATAATAAAATTAATATACAAGAATTAACTTCTAGAATTTTATTATGCATACATGCTCAAGTAAGATACGCAGGATATATAGAAAAAGAAAAAGCCGAAACTGAAAAATTACTTAAATTTCAGGCACTAAAAATACCAAAAGAAATTAATTATTCACAAATGCCGGGTTTATCTGTAGAATTACAAAACAAACTTAAAAAACACTCACCTAGCACAATTGCCCAAGCACAATTAATACCAGGAATGACTCCAGCAGCAATTTCTATTTTGATATTTCAGTCAAGAGTGTTAGAGCGACAGGTTAAACAATAAAAAATTAATTATTAATTTCTTTTATTAAATAATATAGAAAGGTTATTAAGTGTTAAGTAAAAAAATATTTTCTAAAATTTTGTTTTCTATTTTTATTTTATTGGGAACACAAAATTTAAGCGCTATGCAAAATTCAGAAAATAAAAAAATTAATTATTACGATGTACTAAATATGACTATGGTAACTATTAACAATAATCAAATAATCACTTTAACTATTGAAGATCTAGCTGAAATAGTTGCAACTTTTTGTAATCAATACACTACACCAAAAACTTCTTACACAAAGTCTAAAAAATATAAAAAACAAAAATCTTTAAATATTCTTGAATTAAACTGTATTCCAGAACAAGATGCTATTAATTTTATAAACAATTTAATAGATAAATTAAAAAAAGAAAAAGTTACAAATCAAAAAGATTTTGAAGATAGCAATTACAGCGACTATATTAGTGATGATGATGATACACAAAATCCAATAGCGCCTATTAAGGGTGCCAAAATTTCTGGTTTTAATTCAAAAGAGACGGACCGCACAGGCTCACCATCTTTTAGCCGTCCTGGAACTCCACGAAAAAATTGGTAAAAATAAAAGAAATATAAAATGGCAAATCAAAATAAAATAAGTTTATTTACAGCAATATTAATTAATATAAACATCATGATTGGTGCTGGTGTTTTTATGAACACAGGCCCACTAACAAAGTATTTAGGTCTTTTTGGTTTTACAAGTTATATTGCTTCTGCAATTTTACTTTTACCGATAGTTTTAACTATAGCAAAATTAGCTCAAACAAAAGCCGTTGCTGGCGGGCTTTATGTTTATAATAAGGAAATATTAGGTGAATCAATAGGATTTCTTGGTGGATGGAGCTACTTTTTAGGCAAAACAACATCTGCAGGACTTCTAATTCACGTATTTGTAACCTTTTTTCATAACAAAATAAATTTGCTACAAAGTTTACCTATTTTATTTTGGGATGCCATTTTAATTTTTGCTTTAATTTTTTTAAACATTTTAGGATTAAGGCTTGGCGGTAAAATTCAATACTTTTTTGCAAGCGCAAAATTTATACCATTAATTTTTGTAATTTTTGCAAGCGCATCATTGTTTAATCCAAATCTTTTTATAATAACAGCATTAGATATTCAAAATATATTTTTAGCAATACCTGTTGCTGTATACGCTTTGATAAGTTTTGAAATAATAACATCTGTAGGACATTTAGTAGAAAATCCAGAAAAAAATATTAAACGAGTTATTTTATATTCTTTTTTAATAGTTGCCCTTATCAATATTGCTGTTCAATTTTTTATGTATTTCGCTTTTAACAAAGAACTTCTAAGTGTTAACATTCCTGTTTTGTTATTAGGTACAAAAATTTTTGCTGCTGGATCTCATATACCTAGCATTATAAATGCATCTGTATTTGCATCAATACTTGGTGGTTCATTTGGAGTGTTTTCCAGTAACTGCTGGAATTTATATGCACTAGCTAAAGATAATAATTTTCCATTCAAAAAATTATTAACTAAAATTAATACTAATAATGTCCCATACGTAAGTATTTTATTACAAGGAGTTTTAGCTTCTATTTTTCTTGCAATAAGTCAAAACCAAGTAACATTACAAAATATGGTTATATTTGGCGTTGCTATAGCTTATTTTTTAAGCAGCTTATCATTACTAAAATTATTAAATTTAGACCAAAAAAGAAAAAAACTATTACCTCTATTGGCTATTTTAAGTAGCACTTATTTAGTATTTTTATGCATCAAAAATATTATTAACTCCGGAATCTCTTTTTCATTTATTGCTGTATTTTTATTTGGAATTATTTTGGCTGTTTACCAAAAATTACGTAAAAAAATTAATCGCTAACTAACTAACCTGAACAGACAAATAAATCTTTTTATCTAAATTTACAATAGAACCAGCAACAGGACGTTGATCAATAACAAATATATTATCTTTGTCTAAGCCAGATATATCTTGATTATTTATATCAAAATTATTTTTATATAATATTTCTAAATTAATTTTATCTTGATCAATAACTTCTAATAATTTATTTAAACTAATCCCCTTAAAATTTGGGATTATATACAAAGAATTTAAACCTTTAGAAATATATAAATTTATTTTTTTATTTTCTAAATTTGTATCTGGTGCAGGATTTTGCGCAATTATACTATTTACAGGATAAATAGATTCTAGCCAATAATATTTTGCTTCTACATTTAACTTAGAAACTAGTTTGCGAACTTTTTTATAATTTAAACCAATAAAATTTGGCGTACTTAAAACTTTTGATTTTTTAGAAACTGTAACAAATATGTTTTGAGATTTTTTAACTCTATTACCAGATGCAGGATCTTGACTAAGTATTATGCCATCTGGCAAATCTTGTTTTTCTATTTCTTTTACAAGAGTTAAATTTAAAGAATTATTAGAAAGAATTAATACAGATTCCTGTAAATTTTTTCCAATAATATTTGGTATTGTAACTTCTTTTTTTGGCAAAATTATAGAAATTACAAAATAACCAAAAATAAAAATTATAAATGGTATTATCCAAAAAATTTGCTTAATAAAATTTTTCATAATTATTTTTAAAAATTCTTTTAGGTACACTTGTAAGCCGGATTCTGTATTTTAAAATAAATTAAAATGGCAACCATCTATCTATGCGACATACCCACAAGCTTAAAAGAACAGGAAAACTTATAACTTGCCTATTTTGTCTTGCTCCTGGTGGGGTTTACCCGATATACAAATCACTTTATATATCCGTGTGCTTTTACCACACGTTTTCACCCTTACCTATATAGAAACTATATAGGCGGTATATTTTCTGTGGCACTTTCCGTAGGCTTGCGCCCCCCTTACTTGAAACCTTGTAAGGCACCCGTCCTGTTAGGAGTCCGGACTTTCCTCCCTTAATAAATTAAGAGCGATTGCCCCGCGTACCTAAAAGAATTAAACTTCCTACAATTATATTAGTAAAAATAATAAAAAACGTCGACAGGATAGGCATATTTTTTTGTAAAACCAAAAATTCCACAAAAAAGGCCTTAAATATCAAAATTATAGCCAAAAATGGTATAAAAAAGATCTTAGATTCGGTACTAAACATACTTTTTAATTTTTCTTGAGCAAAAATTATAGGTACCACATAAAATAAACATGGCCCAACTATTCCATAATTTAAATAATCTTGAATTAAGAATAATAAGATAAATAAATAATTTAAACCTATATTTTCTTGTTTTTTAGTAAATATAAATAAAAGAAAATATATTAACAAAAAAGAAAATACCCAATTTTTAAATAAAAAAAAGAGTAGTAAATCAAGTAAAAAAAATATTAAAATATTAAATAAAACTATCATGCATAAATAATACTTAAAGCTTTAATATTTGTCACATAAAAAAATAAGCACCCGATAAATTTATCAGATGCTTACTTTTTTTGGCCTAATTTTATTACTTTTTTCTGGAAGGCCTTAATGCCATTCTAAGTTTTCCACCAAATAATCTTTTGGCGAAAAGTTTTTTAGCTGCTTTTTTCTTTGCTTTTTTAGCTACTTTTTTTTTAGCTACTTTTTTTTTTGCAACCTTTTTTTTGGCTGCCTTTTTTTTAGCTACTTTTTTTTTTGCAGCTTTTTTCTTTGTAGCTTTTTTAACTGTCTTTTTTTTAGCTACCTTTTTTACAGCAACTTTTTTTGCTGTTTTTTTCTTTACTGCCATGTTACTCTCCTTAATAAAATATTCCCCTACGGAACAATACTCACTACTACTCTACTTACAATTTTTTCAGGTATAAACTACCTTACATTTTTATTATAGACAAAAAGGTATACCATTTGTCAAATAAAATAAACTTTTTGTCATTTTTTTTTACAAAAAACTTCAAAATATTCAAAAAAAGCCCATAAATAGGGTATTTTGAAAAAATAATTTTTTTTAAAATTTAAGTAATTTTTTTATCTTATAAATAATTAACTTAAATGTTACAATTAATCTCTATTTTTTTAAAAGGGTTAAAAATGTACATTTTAGTAAGATTATTAAAGGGTTTTCCAAAGCCTCTATATTATAAAATTCCTGATAATTTTATTAAAAATAATTTAGATGGAAAAGTTGTAAACGTTCCAATAAAAAATTATAACGTTCCTGCTCTTGTTTTAAAAACATATATTCAAAAGCCTAAAAACTTAACTTTTAATATTAAAGAAATAAATAACTTACAAAAATTTCCTGATGATTTATTGTTTCATGAATTTATAAAAAAAATTTCCAACTTTTACTTTGTAAAGCCATTATACTTTTATACAAGAATTAGAAGTTTTTTAGATCAACAAGACCAAATAAATAAAATAAATTTTAATAACAACCAGGGCATAGACTCTAATAATAATAGTTATAAAGAAACAACACTAACACACGAACAAGAAAATATTTTACTAAATATAAAACAAAATATTTTACAAAAAAATTTTACCCCAACGTTAATACACGGAGTAACAGGATCGGGTAAAACAGAAATTTATAAAAAATTAATTATTGAAAATATTTCACAAAATAAATCTGTAATATTACTTTTACCAGAAGTAAGCTTAGCAGTACAATTTGAGCATTTACTAAAAAAACAATTACCAGAAAATATAAAAATAATAAGTTTTCATTCTGCATCAAAAATTTCTGAAAAACGTGATTTATGGCAAAGTTTACTTGATAATAAAGATATTTTAATTATAGGTGTACACTTACCTATTTTATTACCCATACCAAATTTAGGATTAATAATAATAGATGAAGAACACGAAACGGGTTTTCAGGAAAAAAAATATCCCAAAATTAATAGTAAAGAATTAGCACTTTGGCGGGCACAATTTTATAAAATACCCATAGTTTTGGGTTCAGCAACACCAAGCTCAAGCTCTATATATAATGTAAAAAACAAAAACTGGTTTTTTTATCAACTAACAAAACGCTTTGCAGGCAAATTTCCCGAAATTAAACTTATTTATTTAAAAGATATAAAAAATAAATATCAAAAATATTTTTGGATATCTAAGCAATTAAAAATAGAAATAGAAAATAGATTATTAAAAAAAGAACAAACTTTAATTTATATTAATAGACGAGGTTTTAGTTTTTTTGTGCAATGTAAAAACTGTGGGTTTATTTTTGAATGCCCAAACTGTTCAGTAAGTTTAACATTACATAAAGATTTTAATAACGAAGAATTATTATGTCATTATTGTAATTACAAAAGAAATATTCCAACTACATGCCCAGAATGCAAACAAAAAGAAGATAGTTTTTTGCGTAAGGGTATAGGCACACAACAAGCTGTAAAAATTTTACAAGAAATTTTTCCTAATGCAAAAATAGCGCGCGCAGATATGGATACAACAAATAAAAAATCTTGGATAAACACTTTACAAGATTTTCAAGATAACAAAATTGATATTCTTGTTGGCACACAAGTTATTACAAAAGGGTACCACTTTCCCAAAGTTACACTTGTTGGCATTTTATGGGCAGATTTAAATTTGCACTTTCCAATTTTTAATGCGAGTGAAACAACTTTACAAAAATTAATTCAAGTTGCTGGCAGAGCTGGAAGAGTTGCAAATAATAGCAAAGTTATAGTTCAAGCAGTTCAAGAACATGATATTTTTAATTATTTAAACGAAGTTAATTATTTAGATTTTATTAAAGAAGAATTAAATTTTAGGGAGCTAGCCGGTTTTCCACCATATAAGCGCTTAATACAAATAGAGCTAAAAAATATAAATTCTATAAAACTAGATCAAGAAGCTCAAAAACTTGTTACTTTTTTAAATAACAGTAACCAAAATAATAATTTAACAATTTTAGGCCCAGCAAAACCTGCTGTTTATAAAATTCAAAAAACAGAATCTAGAAATATTTTTGTAAAAGCTTCAAATTTTAATCACTTTTATGAAATAATAAAAAATATAGATTTAAAAAAATTTGAAAGTTCTATTTTTATAACGCCTACTCAGTAAATTTTTTAAAAAGGGAGAATAGCATGAAAAAAATACTATCAATAATAGCTTGTTTGTTTATTATTTCGGGACTAAATGCCTGGAAACATTTTACAATTAAAAATAATACAAAATGGGATATAAATGTAACTGCTGATAACAGAGTATTTAAAATACAAACTGGTAAAACAAGAAAATTCGAAAAACCAGATTTTAAAATATACGAATTTAAAATTGCAGAAACAAAACCAACAAACAACAAACGTACTTACACAATAGCTCCTGTAATAATAATAAAAGATCATGCAAAAAATGCTTATTTTAAAGCAAGCAAAATATTTAATAAAAATAAATTACCAAAAGGGTTTACTTACAAAACTTATGCTAGAGGCTTACGCCCATCAGGTACCCATACTGAAAAACCTCAAACTCACCTTGACCCTGTAGCAAATTAATTTTTGTCATCCAAAAAAATAAAGTATTAAGTGTTTATCTGCATTTGCAGACTATTTGTCTGCGAGGGCAGACTGTTTGTCATCCCGGCTCTGGGGCCGGGATCTCTTTTTAAATACATAAAACTTAATAAATTACAAAAACTAGCTTTTTAGAATTTTAAAGCGCTATTATATTTTAGTAAAAATAATTTATTTTATTTTTTTGCGGGGGAGAAGATCATGGAAAAAATTCTTAAAAGCTTATTAGCCATTTTATTATTTGCTCAAACAAATAATTTGGCTGCAATGAATCAAGAAAAATCGCTAGAAGAAAAATTTTCAAAAATAGAAATAAACATGAATAAAAGCAAAGCATACATAATGGGACTCGAATTTTTAGAAGCTAACGAACTTGAAATAGCCTTTCAATATTTTGAATATGCTGCAAATAAAAATCATTTTAATTCCCAAATACAGCTAACATACATGTTAATGGATGGAGCTGGATGCGAAAAAGATCTAGCAGCAGCACTTGAATTATGCAATATTGTAAAAAAAATAAGTTTTAATCGAGCCGAAAAAGCACGTGCAACAGAAAATATTAGAAAAGAAATTTTTTATCGAAAAATTTATAACGAGTTTAAACTTCTTTGGGAAGATCTTGTTACAGAAATTTTAACAAATGGCACAGAAATTTCTAAGCTTGCACTTTTACCATTAATAGAACAGGGCGCTATGCAAATTCAAGGAGAAGATAATAAAGATCCTGAAGATCAAGAAGAAGACGATGATAAAATCTCTGACGAATTTCGTGATAAAATTTATTGCTAAAAATTAAATTATACTTATATAAAAAACCCGGGTAAATCGCCCGGGTTTTTTATATTTATGAAATTATTTTTTAATACATACCGCCCATGCCACCCATGCCAGAAGGCATTGCAGGAGCTGCAGGTTTTTCTTCTGGAATTTCGCAGACCATAGCCTCTGTTGTCAAAAGCAACCCAGCTATCGAAGCTGCATGCTGCAAAGCATATCTTGTAACTTTAGCAGGATCCAAAACACCGGCTTTAATTAAATCTGTATAAACTTCATTCTTTGCATCAAAGCCATAATGTTCATCTTTAGAAGCTTTAATAGTATTTACAACTACAGAAGCTTCGTATCCTGCATTTTGTACAATTATTCGTAATGGCTCTTCTAAAGCTTTACGAACAATTTGAACACCAAGAGCTTCGTCACCTTTTAATTTTAATGTATCAAGAACATGTTGAACTCTTAAAAGAGTAACACCACCGCCTGCAACAATACCTTCTTCTACAGCAGCTCTTGTTGCATGAAGAGCATCTTCAACTCTATCTTTTTTCTCTTTCATTTCTGTTTCTGTTGCAGCACCAATTTTGATTATTGCAACACCATCAGAAAGTTTTGCCAATCTTTCTTGTAACTTTTCTTTATCATATTCAGACGTTGTTACTTCCATTTCAGCTTTAATTTGAGCAACTCTAGCTTTAATATCTTTTTGATCGCCAGAACCATCTACTATTGTGCAATTATCTTTTGTAATTTTTATACTCTTTGCTGTACCCAAATCACTAAACGAAACGCTTTCTAATTTAATACCAAAATCTTCGGATATTAATTTACCATTTGTTAACACTGCAATATCTTCAAGCATTGCTTTGCGTCTATCACCAAAGCCAGGAGCTTTAACTGCTGCAACATTTAATGTTCCACGCATTTTGTTAACAACCAAAGTTGCAAGCGCTTCACCTTCGATATCTTCTGCAATAATTAATAAAGAACGTCCCTGTTTTGCAATTTTTTCAAGCACAGGAAGCAAATCTTTCATACTATTAATTTTTTTATCATAAATTAATATTGCAGGATTATCTAAATTAACTTCCATCTTTTCTGGGTTTGTTACAAAGTATGGTGACAAATAACCTCTGTCAAACTGCATACCTTCAACAACTTCCAATTCAGACTCCATACCTTTGGCTTCTTCAACAGTAATTACACCGTGACGGCCAACACGCTCCATTGCATCTGCAATAAGATCACCAATAGCAGTATCTGAATTTGCAGAAATTGTAGCAACTTGAGCTATTTCAGATTTATCTTTTACTGGTTTAGAAATTTTACTAATTTGTTCAACAACAAGTTTAACTGCCATGTCCATACCACGTTTAATATCCATTGGATTGGCACCAGCTGTAACGTTTTTCATGCCTTCTCTGTAAATAGCTTGAGCCAAAACTGTAGCAGTTGTTGTTCCATCACCAGCAACATCTGCTGTCTTGGAAGCAACTTCACGCACCATTTGCGCGCCCATATTTTCGAACTTATCTTTTAATTCTATTTCTTTGGCAACACTTACACCATCTTTTGTAATTGTTGGAGAACCAAAAGATTTTTCAAGTGCAACATTTCTACCCTTAGGCCCAAGGGTTACTTTTACTGCATCTGCAAGAGTGTTTACACCTTTTAATATTTTGTTACGAGCATCTTGCCCAAATAATATTTCTTTTGCCATAATTTTTCCCTATTTTTTTGATTTAATAATCCTAGATCCTGAATCAAGTTCAGGATGACAATATAGTGCATTTTGTCATGCTGAACTTGATTCAGCATCCAGAAATAAAAAATACCTATTCAACTATTGCTAAAATCTCATCTTCTCTAATTATTAATAACTCTTGCCCATCAATTTTTATATCTGTACCAGAGAATTTGCCAAACAAAACTTTATCTCCAGTTTTTACATTCAAAGCTCTAACAGAACCATCATTATTAATTTTGCCAGTACCTACTGCTTTTACAACACCAATTTGTGTTTTTTCTTGAGCTGAATCTGGTATAATTATTCCACCAGAAGTTGTTGATTCATTTTCAACTCTTTTAATTAAAACTTTATCATGTAAAGGTTTAATATTTTTTGTCATATTTTTCCTTCCCAAATTTACACTCATTTAAAATAAATTAATTTATAACAAATAACTAAATAAATAACTACACACTAAATATAATTTAATACTTAAAACACTAAACAATATCAAGATGATATTATAGACAATAAAATTTAAAAAACAAGATAAATCTTATAGCACAAGACTAAGATTTATTTATATAAAAATATAAGATTTACAAATATAAAAATATATAACAAAAAAGCCCTAGAGCATTTACGCTCCAGGGCTTTAATTTTAAAAACTTTATTTAATTAATTAATTTTCATAATTCAAATACAATTCGCGTAATACATCATGTGGTTGCAAAATATCTTTAAAATTTATTTTTTCTTGCTCTAGAACCCGTAGAATATCATCTTTTGAATTTCTATAAAAATAAATACCCGTATATAGCCAAATAAAAAATTGTTTTATTTCTTTTTTATCTTTAATTTTTAAAATTTCCATCAACATATCAAATTCATCTTCGGTAATATTTAATCTTGTCATAGCAAAATCTTTATCAAAAAATATTTTCTCACAATCATTAATATCAATATGAAAATTAAATAACTTTTCAGCTTCTTCTATTTTTATCATTAATTTATTAAAAGCTTGAGTTGAGTCTAAGAAATTATTTTTAAAACAAATTCCACGCATAATATTATCAAATAAATCTAAAATAATAGGATCTTCATTTAATTTTTTAGTTCTTTCTATATAAAATTTAAAATCATTCTTTATTTCACTTTTTAATTCATTATCAAATTCATTATCCAAAAAATATATAAAAATACTTGTTAAATTCACTAATTTACCTATAACCTTATCCATTTTAGCTCGACCATAATCAATTTCATTAGATCCAAAAAATATAGAAAGACTTGTTAAATTCACTAATTTACCTATAACCTTACCCGTTGCTTTAAATCCATCAGAACCAATTTCATTAGATCTAAAAAGTATAGTAAGACTTTTTAAATTCACTAATTTACCTACAACCTTACCCAATGCTTTAAATCCATCAGAATTAATTTTATTAGCTGCAAGAAGCATACTCAAACTTGTTAAATTCACTAATTTACCTATAGCCTCAGCCAACACTTCAACTGCATCAAAATTAATTTCATTAGCTCCAAGATACATACACAAACTTGTTAAATTCACTAATTTACCTATAGACTTACCTAACGCTTTAGTTACATCAGAATTAAGATTATTTTTTGTAAGATCTATAGAAAAGTTTATTAAATTCACTAATTTACCTATAACCTCAGCCAACACTTTAGCTGCATCAGAATTAATTTTATTAAATTTAAAATCTATAGAAAGTTTTATTAAAGGTTTACCATCATATTCACCACTATTTAACAAATTAATAGTCTCGTTATAAGTATCAACATAAACTGTTTCATCTTCTAAAACCTCTACCTTTGCACCCAATGGAAAAACAGTCAAAATAACCAAAAATAGCACTGATCTTATTTTTTTACTCAATAACATAATAAAAGCCTTGTAATTTAAGTCCTAAAAATATTTTACTAGAAAATACTATATCTATAATATTAAAAAATAAAAACACTTAAATAATAACAAAAAAGCCCCAAAGATTTAAAACTCTAGGGCTTTTAAACTATCTTTTAATTAAAAAAATTATATTTTACTTTTGTGTATAAAGTAATTCAGCGTTTTTACCGCATTTACAATATTTTTTAATAACATCAACAGCTTCTTTTACAGAATTAGTAACATAAATTAATTCTAAATCTTTTTCTGGTATCAAGCCACTGGCAACGCCTCGACTTTTTATCCAATAAACTATAGGTCTCCAATAGTTTGTACCAATTAATATAACTGGCAATCTTCTCATTCTAGACGTCTGCTCCAAAGTTAACACTTCAAATAATTCATCCAATGTGCCATAGCCACCAGGAAAAACTACAAAGCCAATAGAATATCTTACAAGCAACCATTTTCTTGCAAAAAAGTGTTTCATCATAATTCGTTCATTAACATATGGATTAAGAACTTCTTTAGAAAAAGCTGTAAGTGATATACCTATAGAAATAGGTCTATCTTTTTTCTTTTTTTTTATACCTTGCGCTCCAAATTTTTTGGCTGCTTCAAAAGCTCCTTTATTTGCAGCTTCCATAATGCCCGGGCCACCACCCGTAATTACAGAAAATTCTTCTATAGTTAGTAATTCTGCTAACTGTTGTGCTTTTTTAGCATATAAAGAATCTTTAGCAACTCTAGATCCTCCAAAAATAGTTATAGCAGGCTGCGGCGCTTTAGAAAGCCTCCACATTCCCCACAAAAGCCTTACATTTGTAGTCCACAAACTTTTTGCAAAACCTAAAAAAACTCTAATTCTTTTACAACAATAATTATAACTCATGTTTTTCCAGTACTACGGTTTTAAATATTTTTTTGCGTCATTTAAAATTATATCTTCATAAACTATACCATTAATAGCCTTACACAATCTTAATGCACTATCTAGATCTTTTTGATGAATGTTTCTGCCAACAGCACAACCAGAAACACCTCCAGTTTTTATATTATTATAAATATCTTGTAAAAATAGATCTTCATCTTTTTGCTTGCCACCAGCAATAATAACTTTTGTTCTTCCTGCGGCTATAACAGCTTGTTTTAAATATTGAACCCCTGGATTATTTATTTTTACAAAATCTGCACCCAAGCAAGAGGCAACACCACAAGCTCCAACAATTAATTCTGGATCTAGTTCATTTTTTACAGATTTACCTCTTGGATATATCCAAAGCATAGCAACTAAACCATTTTGATGTGCATGCAAAATTGCCTGCGCAGCCTGAGAAAGCATTATATCTTCGTACATGCTACCCAAATATATTGTAAAGCCAATACCAACTACAGATAACCCAGAATTATTTCTAAAACTAATAACGTCTTCGACAGTATTTAATAATGCACTTACAGGTTCTTTATATTTAGTTGGGACTATATCTGTTTTTGAATTTAATTTAACTACATAATTTATGTTTTTATAATGTTCACCATATTGTGAAATTAAACCTAATTGTGTTGCAAAACAACCAACATTACATTTTGATGCTATTTTAAATAAATGCTCTGGAGAGTTTGATTCTAAAGAAATATTTTTGCCATAAAAATCTTTATTTAAATGCTCAACTTTTTGATCACCTGCAAATAAAAATAAATTACCTGTATTTTTAGTAATTTTTTTTAAATTTTCTAAATAAACAGTTTTTAAGTCTTGAGGGACTGTTAAAGGCACGTTAATTTCTAGATTTTTAAGATTACTCATTTTACTCCTAATATTTTAAATATTTAATCTTTATTTTAATAAAAAATATAATTTATATATAAAAGTTTCTAAAAAATTTATTAAATATGCTAGCATACGTATTATATAATTTATAAATATAATATATATTTTTTGGGAATAATATTATGCAAAGCTTTAATTTAATTCAAAAACTAAAAGAAAACTGGAAGTCTGGCTTAACAGTTGCACTTGTTTCGATTCCATTAGCCGTATCTCTTTCTATTGCTTCTGGAGCAAGCCCAACGCGTGGCGTAATAGCTGCAATTTGGTCTGGTTTTATCGCCTCTATTTTTGGTGGCAGTAATTTTAATGTAATTGGCCCCACGGGAGCTCTATCTGGAATTCTTGCAACATATGCAGCTATTTATGGCGAACAAGTACTGCCAATATTGGCAATACTTTCTGGATTAATAATAATTTTTGGTTACTTTTTAAATGTAGAAAAATATTTAGTCTTTTTTCCATCCAGCACAATACAAGGTTTTATTTTAGGCGTTGCAATTATAATAATTTTCAATCAAATTAATTTTGCATTGGGACTTAATAACCTACCCGTGCATGAACATTTTATTGGTAATGTTTTTGAATCTATAAAACATATAAACGAGGGCTCTTTAACAGCTTTTTCTATATTTTTATTTTTCGCAATATTATTATTAATTTTAATTAAAAAATTACCCAAAATACCTGGCGCTGTAATTGTTTCTATAATTGGCATAATTATAGGCTTTTTATCTACATATAATTATATACCTATTAAATTATTAACTTTAAATGATCGCTTTAGTAATTTAGACCCTAAATTATTTTTGCCATTTAAGCTTATTTTTTCTATTAAATTTATAATACCTGCAATTATAATTGCTCTTGTATCTATTTTAGAAACTATGATATCAGCAAGAATCGCTGATGGCATGACAAAAACTAAATACAAAAAGAAACGCGAAATTTTAGGATTAGGTTTAGCTAATATTGGTTCTGGATTTGCTGGCGGCATTCCAACAACGGCAGCTCTTGCTAGAACATCGCTAAATATAAATGCAGGAGCTACTCACAAAATTTCTACTGCTATAAGTAGCATATTTATAATTATTATATCTTTTTTACTTTTAAATTATTTTAAATTTATGCCTCTAGCTATTATAGCTTCTATTTTGACTATAGTTGGCGTACGTATGATAGAACTCGAAAGTTTTATTAAAATGTACAAAATAGATAAGCAAAACTTATTTATTGGTCTTATTGTTGCACTTATTACTATATTAGAAGACCCTATGGCAGGACTATTATTAGGTGCATTAATTTGCATGCTATTATATATGCAAAAGCTATCTCAAGGACAATATGAATTATTTTCTAATAAACAAGATGAAGATATAAATTTATTAAAAAATAAAATAAAAGAAAAAGATTGCCTTGTTTACGTTATAAAAGGTAGTTTAGCATATATTAATGCTCAATCGCATATATCCAGATTTGAAAAAACAAATATAGAAAATAAAAATGTAATTATAGATCTTAAAAATATTACTTTTATAGATCAAGATGGAATAGAAGCTATAGATGAAATAGTTGATGTTTTAGAATCTAAAAATAAAACCGTTATAATTACACTTGATACAAACTCACTTACAGAAAAAATGTTTTTAGAAAGTGAAAAATTCTTACACTTAAAAAATATTAATAAAGTATTTGCTTCGGTTGCTGCAGCACTAGATTTTGTTTAACTTGCTAAAAAGAGAGCCGTATTGCAAGTAAATAAATTAAAAACAAATAATAATAATATTTATTTTTTACCACCAGAAATTCCGGGTAAAATAATAACATTAAAATTAATTTCTCTAGATTATACTCAAGAATATTTTTGTATGCTTTCTAAAACAGTACAAAATATGATAAATGTTTCTAGCCCTGCAACTCTAGAAAATACCAAAAAATTTTTACAAAAACGATATAATTTATATCTTAAAAATAAAATTATTTTTTATTTTATTTTTGATAATAAAAATAATAATTTAATAGGCAAAATAGAAATTAGAAATAATAAAAATAAAAAAGGGCATTTAGGTTCTTGGATTAACGAAAATTATTGGGGATCTGGCCGATACAAAGAAGCTTTAAACTTAATATCTAAATTATACTTTTTTAATACAAAGACACAATTTTACACTGCACAAATTCATGAAGAAAATTTACGCAGTTTACACGCCCATCTAAAATATAAATTTAAATTATTAAAAAAATTTACTTTAAGAGATGGGAGACGCTATTATAATTTAGTTTTTTATAAAAAAGATTTATAAATTATAATATAAATTAAAAAATTAGGGGGTCATAATGGATTTTTATAAACAAGATATAGATAATATAATTTCAAATTTAAAAACAAACATAAATTCAGGCTTAAATAATAAAGAAATCAATAATAAATTCAAAAAATATGGCTATAATATTATTCCAGATAAACATAAATTAAATATTTTAAAAATATTTTTTAGTCAATTTATAAACCCATTAATATTAATTTTATTAGTAGCAATTGTTATTAGTTTTTTTATAGGCGAATTAAAAGACAGCTTTGCAATATTATTTGCAGTTTTATTAAATGTAATAATAGGCTTTTTTCAAGAATTTAAAGCCGAAAAAACAGCGCTAAATTTAAAAAGTTTTGAAGTTTTATACTCTAACGTATTACGTAATAATAAACAAATTAAAATAGAAACAAAATATTTAGTTCCTGGAGATATTATATTTATTAATTCTGGTCAAATTGTTCCCGCAGATATACGATTAATAAGTAGTAATAATTTAATTGTTCAAGAAGCCATATTAACCGGTGAATCTGTACCTGTACAAAAAAATATAGAAATTATTACTCAAGATAAAAATATAGGCGACATAACAAACATGATTTTTTCTGGCACTAGTATTTTATCGGGTAAAGCTACAGGTATTGTTGTAACTACAGGTTTAAATACACAACTAGGACAAATAGCAAACTTAATATTAAAAACAAAAACTCTTAAAACACCATTACAAATACAAATAAAAAAATTAAGTATAATTTTAGGAATAATGTTTGTTTTTGTATCTATCTTAATTTTTTTGTTGGGCATTTTAAAAGGCATATCTTTATATAATATAGCAATGACAAGTATAGCCCTTGCTGTTGCATCTATTCCAGAAGGTCTGCCAATAGCATTAACTATAGTAATGGCAATTGGCATGCAACGCATGTTAAAAAGAAAAGCTTTAGTAAGACACTTAATAGCAGCAGAAACATTAGGTAATGTTTCTGTAATTTGTACAGATAAAACTGGAACATTAACAAAAGGGCACATGCAAGTTACAAAAGTTATATTACAAGATAAAATTTTAAATTTAAATATTAAACAAGAAATAAATAACAATAATTTTTATAATTTATTAATAAATATAATTTTAAATAATGATGCCATAATAGATAGTAAAGAAAACAAAAAAATTACCGGAAACCCTACAGAAATAGCACTTTTTAAACTAGCCCAAGATTTTAATTTAAATATAAAAGAAATAACAACAAAATATACACGTATAAATGAAATCCCTTTTGATTCAAGTACCAAATACATGGTTACATTAAATAATTTTGATAACTTACAAAAAATAATTATAAAGGGCGCACCCGAAAAAGTTTTTAGTTTTTGTACACAAGAAAATATTGAATATTTTACAAAAGAATATGAATCTTTAACAAAAGATGGCTTTCGCGTAATTGCTATTGCAGAAAAATTGGGCGCAAATTTAAATTTAACAAATGATCTTAACAATTTAATAATTACAGGCTTAATTGCAATTACAGACCCACTAAGACACGAAGCAAAAACAACAATAAAAGAACTCAATAAAGCCGGAATAAAAGTTATACTAGTAACAGGAGATCACAAAGAAACCGCTTTAAATATTGCTCAACAAGTTGGTATTAATGCACAAGACGTTTTTGCTCGCGTAGAACCTAAAGATAAAATAGAGATTGTAAAATCTTGGCAAAGTAAAGGGCACTCAGTCGCTATGATTGGGGATGGTGTTAATGATGCTCCGGCTTTAAAAGCCGCCGAAATAGGCGTAGCATTAGGTTCTGGCTCTGATGTTGCTCACCAAATTTCTGATATAGTATTACTTGATGATAATCTTGCTTCTATAGATAAAGCCGTGCAAGAAGGTCGCGCAATTTTTGAAAATATAAGAAAAATAATTGTATACTTTTTGACAGATAGTTTTGGAGTAACAGTATTAGTTGCTGGAGCTTTATTATTTAACATGCCAATACCTATAACACCTTTACAAATATTATGGATAAATATTATGTCCGATGGCTTGCCATATATTGGACTAACTCTAGAAAAACCCGAAAAAGATATAATGCTTGAAAAGCCTAGAGCAAAAAACGAGCCAATAATAAATAAACAAATGTTTACAATAATATTTATTGTAGGAATACTTACAGATATATTTTTATTCTTAATATTTAATTATTTATTAAATTTAAATATAGATTTAAAACATATTCAATCTATTATATTTACAATATTATCTATAAATTCTTTATTTTATGTATTTTCTTTAAGAAATTTACATAAGTCTATATTTAAAATTAATTTTTTTTCAAATAAATATATTTTATTTTCAGTAATAATTGGCTTATTAGCTCAAGTAATAATAATTTATTTACCTGCATTACAATATGTTTTTAATACTCATAATTTAAATTTTTATGATTGGGGATTTATTTTAATATTTTCTTTTATAAAAATAATAGCTATAGAAATTACAAAACAATTATTTATAAAAAGTAAAAATTAATATACAGGTATTTTTGTTTATTTTTTCTTGACATCATAATACACGATTGCTAATCTTCATCTCGAAGCTAGCATGCTGCATAACTGATGCATATTGCTGGTCGTTTTTTAAAAAGTCCCTAAATGAACAATACTTAGATAGTATTGTTCGCCCCCCCAACCCTCCAGCTTGTCCTAAGTTGGAGGGTTAAATTATTTAACCACAACTATAGAACTTAAAAGACCATTAACCTGCCGTCCATCAACATTAAAAACAGGAACAACTGTGTATAAAAAATCTTTAAACTCTACATCTCTTTTTTTGAATAAAGATTTTCTATCTAAGAAAAAACAACCCATTATCGGCCTTTTATTTAAAGCCTTTTTGGGTAAAATACCAGATCTGGCTAAACGATATACATTATAACCAACAAATTGAACTTTTTGATCTTTAGATTCAAAGTTAAATTTAGACCAAGTTAATTTATTACCAAATTTAACTTTTTCAACTTTAACTTGTTTTACAAAACCAAGATCAAACTTACTTACTTTGTAAATTTCTTTTTTTGTAGAAAAATCAAAAATATTTTTTTGTTTTTTACCACAAGAAGATAATAATAATAAAAATAATAATAAAACTAAGTATTTTTGTTCACGCACTATTTATTGCACACTATTTTATGATGTAAATATTAATAAAAACTCTTTTACTGCATTATTTAAAACAGCTATATCTTCAGAACTTAAATTCTGAGATTCTAGAATATTATTATAATTATTAATGTAAATACCTTTAAAATAACTAGCAAACTGTAACGTAAATTGCTTTACATCTTCTATTTTTAAATTATCTAAATAATTTTCTTTTAATAAAAATAAAAATATTGTCTGATCAACAAAAGAGTATGTTTCACGCTCTGGCTGCTTTAAAATTTCTATAGCTCGCTTACCTCTATCTAAAGCTTTTTGGCTAGCTTTATCCAACTCTGAACCAAACTGAGCAAAAGCTAACAGTTCATTATATTGGGCTATTTCTAATTTAAGTGCACCGGCAACTTTTTTTATAGCTTTAGATTGAGCTGCACCACCAACACGCGAAACAGATAAACCTATATTAACAGCAGGTCTAATACCTGTATTAAATAAATTAGTATCTAAAAATATTTGTCCATCTGTTATAGAAATTAAATTTGTTGGAATATATGCCGAAATATCATCATCTTGAGTTTGAGCTATAGGTATTGCTGTCAAAGAGCCTCCACCCAATTCTTGATTAACTTTACCTGCACGCTCTAATAATCTTGAATGAATATAAAAAATATCTCCAGGATAAGCTTCACGCCCTGGAGGTCTTCTTAATAATAAAGCAAGTTCTCTATAGGCTATTGCATGTTTACTTAAATCATCATAAATAATTAAAACATCTTTACCCTGATTCATAAAATATTCGCCTATAGAACAACCGCTATATGGAGCTAAATACTGATTTAAAGCTGTCTCTTTGGCATCAGCATCAATAATAACCGTATAATCAAGAGCTCCATATTTTTCTAGTTGATATATAAATTTTGCAGTATCAGATTGTTTATGCCCTATAGAAACATATATACAAATTACATTTTTATCTTTTTGATGTTTTATTATATCAAATATAATAGATGTTTTACCTGTGCTTCTATTACCAATTAAAAGTTCTCTTTGTCCTTTACCAATTGGGATTAAAGAATCAACAACTGTAATTCCAGTTTCTAAAGAACTATTTACAGGAGAACGTTGAACTATACCAGGAGCAATTTTTTCTATTGGATAAAATTCAGCTGCTATTATATCACCCAAAGCATCTAGTGGTTTTCCTGCAGAATTAATAACACGTCCCAATAATCCTGGACCAACAGGAATTCTAAATACATCGCCTGTTCGTTTTGCAATTTCTTGCTCCATAACTAAAGAGCTTGTTTCTAACAAAACAACAGAAACATAATCTTCGTCCAAATCTAGAATAATACCAACGCCACCATTTTCAAATTCAATTAATTCACCATAAACAGCATTGGTTAATCCATAAATTTTACAAATACCATCCCCAACTTTAATTACCGTTCCAACTTCCTCTAAAGTTTCTTGAGGTTTTTCTTCCAAAGCTCTTTCGAGCAAAGAAATAATATCAGTTTCTCTTTTTACCATAATCCTACCTGTTTAAAAACAGAACGTTTTATACCCCTAAGTTGTTTTGCAACAGAACGTTCCCATAAAAATGTCAAACTTTGTATTCTCAGCCCTGCTATTAATTTTTTATCTATAATAAATTCAGCATCTACATTACATTTGGCTATAGATTTTGTAAAATCTAGAATAATTTTTTGTTCAAATTCATTTAAATTATACGGGCTAGTAACTTTAAATAATTTTGTATTAATTTTTTGTCTATATAAAATTATTATATTATTTAATACTTTATCAAGCATTTCTATTCTATTGTGTTCTAGTAATACAAACATCATTTTTATTATTGGTTTTTGCAAATCTAATGCCTGTGCTACTCGAATTAGAGCCTTTTGTTTTGTTAAATGTGAAATAGTCGGAATATGCAAATATATATAAAAAAATTTATTTTTACTTAAAAAATTTTTAAGTTTAATCCAACCACTAAGATTATTATCTTTAATTTGATCAGAAAAAACATTCAAAAATGCAGAAGCATATTTTTTTGTTATAAGATCAATTTCTACCTGCATTAAATAATCCTAAAATTTATTGTTTAATTTTATCAATTAATTCTCTTGTTAAAATTAAACCCTTACCACCATCATAAATTTTTTCTATTTCTATATAAGCCTGTTTTATAGACTCAGGAATAACTATTTTTTCTAAATTTAAAATATTTATATTGTTACTCTGTATTTTTCTTTTTTCTATAACTTTATTTAATATAATTTGTTTTTCTTGCTCATGTTTATTTTTTTTTTGTAATAAATTATTATTCCAGAGATTAATTTTATTTTCTAAATAATTTAATTCTTTTTTTTGATTTTCTATTTTAAGTTCAACAGATTTACGAGTTCTATTTAAAAGATCCATTTTATCTTCTAAATCTTTTGCATCTTTTTTGATATTTAAAATTTCTGCATTTAAATAAGGAACAACAAAAGCTACAATTAATTTATACATAACAATTATAAATAGCCCAAACAGAGTTAGTTTAAAAAGTACATATAAAAAATAAGAGCCATCAATCAACATGAGGAACCCTTTTAACTAAAAGATCTTTTGCTTTACTTATAAAAGAAGTAACTTCTTGTTTATTTACAGTATATTTTTCTTGTTCTGGAATATTTATTACTAAATCTTTTTCTATATTATATTTTGGTTTGGAACCCTGCTGAAAATACATTAATTCTTTATTTTTTTGATTTTCTAAATCGTAAATATTGTTTTCTGTTTTTTTTATTTTTAAATTTACTTTATCTTGCAAATCTTTTTTTTTCTGAATAAAAACAAGAACTGGCTTGAACATAAATTTATTCAAAAACCAGTATGTTATTACAAAATTTAATATTTGCAAAAAAAATGTAAAATTAATTTGCATATCTTTACTTGGCAACAACAAACAGTAAAACTAAAGCCACCAACAAAGCATAAATTGCAGAACTTTCTGCAAAAGCAAGAGCTACAACCATTGTTCTTGTTATTAACGAAGCACTTTCCGGTTTTTTACCAATACTTTCACAAGCCTTGCCACCGATAAAACCCTGTCCCAAAGAAGGTCCCAATGAACCCAACCCCATGGCCAATCCTGCTGCTATACAAGCTGCAACTTTAACCCAATTAACAACTGTGTCCACAAAAACCCTTTCACTAGTAAAAAAAAGGTTACCAAAGATCATAACAACGACTAATATTATTAAGACTCTAATAACCTTTTGTCAACTTTAATAATAATTAATTTAAGTTTTGCCCTTTATATTTGTACTTGATTACTTTTTGCAGGAATTATATTATTGTCCTGTTTTAATTTATCTATAAACTGCGCAACCGTCTCTATTAAATGCTTTTGTCTATTCACATCGATTTCAAATTCAGGATTACAATCAAGAGGCAATACAGGAACATCTTTTATATAATCTATTATTTCTGTTTTATTAACTAACCAGTCTTCATGTTTTTTATGTAAAAGTTCTAAATAATTTAATGGCACAGCTTTTTCTTCGCTTCTATCTCTTTTTACCATTCTATCAAAACAAACTTTTGGATCAGTTCTAAGATAAATAAAACCATCTGGTTTTTGGGTATAACCTTCTACTAACCATTTAAACCAATCTTTATATATTTGCCATTCAAGGGCTGTCATTGTTCCAGATTCATAGCAATTTTTTGCAAAACAAAATCTATCACTATAAACAGAACGTTCTAATATTTGTGTTCCCTTAGCATTATATTTTTTTAAATTTTCTATAATAGCTTCTACCCTTGTAATAAAAACAAAGGACTGAAAAGTATATGCCCATCTTTTAGTATCTTTATAAAAAAGGTCTAAAAGATTGCCATTTTCCCCTATATTTTGCCATCTATCTGTTGGTTCATAAATTATGTCTAAATTTAAATTTTCTTTCAAAATTCTTAAAAATGTAGATTTCCCAGCTCCAATATTACCTTCAACTACTATTAACATTTTTTTTGAATCAATATTTTGCTGCATGAAATACTCCCTATTTTTATTGTGTATATTTTATAAATATTTTTTATTAACCAAAAATTTTCAATATTCTTTAGAGTTTATAATTTTGTAAAATCAAAATCTACATTTATTTTTAAGACTTAAAAATAATCACTTTTTGATAAAAAACATCAAATTTTGCTATTTTTAATTCCAAAAAGAGGGGTTACTTGAAAATTTTGGATATACCTGAAATACTCTTGTTCATGCCAAAGCTAATACCTTTGGTTAATTAAAAACTTAAAATTAAAATTTAATTAAATAAAAATTATAAAGATATATTAATATGAAAAAAAATTTACATAATCTCTTATATAAAATAATATTTATATTATTTATTTTTTCACTTTTTAGTGAATTAAAATCGCTTGATAACAATATCGATAATAACAATTTTAATCTTTCAAGTTTTGATGATATTTTTATTCCTGCAGATTTTTTTGATGGCATAGATTATTCACAAATTCCGACAAGATCTTATTCTGATATTTTTGATAAACTCCCTGAAATAGTAAATCATATAGAAACACCTCTTTGGGAATATACAAAACCACCAAAAGGACGAGATGTTTTATATTTAATGCCTCACAGAATTTCATCCCTAGACCATGGCGGTTTAATTTTTAATCTATTTTTTAATTTTACAAATAAAATGAATTTTTCTACAGATGAAGCTTTAAAGCTTGATGAAAACAAACAAGCTCTTGATGAATTACTAGATGTGCTTGTTGCTGAACTTGGAACAAAAGAAGCTTCTGGGCTTATTCCATTATTTAAAAAATTAACTATTCAAGAACGTAAAATTGGTGCTCTAATTCAACTAGCATTTACAAAAGCAATGTTCAAAATAGAAATAGATAGCTCACTACAATTTTCTGAACGTAATCTTTGGTTAAACAAATCAGATCAAGCTCGAATAAAAGAAATGTTTACAGGAACAGATGAAACATTTGATGACCATGAATTATATAAAACTAAATTTGGATTAGGTGATACAAGAATAAAATTAGGTTTAAATTCTTTAAACATGCCAAACTTTCAGGTTGATGTGGGGTTTGAAGGTATAATTCCTACAAGCAATCTTTCTACTGACCCAAAGCTTAATGAATATTATAATATAAATCTTGATAATTTTATAAATGATATGCCTTATCTTTTAAGGAATATAAGAGATAATTTAATTACCCCACAATTAGGAAATTATGGTCATTTCGGCTTAGGTTGCTTTTTTGAATCAAAAATAGATTTTTTACATAATAACTTACATCTTTTTACAAGAGCATCATTTGATAATTTATTTGCTGCAAAAGAATATCGCTTAATACCATCAAAACAAACTATTTTCCCTCCAATTAGATTAAATGACTTACAAGACAATCCTGAATTTTTAACAGAATTTATAAAAGAATATGTGTTTCCTCCTGCTTATCAAGTTTTAATAAGTCCAGGAGATATTATCAATTTTGTTGCAGCCATAAATTATGATACAAATAATCATTGGACATTGGGATTTGGATACGATTATTACAACCAACAAAAAGAAAAATTCGAAAGAATATATACTACAGAAGATATATCTACACTAAGAACAGAAGCTGCTATTGCACCAGCAGCAATTCAACATAAATTATTTTTTCAGGCAAATCATACTAAAAAACAAAAAAATTGGGATTTAATTTTAGGACTAGGCGGTGATTATACAATTGCTGCGCAAAATATTGGGCAAGACTGGACAATATTTTTAAGAATAGGAGCTTCATTCTAATAATTATTTTTTAAAAAAAGAGTTAAAAAAGAGAGAGAGGGAACATATGAAGAATATTAAATTTATAATTTTATTATTTATAAGTTTTAATAATTTATGTGCAAATACAGAAATAATTCCAGAACAAAAACAAACACAATTAGCTGTTTATAATTTTCCAGAAAATCATGCCAAGCTTTTAAATCAAATTTTTTTAGACAATCCAATTTATACTCTAAAATTACAAAGTTCTTATAAAAAAGCTCAAACCATTATATTAAAAAAGAACGAAATTAAAGATACAGAAATTGAATCTCTTAAAAATGAACTATTAAAACCAGTAGATTATATACTTCCGGTATTGCATAAAAAAGTTTTTAGGTTTATAACAGAACCCTTGTTACTTGCTTTACTTAGTTTAGAATCTAAGCAATTTGTTTTAGAAAAATCACAAAGTAAAGAATTAACACTAGAAAATATATTTAAATATTTAGACTTAGAAAAAATACCTGCAAGTTTACAATTTTTAAATACAGATGAAAAAGAAGCCGGTACATTTTTTGATAAATTTATAAAGAATAAAACATCTTTATTAATAGTTTGCCAAGAATTTACAAGTTTTTTTGAATCTATAAATAATACATTTACAGACGAAACAAAAAATAAAGCTATAGAATTTTACAAAAAATTAATAGAACAAAGTAAAAACAAAAAATAAAATAAATTAATAAAAATAATTATGGAACAACTTGTAGAACTTAATGGAACATTAGATAAACAAATTTATAAAAATAGCGAAAACGGTTTCGCTATTTTTACATTAAAAGTAAATACTAAAGAAAATATTACAATACAAGGCATATTGCCACAGCTACACCAAGGTGAAAATGTAATACTTACAGGTAAGTGGGTTTTCCATAAAAAATTTGGGCGCCAGTTTGAAGTCACAGAATGCAAAGCACAACTACCATCAAGTGCATCTGGAATTCAAAAATATTTAGCCTCTGGGCTAATTAGGGGCATTGGACCAAAATTTGCAGAAAAGCTTGTAAATAAATTTGGTGAAAAAACTTTAGAAATTATAGATCAAGCTCCAAATAAATTATTAACTATATCTGGCGTAGGCCCTAAAAAAGTAGAATCTATAATTAATGCCTGGCATGATCAAAAAGAAATTTCTAAAGTCATGGTTTTTTTAAAAGAAAAAGATATTTCAACATCTTTTGCAGTAAAAATTTATAAAACTTATGGCGATAATTCTTTAAAAATAATTCAAGAAAATCCATATAAACTTGTAGAAGATATTTGGGGTGTTGGATTTAAAACTGCAGATGAGCTCGCCATAAAACTTGGTTTAGAAAAAAATTCACAAAAAAGAATTTCTTCTGGAATTTTATATTCTATTACAGAAAATATAAATAATGGACACTTATATATAGAACTAGAAGAGTGTAAAACAAAAAATCTAAAACTATTAGAATTAGAAAATAACGAAGAAAATAAATTTATTCTAAAAAAAGCTTTAAATGGGTTATTTAGCGAAAATAAAATTAAATTAATTACTTTAAATAATACACATTTTATAACACTTCCCCAATATTATTTTTCTGAAAAAGGAATTGCTAATAAAATTTTAAATTTAATTAATAAAAAAAGTAAAATTAATTTTGATATTAATGCTGTTTATAATTTAGCAAGTTCAAAAGACGCCAAAGGGCTAGAATTAAACGAAAATCAACAAAAGGGCATAATTGCTACACTGCAAAATAAAGTAACTATAATTACAGGTGGACCTGGTACAGGTAAAACTACTTTATTAAAAAAATTATTAGATATTTTAGATTTTTATAAAATAAGATATAAATTAGCAGCTCCCACAGGCAGAGCATCAAAACGCATGTTCGAGGGCACAGGCAGAAATGCCGAGACTTTACATAGATTGTTAGAGTTTAGACCTGAAACTATGAGCTTTGCCCGCAACGAACAAAATGCGCTTGAACTAGATTTTTTAATAATAGACGAAGCTTCGATGATAGATGTTTTTTTGATGCATTCTGTTTTAAAAGCACTTCCAGAAAATGCACATTTAATTTTATTAGGTGATATCGACCAATTGCCATCTGTTGGTGCCGGCAATATTTTAAACGATTTAATAGCCAGTAATAAAATTATTACTATAAAACTTACAGAAATATTTCGCCAAGCCCAAGATAGTTTAATTATTGTAAACGCACATAAAGTAAATAATGGTGAATTCCCTACAAGTTCTATTGAGGGTTCTAAAAAAGATTTTATTTATATAAAAGAAAAAGAAGCCGAAAATATTTTTCCGTTATTACATAAAATTTATAAGAGCACGCTTCAAAAACATTTTATTAATCTAGAAAACAGTATTGTTTTAACACCTATGAACAGGGGCAGTGCCGGTAGTCAAAGAATTAACCAAGAATTACAGTTAATCTTAAATCCAGAAAGCGTAAATTTAGCTCAAACACAAAGATTTGGGACAATATTTCGCGAAAACGACAGAGTTATGCAAATTAAAAACAATTACGATAAATTTGTTTTTAATGGCGATATTGGCCAAATAACAAAAATAGATAACGAGAATCAAGTATTATTTATAAATTTTGGCGATCGTAATTTAGAATACGATTTTGCAGAACTAGATGAAATTATACTTTCGTATGCTGTTTCTATTCACAAAAGCCAGGGTTCAGAATTTGATGCAGTTATAATACCAATATTTATGCAACATTTTGTGCTATTACAAAGAAACTTAATCTATACAGCAATCACTAGAGCCAAAAAATTATGTATCTTAATTGGCGAGCCTAGAGCTATAGCAATGGCTATCAAAAATAATAAAAGCGTTAAAAGAAACACTTTTTTAAAAGAGTATTTAACAAGTGACCTTGAAGCTAGATAAAATTAAATAAAACTTGCAAGAATATATACAAAAGCTAAAATCCTAAATTCATATTAATATTTAAAATAATTTTAAAGGGTAAAAAAATGAAGAAATTAAAATATTTTATTTTTTTAATATTTTTATTATTAAATAATAGTAATAAATTGTTATCTATGGATAAAGATATACGTAAAGATAAGCCTGAAGAAAAAAAATATTCAATTCAAGACATAATTAAAAGCATAAACGATCTAAAAACTCTTAAAACAAATGTACAATCAATAATATCAGAAAATAAAAAAAACAATTTCAAAAAAATTAAAAACTCTATAGAAGAGATAGAAAAAAAATTAGAAGAGATAGAGAAAAATTTTAATGAGAACACAGAAATAATTAACTTACCTGAATGCATTGATATATTTATAAAAGAAATTATTAATGAAACTAGAAATTTTTTAGACTCTACGCGTAAATTTCTAAAAACTATTAAATTTTAAAGGCTAAAAATGAATAAATTCAGTTATTTTTTAATAGCAATATTTCTTTTGATAAATAATACAAATAAATTATTATCTATGCATGAAAGAAAATCTATATTAAAAGAAATATTAGAAAATATAAAAGATTTAAAAGATATGACAGAAGAAATAAAAGAAATGATTAATGAAAAAAAACAGTCTTATTTAGATTCAAATAAAGATGAAAAATTAGAAGAAATTAAAAACGCTACAGAAGAAATAGAAAAAAATTTAGAAAATATAAAAAAAATTTTAAATGAAAATTCAAAAACAATTAATTTAAATGATATAAAAACAATTATCGATGAAGACAAAAAAAATATACTATCAATATTTTATTCTATATTAGAGAATAATGGAAAAATAGAATTACCAAAAACAATAGTTCCTTATAACTCTGAAACTGTTAAACAAAAACGATTCTGTAACCTATTCTAAATTGAACAAATAACAAAAATAAACGCTGAAACCAAAGTGCTATTTATAAATTTTTGCGATTGTAATTTCCAGATAAAATTAAATAAAACTTGCAAGAATATATACAAGAGCTAAAATTCTGAATTCGCATTAATATTCAAAATAATTTTAAAGGATAAAAAATGAATAAATTAAGCTATTTTATATTTTTAATATTTTTATTATTAAATAATACCAATAAATTATTTTCTATGGATAAAAATCATTTTGAAAATATTGAAAATATTCTTAAAGAAGAAAAAGAATCTTTAATTAAAGACATACTAAAAAACATAAACGAGACAAAAAATGTTATACAAGAAACAAAATTAATAATTAAATTTCAAAAATTAAGAAACAAAAATAAAGAAGACAATTTCAAAAAAATGGAAAACTTTATAAAGGATATAGAAACAAAATTAAATTCTATAGAAGAAAATTTAAATAAAAATTCAGAAACAATTAATTTATCTAATATAAAAGAAATTATTACAGAAGCTATAAGAGATTTAAACACAATAGGTGATTTTATAAAACCTGATAATTTTTAAAGGATAAAAAATGAATAAATTAAAATATTTTATATTTTTAATATTTTTATTATTAAATAATACCAATAAATTATTTTCTATGGCTAAAGATCATATAAAAGTACTTAGTTCTATGAATAATAAATATGAAGATATTTGTCGTAAAGAAAGCTTAAACCAATTAAAAGAAGATATAAAAAATCTTAAAGATATAACAGAAACAATCAAAGATATTATTAATGACAAAAGAGAATTTTATTTAGATTCAAATGAAGCTAAAAAACTAGAAGAAATGGAAATTTCTATAAATAATATAGAAGAAAAAGTAGATTCTATAGAAAAAAATTTAAATGATAACCCAGAAAAAATCGACTTTTTTGATATAAAAGCAGAGTTAGACAAATATCTTGAGATTATAACAAAAATATTTGAGGTTATAATCGAAAATGATGAAAAAATAGAGTTACCAAAAGCAACAATACCTTTTAGATCTGAAATTTTTAAAGAACAAGCAAAAGCATTAATGAAACAACACAGAGTCTGTAACATATTCTAAAAAAATAAATATTGTTTAACTTTTAAATACATTTAAATATATTGTTAATAAGATATAATTCAATATTATTAAAATTTATTTAGGGGGTAACATGAATCAAGTTACTTTTATAATTTTGGGTGCCACTGGCGATTTGTGCAAACGTAAATTAATACCGGCTATTTATAAATTAATAGAAAATAATAAGCTAGATAAATTTGCATTTATTGGCGTATCTTTTGATAAAACAGATATAAACAAAATATTACAAGAATCACAGAAATTTATATCCAAAATAAATAATAGTATTTGGGAAAAATTAGAAAAAGCTTCGTATTATTATCAACTAGATTTTTATGAAAAAACAGGTTACAAAAATTTACATGATTTAATAAAAGACATAGAAAATAAACACAAATTAAATGGTAATAGATTATTTTATTTAGCAACTATGCCTGAGCATTTTAAAATAATTACTAAATATTTAAATGAAAACAAAATTATTTTTAAACACCAGCACGAAACTAATTGTTCTGATTGCAAAAAAGCTTGGGCGCGAATTGTTTACGAAAAGCCCTTCGGGCACAATCTAAAAAGCGCACGCGCTATAAATAATTGTATCAAAAAAACATTTCATGAAAATCAAATTTACAGAATAGATCATTATTTAGGCAAAGAATTGGTAAGTAATATTTCCCTTGTAAGATTTACCAATAGAATTTTTGAACCACTTTGGAACAATAAAAATATAGAATCTGTACAAATTATTCTAAAAGAAAAAATAGGCATAGAAGGGCGAGGCGATTTTTACGATAAATATGGTGCAATAAAAGATGTTGCACAAAACCATATGTTACAAATATTAAGTTTAATCGCCATGGAACAACCTAAAAAGCTTGAAGCAAAATATATACGTGATGCAAAAGCAAAAGTTTTAAAATCTGTAATATTTAAAGACGCTATTTTGGGACAATATGAAGGATACACACAAGAAAAAAACATAAATCCAGAATCTAATACAGAAACATTTGCAGCATTAAATCTTGAAATAAAAAATAAACGCTGGGCAGGAGTACCTTTTTATTTAAAAACTGGTAAATATTTAGATCAAAAAGATACAAGCGTGCATATAAAGTTTAAAATGGTTGAATGTTTACTAACTAAAGGCTGTCCAACTGATTCTAATTATTTAACTTTAAAAATAAATCCAGACCAAGGCTTTTATCTTGAATTAAATATTAAAGATCCAAATAATAATGATCAAATTATGCCGGTACAAATGAATTTTTGTCACTCTTGTTTATTTGGTCCAAATACCCCTCAGGCATACGAACATTTAATATTAGACGTTATAAATGGTGATCAATCTGCCTTTGTAAGAGCAGACGAAATTGAGCACTCATGGAAAGTTATAGACAAAATAAATTACAAAAAATTTAAATTATTTAGTTATAAAAAGGGCTCTAATGGTCCAGAACAATCAAATAAATTAAATAATAAAATAATAAGATGGAGAGCATAAATCATGAATATTGGACTAATAGGTTTAGGTAAAATGGGTAGCGCAATAGCTTATAGATTACTTATAAATAATTATAATGTTTTTGCATTTGACCCAAATATTAATAATAAAATTATAGATTTAATTTTTGAAGATAATTTAGAAAGTAAAAATAAATATAAAAATAATTTTTATATTATTAACTCAATAGAAAAACTTTCTGAAAAAGTAAATATAGTCTGGATTATGACGCCAGCAGGAGAAATTACAAATAAAACTATAATAAAATTATCAACTATTTTAAAACCCGAAAGTATTGTTATAGATGGTGGTAATAGCCATTTTAAAAACACACAAGAATTATATATAAAATTAAAAACTAAAAATATTAATTTGCTAGACTGTGGCACATCAGGAGGAGTTGCCGGCAAATTTAATGGTTACTCTTTAATGATTGGTGGTGATAAAAATATTTACGATAAATTAGAAGGTATTTTTAAAGCTATTGCTGCTCCAAATGGCTATAATTATATGGGAGAACCTGGTGCTGGCCATTATGTAAAAATGGTACATAACGGCATAGAGTATATTTTGTTACAAGGATATGCTCAAGGTTTTGACTTACTTAAAAATAATCAAATTTATAAAAATTTAGATCTAGAAAAAATAGCGCAAACCTGGGAAAATGGCTCTGTAATAAGATCCTGGATTTTAGAACTTTGTAAAAATATTTTTAAACAAGATCAAAATTTAACTAATACCTCTGGATATATAGAAGAAAATTTAACAGGTCGATGGACATTAGACGAAGCTGAAAAAGAACATATAAATATGTCTTTATTAAAAGAATCTTTAGAAATTCGCAAAAAATCTAGAGAAACCGGTGGCGATTATTCAACAAAAATAGTTGCAATGCTCAGAAATAAATTTGGTGGTCATAATATTAAAAAAAATTAATTTCTATATAATAACTCTTAAAAAAGACTAAATTTTTTAGGAGACATATATGGAAATTATAGATATAAGCTGGCCAATTTCTAATGCAATTACTGAATATAAAAACAAAAAGTATATAAATATTACTCAAATTGCAGAATTTAAACATGATAAAGTCAGAGAAAAAGTGATCACTATGCACTCTCATACAGGAACGCATATAGATGCTCCTGCACACTTTTTGCATCATGGTAAATTTATCGACCAACTAGATTTAAACAAATTTTATGGCCCATGCAAAGTTTTTGATTTGAGTAATATTAAAGAAAAAATTACAGATAAAGATTTAGAAAAATTTGATATTAAAGAAAATGATATTATTATCTTAAAAACAAAAAATAGTCATCTTCACGAAACAGGAAGCTTTGCTGCAGATCACGTTTATTTAGATGCATCTGGAGCAAAATATTTAGTTAACAAAAAAATAAAAACATTTGGCTTTGATTATTTGGGTATAGAAAGAAATCAACCAAATCACGATACTCATATGTTTTTACTTGAAAACGAAATACCAATTATAGAAGGTTTACGCTTAAAAGATGTCATCGAAGATGAATATATTTTAGCTTGTTTTCCAATATTGATAAAAGAAGCTGATGGAGCTCCGGCACGAGCTGTTTTAATAGCACAATAAAAAGATTTAACAAAAAATAATAAATTAAAAGAGACAAACATGAACAAAAACATAAAATTTTTACAAAAAATAACGCTTTTAGTATTTATAAATTTAAATTTTTTAAGCTTTATATTTTCACAAGAATTACTTTTGGACAAACCAGATATAGAAAATTTTAAAGCTTGGGATAGTTCATGTTTGTCTATGAACGCCAATAAAACTTTTATAACAAATGACCAAATATTTAAAATTTTTAATAGTTTTTTTAGTACTATGCAGGAAAATTTAAACAAAACTTATTGGCTAGAAACTCCAAAAAACTTAATTAATGCCCAACAAGAATTTAAAGGTGCATGTGATATGTTTGCACAACAAACAAACCCAGAATTTACTCACGTTTTTAGAGATTCTGTATTTAAATATGCACAAAAAGTTATCGTGCCAGAAAATACAACTATTTTAGTATCGGGCGATTTGCACGGTTCTTATTTAACATTAAGTAAATTATTAAATCACTGGATAAATTTAGGTTATTTAAATAATAATCTACAAGTAAAAGATAATACTTATATAATTTTTTTGGGCGATTACAAAGACAGGGGTTATTTAGGGCTCGAAATTACAGCTACACTTATGCAATTAAAAAATTTAAACCCCCATAATTTTATAATGTTTAGGGGTAATCATGAACATTATTACTATGACGAACAAGTAATAAAAAATAAATTCCCAAATAAATTTAACTCTATATTTAGCTTATTAAACTCTTGTTTTGAAGTTTTACCAGATGTTATATATTTTGGATTCAAAAATAATAATAATTTTATTAATTACTTTCAGGTAAATCATGGCGGTATGGAGAAAAAGTATAATCCAGAAAATTTATTAATAGCTAATAATAATAGTAATAATATTTATAGCAGCCAAGAATTACCCTTAGATTACGCAGACTTTAAATGGAGCTATATAATCAATAAAAATAGAGATACAGAAATTAATAGATATATCTGGTTTGGAATGCACATGAAAGAATTACATAATGATAAAATAGTTGATTACATAAATAATAACTTAAAAAAAGATGGTTATTTTAAAATTACCGGTATGGTTAATGGGCACAATCACGAAGCACCTAAAAAAGAAACTCTTTGTAATTTATACCCAGAAAAACAAGATTCAATAAAATTATTAAAAGAAAGAGAATTAATAGAAAAATATTACGAAAAAACTCAAGAGCCTACAACTGGTTTTTGCAATTTAGGCACACAAGAAACACCTATAATTATAACCATTGCAGGGCCTATGCTTTCTAGTTTACCTAAAAAAGATAATCCACAAGAATTTGAAACCGGTTTAAATTATGCTGTTAACTATATAACTTTAAAACCAGGAATAAATACTTGGGACTGGCAAGCTAATTTGATAAATTAAAAATAATAAAAAAGAGCTCCGTATAATTTACGGGGCTCTTTTTTATTATTTTTTAAAAGTTAAAATCTTGACTTGATTTATATTTATCTGGATCTAAAGGTTTTTGTTTTTCATTAAGAATTTCTTGTTTTTGTTTTTTATTCAAAGAAAGACTTTCTAGAACCTTTTCTATATCTTTTAAATTTTCTTTAGTTAATTGTGAATATTCTATTCTTTTCTTTTTTTCCATACCATTTAAACCAATAGCTGAAAAAGAAACAATAGATAATACTAAAATTATTTTATTTAAGTTTTTCATAATAAATTAAACCTTGCTGTTTTTTTAAGTTAGTTAATTTTTAATCTTTTTTTTCTGCTTTTGTATGCAAAACTAAATAATCAAGACGTCTAATTTGTTCTTGCAAATCAACAAAATATCTTGAGTACCCAATACGTAAATCTTTAATTGTATTTTTAGCATACTTCTTTGTTGATTTAAGCTTGTCATTTAAAAATAATACTGCATCATCTGGTGCATTTTTAAATACTGTAATTTTTTCCAATGGCTTTTCGCCAACCAAATTAGAATAAAAAACTATTTCACTAGTAACTTCTTGCAAAACTTGATTCAAAAACTTTTCGTATTCTAAAAAAGAATCTTTAATCTTTTTGTAATCTTGATCATTTAATTGTATTTTTCCCTGAGAGGTTAAAAGTTCTATTTTTTCATCTATAATTTTGTACATAGATACAAAAGAATTCAATTTTTCTTCTACTTCTTTTTGAGCAATAACAAGTTCTTTTATAATAAAAAGAGCATCTTTTTTATAACTGCTAGAAAACTCTGGAACAGAGATTTCTTTTGTATTTTTTTTCATAAATTCTTCAAGCATCTCTTGTTGTTTAAGCTTAAGTTCTTCTGGTGATAAATTTTTTAAATCTTTTTCTTCTGACATAAAATTCCCAACTAAATATTTTGTTTAATTAATTAAATAGTTCTTTATTAAGTTTTTATTTTATATTTTTTTTAAAAAACATCAAAACGTATTTATTTAATTCTTCACTGAATATAATATTTATTAATAAAATTTAAAAAACACAATACAGATAATATAAAACTATAAAATACCCCCAAACAAACTTTCATATTGAAAATAGTACAAATAGAAAACTTATTTTTTAATAAAATCACAAGATTTATATTATAAATAAAAGCTTTTTAATATAATTTAAAAAAGTTATGAACATAAATGTTAGTAACTGGGTTTAAAATTTTTGAAAAATTAGAGTAGCTACATTATTCAACAAAATGTATGCTTTTGCTACAGAAAAAATTTAATCGAACAATTCTACGTTTTCAGAGATTTAACATAATATTAAAAATGCGACATGAATAATTGTAATAAATTTTGTTTTAAAAAAGCAACAAAACTGATATTTTATTTATTATTTATGCTTTAAATACGCTAAATTAATATATCTAAAATTACAAAAATTAGGACGTATAAATATGTTTAGCCAAAATTATCCTGTAACATGTAATACCAATAATGTTTCTGCTGGTTGTACATTTGTTGCCATTAAAGGATTTACAGCTGATGGCAATGCTTTTATAAAACGCGCAATAGAACTTGGTGCTAAAAAAATAGTTAGTGATCAACTAAATACTGACATTATAAATTTTTGCAAATTAAATAATATAGAATTTATACATGTAAAAAATGCAAGAAAAGCACTGGCCCAATTAAGTGCAAAAAGTTTAAAAATAAATAAAATTAAAACAAAAATTATAGGAATAACTGGCACAAAGGGCAAAACAAGTACAACTTATATAATAGATTTTATATTAAAATATAATAATTTTAAAACAGCACTTATAGGCACTATAGCAAACAAAATTTTAGATAAAAAATTTGAAACTATCAATACAACACCAGACAGTGATTATTTGCACATGTTTTTAAGTGAATGTGACAAAAATAATATAAACTATTTAATTATGGAAGTTTCTGCCCATGCATTAAGCTTACATCGCGTAAACAGTTTAAAATTTGATGCCATTGGCTTTACAAATTTAGCTCATGAACACTTAGATTATTATAAAAATATAAAAAATTATTTTAAAGCTAAATTAAAAATTTTTAGTAAAACTAAAAAAAGCTCTTTTGCTGTAATAAACACAGATAATATCTGGGGACAAAAAACACTAGAAATAATAAACACAAAATATAAAACTAAAAAAAATTTAATAAATTTAGATAAAAATATTTTTAATAAAATAAAAAATTTTATACCCTCTTGTATGCCGGGGGAGTTTAATTTATATAATTTTGGTATGAGTTATTTAATTTGCAAAAATTTAGGGCTACAAGATAACGAAATTTTTAATGCTATGCAAAATTTTTCTGGTGTCCCTGGACGTCTACAGTTACATACACTAAAAAATGGCGCTAGAGCGTTTGTAGATTATGCCCATAACCCATCTTCAATGGAAGAAGTACTTAAAACTTTACGCCCACTAACAAATAACTTAATTACAGTTTTTGGATGCGGTGGTAACAGAGATAAAGAAAAACGACCAATTATGGGTAATATCGCTACAAAATATAGTGATTCTGTAATTATTACAGACGATAACCCAAGATTCGAAGATCCTAAAATTATTATTCAAGAAATTTTAACTGGCATAAATAAAAGTGATTTAAATAAAATAAAAATTATAAGCGACAGAAAATTAGCAATTGCGCAAGCTGTAAAAATATCCGGGCCAAACAGTATTATTGCTATCTTGGGCAAAGGGCACGAAGACTATCATCTTGTTGCTGGACAAAAATTTCACTTTGACGATTTTGAAGAAATATGTAAATTTTAGTTGTTTAAAATTTTTTTTATAATTCAGGAGATTAATGTGAAAAAGCTTTTTAGTTTTATTTTTGTATCAAGTTTAATTTTATCTAGTGCAAATAGCATATGTTATGATGATCCTGAAGATACAAGCTCAGAAGAAACTAAATTATTTGAATCCATAGAAATACTTGATAAACCAAATCAATCTGATATCGAAAAATATGTTTCCAGATTTGATCAAATATTTTTATATCTTTTCATAAAAGAAAATTCAGACTCCAAAACAGCAATATCTAAAGCACAACAGTCACTAAAAGATATAGAACAAAAAAACATAGATGATATAATAAACATGCTAAAAAAATATGGTTATTCAGCTAAAATAAACGAAGATAAAAAATTAGAAATATCAATAAGTGTTTATCAGTTAACAAAAAAACTTGCAAAAAATAAGTTGCTACAATTGCCTAAAGGAATAAAAAATCTTATTAAAAATAATTATGGCAAAATCATAATTCCAGTTACTTTAGCAGGAGCTATAGCTATATATTTAAAATGCAAAGAAAACCCATCAGAAATTTTACCAGTTATAAATGAAAATTTTAATAATCTTTGGGAGTCTCTCGGTAACAACTGGGATTCTCTGGTAAAATTTTGGCAAGAAAATAAATTCGAGCTATTCCCGAAAGAAATTTAATTAAATAAATTATATTATTTTTTAAAAAAGCACCTAGAGTTTCTGGGTGCTTTTTATTTTTTTAATTCTGTAAAAGTTAAAATTGGCCAATTTTTTTGTTTTGCAAATCTTTCTAACTTTTTATTTGGATTAACAGGCATAGGTTTGCCTACATGTTCAAGTAATGGAATGTCATTATGACTATTGGCATAAAAAATTGCTTGATCTAAAGATCCATGCAAATCTTGTTCTATTAGTTTTTTGACCATATTATATTTATGTATACCAGAACTAGGTTCACCCACAAGCTTGCCTGTAGACAGGTTATTTTTGTATTCTAAATTTGCAACTAAAACATAATCAAATTTATAAATTTTTAAAAACTCTTGATATAATTCACTAATTCCAGCATCAACTAAAATTAATTTTAAACCCTGTTTTTTATATTCATTAAATAATCTATCTGCATCTTTATAGATATAATTTTTACAATCTTGCTCCCAGATTAAATCACATTTTTCTTTTACTTGAGCCTGAGACATTTTATTCATGTGTTTAAAAAGAGTTTCATAACCTTTTTTTGCATCAAGATTACCCATAGCATATGAAACTCCACAACTTAAAAGATCTAAATATCCAGATACAGGGAATTTAATTTTCTTTTTAAGTGACATCAAAACTTCGTATAAAGTTTTTTCCCAAAAACAATTACTTATATCGAATATTACGTATTTATACTCGATATTATTATTTAATAATTTATTTTCTTGGGATTTTTTATCTTGATTATTAACTTGTTTATTAACAGAAATAGTTTCTCTTTTTAGTCTTGATCTTTTTGCAAAAATAAAAGAACTAAAAAGAGAAACTATTAAAAATATATTTAATATTTTTTTAAATACCATAAAAAATAAATTTTTATTTCATTAAAGCTTCTTTGTAAAAATCTAAAGCATCCAAAACTTTACCTGCACCAAGCACTACAGAAAGTAATGGATTTTCTGCTACTTTTACAGGTAAGCCAGTTTCTTTAGAAATTAACATGTCTAAATTTTTAAGTAATGATCCACCGCCAGCCATCATTATACCTTTGTCTACCAAGTCTGAAGATAATTCTGGTGGTGCATTTTCCAATGCAGAATGAACTGCTTCTATAATAATAGCAATAGGTTCAGAAAGCGCTTCAAAAACTTCGGCATCTGTAAGTACTACAGTCTTTGGGACTCCTGTTACAAGATCCCTTCCCTTAACCGCTTCTCTTACCGTTTCATCTGTTAAAACAGCTGTGCCAATTTTAATTTTAATTTCTTCAGCAGTTCTTTCGCCAATTAACAAATTATATTTTCTTTTAACATATTGAACAATTGCGCGATCCATTTCGTCGCCACCAACACGAACAGATCTGCAATAAACAACATCTTTTAAAGATATTATTGCAACTTCAGTTGTTCCACCACCAATATCAACAATCATATTACCTATTGGTTCATCTACAGGCAAACCTGCACCAATAGCTGCCGCCATTGGTTCCATAATTGTATAAACTTCTCGGGCTCCAGCTTGTCTTGCAGAATCTTCAACTGCTCGCTTTTCAACCTGAGTAATTCCAGAAGGCACACCTATAATCATTCTTGGTCTTACAAGAGTTTTCCTATTATTATGAACTTCACTTATAAAGTATCTAAGCATACTTTCAGTTAATTCATAATTTGCAATAACACCATCGCGTACAGGCCTACAAGCAACTATACTTTCGGGTGTTTTACCTAACATTTTTTTTGCCTTATTACCTGCAGCTAAAACTTCATTTGTAGAAGTTTTTACAGCAACTACAGAAGGCTGGTTTAATACAACCCCCTGATTTTTGACATAAATAACCATGTTTGCTGTTCCAAGATCTATAGCTAGATCATTTGAAAACAATCCAAACAATTTGGTTGCTGGCCAAAATTTCATAATTTTTCTCCATCAAAATTTCGCTTGTACACCAACTGTAAACTGATGTGTTTTACACGAACCATTTCCACTAAACTGATAATCGTACGTCATAAAAAAACTAGGATCTAAAACCCAATTATTTCCAGCCTCTTTGGAATTATACAAAATTTCAAAGGTAATATAATGCATTCTCCAACGAGTTAAATTTGCTTTGCTTGCAATATTATCTGTAATATCTTTTTGGGTCAAATTTTTTCCAGTCCAAATTTCTGTTCCAACATCTTGGTTCAAATAGCTTTTAACAAAATTTCCAGAACGATCATCATAATATTTATCATCATTATGTCTTAAATATGTATACCTAACATGAAAATCAATTCCATCTGTTAAATTTTTTGCCGAAAGATATGGTGATATTTTAAAAGTCATACCTGGATCAGTTTTTAATCTTATAGATAATGCACTAAAATTTGCCGGCTCTTGATATACTGGAGTTCTGACAGAACGCGTATTTTCCAATTGATACATAAAACCAAGCAGTAAACCAATACACCAATCTTGTTTTAATTCAAACTCAGGTAAAATATCAAAATAAGTTGACCAATGACCATCGCCCATAAAAGATGCCGATGATGGATATGTTACGTCAGAATTTACACCTATAGGTGCAGTGACACCAAGTCTAAAATTTAAATCTATAGATCTCATCAACCATTTATGATCCCAATTATAATTTAAACTTGCATGTAAATCTAAATCGCCCAAACCATCTTTTGTCCAATCACCAGCAAGAACTCCCAAGTCATCATTAACAGTTCTTCTAATTCTATTTAATTGATCCAACTCACCATCTCTTAAATTTTGAACGGCGTTATCAGATCCGGTAGGATTAAATACAAAACTATCACTAGTATTAACTTGCATTAATGGAACAGAAGCTCCAAACGAAACTCCCTTCATTTTTAAATTAAAACCACTAATTTTTAAATATTGTTCATAATTTAAAAGTAATCCAACAGATTTAATTTTTCCATTAACTCTAAATTTAATTGATTTATCTAACCAAGCATCTGCAGGACCACGTTCACGTTCTATAGGGTTGATATAAGTTGGACCTTTAACTTGTTGTAAACTAGCAATTACATCTCTTAAATCATATTGACCATATAATTCTGGAATACCTGCATTTCCCCCACCTCGAGCAAAAGCAGTAGAAGCATCTGTTATAAACAACGATGGACTTACATGAGAAGTACGCTTTGTAACATATTCAGCTGGACGTTCTAAAAAAGGGAAATATCTACTTGTATTATGAGAAGCATTTAACTCTATAAAAAATATATTTAAAAATATTTGAATTAAAACTAAAATTAATTTTTTGTTTATTTTTTTAAAAACCACAGAGGACCTCATTAACCTACACCATACCATCTAAAAACCCCTTTTAATGCAAGATTTGATCATACTTTAAATAAAAATTTCGTCAAGGAAAATCAGTATAAACTTGGAAAAAATCATAAATAAGTTATCATAAATTTTAGTTTTATAATTTATGTAAAAAAAGGAGATAGTGCAACCATGGAAAAAAATTTTACATTTATATCAAATTGGAAAATGTATTTAAACGCCCTAGAAGAACAAAATTTTGCTTCAGCAAACTATGATAATTTTATAAAATTAAGTGAAAATACAAATAATTTATTTTTACTAAGCCCATCATTTTTAAGTGTAAATACTATTAATCAAATATTTAAATCAACTAAAATAAAAATTTGCGCACAAAATTGTTCTTCTCACAAAAATAATAGCTTTACAGGACAAATTTCTGCTCAAAGTTTAAATTCGATAGGCATAGAACATTGTATTATTGGACACAGCGAAGCAAGAAAAGACTTACGCGAAACCAATATAGATATAGAAAATAAATTCTTAAATTTAATAGATAATAATATTAACCCAATATTATGTATCGGTGAAGAATTAGAAATATATCAAAAAAATAAAGCTATAGATTTTATAAGTGAACAATTGCAAGGTATAGTAAATATATTAAATAAAAATAATTTAAAAAATTTATCACACTTACAAATATATATTGCTTATGAGCCTATTTGGTCTATAGGCACTGGGAATATAGCCAATTTAGACCATTTGGAAAATATTTTTATGTTTTTACATAATAAATTTTCTAATTTAAATAATAAAATTAATTTTAGCTTATTATATGGCGGCAGTGTAAATTCTCAAAATGCGAATTTATTTAAAAAAATTAATTTAATTAATGGTTTTTTGATTGGAAAAGCAAGTTTAGATTTTCAAGAGCTTAAAAAAATAGTAGAATCTTAAGGGTAATTATAAAAATTTAACTAAAGGGTGATTATGGTACTTTTTCTAACAATACTTTTTGCAATATTATGTGTATTTCTTGTTCTATTTATTTTAATACAACAAGGTAAAGGCGACATGGGACTTGGTGGACTTGGCGGTGGACAAATGTTATTTGGTGGTTCTGGTGGCCAAGATTTTTTTCAAAAAGCAACGTGGATAATGGGTTCTATATTTATATTAGGCGCATTGGGTCTTTCAGTATTAAAAACTAAAGAGACATCAAAATCTAGAATAGAAAAATTTGCAACCACAACAAAACAAAATTCTGAACTTCCAGAAAACCCTACAGAAAGTAATACAAAATAATAAAATATTAAAATAATTGATATTACGTTTATTTAATAATAAGAATAACCTAGATCCTAGCCCGGCAGCCGGGATAACTTTATAATTTTATTTTATTAATTTTAGAGGGAACAGGGTGTTTGTAAATATAATAGATACCACAGGCAAAATGGTAATTGATCTTTGTAATAGAGCCGGACAACTGGGAATATTTTTTTATGAATCTCTAGAAACTCTATTTACAACAAAATTAAAAACTAAAAAAGTATTTTACCAAATGTCTTATATCGGCGTTGGTTCTATATGGGTTATAATACTTATAGGCGTTACAGTTGGAGCTGTACTTGCCGTACAAGCTTATTATGGCTTACATAAATTTGGGGCAGAACGATTTATTGGCCCGATAGTTTTTATTTCAATGGTACGAGAGTTTGGTCCAGTATTTACTGCTATCATGGTTATAGGTAGAGCTGGTTCTGCAATTACTGCAGAAATTGGGACAATGAGAATTACAGAACAAATAGATGCATTACAAACTCTTTGTATAAATGTAAAACAATATTTAATTGTTCCAAGAATTTTAGCTTCTACAATTATACTTCCATTTCTTTCTATATTTTGTTCTTTATTAGGTATTGTAGCTGGATATTTTATGTCTGTTTATGTTTTAAATATAAACCCAGAAATGTATACAGAAGCAATTAAAGAAAGTGTAGTTTTTTCTGATATAACAAGTGGCTTAATTAAAGCAATTTTTTTTGGTTTATTGCTATCGCTTGTAAGTACTTATAAAGGTTATACAACATCTGGAGGCGCAAAAGGGGTTGGTATATCTACAACACAAAGTGTTGTTTTAGCTAACATTATAATTTTTATAGCAGATTATATTCTTTCAACATTAATGTTTTAAACAGGCCTGTTTTAATGGTAAAAATATGATAGAAATAAAAAATTTAACAAAGTCTTTTGGAACAAAAAAAATAACCCGCGGGTTAGATCTAACTATTCAAGACAATGATTTTTTAGCCATTATAGGAAGATCTGGTGAAGGTAAATCTGTACTTTTAAAACAAATAATTGGGCTTATAAAACCAGATTCTGGCGAAATAATAATAGACAATCAAAATATAGCTAATTTAACAAAAGTAGAACTCGAAGCTGTTTACAAAAAATGTGGATATGTTTTTCAGTTTGCAGCACTTTTAGACTCATTAAATGTATTAGAAAATGTTGGCATTACATTATTAGAAAATAATGTTTCTCCAGAAGAAGTAATACCATTAGTAACAGAAAAATTAAAAAGTGTTGGGCTGGGACAAGATGTTTTATACAAATACCCCAGTGAACTTTCTGGAGGTATGAAAAAAAGAGTAGGCTTAGCAAGAACTTTAATGCTAAGCCCAAAAATATTAATTTATGACGAGCCTACTACTGGCTTAGACCCAATAACAGTAAAATTAATACATGAGCTTATACAACAAACACATGAACGTTTAAATGCAACAACAATAGTAATTTCGCATGATATAGAAATATTTAAATATGCAAAAACAGTTGCTATGTTACATGAAGGCAAAATTATTTATACAGGGGCAACAAAAGATATTTGGGAATGTAAAAATCCATATATTTATCAATTCATAAGAGGTTTAGAATATGGACCTATCACAAACAACGAAATAATAGAAAAACATAAATAAATATTTTACGAAAGATTGCATGAACACAAAACCAATAATTTTAGCAATAGATGATGAAACTTATATTCTAAAAACATTAAAAGAAGTCTTAGAAGATGAAGGTTATCAAATTGAAACTCTTTTAGATGGCAATAAAGCTATAGATCTTATTGGTAAACTTATTCCAGATTTAGTTCTTTTGGATATTTTTATGCCGAATTGTAATGGTATAAAATTACTCGAGCAAATAAAACGGGAATTTCCAACACAAAATGTTATTATGATTTCCGGTTTTGGTAATATTCAAATTGCTATAAATGCTTTAAAAAATGGCGCCCTAGATTTTATAGAAAAACCTTTAAATTTAGATGAAATTTTATCTAAAATAAACTTTTTAAAAAACAATACTAATAAAAATACAAACAACAATATAATAAATATAGATCAAGATATAATTAAAAAACTTACAATAATTGGCAATAGTTATTTGTTTCTTGAGCTACTACAACAAATAGAACAAATAATAAATATAGAATATCCATTAATAATTTATGGTGAACATGGTACAGGCAAATCACTGTTTGTAGAATATATTTATAATAAAAGCGACTTAAAAAAATTTGATTTAATAACTATTAATTGTTCTTGTCTAAATGAAAATGAAGTTATAGAAAATATTAATAATTTTTATTCAAATAATTCTGGAATATTATATATAAAACATATAAATAACATGTCTTTAAATGCTCAAAAAATACTACTTAAAAATATCGAATTAAACACAAATAAAAATATGCGATTAATTGCATCTAGCCTAAACCCTTTATTAAACTTAGTACAAGTAGGGCAATTTAATAGTTCTCTTTTTCATAGGCTAAATATTACACCACTAGAAATACCATCACTCAATAAACGTCGTTATGATATACCATTATTGTGTGATCATTTTTTAAAACAAGAAAACAGTCTACAAAAAAAATCTATAATTTTAGATTCTAAATGCATTAGAGTATTAAGAAACTATAATTGGTTCGCAAATATAGCTCAATTAAAAAATTTAATTAAATATATAGTTAATTCATGCCAAGATAAAAACAAAGTAATAAGTGAAACAGAAATATTAAATTATTTAGAAGAAAATAAGACCAATGTTATTGCTGAACAAACGTTCACAAAATTTAATTCTCTAAAAGATGCTGTAAATAACTTTGAAAAAAAATTTTTATTATATTTACTTAAGAAAAACAGGTATGATATAAAGCAAGCGTCAAGTAATATAAATTTAAGTGCTATGCAATTAAAAGATAAATTATTAAAATTAAACATAGATATAAATAGTATTAATAAAATTTAATGCTTAATTTTTTTGCTTGACAATACTTAGATAAGAAAATTATCTTCATTCTCTGTAGAAGGGTGATTGAGTTATGAAGCAACAGTTATGGATTTTAAATAGTTCTTTACTAATAATTTTTATTTTTACGCTACTACTAAACATTATTTTAAAAGAAGAAAAAGTAGTACTAAAAGGAAAAAGTATAGATAAAGAAAAATTAGAAAAAAAAGAACAAGAATTAAAAGTATTAAATCCAGAAAAAATTTATCAAAAAGACCTTTTTGGTACTTATTTTTTTGAATCGACCCCTGAACCAGAAAAAAAAGAATTAATTACACCCATTCCAGAATATGTACCAGCCCAAATTATTTTGCCACCAGAACCAGAAAAACCTACTTTTATAGAACCCTTAAATTTAAAATTAAGTGGAATTATTTCGTCTTCTAACGAAGAAAAAAGTATAGCCATGATTTTAGATGAGACTAATAAAGAAAATGTTTATCATCTTGGCAATATGTTTAAAGATGGGCAAATAATAAAAATATCAAAAAATAGGGTTATCTTGTTAAGAACAAACGGACAACAAGAAATTTATCTTTTAAGAGAAGAAGAAATTGCACAAAAAACTATTCCAGATCTTTGGGAATATATAATTAAAAAAAACGATGATAATAATTTTATTGTAGATCCCAAATCTTTTTCAAAAAAAATAAATACATTGGGTGCAGCTATAGAAAAATTAGCATTAATACCCGCTTACTCAAATAATAAATTAATAGGTCTAAAAATTGGACAATCTAATAATCAAGATATTATAAATATAATGGGTCTACGCAAAGACGATGTCATTTTAAGTATTAATAATATAAGTACATCAAACACAAAAAATAGAATAAATATTTTTGATAAAATATCTCAATCAAAAATTAATGACATAATAAAAGTTAACTTAAAAAGAAATGAAGACTTATTAACATTAAATTATACTATACAAAATATAGAAAAACCTAGAAAACAATTTTTTACAGGCTCAGTACAACAAGACACAAAACAAGAACAAACAACTATAAAAGAACTACCGATGAGCAGAGATCAAGAACGAGAAAAACAAATAAGAGAATTTGAAAAAGAACATAAAACTCCAAAACAAGAAGATATAATAACAGAAATAAGAAAGCGAATATTAAATAGCATGAATGCTAGATCGATGGAAAATCGAATTAGATAATTTAATAAGTGGAATAAATATGAATAATAAAAAAAATTTTTTAATATTTTTTTTGGCGATAAATTATTCGCTATTTGCCCAGCTAGCTCAACAGCCAGCCCAGCCAGCTTTACCAGTAACTACACCCGAACAACAACCAGTTCAAGTTACTTCACCTGCGCCTATTTCTGAACCAACACCAGCTCAACCAGTTTTGCCAACACCTGTTCCTGAAGTAGTTCCTGCCACTGCAAGTTTACCTTTACCAACACCAGTTATTACACAAGAACAATCAACTCCAACTGTGATACAAGATGAACAAATCGAAATTAAAGAAGAAGAACTTACCCAGGCCATAAAAGCTCCTACAGAAAACATAAATGAACTAAAAGATATTTATTTAAATTTTGAAAATGCTGAACTTTCGAGTTTTATAAACTATATTGCAGATATAAAAAAATTAAATTTAATTCCAGATAAAACTCTAGAAGGCGTAAAAGTATCGTTAACTATAAGAGAAGCTTTGAGCGCAGACCAAGCCTGGAATGTATTTTTGACAGTTATAGAAATGGCCGGGTTTAGTATTATAAAAATAGGTAATGTAAATGTTGTTATGCCTAAAAAAGACAAAACTAAACAACCATTACCTGCATATATAAATGTTCCTCTTGATACACTACCAAATAGCGATGAAAATATTAGATATGTAACTTTTTTAGAAAACATAGAAGTTCAAAGTATTATAGATTTACTAAGAAGCATGTTAAGCCCAGAGCACAATTTAATACCATATCAAGAAGTTAATGGCTTAATTATTACAGATAAATCGTATAACATAAAATCAGCCATGCAAGTTATACGCGCACTTGATCAAACAGGATTGCAAGAATCTGTTGTTGTTTTAAAGCTTAAAAGAATAAATGCTTCAGACGTAAAACAATTGTTTGAGAGCTTAATAAACAAAACAGATAATCAAAGCCCATTAGCTAGATTAATGGGCAAACAAGCAGAATCAAATTTAAAATATTTTTCTCCAACAACTAGAATGATTCCAATAGAACAATCAAATTCTTTAGTATTACTTGGGACAAAACAGTCTATAGATAAAGTAGTAGATTTTATAGTAAATCATCTTGATACAGAATTAAAAGAAACTATATCTCCTTTACATATTTATGAATTACAATATACAGATGCCGAGCAAATTAAAAATATATTAGAAAGTTTAGATGTTTCTAATATCCCAAATATTGGAGATCAAGCTGCAAAATATGGAGCTATAAGAGATGGCGTGAAATATTTTAAAGCCATGAAGTACGAAGTGGATAAAGACGGTAATAGATTAATAGTTTCGTGCACAGATAAACAAGATTGGAATTTGCTAAAAAAAACTATTCAAGATTTAGACAAACCACAACCTCAAGTTGCTATAGAAACCCTTTTTGTAACAGTGTCTATTACAGATAATAAAGAACTTGGTGGATCTATACGAAACAAAAAAACTGGGCAAATAGGTAAAAATATAAATTTTCAATCTCCTTCGCAAGGCGGTTCTGTAGTAATAACAGAAAATGACCCTAAAAGTTTATTAGGGAATATGCTAAATGCTGTAACGGGCGGACTTGGAACATCTATAATATCATTTGGACAAAGTACAAATATTTGGGCTGTATTCAAAGCCTTAAGCTCACAAACGCATGCAAGCATTCTTGCTCAACCATTTATAACCGTTGCAAACAAAACTAAAGGACATCTAGAATATGGTGATACACAAAATGTGGTAATGGAACAAAGTAGTGCAAACTCTTTAATACAACCTCTAGGTTTCCAGGGTTATAAAGAAATATCAGCTATGACAAGCTTGGATATAACGCCACAAATAAATATTGACGGAATAATACGTTTAACGCTAGAAATAAATATTGATGAATTTACAAATGCAGCTCTTGGTGCTAAAGAAATTAAAAAAGTAAAAACAGATGTAACCGTTGCAGATGGACAAGTTATAGCTCTTGGTGGTTTTGTAAAAACAACAACAAACGAAACATACACAAAAACACCAATACTAGGAGATATTCCATTACTTGGTTGGTTTTTTAAATACAAAAAAACTACTCTAACAAAAAATTATATTTTTATGTTTATGTCTCCAACAATAGTAAAACCTAGATCTACGCCAGGTACAAATTTATACACACGAATGAAATTACATAATGCTAAAAAAACAATCGAAAATACAGAATATGGTAGTTCATTAAAAGATCCTATTGATTCATGGTTTTTTGATTCAAGAGGTGCAGGATATGCAAACAAAGTAACAGACTTTGCAAGTGCTAAATATCAACCTACAACAGTTGATATTCGCAACGATCCGTATTACAGAACACATACAGAACGAGATGATGATATTGAAAGCTTTCCAGAAGATAATCAAAACCAACAAGAAAAAAATATAACAACAGAAATAATCCCTGATATAAAAATAAAAAAAACAGAAATGGTTGCTGCAAATAAAAATGATAATCTAAAAAACAAATCAACCAGTAAACTTAAAACCCTTAAAACAAGAAGGGGTTTAACATGCTAAAACAAATATTTTTACCTGAGTATTTTAAAAATAAACGATTATATTCTCAAGTTATTGCAAGCTTTTATATTGATGAAAAAAATGTATATTGCACAAAAATTTTAGCTACAAGAAACAATATTATTATTCAAGATATATTAACTCAAGAAATTGATCTTGATAAAAAAAATACCGTCGAAGTCATTATTAAATTAAAAGAAAAAATAAATAAATTTGATCAAGCATATATTACAATACCAGCAGGGCTTGCAGTATTAAAAGAAATAGACATACCTTTTTTAGAAGAAGATAAAATTAGAATGGTTTTAGATTATGAAATAGAGCCTCAACTGCCTTTTTCATTAAGCGAAGCTACTATAGATTTTATTATTATCTCTCAAGACAAAACAGAAAAAAAATCAAAAATACTTGTTACTGCAGTACGAAATAAAGATGTAGAATCTATTTTAGATATATATTCTCAAGCTGGAATAGATCCATTTAAAATAAATTTAGATTTATTTTCTATTTTTGATTTATATAAACAAATTCCAGATTATATAGATTTAAAAAACTCAAGCGCCATTGTAGATATAGGCTTTACAAGCACCAGAATAGTATTTGTTGAAAATAATTCTATAAAACTTACTCGTGTAATTACAAAAGGGATACAAAATATAATTAAAAATATATCTCAAGAAACTAAAACGCCAGAAAACAATATAAAAGAAGTTATTTTAGAAACAGGCTTTGCACAAACAGACGAAAAATATAACAAATATTTTGTAGATTTTTTTAACGAAATTCAATTTACTTTAAACAGTTTTAGCATGAAATTAAATCTAGAAAAAGCTATTGGAAAAATTATTTTTACAGGAAGTTATTCTGGATTAAAAAATTTGGCAAATTATTGCACAAATTTATTACAAATTAATTGTGAAGTTTTAGATTGTAAAAAAATTTTTACAAATTCACATTTTATAAATCATGTAGAAAACCCAGATACAAATTGGAACAAGTATATAATACCTCTAGGCTCAAGCATACAATCAACAACATTTATAAATTATAATTTACGAAGAAAAGCCCTTGAACCAAAACAAAGTAATATTTTATTTAAACAATTATTAACAACATTAATACTGTCTGGGCTAATATTTTTTTCTGTAGTAGTAATAGGTTCTATACGAATGTACAAATTATTAAGCCAAATTAATGAAATAGAACGTGTAGAAAAAGAAAAAATATTAACAATGTTTCCCAAAGAATATAAACTACCTAAAAATTTAAATTTAAAAGCTTTAATAAGCAGAGCTGAAAAAATAATACGCGAAAAACAAGAAATGTGGGGACCATTTGAAAACCAAAATTCAAACCCATTAATAATATTAGAAGAATTAACAGATATTATGGATAAACGCCAGTTTGATATAACTATAGAATCTATTGTAATATCAGAAGAAGATGAAAAACCAAAAATAGAAGTAGATGCTATTTTTAGATCTAAAACAGGTAGTGAACATTTTAAATATTTTTCTGAATTAGCCAAAAAATTTGAACAATCTAAAATTTTGGAATTATGGGATACACAAAAGGGATTAGATCCTAAACCTTATGAAGATATTGGTATCAAATTTTCTGCAAAATTAAAATTAAAAGAATAAAAATATGAAAATAATATATTATTTTTTAAAAAAAATAGAAAATTTATCAAAAAAAGAGTTCGAAAAATATTTAAAAATAATTATTGCTAGTATTTTTTGTTTTTCTATGTTTTTAACATTTTTATTTCATTCAAAAAATAACGATCTAATAACAGAAATTAGAAACTCAAAAAATTTAGCCTCAAAAACTTCTGACATTGTTAGACTAAATAAAAAAATGCAGCAAGAAGAAGATAAATTACAAATATTATTAGAACAAGAAAAAGACTTTGATTTAAATGTCTATTTTGAACAATTATGCAAAGAGCAAAATATTACACCAGAACCAAATTGGGAACCAATAACCCAAGAGTTTATTGGTAGCGATAAATTTGATGAAGTAAGCTTGCAAGCAACATTTAAAGACCAAACAACACAAAAACTTGTGTTTACTTTGCAAGAATTAAACAAAAAAGAAATAGTTTATATTAAAGAATTAATTATAAGACAACAAGGCAATAACAAAATAGAATTTGATATAACATTAGCTACAAAAAAATTTAAACGAAATATTTAAAAAATTATTAGTGGAGTCTATAAATGATTAAGTGGCTCAAAAAAATTAATTTAATTTACTTATTTATTACACTTGTTTTGTTAATAAATAATAATAATTTTGCCCAAATGACTTATGAACCAACAGCAAGCCAACAACAAACAACTGCTTTATCTCCTACAGAAAAACCTATAAATGAATTATCTGATATTTATCTAAATTTTGAAAATGCAAATTTATTAAGCGTTGTTAATTATTTATGTGAAGAAAAGAAAATAAATATAGTTCCCAATAAAAACTTAGAAAACATTAAAGTATCTTTAAATACAAAAGAAACATTAACACTTACAAAAGCTTGGAATATTTTATTAACTTTATTGGAAATTAACGGCTATACAATAATAAACGTTGATAATCTTTATAGAATAGTCCCCAAAGCTCAAAATAAACAAGAACCATTACCAATATATTCAGGCGTAGATCCCGAAACATTGCCTGAAACAGATGAAGTTGTTCGCTTTATATATTTTTTAAAAAATATAAAAGCTGAAACTGTAGATGGTTTTTTAAAAAATATGTTAGAAGGCAATATACAAATAAATTCAAGTTTAAATGCCCTTATAATTACAGAACGAGCTCTTTTTATAAAATCTGCAATGAAAATAATTACAGAATTAGATTTAGGTGGGCTTAGAGAATCTATAAAAATATTAAAACTAAAACATTCTATCGCAGAAGATATAGCCAAACTATTTAAAGAAATAATACCAAACAAAGATCAACAAAAAGATTTGCGCTTTTTATTGTCTCAACCAGACAAAGCTCAGGCTACTTTTTTTTCACAAGACACACAAATAATACCAGAGCCAAGGCGTAACGCATTAATTCTTTTAGGGCTAGAAAAAAACTTGAATAAAATTATAGATTTTATTCAAAAATATGTAGACATTCCTATGGATGAGGCTAAATCAAGATTACATATAAAAGAATTAAAATATGCAAAAGCAGAAAATATAAAACCAATTTTGCAAAACATTATTAAACCTCCGGCAGGTTTTAATAAATCTATGCAAGTTGGTGAATATAAATTTTTTGAAGATATTTTAATTGCTCTAGACTCTTCCAAAGACGAAGGTGGCGGTAATAGATTAATTATTTCTTGCGGTAAAGAAGATTGGAAGCGTTTAGAAAAATTAATAGACAACATAGACAAACCCCAACCACAAATAGCATTTGAAGTTATGGTTATTGATGTTACTGCAGATAACAAAGATGAATTATGGGCACAATTTAAACCTAAAAAATTAGGTGCTTTAGGAAAAAATGTAGACCCTCAATTTAATACAGCTTTAGATGTATTACCAACAACACTTGCAGCAAATAGAATAGATTTAAAATATGACCAACAAGATAGTACAAATCAAACACGAACAGGTCAAAGCGCTACTAATATGACATTTGGTAGAACAAATAACTTGTGGGGAATGTTACAAGCTGTTTTGGAAAAAACAAATTATAATGTAATTATTCAGCCATATATAACAACAAATAATAATCAACCATGCGAAATAAATTTTATACTCGAAAGACAAGTTGATGCAGCTATATCCTCCAAAACAGCTACAGGCCAACTATTAAGAGAAAAATCACAAAAACAAGCACCTACCGCTGTTAAATTAACACCAAAAGTTAACTTAAATGGAACAATAGATCTAAAAATTTCTGTTGATATAGAAGAATTTATAACAACAACACAAACAGATCCAAGCTCCATAGTAAGACGACTAGATACAAAAATAAATGTTGGAACTGGTGAAGTTATAGTTTTGGGTGGGCTTACCAAAAGTACACATACAGAAAATGTTTACAAAGTTCCATTACTTGGAGATATTCCTATTGTAGGAAATTTATTTAAAGGTAAATCGTTATCAAAAGAAAAACAAAATTTATATATTTTTATACGTCCAAGTATTATAAAGCCAAAATTTGAAGGTGTTCCAGACGAGTATACACAATTAAAGCTCGATTTTGCAAAACACCAAATTTTGCAATACGATACATATACTCAAGACAAAGATCCAATACAAAGATGGTTTTTTAAGCCAGAAAAACAATCTATCAAACAAAAAATTAGTGATGCAAAATTGGGAATATTTAGACCAATAGATAATTATTCTTCCGGTTTTAACCAACCTAAAGAAGTAAATATAAAGTATGATTCATACTATAGAATTGCTCAAGAAAAAGAAAAAGCTGCTTTATGGGCCAAAAATTTAGAAACTCAAAAAGCATCTCAAATTATTTATGCCAGCGATACAAATAATGAACCCGAAAAAATATCTATCGAAAATCTAAAACCTATAGAAAAACCAAGAGAAAACCCAGAAGATTTACGTAATAAAAAGCATAAAAAGGGTAGCATTATTAAAAAAGAAAAAATAAAAAAAGTTAAAAATAAAAAAATAAAACAAGAAGTTTTGCAAGAACCCAAAATAGAACTTGAAGATATACAAGATAATAACATGCAAGAAGATCCATTAATTAATACATTACAAAAAGATATAACTAAAAACAAACATACAGCTACTAAAAGATCTAGATTAAACGAATAAACAACTACGTGTTTAAATTATTATTATTTTTATTACTTATTTTTTTTAAAATATCATTTGCAATGATCCCTTCTATATCTACTCCAGTAATTACCGAAGAAGATTCAAAAAAGGTTATGCCTGGTTCTATTTCTCTTCCAATTATTACAGATGGTCCAAATTATATCCCTAAAACATCTCAAGATTCTATATATAATCGTAGTTTAAATAATGAATATGTAGTATTTGAAAATATATACAAAGCTTTTTATGATTATGCTAATAAAATAAATACTACATTAAAAGAAGTTATTGTTATACCAGAGCCAACATACGAAGAAATATCGCAAGAATCTTCTATTAAATTCACAATAACTATTCAAAAACTTTTTCCAATAGATAAATATGAAAAAAATTTAACAAAAATATACTTGAGTGAAAATAGTTATAATCAACTAAAATTGGCACAGCCTTTTGGATTTTTTATGGATCGAACTATAGGATATAAAGAAACAAAAGCCATATTAAAAAAAAACAGAAAAATTTTTGCCAAATCTAAATTTAAAAATAATTTTAATAAATTAGATAATATAAAATCACTATTTTTTAACTTGGGTTGCTTAATGGCTATAATAAATTATAAAGCACAATACGATGGAAGAGATTGTAGTATTTTTTTGGCTAAAGAAAAAGAAAAAGATAAATTTTTTAAAATTACAGTATCAGATGTTGATTCATGTAGAGATATATGTAAAAATCTAAATTACAACTCTATAGAAGCACAAAAAAAAATCGTAACTGCTATGTTAAATAACCCATTCTTGCCAAATCCCAATAACAAATATTTTACTTTTTTTGAACAAGGATATTTAGAAGTTGCTCAAAACTTAAATTTTAAAGATTTAGCAATATCTGTAATTGAAGAATTTAGTAAATCACAAAACAACTAATTATACTTTTTAACATATTATTGACTATTTGCATATATTATAAATATTATAATACAGGCTATATCTTGAATTGCATTCAGGATACAAAACTAACTTTGGAGTAGGGGGAAGGGAAATAATGAAAAAGCTTAGTATTATAAGTATATTTTTAATTATTATTTGTTTTATAAATCTTAACAGTAAACCAATAAACATTGCTTTAATAGACACCGTTAATCATGAGCCATATAAATATAATAATTTTATAGAATTATCAAAAACAGCTGGATTTAACATAAATTATAAATCTTTTGTAGATATATTAGACAATAACTTAAAAGACTTAAAACTTAACAATTATGACGGCATATTTTTTATAGCGGGCATAGAATTTTTAAAGGGTATTGCCACACAATCAGAAAGTTCTATCAAATTTTTAAAACTACTAAAAGATTTTGCTCAAAATAAAAATAAGCTTATTGGGTTAATTCTTCCCCCAATAAATAATATTAATATAAACAATAAAATTTTGCTCTTTGCTCCATTATTTACTTGTCTAGATATAAATACATATATAAATGGGTTTATAGATAATAATGGGAATATTATTAACTCTCAAGAATTTAAATTTATTAATACATTTTTAAACATAACTTTTGAAGCAAGAAATAAAAACTATTATACAACACTTTCTAATCCATCTGGAAAAAAACAAACACACGCTAATAATATAAATAAAGATTTATTTACAACTTTACCAATAAATACGCAAGAACATGATAATCTTAATTCTTTAACACCATATGGGTTATACTGGATCAAAAATAATAACCAAATTTTTATTACCAGTAATTCTTTAGTATCTTTTGCAGATATATCAGAAAATTTTCATATTTGCCCAACAAATTTCGATTTACGAAGAATAATTAATAAGAATCTACTTAATATGCTAACAGAATTAAATTATTTGTTTAAAAGTAAAAATAACAATATAGACTATGAAAAAATCAAAAATATAAACTATCCAGATTTACCACAAAATATAAATAATGTTGGAGAAAAGCTAGAAAATAAAGGCTCAAATTATTTAAACAAAGTAGCCTGGCTAGACATAAATATTTTTGAAAAAGATAATTCTGAAGCTCAAGAAGAACAAGATAAATTAATAAAAAGTATAATTAAATCTAGCCCCTATTTAAAATTATGGCTTACACTTAACCCAAATATGTATTTTAGTGCTATAGGTAAAAAGAAAAATCAAAAAGATTTATTTTTAAATTCTTTAAAAAAATTTACTAAAAAATTGAGTCTTTCTTGTAAAAAACAAAAAATTAAATGCCCAGAAATTTTAATTGGATTTGAAATTGCAAATAATTTATATGCACCAGATTTACCCAAAAATCATCCTGTAGATATTTACGGCAATAAATATCTAGATATACCAAATCCAATTAGCCAAAATTTCTGGATTCAAGAAATTATAAACCCACTAAATAAATTTTTAGAATTATATAAAAATCCAGATATTAATAATAATATAAAAATTACTGGAATAATTTTAGATCTTGAAATGTACTGTCGCAGGAGTTCCAGTAGTTTTTTAGATACTATGGGGTTTAGCAAAAATAATATTAATAAATTTGGTAGAACAAATTTAAAAGAATTAATTAAAAACAAAGAACTTACCCAATATTTTAATTTTCTCAAAAATCAAGCTAAAATAATTGGCAAATATATAAAAAATAATATTAATAAAAAAATACAAAAACCTTTTATAGCTTGCTACGCGCCAAGTATTTCTACAGATTGGTTTTATAAAGGTTTTTATAAAGGACTAAGCAGCAAAAACCAACCTGTACAATTATTAACTTTTAATAATGAAATAGTTTCTCATCAAGATTGGTTAAATTCAAAAAATATACAAGCAAAACACTTATCTGTATTAATGTTATCCAAACTTGAAAATACCCAAGATTTTAGATGGGTACCAAAAATATTAGATCATAACCATGGAATATGGCTTAATAAATGGTCTAGATTTTCAGAAAAAATACGAACAAACCCCATAGAAATAGAACAAGCTCAATTAAACAAGCAAGATCAAGAAGAATTTTTTAGGTTTATACAAACTGTAAATTAGACAAAAAAAAACAAGCTGTTAAATTTAATTTAATATTTTTAATTTATTTTTTTTGTATAGTTTTAGGAGTGAAAATGGCCGTTATAAATTTAAATTCACAAAATTTTGAAGCCGAAATTGTAAATTCAACCAAACCAGTAATTATCGATGTTTTTGCTGTTTGGTGTGGACCTTGCCAATATATGGCTCCAATATTTGAAGAATTATCCAAAGAAATTGGAGATAAATATATTTTTGCAAAAGTAAATGTAGATGAAGAACGTGATTTAGCAGTTAAATTTAATGTTTCATCTATTCCAACATTTATTTTTATGAAAAATAATAAAATAGTTGGCAGAGAACTTGGTTTTATGGAAAAAGAAACTTTAAAAGCTAAAATCGAAGAACTTTTAAGTTAATTAATTTTTTTTATTTTAAAGCCCCCGTAAAATTTTACAGGGGCTTTTTTTATTTTAATATTTAACTATACAACCGCCATTTGAACATTCAACCTACCTGCAATAAGTGGGCTTGTAATATCAACATCAATAGGATTTATATCTAATCCTGTTGTTGATTTGACATCAATTTGATCTGCTAACGAAATATCTAATGGGGTACTAGCAACTACGTCAACAGCATCACTTAAAGACACACTCAATGGATGAACTAAATCTAATGTTCCAAAAACGCCATCTGATGTTTTTACATTTAAGCCCAACTGAGATGTTGCCACACTTACTTGTTTTTGATCATATGGTGCAGCTGTTTGTTTTGGATCAAAATTTGCTGGGAAATAATGGAAAAAATCAACTTCGAGTCTTACAGGAACAATTACAGTTTCTTCTGCAACTGTAGCACGAGTAGGAATTTCAATTTCATCATAAATTTCATATAGCTCAACATCGTTTTGAATCATATAAGAATCTATCATATGACCATCATTAGCTTGTATAACATCATGTTCATATACAACATCATCATTTTTATAAACTATTAAATCTACAGTAGAATTTAAAATTAAACTTGCAATTATATTGCTATATTTTAAATATACATTATCAAATCTTTCTATTTCATTTTTATATAAATTATCCTGTCTTAAAACATTTAATAAACCCGGCTGTAAATACTGATAATAAGTATAAAAAGGAGTATCTGAATTAATAATTATATAGTCTATTAAATCTTCCTTTTTTGCATTGCCTGCTTTTTTTAAAGTTTCATTTAAAGCATCAATACTTGCCTGAAAACTTTGATCAAAATTTTCATCAGATTTTAAAATATTTAAGTTTATAAAAAATTTTCTATCTTCTACAAAATAATTACTTGGCAATATATCTTGATTATAAATAAAATGAACATCATCTTTTTTAGGTTTATTTTCACGTTTATTATTTTTATTTTTTTGATTTTGAATTCTATCATTTACTTGTTGCATAACTTGATTTATTACAGGGACTATTAAATTTTGTAAGCTTTCACTTACTTGTGCAGATGTTACCCCTTGAGTATTTTTTGCATAATTTTTTACAGGCAACACTAATATAATTAACAAACAAAATAATAAATTTTTTTTGTTATTCAAAAGAACTCTCATAACAATCTCCTTTAAAAAATTTACGAAATAATCCTTCTTGGGGTCATTATGTAAGCCAAATTTGGTGAAACAGATCTACCCCAAGCTCGTATAAAACCTGGAAGTTTATAAGCACGAGTAAGTCGTTCTGGAAATGCTGGGTCTATACATAAAAATGCATTTTTAGCTTTATCCCAACCTACTACTACTATAAAATGTCCATTATCATAACTTTTGTAAGCTCCTGGCAAATAACCTCTTACACTTACAGCAACAGGTATATTTCGTGCAATATAACTATAAAGTTCATTAACACCATTTAATCGTTGTACTCTTGCAAATAACTTACCCTTAGATTCCTGAAAAACTTGCGCCACATTTAATGGCCACGCACCATAAATATTTAAATAACTTTGGTCATGAACTCTTTCTGCAAAATATGGAACGTACTCTTTTAAATCTCTTGAATTGTTACTAAATAAACCTTTTTCAGTATAATATTCAAGAATCATACTTGTTGATGTTGGAGAACATAAATCTTTTGTTCTATTATGATTTACATGCCACTGAGAAACCTTTGGGACTCCTTTAATTACAACAGAAGGGTGATTTAAAACTTTTTTGCTCAGTTTAAAATTATGCCAATCAGAAACACATGCAAATAAAACTTTAACATCACTTAAATTTGCACCATGTTTTGCAACAACACGAATTTTAAAAGCATTCGCTTTTCTTTTTTGCATTTCCAAACGCACATGTTTTATATGAACAAATCTATTTTTGTTATTAGAAAAAGTTTTTTGTTTTTTGTTACCCCAAGATGCAATTTTGCTCCAATCAGACCATCTACCATCATATCTTACACTAACAAAAAATGAGTATTCACCTGTTTTTGGTCTAAAACTATTCCAAGATAAAATTAATTCTGTAAAAGGAAAACTAGAAACTTGAGACCATTCATAAATATTTTCTTTTGAATCTTGAGATATATTTAAATTTTTAAAATAAGTTTTTGAAAATTGATTTTCATCTTTAAAATTTAAAAGTTCAAAATTAAAATTTACACTATCAGATAACTTTTCTTGATAATTATCTAATAAAACTTTATTTTCTAACCAAACAGGAAAAACAGATATACAAAGAATAAAAAAAAGTTTTTTTAACTCTGCCATCCCCAGGCTCCCTTTTTTTCAAAATTCATTTACCTATACAAAAATCTTTAAAAATTTTATCTAACATTTTTTCGTTAACATTTTTACCTGTTAACTCTAGCACACTCTCCAACAGACTCTTTACATGATGCGCAACAATTTCGTATTCAAAATTTTTCAATAAATTATTTTCTATAAATTTAATACCATCAATTAATTCAATAATCAAATTTAACTGTCTTTTGTTTAATAAAAATGGTGATCTAAGTTCTGCAAAGTTTTTTTGAATTATATTTTCTATTTCTATTTCCAACAAATTTACACCAAATTTATTTTTTCCAGAAACTGGTAAAAAATTTACATCAAAAACAGTCTTAAGATAATTAAGTATTTCTGTAGAATCTTTAATGTCAAATTTATTTGCAACAAAAATAATTTTTTGCTTATATTTATCTATTATTTGTTTATATATTTTTATTTGTTCTTTTGTTAATTTGCAAGAAGAATCTACAACAAGTAAAATAATATCACTTATTTCTGCTTGTTCTAAAGATCTTGTAATACCTTCTTTTTCTATAACATCATTTGTCTCTCGCAAACCCGCAGTATCTGTTAGCTGCCAAAAATTACCGTTTTTATATAAACTAGATTCTATAACATCTCTTGTAGTTCCTGCTACTTGAGTAACAATTGCTCTATCGTGCCCCAAAATAGAATTAAATAAAGTAGATTTACCAGCATTTACAAGTCCTATTAAACTAATTTTTATACCATTTTTTATTTGTTGTTGAACATTAAAATTATTTTTTAAATTATTTAATTTTTCTAATAAATTATTTATATTATTTTTAATTAAATTATTAATATCTAAATCTTGAACTTCTTGTTCAAAAAATTCAAAACTACCTTCTGTTAAAGCCAAAATATATAATAAGCTTTCTTCTATTTCTAAAATAAAATTAGATAAACTACCTTTAACTTGCAGCATAGATTTTTTTACAGCCAATTCTGTTTGTGCATGAATTAAATCATTTATAGATTCTGCTTGTACCAAATCTATTTTACCATTTAAAAACGCTCGCTGTGTAAACTCTCCAAGTTTTGCTAATCTTGCACCAGCCAAAATAGATTCATTAATAATATTTTCGATAATAAAACTATTATTATGACAACTGATTTCTATTGTATTTTGTCCTGTAAATGTTCTAGGTGCTCGCATTATAAAAAATAGCACTTCGTCTATAATGCTGTTTGTTTTGTTGTTTACAATAAAACCATGTTCTATAGTATGAGTTTCACAATTAATAATTTTTTTATTAGCAGATAATCTAGAAACTTTATCTACTATTTCAAAAGAATCATCTCCAGACAATCTAATAACAGCAATTGCGCCACTACCTTTTGGGGTAGAAAGCGCAATTATAGTTTCTTGATCTAATGTTAAGAATTTATTACTCATTTTGATTTTTTTTAAAATGTATTATCAAATAATGATTAGAAAATTTCTTTTTAAATTGTTTTCTTAAAAATTGTAATAAAAGAGTAGAAATACTTATAAAAAATAATTTTTCATCTTCAAGATCTTTTAAAGCTCTTCTATCTAAAAAAATATTTAACATTTTATTATCCACAGTAATATTAAAATCTGCATTAAAACCAATAATATGCAAAATATCTTTTAAGCTCTTTTCTACAAAATCTAAGTACTCTTTTTTCCAAATAATAACAGGAGCATCTTGTATGTTTTTATTAAATGAACCAAATTTTACCTGTTCATTTTTTTTATCAAACTTTTCATTATATTGAACCTGTTTTTTATTTGGCATTAAAACTTTTTCGGTTCTATTTTCTTCTTTTTTAATATTTAAAGTTCTTTTTTCTGGTAAATAGCTAATAGATACAACAGCTGGTTTTTTAATAAAACCAAATAAATTTCTTTCTTCTACGCTTAAAATATTAACAGAAAATTCTGATGGTCTTTGGCAAGAATTCCAAGCTTTTGTTATAGCCTTACAAACAGAAGAATCTTCCTGTAGTATAGATTTCATTTAATTAAATCCTCAATGCGAAATATATATATAATAATTCTTAAAAACAATACTAGCGGGTCTTTAGCGCATAATATATTCTAAAGAATAACAAAAAATAAACAATAGGGGGTTTTACAACAATACAAATAGAAAACTTTAAATTGGAGCGGGAGACGAGATTCGAACTCGCGACCCTTGCCTTGGCAAGGCAATGCTCTACCGCTGAGCTACTCCCGCATATATAATTTCAATCAATATTGTTAAAAATTTATAGTTAAATTTTAATTATGTCAACAATAAATAAGCAATATATACAAGCACTTGTTTTATTTTAAATAATACGCAAACTAAAGCTTGTAATTCTAGGCAAAAACCCAGAATCTTTAAAAAACCAAACAAAACCCTTTAAATAATAAAATTTATGACAAATATTAATATATTAAATCTATCTAAAATAGAACTAGAAGCTTTATTAAGTTCTATAGGGGAACAAAAATTTAGAGCCAGTCAAATATTAAACTGGATATACCAAAAAAATACTCTAGATTTTGACCTAATGCTTAACCTACCAGAACATTTAAGAACAAAATTAAAAGAAAATTATAATTTAATTTTGCCTCAAATTTATAAAACTAATATCTCTAAACAAGATAATTCTTATAAATTTTTATTAAAAACCCAAGACAATAATTTAATAGAATCTATTTTAATGCTCGAAAAAGATCGCACCACTTTATGTGTATCTTGTATGATAGGTTGTCCATTAAAATGCAAATTTTGTGCTTCTGGTAATGAATTAAAATTTAAAAGAAATTTAAATTCATCTGAAATTATTGGACAATTTATAGAAATTCAAAATTTTATTATTAAAAATAATTTATCCAAAAAAATCACTAATATAGTTTTTATGGGCATGGGTGAGCCTTTATTGAATTTAGAAAATATAGAAAAAACTTTAGAAATATTAACAAGCCCTGATATTTTAGGTTTATCTAAATCTAGAATTACAGTTTCTACAGCAGGTATAATAAAAGGGCTATCAAATTTTATAAATAAATGGGGTGTTAAACTTGCTGTTTCGTTGCACTTTCCAACAGAAGAACAACGCAGTGAATTTATGCCCATAAATAAAATTAATTTATTAAGTAATTTAATAATCGAACTTAAAAAAATAAATCTAAATAAACGCGATTATATAACTATCGAATATTTAATGCTAAAAAATATAAACGACAGCTTAGATCATGCAAAAAAACTTGTTAATTTGTTAAGTACTTTAAAAGTAAAAATAAATTTAATACCATATAATCCAGTTTCTGTATTTCCAGAATTACCTTCTAGCGAACAACAAATAAATCTGTTTGCGAATTATTTAAAATCAAAAAATATTTTTGTTTCTGTAAGGCGTAGCAAGGGGCAAGAATCACAGGGAGCCTGTGGCCAATTTGCGCTTAAAGAGTAGTTAAAAAAATAGCCAGAGCGTTTTTATACACTCTGGCTAAAGTTTTAATTACAAAATATTTTAAATTATATTTCTAAGTTAACACCTGAACATAAATCAACGGATAATCCATTAGATCTCAATTTATTAAATGCCCCTACTAGAAAGCCTTTCCAAAGTTGTTTTGTAACATCAGATAACATATTTCTTTTTATGTTATTTAAAATATTAGCAAATTCTTCAGTTATCGTAATTATTTGATAATTTTCCGCAAAAGTATTTTGTTTTAAATACTTATTTAAAGCATTTATTGCATTATATAAATTTTCATTAAAATCAATTTTTATATTATCAACTATTAATGATTTTTTTATTTGCATTAATAAATACTGATATTCAGGATCTATATTCATGTCATCTTTGTAAAACTTTAAAATTGCAAAAAAATCACTTAAAAAATTTTCATCTTTTAAACCTTGCGATGCCAATTCTGAATTAAGTTTTATCATTTTAATTATTGAATCCAATATTTTTGCAATAACAAAAACACTTTTTATATCAGAATTTTCAATATTTCTAAATTCTCCATTAATTCCATCCAAATTTAAAGTACCATCCCAAAAACCGCTAACAATTTTCAAAAAAATTTCTTTTGCCTTTTTTTCAGATTTAATCTTACTATAAGTGAATTCTTTTAAAAATTTACTCATTTTAGAATCATAAGATTTATCCATAGAATAAACATTTAAAAACATACTTAATAACAATAAACTAGATAATAATTTTTTCACAAAAAACCCTTTCTATATATTTTAAAATATATAATAAATTTTACAAAAAAAGAGATCTGGTATTTCCCCAGATCTCTAACGTTATTAAAATAACTAATTAATTTAAATAATTAGCTAACTGTTATTTCAACTCTTCTATTTGGTGCAAGTTCTTTTATAAGTTCTTGTTTATCTACTTTTTCGCTCCAAACAACAGGAACTTCTGGACCATAACCAATAGCTTTTATATTTTCAGCTGGAACGCCATTATTTATCATTTCTTTTTTGATAACATCAGCTCTTCTTTCTGAAAGCGCTATATTATAACTTGGTGAACCTATTGCACAGGTATGACCTTGTACTACAACAGTTTTGCCTTCTGCAATAGCTGTTTTAGCAGCATCAATATCCTGTTTTACAAGTTCTACTTGATCATTTCTTATATCATTTTTGTCAAAATCAAAGTGAACTGTTTTAAAGTTTAATTCTTGAACTTCTTCTTCGTTCCATGCCACAAAAGAACTTTCATCTTCTTGAGCATTTTCACCAACTAAAGACTTATCAATATCTATTTGAGATAATTTTGCAGAATCTTCACTAATTACATCATCATCAGCAAATGCTAAAGTAGAAGCATCTTCTACAAAAAAATCTTCTATTTCTTCGCTAGCTACTGGAATTACAGCAGAAGCCATTTTTTGATTAGAACCAACATTATTAAGCGCTATCTTTTTTTGTTCAACTTTATCTTTCTTTTTGCCACAACCTGACATTAAAAGAGCAAAAACCAAAGAACACGCCACCGCAAGATCACGAAACTTTATCATAAAACTCCCTTCACATAGTGAAAAGTAAAACAACATAACCGTTGGAAAACCTCTAGGGTAACCCAAGCGGTAAACTTTAACACAATTTATTCTATTTTCCTACTAATTATTGCTAATATTGTTTATAATTATATTTATAATTAATATTTAATAAACTAATATTTAATAAAAAATTAAAAAAATAAAAAATTAATAAATAATATACGGAGTATAGCTTGAAAAAAATTTTAATAAATAAAAATGTATGGCAAACAAGAGTTGCTGTACTACAAGATGAAAAACTCCAGGATATTTATTTTGATACACACTCAAGAGAAGAATTAGAAAAATGCTTTTTTAAGGGTAAGGTATCAAAACTTTTACCTGGAATACAAACGGCCTTTGTCGATATAGGACAAAAAAAAGCTGGTTTTTTACACATTTCAGAAATAGATCGCGCACTAGCCACAGAAAAAACTGCAGAGTTTTTACATGTTGATGATTCAGAATCAGATATAATTAATAAAAAAATAAAAAAAGCCATAAGCATTGAAAAAATATTTTCTCAAAGTGAAGATATTTTAGTTCAAGTAATAAAAGAACCTATATACGAAAAGGGTGCCAAACTTACAACATGTTTTACATTGCCTGGTAAATTTGTTGTTCTTATGCCCAATATCCCACAAATAGGTATTTCTAAAAAAATAGAAGATCGAGAAGAACGAGCAAGGCTTAAAGAAATTCTTTTAAAAAGCTTACCCAAAAATATGGGTGCAATAATACGAACAACTATGGAAGGTCGCAAAGCCAAAGATCTTAAAAAAGATATTTCTTTTTTAATTTCGACATGGAAATCTATTTTAAAAAAGTTTGATCGTGCAAAAGTTGGTGAAAAAATTCATGAAGATCTTCGTGTAACATTACGAGCTGTAAGAGAACACTTTGATGAAGATGTAGAAGTTTTATATGTTGATGATAAACACGAAAAAGATTCAATACAAAAGTTTGTGCGTAATTTTGTGCCAGAACATATAGATAAAATAAAATTATATCAAAGCCCTCCTGGTTTGTTTGAAAAATTTGAAATAGATAAACAAATAGACAAAGCTTTATCCAAAAAAGTTTCTTTACGTTCTGGTGGTACATTAATTATAGAAACAACAGAAGCAATGACTGTAATAGATGTAAATACAGGTAAATTTACAGGTAAAGATAATTTAGAAGAAACAATTTTAAAAACAAACCTAGAAGCAGCAGATGAAATTGTTCAACAATTAAGATTACGAAATATTGGTGGTTTAATAGTTATAGATTTTATAGATATGTCCAGCGCTGCAAATAAATTAAAACTTTCTAAATCTTTTGAAAAAACATTAAAAGAACGTGATAAATACCAGTCTGTATTATTAAAAGTTTCTGAATTTGGTTTAATACAAATGACTCGTAAACGTTCTGGTAAAACATTAACTCAGCAGTTAACAAATGTTTGCACCTGTTGCAATGGTTATGGTGTATTAAAATCTACACAAACCAGAAGTTTTGAAATTTTAACAAATTGCAAAAATGATATTATTAAAAATAAATTAAAAGGTTCAATTTCGCTTACTGTTCCTGAAAATATTTTTGATTATTTAATACATCATGAATTTCAATCTATTATAGAATTAGAAAAATCTTTAAATTGCAAAATAGTTTTAGAAGGCAATAAAAATTTAACAGCAAATCAATATAAAATAGAATCAGTAAAATAAGAGTAATTTATGGCACACGATATAAAAAATATTTTAGAAAAATATCCAGATTTTAAAGCAAATATAGGTATAGAAATTCACGTACAATTAAAAACAGAATCTAAAATATTCTGTTCTTGTCCAAATAATTTTGGCGATAAACCAAACCAAAATATATGTCCAATTTGTGCAGGATATCCTGGAGTGTTGCCAGTATTAAATAAAAAAGTTGTAGATTTTGCAATTATGGCAGGCCTTGCAACAAATTCTAAAATTACTCAAAAAACCTGGTTTGACCGCAAACATTATATGTATCCAGATTTACCTAAAAATTACCAAATTACTCAAGATCAAGCACCAATTTGTACCAATGGTTATATAACAATAGAATTACTAGACAATAAACAAAAAAATATAAATTTAGTAAGAATACACATGGAAGAAGATGCTGGTAAAAACATTCACGGTACTAACAACGAAAGTTATGTAGATTTAAATAGAGCTGGAACACCATTATTAGAAATAGTAAGTTTTCCAGATATAGAAAATAGTAACGAAGCAAAATTATATTTAAATAACTTAAAATCTATTGTGCAATATTTAAATATTAGCGACGCGAATATGGAAGAAGGGTCTTTTAGAGGTGATGTTAATATTTCTGTCAGAAGATCTGACGAAAAAAAATTAGGCACAAAAGTAGAACTTAAAAACGTTAATTCTTTTAAATTTATAGTTAACGCAATAGAATACGAAATAGAAAGACAAATTAACGCTATTAAAAAAGGCGAAAAAATAATACAAGAAACAAGAGGGTGGGATTCTAAAGAAAACAAATCTTTTTTAATGCGCTCAAAAGAAGAAGCACAAGATTATAAATACTTTAAAGAACCTGATTTACCAATATTATTAATAGATGATATCTGGATAAATAATATAAAAAATAGTTTACCAGAGTTACCAACACAAAAATTTAATAGATTTAAAAGCGAATACAATTTATCTAGCTACGAAGCAGAAATTTTAACAGGGGAAGTTGAACTTGCTAACTTTTTTGAACAAACTTGCAAAATTACAAAACAACCACAAAAAACAGCTAACTGGTTATTAAGAAACGTACTTGCATATTTAAACGAAAATAAATTAATTTTAAAAAATTCTAAAATAACTGTTAATAATTTTGCTGAATTAATTTTAGCAATAGAATCTGGGAAAATTAACACTTCTGTCGCGCAAGAAGTATTTGCTCAAATGGCAAACACAGGCAAATCACCAAATATTATAATAAAAGAAAATAATCTTGAACAAATAGAAGATACACAAGCTCTTGAAGATATAATATTAAATATAATTAAAAATCACCCAGAAGAAGTTAAAAGTTACTTATCTGGCAAAGACAGACTTTTTGGATTTTTTGTAGGGCTGGCCATGAAAGAAACCCAAGGCAAAGCCAACCCTAAAATTTTACAAGAATTATTAAAAAAGCATTTAAAATAAATTTTTAATAATTACGTCTTTGCTCTGTTTTTTCTAAGCCGAAAATAAAATGTTCATTAGTAACCTTTTGGGCATTTAATTCTACAGCTCTTAACGTAGCTTCGTTTACTATGTTTTTTAATTCAGCCGCAGAAAACCCTAAACTTCTATTTATTAATATAGTCATAGTTTCAGGAGTAATATCAAAAATTGGCAATTTTTTTATATATAAATTTAATATATCTCTTCGAGCTTTTTCATCTGGTAAAGGTATATTAATAATTTTTGTAAATCTACCAGGACGTTTTAATGCTGAATCTAATGCGTCCGCATTATTAGTAGCTGCAAGAATTATTACAGAATTATCTTTGCTAAAACCATCAAGTTCTACTAATAATTGATTTAGAGTTTGTCTATATTCTTCGTTTCCACCTATACCTCTATTTGCAGCACCAATAGCATCAATTTCATCTATAAATATTATTGCCGGCTTATTATTTCTAGCCTTATCAAAAAGTTCTCGTATTTTTTTTGCACCAGCACCAACATATAATTCAACAAAGGCTGAAGCTGATTCTGTATAAAAATTAAATCCAGCTTCATTTGCTATCGCTTGAGCTAATAAAGTTTTACCATTGCCGGGAGGGCCTTGTAACAAAATACCTTTTGGCAGTTCCGCGCCAAGTTTTTTATATTTTTCAGGATTTTTTATAAAATCTACAACAGCTGTAACTTCTTTAATAACATTATCTATTCCAGCTATATCTTTAAAAGTAATTTTTTGATTATCTACAGACTTTTCATTTTTTTTATTGTTATTATCTTGTTTATCTTGATATCCATTGTAGGCTCGATAATATTCTGGCTTTTCTAAAATATCATTCATAATTTCTGGAAAAACTACATATAACACTCCATCGCCCAGTAAATGTCTAGCAAATCTTTTAACATTAAAAGCATTAACGCTACATGTTAAACTTACCAAAATCACAAAACTTATTTTTTTTATATTCTTTATCATAATAGAACCCCTTATATTATTAATTATTTAATATAAGTTTATATTTTAACAACTAAAGAACAAACGCTCTTTTTGCGTAAAATACAATAAAAACCAATTTAAAAAGACAATTTGAAATTAATATTTTTTTAAAATATTAATTATTTTTATTTGTATGCTCTACAGCCTTACTAAACCCAAAAGCAAAATGCTCATCTAGAACTTTTACAGAGCCTAAACGTACCGCATTTAAAGCTGATTCGTTAACCAAATTTTCTAAATCAGCAGCAGAAAAGCCGTCTGTATTTAAAACAAGTTCCAAAAAGATTGTTTCACTAATTTCTACACTAGGTAATTTTTTGATATAAAAATCTAAAATATCACGTCTAGCTTTTTCGTCTGGCATAGGTATTTCTATAATTTTTGTAAACCTACCAGGACGCTTTAAAGCAGGGTCCAAAGCTTGTGCATTATTTGTTGCTGCAATAAATATAATAGAATCATCTTGGCTAAAACCATCAAGTTCACATAACAATTGATTAAGAGTTTGTCGATATTCTTCGTTACCGCCAGAGCCTCTTGATGCAGCACCAATTGCATCAATTTCATCAATAAATATTATTGCTGGTTTATTATTTCTAGCTTTATCAAAAAATTCTCTAACCCTTTTTGCCCCAACTCCAACATATAATTCTACAAATGCAGAAGCTGATTCATAAAAAAAGTTAAGTCCTGCTTCTGTAGCCAATGCTCTAGCTAAAAGAGTTTTACCATTACCCGGAGGTCCTTGTAATAAAATACCCTTTGGGAACTTAGCACCAAGAGCTTTATATTTTGCAGGGTTTTTGGCAAAATCTACCACTGTTTTTACTTCTTCTATAACATTATTCATGCCCGCAATATCACTAAATCTTACGCCTGTAGGTGATGCATCGTTAATACTTTTATTAACATATATATTTTTTGTATTATTATCTATTTTTGCATCATTTGTTTTACTACTATGCCCCAGACTATTAGAAATAACACCAATTAAGCCTCCTGTAAAAAATGCACCTATTTTTCTGGTCTTTCTTGAGGCCTGAATAAAGCTAATGCTATTACAAAAAGACAACGCTATTAACAAAGCTAAAAATTTTATATTATTTTTCATAAAAATATTTTATTTATTTATTTATTAAAAATGCTATTATTTACACACAAAATTACTTTTTATTTATTAATATTAATTTTAAAACAGGGATTATCATGACCAAGAGTATAGTTTATTTAAAAAACAAAAAAAATCTTTTTTTATTTATATATATAACTTTATTGTTAATATTGCCTAATTGCGCAAGATATAAAGCTCAAAAATTAACGCCACCTCAAGCTCCAATACACGAAAAAGATAATTTAGTTGTTGCTAAAAAAACTTTAACAGAAGATGAAGCAAAAAAAATATTTGGCGGCCGTAAAATAATAGAACGTGGCTATACCCCTGTACAAATTTATATTAAAAACAAGACAGATAAAACTTATTACTTAAACCCAAATGATATCCAAGCACCACTTGAAGCTTCTAGCAATGTTGCACGCAAACTACACAGAAGTGTAGGGTGGAAAACAGCAAAATACTTTATAATTGGTGGCCCTATTTGGGCAACAATAGAAGGTCTTTCTTCATACGAAGCTAATAAAACTATTAATACAGATTTTAGAGAAAAAACTGTAAGACTTGATGAAGCTATCAAAATTAGACCTTATGGTGTAGTAAATAAAGTTATGTTTATCCCTAATGAAAATTATATAAATGATAACTTAAAAATTACATTAACAAGCCCAGAGCTTAAAAAACGAGTCATGTTTGACTTATAAAATTTAATTTTAATAATTAAAAATACCCTGTAATTTTTTGCAGGGTATTTTTTTGTGCTAAAATAATTTTAATAATTAAAATTTTATAAAAAAGAAAGATTAAAAAGTGATTAATTATTTAGCTGGCAAAATAAAAAATATTAATGAAAAAAGTTTAACGGTTTTAGTAAATAATTTAGGCTATGAAATTTTTACACCACAAATACAAAATTTTATAGAAAATAAAGATATAGAACTTTATACTTACATGCACTGGAACCAAGAAAATGGACCAACTCTTTATGGTTTTGCAACAGAGCTAGAAAAAACTATATTTTTATTAATAATAGACTGCCCCAAAATAGGTCCTGGCATTGCCATGAATATTCTATCGCAAATGTCTACATCTGATTTTATACAAATAATTAGCGCACAAGACGAAAAAGCTTTGAGTAAAATTAATGGAATTGGTGAAAAAAAAGCTGAACAAATTATAGTGCACTTAAAACATAAAATAGCCAAATTAATATCTACGGGCAAACTAAAACCCGAAGAAACTCAAACTGATTTTACGCAATGGCAAAATATAACAGATGTTTTAACTTCGCTTAATTATTCTAAGCAAGAGATAGCAAAAACTATTAAGTTTTTGGCAGAAAAACATGCTGGGCAAAACATACAATTAGATTTACTTATACGCTCTGCCCTAAGTTTTTTATCTGGTAATATTTAAAAACAACTAAATATTGCTTTCTTTTTGTTTAACATCTTGCTCTTTAGTTACCACAGTTTTTGCATGCAATTCAAAACCCAATTCTACAATTTTATCCACAAACTCCATAGGTTTTAGACCAACTTCAGCAGCTGCATGAAATATTGCCGTTGCAGGTGTCATGCCAGGCAAAGTATTAACTTCTAAAATTACAAGTCTTTGTACACCTGTTGGTGAAATTTTTGCTTCTTGATAAAAACAATCTGTTCTTGCATAACCTTTTAAATTTAAAGCCTTATAAGCTTGTGCAATTTCTTTGCGTATAAAATCTAACACATCTTTAGGTAATGGAGCAGGAGTTAGATTTTCGCCAGCTCCAGGCAAAAACTTTTCTTCTATAGACAAAATATCTTTGCTTGCAAGAACTTTACTTGGTGGCATTGCAATAACTTCATCATTACCAAATGCACCACATGTAAGTTCTATACCAGCAATAAATTCTTCTATCATGACTACATTTTTGCCAGACTCTTTAAAGTAAAGATTTAAGTTTTTCAATAAATCTTTTATATCTTTTATTTTTTTTACAAAAAAACTACAACCATCATCATGAGGCTTAATAATTAATGGATAATTAAAATCTTTTAATAATTTATTTATAAATTTTTCTTGGTCGCTATTTTCAGCCCACGTATTTTGGTCTAACAATAAAGAATTAGCTACGTTAAAGCCTTTATTTTTTAAATACTGATTAGTTTTATACTTATCCATACATAAAGAGCTCGCCAAAACTCCAGAACCGTTATAAGGCAAATTTAGCATCTCAAGCATACCTTGAACAGAACCACTTTCGCCAATACCACCATGAAGGCCAATAAATACAAAATCACAAATATCTGGTAAATCAGCCCAATTAATTTTCATTTCTGGAGTTTTAAGTTCGTTAATTTCTCTTGTAGAATTTTGGACTAATAATTTATTATTAATTTTATATAATTCTTTATTGTTATCTACAAAAACAGGTATAACTTCATATTTATATGGCGATAATTTATAGCAAATATTTCTACCAGATTCTAAAGAAATTTCTCTTTCGTTAGTCTCTCCGCCCAAAAGAACAACAACTCTTTTTTTTGAATTTATATTTTTATTCATTTTATCTTGCTCAAGTAAATTTATATTTGTAATCCCATACTGTTTTAATTCTGAATCTATTAAATAATTAATTAATTGAGTATGGCTTAAACCAACTTCTGCTGCCTGATTAAACAAAAAAGAAGATGGGCTCATACCCGTAAGTGAGTTAGGATCTATAATATAAACTTGGCCAGATTTTGTTAAAAAACCATCTATTCTTGAAATAGCATTAAAATTTAATAATTCTGTAACTTTTAAACATGTATCTAAAATATTTTGATAATCTTTTTTTTCACAATTTGCCGGAGTTATTTTGGTAGCTCTTCCAGGCATATACTTTTGTTCATAATCATAAAAATCATATCCCTGTTCTATAATAACTTGAGTAACTGCCAATGGGAACCAACTTTTATCTGGTTTTTGCAAACAAACAGAAACAAATTCTATACCTTCTATTTTTTCTTCTATCAAAACAGATTGCGTAATTCCGGGGGTACAAGTTGCTGCATTTTTTATAGCACTAATTAAATCTTTTTCTTTATAAATTACAGCAACACCAAAACTTGAACCTTCATGTGAGGGTTTTACAACAACAGGCAGATTTATATTATTTATTTTTAATTTTTTTAAAACATTTTCTAGAGTTAAATTTTTAATTTCACTAGAATTTATAATAATATCTTTAGGCGTTAAAATATTATTAGTTTGCAAAATAATTTTTTGAGCAACTTTATCCATAATTAAAGCACTACCAAAAACTTTTGCTCCCAAATATGGAATATTTAAAATTTCTAAAATACCCTGCACAGTACCGTCTTCACCATAACGACCGTGCAATGCTAAATAAACAAAATCTATTAATTTTTTAAGATCATCCCATTTAATTAATTTGGCTTCGGTATCAAGTCTTGAGTAAAAATCAGAAATTTTGCCTCTATGTAAAAAATGCCACGGCAATAAATATAATTTACCATTATCTTTTTGAAAAACAGGAATAATTTCGAACTTTTGAGTATCAAGATGATCACATATAGTTCTACCAGAGTTAAAAGAAACTTCACGTTCTATAGAACGGCCTCCCATTAACACGCCAACTCTTATTTTTGAAAAAGCACCCGAAACTTTCACTTCAGCACCTATATTATAAAAAACTTGATCTTTAAGATATTTATTAACAAATTAACAATGTTATTGTAATACTAAATTTAATAAATAAAAGTAAAATAATAATAATAAATAAGGGATAAAATGAAAAATATTAAGGCAATATTAAATATAATTATATTTTCTTTTTTAATACCCATATTAAATGGCATGCAAAAATCTGATAGTTTATATATACAAACAAACATGCCCTTAACCATGAAAAAATCAAAAACTACAGAAAGTTTACCTGAATCAAATTATGTGTTTTATGTAGTAGACAAATATGGTAAATATTCAAAAATAAAACCAGGCAAAAATTTAACAGTTTTTTACAAAGATTATAGATCTTATTTAAAATACAATAACTCGAAAAAAAAATACTACAAAAGTTCAAAAGTTTATGTAAAACCTCAAATAGTTATAATATGTGATGCCCCATGTGATAATAAAAATCCAGATGAATTAATATTTTATGAATTAGCATTTTTGGATGCTCAAAAAATAATAAATTTAACAAAAGAAAATTTAGATCCTGCAACAAATATCAATAATGAATATTTACTGTTTAATAACATAATATATAACGATATAGATTTATTAAAAAAAATATTAGAACTTGATGACATAAACTTTCAGATAACAGACAAAAACGGAAATAATCTTTTACATTATATAGTAAAGCATTTTTTTATAGATCATTTTGAAGAAATAATAAAAAAACTAATCTCTAAAGGGTGCGATAAAAAAACTAAAAATAAAAATAAAAAAACACCCTATGATTTAGCCTTAAAAATTAATAAAACAACAGAGGATAATGAACTTATTAACAAAAAAATACTTAATTTATTAAATCCAAAACCAAAAAGTAAAAAAAATATATCTAAACAAGACTAGTTAATTCTTTTATTGCTTTAATTATATCTTTTTGTACAAAAATAGCATTGGCCACACCAACAGAATCTACACCAGCTTCTTTAATTAATTTTATATTTTCTTTATTAACACCACCATCAACACAAATAGTAAAATTAAGATTCATACTATCACGTTGATTAATTAATGGTTCAATTTTATCTAAAACTTCAGGTATAAATTTTTGGCCAGAAAAGCCGGGTTTTACTGACATAATTAAAACATGATCAATGTTATCTATATAGTCAAAAATTTTATTAATACTTGTATCTGGATTTATTGCTATACCAACTTTACAACCTAATACTTTAATTGCTTGAATTAAATTTATAATTCGTTCTGGCTCTTGAGTAGCTTCATAGTGAAATATAAATAAATCGTTTGATCTTAATTTTACTCTAGTTAGCCATTTTTCTGGTTCATCGACCATTAAGTGCATACTTATAGGTAAATCTGTAGCCTTAATAATTTGCTCAACAAACATTGGGCCCCAAGTTAAATTAGGAACAAAATGATCGTCCATTATATCTATGTGAAATCCATCACAATGATCATGTAAATCTTGCATAACTTTACCTAAATTTAAAAGATCACCTGCAACTATTGATGGTAATATTTCCATTTTGCACCCTTATAATTTATAAATTTAATTTAAAATTTGTCCCATTTTAACTTGAGTTTCAAAGCCATTTTGTGAATTTTCTAAAAATTTATTTTGTATCTTAATTTTATCTTTTTCAAATAACATAACAATTGTTGAACCACCAAATTTAAAATACCCCATTTCTTGCCCTTTAATATATTGTTTTTCAGGTATAAAAGTATTTATTATTTTACCTACAAACATGGCGCCTACAGGAATAAATAATATATCCCCAAAATTTTGTGTATTTAATTTAATTAAAACTCTTTCATTTTCTGTTAAAGGCTGAACTCCAGATTTATAAACCAGGCTATTAACAGATTCTAAAATTCCATTAATTTTTACAGGCGCTTCAGGGATACTATCACAAGAAAAATGATATCTGTGATAATCTGGTGGAGCAAGCCTAAATATTAATAAACTCCCATTTTGATATTTTTGGGCCAAAACTTTATCGTTTAAAAATTTTTCTAGATTAAATTTTTTATTTTTTACAAAAAAAGCTACATCTTGAGATATATCTGGAATAATAAAAAATTTACTATCTGCAGGAGATATTATATTATTTTTATTTTGATCTATTAAGCGAGCACCAGAGCTTAATTCTCTTACAAAAAAATCATTAAAACTACTAAATTCACTTATATTTTTTAAAAATTCACTTGTATTTATATTATATTTTTTTATAAAACTTTTAATTTTATATTTACTTATAAAACTATCTTGATATGCACCCATTAACTTAGAAATAAAATTTATTATAAAAATAGGGCGCATTAAATTGCCTAATTTATTAAAATATAAAAAATTTAAAAAGCCTTCAGCTTCTATTTTTTCACAAACTAATTTATTTTCTAAATTATAATAATAAACTTTATTGTTTTTATTTTTAAACATGTTAAATACTATAAAAAATAGTAACGTAAGTATTAAAAAAAATAATATTTTTTTATTTATTAACATTTTCACTTACGTCTTTAATTAATAAAATTTCTCTTAAATTATTCATTAAATGATCTACCATTTTATGCAAATAAGCATCTATATAATCTAATGCTTCAGATAAAAATAGTTGAACAAATGCATTATCCAAAATATTACTTGCAAGCCAATCTAGTCTATCTTTTTTTGTTTTTAAATTTTTAAGCTGATTAAGAATAACAAATTTTTGTTCAGTTATTATTTTATCGCTTTCTGTCGTTATAAGATTATAAATAATTTCAACGAATTCTTCCATTATACTGTTTATTGCCTGCACTTTAGTTTGTATTAGCTCTGGAGATTTTGAATAAGCTTTTTCTACTTGGACTATTTCTGCAGCTTTATTTAATGCACCTGCTATTAAATTATTTACAGCTGTTTGAGCAGCATCATGTAAAACTTGATAGGCAATAACAGTTAAAACATTACCAACACTAGATAAAGCCTCTGCTATTTTTTTCTTATTTTTTTTACTTATTTTAATATTAATTTTAAATTTATTATTATTATTTACGTTATTATTATCGCAACAATTTTGAGCTATAATACTATTTTCTTGTGCATATAAACTATTAAAAATAAAATATAAAATTAAAATATATTTTTTCATAAACTAATCCCCTTAGAATTTAATTATAAAATCCTGAAATACTCCATGGTTTAGAAAAATCCAAATGCTCATCTTGCATAGGTTTATTATCAACTAAAAAAACAATATCTTTAAATTTAAATTTAGTTTCACGCAAACTTTTTAACAAACTTTCTATACAATTCCATTTTTCAAAAATAGACCATTCTTGATCTAAAAAAATTTTATTAAAAGATAAATATACAACATCTTGCTGCTGAGATAATAAAACAGAGTTTATATTTATATTATTTTTTAATATTTTTTCACTTTGTAATAATAAAAGCCAATCAGCAATAAAATGTTTAATCGATTCTATATTATCTTTAAACATTACAAATTCTCTAGTTTCTTTATAAAATTTATAATCTTTAAAATAATATAAATTAATATTTGTTTTATAAGACGTAGAATTATTTGGGATAAAAGAACTATTACTTTTAGTAAACCCTAAAAATTTGATCACTAAAATATTATTTTTTAAAAGATAAAAAAATATTCCCAATAAAAAAAATAAACCTAAAAATAAATATTTATGTGAAATTTTCAAGATAATCTCTTTATTATTAATTTTAAATTTAATTATTTTTTTAAAAACCCAACTCTTTTAAATCTACTTGCCCACTATCTTCTCTTCTTATAGAATCTTCTTCCATATGAAAAGTAGAAAATTCCATAATTTCTGAATCCTGAAGCCCTGTAAATCTATGCCACATACCAATTTCTATGTGCACTATATCTCCAGGAGACATAATTATTTTATCTATTCTACCATTAAATTCAGTTTCCATTAAAACTGAGCCAGACAAAATATAAAAAGTCTCATCTTTTATATTATGCTTGTGCATAGAACAACGAAAACCCTTTTTAAGAACTAATTTTTTGCCACAATATTTTGAATTATTTACAATCCATTCTTCGTGGCCCCAAACTTTTGTAACAAAATTAACTAATTGATTTTTTTTAGACCCTATAATTTTTTGTTCATATATTTTACTATTTTGCATAGTAACCTCAAATTTTGATTAAATATTAAATAAAAATAATTTATAGATTATAACAAATAATAAAACTTAAAGAAGGATACCTGAAAATGAAAGTAAAAGACATATTATTAGGAGCTCACACTTCAATATCTGGGGGTTTATACAAAGCCATAGAAGAAGGTGAACAAATAGGTTGTACTGCTATACAAATTTTTACAAAAAGTAGTAGATCCTGGTTTACTTCAAAATTAACCCTGAAAGAAATAGAAAAATTTAAAGAAACCCAAAAAAAATCAAACATAAAAATAATAGTCGCACATACGTCTTATTTAATAAACTTAGGGTCACCAAATAAAGATACAGAAAAAAAATCTATTAATTCTCTACAACAAGAATTAACAAGATGCGAACTATTAAATATACCATATCTAGTGTTACACCCAGGAGCTCATTTAAAATCTGGGGAAGAATTATGTTTAAAAAAAATAGCTGAAAATTTAGATCTAATTTTAAAAGAAAGTACTGGTAAAACCATGATTCTTTTAGAAAACACAGCAGGGCAAGGTACCAATATTGGATATAAATTTGAACATTTGAAACAAATTCGCGATATGGCAAAAGAAAAAAATAAGTTGGGTGTTTGTCTGGATACTTGTCATGTCTTTTCTTCAGGGTATGATATTTCTTCTCCTGAGGGGTACGAAAAAGTTATTACAGAGTTTAAAAAAATTATTGGCTTAAAAAATTTAAAGGTTATACATCTTAATGATTCTAAAACAGAATTAAATTCAAAAAAAGACAGACACGAAAATATAGGCAAAGGCAAAATACCTCTAAAAATTTTTAATTTAATTATGAACGACAAACGTCTTTTTAAGATACCAAAAATTCTAGAAACACCTGTTAATAATTTTCTAGAATACAAACCAGAATTAGATTTACTAAAATCTATGGTTAAGTAAATTATTAAAAAAATATTAGCCAAATCCAGAACAATAAAAATATAAAGCCTAATAAGATTAATATTTTTAATGATATTATTTTTAATAAAAACAAAAAAGATATAATTAATAATAATAGAGAAACAAAAACTATAAAGTTTAATATTTTTTGCACACTCCAGCCTTTACGTTTTAAGTATAAAGCAAAGTGATCCGGGGTTGGTCTATAAAATGGTATATGTTTGAATGTGCGTATTAAAACTAAAAAAAATATTTCTAATACCGGAATAGCCAAAATTACAACAGTAGTATAATAAGCAATATAATTTATATTACTCCAATTTATAAGTTGTGGTATTGCAGCAAAAAAGCCCCCAATATAAAGAGAGCCTGCATCGCCTAAATATATTTTTGCTGGCTTTTTATTGTAATAAAAAAATATTATTATAGGCGCAACAAAAGCGACAATTAACATAGAAATTGTATATTGCTTTAAATAAAGTGCTATTAAAAAAAACGATAATCCAGCCATTATAGAAACTATAGCAGTAAGCCCATCCATAACATCTATTAAATTAAATGCATTAATAATAGAAAGCATCCAAAAACCAGAAATAAAAAAATTTAAGCTATCTGAAAAAAATATATTTTTTAAAGAATAACCACCTTTTAAAAAACAAATAACAGCTATAATTTGACCCGCAAATTTTTGCAATGGAACCAAGGCTTTAAGATCATCAACAAGACCTACAAATAATAAAAATGTAATACCCAAAAGCAACCATAATACTTGATTTTCAAAAGGATACGATATAGCTAAAGTTGCTATAAAGGGTATAAAAATACCAACACCACCCAAATAAGGTACAGGCATTTGGTGATTTTTTATTTTACCGTCTGGATTATCTAAAATATTAAATTTATTAGCTATTTTTATTAATAATGGGAAAATATAAATAGCAAATAATATAGGAAAAATAAGACAAAACACATGTCTAGCTAGGATATTATTCATAGCATCTCTCTTTAAAACTCTCTTTTTTATATTTAATAAGATTATAATATATTATTTTTTAATTCTGTTAAAAATTTTTTTTCATCATTAAATAAAAATTCAAATTTTATTTTTAAAATATAAATATTAATTTGAGAATATTTTTGAGAATCAAAATATTTAGAAACTTTAACCCAATCTTTTTGAGTTGTTATTATAGCTTCACAATTATTTGAATAATAAAATAAAACAAGGGCTTCGATATCTTTTAATAAATAATCTTGATGATCTACAAATTCTTTAAATATTAAACTATCAAAATTTAAATTTATTAAACTATTTTTAAAAGAACTAAAATCACCTATTCCTGCAAATGCCAATATTTTTTTATGATTTATTTTTTCAATATTTATAAGTTCTTTATCATTTAAATATAAACCATCAAAAGCATGCTTGGCACAAAAAATATTATTTTGATTAAAATTTAAAGATACTTTATTTTTAGATTCTTCTATTTGTTTTAAATTTAATTTATCGGCATGGGTTAAAATTATAACATCAGCACGAGAATAGTCTTTTTCTCTCAATTTGCCAGCAGGCAAACAGTGTCCATTTTCTAAAGGATGTTTAGCATCAAGTAATAAAATTTCAAAGTCTTTTTCTATTAAAAATTTTTGATAAGCATCATCAAGAATGGCTATATCTAAATTATTATTAAATTTATTAAAAAACATATTTAAAAGATCACAAGACTTTTTTCTATTTTTACCTACAACAATTGGTACAGATAAATTTTTAAAAAGCATATAAGCTTCGTCGCCAATAATATCCGGGCTAGCTAAACAAATATTTTCACTAAAATTATTATTAATATTATTTGTAACTAAAAAACTTTTTCCTGTTTTTTCTATTTCACTTTTATAGCCATGCGAAATAACAGCAATTTTTTTATTTTTTTCTAATATTTTAACTAAATATTGAACCAAAACAGATTTACCTGTACCCCCAGCAGAAATATTACCTACAGATATTATCTTAAAATTATATTTATATTTTTTTGCAAAATTATTTTTATAAATTTTATTTATTAAAAATAGAATGTTATATATTTTTTCTAAAAAAACAAAAACATAAAATAATACTTTTTCCAAAAAACAAAATTGGGAAAAATCATAAGATCTTTCCCAAAATTTGATAAAAAACTTTTTTAAATTTTCTTTATTCACTCAAGATTTTTTCTTCTGCAAATACGTTTACAATATCATCCTCTTGCCAATCTTGAAAATTATTGGAAACAAAACCACATTCAAAACCAGCATGAACTTCTTTAACAACTTTTCTATCTTTTTGTAAACTCTTTATAATACCTTCGCCAATAGTTCTATTTCCGCGCATACATACAACTTTATTGCCGTTGGCAACAACGCCTTCTTGCACAGAACATCCAGCTATAATTCCAAGTCCCTTAATATCAAATACTTTTTTAACTAAAAGTTTAGCCTTAGGCACCCAGCGAGTTTGTATTTTTTTAGTCTTTTTTAATTCTTCTTCTAAATATTCAACCATATGATAAATAACATCAAACGTTTTTATTTTAATGTTTTTTTCTTGAGCTAACGCTGCTGCTTTTTTATCAACTTTAGAATGTAATACTAAAATCATAGCATTAACAGCTTGAGCCGAAATAACATCAGACTCCGAAACATCACCAATGCCACTAGATATAATATTTATTTTAGAACAATCTTTTTCTGTTAATTTACTTAATTTAGTAATAGATCCTTCTACCGCTTCTTTAGAGCCGCGAGCATCTGTCTTTAAAATTATGTTAATTGATTTTTTGTCTTTTTCAGAAATAATCAACGACATATCCATAATAGATATAGGTGCAGCATGTGTATCTATATTTGAATTTTTTGCATTTTTATAATCTTTTAAAGATACAACAGTTAACCATCCACCAATCTCTGAGGCAATTTCAAAACCAACAATTTTTATAGGAGTTGAAGGATTAGCCTGCGTAACTCTTTGCCCAAAACTATTTATTAATAACTTAATTTTTCCACAAGAAGCCCCACAAGTAAAATAATCACCAACTCGTAAAACACCTTCATGGACAATAACAGTAGCAACCGGACCAAAGCCTTTTTCTATTTTAGATTCAAGAATAAATGCTTTTGCAGGAACATCCAATTCAGCTTTTAAATCCATTAAATCTGATTGTAATACAACCATTTCTAAAAGCTCATCTACGCCTGCGCCAGTTTTTGCAGATATTGGCACACAAATAATATCTCCGCCCCAATCTTCTACAAGTAAATCTTTTTCTGCTAACTCTCTTTTAATTGTTTGCAATACAGGATCTAATCTCTCTGCAGGAACTTTATCTATTTTATTTACCGCAACAATAATAGGAACTCCTGCTTTTTTTGCAATTTTTATAGCCTCAACTGTTTGAGGTTTTATACCATCTTCAGCAGATATTACCAATATTGCAATATCTGTAATACTTGTTCCTCGAGACCTTATAGAAGTAAATGCTTCGTGACCAGGAGTATCTAAAAATACAATCTTACCATGCTTACTATTAACCTCATAAGCACCTAAATGCTGAGTGATTCCACCTTTTTCTTTTGCTGCAGTGTTTTGTTTGCGCAAATAATCAAGTAATGTTGTCTTACCATGGTCAACATGTCCCATAACAACAACAATAGGCCAGCGCTTTTGGCCTGAAATATTTTTAGCTAACATCTGTTCGCTAGCTTCTTGCATTTTTTCAATAAGTACCGAAATACCAAAACTTTCTGCCAATGTTTTTATAGTATCAACAGGCAACATATGGTTTCTATTACAAACCATACCACCTCTTAGTAAAGAAAAAATTAACTCTCCATCTGTCTTACCCATAAGACTTGCAGCCTCAAATAGGGGCATATTTTGCTTAATAGATATTTGCGTCACAGGAACTCTTTCTGCATTATTTTTTTTGTTAAATACAATAGTGTTAGTTACAGCCTTTTTTTGTTCTATTACAGGTTGCACAACAGCTTGTTTTTCACTTACTGCTTGCACAACAACCCCTTTATCTACTTTTTTTTCTTCTTTTTGTACTTGCTTTTGAGCAACAATTTTATTATCAACCAAAACTTTTTCGTTTGATTGAGTAACTTTTTCAGTTTTCTCTACTTTTTTTACAGCCTCTTTTGCAATAACAGGCTCTTTAACATCTTTTTTGACAGTTTTTGTAAATTTATTTTTTAGATAAACTAAAGCATCATCAGATAAAACGGACATATGGCTAGCCAATTCAAACCCGCCAGCACTCAACAAATCTAAAACCTCTCTACTGGAAAGATCTTTCTCTTTGGCAAACTCATATACGCGCATAAATTCTCTCTTCTAAAATTAATCTCTAACTACGGAATCTCCGGTAGTTACATCCTGCAATTGAATCTCCATCCCCACAAGTCTGGAAGCTAAATTAATATTTTGGCCCATTTTTCCAATAGCCAAAGAACGCTGATCTTGAGCTAACCAAACTGTAACCTTATCACCATCTATAGAAACTTTATCTATTTCAGCCGGTTTTAAACTTAATTTTACTAGAGCTTCAGAAGAATCAACCCATTGAATTAAATCTATCTTTTCTTGACCAAGCTCTTTTAATATAGGCTTAATTCTAGATCCTCCAACCCCAACACAAGTCCCTACAGGATCTATGTCTTTGCTGTTAGAAATAACAATAGCTTTAGTTTTATATCCAGGAATTCTAACAATTTTCTTAACCTCAACAACGCCTTCAAAAACTTCCGGAATCTCTATTTCTAATAATTTTTTAACAAAAGCAGCCGAAGCCCTATCTAAAATAAGCTGATAATCTCCATGAGCAACCTCAAGAACTTCTTTTAATAAAGCTCTTATTGGCAATCCTGCTCTTAAATTTTCCATAGGTATGAGATTTTCATTTGGAAGCAATGCCGTAATTTCGCCCATTTTTATTGCATAACCAGCACGCTCTCTTTTGTAAACTGTACCACTTATAATAGAACCTTGCTTATCTTTAAAATCAGCATAAACACTAGATTGTTCAAGCGCACGAATTTTATTTGCAATAATTTGTTTAGCTGTAAGAATTTCTATTCGACCTATTTTGTGCTCAAAAGGCACTTCTACGACTTCTCCAACTTTTACATTGGGATTTAATACTTTTGCTCTACGCAAAGAAATTTGAGTCTCATCATCTTCTGTCGAAACAACAACTGTTTTATCTACAAAAGCTTCTATTTCACCAATTTTTTTATTAAAAACCACTTTTAAATTGGCTGTTGGAAATTTTTTTTGAAAAGCAGCAAGCACGCCTTCACAAACCGCAGCAATAACATTTTCTTTATCAAGGCCACGCTCATCAACAAGGCCTTCTATAACATCTGTTAGATTCACTTTAAATTTATCCCTAAAAGTAATTGTTCAGTTAAGACAGAAACGATATAAAACACTTACTCAGTCTAGATTAAAAACAAAAAAAGTGAAGTGTATTATTTCTATGCAAATTTTTATAAGAAAAACACTGTGTTTTTTTAGTACAGTTTTTATTGAAAAACATGTTTTTAGGTAAAGTGTTATTATAATAATATATATATATATATTTATATATAATAATAATGAGTACCCCCCTAAAATGTGGATAACTTTCCAAAAATAGGCACTTTTGCCTTTATTTTTCGATATATTTTTTTCCAAAAGAAATGTGGATAACTGTGGATAACCTGTGGATAACTTGTGGATAACTTTTTAAAAAATTTCAATTTATCGATTTGATCGACATAATTCGTGTGTTTTTTTTGTACACTTTTCAACGCTCGCCACAGGAGAGGTTTTTGATGGTGTTTTTTGGGTGTGGTTATAAGTTATCCACAAGTTATCCACAGGTTATCCACAGGTTATCCACATTATATCTTAATAGACATAAATGTTTTATTTTTCGGCATTATCTCGATTTTTGATATTTTCCAAATAGAAATTTATTTTTTCTAGATCTTCGCAGACTTGTTTTTTTGCTTTTGGATTTCTTAATAGATATGCAGGATGAAATGTCGGCATTATTTTGATGTTATTTAAATTAAAAAATAAGCCTCTAGAATTTGATATTTTTATGTCTTTACCTAATAATGCTTGTGTTGCGCTAGCTCCTAGGCAACAAATTACTTTTGGGTTTATTGTTTCTATTTCTTTAAATAAAATTAATTTTTTGCAAACATTTGTTTCGTTTGGTAATGGAGTTCTGTTGTTTGGTGGTCTGCATTTTACAACATTTGAAATATAAGCATCTTCTCTTTTGTAGCCGATGGCTTCAATCATTTTTATTAATAATTTTCCAGCTCTGCCTACAAAAGGTGCTCCTTGTATGTCTTCATCTTTGCCTGGGGCTTCTCCTATAAACATTATATTGGCATTAGGGTTTCCTTGTCCAAAAACAACTTGTTTACGCCCTTGTTTTGCAAGGGCGCAATTTTCACACTTGTTATAATTTAATTTAATTTTATTTAGTATATTTTGTTTATTCATAAATTATTTTTGTATTAAATATACTTTTAAAAAATTTAACCATTTGTTTGTTTTTGCAAAATCAGTCAAAAAATAAGATTCATGTATTTTTCTTGTTGGAAAATAAAAGGATAAACCTGTTGTATTTAAAATAGATTTGCAAATAGTTTTGTTAATAATTAGAGAATCTAAAATTATTTGGGATTCTTCTATGTTTTTAAGTAAATTTTTTAAGATATCGTATTCTTCTTTGTAGCTTTCTAATATTAATTTTTTATTCATTTGATCTTTTAAGCTTGTTAGAAAATGTCCTAAGTCGATATAGTCTGCATTTGCAAATGAAGTAGTATATTTTTTGTTTGAGCGTATTCTTTTTATGGTTCTTAAAATGTCTGGTCTATTTGGTGTTGATAATAAATTAATTAGTTCTTCAGATATTTTATTTAAACTTATTTCTATAAAGTTTATTTTTTCTAGATTAACTGCAGATTGTGTAAAGTCTGAATAATTTTTTTCATAACTAGCTTGATATGCATTTACAATTTGTGTGGCAAATTCTTGAGGGTTTAATTTTTTTGTTAATAATGGTGTTAATACCGTTTGATAATTCCAGCCTGTACCAGGTTCTGTTTCTTCTGAACCTACCATTATTTTGACAGAATCTTTGATTTGGCATCCTACTTCTAACATGGCCATATTGCAGGCATCCATGCCTAAAATATCTAGTTTGTTATTGTTTAATAATTCTTTCGAAATTCTTGAAAGCGCTAATTTTAGGTCCTGATTTTTTAAATAAACTTCAAATACTTCATTAAAACAAATGCCTCTTTTAGTTATTTCTGCTCTGTTTAATTCGTACAATCCTGTTTCTGGGTTTAATATATATAAATTTGCTGGATTATATTTCCATATGTTTGGGTCTATAATTCCTGAACCGTGATCCCATAAAATTAAAGCATATTGTTTTGCGGGATAGTTTTTTATTGCCCACTGAGCAAAATTAAACAAATTATTTGGTGTACCACTAATGCATTCTGGTTTATTTGTTATAGTTTCTATAACTTGAGTGTTATTTTTTTTAATAAATAATCTTTTAATTTCTTGTTTTCCATAACTATCTTGCTGCGCGATTATATTTAAATTATCATTAGAGCCAACAGTTGCCATTTGTTTTAAGTTTAATTCAGAAAATTCGTAAAGATCATTATTGGAAGTTATATATACCATAAATGTCCAGTCTTTTTCTGTTTTTTTATTAGTTGAAAATATATCGAATATATTGAATTTTGAATCTTGCGCTATAAGAATACTGGAAAGTATTAAACAAAAAGAAAGTGAAATAAGTTTTTTCATAAAAGTACCCCGTTAAATTTTGGGAAAATTAATATTTTTATACCAAAAAATATTACTAATTTATTTATTTTATTTGCAAATAATTAAAAATTTTAAGATTACGTTCTTTTAAACTCGCTTATTAATATTAGCGTAAATGTCAGGCCATATGTTAGTTGGAAATCTATAAAAAATAATTGTATTGGGTTTATTAGTAATGTAAAAAAACATGTAAGAGTTAGTAAGTGTATGTATTTAGTTTGTTCTGTTAATAAATTTCCCAACTGTATAAATGCAAAAACATAAACGGCTCTAAATAATGAAATGCTAGGATCTGTTAATATTACGTATATTAATACTATTAATAATAAAAATATATTTTTAAAAATTATATGTATTGGTATAAATGCAAGTAATAACTGCCATATTAAAATAAATATAATAATATGTAGACCTGATCTTGCTAAATAATGTGAAATTCCCCATATATTAAAGATATTTTTATTTTCAGGATTTAATGCTTCTTTTTTGCTTCCCCAAAATATAGAAGAAAAGTAATTAAATATTTTTGGGTCTATTTTTTCTTTTAATTTTTTATATAAATTATTTTTTATATTATAAATTTTATTTTTAAAATTATTATTACTTTCTTTTATAATTTTATAGTTAATATTATTGTAAAATATCGTTGTTAAAATATCTTCTTTTATTAAATATTTTTTGTAAGACGCGTTTTTGTTTGTTTCTTTTATATAAATATTTTTAAAGAGTATTTTTTGCCCATATTTTAGATCTGTATTTGTGTAAATATATAATAAAATTTTGAAATTTATTTTATGTTCTTCTTGTGTATCTGGTAAAAATATTTTTTTTACATCTATTAATATTTCTTGTTTAATTCTTGCATGTTTTTTTGTATTTATATTTTCTATTGTTGCAATAATATTTATATTTTTATTTTTAATAAAATTTAATAATTTTTGTTGTTTATATATTTGTATAGAATAAATTAATGAACCTGTAAAAAAGACTAGAATAAAAATATAATAATATTTATTAAATTTAATATTTTTAAAATATTTATAAAATAAAGATAAACTTGAAATTAAAATTAAACTAATTAATAACGTTATTTTTAGTTTAAAATTAAAAAGTTCTTGAAAAGATATGCCTGCTATTAAAAATAGCAGGCATAAAAGTAATCGATATTTATTTATTGTCGTCATTAATTAATGATACTATTGCTTGTTTTAAGATCTCTATTTTTGTACCATCAAAAACTTCTATTATTATTTCGTTTTCTCTAATTTCAAAAATTTTGCCAATTATTCCACTGCTGGTGATAATTTTATCTCCAGTTTTTAGACTGTTTAGCATATTTTGTATAGCTACTTTTTGTTTATTTTGTGGGCGAATTATTAAAAAATAAAATATTAAGATAAAAAACACCATAATAAGAATTTGGCTGTAATTTGCAATATTGTACATAGTTTTTCTTTCGATTATTTAAATTATTTAAAAATATTATCTTATTTATATTTACTTTAAAAAATTATTATATCTAAATATAGTTTTATTTAAATATTAATTAAAATTTAATAATTAGAAAGAAATTTATGAAAATATCAAAAATATGGGCAACCCAAATTTTAGATTCCCGTGGCTGGCCAACAATAGAATGTAATTTATTGTTAGAAAATAATTATTTAATTAAATCTAGTGTGCCTTCTGGAGCTTCTACAGGTAAATTTGAAGCGATAGAGTTGCGAGATGGGGATAAAAATAATTATTTGGGTAAAAGTGTTTTAAAGGCTGTAAATAATATAAATAAAATAATTGCCCCTAAATTTATTAATAAATCCCCAGATCTAAAAAAAATAGACCGAGAATTAATTAATCTTGATGGCACTGAAAATAAATCTAAATTGGGCGCAAATGCAATTCTTGCCGTAAGTATGGTAATTGCAAGAGCACAAGCTTATGCACAGGGGCAAGAATTATATCAATTTATTGGTAATTTTTTTGGCAATAAAAATTTTAATTCACCAAAATGCATGTTTAATATATTAAATGGTGGTGCGCATGCAGATAATAATATTGCTTTTCAAGAATTTATGATTATGCCAATATCTGGTAATAATTTTGCGCAAAATTTAGAAATGGCTGTTATTGTTTATAATAAATTAAAAAATATATTAAAAACTAAAAAATATTTTACAGGTGTTGGAGATGAAGGAGGCTTTGCCCCTAATCTAGAAAATCAGGGCAAAGAAGCTATAACAAAAATATTTGATTTATTAAGCGAAGCTATAGAACAATCGGGCTTTACGCTTGGTAAAGATATTGTATTTTGTTTAGACGTTGCGGCTTCACAATTTTATGATAGTAATAATAAAATTTATAATTTGGGTAAAGAAAAACCATCACAAAATGAATTAATAAGTTTTTACGAAGATTTAATTAAAGCTTATAAAATTTATTCTATAGAAGATGGGCTTGATGAACAAGATTGGGCCGGTTGGCAAAATTTAACAAGTAAGCTTGGTGATAAATTAATACTAGTTGGTGACGATATTTTTGTAACCAACCCAAAATTAATTCAAAAGGGTGTAAATAATAAAATTGCTAACTCTGTGCTTATAAAACCAAATCAAATAGGGACAGTAACAGAAACTCTTGATGCTATAAAATTAGCCCAAAAAAATAATTATAAAATTGTAATTTCGCACAGATCTGGTGAAACTTGTGATACTTTTATTGCAGATTTAGCTGTTGGTGTTAATGCTGGGTTTATGAAATCTGGTGCACCATGCAGATGTGAGCGTGTTGCAAAATATAATAGACTATTAGAAATAGAGAGTACTAAATAAGATATAGTAAGATAGTAAAATTTAGCCATTAGTCGCACCCCATTTTATGTGCTAAAATAACATTATTATGAAAATAGCAGTATTACTCTCTGGCGGGGTTGATAGCTCCGTTGCCTTAAAATTATTACATGATCAAGGGCATGATCTAACAGCATATTATTTAAAAATTTGGCTAGAAGATGAAGTTTCGTATTTGGGCCAGTGCCCATGGGAAGAAGATCTAAAATTTGCCAGCGCTGTATGTTCGCAGCTAAATGTTCCATTAAAAGTTGTAAATATGCAAAAAGAATATTGGGACAAAATTGTCAGTTATACTATTTCTGAAGTAAAAAGTGGGCGTACACCTAGCCCGGATATTTTTTGTAATAAACAAATAAAATTTGGTGCATTTTTTGATGTAGTTGGAAATGATTTTGATAAAATTGCTACAGGTCACTATGCTAGAATAGAAAAACAAGAGAATAAATTTTTACTAAAAAAAGCCAAAGATAGTTTTAAAGACCAAACATATTTTTTATCACATTTAAATCAAGAACAGTTAGCTAAATTAATATTCCCAATAGGTGATTTAAAAAAAGAAGAAGTGCGAAAAATAGCTATCGAAAATAATTTAGCTAATGCTAACAGAAAAGATAGTCAGGGGATTTGTTTTTTAGGTAAAATTAAATTCAGTGATTTTATAAAAAATTATTTAGGTGAAAAAAAGGGTGATTTAATAGAATTTGAAACTGGTAAAGTTTTAGGTTCGCATGAGGGTTTTTGGTATTATACTATTGGGCAGCGTAAGGGTATAGGCCTTTCGGGTGGACCTTGGTTTGTTGTAGCCAAAGATACAGAAAAAAATATAATTTATATTTCTAGTAAATATTATTCACAAGAAAAATCTAGAAAAGAATTTATAGTGTTAAATTTTAATTGGATCTCAGGAGAGACTCCAGACTCTGTATTAAAAGAAAAAGAAAATTTACAAGTAAAAATTAGACATGGTGAATATTTATATAATTGTAAATTAAGCTTTATAGAGGCTAATAAAGCAAAAGTTGTGTTAGATAAAGATGATCAAGGCATAGCTTCGGGTCAATTTGCAGTATTTTATGATGATGAAATTTGTCTTGGCTGTGGCAAAATAGAATAGTTTTTATGAATAATAATTTTGATCAAGAAAATAAAATTAATAAATATATTTATAGAGAAAAAAATTTAACGCCTGCAGCTCGAGTTAAAGAACTTGTTGGTACTTTTGCAAAATCTTTGCCTATGTTTGTAAGCTCTAAAAATTCTGTAAAATATTTACAAAATACTAATTTAAAAGATTGGTATACGCCATCTATTCCAGAATTTAGTAGCGAAATTTTAAAAATAACTTGGATAGGTCATTCTTCATTTTTAATACAAATTATGGGATTAAATATTCTTGTTGATCCTATATTTTTTGACTTAATGTTTTTTTATAAAAGAGTTGTCCCTGCAGGAATAGATATAAAAAAATTACCAAAAATAGATTTTATTTTAATTTCTCATGATCATGCAGATCATCTTGATTATAAAAGTTTACTTGAACTTAAAAAATTTAATTCAAAAATTTTAATCCCCAAGGGGACTATAAATTGGTTTAATAAAAATAATTTTATAAATATAAAAGAGTTTGATTGGTGGCAAGATTTTATATTTAATTTTAAAAATAAAATTATTAAATTTAGTTTTTTACCTGCAGTTCACTGGTCTGGTAGAAAGTATGCTCAAATTAATAAATCTTGTTGGGGCAGTTGGATGATTAGTGCTAATAATAAAAATATTTTTTTTGCAGGAGATACAGCTTACGATAAACATTTTATAGATATAGCTAAAGATTTTGAAATAGACGTTGCATTGTTACCAATAGGGCCTGTTGAACCTAGAAATATAGTTAAACATTCACATATGGATTCAATAGAAGCTGTAAAGGCATTTATTGATTTAAATGCAAAAAATTTTATACCTATGCACTGGGGAACTTTTAAAGTTAATCTTGATAATTTTTATTTGCCTGTAAAAAAATTATACTCATGTTGGCAAGAACATGAATATAATTTAAAAACTAAAAATTTATGTGTTTTAAAATTTGGACAAAGTATTCAACTTTGATTTTCTAACCAATTAATTGTTTGGTTATGAATTATTTTAAGCCCAACAGCTTCGTACTCTAACATTTTGGTAGGTCTAGATACCCAATTGATTATATCTTTATCCCTAAATAATAAACCTACATCGCTAGCAGCCATATATTTGTATAAATCGTTATAATTTGCATCTATTATTACATAACTGTGTGTTGGAATTTTTTGTAATATTAATAAGTTTTCAAGATCTTTTTTATCATGAGATAAAATTAATAAAAAACATTTTTTGTTTTTATTATATTGTTCAAAAAAATATTCAATAATTTCTGGAATACATTGCCATGGCTTATAAGACCCAGAATAACAATAAACAGGTTGGTCTAATTTTATATTTAAATTATTTCTTACTTCTTGTCGCCATAGTAAAATCTGTTTCTCGTTTATCGATTGAGGTATATCATTTTTTGCTAAATATAATTTTGATCTAGATGCGTTAAAATTTGTTATTAAATATTCTTTTAATGCAGGTGAAACAGCTTCTATAGTTTTTAAAAAATTTAAACCTGTATTTTTTCGGTAAGCCTCTAGTTCTATTTTGTGTAGTTGCCTGTAAATATTTTTTCTAAATCTTTTTATAAAAAAGTTTTCTGTTATATTTTGGTACGAAAATCTATATTCTTCGGCATTTAACCCTCTAGCTTGTATTTTTAAGTTTATATTACTTGTATCTTTATATCTGCTTATATTATTTAAAGTTTTTTGTGCAATCCAGCCTGCAAGCGGCCCGCGGGCTATTATATTTTGATAATCTATAAATCTGAATAATTCATTAAGCTGGAAGACTGCAAAATTTAGTGTAAATTTGCTTATAAATGGTAACCGTCTGCACAAAATAAAATGTAATCTATTATGTGCAGGTATTAGTTCTTGTAGGGTTTTGTTGCTTGGTCTAGTTTTTTCAAAAGATATTAAATATACTTCAAGGTTTACATCTTCTTGTAGTAAATTTAAAATTGGTTTTAAAACTTGGCTTATAAAAATAGAGTTCGATATGCTATCATATAAAATAAAAGTTAAATATTTGGTTAACATAAAAAAAATCCTTTAAATATAAAATATCACTTAATTAATTTTTTGAAATATAGTAAAAAAAAGGGTTAAATGGCTATGAAGTTTATAAAAAAGTTTGAAGAGCTTGGTATTAATGATATTTCACTGGTTGGTGGCAAAAATGCTTCTCTGGGTGAAATGATACAAAATTTGAGTTCTAAAGGGGTGCTTATACCCTCAGGTTTTGTAATTACTGCGCAATCATATAAATATTATTTAAATTTTAATAATTTAGATAAAAAAATAAGTTTATTACTAAAAAATATTAATAAAAATAATTTAAAACAGTTTGCTGTTATTGGTAAAAAAATAAGAAATTTAATTTATAAAGCTAATTTTCCTAAAGATTTAGAACAAGAAATATTACAAAGTTATATAGAAATGCAAAAAAAATATGGCAAATTATGCTCTGTAGCTGTACGATCATCAGCTACAGCAGAAGATTTGCCCGAAGCCTCTTTTGCAGGGCAGCAAGATACTTTCTTAAATGTTTCGGGAGAAAAAGAATTACTTAATGCTTGTAAAAAATCTTTTGCATCACTTTTTAATGATAGAGCTATTTCTTATAGAATAGATCATAAATTTGATCACATGAGCGTTTATTTATCTATTGGTATTCAAAAAATGGTCAGATCAGACAAGGCAAGTGCAGGTGTTGCTTTTACTCTTGATACAGAATCCGGATTTAAAGACATAATTTTTATTAATTCTTCTTATGGTCTTGGTGAAAATGTTGTTCAGGGAAGTGTTAGCCCAGACGAATTTTATGTACATAAATTAACTTTAGAAAAAGGGTTTGCACCAATATTAAAAAAAAGATTAGGCTCTAAAGATAAAAAATTAATTTATTCTGGTGTTTTAAATAATCCTGTTAAAAATATATTAGTTAATCAAGAAGACAAAATAAAATATTCTTTAAATGACCAAGAAATTTTAACAATAGCTAAACAGTGTCTAATTATAGAAAAACATTATTCTAATTTTAAGAATAAATGGGTTCCTATGGATATAGAATGGGCCAAAGATGGTTTGGATGGTAAAATTTATATCGTTCAAGCAAGGCCCGAAACGGTGCATTCTTTAAAACAAGACCAAAATTTTACGCAAGAGTATATTCTTGATAAAAAAAGTAACAATAAAGTTTTAGTAACAGGAAAAAGTGTTGGACGAAAAATTGCCACAGGGACAGTAAGAGTAATTTCTAGTGCAAAAAATATGCATCAAGTAAAACAGGGTGATATTTTGGTAACAGATATGACAGACCCTGATTGGGAACCAATCATGAAGCGTGCGGCTGGTATTGTTACAAACAGAGGCGGTAGAACTTGTCATGCTGCAATTGTAAGCAGGGAAATTGGTATTCCTGCTATAGTTGGTGCTGATGGTGCAACCAAAAAATTAAAAACTGGAGATATAGTAACTATAGATTGCAGTAGTGGTGAAGTTGGATATGTTTATGCAGGTAAAATAAATTTTAAAATAGAAAAAATAGAACTTAAAAAAATACCAAAATTAAAAACAGAAATTTTTACAAATATTGGCGACCCTGATGAAGCTTTTAATGTTGCAAAATTACCAGTGCAGGGTGTAGGCCTTGCAAGGCTTGAATTTATTATAAATAATTCTATAAAAATTCACCCATGTGCACTTGTTGAACCAGAAAAGGTTTTGTTAAAAAAAGATAAAGAAATAATAAATAAATTAACTGTTGGATATAAAAATAAAAAACAATATTTTATAGATAAACTAGCTCAAGAAGCAGGAACTATTGCTGCTGCGTTTTATCCAAGACCAGTAATTATTAGACTTTCAGATTTTAAGAGCAACGAATATAAACAGCTTATTGCAGGCAAATATTTTGAGCCAGAAGAAGAAAATCCAATGATAGGCTTTCGTGGAGCTTCTAGATATTATAACGAAAAATATAAACATGCTTTTGAGCTTGAATGTTTGGCTATAAAAAAAATAAGAGAAGAAATGGGCCTTGATAATGTAATTGTTATGATTCCATTTGTTCGTACAACAAAAGAAGCAGAGCTTGTTTTGCAGGAAATGAAAAAAAATAAACTTGAACGAGGCAAAGATGGGCTTCAAGTTTATATGATGTGCGAAATTCCATCTAATGTAATTTTGATAGATGAATTTAGTAAATATTTTGATGGATTTTCTATAGGCTCTAATGATTTAACTCAGACAACTTTGGCGGTAGACAGAGATTCAGAATTAGTAGCAAATATTTTTGATGAAAGAAATGATGCTGTAAAAATTATGATGTCTATGGCTATTAAAGGGGCTAAAAGAAATAAAAAGAAGATTGGTATTTGTGGCCAAGCACCTTCAGATTATCCCGAGATTACAGAGTTTTTGGTTAAAGAAGGAATAGATTCTATTTCTTTAAATCCAGATACTGTATTAAAAGAAATTGTTTTGCTTGCTAAAAAATAAACTGACACAAATAAAAATACCCGAGAAATAAAGTCTCGGGTATTTTTTTGTCTTAAATTTATTATTCTTCGAAATCTAGAAAATAGACAATACCATCACATGGATTTGTTATATTGTTTCCATAAGTATCGTTTGCAGCCTTTCTTATTATTGTTTCGAATTCAGGGTTAGATGTTTCAATTTCATTAATAAATATTGTAAAGGTAGAATCTTTTTCTACATTATCTATCTTTTGTATTACATTTTTAATATGCATATTATTTATTTTTTTTACTAATCTTTTTGCACTTACGAACATAAGAGGCGTTTCACTTATAAGAGACTTTTCACTGTTATTTGGCATAGAAAGTATTTTATTAAAATTATTTATTTTGATGTTTTTACCTTTTTTAATATTTAGTTCTAATAAGTCGCCTTTTTTTGCTAAAGCATGTGTAATTGAAATATTCCAATCTTTTTTGGTTTTGTTTTTAATTACAACGTCAAAAGCAGAACAAATGTTTGTTACTGCTAAAGCTAATAAAATTAATAAAATATTTTTATTCATAAAATTTCCTTTTTATTATATTAATTAACGTCAAAGTAATAGACAACCCCATCATATGGTAGTGTAGTGTCGGGATCAAGAGAAGGTCTTGAAGAAATCATTTTTGCGTATTCAGGGTCAGATGTTTTAATTTCATTGATAACCACTGTAGGGGTATAATTTTTCCCTTGTGTTATTTTAGTTGCTTCAATATTGGCGTCTAATTTGTTAAGATTGCAGTATAATTCGCGCCCCATTAAATTTTTAAAATTCACATTGTTTGCTTTTTTTATTAATCTTGTTAATGCCAAAAGTATTTTAGGCATTTTATCCTCATTTGGTATAGAGAGTATTTTACATAAATTATTTATCTTTTTGTTTGTACCTTTTTTAATATTTACTTCTACGAATTGTCCGCCTTTATTATCCTTAAATAAATTTGGAGGGTATACAAGTGAAACATTCCAATCTTTTTTTGTATTATTTTTAATTATAATATTAAAGGCAGAACAAATGTTTGTTACTGCTAAAGCTAATAAAATTAATAAAATATTTTTGTTCATAAAATTCCTTTAACTTAACGATTAACTTATTCTATATAATAAAAAATTCCATCTCGAGTTGTAACTTTTTCTTTAATACTGGGTCTGGTTGTGTTACTTGGTTTATTTGTTTCTTTAATTGTGATTAGTGTATCGCCAGATGAACTAATTTCTTTTTGAAACATTAAACGATGAGGTCGGTCCATTTTTATGTAAGTTATGTTAGATCCTAGTTGAATTATCAAAGGTTTTTGTGACTTTGTGTTTATTGCTTGGGACCACTGTGATTGAGGGTTAATTGCGCCTTTAGCTACAAAGCGTCCATTATCAGCAATTTGCGCTTGCCAAATTTGTTTTGTGTCATTTTTAATGGTTATATTTATTGCTGAACAAATGTTGGCTATAAATAAACCTGTCAAAATTAATAAAATATTTTTATTCATAAAATTCCCTTTTTTAAAAAGAATACCCAGAATTATTTTCTGGGTATTCTTTATTTTAATTACTTAGATTATAAATCTTCTAATTCTAAATAATAACTTATATCATCTGCACAATCTCTTTTTTCCCATAACTCTTTTTCATCAGTTATACTTCTACAGTCAGGATCAGAAGTTGTACATTCATTTATAACTACAGTAAAATCTTTGTCATAAATAATATTTTTACGTATAGTTTCTGGCGTGCTACTAACCATTGGACGGCCGCTTGCAGAATCACCGCCTATAGCTTTTCCAACGCTTCTTGCTGTGGCTTGTATAGCAAGCATCTCATTGTAAGGCATGTTTTTAACTGTTATATACTTACTCATCCTCACACTGCCGTTGAATATATAGCTACCTTTCGATTCAATTGCTATGTTCCAATTTTTTTTTGTATTATTTTTTATTATTATGTCTATAGCAGAACAAGCTGTACTTAAAAATAAACCGAGCAAAATTATTAATGTTAACTTTTTCATATCTCACCCCAGTTTTATTCTACGTAATATGTTACACCGCTTGCACCTGGCTGATACGAAGCTTCAAAGCTTTGTCTTTCTTCTTCAGATTCAAATGATACAGATCTAGTAGGAGGACAATTTTCCTGATTACTAGCGCACTCATTTATAAAAACAGTTACAGTATCATCAAAAGCGTCGATATCTTTTTTAAGTGTAATAACACCTCCACTGCTTAGAGATGTCTTAACCCCAACACTCCTTGCAGTCATTTGCAAACTGTGTTTTGCAGGTAAATTTCTAATAACAATTTCAGATCTAGCTGGAATAGAAGCCCTTGATTTTGTAAGCATTATATAATTTTCAACAGGAACTATAGACCAGTTTGCTCTAGTATTGTTTACTACTTTTACAGTAATAGCTGAACAAGTTGTTCCAATAAATAATAAAAGCAACGATGCTAATAATAACTTCTTCATAAACTCCCCCCTAAAATTAAATAGATTAACTTCATAATCTTCCCTAAAAAGAGTATGACATAATTACAAATAGAAAATCAATATTAATATATAAAAGTCTAAAATTTGCGTAAAAAGCTAAAAATATTGAGAAATTGTTTGCTATAACCTGTTTTTTGTATTAAATAACTATTTATGATGATAAATATATTAAAATCTTTACTTTTTGGCAGTTTAATTGGCTTTTTATATGCTAAATTTTTTATAAATAAATTTAGCATTTTGTTTTATCAAAAAAATATTAATAATAATATTATAAAACATTCAATCTCATCTGTTTTAATATTTCTTTTTTTAATTTCTATTTTTATATTGCTTTACTTTTTAATAAAAATTAACTTAATTGTATTATTGATTTCGTTTTTAATTATTTTTTGGATTAAAATTTTATACGAACTTAAAAAAAACAAAAAATGGGATTAAAAAATGGATATATCGTTATTTAACGAAAAGACAATTGCACCGTTTAAATTTTTGGGGTTAACAGGTAATTTTTGGAACATAAACATAGAAACGCTAATTTATACTTGGATTTCTATGGTTATAATGTTTATATTAATTTTTGTAGCTCGTATTTTTATGAAAAAAGATTTAAATCCTGTTGCACTATTATTTGAACAGTGTGTTAGTTTTTTTGATGATTTATGTAAAGAATCTTTTGGTTCAAGTTTTAAATATCAGTATTTTGCATTTTCTTCTACTATATTTTTTTTCACATTATTTGGTTGTTTAATGGGTTTGTTGCCATTCTTGGATGAAACTACAAAAGATTTAAATACTACTTTTGCTATTGGTACTATGAGTTTTACATATGTTCAATATCAAAAAATAAAAGTACATGGGCTTTGGGAATATTTAAAAGAATTTACTCAGCCTTTATTTATATTATTACCATTAAATATTATTGGTGAAGTTGCAAAAATAGCGTCTATGTCTTTTAGGCTTTTTGGTAATATTCTTGGTGGGTCTATTATATTTTTAATAGCTGTTGATGCACTTTCGGGTTATAAAGAATTTTTTATGATATTGGCTTTAGTAACACTTGTAGCTTATTTTATTTTAAATAAATTTATAAATATAAAAGAATATAAAATTATTAATTTTATTTTAAAGTCTCTATTAATAGCAGTATTTTTTTTAGCTGGTGCGCAATTATTTTTTGGAGTGTTCGAAGGGTTTGTGCAGTCTTTTGTTATTACAATGTTGACTATTACATACTTATCGGTTGCAATTCAAGAACCGGAAGAACATCTTTAAGGGAGAAAATTAAAAATGGTTACACCGGAGTTTTTACATTATTTAGCCATTGGTTTGGCAATAGGTATTGGTGCGATAGGCGCTGGTTTTGGACAAGGATTGGCTGCGTTTAGTACTATAGAAGCATTATGTAGACAGCGAGAAGGTAATAAACAAATATTTAGATCAATGATAATAGGATTAGCCTTTTTGGAAAGTGGAGTAATTTTAGCTCTTGTTATAACTTTAATATTATTATTTTCAAATAGTGGACAATTAAATTTAGGAATAGCTATTGCTCAAGTTGGTATTGCAATTATGATGGGTGTTATAGCAACAGCAATTAGTATAGCATCTAGTTTTGCTGTAAAGTCTAGTGTTACGTCTATTGCAAGACAACCTGTATTTGCAAATAAAATTTTAACATTAATGTTAGTGTTGCAATCTTTAATGGAAGCACCAGTTGTTTTTGCATTTATTATTGCTCTTTTTATTATGAATAATTTTACTATTGATATGTCTGTTTATATGGGCTTTAAATTATTTGCAGCAACTTTGGTTTTAACTTTTGGAGCTATTGGACCATGCATAGGGCAAGCTCTTTTTGCAAGGTCATCTTGTAATGCTGTTGGACTTAACAGAAGTGCTTATGCAAAAATATTTTCTTTTTCTATAATAAATGGTGCGGTTATAGAAACTCCATTAATTTTTTCATTGTTAGTATCTTTATTAATTATTTATTTACCTGTTTCTAATGTTAACCCTGTTTTTTCTGTAATTATGTTTATAATTGCAGCATTTACTACAGGCATGGGGGCTGTTGGGCCGGGTTGTGGAACAGGCTTTGTTGGTTCTAAAACTGTTTACGAAATAGCACTTGCGCCAGAAAATTATTCTCTTTTATTTAGAACAAATATTTTGGCACAAGCGTTTATAGAGTCAGCTTCTATTTATGCTTTAATTGTAGCATTAACTTTATTAGTGAATTTTACTAAATAATACCTAGTCGTTCAAAGGCCAGAGATTTTGTTTTGGCGTCTAATAAAGTTTGTAAAAATACTTCTTTTTTAGTTTTAATAGCCTGATCTTGTTCTTCAAGTTCTAAGAAAAATACAGTACCTGAAGATATATCATTTTCTACTTCTTCATAAAATTGTGCAGGAAGTTGTGATCCGGCTAAATTTAAGAAAAAACTAAATCTATGAACTAAAGACCATAACAAATCATCCAAATCGTCTCTATGATCTATTATTCTAAATTCTACAAGTCTTTCTATATAATTAGAAATAGAGCAAACAGATCCCCAAATTGGTTGATAATTTTTGTAGTCCCATATTAATTTAGATAATGTAATTTCTAAAAATTTTATAATAAGAGATCTTAATCTTTCTTGTATATATAATTGTTCTTTTTCTGTTTTTAAGTTTTTAATTTCATTTTTAGTTATTTTATTAATTTCTTGAGATAATTCGTTAGCAAAAATTGTTTGGTTGTTTTGTATGTTTGTTATATAACTAGACAATTTAAATAATATAATTTTTTGGATAGATTGTTTTAAATATTTAAAATTAATTTTGTCATCTAATTTAGAAAAATATTTTTCCAGTAAATTTGGCATAGGGTTTAAAATTTGCGTTAAAACTGAAGCATCAACAATTTCGCATGCTTTTATTTTATTATAAAAAAGTCTTATACATGTAATTAAATTTTCTGTGTCTAAATTTAATTCGTTACTTAATTCTAAAAATTCAATAAAATGAGCACCATTTTGAGATAAGTAATTAGAATAATATTTGTTATTAAAAACTTCTTTTATGTATTTTACGAGTACCTGATTAAAAATAGAAGTTTTGGATGCGTGATTTTTTGTCATTTCAAAATTTGTATTATATGCAGAATCAAGATAGTACTTAATGCTTAGTGTGTTATATTCTCCTGGTGTGTATTCTCCTAAATTAAAATTATTTATTGTTGTATTGTTTGTTACTGTCATAGTGCAAATATTATTAAGAAAAACATTTGAACAACTAAGAAATAATAGAATCAAATTTTTTATTTTCATTTATTTCTCCTTTTTGATACCTTTAAAACTTGATAACTTTTAAAATATGGAACAAGTTAACACTGTAGCACTATTTTTTTCAAGTAAAAATATAATATTGGAGTTTTTTATGCCACTTTATAAGTATGAGTCGTTTAATCGTAGTGGTAAAAAAATAGAGGGAACAATAGATGCATCTTCTAAAGAATCGGCAAAAAATACTTTACAGGGACAAAATTTATTGCCATATAAAATAGAAGAATTAGGTGAGGGAAATATTGAATTTTCTTTGGCATCTTTTTTTGAATCACCAGTAGAACTTAAAACTAAAGTTGCTTTTACTAAACAATTAGCTGTTTTGTTAAAGTCAGGAGTGCCACTTTTGCAGTGTTTAGAACTTTTGATAGAGCAATTTGATAAAAGTTTTAAAAGAGTATTAATTAATATAAAAGATGGTGTTAAATCTGGGCAAACGTTTGCTTCACAACTTGCTAAATATCCAAAAATATTTCCAAATGTTTATGTACAATTAGTTAAAGCAGGCGAAGCCAGTGGTAAATTACATATAATTTTAAATAATTTAATAAGTTATATGGTAAAAGAAGAAGAGACTCGAAAGAAAATAAAAAAGGCTTCAAGTTATCCATTATTTATTTTAAGCTTTGCATTTTTAGTTGTTATAGGTTTAATAACAATTTTGGTTCCTAAAATTACAGATATGTTTATTAAAATGGGAAATAAAGAGCTACCGGGGCCAACATTATTTTTAAAATATTTATCAGATTTTTTTTTAGAATATTATTTAGTTTTTTTTATAGTTTTATTTTTTTTAATAATTTTATTTTCGTATTGGAAATCAACTTTATCTGGTAAAAAGAGTTTAGATAGTTTGTTTTTAAAGTTACCATTAATTTCATATTTTTCTAAAACTAAAGCAGTTGTACAATTTTCTCAAACATTGGGTATACTTTTGGATGCTGGAGTTAATTTATCTGAAAGTTTAGATATAGTTTCTAGTATTGTTGAAAATTCTATGTTGTTTGAAAAACTAGAATCAGCAAAAAATAATATTATAAAAGAAGGTAAAATTGCTAAATATTTAAAACAGACGGGAATTTTTCCTAATATTGCAATATATATGATAGATACAGGAGAACAATCGGGAAAATTGGGAGAAATGCTTTTAACCGTTGGTAATGATTATAATGATGAATTAAATGAAATAACAGATTCTTTGGTATCAAAAATTGGACCAATTGTGACTATAATTACGGGTGTGATTATAGGGTTTATAGTATTGTCTGTATTTTTGCCAATGATGGATATGAGTAATTTACCAGGTATGTAAAAATATAAGGAGTTTTATGGTCAAAAAAAGTGCATTTACATTGATAGAAATTATGGTTGTTCTTGGAATTATAGCGGTGTTATTATCTTTTGTAGCTCCAAGAGTTTATAATGCAATGTTTAGAAGTGATATTAAATTAACTAAAATGAAAATGTCTTCAATAAAAGATGCAATGCTTCAGTATAGACAAGATATGGGACATTATCCAAATAAAAAAGAAGGTGGTTTACAAGCTTTAATTACACGACCAGAAGGTTTAGGTAGTGAAAAGTGGTCAGGTCCATATTTAAATTCAGAAGAAGAAATTTTAGATAAATGGAATATGGAAATTGAATACAATATTCCACCTTTAAAATATAAACAATTTAAAACTTACGAAATTATATCAGCTGGTGGTGAAGCCGTTGATGCACAAGAGATTCCTGACGGAGTTTAAACTTGAATAATAAAGCAAAAAAAGCTTTTACATTAATAGAAATTATGGTTGTTTTAAGTATTATTGTGCTTATGACAACCATAATTTCTCCTAGATTATTCAGATTATTTAAAAAAAAAGATCAGGGCAATATAAATACAGTTTTAAGAGAGTTTAATAATTTAGTTACTATAATTAGGCAAGAAGCTGTAGAAAAACAAAAAATTTGTAGGTTATCTTTTAAGATATCAAAAACTGTACAAGATAGAGATATTATTACTATGCAAATAATGCAAAAAGATAAAGATAATGAAAATAAATTTAACCCAGAAAAAATATATTCTGAATATTTAAAAACAGAATATATTTTGCCAGTAAATATAAAAATAGAAGCTGTTTATAATGGAAAACAAAACTTATTGGAAGAAAATAAAGGCGAAGCTTTTTGCTATATATCTAAAGATGGTTTAGTGCAAGATATTTTAATTTATATTGCAAAAATAAACGAGGATTTAAAAGATAAATATTCGTTTAAAGTTGACCCTTTTCTTGGTGAATTTATTATGACTCAGGGATATTTAAAACCAGAAAAATAATATGAAAAATAAAGCGTTTACATTATTAGAGGTTTTGGTTGCATTATTAATTCTTGTTAGCGCAGCAACAATTATTTCTGGTGTTAATTTTAGAGCTTTTGTAAGAAGCGCAAAAGAAAGAGCTTATTTAGATAGAGTTTTTGTTATTCAAAAAGATTTTTTAGATTTTATATGGAACTTGGAAAATAAAAAAACAGAAAAAAAAGAAATAAAAAAAGAAATAAATAAAATAGAAAATCCGGAAATTAATATAACAACAGAGCTTTTGGATATAGATAAAAAATCAGAGTTAACAAATTTTACTGGTAATGTAAAAATAGTAAAAACAAGTGGAAGTTGGAAAAGTTTTGATAATGAAAATATTTTAAATTTTGTAACGTTTATTAGGTTAAAAGATAAAAAAAAGTAGTATGTTAAAAACAAAAAAAGCTTTTACGCTTGTAGAAGTTTTGATCTCTCTTTTAATATCATCGTTTATTATGTTTGGCATGATGCAAATTTATAATAATTTGCAAAAGTTTATAGATAAAACCTATGATTTTACAAAATTTAATAAAAAAGTTTATTTGCTTTTTAATATTTTAGAAAAAGATTTATCTAGTGCATTTATTACTAATTTAAAAGAAAAAAAAGAAGACGAAAAAAAAGATACTAAAAAATTTAATGAATGCTTTAAAACAGATATTTATTTAGGGGAAACTTTTAGACATAATAAACAAAAGTTCGAATTGTTTAAAAGCTTAAGTTTTATGACGACAAATGCTTTTGTTATATATGATGAAAAAAAAGCCCGATGTGTTCGTGTTGGATATTTTTTAGAAAAGAATAAAGATTTAAGTAAAGCCGGTAAGCTTGTTTATAATTTATATAGAAAAGAAACTGAAAATATTAAAAATATAGATTTTAAAAAACAAGAAGATGCAACTGAAAAAGATAAAAAAAATAATATAAAAGTATTTTGTATTGCAGAAAATATAAAAGAATTTGCCATAGAATATAAAGGTGTTTTGGATAAGAGAGATCCCGGACAAGGATCTGGGATGACAAAAGAAAAAAAACAAGAAATAAAAGAAAAAAAACTAGAAACAAGCTTTGAATGGGGCAAAAAAGAAGGTACTCAAGAAATATTACCTAATTTTGTAAAAATAATAGTATCGTTTTGGGATGATAAGTTATCTAGTGAAAATTGTTTTGAAAAATTAATACCTATATTTGTTTTTGAAGAATTAAAAGAAAAAGAATCAGAAAACAAAGAAAATAAGAAAGAAGAAAATAAAGAAGGTGCTAATGTAATTGGTTCAGGAGAAATTCAAGCAGGGCAAATACAAGGGCCAGTTGTGGAGAATAAAATTTAATGCAAAAAAATAGTCGCGCTTCAATTTTAATTTTTACATTATTAATTTTATCTGTAATTACTATTTTGACAGAACAATTAGTAAGAATAGTTCTTGTTAATTATAGTTTTACATCTGGTCAAATAAAAAAAGAACAAGCGAGAGCTCTTGCTCTGGGAGCTGTTAATTTAGCAATATCACAATTATTAGATCAAGAAATAATAGATAAAAAAGAAAATGAGAAAGATAAAAGCGAAGATAAAGAATTTAAGTTATATTTAAAACGTGTTTTTCCACATATTAATAAAATGCAAAAATTTAAATTAAATAATATTAAAGAAGGTTTAGATGGCGAAGTTGGCTTTTGTATTTCTTGTGAAAATGGAAAAATAAATATTAATAAAGTTTTTGATTTTGAAAAAAATGAATTTAAAGATGATTATAAAAAGTTATTGGTAGGTTTGGAAATAAAAGGTAAATTAAAACCGGGTGAAATTTTAAAAAAATTAACAGAATTTTTAAGAGAAAGAAAACGACCTTTAGATGATGTATCGCAATTAGTTGGTCTGTCTGATTTGAGTGCTGTAGATTTGTTTTATCTGCCTCCAGTAAAAGCAGAAAATAAAGAAAAGGCAAAGCCAAATACACAAATTTATTTACAAGATTTGTTTACTACATATACAGATAATGAAGGATTAGAATTTTTGTTTTTATCAAATTCATTGTTAAATATATTTGGATTAAGGCAGCCTTTATTTGATGATGCTATTACGTTAGATAAAAAATTTAATAAAATTATAAGTACAATAAAAAAAGATTATGTAACAAATTTAATACCAAGTTGGGAAATGTATTCACCAATTTTTGGTAAAAATAATAAAGTGTTAGACGCGTTTAAACAAATTTTATCTAAAGAATTTGGGCCTAAAGTTTTTTCTGTGTTATCTTATGGGAAAGTTGATAATATAGAAGAGCGGTTGGTTACTGTTATAAAAGAGACAGAAACAAAAAACGAAGAAAAAGAGACTGCTGGTAATTTAGTACAAAATCAAAATCTTGCTAAACCGCAAGAGCAGGAGAGTAACAAAGTTTTTAAAATTATTAGGATGTATTGGATTTAAGTTTTACTAAATAAAAGTGTAAGGTGTTTTTGTGAGAACAGAAACTAAAGTTGGCATATTTATAATAATTGCCATAGGAATTTTTATCTATTTAAGCGTTAACATTGGTGCTTTGCGTTTGGATACAGCGCAATATAATATATATAAAACATATTTTGATGATACTGGTGGGTTAGATGTAAAAGCTCCAATTAAAATAGCTGGTGTAGATGTTGGTTGGGTAGATTCTATTGAATTACTTTCTGACGGCAAAGCAGAAATTGTAATGCGAATAAATAAAAATATTCGATTAGCTAAAAATGCATATGCTGTTATTGGGCAAGAAGGTTTGATTGGAACAAAAACTTTAGAAATTGAACCCGGAGATCCTCAAACTGGAACTTTATTACCAGGCAGTGTGCTTTCGATTCCTGGCAGAGCTCCTGCAAGTGTTAGCGATTTGTTAGATCAATTTAGAGATATTGCATCATCTGTTCAAGATATTGCATATTCATTTAAAAATGTTTTTGGTACTCAAAAAGGTGAAGAAAATATGAAGCAGGCTTTAGATGGAATTACAAAAGCATCTAATAGAATTGCTGATTTTTCTGAAGTTTTAGAGCGTACTATGAAAAACAACGAAGATAATATTAATACATCGTTAACGAATATAAACAATGTTATGGGGCATGCAAATGAAAGAGCTCCTTCGATATTAAGACATTTAGATGAAACTATTCCATCTATAAAAGATACTTCAGATAGATTAAGAGTTGCCTTTGCAGATGATACATTGCCAAAAGTAAGTTCTGCATTTAAGAGTTTAGAAGCTACATCAGATCAAGCTAAAGATACATTTAAAGAAGCTGAAATGGTTGTAGAAAAAATTAATACAGGTAAAGGTCTTATTGGTAAACTTGTTAACGAAGACGAAACTTATGATGATATTAAAAAGACTGTAAGAGGCCTTAAGGATTATGTTTCAAAAACTCAGTCACTATTAGTTGATGTTGATATGCATTCAGAGTTAGGTGTAGATAGAGATTGGAACTCAAAAGGTTATTTTGATTTAAGAATAAGACCAACACAAGATTATTTTTATCAGATACAATTAATTTCAGATGAGCGTGGCATTGTCGTAGATCGAGACGAAGAGCATAGAAATTGGTTAGATAATAATTATAATGAAATTAATGTAAATGAACTTGATTATGGAAATACAGATTTTGGTAAAGCACAAAAAGCTCATGATTTACTAGAGTTTGCACCTATTAAAGACAAAGTAAAAAAGAAGAAAAATAATATTGCATTTGGTTTACAATTTGGTAAACGTTTTGATCGCTTAGCTTTACGTATTGGTATGTTTGAAAATTCGTTTGGTATGGCATGTGATTATTATTTGCCATTAAAAACAGATAAAATTCATTGGATAACTTCGTTAGAAGCATTTGATTTTAAAGGTCTAAATAGAATTGATGAAAATAGACCTCATATAAGATGGTTAAACAAAGTATTCTTTATGAAGAATTTATACACTGCATTCGGATTTGGAGATATGATAGGTAAACATACTTCTGAACCATTTGTTGGTGGTGGTATAAGATTTGGTGATGATGATCTTAAATATTTATTTTCAGCATTGCCGTTAGGTAAAGCAACAGCTAAGTAATAAAAAGAATATTAAATAAAAAAAAGTCCCGGTTTTTTATAGCCGGGATTTTTTTTATGCATCGTAAGAATCTAATTCTGTTTCTTCTTCTGATTCATCATTAAAAATAAAGCCTGTATCGTAAACAGTGTAATCGTAGGATGAATTATATTGTGAATCATAATTTATTGCATCGTAAGGCATGGCTTTTTCCTTGTTAAAATCGTTATTTTGTGCTATTTGTAAGTCCCCCGTAAATACAAAGATATATTACACCTGTTTTTGGCTTTGGCAATGCAAAAAGTCGATATTTGTTTAAAAATTCAGGAATATTTTTTTTTATATATAGGAAATGCTAAAAAATTACAAATATAAAATAAATTTGTAGCTTAATTATGTTGTTTTTGTTATATTTATATTAAATATATTGGGGATTTAGCAGTTTTTGCTATTAAATAGGGTTTTTATGTTTAAATGTTTAGAATTTAAAAAAAATATTAAATTTCTGTTAGCGATAGCTCTATTTGGGTTATTGATTCCATTTTACGTAAGTTCAATGGAAAGATTTAACCCAAGTTGCAAAAAAATATTAAAAAATGAAATTCCTAAAAATATATTTGAAGAAGATTTTGCTATTTATAATGGGATTCGATATCCAATAATTAGTTCTGGGACAGAAAAATTTGTATATGAATATGGTTCTGAATATGTTCTTATAAAATATAAAGAATTATATGATTCTAAAAATAAAATATATTTTAGCAATTTTAGTAAAGAGCTTTCGTGTTTAATAAATCTGGAACATGAAAATATAATAAAATTAATTGGTTGTAATGAACCTGATAAAATTTTAATAGAAGAGCGCGCTAGTTTTAATTTAAATTCTTTTTTATCTCAATCAAAATCAATTGGGCCAAAGACTAAAACAAAAATAGCAAAAGACATAGCAAGTGGACTTGCTTACATGCATGCAAATGATTTTGTTCATAGAGATTTAAAGCTAGAAAATATTGTAATATTTGAACAATCTAAAAATGGTAAAAAATATGTAACGGCAAAAATTATAGATTTTGGTTATTCAAATAATTGTTTTAAAGATAGTGATTATTCAAAAAATAATTACGCAATAGGCACTATTTTTTATGTAGATCCTAGATATTGGGAATTATATAGAGTTACGAGCAGTACAGAAAGCCAAAATATAGAATATCATAAATATAGTGATATTTTTGCATTTGGAATTCTTATGTATGAAATTTTTTATCAACTGTCTGTATGCGAATATTATAATTCAAATGTATTTAGTTTTAATAAAAAGATTAGAAATATGTATTCAATTAAAAGTTTTGATTTTAGAAAGCAGGTATATGTTGCCAATGCCTATGTTGATGAGAATTGGCGTCCACCTTTGGATGATGAAAAAGTTGATCCTAAAATAAATGATTTAATTAAAAGATGTTGGGATAATGATCCAGAAAAAAGGCCAACAGCAGAACAAATTGTAATAGAGTTACAAGATTATTTTAATGAGTTAAATAATAATTAAAATAGGGGATGGGTTTATGATAAAAAATATATTAAATATAAAAAGAATAATTTTTAAATTATTAATTATATTATTTTTTGCTCAGCCATTACTTGGTATGGAAGAACAAAAAACTGAAAAAAAATCACGTAAACATCATAAACATGTATCCCGTGAAGAGCGAGAAACAAGAAAACAACTAGAAAAAATGGGTTATACTAAAGAGCAAGTAGAGTTGTTTTTTAGTGAAAAAACTGTTGAACTAGAAATTAAAGAAATTAAAGAAATAATTTGGGATAATCCTGATAATAAAATTTTAGAATTTAATGTTTTTGAAAAGTTTGAAAATTTATCAAAGCTTTATCAATTAACTGAATATTTAAAAATTGTTTCTTCTGGTGGTGAAAAGAATATTTATGCTGGGTTGTTTAATGGCCAAGAATGTGTTTATTTAATTTATAAACAAGACAAACAATTAAAAGATACTTTAGAATCTAGATTTAATAGTGAAGTTAATATGTTAACTGAGCTACAAGGTTGTGAAAATATAATAAAATTACTTGGCTATGATCAAAAAAATAAAATAATAGTTTTAGAAAAGTGTAAATATAATTTAAAAGATTATATTTATAAAAATATGTCTACTATTACAGTAGAACAGCAACAATCTTTAATTAAAAATATGTTAAATGGTATAAAAGAGATGCATGATAGAAATATTATTCATAATGATATTAAGCCAGATAATATGGTTTTAAATGACGATTTAAAAATTAAATTTATAGACTTTGGTTTTGCTTGTAAGTTAGATGAAAATAAAGATTTTTGTAATTTAACTAAACCTGTAGGTAGCCATTTTTATCTTGCTCCAGAATATTATAGTTATGTTGGTTTTACAGAATCTAAAAATGATTTTGATGATGGATATAAATATTATAAATCTGGCGATATTTATTCTTTGGGTTGGGTTATATATTTTGTAATTTCAGGAAAATCTGTTACAGATTTGTTCAAAAATTCTTTTCCAGAGATGGCTAGAGTTTTTAACGAAGGATATGAATTTGTTGATGAACTCGAAAAAATAGATAATGAGTTTGGCAATAATATTTTAGAACAAATAGTTAAACCTTGTTTGAATTTAAATTCTGAAGATAGACCTACAATATATAAAATTATAGAAATATTTAAAGATATTAACTCAAGCGAAGATTAATAATTAAAATTAATATCTTTAAATAATTTTTTTAAAATATTTTGTTCAAGTTTATGCATAACTTTATAATCTTGATCAGTAATATGGTCGTAGCCAAGTAAGTGAACTAGGCCATGTGTAATAATTCGAATTAAATATATCTTAAAGTCGAGATTAAGTTTTTTACTGTCTTTTAGACAATATTCTAGAGAAATTATTATATCGCCCAAATTTTGGTCTTCCGGAGTTTGGGCCTTAATTTTTTCTCCCTGTTTTAAATTTGGGTAAAAAGGGAAAGAAAGTATATCTGTTGGTTTGTTTTTACCCCTAAATTTTTTATTAAAATTTTTTATGGTTATATTTGTTGTAAACCAAATATTTACATCAAAATTTGGATAATTTAATAATTCAAGTATTTTTTGTACTTGTTTTTTTACGTATTTTGGGTCAATTTTTATCTTTTTTTGCGTATTTTTTAATAAAATCATATTATTTTCCTCTTTTACTTATAATAAACACCGTTGTTTATATTTTCAAATACATGTAAAATATAAGATATTTTTTAAAATTTATTAGTTTTTAGAAAGGTTTAATGTGTCTCATCAAAGATTAAATGTTGTTTTTGAACAAACAGAATTTTTATTATCTAAACAAAAAGAATTAGTTAATTTTGTAGAAAAAATTTATACAAATTTATTAGGTCTTTTAGAATCAGAAATAAACAAAAATACAAAAGATTTAGAAGATTTAAAAGCTATTCATGCAAATATTTCTAATCATTATAATAGTTTGTCTGCAGATATAAAAGAAGATATATCTTTTATAGAAGAACAATTAAATGCTATTGCTCAAGTAAAAAATGTTCAAGATAGTGCAAAAGCTGAAGAATTGTTAAATATGATTGTAGATAAAGATGATACTCTTGTAGAAACTCAAGAGTTTAAAAAACAAGTAGAACAGGATTTGGGAAATTCTTTTAAAGAATTAGAATATATGAGCCAAGATCTTACAAATGCTATTAAAGAAGGTAAGGCAAAAGAAGTACGTTTAATGTTAGAAGCTGTAGAATCTCATGAACATGATTTAAATTGTGGTTGTTGTGATGATGAATCTTGCGATGAGTCTTGCAATGAGAGCGCATGTTCATCTTGTTCAGGTTGTTCTGGAAAAGATGCTGGGGATGATGCAGAAAAAGATACAGATATATTTGAATTTTTTAAAGAAAAAGATAATAAATAAAAATAAATATAAAAATTAAATATGAGAACTTTTTGTAGCAAATTAAAAAATAAATTTTATAAGAGCGAAGAACAAGCTTTTTTTAAAATTAAAAAAGAATTTGAACATAACGGGGATCTTATTCATGTAAGCCAACTTTTGATGTTTGCGCATCAAAGATTCCCTAATAAAATAGCTCTTGTTTGTGATAATAGAGAAATAACATATAAAGAATTTTATTATAGGTCTTTATTGTTTAGTAATAAACTAAAAAGCCTAGGTGTTAAACCAAGAGACAAAGTTATTTTGTATTCAGGTAATAGCATAGATTTTTATGTTGCTTATTTTGCTATATGGCAAATAGGAGCAATAATAGTTCCTATAAATATTTTTTTACATCAAAAAGAATTTATTTATGTTGCCAATAATTCTGATGCCGAAGTAATTTTTGTTGATCAGGAATTAAAACAAAATTTTGATAAAATATCTTTAAATGAATTACCCAATATAAAAATTGTTTTAAATAATAATGATCTGGATTGGGAATCTAGTTTAGATAATTTAGACAAAATAGATTTTGAGCCAATTATTAATAATATAGAAGAGTTAGCGTTAATATTATATACATCTGGAACAACAGGAAAACCTAAAGGTGTAATGCTTTCTTCTAAAAATATAATAGTAAATGCATTGCAGGATTATGTTCGTTTATTAGGTACAAATAAAAGTGAAAATGAAAGATTTTTTTCTGTATTACCATTATTTCATGTATTTGCTCAAAATACATGTATGTGGTTACCTGTGATGACAGGATCTGCTGCTATTATTGTAAAAAAGATAGATAGAAAATTAATATTGCAAGGTTTACAAAAAAAACCAACGGTATTTTTTGGATTCCCTGCTTTATTTGGTTTGCTATGTTTGTTAAAAACTGCACCTTTAGATTCTATTCGATTATTTATTTCTGGTGCAGATGCTATGACCGATAAAATTCGTATGGGGTTTGCATTAATATATGGACGTAAAATTTGTGCAGGATATGGGCTTACAGAAGCCGCACCGGTTATTGCTGTTAATCATGAAAATGAAGTTCTAGCAACGCATTATGTTGGTTATCCATTGTTTGGCATAAAATGTGATATTCGAGATGATAATGGAAATAGTTTACCAGCAAATAGTATAGGCACTCTTTGGGTTAAAGGTGATAATGTTATGATGGGTTATTATAAATCACCAGAAGAGACTTCAAAAATACTTATTGATGGCTGGCTTAATACTGGAGATCTTGGTTCTATAAATAATGCTGGTTATTTATCTATAAGTGGTAGAAACAAAGATTTAATAATTCATAAGGGATTTAATATTTATCCTCAAGAAATAGAAAATGTTTTACTTTCTCACCCAAAAGTTATGCAAGCTGCAGTTATTGGATTGAATGATGATGTTGCAGGGCAAATTCCTGTAGCTTTTATTGCGTCAAAAGAAAAAGATGAAAATTTAGAGAGTATGTTAAGAGAATTATGTGCTGCTAACTTGGCAAGTTATAAAATACCCAAAAAATTTATTTACTTGGAAAATTTGCCAATGAATGCTACAGGTAAGATAGACAAAAAAAGTTTACAGCAAAATTAAAATTAGGGGAATTTTTTTATGGGTATGGTTTATATAGAAATAATATTTTTTTTAATATCGTTAACATTTGCGGCTATATTTGCCTTTTTAGAGACAGCGTTTACAGGATTAAGATTATTTAAAATAAAAGAATTGAGTTCTAAAAAGAGTAAATATTCTAGTTTATTTGATACATGGGAAGAAAATCCCCAAAGAATTTTAATAACTATATTAATAGCCAATAATTTTGCGCATGTATTATCTTCTGTATTAATTGCCGAAATTATGGAACGTATATTTGGCGGTATAGGTTTAATGGTCGGTGTCTTTTTGGCAACGGTAACAATATTAGTTTTTGGAGAAATTATTCCAAAGGCTGTTGCCAAGTCTCATAGCGAAAAGTTATTTCAGTCATCTTTATGGGTAATTTATTATTTATATAAATTTTTATATCCTATAGGTTCTTTTTTGATGGGAATTGCAAATTATATTTTCAAAAAATTTGGTAAAGAACATGTTTTTGAAAAAAAATTAGATGTAGTTTCTGAAAAAGAATTGCAATTTTTGATAGATTATAGTGACGAAAAAGGTTTAATAGAAGCAGAAAAAAGTGAAATGCTTCAAAATATATTTGGGTTAGGTCAAACTTTAGTAGATGAAATTATGGTTCCTAAAGTTGATATGCTTTTAATAGATGCTAAAACCAGTGTACAAAAAGCTGCCGATATATTTTCTAAGTCAAGATTTTCTAGAATCCCTGTTTACGAAGATAATGAAGATAATGTAATTGGTATAATTCATCAAAAAGATATTTTTGAAATTGTTTCTAGAAATAAAGATATACAACAAATTGTAAAAGATTTAATAAGACCAGTTTTGTTTGTTCCAGAAACTAAAAAAACAAATCAATTATTAAGTGAATTTTTACACAAACGCATGCATATGGCAATGATAATAGATGAGTATGGTGTAATTTCTGGTTTAGTAACACTTGAAGATGTTCTTGAAGAAATTGTGGGCGAAATTAGAGATGAACACGAAAGTATTAGGACAGATTATATACCGGTTGAAAATGGTGGATGGGTTGTTGATGCAAAAATGAGTTTGGAAAAATTAAGTGAACTTTTAGATATAGATTTTGATACACAAGAATCGAATACTCTTGCAGGATTTTTATCAGAAAAATTGCAGCACTTACCTAAAAAAGGTGAGCGATTTGTTTATAAAAATTATTGTTTTCAGATTCAGCAAGCAACACAAAGAAAAGTTATACAAGTATTAATTTTTAATGAAAAAAAAGATGCTTAATAAAAAAGGCCCCGTAAAAAACGGGGCCTTTTTTATTAATTGTTATTAATTAATTTTATATTTCTCGTTAATTTTAAATAATGCAAATCCAATTAATGCTAATACTATAAATGGTAAAGCATTTGCTAATCTTTCTGTACTATTTTGTCCAATTGCAAACCAGCTATAAGTTATAATTATGCATGAGGATATAAGAGCTAAAATTGTAATAAAAACACCTAGTTTTAAACTTTTTTTAACTTGTATAGATAATAGAGATAAAAGTGTAATTATGTAAGTAGTTACTATTCCAAAATTACATAATGCACTTAATAATGTTAAATTGTTTGCAAAACTTATTAATATAAAAATTACTAAACCTGTTAGAAAAATTGCATGTTTAGGTCTGTTTTCTCGATTAACTTTTTTGAGAATGTTTGATTTAGGTAATAAATTGTTTTCTAATATAGAATGTAAATTTGAAGAATCTGCTAAGATACATCCAAATAATGAACTAATATAGGTTATAAAAATAGCAGCAGAAAAAAAGCTAGATAATAATTTTAAAAATATAGGATTATTAATTCCTAAAAAATTAATAAAACTTAAAGAATCATATTTTACTAAACTTTCTGCACCCATAATATTTAATAAACTGAAATGAAATATTGTATAAATTACGGCAGTACCTATAAAACTCATTAATATAACTTTGGATGGTGTATTTTTATCACCTTCTATCAGGTGGCTTATGCTACAGGCAGCTTCAAAACCAAGAAAGCCAAATATTGCCAATGGTATTGTAAATTGTAATGTGCTTAAATTTTGCATATTAAAATTTAAACCAGGATTAAAATAAAAAAATAGAAGTAAAATAACAAAAAATAGAGGCAATAATTTTATTATTGTTGTTATGTTTTGTATTTTACTTACATACTTGAGACTTAAAAGATTTAAAAATAAAAATATTGAAATTAATACAATATTAAAAACTAAGTCTTGAGATCTTGCTAAATTGAGATTTAACTTGAACAATATTAATTCTTTTAGTTTTAAAAACAAAAGAGAAGATATGGCGGCAAAACCTAAAAAATAAGCCCAGCCACTTATAAATCCATAACCTTTACCCAATTCTTGTTTTGCGTAATTGTAAAAATTACCTTGTTCTGTAAAAAATTTTGTTATTTGCGCAATACTATATACTACAGGTAAAAATATTGTTGCAATTAATGGCCAACATAAAAAACTTAAATTGCCACTTAGTTTAGATGTCGAAACAGGAACCATGTAAATTCCAACACCAATCATGATATTCATGGTAACTAAAATTGCTGTCAGCTTAGACATTTTATGCACTGTGCTCATAAAAACCTTTCGTTATATATCGTTATATTCTTATATTGTGCAGCTTAATAAACTATCAATTTATATCAAAAATGTATACTGGGTAGCAAGCCAGGTGTTTATTACTAAGATTATGATAAATAATATATATTTTGTGGTTTTAAGTTTGCTTGAAAATTTAGTTTACTGTGGTACCATTAAACTTATTGTTGAAATTAGTTTGTTATTAAAAATTTTTATTAAAGAAAGGGTACGTGTTTATGAATAATTCAAGAATATTATCAAAATTATCTGTAGCTGTGTTAGCTGTAGTTTTTTTATCTGGATGTAGTTCTATCAAAAACTTATTTCAAAAAAAAGATGTTGAAAAAGAATTGGCTGCTGATATAAAAGTTGGAGCAGCTCTTTTAAATATTGATGGTAAGATTGTTGTTTCAGAAGGTGATTTTGACAAGTATTTAACTCAAATGTTACAAGCAAATCCTTATTTTAGAGGTGCTACAGCAGAAAGTTTACCTAAACAGTTAAAGCGTAAATTTTTTGATGAACTTATTAAACAAGAATTAATTATTGCTTGGGCGAATAAAAATAATGTAGCAGCAGAAGAAGAATTCAAGAAAAATTACGAAGAGCTTAAAAAATTAGTTAGACGTTCTTTATTAGTACAGTCTTATGAAAAGAAATTGTTTGACGAAATAGCCATTTCTGATGCAGATGTTAAAGATCATTTTAACAAAAATAAAGATAAATTTGTAAAAGAAAAAGGTGATGTACAAGTTGATGGTGTAGAATTTGCAGATGATATACAAGCTTCAGCTTTTGTAACTAAAGTTACAGGTAAAGAAGCTGACTTTAAAAAATTAGCAAAAGAAACAAGCGAAAAAACATTTAAATCTTTTGGTCGTGTAGATATAAAAGATTATAATTCAACTTTGCCAAAAGAAATTAAAGATAAATTAACAACAGTTGCAAAATTCCCATCTGTAGTAAAAGTTGCTATAAAAAATAAAGTTTGGGTTGTTTGTGTTTCAGATAAAAAAGACGCTTCTTATTTTAGTTTAGACGAAGTTAAAGATCAACTTAAAGAAATGTTAAAGATTAATAAATTTAAAGAAATTTTAAATGAAAAAATAGATAAATTAAAAAATGAATTTACATTAAATATTAATGAAGATTTCTTTAAGGATGTTGTTGAATCTGCTCCAGCTCAAGCAGAGCCAGAAATTCAAGAAACAACACCAGTAAAAGAAGATGCTCTTGCAACTCCAAAAGGCGCAGCAGCTATTTAAACAGAAATAAATTTTACAATTAATTTAGAGAGGAGACTTAATAGGTCTCCTCTTTTTATTTTAAATACAGGATTTTTATATGCATGCTAAAGTATTTTCGGCAACAACATTGGGAATAGATTCACATTTGGTGGAAGTAGAAGCGGATTTATCTATGGGGCTAATTAAATTTGATATAGTAGGCCTCCCAGATAAAGCAATTACAGAAAGTTCAAAAAGAATTATGGCTGCATTAAAAAATTCTGGTTTAAGTTTGCCCGAAAGATCTATTACAATAAATTTGGCTCCTGCAAATTTAAAAAAACAAAATGTATTATTTGATGTGCCTATAGCTATAGCTGTTTTGCAATCTGCAAAGATGCTAAATATTTCTCAAGAATTTATTAATGAAACTATTTTTTTGGGAGAGCTTGCACTTGATGGTCAAATAAGACCAGTTAGAGGTGTACTTTCGGTTGCACATGGCATGCTTAAAACTAATAAAAAAAGACTTGTTATTCCTACGCAAAATTGTCAAGAAGCAAGTCTTATAAAGGATATAGAAATTATTGGTGTAAATAATATTATAGAGCTTGTTGAATATTTGCGTGGTTATAAAACTATTACACCTACTAAATCTACTTTTGATACTTTTTCTACAAAAATTAAAAATCACCCGTTAGACTTTAATCAAGTTAAAGGTCAGTTTATGGCAAAGCGTGCTTTACAAATTGCAGCAGCGGGTATGCATAATATTATTTTTATTGGGCCTCCTGGAGCCGGTAAAACCATGCTTGCTAAAAGATTTGCCACAATATTGCCAGAAATGTCTTTTGATGAAATTATAGAAACTACAAAAATTTATTCTATTGCTGGCATGCTTGATAGTAAATCTTTGATTATACATAGACCATTTAGAGCTCCACATCATACAATATCTCAAGCGGGTCTTGTTGGTGGTGGTTCTGCACCTAAACCAGGAGAAATTAGTCTTGCGAATAAAGGCGTTTTATTTTTAGATGAATTAGCAGAATTTAAAAGAGCCACTTTGGAAGTTTTGCGTCAACCATTAGAAAGCAAAAAAGTTTTAATTTCAAGAGCGAATTCTGCGCTTGAATATCCTGCAGAATTTTTGCTTGTAGCAGCGCTTAACCCATGCCCATGTGGATATTATGGAGATAAAAGTAATAAGTGTACTTGTACAAAAAAACAAATTACAAATTATTTTTCAAAACTTTCTGGACCATTGTTAGATAGAGTAGATATCCATGTTAATGTTTCTTCTGTTGATTATGATGATATTAATAATAAAAATTTAATTGGCAAAAGTTCAGCTCAATTAAAAATAGAAGTAGATAAAGCTGTAGCAATACAAAAAAATAGAAATTTGGTTAATGCGTTTATGCAAGCTCAAGATGTAGAAAAATATTGTGTATTAAATTCTGATGCACAAGATACTTTAAAATTGGCTTTTGAAAAATTGCATTTAAGCATGCGGGGATATCATAAAATATTAAAAATAGCGCGAACTATTGCAGATTTGGATAATTGCGATATCATAGGCAAGGCGCATATTAGAGAAGCTATAATGTATAGAACTTTAGATAGAAGTGAAAAGATTAATTAATTTTTTATTAAAGGGAGTATTTATGAAATTTAGATATTTATTTTTGTTAATAAGTTTTTGTGTTTTTAATGTAAATGCTGGACTTAGAAATTATAGGCCAAAATTAATTTTTAATTCTAAATTCCCTATAGAGTTTTTAGCAAAGATATCAACAGAAGCTAAAGGGCTTGTTATAGAATTAGGCCAATTATTACAAGAGAATGATAATTCTATAAATAAAAATATGTGCATTATAATGATAAACGAATTATTAGGTTTAAATGACGAAGATTTAGAAGTTGTTTCTCAAAATCTTGTTAATTCAGAAGTTAATTATAGAGTAGACAAACAGAATTTTGATGAATCAGGTCTATTTATTGTTACAAAAGATAATATATTACATGTAGTGGCTCAAATTAAAAATGCATTAGATAGAGAACAAAAAAAAATATCTATAGATCCATTAAGATGGTATGATCCGTTGGGTAAAATTTAAGATAGAAAATGATATTAGGCATTGGTACAGATATAGTAAAAATTTCACGTTTTAATTCTTGGCTTAATTTTTCGCAAGAAAATTTATTACATGTTTTTACAGAGCAAGAAATTCAAGATTTTTCGCAAAAAAGTAAATTAAATAATAATTTTAATTTACAAATTTTAGCTTCGCGATTTGCAGCAAAAGAGGCTTGTTATAAAGCATTAAGTGCAGCTTTAGTTAAATTAAATTTAAATACAAAAGATTTTTATCTTTTGTTTGCATGTAAAAATATAGAAGTTATAAAAGGCGAATGGGGTGTACCAATGCTTAATATTAATTATAAAGCTTTTGAAGATAAATTGGGCATTAAATTGCCAAATTTAAATATAGATCTTTCTATATCACACGAAAAAGATTTTGCGCAAGCATTTGTTATTATTTCTAAATAAAATTAAAAAATTTATTTTATGGCAAACAAAAAACTTGGAAATATAATCTCTGGTTCGCTAAGCGAAGGTTTTGTAATGCGCTTAGATCCAGATTCTAATCTTGAAGATGTAAAAACTGGAAAATTTGTTTCTATAAAGGGTAAAAGTTATACATTTTTTTCTTTAATTACAGACCTTGAATTACAAGTTACAAATCAAGAAATACTACTTTTCCCACCGGGTGACAATGAAGATCTTTTGTTAGATGTTTTAAGACAACATGATATTTATACAAAAGTTTCTTTACGCCCCATGTTAATGCTTGATAAAGAAAATAATAGAATGCCTGTAAAAACAATTCCGGCACATTTTTCTAATGTCTTTGATGCAAGTGCTAAAGACGTAGCATTAATTTTTGGCGAAGAAAAAGAAGACAAAAAATATTTTAATATAGGTTCTCCATTAGATATGGAAACGCCTGTATGTATTAATTTAGATCTTTTTACAGAACGCAGTAATGGCATATTTGGTAAAACAGGCACAGGTAAAACTTTTATTACACGTTTAATTTTGGCAGGTTTAGTAAAATCTGAACGCGCTGTGAATTTAATTTTTGATATGCATTCAGAATATGGTTTTCAGGCGCGTAAAGAAGGGGCTAATTTTTCGTTTGTTAAGGGGCTTAAAACTTTATTTCCCGATAAAGTTTCTATATTTTCGTTAGATCCAGAATCTACTCGTAAGCGTGGTTGCGCTGCAGATGTCGAAGTTATTTTAAGTTATCAAGATATAAGTGTAGAAGATATTGCAAGTTTACAGTTTGAGTTGAATTTGCATCCAACAGCAGTAGAAGCAGCTTATTTGGTTTATGGTAAATATAAAAAAGATTGGTTATTAGTTTTATTAGAACAAGGTGAAACTTTAAAAGAATTTGCAACTCTTGTTGGAGCACATGCAGAATCTATAGCAGCTCTTTATAGAAAACTTAAAAGATTAGAAAGATTTTCTTTTTTAAAAAAGATAAAATTACAGGAATCTGTAATAGAAAAATTAGTTTTATTTTTAGATAAAAATATTAACGTTGTTTTAGAATTTGGAAATAATAATTCTTTATTATGTTATTTACTTGTTTCTAATATTATTACACGAAAGATTCACGAAATTTATATAGATAAAACAGAAAAGTTTTTGGCATCTCAAAAAAAAGAAGATGAACCCAAAAGGCTTATGATAACAATAGAAGAAGCCCATAAATTTTTAAACCCAATTGCAGCTAAGCAAACTATTTTTGGTAATATCGCGCGGGAAATGCGTAAATATTATGTTTCTTTATTAGTTGTAGATCAACGTCCATCAGGAATTGATGATGAAGTTTTATCACAAATTGGTACAAAAATAGTTGCTCTTTTAAATGATGAAAAAGATATTCAAGCAGTGCTTACTGGAGTTTCTAATTCATCTGGGCTACGTTCTGTACTTGCAACGCTTGATACAAAAAAACAAGCGCTTGTTATGGGGCACGCTGTTCCCATGCCGGTGGTAATTCGAACTAGAGAATATGATAATAATTTTTATGCAGCTATTGGTGCTTTTATTTCTGTTCAGGATATTAAAAAAACTATAGATCAAATTTTTTAATTATTATTTTATTGTAGAAAATATTAAAAGATCTAAACTCTTTTTGATTAATAATTTTTATGAAAGGGTTTAGTGTGAAAAAATTTTTATTTATCTTGTTATTTATTTCTCAGTCATTATATTCGTTTAATTTTTCTTTATTAAAAAATAATCAACCAAATTATTTAAAAATGTCGCAAGAAGAAATATTTAATTATATTTTATCTCAGACTTATGTAGATAATGATAATGCTATTCTTTGGATAGAAAAACTTTATGATTTTGCAAAAAAAACAAATAATGAATGTATTAAAGAGGTTATACGTGAAATTTTACCCTATGATATTAGGTTATCCAAAGAAGAGATTATTAAAAAAATTAAAAAAGACTTAATTGATTTGAGTATAAAGTCTTTTGCAATTTTAAACCAAAAATATAATCGTTTTGATGAAAATGATAAAGATGAAGAAAATGATGAGGAAGAGTTTTTAGCAGATTTTAGTATATATGCCAAAGATTCGTTAGAAAAATTAAATCCTATATTTTATTCAATTTTTATTGATAATGAAAAATTAACAAAATATTTTTTAGATCATTCAAATGATTTTACTAAACTTTTTTCAAATGAAAAGCACACAAGTTTTTTTGGATCATTTGTTTATTGTATGTTGTTAGGTATAGGGCATAAAACCCTAAAATTAGTTTTGGATTTTTATCCCGATATTGATATGAATTATATAGAATATAATGATAATGAAGATGACGACAATGAAGATTATGATGATGATGATTGTAGGCTAATTGATTATGCTATTATGTGTAATTATAAGGATTTAGTTGAGCTTTTATTTACGAGATTTAAATCAGAATCTTATCATATAGATAAAAATGAACTTTTTGATCAACCAATAGTAAAAGCTGTTGAACTCGGTTTATTAGATTATGTAAAATTTTTTGTAGAAAACGGAGTTCTTCCTAATTGTTATAGTTTAGAAAATGAAATGGATCTAGTTCATTTAGCTTTAGAAAATAATTTTATAGATATTGCTAGATATCTTATTGATAATGGTGCATATATTGAAGATGATTTATTATTTTTTAAAGGTGATTTGGATTTTTCTAAATATTTAGAAAAAATGTTTTTATTAAGAAACATTTCTAGCCCATTACATATTGCTTGTTTAAATGGAGATATTTGTTTAGTTGAAGAGTTATTAAAAAAAGGGATTTCTCCTGATATAATGGATAGTAGAGGTAGAACCCCAATGCTTTTTATTATGGATAATTTATTTTATAACAATAAGGAGCCCTTTTTTATGCAAAGCTTATGGCATCAAATAGAGAACCGAAAATATTTTAGTAACGTAGATTTTGATGTTTATGAACAAATATTAGATTTATTATTGAAATATGGTGCTGATGTTGATGCTAGAAATAACAATGCTGATTCTGCATTAATTATATGTTCTAGAGACTGTAAAGATAATAAATTTATAAGTTATTTAATAAGGAATGGCGCAAATACCAAATTTTTAAACAATCAAAGAGTATCATTTATATCTAATTGTATTAAAAATAATTTTTTTATTAAAAATGAAAATGTGAACGTGTTAGAGCTGGAAGATCTTTTAGGTAGAGATGCTTTAATTTGTTTGTCAATTTTCTATAAATTTGAAGATAATGAGGAAAAAATAAATTTTTTATTAAGTGGATTTGATTTAAATAAAAAATATTATTTAGAAAAGTCTTCAGTTTTACATATTGCTGCAGCTAATAATAACAGATTTATGGTAAGATATTTTGTAGAAAAAGGTATAGACGTAAATATCAAAAATGATTATGGATATACGCCATTATTTTATGCTGTTTATTATGGAGTTGAAGATATCGTTAAATTATTATTAGAACTCGGCGCAGATACTAGCATAAAGTATATTGATGGTAGTTTAACCGTAAAAGATTTGGCATTTGCTAGGGGGCATAAAGAGATTTGTGAATTACTTTCTAACTATAAATAACATGTTTTGTTATTGACGATTTTATATAAAAGCGCTAAGTTTTGTACTTGTAGTAAGTCATTTTTTAAGTATGTTAAGGGAGTTTTTATTATGAAAAAAATATTAAATTTAAGTTTAGTTTTTAGCTTATTAGCATCAGGTCTTTTTGCTGCAGATACAGCAAATAAAGAAACATTAGTTTCTGTAGATAGTTTAAGAATTTTACAAGAATCAAAAGAAGGTAAAGTACTTTCAGCAAAGTTACAAAAAGACATAGAAGGCTTTCAGACAGAAGTTAAAAACGCTCAAACAAAAGTTGTAGATTTGCAAGCTGATATTCAAAAACAATCTAAAGTATTAAGCAAAGACGCTTTAATGGAAAAAGGCGAAGAACTTAATAAACTTAAAAAAAGAGCAGAAAGAGATTTGGCAGATAAAGAAGAAGCTTTAAAGATAAAAGTACAAAGAGAACAAATGACTTTACGCGAAAAACAACTTAGAGTTACTAAACAAGTTTTTGATTCAAAAGACTGGGGCATGATGATAGATGTAAATACACCTGGTGTTATTTGTTCAAATAAAGCAATAGACAAAACAAGCGAAATTTTAAAAGCAGTTGATCTTGCATACGAAAAAGATACAACAAATAAGACAAAGACAATAAAGGCAGCTTAATGCAAATTAATCTGGATTTAAACCAAATTAAAAAGATCATCGGAGTAGAAAACTCCGATGATTCTTTTTTAGTAAATAATATAATGTCTCTAGAAAATGCAACCGAAAATGATGCAGCTATTATTTTAGATAGAGGTTCAGAATCTGTTTTTTCTAGTATAGAAATAGAAAAAGTTAAAAACAGCAAAGCTGGAGTAATTATAGCTGCTAAAGAAGTTGTTCCAGGTAAAAGATATTTAATAGTAAATGATAGTTTAAATGCTTTTACTAAAATAATAGATTTTGTTACTAAAAATAATAAAAAAGAAAAAGCACTTGTGCATGAAAGTGTTACTGTTGGCGCACATACTGTAATTAATGATAATACCCAAATAGACCAAGATACAGTTATAGATTCTAATGTATTTATTGGGTCTGGTGTTGCTATTGGTAAAAATGTAAAAATATATTCTGGCGCTAGAATTTTAGATGGAACTATTATTGGTAATAATTGTATAATTCATGCAAATGCTGTTATTGGCTCAGATGGTTTTAGTTATGCTGTTACAAAAACTGGAGCAAAAAAAATTCCACAAATAGGTATAGTTCAAATTGGTAATGATGTCGAAATTGGAGCATGTACAACAATAGATAGAGCTGCTTTTGATAAAACTGTTATTGGTGATGGTTGTAAATTAGATAATATGGTTCATATTGCACATAATGTAATTGTTGGTCCTCATACAATAATTTTGGCACAAACTGGAATAGCTGGTAGCGTTAAAATAGGCTTTGGCTGTCAAATTGGTGGCCAGGTTGCAATAAAAGATCACTTAACTATTGGCAATGGAGCTAAAATTGTTTCAAAGTCTGGTGTGCTTAAAGATGTTGCTCCTCACGAAACTGTTGCAGGTATTCCTGCATTACCATTTAATAAGTGGAAAAAATCTAGCGTTATATTTGCGTTATTGCCCGAATATTTAAAAAAGTTTGAATCTAATTCAAAAAAAGTTAGTTTATTAAAAAATTTATTTAATAAATTCTTTAATAAAAATTAGGTTATTATGTCAAATTTTGAATTTATATCTTTGCATGCGTCTAGTCTTATTAATTCTATAGAAAAAGAACTAAATAAAAAATTTACAATATTTAAACCATCAAGTTTTGCAGATTCTGAAATTTTTATAAAATATTTTGATATTAATTTTTTAAATAATAAACATGTAATAGTTCTGCATCAATTTTCTTTTGAACAAAAAAGCATTAGTGAACAAATTATAGAACTTTTATTTTTAGTAGATTTGGTTAAAAAGGCTGGTGCAATAAAAGTAGATGTAGTTTTGCCATATTATCCATACTCTAGGCAAGAAGAATTATTTGGTGGCAAAGCAAAGGGTTTTGTTTTTTTGATAGATAAATTATTTAAAGCTAGTTTAATAGATGAAATATTTTGTTTTGAATTACACAATTCTCAGGTTGTTAAAGAGTTTATAACAAAAACAAATGAAATTTCTTTAATAGATTTTGGTGTAGAATTTTTTGGTAAAAACAAAGATATTTTATTTGAAGCAAAAGATGCCTGTTTTTTATCTCCAGATGAAGGTAGGGCTGAATCTATTAAAATAATAGCCCAAAATGCTGGTGTTCCATTTGCTCATGTAGAAAAAGAAAGAATAGCTAAAGATTTGGCAGTTTCTAAAAAATTAATAGGCGATGTAAAAGATAAAAATGTAATTATTATTGATGATATAATAGATACAGCCAATACTGCTATTGGAGCTTGTGACATTGCTTTAAAAAATGGGGCTAAAAAGGTTATTGGTTTTTTTGGGCATGCTGTTTTATCTAAAGATGCTGTAGAAAAAATAGAAAAAAGCAAATTTGAACATGTCTTTGTTACAGATACTGTTATGGTTGGAAATAAACTTGTTAATTCAAAAAAAATAACACAAACGTCTCTTGCGCATATTTTGATTAAATTTTTGAGAGATTATTATGGATTTTAATATCAAAAATATAAAAGCAATTATTGGCCTTGGTAACCCTGGTTTAAAATATTATAAAAATAGACATAATATTGGATTTAGAATTCTAGATAAAATTGCTCAAGATTATGGTGTAAATTGGAATGTTGCGGATATTCAGGAAGATGCAAAAATTACAGTATCTATTAATCAAGAAAATTTTAATATTATACTTATAAAGCCACAAACATTTATGAACGATTCTGGTAAAGTTTTATCTGGCTTACAAAAAAAAGGTATAAAGCCAGAAAATATTTTAGTGGTCCATGATGAACTTGAAAAGCCATTTGGTAATATTAGTTTTAAATATGATGGTAGTGCAAGAGGGCATAACGGTCTAAGGTCAATAATTAGCTTTGTTGGAGCTGGATTTTGGCGGTTAAGATTTGGTATAAGCCGTCCAGAAGATGCAGATGTTGCAAATTATGTTCTTGCAAATTTTTCTCAAGAAGAAGAATCTAAAATTAACTTATTTATAGAACAAGCAGTAATAAAAATTTTTCAGGCATAAAATAATATCTCTTTTTATTTTATTTATACTTTATATTTATAAAAATAAAATCTTTTCTTATATAAAATATCTTTTATTCAATTATACTTTTTTTAAAATTTTATATTTTTAAATGCAAAATAAAAAGTTTATTTTGTAATTTTTGTTGTTATTAAAAGATATTTAAATTTTTAAAAAAATTTCCATAAGAATAAATTTTTTTTTAGTTTTATTAAATTTATTTTTTTATTTAGAATGACATTCACATAAGTTGTGGGTTTATTCTTTTAAATTTTTTAAAGATAATTGTTTGAACAAGGGGGAAATATGTATGGGTATATTGTATCTACAATTACATCATTTATAGATGTGCCCGGGAAGATATCTATGTCGATATTTTTTTCTGGATGTAGCATTAGATGCAAAGATTGCCACAATAAAAAATTGTGGGATATAAAAAGTGGACAACTTACAAGCTCGGATGAGATAATTGAAAAAATAAAATTAAACCCTTTGGTTGATTATGTTGCTTTTATGGGCGGAGAGCCTACAGATCAAATGGATTTTTTAATTCATTTATGTTCTCGTATTAAAAGTGAACTTAATTTGCCAATTGCAGTTTATACAGGAAGAGAGTTTGAAGTTTTACCAACAAGTTTGACAAGTGTAATAGATTTAATTATTTGTGGACCTTATAAAAAAGAGTTTCATGTTGGGGGATGGCCAGCATCTTCTAACCAACGAATATTTACAAAAAAGGATGAACAATGGAATTGCTAAATAGTTTTTCAAATTTTACAAAAGAATTTAAAGATTTATATAAAAATATGGATCCAGAAATTTTGGATCTTGAAGGAATTTCTCAAGATAAATTAGATGTTTCTTTAATGGCAGATAAATATTTTAAAGAAAGAGTTTCGGATTTTTCTGTTGATGATAACGCGAATCATTTACAAGATGGTAGATCTAGGGGAAATTATATTTCTGAAGTCTCGAAAAGTAGCTTGAAAATAATTGGCTATCACGATTTATATATATTACTTTTAGATGAATATGGCCAAGAGCGTGCCGATAAAATTATGAAAGCTGTTTGGGATGGGGATTTATATTTTCACGATAGTACTGCTATTCAGGTTCCATATTGTTGGGCATATTCTACAGAATTTTTATTACATAAAGGTAATTTTTGGGGGCAGCTACAATCATTCCCTCCAAAGCGAGCACGTTCATTTATAGATCAGGTTAAAGAAGTTACTATAGAATTGGCTCAAGAAGTTGCAGGCGCTGTTGCTATTGGTGATTTATTTATTAATTATTCTTATTTTATTAAAAAAGAAAATTTAGATATAAATAATATCGAAGTAAGAAAAGAAATAGAAAATGATTTTCAATCTTTAGTTCATACTCTTAATAAAAAATTAAGACCTTCGCATCAATCTCCATTTTCTAATATATCTATTTTTGATAAACCTAATTTAAAAATATTATTTGGACAAACTATATTTCCAGATGGAACTAAACCGGATTTTGATTTAATTTGGGAAATACAAAAAATATTTGTAGATTGGTTTCACAAAGGGGATCCTTTTACGGGCTTGCCATATAGATTTCCTGTAGTAACATTAAATTTACGTACAGATGAACATGGCGAAGTAATTGATAAACAAGCGCTAGATTATTTTTCTCAAGTAAATTTAGAAAAAGCAGCATTTAACATTTATATTTCTTCAGGTAATAAAATTGCAAGTTGCTGTCGATTAACAAATGATCTTGATCTTGCAGGTATAGATAGTTTTGGTAATGGTGGTATTTCTTTAGGTTCTCATAGAGTTGTTACAATAAATTTAGCTCGGCTTGGATTTAGAGCTAAGTCTTATGCAAATTTAATAGAGTTACTAAAAGAACAGCTTGATATGGCACAAGATTCTTTAAATGTGCATAGAAAATTATTAAAAAAGCGTTATGAACAAGGATTTTTGCCATTTGTTAAATTTGGCATAATACATCTTGATAGATTATTTAGTACATTTGGAATTAGTGGTGTTTATGAATGTGTAGAACAACTTGGATATTCTATTTCTACACAAGATGGTAAAAATATAGCATATGATCTTTTGTCTTATATTAAAAATTATTCAACAGAGTGTGCAAAATCTACTGGTAATTCTTTTAATATAGAACAAGTGCCGGCCGAAAGTTTAGCTGTAAAATTTGCATTAAAAGATCAATTATTATATGGCATGGATTATGCTATTTATTCAAATCAGTTTATACCATTGTGGGTAGACTATGATATAGTCGATAGAATTAAACTTGATGGTATTTTTTCTAAAGCTTTAACTGGTGGTGGAATTTCGCATCTTAATGTTGGTGAAAAATTAACAAATTCAGATCAGATGAAAAGATTAATTTCTTATGCAATAAAATCTGGATGCGAACATTTTGCTGTAAATTATAATTATTGTCAGTGTACAAATAACCATATTACAATTTCTGGCCCTGTTCAAAAATGTCCAATATGCTCAGCTGATATTAAAGAACAATATACAAGAATTATTGGATATTTTACACCTGTTTCTGCATGGAATAAGGGGCGTAGAATTGAACATGGCAAACGTGTATTTAAAGGTAATTATGTAAAAGAAGAGGGTGTAATTAATAAATCAAAAGTTGATGCTGATGTAGTGCAGGTCTAACAATTAAAAAGGGTGAATAATTTAATTTCACCCTTTTTTTATTTTAAAATTAATAATTTAGATCTTCAAAAGAAAACTCACCATTAAGATCTCTTTTTATTGCTCTTATCCATTCTAAAATTTCTTGAGCTGTAGGTCTGTTATTTGGATCTAACTGTAAACACAATTTAATTAGTTTATTTAATATACAATTCTTTGTTGTTATAGCAGGAAGTTGTGGAATCCAATATATTTTTTTATTTTCTTTTCCAGGTAGAAGTTTTTCTCCTAAAATAGCGCTAATATATTCTTTTAAAGAATATTTATGTTTGTAGGTTTCTTCAAATGCCTTATCTGGGATTTTTTGAACCATAACAACATATGCTAGCATTCCAAATGACCAGATATCACTTTTGGTTGATAAAATATAATTTTTTCTAGTTTCTTCGAGCATGCTATTTAATATTTCTGGTGCAGCATATATATCTGTTCCCTGAGTATAATTAATAGAAATTTGCCCATCTTCATCTGTTTGTAGAGAATAAGAAAAATCTATTAATTTACATTTATTATTAACAAGTACTACATTTTCTGTTTTTATATCACCATGTATTATTCCTTGATTATGTAAATAAACTAGAGCTTGTGCTATTTGTTCTAAAATATTAAGTTTTTCTTCTATTGTTTTTAATTTGCTTTTATAAATATAGTCATATAAATCAGTTTCACCTTTTTCTAAAAAAAATATTAAATTTTTTTGATCGTTATCTATTAACTTAATAATATTTTCATGATTTAATGTTGTTAAAAAATTAACTTCTGTCGTGTAAAGATTTATACTTTGTTTTGATATTTTGTTGTATTTAACCAGTGCACATTTACCGTATTTTTTACTTGGATAAGTATATACGTTTTTATCTTTCCCAAATGATATTTGTTCACATGATGTATTACTATATATAAAGTATTTTTTATTAAAGCGCCCTGAAGTATATATATTTTGTGTAAAATTTAGTAACAAAAAAATAGATATAAGTAGTTTTAAAATATTTTTTTTCATGCATCCCCCTTAATTTAAAAATTTAAATCACTAAACTGTACAAAAATTAATCACTAATAGTAAAGAAATAATGTAATATTTAAATTAACCCCTTTTTTCAAGTACATATTTTTGAGGTATAATTTGTTTATGAAAACCTTAAAAAAATCGATTTTTAAACTTAAATTACCGTTTAAGCCTGCAGGCTCACAACCTGAGGCTATAGAAACATTAAATAATTCTAGGCCTGGGCAATCTACACTTTTGGGTGTAACAGGTTCTGGAAAAACTTTTACTTTAGCTAATGTTATAGCAAACCAAGGTAAGCAGGTTATAATTTTGTCGCCAAACAAAACTTTGGCTGCGCAATTATACGAAGAATTTTCACTATTTTTTCCTGAAAATAAAGTTTGTTATTTTGTCAGTTATTATGATTATTATCAGCCAGAATCTTACTTGCCTGCACAAGATATTTATATTCCAAAAGAGACTAAAATAAATGACGAGATAGAACGATTACGAGTAGAAGCTTCTGCTAGTATAATTAACAGGCAAGATACTATTATTATTGCTTCTGTTTCGGCTATTTATTCTTTGGGTAATCCAATAGATTACAGAGAGTTAACATTTAAAATTAATATAGGCGATAAAATTACGCGAAAAAATTTAATAGATAAATTAATTTTTATACAATATAAACGTAACGATTTTGAACTAAAATCTGGTACGTTTAAAGTTTCTGGAAATACTCTTTTAGTAGATTTACCCTACGATAGGCACAATTTACGTATAGAACTTTTTGGTGACAAAATAGATACACTTGAACTTATAGACAAAAAAAATAATTCTGTTGTAAAAAATCTTGATAACTTTTTAATTTTTCCTGCAAAACATTTTGTAACTACTAAAGAAAAATTAGAAAATGCAATATCACGAATAAAAATAGACCTTGATATAGAAAGTGCAAAAATAGAAAATCCCGTTTATCGTGAGCGCTTAATAACTCGAGTTAGTCATGATATAGAAATGCTTAAAGAAACTGGATATTGTTCTGGTATTGAAAATTATTCAAGATATTTTGATGGTAGATTACCAGGAGAGCGACCATATTGTTTATTCGATTTTTTTGACCAAGATTTTTTATTAATTATAGATGAATCGCACATTGCTATACCACAATTAACAGGCATGTACAAAGGTGATAGAGCTCGTAAACAATCACTTGTAGATTTTGGGTTTAGGCTACAATCAAGTTTTGATAATAGGCCTTTAAAATTTGAAGAAATAGAAAAATATTTTAAAGATGTTATTTATGTTTCGGCAACGCCTGCAGATTATGAACTTAAACATTCAGATGTTATTGCTGAACAAATTGTTCGTCCTACGGGTATTTTAGACCCCAAAATAGAAGTTATAAAACGTGAAGGGCAACTAGATAATTTAGTTGAACAAATTAAAAATACTACAAAAAATGGTTTTAGAACTCTTGTAACAGTATTAACAAAAAAAATGGCCGAAGAACTTGCCAAATATTTAGAGCAACAAAAAATTAAAGTTTGTTATATGCATGCAGATATAAAAACACCCCAAAGAACTGAGTTGTTGCATAAATTACGTTCTGGAGTTTTTGATTGCCTTGTTGGTATAAATTTGTTGCGTGAGGGTTTGGATTTGCCAGAGGTTGCTCTTGTTGCAATTATGGATGCTGATATGCAAGGGTTTTTACGCAATACTAGATCTTTAATTCAGACAATAGGCCGTGCTGCAAGAAATACCGAAAGTAAAGTTATATTTTATGCAGATAAAATTACAGATGCTATGAGTGAAGCTATAAATGAGACAGAAAGAAGAAGGTTACTACAAGATGCTTATAATAAAAAACATAATATTATACCTGAGTCTGTAGAACGTGAAGTTACTAAATCTATTTCTAATTTACAGCAAAGAATTGCTGATGCTTCAAAATTAAATAAATCTAAAAAAGATAAAATACCTAAAAGTGAAAAAACTATTATTTCTTTAATTAAACAACTTGAAGATGATATGAAGTTGGCTGCCGAAAATCTTGATTTTGAGAAAGCTATAGAGCTTAGAGATAAGATTTTAAAATTGAGAGAATCTAAATAAAAAATTACATTTTAACGTTCATTAAATTTCCAGATTCATATTTTTTAAGCCCATTTTTAAATATAAAAACGGCTAAAATAAATGTAATTATAGTAAATGCTAAAAGTAATAAAAAGTAATAAATATTAAAAGATTTTATTATTTGAACTGGAAGCTCTGCAACAAAAAATCCCGGGATAACTGTAAACATGAGTATTTTAAAAAAACCAGTAAAGCTACCCTGTGGGGTATATGTGCAAAATGCAAGAGCGACAAAAAGTTGTTCTGCAGCATCTTCAAAGTTACCTACATAAAAAGCAATAGATTGTGTTATAACATTAAAATTAAATAAAATTATTGTTGTTAATAATGTAATTATTACAAAATTTAATATAGGCAAAAATGATAAATTACCAAACATACAATATAAAACTATTCCAAGTGCAATTTCTCCTAACCCTGGTATAAAACTTTTGCTTGTTGAAATACTCCATAAACTATTTTGTGGGAATATTATATGTTGATCTAATTCAGCAGTTGTTATTTTATGTGCTAAATCCCAAAGCCCTCCTGAAAAAAATTCAAATAGACCAAAGTTAATAGAAGACAATGCCATTAAAAGCATCATATCATGTACTTGCCAACCGTTAATAACAGGAAAACGTTTGAAAAAAAATGTCCACATAACAGCAAATGATGCATCTCCTATAGCTAGACCAAAAATTTGCATTATAAAACTTATTTTATAAGTCATAGCTGACTGAAGATTAATTTTAAACATTAAAAAAGAAAGTTTTATGTATTTAGCCAGCGTTGATAGAAACATTTTTTATGCCCTTTTTAAAAATTAATATTGCTATAAAAATAAAAAGTATTATCCATCCAAATTGTACTGTTAAAAATTTTAAAAATAATTTTGGTTCAAATTGTACTATTGTACGTGCAGCGCCATAGTATAAATGGCTAAATGGTAAATACTCTGCAATTTTGGCAATTTTATCAGGAAAAAGTGAAAGAGGGACTATTACTCCACCAAATATATATTGAATTCTTTGATATATCCATGCAAATGGTTCTTGATCTTCTACCCAAAATGATGTTAGCCCTATAGAAAAATTTATAAAAAAATCTAGAGTATAACCTAGAAAAAGTAAAAATATTCCCAATAAAAAAGCGGCAATTGATGGCATAGAAATTGGACCAATAAAAATAATAGCAAATAAAATTCCAACAAAAAGTGTACTTAAAAGACCCGGAAGTACTCGTCCCAAAAAATTAAAATAGTGAAAGATTATAAAAGAAAAAGGTTTGTTAAGCGAAAGCGCTACAGCTCCAGTTCTTACATCTTCGCCTATAAGCTGATCTGTTCTTGGCCTTGTTGATGATCTAAAACATTGTATTAAAACCATTGTCCATATTGTTGCAGCAACTGTTAGGCCACCTACGGTATCTTTATTTATTGATTTATAACTTGCAATATAAAGTTGTGAGAACATCCAAATTCTAAATACAACAGCAAAACTTCTGGCAATAAGATTGGCAGCATATGTTGTTCTTGACTGTGCACTGGTCTTTGCAATATAAAAATATTTTAAAAGTTTTTTAATTATCATTGCTTTTCGTTCGTTTGATATATTTGCGAAATAATTTCTTCCATTGGTGGTTCGTATATATTAATATCTTTTAAGTTAAAATTATTTGTAGCATAGCTTAATAGTTCATCAAGAGTTGTTTTGCCTTGTTCTATTTCTATTTTAATTGCGTGCTTTGTTTTTTCTATAATTTTGCCATTATTAAAATTAAAATTTTCAAAAGTTTCGTCTGTTACAAATTCTATAATTTTTGTAGAAATATAATCTTTTCTTAATTGTTCTGTAGCTCCATCAAAAATTATTTTGCCATAATTTATAACTATAGTTCTGTCTGCAAGAGCTTCTATGTCGCCAGCATCATGAGATGTTAAAAAGATTGTAACTTTTTCTTCTTTATTTAAAAAATTTATAACTTCACGAATATGTTGTTTTGCAATTACATCAAGCCCAATTGTTGGTTCATCTAAAAATATAATTTTAGGTTGATGTAAAAGTGATGCTATAATTTCGCATCGCATGCGTTGCCCCAAAGAAAGTTTTCTTACTGGAATTGTTAATAAATCTTTAATTTCAAAAGATTCGACCAAAAAATTTAATCTAGCTTTATATTTAGTTTGATCAAGTTCATATAAGCGAGATAATAAATTATATGTATCAAGAGGGCACAAATGATACCAAAGTTGAGATCTTTGACCAAAAACTGAGCCAATATTGTATGCAAGTTTTTGTCTGTTTTCTGCAGGGTCCATATCAAGAACTTTTATTGTTCCATAACTTGGATACAAAATACCAGTTAGCATTTTTATTGTTGTAGATTTACCTGCACCATTTGGTCCAATAAATGCCAAAAGCTCGCCGGGTTGAACAGAAAATGATATGTGATCAACCACAGTATTTTTTTTAGTTTGTTGGGTAAAAAGGGAAGCAACGCTTCCCCATAACCCTGGTTTTTTTTGTTTTAACTCAAAAATTTTTGTAAGATCGTTTACTTCTATGATAGGTTTATTCATTATTATGATCGCTTAATTTTTATTCGATTATTTTATTATTTTTTTGTAGTTCATTAAATTTATTACCTACAAATGCGGCAACAAAAATCCAAAATGCAACAATGCCTAAAGATATAAAAGATCCTACTACTATTAATGTAGAAAGATTACCACCCAAAGTAGCTGTAACTGTTGAACCTACAGTTTTAGATGTTCTGCCGCCAAAACCATCTATCCAGCTTTTTGCTTTAAATTTTACATCTTTACTTGTTGGAATATATATAACTTCTTTTGATGGATTATTTAAAGTATAGCTTAAACCTTTAAATACAACTACTGCTGCAAAAAAGCCCCACATTAAAACATTTAAGCTTGCACCAAAGATATATAAACCAAATAATATTGCAATTGTTATACCAATCATAGCTGGGAACATAATTAAGCAAAATTTAAGACCAAATTTACGCATAAAAAAACTTGTTCCTAATAATGCAAATGCCAAAGATAGCCCAGCAACATAAACACCATTTAAAGCTTTAAACCATGCAAATCCAGCACCACCATCTAGAGCTACAGGATAAATTTGTGTTGCACATATACCCATTTGAAATTCTACAATTGTACTAATAACTTCGTATACAACTGTTACAACTAAAATTCCTGCAATATATGGATGTGTTGCAATTAATTTTAAACCTTCCAGTATGCCTGTTTTTGACTTTTGTTCTTTGCCGGATTTATCTTCGTCTAAAAAGACTGCAATTTTCATATATTTTTTCATGAATAATGGAAGCATGCTAATTAATATGCCGCCTATTGCAAATAAAATACCAAAGCCAAGAGGTTTTACATAATGAGCAACAAATGATGTTCCAACTAATGATCCTAATTGTGCAAAACAGAACATCATACCATAGCCACGTTTAGCGGATTCTGTGGTTGTTGAGCTTGCAACTATTGCTAAAAATAGTGCAGGCATTAAAGATCCAAAGCTTTCTATAAAACAATATATAAACCAGCCAAGAATTTTACCTGGAATAAAAGATAAAAAGGTTGAATCTGCTGGTAGCGAAACTAAATATGGGTGCGAAATTAAATAACCCAATGTTATAAAACCAACACCAAAAAATAATGCGATAATATAAAATAATGTGTTGCGTTTAAATATGTTTACTAATTTATTGTAAAAAAGAACTACGCCAATAACAACAAATAGTGATACCATTTTTGCAAAAGGTTGTTGCCTGTAATCCACAAGAACAGAAAATACAGAGTCTTTCATAACTCTTAATAGCCAGTAAGATCCTATTAAGAAAAAATAAGCTCCAGATAAGATACTAAATTTTTTTAGTTCTTCTTCTGACATATTACCCCATAAAAAACGTGCAACTTTGGCAAACATTGTTGCCCCCTTTCATAAAAAAGTTATAAAGATTTAGTTTATTCATGTAAAGCTGTTATTTTGAAATTTTTTTGATTGAATGAGCCAAACATCTTTACATATTAATATTTCACTAATTTGTTCTAAAATCAAGAAAAATAGTATATAGAATTAGGGTATTGAGATTTTAAAGGTTATCTATAGATTTATAGATAATGGTAACTTAAAGAAATAATATTTTAATATTTGGGATTTACTTATGAAACTTTCTATAGCCTGGATTTTTGATCATATAAATGCAGATTGGCGTAAGCAAGATATAGATTATTTAATTTCAAAGTTTAATGCCGTTTCTGGCGAAATAGAAGATTTTTATAAAGTAAAATTTGATCTAGATAAATTTGCTATAGGTAAAGTTATAGAAATCAAAGCCGGCAAAATTAAATTCTTTGTTCCTGAATGGGGCACAGAATATAATTTACCAGAAAGAGTAGATGCAGATATTAATGCATATTTTATGGTTACAAAAAACTCTTCTCAAGTTCGCTTTACAACTTTAAATGATTTTGATTTATCAAAAGATGGTTTAATTCCAGAATTATATGTACATGAAAAAGATGTTGCAGGTGATTGGAAAAAAAATTTTGAAACAGAAGATTATATAATAGAAGTTGATAATAAATCTATTACAAACAGACCAGACATGTGGGGGCACAGAGGCTTTGCCCGAGAAATTGCCGCTTTTATGGATCTTGAATTGTTGCCTGAAAGTAAGTTTTTAGATACTAAAGAAATATTTGATTATGATAAATTAGCAAAAACTACAGATACTAATAAAATAGCAATAGAAGTAGAAGATACAAAAGCATGTTTACGTTTTTCTGGCATATACTTTGATTCTATTAAAAATAGGGGCACAGATATATTTATTTTAAGTCGATTTTTAAAGGTAGATATGCGTCCAATAAATATGCTTGTAGATTTAACAAACTATTTAATGTTGGATTGGTCACAACCTGTACATGCCTATGATGCAAAAAGTATAGAAAATAATAAAATAATTGCCAGAATGGCCAAAAAAAATGAAAAAATAAAATTGCTAGATGGCAATGATCTTGAACTTTCTAATCAAGATCTTGTTATTGCTGATAATAAAAAGATCTTGGGGCTTGCGGGTATTATGGGAGGAGCTTATTCTGGTATCTCTAAAAATACAAAAGAGATATTTCTTGAATCTGCAAATTTTGAACCCGAAGTTATGCGTAAAACGGCTTTAAAATATAATGTCAGAACAGATGCTTGTGCTCGTTTTGAAAAAACTTTAGATAAAAATCAAACAAGTCAGGCGATTTTACGTTTTTTAAATTTATTAAAACTTTATAAAGTAGAATTTAATGCCGCTCAAGAGATTATTTCTGTTGGAGCGCAAGCTAAAAATTTAAATATTAAAATTTCGCATGATTTTTTAGAAAAACGTTTGGGAATAGAATTACAAGATTATGAAGTTACTTTACCATTAACACGATTAGGTTTTAACGTACAAATTGAAAAACAAGAAAATAGTAATGTGCTTTTGGATGATGCTGCGATAAGCAAAAAAAATAATAAAATTTATTCTATTACTGTACCAACGTTTAGAAGTTCAAAAGATATTTCTATTAAAGAAGATATTTTAGAAGAAGTTATTCGCTTTTATGGTTTTGATAAAATAGCGCTAGAAATGCCTAAAATAGAAAAAAGACCATATAAATTGAATAATATTTTTAGATTAAGAAAATTTAAAAATTATTTAGTTGAAGCAGCCAAAATGACAGAACAACAAAATTATGTATTTTTTTATGAGCCATTTTTACAATCTATTAATTGTAAAATAGAAAATGTTGCTGCAAAACTTTTAAATCCAGTTTCGGATGATCAGTATAGACTTGTAAATTCTCTTTTACCAAATTTATTTAAAAATATAAAAGATAATTTTGCACATCAAGATAGTTTGCGCTTTTTTGAATTTGGAAGAATTTGGAAAGTAGGTGTGCGTGATGAAATTGTAGAAAAACGATATTTATCTGGAATATTTTTTGAAAAGAAAATACCTGTAGATTTTTATTTTTGCAAATCTTATATAACAGGACTTTTGGAATTAATTAATTTAAATTTTAAAGAATTAAAATTGGAAAGTGTAAAAGAGCCAGAGTCTATTTGGGCTATGCCATATATGACGGCTAATATATATTTTGAAACTAAAAAAATTGGCAAAATTGGCAAAGTAGATCCTGTATTTTTGGCAAAACTAGATGTATTACCCGAAAGTGATGCATTCTTTTTTGAATTAGATGCTGATTTTTTATTTAATCATGAAAGTAAAATTAAAAAATTCACAGAAATATCTAAATACCAAGATAGCTTTGTCGATTTAAGTTTAGTTGTACCTATAAATATTAAAACTATAGATATAGAAGATATACTGAAAAAAGTAAGCAACTTAGTTTATGATGTTAATTTGATAGATTCTTTTGAGCGTCAAGATTGGGCAGATAAAAAGGCATTAACATTTAGATTGTCATTAAAAGATTTGGAACATACTATAGAAAAAACACAAATAGATAAAGTTTGGCAAGATGCAATAAAGATATTAGAAAAGCATGATATAAAATTAAGAGCGTAATTTATGAAATATTCTTTTAGAGAGAGATTTTTATATTTTAGTTTACCATTATATTTTTTGGGTTTAGATCAAGTGACTAAATATTTTGCTTTAAAGTATTTATATTTGCCTGGTCGAGTTATTAATATCTTTAATGGATTTAGCCTATCTGCGACAATAAACAGAGGGGTTAGTTTTGGTTTATTAAATTTTAACCAAGATATTTTGTTTTATTTGTTAACAGTAGTTATATTTTTGGTAATTTTATTATTTGCAATATTTACTTATATTGAAGCCAAAAAAAATATTTTTATATTTTTTAACATGTTAATTATATCTGGAGCTTGTTCAAATTTGCTAGATAGAATTGCTTATAAAGGTGTAATAGATTTTTTAGATTTTTATTATTTAAATTGGCATTTTCCGACATTTAATATAGCAGACATATGTATAGTTATTGGTGTTTTTGGGTTATTAGGAAGAATTTTTTATTATGATTATATTAAAAAATATTAAAGAATTTTGTTTTAATGTCGCTACACTTTTTGGAATGGGTGAAGTTTGGGGAAAATCAGTTCTTGCGACTATAGTTTCGTTTCCAATAATTATTTTGGGGCGATTTTTTTATGATGTTTTGCCTATCAATATTTTTCTTTGGATTATTTGTATTTTATTTTTATTAAGTCTAATAATTTTATATTTAGCTATAAATTTTATTACAGAAAAAGACAAATCATGTATTGTTCTTAATAAAACAATAGGAATGATATTTGTTTTTATTGGTGTAACATTACGTACAAAACTTGTAATTACAGGTTTTGTTATGTTTCATATAGTTGCTCTTATTGCTCCATATATTTTTTATAGAGTTTTTAATCGCAAAATAGAAACATTGCCTGCACATGTTGGTATAATTTTTGGAAATATTATTTACGGAATAATTTGTAATATTTTTTTAAAATTGCTTGCATGGATAGCTTTGTGATATTAAAATATCCCAAAAAATTTTATAATTTTGTAATAAATTTAATATATCCAAGATATTGTAAATCTTGTTCTATTTTATTAAAACAAGATAATATTTTTTGTAATACTTGTTTTCTAAAAATACAGCCGGTTGCACCAATAGATTTACAATTAAATAAATCTAAAAAAACTATTGTTTTTGCTGCGTGTAATTATAAAGATCCTGTAAAAAAACTTATAACAGAAAAGTTATATGCCAAAAATACTCTTGCTTGTAAGCAATTGGCAAATATTATTTATCAAAATACTATAATAAAAAATTTAGAAATAGATTATTTAATCCCTGTACCGTTGCATTGGACTCGATTTGCAAAAAGAGGCTATAATCAAAGCTATGAAATAGCAAAGCATTTATCAGTATTATTGAATGTGCCTGTGCTTGATATTTTAAAAAGAAATAAAAAAACGGCATACCAATCAAGTTTAAAGCTTGAAGATAGAGTTTTAAATGTTAAAGATATTTTTTCTATAAAAAATAAAAATATAAATTTAAAAAATAAAAATATTTATATAGTTGATGATCTTTTTACAACTGGTGCCACAATAAAAAATTGTGCAAAAGTTTTATATCAATTAAAACCAGAATCAGTTAATGCTATTGTTGCCTGTCGTGTTATTCAGTAATACGCTAGTTATACCACCAGAAAGTTCAAGATAATTATTTTTAATATTAAAAATGACTTTTTTAGTGTTTAAAATAGCTATTTTTTTATTTTTATTTATAAATTCTATTTCAACATTATTGCATTCGGCTAAATCTTTATCTTTATAAATTTGGCCTGTTTGAGCTGTTATTTTAAGTTGCGTGTTTTTTTTAGAAAATAGTTTTTGCAAACTAAAATTTTCTATTTTTATATCAGCTAAACTTGCTGCTTTTTGTATTATTTGAATATCTGGATAATTTTTATTCTTTTTATTAAATTTATAAGTTAAATAAAAATATAAAAATAAACCTGCGGTTACACTTAAAATTATTATAAATATTAATTTATTTTTTTTCATAGTTTTTTAATTTAACATAATTTAAATTGAATTTATAAAAAATTAATATATGGAGATATTATGGAAAGTCAAAATACAGAAAATAAGCAAAATGCTTTAGAACTTTATTGTTCTGATTTAACTAAATTAGCCAAAGATGGAAAATTAGATCCAGTTATTGGCCGTAATGATGAAATTAGGCGAGTTATACAAATTTTATCTCGAAGAACAAAAAATAATCCAGTTTTAGTTGGTGATCCGGGTGTGGGTAAAACAGCAATAGTCGAAGGCATTGCACAACGAATAATAAATAATGATGTTCCAGAAAGTTTGCGAAATAATAAAATATTATCACTAGATATGGGTGCTTTAATTGCTGGAACAAAATATAGAGGTGAGTTTGAAGAACGTATAAAAGCTATTTTAACAGATATAGAAAAAGCACAAGATAATATAATTTTATTTATAGATGAACTACACATGCTTGTAGGAGCTGGAGCAACAGGTGGTGGCATGGATGCTTCGAATTTACTAAAACCAGCTCTTGCTAGGGGGTTATTACATTGTGTTGGAGCTACTACTAATCAAGAGTATAAAAAATATATCGAACAAGATGCAGCGCTTGAACGTAGGTTCCAGCCTGTTCTTGTAGAAGAGCCATCTGTAGAAGATACTATATCTATTTTAAGGGGAATAAAAGATAAATACGAATTGCACCATGGTATTAGAATAAAAGATTCAGCTTTAGTTAAAGCGGCGCAACTTGCGGCTTCTATGATTCCAGACAGATTTCTGCCAGATAAAGCTATAGATTTAGTTGACGAAGCTGCATCGCTTGTAAAAATGTCTATAGATTCCAGGCCAGAAGAAATAGATAAATTAGAAAGAGAAATAAGAACATTAGAAATAGAAAAAGTTGCGTTAGAAAAAGAAAAGGACGAAAAATCTAAAGAGCGTCTAGCTGAAACTAAAAAAGAATTAGTGAATTTAAAAGAAAAAAATAAAGAGTTATTAAATATCTGGAAATCAGAAAAAGAGCCTTTAGAACGTATTCAAAAAATTAAAGAAAATATAGATAAAACAAAAATAGAGTATGCAACAGCAGAAAGAGAAGGTGATTTTGACAAAGCATCCAGATTAAAATATGGCAAACTTGTAGAGCTGGAAAAAGAATTAGAACGAGAACAAAGTAAATTAAAAAATTTAAAGTCACATTTAATTAAAGAAGAAGTAGATGAAGATGATATTGCTACAGTATTATCTCGTTGGGTAAAAATACCTGTAGAAAGATTAAAAAAAGATGAAAGCCAAAAACTTATAGATATGGAGCAAGAATTACGTAAACGTGTTGTTGGCCAAGATGATGCTATAGAAAAAGTAGCAAACAGAATTAGAGTGCATAGAGCTGGAATTGCAGAACAAAATAGACCAATAGGCTCATTTTTATTTTTAGGACCTACAGGTGTTGGAAAAACTGAAATTGCTAAAGCGCTAGCTAGTTTTTTATTTAATGACGAAAATAAATTAATTAGAATAGATATGTCTGAATATATGGAAAAACATTCGGTTGCTCGTTTAATTGGAGCCCCTCCAGGCTATGTAGGTTTTGAACAAGGTGGACAACTTACAGAAAGTGTTCGCAAACATCCATATTCTGTTTTGTTAATAGACGAAATAGAAAAAGCTCATCCTGATGTTTTTAATTTATTTTTACAAATATTAGATGATGGTAGATTAACAGATTCTCAGGGAAGAACAGTATCTTTTAAAAATTGCATTATAATTATGACATCTAATATTGGTTCAGATATTATTTTAAAAGCAGGTAATATTACAGAAAAAGTAAAACAAGAAATAGACAATTTATTATTTAAATATTTTAGGCCAGAGTTTATAAACAGAATAGATGATATTGTTTATTTTAATTCACTCACAAAAAATAATATAAAAGATATAGTTTTAGTGCAAATTAATAGGTTAAAAGATAGATTAAAAGAAAAAGGTGTAACTTTAAATATAAGTGAAAATGTTATAGAAAAATTAGTTGAGCTAGGTTTTACTCAAGAGTTTGGTGCTAGACCCTTAAAACGTGCTATAGAAAGTTATATTGTTAACCCTTTAGCTGTAAAAATGCTTGAGCATGAAAATAAAAAAGAATTTGATGTTGATCTTAAAGGTGGGAAAATAGATTTATTTTTTAGATAATTTATCAATAATTTCATGAGCTTGAGTATAATCATCTATAGCAAAGTCTGCTTGATGTAATATTTCTTGATTATGTTCATTTTTGATAGCAACAAGTGTCATGCCAGCTTTTTTAGCTGCACCAAAACCGGATATAGAATCTTCGAATACCAAACATTCTTCTGGTTTTACATTTAATTTTTCTGCTGCGTGTAAAAAGACTGCTGGATCTGGTTTGGCTTTGTTGCCAACGTGTTCCATACAATATAAATTTGGACCAAAGAATTGTGTGAAATTTAATTTTTCATTTAAAAGAGTGAGTACAGGAATATTGGCATTTGTACCAATACTTGTAGGTATATTTTGTGCTTTTAATCTAGCATGAAAGTCCTGAAAACCTTTTATAAAATTTATTTCATATTTTTGCATATACTCCATAGACATATCTATTTTTTGTTTTAATAGAACTTCTACAGGTTCAGGAAAATTAAATTCTTGTTTAAAAAGAGTTACAGCTTGAAACGATCCACCACCAGAACTATTTTTTAAAGCATCTTTTAATTTTGGACTTATTTGAGCAATACCCTTATTAAATAAAAAATCAGCCATAACTTTTTGCCAAATATATTCGGTATCAATAATGGTACCATCCATATCAAATATTACGGCTTTTATTTTGTTTTCAGATAATGTTGCGATAATTTTTTCTTCGTTTTTCATAAATATTTCCTCCCCAACGTGTAAATAATATGCTTATTTTTTAATTTTTGCTATATAAATTGTAAAATCCCTAAATTTTACCTAAAAAATCGCATTTTAGGCTATTAATTAAGTCTAAATTTATATAGCAATATGTCAAATAGTAATTATTTGTAATCTTGCTTTTTATATAAAAATATCGAAATTTAATTAAAAATAAGTTTTTTGATAAAAATTTCAATATATGACATATTATTCTTTGTAATAAATTACTTACTTTTTTGGAGAGTTTTATGCTACAGCATTTAGCAATAATTCCAGATGGGAACAGGCGTTGGGCTAAACAAAATAAATTAAAAACTATTTTGGGCCATAAGTCTGGAATGGAGGCATTTAAAAGAACTATAAAATTTTGTATGGAAAAGGGTATTAAATACCTTTCTTTTTACACTTTTTCTTTAGAAAATTTTAATAGACCAGAAGAAGAAAAAAATTATTTGTTTTCTATGCTTGCTGAACAAGCTAGTTCACAACTAAATGAATTTGTCGAAAAACAAATCAGAGTTCGTTTTATAGGAGATCGTTCTTTTTTTCCTGAACATTTAAAACCGGTAATAGAAAAACTTGAAGATGCAACAAAGAGTTTTGATAGATTAAATTTAAATTTATTATTTTGCTATGGTGGCCGGCGAGAAATAGTTTTGGCAGTAAAAGATATAGCATTAAAATTTAAATCTGGTGATCTGGATATAAATAATATTACAGAAGAAAGCTTTTTTAATTATTTATGGACAACTGGCATTCCAGATCCAGAATTAGTTATAAGAACTAGTAATAGAGCAAGACTTAGCAATTTTTTATTATATCAGGCTGCATATTCAGAATTAATGTTTTTAGATATTTTTTGGCCAGATATAACAGATTTACACTTACAAAAATGCTTAGCTGATTTTGAAAATATAGAAAGAAATTTTGGTAAGTAATTTTTAATAAAAAGGGGAGTTAATGAAAGGGAATGTATCTATTATAGGTGCAGGAGCATTTGGTACTTCTATTGCAAATTTAATATCTAATAATGGTTATAACGTTAGTCTATTGGTTCATGAAAGTGAATTAATTAATCAAATTAATGTAGAACATGAAAATAAATTGTATTTTCCTGGTTTTAAATTAAATCAAAATATAATAGCTACTCAAGATTTAAACGATAATATAAAAGATGTAAAAGTTATTTTTATAGCTGTACCTGTAATTTATTTAAAAAATATTCTAGAAAACTTAAAAAAAGTTATAAATATTAATAATAATTTTTTAATAGTTTCTTTAAGCAAAGGGTTAGATAGTAATAATTTTTTATTGCCTACGCAAATTATAGAGCAAGAGTTAAAAGATAAAATTTTAAAAGAAAATATTATGGCTCTTGCTGGTCCAAATTTTGCACACGAAATTGCTCAAGAAAAGTTAACTTATACAACTTTGGTTGGTTGTGATCAAAAAAATTTAATTTATATAAAAAATATTTTAGAAAATAATTATTTTAAATGTGAATTATCAAGCGATATATTGGGAGTACAAATTGGTGGTGCTTTTAAAAATTTAATATCTTTATTAGCAGGGCTTTTGTATGGTTATGGTCTTGGCCAAAATGCAGTGGCCTATTTTGTGGCAAAAGCATTTATAGAGCTATCAAGTTTAAGTAAAAAAATGGGTGCAAATTCAGAAACTATTTATGACATTTCTGGGTTTGGTGATTTATATTTAAGTTCTACAAGCGTATGTGGCCGTAATTATTCTCTTGGTACCCAAATTGGGCAACTTATTAAAAATAAAAATTTTGATAATAATACATTTTTTAAAGACAAAATTTTGCCCGAAGGCATTAATACTTGTATTGCTTTAGAAAATTATAGTAATAAAAATAATATAAAATTAAGTTACTTAAACATTGCGCATAATATTATTTTTAAAGGGGAATTGTGTGTTTAAAAAATTATTTTTTATAATTTTATTATTTAATTTAAATAATTTATTTTCTGTAAATTTTGGTCAATTTTTTATTTTAACTTTACCAAATACAGATTCACATGAAAAACTTGGTATTTGGTTAGAAGAGACACAACCTGCTGGAATAATGCTTTTAACACAGCATGTTCAAAATAGGGATAAAACTAAAAAGTTAATTAATTTTTTACAAGATAAAGCACAGGAATTAAAAATACCCAAATTAATAGTTGCTACAGATTGGGAAGGGGGAATAGTTTCGCGCCCTGGTGAACAAGGTGGCTTTTTTTCTGTTCCGGCGCCTAAAAATTTGGGAGAACAAGAACGAACATATAGTTTTTTAACAGGCAAATTAATTGGGCAGCAAATGCGAGATGTGGGCATTAATATGAACTTTGCGCCTAGTCTTGATTTATTTGATCCAGATAATTATGTTTTAGGCTCGCGTACATTTTCTAGTGATCCAAAAAAAGTTTTTGAATGTGCGCTTTCTTTTGCTGCAGGGTTAGAAAGTGAAGGCATAATTCCTGTTTATAAACATTTTCCCGGGTTAGGTTTAGGTGGGCTTGATACACATTTAAATCAAGTAGAAGTTAAAACAAGTAAAGAAAATTTTAAAAAACATGTAAGCCCATTTGTAGAAGTTTTAAAAAACGAAAATAACCCTTGTATAATGGCTACACATGCCAAATTTATAAATATATTTGAAAATTTACCAACAACTTTATCACCAGAGGCTGTTAAATATATAAAAAATAAAAATAAAAATAGTTTATTAATTACAGATGATTTTTTTATGAAGGGTGTACAAATAAAAGATGATATAGCTCAACTTGTTTTAGATTCTTTAAATGCTGGTTTTGACTTGATAATTTATTCGGCGCAAAAAGCTGGGCAAGAGATAGAATTAATAAATAATTTAAATAAAAAATTAATATTAAATAATAAATTAAATAATATTATTAATTTTAAAAATAATAATTTAAAAAATTTTAATAAAAATTTTATTTCGCAATATTTGGCATCAAAAACAGTTAAAGAGTTTTACGAAAATTTAGATATAAATAATAGTTTATTAATTACAGTAGATATAACTAAAATACGTCCTTATCAAGATTGGTTTATTAAAAAAAATAAAAGTTATTTTGCTAAAAAACTCAAAAAATCTGGGGCAAAAAATATTAAAGAATTAATTTTTGATGCAAAAGATAAAGAGTGTGTAAATAAAGTTTTAGATTTTATAAATAAAAATAAAAGTAATTATAAAAATATAATTTTAAGTACGTTTTTTTATGGTCAGGGTGTTTGGGACAAGACTCAAGAAGATATTTTAAAAAATTTACAAGAAATTTTTAGTGAAAATTTAATTAATAATAATTTAATTTTAATATCTTTGGCTCACCCATACGAGCAAAATATATTTAATAATTTAAAAAATAATAATATTAAAATATTTAACTTGGGTAGCTTTTCTAAGCCTTTATTAAACGAAGTTGTAAACAGATTAACAGATAATAAATTACCAGAACAAGATTTAATATTTAAAAATTTAAAAGATAAATTAGAAAATAAAAAATTTGGTTTATTATGCCATAATGCTAGTTATTTAAATATAAATAATAAAAAATTATTTTTGCCAGATTTGTTATATAAATTCACACAAGAGCAAAAAGATAATACAAAGCTTGTAGCACTATTTTCACCAGAACATGGTTTAATGGGTAATCTTGATGCTTTTGCATTTGTTAAATCGCAAGATAACAGTAAATGGGGGTGCCCTATTTATTCTTTGCACGGTGAACATAAAAGTCCAACAAAAGAAATGCTTGAGGGTTTAGATGTATTTGTTATAGATTTACACGAAGTTGGTTTACGAGTATATACTTATTTAAGTACATTAAAATTATGTTTAGATTCATGTGCTCAAAATAATATACCTGTAATTGTTATAAATTATCCCAACCCAATATATTTTTGGCCACCTCAGGGCCCAGAATTACAAAAGGGCTTTGAATCTCTTGTGGGCAAAATTTATACAAAATTTATACACGGTCAAAATATTGGTGAAATTGCTTTGTCATCCCGGGCAAGCCTGCCCGCCGAAGCCACCAGGGCGAAGGCTGGGACCCGGGATCTAGATATTATAAATATCTACAAAAAAACAGATTACTTAAATTATTTTAAAGCAAATAATTATTTGCCTGCTTCGCCTAATTTGGCAACCTTAGAAGCTGTTTATTGTTATCCAATTACAGTTTTTATAGAGGGTACAAATTATTCCGAAGGCCGTGGAACGGGGTACCCGTTCCAGCAAATTGGCGCTCCATGGGTTGATGGCAAAAAACTTGCAAAAGTTTTAAATTCAAAAAAATTACCTGGAATTTATTTTGAGCCAGTAGAATTTGTGCCAGTGTCTATAAATGGTAGAGCGAGTGTGCCTAAACATAAAGGTAAAATTTGTCAGGGGGTATTTTTACATTTATACGATTTAAATAAAGTAAAACCGGCAGATACAGGTAAAATAATTCTAGAAACCTTATTTAATTTATATCCAGAAAAATCCCAATTAATTAAATTTGGGGGTAAAAATTTTCTTGATAAATTAGTTGGCAATGATTCTTGGAGTAATTTTCTGGTAAAACCCTAATTAAATTATAAAAATTTGTTATAATAATCGCCGGAATATTTAATTTGATTATAAAAATATATATTTGGGGTCTCTAGTGATTTTTTTAAAAAGTAATCGATTATTTTTATTTGTTATATTTTTATTTGTATTATTTTGTCAGAAATCTTTTGCAGAAATTATAAATTTAGACTTACCTGGAAATCAAGATGAATTACTCGTTGAGTATTCGAAAAAAGGTTTTTTAGGCGAAGGTACATTTAAGCAAGTTTATAAGGGAACATTAAATAAAAAAGAAGTTGCTGTTGCGCTTTTTTTCTTAAAAGAAGATAGTGATGTATATAATGAAATATCTGAAAAAAATTTTGAAAGAAATTTAAAATTTCATCAAAATTATACTCATCCCAATATAATAAATGTTTTAGCATATTCGAGAAAAGAATTATTAATAGTTTATGAATATGCTCAGTCAGATTTTTTTGATTTTGTTGATAGCCTTGATTTTAGATCTTATAAATTTAATATTGCTGCCATAAAAGAATATATATTATTTTTTATACAAATTGCGCAGGGTATTAAGTTTTTGCATGACAATGGAATAATTCATAGAGATATAAAATTAAACAATATAGTTTTAGTTAATGGTGTTCCTAAAATAATTGATTTTGATTTCTGTAAATATTTTAATAAAGATCAAGATTTTATTGTAGTTCATAAAAGTAAGGGATCGCATCTTTATACATGTCCAGAAATGATTAAGCCTGTTGTGGAAGAATTTAGAGATGCTGGAGTATATAAAGAGTTTAATATTAGTAAGTTTATAGATTGTTTTGCGTTTGCTATTTTAATGTTAAATACTATTTATAAAGTTGCTTTTGATATAGAAAATATCTTTAGCACAGAAAAGTTTTATTATGAAAGATTAAATGGAAAATTAAAATTGTTAATAACAGAAAAATTTGAATACTTACAAAAAAATGAAAATAAATTTGAAGAATATCTAAACAATTCAGATAAATTAGAATTCGAAGAAAATGAGGAAGTTCCTGCCTTTATTGCGTATATATTTATATTCAAAACAGTTAAAAAATTATTAGAATATAAACCAGAGAATAGATTAAATATTGATCAGGTGATTGAAAATTTAGAATTTATTAATAAATTAATTGTTGTTAATAAATTGTAAAAACGCTATAAATTAACGTAAAAAGCACTTTTTAATATCATAAATATTTGTTATAATATTTACAATAAGAAATAAATTTAACAATAAAAAGTTAATAAAATTACTATTTTTGGGGGTTATTGTGAAGTTTTTTACAAAAAAACATATATTTTTACTATTTTTTGTAGCTTTTGCGCTATTTAGCGTAAATTCTTTTGCACAATTAATAAATTTAGATTTGTTAGAAAATGAATCTGTATTAAAAGATTTAAAGTCTAAATGTACAAAAGAAAATTTATTGGGTGAGGGTGGATATAAAAAAGCATATAAATGTATATTTGATGAAAAAGAATCTGTAATATTGGCTTTTAATAATACCAAAGAAAATATTAAAGAATATTTTGATAACAATTTAATGTTTTACAATAAATTCACCGAAGAACAACTAGAAGCTAATAATTTAGTTCCAGCATTTGCTTATTCTGCAAAAGAAATGTTTTTGGTTATAAAATTCATAGGTAAAGATTTTATTGATACTAGAATGCAAGATCTTGGAAAAAAATATGGTAATAAAGAATTTTGTTTTGATGAATATTTTGACTTTTTAGATGAATATGTAGAAAAATATATTGATATTTTTCTTGACGTGGTAAAAGCTTTAGAATTTTTGCATAAAAATAAAATTATACACTGTGACGTAAAACCGGATAATGTTCTTGTTAAATATGATGATATCAAAGAACGTTATGTTGGGTATCTTTCTGATTTTGATTTTGTTAAATACAATGAAAATGGATCTATTTTTACTAAAAAAAGAACTGGGACACAAGATTTTTATGCTCAAGAGTTAACAATTACGAGAAGATATAAAAAAATGCAAGGTAATAACCAAGGTAATAACAATGATCGATATTTTTTATATAGTAAATATATAGATAATTATGCATTGGGTGAATTTATTTTAGATACATTTTTTTCAAAAACATTTACTAATAAAAAATTTGAAAATATTTGTAAAAACAAAGATATTTATTTAAATTACTTAAATAAATATTTACAACATTTATTTAAACTAATATTTGAGTATTATCATAAAAAAGAAAACATAACAATTGATTGTAATATTAAGATTTATTCTGACATGTTTTATGAAGATGTTAATAGATTAATAAAGTTGTTTTACAAGGACAAAAAAGCTTTTGATGATGAGTGTGTACCTGCTGGTAAAATTAAAGTTATTTATATGTCAAAAATGGCAAAGCTTGTTTTTGTGCTTATGCAATACAAGCCACAAGATCGTTTTAAATTAAAGTTTTTGATTGAAGAATTAAATAAAATAAAAGAATTAATTGAGTATTTAAAAGATAATTCTGAATTGGAAGAAAATTTTGAGATTTAATTATCTTATAATTTTTATATTATTTTTTTCACATTCTCTTTTTATATCAAAAAATAATTTCCAGCCGTATTTTGATAATTTTTTATTAAAATACGGCATTTTTATTTCTTTTAAATTAAAAAATTTTATGCAAGCTAAAACGCCTTTAAATGATCTAACACCGGGATTTGCTATAGAAAGATTTTCTATATTAAGCGTTCCAAAGTTTTTTATAATTTCTTGACGCAAATTATACTCTATAAATTTTTCGATAGATTCTTTTTTGCTAAATAAGCCATTATCGTTTATTTCTAGCATGTTATTGCTATTTTTTTTAATTATTAATTTATTATTTAAAATTATTTGATCAGGTGAGAGATATTTGGTTTTTAATTTTAAAAAACTTGTAAAAGAAAATAATAAAATTAACAAAAAAATAATTTTTTTAACTTGTGTGAATTTTTTATTTTTTATAATTAAAAAAGTTAAAATAGGAATTAATAATAATATTAAAATATTCGTTTGCCCAAAGGATACAAGCCATTTTTTGTTACCCAAAAATAATATTTTTTGCCAAAATAGTGTCGATTTTTCTAGTAAATATATAAAAAAATAATTATTAATATTTAAAAGCTGGGTAAAAAATATAATAGAACTTAAGCCCAAAAAAATAGTCAAAAACGGTGTGAATATTAAATTGCCTATAAATGTCATATTTGATATTGGCAATCCCCAATGAACTAATATTGGCAACGATACAAGCGTTACAGCTAGTTGGACTTCTATAAAAGAGACTAAAAAATAATAAATTTTTGTAATAAATTTTTTAAAGTATAAATTTGTAGCAGTTATTTTTTTTTGCATTTTTAAAATGTTAATTTGGTCGTAAATAATTAGTAAATTAAAGTTTATTTTTCTAATTTTAGGATAATAGATTTTTCTGTATTTGTAAGCTTTTTATCATTTTTTTTAGTTAAAGCTATTTCATGTAAAATTTTATCCAAATAATCTATAGTTTGTTCTATAGATACGTTATATTTATTTTGTTTAATAAATTTAAATAAATCTATTTCTGTCCAGTTACAAATAATATTTGAATAGCCGTTAATCTGTATTGCCTTTTTACCATTTATGTTAAGTTTAGTTTTTAAATATTCAGGGATAATTATTTTTTTGAAAAATTGTTCTTTAATAAATGTTTTTATAATGTCTTGGGCAAAACTTTTAAGATTTGCTGATTTTGCCACAGCTATATACTCTTTTTTAAAATTTTTAAAATATGGTTCTGTTGGATTGGGATATCTTTTGTCTACAAGCATGGCTTTAATAATATTTTCTTTGGCTAAGTTTTTATTCTTTTTTGAATTATAAAAAATATTATTACAAAGACCAAAATCTAAAAATGCTAGTTTGTAATTTTCTGCTAAATCATTTTCTCTAATTAAGCAAATTTCTAAATCAAGTCCATCTAGTTTTACTTTATAATGTAAAATACCTAAAAAGGTTCCAAGATCTTCGTATAGTTGTTCTAGATTAGTTTTATTGGCATTTATTTTGCTATATTTATTTATTATGTCTGTTATTTGGACCAAGCCTATACTGTGCCCAGAAACAATATCTTTGTCTTCTGTTTGTTCTATCTGGTCTAAATCTTGTTCGCCTGTTTTTAATTGCGTAATTAAATTTTTATTTAATTCTTCTTTTATTGGATATAATCGAGGCATTTCCATTGCACATATATCTTTGGCTGTATAAATTAATTTATTTGGTTTTAAAACAAGAATTCTATTGAACAGTTCTTTATTATATTTTTCTATAGCCGAGTAAATATCTTGTTGAATATTAAATTCCTTTGTAATAATCTCGCATTGTCTAGAGCTTTCTCCACTTTTAATAGCAATGTTGCAGTTATCGCTAGAACCAAAAACGGTTCCCGAGCCTCCACGGCCTAAAAGTTGATCAAAGCGTATAGAATAATTAGATTGTAGTAATTCTTGTACAGTTTGAGCGTTTAATGAAGTAGATAAAATAAATAATAAAAATATATTTTTTATAAAATTTTTATACATAAAACTCTTTCTTAATATTTTTTACTAAAAATAAATAATAAAAAATTTATCAAGAAAGAGTTTATTAGTTCAAGAGATTTTAATTTAAAAGCTTTATTTGAATATAATATTTGTTTTTACTTTATTGGGATCTATTGTTTTATGAAAAAAATTTGAAATATCCCACATCTTTTTATAGTTAGCTTCAGGACAAAGTAATACAAATTGTGCAATTGCTTTATTGTTCCCTATTGCCGAAGCAATAGGCTTAAGCGTATTAAGATCAAGATTATCGCTTTCAAAATTTAATAATAATTTTTTTATGACAGCATTATTTTCTATTGCAGCACTTAGATTTTTAATATTGTTATCTTCAATTTGCTCACTTACAATTCTAAAAGCTAATTTTTTTATAGTTTTATTATTTTCTATTGCATTAGCAAATGAAACCATTTGACAGTGTTCGATTCTACCTGAGAGATTTAAATTTAGTTTTGTTATAGTAGAATTATTTTCTATTGCAGTAGCTAAATATGAAGCACCATCTGCTTCTATGTTAGTATTTTCAAGATTTAAACTTAAGTTTATTATAGCAGAATCGTTTTCTATAATCATTGCCAAAGATTCAGCATCACCAGGTCCAAAATTATTTTCAGTAAGATCTAAATCTAAAATTTTAATTGTCTTATTCTGTGCAAGAGCATTAGTCAGCTTCATCATGTCGCTCTTTTGAGCAAAACAGTTTTGAAGATTTAAACTTAATTTTGTTATAACTCTATTATATTTTATTGCAGTTGCTAAATAGTCAATGCAATTAATTTTAAATTCATCAAATTTAAATTTATTATTTCCTGCAAGATTTAAATCTAGTTCTGTTATATATGCATTATCAGTTATTTCTCGAAACAGATATTCAGCTCCAGCTGGACCAATATTATTGTTAGAAAGATCTAAAGTTACCTTTGTTATCATGTAGTTGTAATTTATTGCATCGGTTAGGGCTTTAATGCCTTCAGATTGAATATTATTTCCTTCAAGATTTAGACTTAAATTAGTTATAGGTTTATTAAATTTTATTCTTTCGGCTAATAACTTAACTCCATCAGGTCCTATATTGCAGCCTGAAAAATCTAACATTAATTCTTTTATAATATAATTAAATTGTATTGAATCTGCTAAAGATTCAAGATCCTCAATTGATAGCATCTCTTCGCTTATATTTTGAACATGTAATTTGGTTATAGTTTTGTTGTAGCTATCCAAAAATTTTATAGCATCTGTAATTGAGTCGCACGTAGCTATTTGATTTTGTATATCATATTCAATTATTGCGTTTAATGATGAAATGCTCAAAAGAGCTACAAAGATTAATTTTTCTATTTTTTTATTAAATATCATAAAAACTCCTGTAAAATTTTATAAATTGTGCATATTTTAATTTAAAAGCTTTTTCTGGGGGAAATTAATATATAAATTCTTCCAGAACAGTTTAGAACTACCAGATTGTGGGGGTATTTTGATTTGTCTTTTAATATAATCTAGTACCTTTAAGTAAAATTCTAAATCACCAGAAATAATATTATTTTTATGTAAATAAATTATTTTTTGTGCATAGTAATTTAGCATATTATCCAATAAATAAAAGCTTTGAGTATCAGTTAAATTTGTTTCTTTTAAAATTTTTTCAAATTCTTGGGGGTTATCAAAATCTTGTTCATAAAAAAATGACAAAATAGGGTGATTACTGTTTGTATTGTCATCTTGTTTAAAATATTTTACCAGACAGCGAGATATTATTGTTGGTAATATAAAGTTTTTGTTACTTGTATGTAAAATAAAATTATAGCCAAAAGGTGGCTCTTCAAGAATTTTTAGTAATTTGTTTGAAGTTGCAGTGCTTAATGTTTGAGCTTTTTGTAAAATAAAAAAGAATTTTTGATTATGTTCAACCGAAAGACTGATTGTTTCAAAAATGATATCTAAATCTGTAACAGAATAATCTTTTTCTGGATTTATAAAAATAATATTTTCATGTTGTTTGTTTTTTATTTTACGGCATTGTTTACAATAACAATTTTTATCTTTGTTTTGTAAGCAAAATTCTTGTTGTAATATGATTTCTGTTTCTTGTTCCAAAATTTCTTTTGATCCAACAAAAAGCATTGCTGGTATATTTGTATTGTTCATATAGTTTTAAAACTTGTTTTTATTTAATAATTTAAAAAACTTGCAATATAGAGCTTATATTATTAAGAATTTTTGTGTAGTAAATAGATAAAATTAAGGTTTTAAAAGGGTTTGTTATGCAAAAATTAAAAAATATTTTGTTTATATTATTTTTATTAAATTTTTTAAACTATTGTTCAGGTAAAATATACGATATTTACAGGGCTGTTAAAAATAATAATTTACAAGATATACAAGAATGCTTGGACAATGGGATAAATATAAATTCAAAAGATTATAATGGCTCGACCCCATTAATTTATGCAGTTAAAAATAGCAATACTTCTTTGATGCAATATTTATTGTCAAAAGGCGCTGATATTAATATGCCAGATAGTTCTGGTAAAACTTCAATAATGCACGCGGCAATAAATGGTAAAATCGATGTAGCAAAATTTTTATTACAACAAGCAAATTGTAATTTAAATTTGCAAGATAATTCTGGCCAAAATGCTTTGATGCATGCAAGCATAAATGGAAATTTAGAAATTTTACAAATGCTTGCAGGTAGGGGGTTAGATGTTAATACAAAAGATAATTCAGGTAAAACAGCTATAATGTATGCAATAGTTAATAAAAAAATAAATATAATAAATTATCTTTTAACTAAAAATATAAAAATAAATTTAAAAGATAATTTTAATAAAAATATTCTTATGTATGCAGCAGAAAAAGCTGATTTTGAAATAGCAAAAAAAATAGTATCTAAAGGTGTGGCTGTAAACGATAAAGATAATGCTGGTAATACAGCTTTGATATATGCAATAAAATCTAAAAATGATTTAATAGTAAGTTTATTATTATCTAATGGAGCTAATGCTAATATAAAAGATAAAAATGGCAAAACGGCTTTAATGCTTGCTTGTGAAACGGGTAAAAAAAAGATAGTTAAATTATTATTACCAAGAGGTGTTAACGTAAACGAAAAAGATAATTCACAAAGTACAGCATTAAGTTACGCCATATCTGCTGGCAGCAGTTCTGTTGCAAGCTTATTAATTGCAAGTGGTGCTAATGTAAATGTTAAAGATAAAAATGGTAAAACAGCGTTAATGCTTGCTTGTGAAAAAAAGAAAAAGAAACTTGTAGATCTTTTATTGGCTAGAGGTGTTAACATAAATGAAAAAGATAATGTAGGTAAGACAGCATTAATTTATGCTGCAGATAAATCTGATTCAACTATTTTTAAAGCTCTACTTGCTCGTGGTGCAAATGCCAATGTAAAAGATAATACAGGTAAAACTTCATTAATTTATGCTGCTAAAAGTGGTAGAATAGAAAATATAACTCTATTGGTTCCAAAAGGTGTTAATATAAATGAAGTTGATAAACAAAAAAAATCAGCGCTAGATTATGCACAAGAAAATGAATATGAAGATGTTGCAAGTTATTTAGAAAGATTAGGTGCTAAATAATTTATAAATTAAGAATCAGTTCCACCATCGCCCGATTCATCACCTGTACCAACAAAAGAATTCATGTCTTTATAGATACTTATTGGTTCAACATTAACGCCATAATAATCTGAATAATATCTTGGGTTACTATCAAAGGCAATGGCTCTGCCAAAACGAATAGGGCGTATTGTGCCAGATGGAATATCTGAATTATCGTTTCTGTATAATGTTGAACTAGATAAGTTAGATCGTCGCCAGCCATGAATTCTATGTTTTACTCCAACAGTATTTCCTTTGGTGACCAAAATCATATAACCGGCACCAACGCCACCTTCGTCTATATTTTTAGAATTACCAGTTCTTGTATCTGGAACTCTTGGATAATACTGGGCACTAACACCGCTTGATGTTCCATGTGGAGAACTTGATGAATCTATAATACGAACAAGCCATTCATTAAATCCAGCAGGTGTGTCTGTACCGCCTGTTCCTGAATATGGAGAGCGTTCCATAGGTTTTCCTGCTAAAATTAAAACGTGACCTGTATTGGTTGCTCCGTCTTCATATTTTATTGCAATTACATCGCCGGGTTCTAAATCTTCTAAATAAGTTATAACTTCCCAACCTTTAAATATGTCTAAGCTTGAATCATGGTTCATAAAAAAGTTTGCATAATCTTTTGCCAAAGCTCTTTGTATAGGTGGATTATTTTTTCTTTGTGGGTATCTTGTCATAACAGCATAAGCAAATATCTTTTCATACCATGGGTATGCAGCCATACCAAGAACATGAGATAAGCAACTTGAACAATCAACAAAGTATTTTTCTTGTTTTGTATTTATTATAGTGTCATAAGAATAATAAGATGTTTCTAATTCGGCTACAATTCTTTCTGCTTCTGCCAATATTTTTTTACTAGGGTATTTTTCATAATAGTTTGTTAATTCTTGATCTTCTGTTTTGCATATTTGTACGTCATATGTAAAAGCTCGTAAAAAAAATATTAATAAAATATAAAATATTAGATTTTGTTTTTTCATTACTACTCACCATTAAGTTACTAAATTTAATGGTGAGTATATAAATTAGATATTTTTTGGGTCAATTAAAAATAAAAAAGTTTATTTTTCAAAGCGTAGATATATTTTTTCTAAAGCAACTTGTGTTAATTTTTCTGGAGATAAAGTTCCATCTAAAGTTATAACATTTTTTTTATTAGCAAAAATTGTTTCGTATCCTGTAATAACTTTTTGCCAAAAGATTTCTTTTTCTTTTTCAAACGAAGTTAGTTCTTCGTGTCTTTTTAAAATACGTTCTCGTGCTGTATTTATATCTATTTTTATATAAAAAATAATATCAGGGTTTATATTTTGCATGGCCCAATTATTTATTAAATTTATTTTTTCTATATCAAGTCCACGACCATAACCTTGATAAGCGAGCGAAGAATCGGCCATTCTGTCAGAAATTATTATTTTATTTTTTTGTAATTCTGGAATTATTACATCTTTTATATGTTGTGCTCTATCTGCAGCAAAAAGTAAATATTCTGCAATAGGGCAAACTGTATTTTTGTTTTCTTGTAATATTTTACGTAAATTAATTCCAAGTTGAGAGCCTCCCGGCTGTTTAGTTAAAACAACCGGGATATTTTGTTTTTTAAGTTCTTGCTCTAGATTTTGTGCTAGCAAACTTTTGCCACAACCATCTATGCCTTCCAAAACTACTAATATTCCTTTGTTCATGATTAATTCACCTAAATTATTAATCTTGTCTACTTTCTTTTTTACGTTCATGAGCTTTTAGAAATCTTTTTCTTAAACGTATAGATTTTGGTGTAACTTCCATAAGCTCATCATTTCGTATCCATTCTAGAGATTCTTCGATGTTCATAAGTTTTGGTGGTGCAAGTTTTACAGCTTCATCTGTACCCGAAGCACGCATGTTTGTTAATTTTTTTTGTTTTGTAGGGTTTACATCAAGGTCATTTTCTCGAGAGTGTTCACCTACAATCATACCTTCATAAACTTCTACACCTGGGTCTATAAATAATATTCCTCTAGGTTGCAATGCATCAAGTGCATAGCCTCTAACTGTTCCATCTTCCATCGAAACTAAAGCACCTTTTGTTCGACCTATAATTTCACCAGCATATGGTTCATAGTCATGGAATCTATGGTTCATTAATCCTGTGCCTCGAGTATTGGTCATAAATAAATTTCTAAAACCAATTAAACCTCGTGCAGGGATTTTAAATTCAAGGCGTATTTTACCTTCGGTGTAGTGGACCATGTTTACAAGTTCAGATTTGCGTTTTGCTAAATTTTCCATAACAAAACCTTGATATTGTTCTTCAATATCAATAATTAAAAGTTCATAAGGTTCAAATTTTTTGCCACCAATATTTTTGTAAATAACTTCAGGAGCAGAAGCTTGAAGTTCAAAGCCTTCACGGCGCATAGTTTCTATTAAAACACCTAAGTGCAATTGCCCTCGGCCAGAAACTTTAAACACTTCGGCACTATCTGTTTCTTCTACACGAAGAGCAATATTTGTTTTAAGTTCTTTAAACAATCTGTCTCTAATTTGTCGGGATGTTAAAAGTTTACCTTCTTTGCCCGAAAATGGAGACTTGTTAACGCCAATAAAAATAGAAAGAGTAGGTTCATCTATTTCGGTATAAGCAATTGGGTTTGGTTTGTCGGCGTTACAAATTGTTGTACCAATAGTAATTTCTTCTTCAAAGCCTGTAACAGCTACGATATCACCAAATTTGGCACTATCTACTTCTACACGTTTTAGGCCTTCAAATTGATATAGCTTTGTAATGGCCATTTTTTTACTAATATAATCACCTTTACATGCAACAATTTGATCACTAATTTTAACAGAGCCATTAAAGACTCTGCCAATACCAATTCGTCCCAAATAATCAGAATGATCTAAGTTTGTAATTAAAATTTGTAAATCTGTTATAGATTCTTTTGGTTCTGGAATTTCTTTTAATATTGTATTAAATAATGGTTGCATGTCACCAGATGTAGCTGTTGGGTCTTCAGAAATAAAACCTAACTTAGAAGAACCATATAAAACTTTAAAGTTTAAGTGTTCATCTTTTAATGCAAGTTCCAAAAATAGCTCGTGAATAGCTTCTTCTATTCTTTCTATATCGGCATCTTTTCTGTCTATTTTATTAATTAAAACTATTGGCTTTAAATCTAAAGCCAAAGCTTTTTGTAATACAAATCTTGTTCCAGGCAAAGGTCCTTCTGCTGCATCAACTAAAAGTAAAAAGCCTTCTACCATTTGTAGCGTTCTTTCTACTTCGCCGGCAAAGTCGGAGTGGCCAGGAGTGTCTACAATATTAATTTTGGCCTCAGGCAAAAGAATAGCTGTGTTTTTTGCAGTAATAGTTATACCGCGTTCTTTTTCGATGTCACCAGAGTCCATAACTCTTTCACCGGTTTCGGTGTTTACTTGTACCGTGCCAGATTGTTTTAACATTTGGTCTACAAGTGTAGTTTTACCATGGTCAACGTGTGCAATAATAGCAATATTTCTAATGTCTGGGCGGGTGTTAATTCCCATTTTTACCCCCTAAAAGTTAAAATAGGTTAAAAAGCGAATAAAAGGTTGAGCGCTTACTTTTAGCACTCAACCTGTATGATTATAGTCCACAAAAAATAAAATTTCTAGAAAATATTTTGATTTTGCTTATTTGGTTGTATTTTTGCAGATAAAATTAAGTTTTTTGTAGTTTCTTTCACTTGTTCACAGATATAAAATACCTCTTGGGCTTCTAGTTCTGGCCAAACTGGTAAGGCTACAATAGTTTCTGTTAAGCTATCGCTAATTGTGCAATTTGTTTTAACTCTACTGTCTGTTGTCAAAAAATCTATATTGTTTAAGCCTTTTGGGTAATAAATATTTGTTCCAACGCCTCTGTTTTTTAGCTCTTGCATAAAAGCTTCGCGATCAATATTTTCTAGTTTAATACAATATTGATGATAAACATGTTTGCCGTTAATTTCTTGAGGTAAAATTATATTATTTAAACCTGCAAGCTCTTTATTATAAATACTTGCTATTTCGCGTCTTCTATTATTTAAATTATCTAATAAATTTAATTTTTCACTTAATATTGCAGCTTGTATTCCATCTAATCTACTATTAATACCATGTTCGATATAATTATAATGGCTCTTTCTGCCATGGTTTCTGTATCGTAATAATTTTTCTGCTAGTTCAGGGTTATTTGTTGTGCATGCTCCACCATCACCATAGGCGCCTAAATTTTTTGTAGGATAAAAAGAAAAGCATGTAATATCACCATGATTACCAGCTTGAATATTATTTTTGTCTACAGAGCCAACTGCTTGGCAAGAATCTTGTATAACAAATAAATTATATTTTTTTGCAATTAAATTTATTTTTTCATAATCTGCACATTGTCCAAAAATATCTACAGGTAAAATTCCTGCAACTTTATATCCTGTCTTTTTTTCTATTACATTATTATTTTTAAATTCACAATTATTATTTATATAATTTTCTATTTTAACAGGATCTATATTATAAGTTTTTTCTTCTATATCTATAAAAACAGCATGAGCTTCGAGTGCTACAATTTCACTGCTGGATGCTATAAATGAAAATGGGGTAGTTAACACAATTTCGTTTTTTTGTAACCCGATAACATCAAGTGCCATTAAAAGAGCGTCTGTGCCGCTGTTGCAGCTTATGGCATATTTAGCATTTGTATATTTTGCAAAATTAGTTTCAAATTCTTCTACAAATTTTCCACCTATAAAAGCCTGTGCGTCTAGAACTTCGTTTATTTTACTTACAATATTGGCTTTATTTTTTTCATGTTGACGAGAGAGATTAAAAAAATCTATTTTTTTATTCACGGTAATCCTTATGTTTTTTTTGAAATTCTTTACAAAATTATATTTTAAAAAGTAAGAAATTAATCTAGCGATTAACTTTAATTTTGTAAAATAAAAGAGATGTTTTAAAAGGAGAGAGAGAATGAGACTTCGAAATTTTAAATTTTTTGCAGCAACAATTTTTTTGCTATTCAGCTTAAATAATATCTTTGCTGTTGTTGACTGGGCTAATGGTGCCACAATTACAAATGCAAATTCTGTAACAGATGATGATTTAAGATTGGCAAATGGTGCTGTTGCTGATGCAACGATAGATGTAAATGGTTTTGTTTATATAAATGCTAATACTGTTGATGTGAATGTTTATGCAACAAGTTACAATGTTTCATTACGAACACTTACTGGGGTGGCAAATTATGGGCATATAGTTTTTAATGCAGCAGCAAATAGAACTATAAATGTTTACTGTGATTATGATTTAAAGTTTAGGTCTGGCACAACGAGTTCAGATCCAGCACATCGCAATGACATGATGGTGACATTTAAGGGTGCAGGTAAAGTTATTTTTCATCTAAAAGATTATAACTCTACTACAGCTAGTTCTGGTCAACGAGGTGTGCAAGTAGCTTTTGAAGGTACTGCTTTAGGTGGGTATAATTATCCAAAAAATGGTGAAACTTTTACACAAATTGGTTGGTATCAACCATGTAGGGTTTATATTTTAATGGATCAGACAGAAGCAGATGCTGTTACTAGTGGAAACAATAAAGTGGTATTTAGACGTAATCCAGGCGGCTATGCAGCGGCAACTCATTATCCTAAATTTCCAGTAGGCGTTCACATAGATGATAATGCGTTTTTAACTTATCTTTCTACAGATAATACTGGTGAATTAGATAGTTATGGAACGCTTGCGTTTGATGTAACAAATAACGAAGGCTGTGGCCAGATGTATTTGGATATAGACCAAAAAAATAATCTTGACGCTCATGGTGGGTTTAATGATGGTGGTATTGCTGTATTTGGTCACTATGTCCCAACGTATGATGAAGCTAATATAAGAGAGTTTGTTGATTTGAGTGCAATTGCTGGTAAAAAAGCTATTTTTAGAGTTATAGATAATGATAGATATTCTGCAGTAGATATTGGAACTAATAATTTAAATCCAACAGATGATTATGCTCGAGGTTTATTAGTTATAAATAGAAATACAACTGTACCTAAATTTGCTGCAGATCCTTATCAAGAGGAATTAACAAGAGGAATATCTCTTGTTGGTTCAACAAATCATCCATTAAGACAATATGTTAGTGCAGTTCCTCCTGTTCAAGGTTGGTATTGGTCACATTTTTTTTCATGGAAATATGCTTCAAGTATGCCTATGAGCCCAACACATCTTGTAGATTATAACGTTCAAACTGGATTTATATTGGGAGTAAATGGTCGTATAGATATTTCGCATAAAACATATTTAGATTATGTTGCAACGCTTACAAATTCTAAAACTGACCAATATTTAGCTCAAGACTATTCTGCTGTATTAAATTCTGGTAATGCTAGTACAGATTTAGCTCAATCTTCGTATTTAAAAAAGAAAAATCCAACGGCATTATTTATTGATGGAATTTCTGGTCAGTGGGCTGCTCCATATGTTGATGATTCTAATGCTGAAATATATTTGTATGGTGACTCTAAAATTTTATTACATGCAGGTTCAAAAACTCTTTTAGATAGTACTTCTAATGGATATGTTCGTCCTACTTGGGTTGAAAATGGTGATTATGTTTTTACGTTTACGATTGATAGTGCTTCTTATAATGGCCAATATGTTCCTGGCTCTAATGTAACAGGTGGTGAAGGTAAACTTGTTCTAGATCTGGAAGCACCACTTGATATTAAATCGTACGATAGAAGTGCTCTTAATTGTCACGGTAATTATGACACGCAAGGTGCAGATGATGATATAGCTCAACTTAATTTACCTACAGTTTCTATAAATACTACTGGACGTGAATATGATTATACAGGGGACTTAGGTTATACAGATGATCTTATAACAAGAGCATTAGAAAAAGATAGTGCGTACAAAATTTACGATTCACCATCGATATTATTAAATTCGCATTTAAGATTATATGATATCGTCTTTAATCAAAGTGACGTTACAAAATTATTAACTCCAAACCCATTAACAGCATTGCCAAATGTTGTTGGTGCTGAACGTAAATATTTTAATGACACTGTAAATCCAAATGCGGCGCCAGCCGTAGCTGTAGAACCAAATTATATTTGGCCTCGATTTGAATTATATAATTCTAGTTTAGATATGCATGAACATTTTGTTGGTTCAGGATTTAAATTTGTAGTAAATGAAATTGATGATGATGATCCAGATTTAGCATATAACAGAAGTATTTTTAAATTTTATGATCATGGTAAACAATTAGACAGTATAAACCATGGCTATGGTCGTTTATTTATGGCAAGTTGTTCAAATAATAAAATGTCAGATGGTAGTTCAAATGCTACATTAGAACATTGTGCTGTAAATATTTTTAGAAAATATGACAAAGCAACTTTACCTGCAGTGCCTACAGATACAATACAACTTTCGTTAGAATCAGAAAACGAAGAAACGGTATTTTTGGGTCCTCTTGTAGATAGTATTCATGCCCATCATTTATTTTTATTAAATAGATCTGCCAATGGCTCTGGTTATATGTCATTAGGATGGACAACTACTGTTGGAGATAATACAAAATACCCATGGGATGCTTTATCTGGTTTAGGTTCAAATTATTTTGATATTAAATTTCAGACAGTTGCAGGCGCTGCAACAGATACGCCTCCGGCAACAGTATCTATAGATGGTAATTATATTTACTTTGGTGGAACAGATTCTTTGGGAACTAAAGCAACTATTCCTGTAATAACACAAACTCAAGGTTCTGTTGTGTATGTAAATCATGGTGGTAGAATTACTGCAACACAACCAAGCTCAACAGAACATGGTTATGATGCTTTTGTTGATTTACCAATTGTTTATGATCTTTGGAGTTATTATGGTTTATTTGGTGTTGTAGACTTACCAAAAGATCAGGTTATGTTTGGTTATGGATTTGGACAGCAGCCATATAATATTAATACAGTAACAATAGATGAAGATAATCCAGGTATTCCAATAGGTACACATTTTAATGTTTATAATAATATTAATGCTCAAGGTTATACCAGAGTAGATAGAGATAGATTTGCTGGAGAAGAGTTTATAATTGCTTGGAATAATAGAGTAGACCAAAATACTCCAGTTAAAATGATCGAAGGCCTTGAAGGTTTAGATTACGATACAAGTGATTTAAACTTGAGTAACTTTGAAAATGATTTAGAACCTGGTTGTGAATTTAAAACTATGCCAACAAGATTTACTGCAGTAGTAGATGAGCCTGTTACAATGCCAGCAAATGTTGTTTACTTTGGAGCAGGAGCAGATTGGTCAGATATTGTAACCCAGCTTAAAATTGCTGGTGCTACAATGGCAGATCCAATACATATATTAATAGATGGTTATTCTGCAGGCGCAGGTTACGCTTGGATAAAAGAAATAGTTTCGTTACCATCTAACCCAGCTGTTCCGGGCGAAGGTGATCATGCAATAATCTTTTTGCGTAATGGTGGCCGCGTTGGTCTTGGTAATAACAGCTGGAATCAGCATTCTATTAATTCTTGGAAGTTACTTGGTAAAGATTATGTAACAATAGCACCTGCTGGTTATTGTTCTATTGATTTAAATAGCGATGTCTTTGTTGTAGACAGAGGGGCTTTTGTTGCTGCAACAAGTTTTGCTCAAAGTGTTTCGCAAAGATTATCTATAAATCTTAATGGTAACGATTTATATATTCCTGCAAATGGTGAGCTTGATTTAAGCTCATTTGGTCATACTGCTTTTAGACAAGAGATTGAATTCTCTGGTGAAGGTAGAGTTGTTTTGGGTCATGGTGCTGTAATAAGATTTCCAGAAACCGTAACTCCTACAAGCAGTGGTGATTATCCTGTTTTATATTTTAATGATAATACAAAACTTGTTATTGAAGATGATCCAGAAGTTGCAAAAGCTCACTATACAACTATAACTGCAGCCGATCCTGATAAAGTAAAAATAGTAGGTAAAGGACAAATTTGGTTAAACAAAGATGCTAAATTTGAAGTTATGGGTGGTGCTAAAGTTAGAGTTGGAACAGATTCAGAAACTGCTAACACAGATTTAATTTTGAGTATTCAAAGACAGGGTGATTTTGTAATAGGTGATGAACAAGAAGCTGGCGGAACATTTGAAGTTGGTAACCCTACAGATTTAGCTGGTACTATTAATTTTGAATTAAAATTAAGTGGAGCTAGAGCAAGAGCTCATTTAGACAGAGGTGGATTTTTGGGCTTTGGTGTTGGCATGATTGATAATGTTAATGATAAAATGAATGGTTCATCATTAGTATCAATATTATCATTAAACCCAAATGTTATTCCAGCAACTGGTGTTGCTCACTTTAGTCCAGCAAATGATATAAATGAACCTGTTCAAAATGAAAGAGCTTGGAAAGTTCAAACTCTTTATGATGTAAATGATCTCAAAATTACAATAGATCAAGGTATTTTTGATCACAGCAATATTTTTAATGGCTCAGATAGACTTGCTGCTATAATTGCCATTGGACCTATTAATGGCAATTATACTTTAGATATTTCAGATCCAGTTAAATCACGAATTCTTGGTGGCGGTAATGTTATGTATCTTAATAGATCAGTTACCAAAGCAGAAGTTTATCCAATAGCTGCATATATAAATGCTTGGGATTTTGCAGATCCTAAATTACGCCAAGAATGGGTTGCAGGCGTGGCCGAAGATTATGGTATGTACAGTATTTTGGCCTCTTCGCCAATAACATTGCAGTGGTATCAAAGTGAATTTACAGCTGTGGGATCAACTCTTACTACATATAGTAATGGTGGCAAAAAATTTGTTACTGCTACTCCCTTAGATTTTTTCACATTTATAAAAAATAGAAAATATGCTGATTTAAGAACAAAATTAATAGATTGTGGCGCAACAGAATACGAAGTTTATGTAGGTTATGTAAATACACCAACATCAGATACGGGATATGGATATGCATGTGATGCTTGCCAGATATTTAGACGTACAAATATTAATATTGCGGGTGAAGGTTTAGCACAAGATGGCCTAGAACGTGGAGTTCTTGGTGCTACAGGTACAGATGATATTGCAAATATTGTTGTTGCAGGTAGAAAATAAATAACGGTTAAAAAACCAGGGAGAAAGTATGAGAAAAATTTTGAGTAAATTTTTATGGCTCTGTTTTTTAATAGCAGGGTTTTTGCAAACAACTTTTTTGCAAGCAACAGAAATGCGAACACCATGGATTTCTGAACGTGGTCCAATAAGTTATATTATTGAACCAGTAAAAGAAGAAAAATGGAGTTTGGATGTTTTTGCGCTTGCAGAAAGTAAAGAAGCTGAAAAAGCTTATATGCAACATGGCTTTGAGACTCATCCACTTTCTACTCTGTTTTTTAATAAGTCAGACTTTGCAATTGCAGATGCATTTCCAAATGAGACTACGTCTACAAATGCTGAATATTACAACCCATATTTAGAGATTATAAAAATTCATCCTAGAGTGACGTATTATGAATCTGGAGTTAATCTTGGAGCCAGGTTTGAATATCCTGTATGCAAAAATAAGGGACGCATTGGGTTAAGGACTAATATACCTTTAAGGTCTATTGAACTTGAACGTGAAAATATTTCTGATAATCAAAGTGACCCAAATGAAGATTATATTTTGTCTAGAACTATAAAACTAGAAACTGGTGTTGATTCAGTTGCTGCTAATGACGTTGATAAAACAGTAACGGCTTACAGCTTTGATTTGCTTTATAGGCTTTTTCAGGATGCAAATCGTCATCCTGCAGTTGAGACTAGTGGGGCTGTGGCGCCGTTTTCATTTAAAGTTTTTGGTGAAGCTTTGGCTAAGCAGGCATTTAATTTTGCTAATAATAAACAAATGAGTGCTGATTTGGACCATCCGTGTGCAGCTGTTATTTTTAAAGAATCTGGAACTGGAGCGCCTGGTATGCCAAATGAGCCTACAATAGCAAGAGCAGCTGAACACTGGGCTTTTAATAGTATGGATACGCAACAAAGAGATTATTCTAATATTTCTGTAACTGATATTGGACAGCCAGAAACAACACCTTATCCAAATACAGCTCCCGGTATGATAAAAAATGTTTATTTTTTCAAAGATAGTGAAAATTATCCAGCCCAGGAAGATAAACTTGCAACAAACTTAAAAAACAATGGCTGGTTAATTTTTGGTTATGATAACGGCGCTCTTGAAAACGGTGCAACGAATATAAAAAATGGCATAGAAGATGCATTAAAATTATACGAAGAAAATCCTTACGAATGGCTTTGGACGCATGGCGAGTTTGAGTTAGAAACTCAACGCAGAACTGGCTTGGGCGATATAGACTTAGATCTCTTTTATGAACATAGATTTTCCAACAGCTTTGTAGCCGAGGGCTTTGTTGGCTTACGTTTTCCAACAGGCGAAAATGATGATTACTCTGGCAACCCATATAACGTACACTTAGGAAATGGTGAACACTGGGAAATAAAGCTTGGTGGTTTGGTTGCAGCAAAACCAGTTTATTGGATGAATTTAAAACTTGATACATATTTTTCTTTTGTTTTAGAAGGTTCAGAAACAAGATCTGCGGTTTTTGAAGGCTCAAGTGTAAAAAATATTGGTCCAGCTGTAGATGCAGATGTTAGCTGGCAATATTTTGTTATGCGTTTAGACGGAAACTTTTTCCATCCTAGAACAGAAAATGTTTCGGCAACATTGGGTTACGAATTATATCTAAAAACAAAAGATGATATAGACTTTAAGCAGACAACGGCTACGCCATTTTATGGTGATCATTATAATGGCACAGACTCGTTGGCTGCAAATTTGAGCGGCTCGCTTGCAGCAGCCAACACTCAAGCTGTAGGCCACAAAATTAGAGCTGAATTAAGAGCTGTACTTTCGGATTGGGTAAGCTTATTTGGCGGTGGATCGTTTGTATTTGCTGGTAAAAATGTGCCAAGAGATTCAGACATGCATTGCGGTTTGTCAGTTAAATTTTAATAAATAAAGTTGCCCCCTAACGGGGGCTCTTTTTTGTGTTTATATTTAATAACTGTGATATAATTTACAAAAATAATTATTATTAAATTTATTTAAATGTATTTGAGTTTTGTATGATATCAAAAGAAATTATAGAAGAAGTAAAAAATAGACTTGTAAAGGTTTATGACCCCGTAGAAATTTATTTATTTGGATCTTATGCTTGGGGAAACCCTACAAAAGATAGTGATTTGGATTTATTGATAGTTGTAGATAAATCTAATGAAAAATCTTATGAACGGCCTCGAACTGGTCAGATGGCTTTATTTGGTCTTGGAATATCAAAAGATATGGTTATTTATACAAAAGATGAATTTGAGAAATCTTCTAAAGATATAACAACTCTATGTTATAAAATAAAAAAAGATGGGAAAGTTATTTATGCAAGAGCATGAAAAATGGTTAAGGATAGCAAAAGAAGATTTATTGGCTGCAAAAGCTTTAATAAAAATAGAGCTTTATGGTTCAGTATCATTTCATTGTCAACAATCAGCTGAAAAATCATTAAAAGGATACTTAGCTTTTAAGAAGCAAGAGATAATTAAAACACATGATTTATTAAAATTATTAGAGTTGTGTATGGTTATTGATAGGTCTTTTGAAACGCAATTATTAGTGGTTAACTATTTAAACCCTTTTTCAACAAAATTTAGGTATCCTTCAGAGTATGATATTCCGGACTTAGAAACTGTAAAAAATACTATAAAATACACTGAGAAAATTTTAAATTTTTCTTTAAAAAAAATTAACGAACCTGAGACTGGTCAAACTAGTATATTCTTTATAAATTAATTTCTACAAAAATAGTTTCGTTTGTTTTACTTAAATTATTTTTTTCAAAATTATTATCTATAAAAATAATCTCTTTTGCTTTTGTTATTCCCTTTAATAAAGTAATTTCTTGATTTATAAGTTCAAGTAGTGCTTTATCTTTTGAGTATAATTTTAAAGTTTCTATATCTGTTTTTAAAGATAATTGATTCTCAGTTTTTAGTTTTCGTATTTCAGAAGTTAAATCTATAAATTTACTAAATAAATTTGCCTGAGATTCAAAGTTATAATTAAAGCGTGTTTTATCAAAATTTGTGGTGTGTATACTTATAGTTTTTTGTTTATTTGAATTGTAAATTTGTCCATAAAGTGTTTCTGTTATATGTGGTACAAATGGAGCAAATAGCTGTAAAATTCCAAACCCTACTTCGTGTAAAACATATTTTGTATTATCTTGAACTTCTTGAGAATAATTTTCCGGGTTAAAAATCTGGTCTTTTATAAGCTCTAAATAATTATCACAAAATATATTCCAGAAAAATTTTTCGGCAATTTCCAAAGCTTGAGTGTAGTTATATTGTTCAAAATAATGGTGATAATTTTTTACAGTTTCACTAAAATTTTGCAAAACCCACATAGATAAGTTATCTAATTTTAATTTAGAGCCATCAATTTTTTGATATCCAGCAAGATGATCTTTGAAAAATCTAAATGCATTCCAAAGTTTTGTAATTAGCCTAAAACCAATTTTTAACTGATTTTCACTAAACGCAGTATCAGTTCCAAGTTTGCCATTTGCTGTCCAGTATCTTATTACGTCTGCTGGATAATTTTTTAATAAATCTAGTGGCCCAGGGACATTGCTATTACCTTTGGATTTTGAAATTTTTTCTTTACCCGAAAGTACATGTCCCGAAATTACAATTTCTTTCCAAGGGATTTCTTTTTGATGAAAATAAGCTTTTACTATTGTATAAAAGGCCCAAGTTCTAATAATATCATGAGCTTGTGGGCGCATGGACATTGGCATTTTTATGCTAGTATTATTTTTTGGCCAATTTGTATTAACCTGTGGTGTAATAGAAGATGTGTTCCAGGTGTCCATAATATCTGTATCGCCTACAATATTTTTACTGTTACACTTTTGACATGTGCCAGAATATTTAGTTTCTTGTGGATCTATTGGTAATTCATTTTCTTGAGCCAAAATAATTTGACCACAATCAGCACAATGCCAAACCGGAAATGGAATACCATAAAAGCGCTGGCGCGAAATACACCAATCCCAGTTAAGATTTTCGACCCAGTCTTTATAACGGGCTTTCATGTACTCTGGCTTCCAGTCTATTTTGTCTGCTTGGGCTAAAAATTCTTTTTTGTAATCTAAAATTTTTACAAACCATTGTTTTAAAATTAAATATTCTATTTCTTGTTTACAGCGTTCGTGAACGCCAACATTATGTGTAATTTTCTTTTGAGATAAAAGTTTACCTTCTTGAGTTAATAATTCTAAAACTTTTTTTCTGGCTTCGTGTACTTTTAAACCTTTTAATGGTCCAGTTTTATCTGTCCAAGTTCCATCAAAGCCAACTGCTTGTATAAAGGGCAATTTATGAGTTTTGTACCAGTAAATATCTGTCTGATCACCAAAGGTACAACACATTACTAAGCCTGTACCTTTTTGCATATCAACTTTTTCATCTTGCAAAATTGGTACTTCGTGCCCAAAAACAGGAACTTTAGCTTTTTTATTTAATAAATCTTTATAACGTGAATCTTGTGGATTAAAAAATAGTGCTACGCAGGCAGGTAAAAGTTCTGGTCTAGTTGTTGAGACTGTAAGTTTTTGTGTGCCAATCTCAAACTCTATATCATTAAAATTACTAGAAATATCTGCATCATCCATTTCTGCTTGTGCTACTGTTGTGCGACAGGTTGTGCAGTATAAACTAGGTTCTTCTTTACGGTAAATATAATTATTTTTATATAAATCTAAAAAAGAATATTGTGAAATTTTGCGAACGCGATCATCTATAGTTGAATAAGTTTTTGTCCAATCTATAGAAAGTCCCATTTTTTTCCAAAGAGCTTCAAAATCTTTTTCAACTTTTTGTGTTTCGTTTAAACACATTTTTATAAAATCAGAGCGTTTGTGTAAATGAGCTTTTGTTTGATTCTGTTTTTCTACAAATCTTTCTGTAGGTAAGCCATTATCATCAAAACCCATTGGATAGAAAACGTTATAACCAAGCATGCGTTTATAACGTGCAATTAAATCTGTGTGTGTGTACGAAAATATATGCCCAGTATGTAAAGAACCAGAAACTGTTGGCGGTGGAGTGTCGATACTAAAAATTTCTTGTTTAGAATTTTGGTCAAAGTTATAAATTTGTTCTTTTTCCCAAAGCTCTTGGGCTAATTTTTCAAAATTTATATGATCGTAAATTTTATCCATAGGTTTCTTTCTTAATATAAAATTCAATTATTTTTATTATACCAAGAGTCTTTTGGTTGTCGAATGTAAAAAAATAGGGCTGGAGATTTCCAGCCCATAAATTTGAATTTTATTAAAATTTATTTTTTATCATCTTTTTTTTCATCTGGTCTTTTTACTACACGTTTTTGCAAATCAGCTTCATAAAATTTAGAAATACTTACTTTATTAAAAAATTCTTGTGTAAATGTTGGATTTCTTGGGTTTTGCATATTTGGTACATAAATATTTTTGCATATAATATTAAGTTGAATAGCTTTCTCTTTAGACATTTCAAGTTCTACTTTTGAAATACTTCTTTTTTCTTTTTTACCATCTGGATACGTAATTTCAAATTCTAAACTATTTAGCTTGGCAGAATTTGTAAGATGATAAATTTTACCGGCAGTTAATTTTATAGGTTTATGTTTTTCTTTATTAAGTACATCTGCTCCAAACATATCTATGTAATTTATTTGTACTTTGGTTCCCTTAATAATGTTTCCTGTCATATCTCTTGGGCTTGTAAAAATAATAAATGCACCTTTTGCATTTAAACCTAGAGAAATTGAGCTTAAAATTAAAATGTTTATAAGTAGTTTTTTTATCATAAAATCTCCCTTTTTTTATTAAATAAAAATTCAAAATCACTTGTTATTACGGTAAAATATTTTGTTTCAAATTGTCAATATATTTATATATTAGATTGATAGCTGTTTGACATTTATTTTTGGTTAAATAAAATTCAATGAACTTAACCAATAAATTAGGGGGTTTTAGAAATTATGAAAAAATTAAAAAAAATTATATTTACGTTAATTTTATTGCTATTTTCTTCTAATCAAATTAAGCCTGTAACTAGAATTGAAAAAGATTTGGTTCGGTTCGAGTTGGTTGTAGTTTTAGAACTTTCAAAATTTATTGCAGCTTCTATAGCAGATAGTGCGAACGTTTTAGAAAACAAAAAACAGCATGATAAAGCATGGCGAATATATTTGTATTTAGATGTTTTAGACTCATTGTATAAGATGTATAAAGGATCTTATACTTCTTTGCCCATATTAATTTATGATTTAAAAGAGATTAGCGATATTTCAAAAGATTTAAAAGCAAGTCCTGATAAAATAAATGACAATAAAAAAAAGAATAATAAAGATATACTTAAGGAGTTCGAGTCAAAATATAATAAATTAAGTGGAAAATCGAAATTTTTATTTAATTTAAAAGCACTTTTGTTTATGGTTGATTTATATGGTTCTTTTTTCCAAGAAATATTTGATTTTGTTTTTAAAATTGAGGCAGAGCGTTGGAATGATATGGTTACACATCCACCACAGCCACATCCTGGACATGTTTTGTATCCAGATTCTTGGGTTAATAGAGCTAATTTAATTGGTGATGTTGCAGTGTTAACAAAAATTTTAGCAAGATCTATAGATGTTAAAAATGGTAAATTAAATTCTAAATATGGGTTAACAGTTGCTTTATTGCCGGTTATTGAATCTATTTATAAGGGTTATGAAACTTATAAAGATAGACAAGCTTTTTTAGTAAGAGATGAACGAGAACAAGAATTAGAGCGAGAACAAGAATTAGAGCGAGAACGTCAAGAAAGAGAAAATAGAGAACGCTTAGTAAGATTAAGACGTGAGGCTGCGCAACGCGAAGAGGTTTATCGTTTTTTTCAGCCATATCTGCAACGAGGCCAAGATGCCCCAAGGAATAATTGGCAATTACAGCCAAGAAATCTTGAACAATTTGCACAAACACAAGACGATGTTCTTCAAGATTTGCCAGAAAATATTTGTCTTGGACAATTAAATGAAATAATTGCTAAGTCAGATAATAATGATTGCTCTATTTGTATGAGTGAGTTTGAAAAAGGAGAACAAGTTTTTGTTACAGAACAAACACATCATACTTTTCATAAAGATTGTTTAAATGAATGGGTGCATCAAAATCCCACAGACCCGTTAAATAGGCAACCTTTAACAGGTGGTAAAATATTTACTATAACTGATTCTCAAAATCAACAAGAAGAGCGTGAAGATAATAGTGAACAAAATAATTTGAACTCAGAAAGTGATTAAAATTAAATAGTTATTTCTTTTAACAAGCTTATAGCATCATTTTTAACCCCCAAATGTGGTGGGTTTTTGATTAAATTATTAAGTAAATTTATAGAGTCTTGCTTTTGATTAACTTCATTCAAGCATTTAGCTATATGTAATTTAGTATACGGGAATGTTTGCGTATCATGTTCACAAAGTTTAAATAATTCTAAAGCTTTATTATATTCTCTTAAATTTAATAAACTTTGAGCCAAATTATAAATATTAACAGTATTATTAGGCTCTTTTTTGTAAGTAAGTTCAAAATTTATTGCAGCATTTTTATAATCGTGTTTTTGATAATAAATACTAGCAAGTATAAATGTTGTATTTAAATAAAATGGATCTATTTGTTTTGCCTCTTCTAAACTATTGATAGCCAAATCTAGTTTGCCAAGTTTTTGCGCTGTTATAGCATGTTGATAATAAAATTGTGTTGTTTGCATATTGCCATTTATTGCATTTTCATAACACTCTAGAGCTTTATCAAACATATTTTGTTGTTCGTACATAAGCCCTTTGTTAAAATGAGCTCTGCTATAATATGGTCTATATTTTAGAGCTAAATCAAAACATATTTCTGCTGGTTTATAAGCTTTTTTAGTTAAGTGTAATGAGCCTAAATTTAAATACATTTCTGGATGGAATTCACTTAAATTTATTGCTTTTGAATATTCATTCATGGCTAAATCGTAATCGCCTCTGGCTTGATAATGAAAAGCTAAATTAATTATTGGTTCAGCATAAGTTTTATCAAGTTCACATGCTTTTTTGTAAGCATTTATAGAATCGTCTATTCTGTTTAACCCCGAAAGAGCTACACCTAAATTGTTCCATAAATTCGCTTTGTTTGGTGCAGTATTAACAGCATGTTGCCAGTAAACAAGTTCACTTTGCCATATTTTGTATTGTGAGTTTGTTGTGTAACTTGAAATTAAAATAAAAATTAATAATAAACTAAATAAAGTATTTCTTTCTGGTATAAAAATATATTTTTTTAAGTAAACAATAATTTTTGTAAACAAATAAATAATAATTACACTAATCAAAAATATAGCTCCAAAGCTGGAAATATATGTTTTGTAATCGCAAATTAATTCTGTAGAAGGTATAAACGAAGCTCTAGGCAAAATGCCAATAAAAAACCAAGCTAAACCAAAGCTTATAAAATTAGTTTTGTCTTTTATAAATAAATATACGCTTAAAAGTATTAAAAATAATATAAAAATAAATGGGAGTATAAAATCTAAATTAAATATACTCAAAGTTAATTTATGCCCATAATCAAAGGCTAATGGCTTTGGCCAAAAGTATATTCTTAAATAATGTGTTAATATTTTAAATTGAGTTATAAAATAATTATAGCTTGTTATTTTTTCGTCTATATTACTTGTTAAAATATTACCTCTGTTATTATTTAATGGAGCCTGAGTTAATTCGATAGTAAATTTTACAGGTTTAAAACCAAAAGAATTTAAAGTAATAAATAAACTTAAAAAAATAAGTGCGTGTATTAATAATCTTTTTTTTAAACTTTTAAAATTACCCTGTGATATAAAACAAATATCTATTAACAAAACTAAAAATGGCAAAATTATTATTATTTCTTTGGTCCCTGCAGCAAAAACGGTAAAAATTATACTTATAAAATATAAAAAATATTTAATAAATTTATTTTGGGTAAAACTTGCATAAACAAAACTAGTTATTACTAAAAATATAAATAAATTAGTTAAACCCTCTAGACTCATTTGAGTTATGTAAGTTACAGTTTGAGTTTGAGTAGGGTGTAACAAAAAAAGAGTGCTAGTGAAAAAAGATATTAAGTAAGCATGCGTTTTTAAAAAACTATTTTTATTTAAATTGTTAAATAATTTTTTGAGTGTAAAAAATATTAACAAGCCAATAGTTATGTGCATTGCTAAATTAAAAACTCTAAATGGCGTTGGGTTTTCGCCCCATAATTTATAAATATAAGAATGCAAAAATCTTGATATCCAGCGGTTAAAAGCAAAAAAAATATTATTTAAATAATTACCCTTTATTACATGAAAGTTTTCTGTAATTGTTGGCATGTCATCGTAAATAAAAGGGTATTTTAATGTTGGCCAGTATAATATCACTGTAAAAAGTGATATTAATACTGGCGGTAAATAATATAATATTTTTTTATTTAACATTATATTTTCTTTTTAGATTCTTCTGGTTTAGCTTGTGCCAATATTTTTTTTAAATCACCCATCTTAATGCTACCATTGCCATTTTTTATTTTTCTGTTTAATTCTATTTGAGCTTTTTGTGTATTTATTGCCTGTTTAAATTCTTCTGGTGCATTTGTTTTTAATAGCTCTTCCAAATATTTATCTACTTGTTCTTTTTGATTTAAATTTTCTAAACAAGCAACAATTCTTAAGTGTGCTTGGCCTGGTGAATTTGGCATTGTTGTAACTTTTTGAAATGCATTTAAAGCTTTTTCATTTTCATTTTTTACAAAATAAGTTTCTGCTAAATTATAAAAATATCTTGTATCTGTTGGGTTATTTCTAACTAATTCTGAATATATTTTTTCGGCTTTATCATAATCTTTTAACATGTAATATGAATTACCTAAATTAAAATATACAGTTTCGTTATTAACGCCTAAAGATATTATTTTTTCAAAAGCTTGTGCTGCATCTTGATATTTTTGCAGGCGAATACTTAATTGTCCTAGTGTAAAAAATCCATCTGGTGTATCTAAATCACCTTCTGTTGCTTTTTTAAAATATGTCCAAGCTGTATTTTCATCATTTTTTTCCATATACAAGCGACCTTTGTTATATAAGGCTTTGCCGTAATATGAACGTAAAGAGATGGCTTTGTCTAAAAATTCTTCAGCTTTTATGTAATCTTTTTTGCTTAAATATAAACTGCCAATATTATTAAATGCTTCTGGATAATTTGGGTTTATTAATAAAGCTTTTTCAAGCGCTTGAATAGCTTTATCTATTTCGTTTTTCATAGAAAATGCGACGGCTATATTGCTTAATGGGTCAGAATAATATTTGTCTAAATTTATTGCTATTTCATAATGTTTTATAGCTTTGTCTACTTTGCCTGCTTCGGAAAGTGCTACGCCGTAATTATTATGAGCTCTGGCTTTTGTTGGTGCTTTTTTGACAATATCACCCCAAAATTCTTTAGCAGTACGCCAGACTGTATTTCTGTAATATGTCCCTGTGGCTACAGGAATTAATAAAATTAATATAACTGCAAGTTGGGCTAAATTTATAAATTCTTGATTAATTTCGCGTATTTGTTTGGCTATAAATTTAGCTATATAAACAATTAAAGTCGCGAGTATAAATAACCAGCCTGCAGATGCTAAATAAGTTTTATAATCACATAACAGTTCTGGCGAAGGTATAATAGTTGTTCTTGGAGCTATTGTTATAAAAAACCAAGTTAAGCCAAAAGAAAATAAAATATTTTTTTTAATTATCGAATAGGCTAATAAACTTAAAATTAATAATAAAATTAAAAATGGTGCAAAACTATCTAATGCAAAAAAACTTGTACTTAATCGCCAATCATATTCAACGCTAATATTAAATGGCCAAATAAATATCCATAGGTAATGTAATACAACTTTAAATTCAGAAATTAAAAACTCTAGAGGTTTTATAACATCTTGTGCATGGTCTGTTAAAATATTGCCTCTATTGTTTGATGTTACCATTTTTAGTGATATTGCACGTGTAAAAAAACTAAAGTCCATGAATCTTGCAAAAAATAAAATATAAAAAAATAATGCAAAGCCGACATGATACCAGATATTTTTCTTAAAACTTTCCCAATTATTATTTGATATAAAAAACCAGTCGCAAATAAATAATAATACTGGTGTAATTACAACAATTTCTTTTGAACCAAACGATATAAAAGTTATAATTGCACTTAATAAAAATAATAAAAATTTGATATTTGTGTTTTTACTTAAAATAGCTTTTATTAATACCAATAAATTAGCAATTATAAGCATCGAAGCCAAACCTTCTAGCCTGCCCTGAATTATGTAAGAAACGGTTTGTGTTTGAACTGGGTGTAACAAAAATAAACCTGCTGTTGCAAATGCTATTAAAATAGAATTTTGAGATAAAAATTTAGAACTTTTTGCTTTTTCACATAAAGTTAAAATTAAGTAAAAAAGTAAAATCCCTGCAGCTATGTGTATAAATAAATTAAATAATCTGTAATAAAATGGATCAAATTTATCAAGTTCATAATTTATTCTATTCATCCAGTCGGCAATCCAACGAGCACTAGAAAAAAATCTTGATAATGGATTATCATTTCTTATAACGAATTTTTTGGTGATATTTGCCAGATCATCAAACTGGAATGGATATCTTAAAGATGGCAAATAAAATAAAAATGTTATTATTGCTAGCACAAAAGCCGGTAAATGTTTTTGAGCCAAATCTAAAAATTTATTTATTTTTAAATCTTGTACAACATTATTTTGCTCTATTTGTGCACTATAATCCTGTTCTGGATTTATAACTTTTTTTCTCATCATATACTCTCTCCTGGCTAAGGTCATCCTCGACCACGATCGAGGATCCATACTTTTTATCTCATAATTTTTACCCGTTCGTCCCGAGTGCCGAACTTGCGAGGTGTATCGAGGGGCGGGATCTCTTTTTTCTTATAGATTTTAGAATTATTTTTTTTTAATGTCGAATTTTTGTTGCATCTAGAATATTTGTTATATTTTATGACAATATATCGTTACAGTCTGCAAGCTTTTAAAATTTAAATAATTAAAATTATATATTTTTTATTATTTTACATTGTCCCTTTGTGCCATTTAACCCAAAGTGGTAAAATAATAGTGATAAATGGTTGTTATTTAAATAAGTGGGGGATTTATGAAATATCTGATTAAAATCTTGATGGCTTTAGCCATTTTATTACAAACAAATATCGCGTTTTCTACAATATCTATTTCTGGAAATAATATAGAAGATCTAAAAGCTTCTATTCAAGAGTTTGAAGCGTTAATGCCACAACAAGAAGATAATCAAATAAATGAAAAACTTGGTTTTGCAGATGTTTATCTTAAAAAGGTTGGAGATAAGTATGATCAAGTAGCTGAAATTATAAGCGCTAATCAGCGATTATTAAAGCTTAGTGGCATTACAGGGACATATGTTTATGCTAAATATATAAATCCAACTTTTTTTCCAAATTTGGTAACTAAGGCATCTGCAGCATCTGTAAAATATATGTCTATTTTCACGAACGCTTTGTTAACAGGATTTTTTAAAGGAGCTTGGGCAAATAAGAGTTGGTCTACAACTATTGTAGTCGGACTTGTTGCTTATGGTGTTGTTAACAATGTTATTGGTATTGGATTGAGAGCTATAACTGAACGATTTGTTTCAGAATCTAGATATAAGGCTGAAAATAGAATGAAAAATATATACGGTTCAAAACAAGAAGATACTTCTAAAAAAGTACAAAATACATCTAAAAGTTAGTAAATTATTTTAGGTTTTTACAAAACTTAAAAATGTAATAGAATTGCCACAATAATACGATTTTTTTAGGAGCTAATAAAATGAAAAAAATGTTATTGGGGCTTTTTATTGTTTTAATATTTGGTATTTGTCATGCCAGTGAAAAATATAAAAATAAAAATCTTTATTCCAAATTAGATAATTTTTCTAACGATAATTTTGATTTTGAAGATTTTTCTGGTGCATGGTTTCATGATATTAATTGTTCTAATAGTAGTTTTTGTTACTGTGATTTTTTTTCTTCTAAGTTCACAAAATCCAATTTTACTAATTCAGATTTAAGATATTCAAGATTTTGTGGTGCGCAATGTTATAATGTAATATTTAATAATGCTAATTTAAAAGTATCTTGGTTTTTAAATTGTGATTTAACTAAATCAGATTTTTCTAATTCAAAATTAAATAACTCTGCAATGTTTGATTCTAATATAATAATGCAAGGAGAAGATAGAACTATTGTAGATAACGCTGATTTTGATGGAGTTATTGGTCTTACAAACGCTCAAAAAAAATATTTGAGAGAAAGTGGAGCAATTAACGTTCCTGATGATCTAACGGATGATCAATTTAAAAAAGAGAAAGAGGTTTTTTATGCTTGTTTAGATGAAATAACTGAAGAATTAAGTTTTTTTTATCCATTTAAGCAAGTTGTAAAGTGGCCATTTAAAAAGACTTGGCAAGTTATACAATGGATTTCTGAAAATATTAAAAGTATTCGAACTTGATTTTATTATTTATAAGCTAAAATTTTTGAGGCTTTTCTTATGAAAAAACTTTTTTTAATTATGTTTACGATTTTGCTAATAGCTCCCAACTGTTTTGCAGGTAAACCAGATATTACCAAAATATCAAAAGCAGAACAAAAATTTTATGAAGACAATATTTGGGATTATTTGGAAATGATTCTTATTAAAAATGCTAAAGAACGACGATCTTTTACTCGAGATGCAGTTAATTATGCCAAGCGAGGTATGCTTGTTATTCCAACTTTAATAACTACGTATCTAATACAATCTTGGTCTAAAGATAATTTTGATTTAGCTTTAAACCATATTATATATCAACCATTTGCTGCGGTTACAGGTATAATTTCATCTTATATCACAGATAAAGTTAGCAAAAGTTTTTTAAAACAAAGAATAGAAAAGAAAAAGTTGGTTAATTTATTGGAAGATTTTTTGAAAAAATACGATCCAAATATGGATGAAAATAGCGAAGAAGTTAATTATAAAAAAATAATACCACAAGAATTGCATGAGTTGTTTGACAGGCTCTATGCAAAATATTTAAAACATGGCAAAAAATATTTAGAAAAACATAATCTTAAATTTATCGATGCTATAAAAGATAAAATTAGATATGAAATCAAAAAAGATAAGTATGTTGATACAACGCCAACTGTAAGAGTAATTAATTATTAAAGATTAAATCTTGAATTTTTAAAAAATTTATTTTAGCTCCCATAATGATAATAAATTTATGGGAGCTTTTTTTAAACAATTAATTATTTTTTTATAACTTTTATGTTGTCTCGAGCGGTTTCATTACATTCTTTTGGGTATTTGATTTTTCCATTTAGGATGTTTACTTTAAAGGCTCCAAGTTCTTGTAAGTCTTCTTTGTTGAAACGTGAAATTATTTTTTGATTTAATAATTGGCTACGTTCAATAGAATTATTGCCAAATTCATTGTCGAAATAAAAACGATGTACTTCTGTATTTGTGCCTATTTCTATGTGAGAAGGGCGTTTTAATGTATCGGTGGCATTTTTATTTTTTTTGATTTTTTTAAAACATTTTTCTAATCCATCAAAAAATTCTTTAACTTCAGGATTATTTTCTGAATAATCTTTTCCAACAAAGAACTCTTTTATTTTTTTTCCACCATGCTTGGTATGCTCCCAGCCATTCAAAGCTTTTTCGCCTATCCAATCTGTAGTTTTAAAATACTTATCAGATACCCACGTAATTTTACGTAGTCCAACTGAGCTTAAAATTATAATGCCACCGATAACATATAATAATTTTTTGTCACTAAGAGTAATGGTTGATGGATCGGATGTTTTTTTTGTATAATTTAGTCTATCTTGTTCTAATTTTAGTTTATCTTGTTCCAATTTAACGTTTTCTGTTTGCATTTGTTTTTGTAAGGTTAATTGGTAAACTAAATTTGGATCTACATTTTCAATATTAATATTTTCTATGTTATTTGCTTTACCAAAAGATAAAATTAATGATGAAAGTAAAAAGAATTTTATTATTTTGTTTTTCATTTTTTGAAATCCTTTATTTAATAAAGTTTATTCTAACAGTAGGTGTAAATTGATTATGCTTTTCAAAAAGATCAATCATAGTTTTAGTAAAATCTTGAACTTTAATATTAATAGTCTCAAATTCTTGGTAATCAAATGTATTTAATGCATCAATATCCATTGAGATATTTTTAATATCTTTATTATTTAAAAGTTCTTGGATAAAATTTTGAACTCTATTCATTCTTGATTCTAAAGATTCATAAACTAATGCAACATGTTCTGTTGAGTTATCTATTGGACAATCTCCGCTAAATAAATTTTCGGAATTTATGTCCATTGGATCATCTGTAATTTCAAAAATAAATTCATCTTGGGTTGAATTTTTGAGAATATCAGAAAAGTTTTTAGCTATATTACCTCCGCAATTAATTCCTATTTTATTTTGAATTCCTATTTTTGTAATATAAAAGGCAAAATTAATTTCTTGATCTAAATTTACAAAATTATTTGAAAAAATTATTTTAGTTAGAATTTTTATACTCATTATTTACCCTTTGTTTAAAGGAGTGACTTTAATTGGTTTTATTATTTGACCTTTTTCATTATATTCAAATGTGTGCTTGTGTGGTCCATTTATATTTGTTTTTGTTATTGTATCAAAGTGAGAATGATCAAAATCATCTCTAAAATCAGGTTGGCCATTATTGTTGTAAACAGTTTTAGATACTACAGTTTTTTTATCGGTATTATCTAGCTTATAATGAGCTGAGTTTGGATCTGCTTTTTCTGGAGCTTTTGAAGTATTAGAAGTAATTTTACAAGCATCTCCTTGTGAATATTTATCTTGAGAAGAATTATTTTTTTTGGGATCTTTATTAGGTCCAGATGGAATATTATTTTGTGGTGGTAGTTTTGGAGCAGGAGCTTGTTTAGGTTGAATATTAACTTGTTGAGCATATAATCGTTGAGGATTATAACTTTGTCCTTGACGAAGATCATGATATTCATAGCAACGATTATTTTCTTGTTCAAATTTAGATGAGGCATAAGCGCTAGCCGCGGCTGCAGCACCTACAGCAGCCATATCTTTTGCAAAAGATAAAATTTTTGGAGCCTGTTGTACAGCAATATCCATATTATGAATTAATATAGATTGTCCTATTGAATCACAAATAAAAAAACAATTAGGTTCTTCTAGTGATAAATCATAAAATTCTAAGTTTGAATTTAATTCAACTAAAGATATTTTATTTATAGATATAAAATTCGAATCTAAATTAAATAATTTATTATTAATAGATAAATCGCAAGAATTTATCCAAGTATTAGTTTCATAATTATAAAATTTGGTACCAGGACAAATAATAAGTTGACTATTAATATTATTATTAGAAGTTGTATCAATAATAACTAACTGAGAATATTCAGGATTATTATTTTGTTTTTTAATTGTGACTTGTGTAATAGGAATATTTATAAATTCAAATTGCCCTAAATCATTTTGCTTAAAACTTAAAACCGTTTCGCCAACGTTTAAATCTTGTACTTTTTTAATATCTGTAATATTAAGACCAGTTCTTACAAAAGTATCTTTTGGTAATTCAGAAAAGATATTTTGAGATGTTAATATTAAAAATAAAAACAAAAATAGTTTTTTAAATATAAATTTAAATTGTATCATTTTATACCTTAATTTTTTGATTATTTTCTGTTATTTAAATTATTTTAAATTTTAGGTTAATAATAACTTATTATAGATAAGAATTTTGTAGATATACCAGAGGATAACTAGGTTGATTGCCAGGTTGTTGTGGACGTCTTCCATCTGGATAATAAGGTCTTTCGTCAGGTCTTTGAGGACGTTCTTTAGGGAAATCAGGTCTATTGTCAGGCTGTTGAGGACGTTTTCCTGTGCCTGGCCCTTGAAAACCTTCTTTAGGATAATGAGGTTGAAAGTTTGGATTAGGATAATATTCTTCAATATTATTGTTACTCCATGAAAATATACATGTTGTAGCTGTTATAAAGAATAAAATTAAGATTATATTTTTAGGATATGAATTAATGAATTGCATTTTTTCCCTTAACTTAAAATGATTATTAATATTGTTTAAAAAATTTACTACTGTTTCCTTTGTCCTAAAATATAATATGAGTTTTATTTAATTTTTTATAAATTAAATAATTACAAATACTGCATAAAATCCTGAATTGTTTATTTGTCCATAGACATCTCCCTTAATTTTTAATTACAAAATTTATTTTAAGTATTATAGTTTAGTTTTTTTAAAAAACAAGTTTTATTAATTAAAAATAATTTGGTTATAAATTTGTTTTAGAATTATTTTTTTTTAATGTCGAATTTTTGTTTTTTTATCATTTGACCCAATAAACTTTATATTTTAATATCATTAAGCATTATTATTTATTAAATATGGGGAAGATTATGTTAAACAATCAGATGCTAGAGCTATTAAATGTGTTGGCGATATTATTCCCAACTTTTATGGTAATTTTTACATTCAGGGGTTTTTTTAAAGCTTTGGTTGCAAGGCTTATGGGTGATGATACAGCCTATGAACTTGGTTTTATGTCTTTAAATCCATTGGTGCATATAAATTTAACTGGCTTTGTAGCAGCAATAGTTGCTATTTTTATATTATCACTTTTTTTGTCTACCTACATGTCTTTAGTAGCCTTATTTGTAATAATAATTTTAATTGGTGCTCAATTTACTATTCCAACACCAATAAATGAAAATAAATTTAAAAATTATAGTTTGGGCATAATCTTTGTAACTTTAGTTGTTCCTATTACAAATTTTTTGACAGCATTATTATTTATGTATGGTATTAAATATTTGCCAATATCGTTATTACCAAAATATGCAGTTGTGTCTTTTAAAGAAATATTTGGAACAATTATAGAAATTTCTATAATTTTTGGTGTTTTAGATTTAATACCATTGCCACCATTTGATGGAGGTAGATTGTTGCGTGTGTTGTTACCAAAAAGCATGCAGCATATTGTAGATTGGTTAGAACGGTATTCGTTTTTTATTTTATTAACTTTATTTTTTATGCCAATTGTTAAAGACTATTTTTTGGGAGCCATTTATTTAGTAGCTTTGTTAATAAAAGTGGGTTTGGCTAAATTGGTATTTTAAGAAAGTTTTAAAATGATAAATACTGGTACAATTTATGACTTTTTGGCAAGTGTAGCAATAATGCTACCCGCATTTTTGATAGCATTATCTTTTCATGAATTTGCACATGCCTTTGTTGCACATTTATTGGGAGATGACACTGCTAAAGATCAAGGTCGTATGACAATAAATCCTATTGCACATTTAGATCCAATGGGAACTTTGTTTTTATTGTTATTTAGAATTGGTTGGGCAAAGCCTGTGCCAATGACGACAAATAATTTTAAATATCCTAGATTTTATAGTGTTATTACAGCTTTTGCTGGGCCAGTTATGAATTTTATTTTGGCATTTATATTTTTTATATTATTAAAATATTTTTATTTATTAAACTTACCTGTAAATTTTTATAAAAGTTTTATGTCCATATTTGAAGTAAGTGCATATATAAATATTATGCTAGGTGTATTTAATTTGTTGCCAATTCCTCCATTGGATGGTAGCCACTTGATACATGCTTTTTTTTATAAAAGATTTCCAAATCTTGTTATTTGGTTATTTAGATATTCAATGTTTATTTTATTAGTTTTATTTTTTATGCCATTTACAAGAGAATTTTTAATAAATTTAATTAATTTAGTTTTTAATTTTGTAAAAAGTTTAGTTTTTTGAAAGATAAAACATGTCTGAAAATATTAAAAAAGATTTAGAAATATTAAAATCTGGAACAGTTCAAATATTGCCAGAAGATGAATTTTTAAAAAAATTAAAAAGTGGTAAAAAATTAAGAATAAAATTAGGCGCAGATCCAACGGCTCCAGATTTGCATTTGGGTCATGTTGTGGTTTTAAATAAATTAAGGCAGTTTCAGGATCTTGGTCACGAAGTGATTTTTTTGATTGGTGATTTTACGGCACTTATTGGTGACCCTACGGGTAAATCAAAAACTCGCCCGCCACTATCCCCAGAAGAAGTTTTAAAAAATTCTAAGACTTATTTAGAACAGGTTGGCAAAATTCTTGATATTAAAAAAACAAGAATTGTTTACAACTCTCACTGGCTTTCCAAATTTAAATTTGATGATGTTTTGCGTCTTGCTGGCAAAGTTACTGTAGCCAGAGTTATAGAGCGCGAAGATTTTGCAAAAAGATTGCAAGAAAAAACATCTATAGGTTTGCATGAACTTTTTTATCCATTAATGCAAGGCTTTGATTCTGTAGAACTTAATGCAGATGTAGAACTTGGTGGTACAGACCAGACATTTAATTTATTAATGGGTAGATTTTTGCAAGAACAATATGGTCAAGAGCCTCAAGCTATTTTAACCATGCCATTACTTGAAGGGCTTGATGGCGTTAAAAAAATGTCAAAGAGCTTAGGTAATTATATAGGACTTTGGGAAACAGGCGTTCAGGCTTATGGTAAATTAATGTCTATTTCAGATGAGCTTATGTACAGGTATGCTTTATTATTGTTAAGTAAAACAGAAAAAGAAATTATTAAATTACAGCAAGATGTTAAAACAGATGTTATTCACCCCATGAAGCTTAAAAAAGAGATAGCGCATGATATTATTGCAAAATATTGGTCTGCAAAAGATGCAAAAGATGCGCAAGAAAATTTTGAAGCATTATTTCAGAAAAAAGATTATACACAAGCGCAAGAAGTAGGTTTACCAAAAGATTTTAAAAAAATAATATGGATAGTAGATCTGTTAAAAGAATTAAAAGCTGTAAATAGTACTTCTGATGCTAAAAGATTAATAGAGTCAGGCGCTATTTTTGTAGATGATGTACAGATTAAAGATTTTAAGGCAGAAGTAAGCTGGGCAGTGGGTACAATAGTTAAAGCTGGAAAGCATAAAATTTATAAAATTAAGTAAAGTATTGCTTTTTTGATATCTTTTTTTTAAGAGTAACTTAGGTGTTATAAATAAAAAATTGGAGATATCATGAGAGTTCAAAGTTTATTATTTTTTATAATTATACTTTTAATACCAGTTATTATTTTTAGAAAAAATATTAAGAGTAAGTTTTTTTTAAAAAACAAAAAATATGTGCTTACAAAAGTAGTTTCTCATAGTGATAAAAAGATTATAAAATTATTAAATATAGCTATAGCTGATGAATGGCTTGCATATTATCAATATTGGGTAGGAGCCAAAATTGTTAATGGTAATTTAGCTCAAGAAGCTATAAAAGAACTTGTTCAGCATGCTAATGACGAAAAGCGTCATGCAGAAATGCTTACTGAACATATTATAAAACTTGGTGGGTTACCTATTTTGGATTTTGCAGATTTACAAATAATTTCTGGTTGTGGTTATATTGTTCCTCCTATGTCTGGTGATATAAAAACTATTTTAGAACAAAATATAGAAGGTGAACGTTGTGCTATTAAATTTTATAAAGATTTACTGACACAAGTTCAAGACTACACAGAACTAGAAAAAGATATCGTTATAATTTTAAAAGATGAAGAAGAACACGAACGAGATTTAACGGAAATTTTAAATAAAGTTTAATAATATGGCCCTGTTTTTACAGGGCCTATTTTTTTTGGGGCGAGTTTAGGAAAATTTATGGGGAGTGGGTTATGAAAAATTTAAATATTATTTTATTAGGTTTACTTTTATTTAATAATATTTTTTCTATGCAACAAAAAGTTTATGATCAAGATGGTTTAGAAGTTAAATTTGAAAAATTGCATTTAACAAAAGAAGAAAAAGATTTGTTAAATAAAAAATACGAAAAATCTCGGGCAAAATTAAATTTTGATGCTATTTTTATGCAAGATGAAAAAGAAGAATATGAGCTTTTACAGAAGACAATAAATCAAAAACTCAATGAAAACAGTGAATATAATAAATTAAATGATTCATGTGAAGATAATGAAGGTAATTTATTAAAAAAAGATAATGATTGGAAAAAATTATTAAAAAATAAATTGTTTAAAAATACTATTGAAAAAATTAAAAATGATATAACTCTTTTAGAAGATCAAGAAATGCATAATTTATTTTTTGACATTATTCTTAATGAGTTAATTGGAAATGTATCAGCACATTATAAAATTTTATTCAAAAATTTAGACAATGATACTCGTAAATGTTTTATAAGGTTAATCGAAAATCAGAAATATTATAATTTGTTTAATTCTATATTTGTAGAATTTTTAAATTTAAATTTTAAAAAAGAAATTGATAAAACTATATATAGAAATACTTTTTGCGCAGTAAATGTTTTTCAAAATAAAGATTGTTTTATAACTTACAAAAAGAATGATTTTATGATTTCAAAACAGATAAAATTATATTCTGAAATTGAAATATTTTTCCCAAAAAGGTTTATAGAAAAATTCGATTTAGCGGGTGATTTTTTTAATTTTTGGGCTAAATTATGTAAATATTTATTAGGTTTAAGTTATCCTAGTAATAAAGATAAAATAGAAATAAAAATTGAAGAAATTAAGAATGTAAAAAAATCTCCAGGTGTTTTTTGTTCTGCAGGTCTTAAGGTAGATTATTAATTTTCTTCGCTAGATGATTTTATAAGAGATTCAGAAAGATCTGGAAGATCTTCAAATTCATTTGGGGCAAAATATTCAGTTAAATTTGAATTTATACTTTTTAATTTATTTAAATAATTATTTAATTTATTAAGGATATATTCTGTTGTTGGAATTTTTTTGTCATTTCTACTCCAGCATTTTTCAAATAAATCATTTAATTTATTTGTATATTTTATTACAATTTCGTTATCTGTTTCTGTTGGTATTTTTGGAGGTATCCAACCACTAAAAATTAACTCTTTCATATTATTTTTAAAATCATTGCGAGTTTCCATTGGTTTATTTTCAGATTTAAATATTTGTTCTAGGATTTCTCCTATATTTACTTCATTTATAAGTTCATATCCTATTACTGCAAATGCCCAAATATCATCAATAAAACTGGCTCCACAATCTTCTAAAAATTGTCGATAAGAAGTATAAGCAAGTGAGCCACAAAATATTGATTTTTTATCGCGTTGTTTTGTAAAGCTAAAATCTATCAATTTTGCCGTTACAAAATCTTCTGGGTTATTTAGTTTAAATTTTTCATCTGCAAGTTTTTTGACTCCAAATAAAATAACATTTTCTGGCTTTAGGTCTTTATGGATATAGTTTTTATTGTGTAAAAAAAGTATTCCAGTAATTATATCTATTAATATTTTTAATTTAAATTTTAAAAATGAGATTGGGTCAATATCAATAAATTGGGCTTCACAAATAGCTTCTATTAAGTTTGCTAGGCTTAATTCACCATGTTCTTCTATTAAAGTTAAGTTGTTATCGTTAAAATCTATTAAAGTAATTATATTGGGGTGTGAAAAATTTTGTAAAATAAATTTTTCATTTAAATATTTTTTTTCTAATAAATTTTTATATTCAAGTAAACAAGCTTTTGACCCATTATATTCACAAGAGTATACTGTTTTCTCTGAGCCTTTGCTGTTATAAACTTTGTTTGAAATTTGTGAAAGAACTATTTGAGAAGATAATACTTGTAAAATTAATAGAAATATATTTTTTTTAAATAACACTTTTTACCTTTAAGATAAAAAAGTTTCGTCATTTAGCCAAATTTGGTGTTTAAAAAAGTAATCTAATTGTTTATTATTTAGTTCTATATTTTGATTTACGTAAAAAGTTTCTTTTATTAAATAATGTATGCCAATAAAATTAATATTTAATTCTTGTGATGTTTTTGCAACAGAATTTATATATTCAATAGAATCATCTATAAATATAATTTTTTTTGGGTTTAAATTTAATTTTTCTAAAAATAACTTTAAAGTTTCGCCTTTTGGTGCTTTATCTGCAAAAAGAATGCCGTTTTTAAATATAGGCTTTGAGTCTGGGTTGTTTATATTTATTAAATTTAATAAATTTATGTTAAAAGCTTTGCTAAAATTTATACCTAATTTTAAAAGGTCATTTATTCTATCGTGTTCTATATCTTCTTTTGTTTCTTGAATACCTGTATCAATTAGAGTTAACGCAATTACAGGTATATTTTTTTCTTGTATTTTATTTATTAAGCTCAAAATTTCTTGTGAAGTTATTATTTTATTGGCTTTATTTTTGATGTTTACCCAAATAATACTTTTTTCTGTATCTGATAATTCTGGATTTATTTTATTTTGTGTTGCATACACTTTGTATCTATCAAAGATATATTTTTTTAAAATTATATTAGATTTGTCAGCATTAACCCAATTAAAAAAGTTGTCTGGTCTACGTAAAATTACGTTGCCTATATCAAAAATTATTAAAGTATCTTGATTGTCTGTTTTAATTATTTTTTCTAGTGGGTTTAAATTATAACTTTTAATTATTTTTGGTGTTGTGTTTAACATATTTGTTATGGTAATAAATATTGATATTAAAATTATTTTATATAGCATAAAATGGCCTTTTACAAATAAAATTGTAATTAATTATTGTATATAATATAAAAAATAAAATTGGGAATATTTATGAAAAAATTTATATTAGTATCGTTCTTTATTGTTATATTTGTACCAAATATTTATTCAATGTTTTTGCATAAGCTTAGTATAAAAGATAATACAATTGCAGTTGTTGATATAAAAAATAAATATTTACAATCAATTACTAAGGCTATAGCAGATTTAAACTTAGAAAATTTTGTTCCTACAGACGATGAAAGATCTTTTATTGAGAATTTTTTTACTCTTTTATATAAACTTTTGTATAAAGTAAGTTTAAATAAAGAAGATTGTTTTTTTAAAAATGGGACTCATTTATTGAAACTAGATAAACGTTTTGGGGAAAATTTATATACATGTGTAGATTTTACTCAAAGTAAAATACAGCAGCAAACATATACTTGTTGGATAGAGTTTGATAATAATATATTAAATTTAGATGTTGAATGTTTTACGATTTTGATAAAATTATCAGAAATAATATTAAAAGAATTATTTTTTGAAGTTAGCTTTAAGTTTATCTTTAATAAAGATAAACAAACTTATATTCTTATTGCTAGCATGTTTGAATTATAAAAAATCCGGTACTGGCCGTGCCAGTCGTAGCCTTGGCGTAGGCTGGTGGAGAGAGTGAGATTCGAACTCACGATTCCTGTTTCCAGGAATAACCGCTTTCGAGGCGGCCGCTTTCGACCACTCAGCCATCTCTCCGGAATATATATAAATTTATATATATTTGTTAAAAATACAAAGGGTTGTAACATAAATTTAGCGTAAATTATTAACTATTGTAATTTAATTTATAAATAATTGATTTTATGAGCAAGAAAGCATACCCTTATCAAGGTTTGAAAAGTATAAAATATTTATATTTATTGATAAATATTGCTAAATATTTAAAATGAAAAATTAAATTGTATTAAAGCCACTTTTAGTGAGGTAAAAAACTATGTATAGTATAAACACAAGAGCTATAGTACTTGCTGCAGGCAAGTCGTCTAGGTTCAAAACAAATAAGAGTAAGTTATTATATTCAATCTGTGGCCAGCCTATGATTTTATATGCATTAAAGCTATTAAAAAATTTAGGTATTCCTACTACAGTTGTTGTAGGTTATCAAGCCGAAGAATTAAAAGAGCTTATACAAAAAGCTGGAATAGATAATGTAAATTATGTATATCAAGAATCTCAACTAGGAACAGGTAATGCCATATCGATTACTAAAAATTCTTGGGATCAAGAAAATATATTAATCATGAATGGTGATTGTCCATTATTAACAGAAGAAATTATTACACAAATGCTTGATGGTCATAATAATAGTAATGCTTCTATTACATTTCTTTCTTCACACTCTTTAAATCCAGATGGATATGGTCGAGTAATAAGAGACGGTAAGCATATATCTATTGTAGAAGATAGAAATCTTACAGAAGAACAACGTTTTGTAACTTTAATAAATAGTGGAATATATTTATTTAGAAAAGATTTTTTAGAAGAAAATATAGATAAAATAGAAATAGATTCTGTAAAAAAAGAATATTATCTTACTGATTTAGTTAAAATGGCTAGTGACCAAGATTTAAAAGTAAAAACTATTCCTGTTCCATATGATAATATCCGTGGGGTTAATACTCTTGAAGAATTATGGGCTGTGGAACAAATTCAAAGATCGAATTTTATAAAATATTGGATGACACAGGGTGTTAGATTTGAATTGGCTCAAAATATTCATATGGACTTTGATGTTGAAATAGGTGCAGGTTCTTTTATTGGTACAGGGGTACATTTATTTAAGGGGACTAAAGTTGGTAAAAATTGCACTATAAATGCATTTTGTATTATAGAAGATTCTATAATTGGTGATGATAGTTATATACATTCGCATTCTGTTGTGCAGGCTAGTAAAATTGGCTGTAATACGCATGTTGGCCCCTATGCACGATTAAGAAAAGACGTAATACTTGGTGATAATGTTAATATTGGTAATTTTGTAGAAATAAAGAATAGTACTATCGGTGATAATTCTAGCGCTAAACATTTAACTTATTTGGGTGATTCTATAATTGGTAAGAATGTAAATATTGGTGCAGGTACTATTACATGTAACTATGATGGTGTTAATAAACATAAAACAGAAATAAAAGATAATGTGTTTATTGGTAGCAATAATACTTTAGTAGCACCTGTTGTTATAAATGAAAATGCTTATACTGCAGCAGGCTCTACAATTACAAAAGAAGTTCCAAAAGATAGCTTGGCTATTGCACGAACAAGACAAGAAAATAAAATAGATTATGCAAAAAAATTAAAAGCTAAGAGCAAAAAAGAAACAGATAATAAAGATGATTTAAGCAGTTCTAAAAATAAAGAAAAAAATGCAAAATTAAATTTTGTTGGTGCTACAAAAACTAAAAATATGCAGAATCTATGATCAGATTTTTTCATACGGCAGATATACACCTAGGAGTAGAAAACTACGGTAAAATTGACGCTAAGACGGGAATACATTCCCGTCTTTTAGATTTTAAAGACAGTTTAAAGACCATAGTTGATAAGGCTATAGAACAAAATATAGATTTTTTTTTATTTTGTGGTGATGCATACAAAACTGCATTCCCTACACCTACACAGCAAAAAATATTTATTACAGAATTATTAAGATTACAGGTTGCAGGTATACCTATAATTTCTATTGTTGGTAATCATGATAATCCATTAAGTTTTGGTAAATCTAATTCGTTAGAAGTATTGGATTATTTACCATTAGATGGTTTGCATGTTATTGCTAAGCCAGAAATTTTAAAGCTTGATACAAAAAATGGACCTATACAAATATTGGGGATTCCCTGGCCAACAAGAAATAATTTAATTTCTGATAAAGAGTTTCACTTAAAAAGTTCTAAAGAAATTACAGAGTATTTATCTCAGGCTGTATACAATATAATTTTGGAATTATCAAAAAAAATAGATAAAAATATTCCTGCAATTTTAGCTGGGCATTTAACTGTAAGTACAGGTATATTTTCTGGTTCAGAAAAATGTGCTGTATTTGGTAATGACCCTATATTTTTACCATCGCAACTTGCTCTCAATTGTTTTGATTATGTTGCTCTTGGGCATTTGCATAGATTTCAAAATCTAAATTCTCATGGGTACCCTGCTGTTATTTATCCAGGGTCTATTGAGCGTATAGATTTTGGCGAACGCAAAGAAGATAAGGGTTTTTGTTCTGTTTTAATAGATGACAAAAATATTAATAATAAATGTTCTTTTGAATTTATAAAATTAAAAACTAGACCTATGGTACAGATAGAGATTATTTTAAAAGAAGGTTTAGATTTTACGCAACAAATTTTGGATGAAATAAATAGACATGAAATATCTGGTGCAATAGTAAAAATAGTTTATTATGTTCCAGATGGTAAAAAAGATGATGTAAGTTTGCAAGAAATACAACAGGCTTGTGTTAGTGCTATAAGTTTAGCTGCTATAATACCTGTAAGGAAAAATGTTGTCAGAGAATTTAGAGCGTCTTTAAATGTTGATATGAATTTAGAAGTATTGTTAGAAAAATATTTAGAGACAAAAGGTATTGAAAAAACACAAAAAGATAATTTAATAAAAAAAGCTGGAGATCTTTATCAAGAAATTGCTTTATTGCAGAATAGTGGTTTAGAAGATACTCAAAAAGTAAATTTATTAGATAAAAGTGAATTAAAAGAATTTAACTTATAAATATTTTGTGGGTGGTAAATTTATGAATTTAGTTATTACGAATACACTGACAAGAAAAAAAGAAAATTTTATTCCTGTAAAAAATAAAACAGTAAATATGTATGTATGTGGCATTACTCCATATGCAGATTCACACATAGGACATGGTAGATGTTATGTTAACTTTGATGTTTTATATAGATTATTAAAATTTTTAGAATATAAAGTTACTTACGTTCGTAATATTACAGATATAGATGATAAATTAATTAATAAAGCTATAGAGCAAACAGGTGATATTAAAAATTATTTAAGTATTTCACAAAAATATACACAAAATTTTTGGCAAGATATGCAAAGTTTAAATAATCTAAAACCTGATCATGAGCCAAAAGTAACAGAAAATATTCAAGAAATTATAAATTTTATTAAAGATTTAATAGAAAAAAAACATGCTTACGTTTTAAATAACGATGTTTATTTTGATGTTTTGTCTTTTAAAAATTATGGAGCACTTTCTGGTAAAAAACTTGAAGATTTAAAAATGGGATCTCGTGTAGATGTTGATGAACGCAAAAAACATCCTGCAGATTTTGTTCTCTGGAAAGGTAATAGCGAAAATTTATTTTGGCAATCTCCATGGGGTTATGGAAGACCTGGTTGGCATATAGAATGCTCTGTTATGGCTCAAAAATATTTGGGTAATATTTTAGACATTCATGGTGGCGGTATGGATTTAATTTTTCCACATCATGAAAATGAAGTTGCACAATCGCAAACACATAATTTAGAGCCCTTGGCAAAATATTGGGTACATAATGCATTTATAAATATTAATAAAGAAAAAATGTCCAAGTCTCTTGGTAACTTTTTTACATTAAAAACTGTGTTTGAAAATTTTGATCCCATGGTTTTACGATTTTATATTTTACAACATAATTATAGAACGCCAATAGAATTTACATTAGAAAGTTTAAAGGCTGCACAAACAGCTTATGAAAAATTAGTAACAGTATTTAAAGATATAAAAACTCAAGATAAAAATATTACTTTAGATTTAGTTCTTGGGCATGAAATACTTACAGAAATGCTTGTAGCTCTTTGTGATGATTTAAATACCCCAAAATTTTTTGGCATATTATTTGAAAATTTAAATAATATAAAAGAAGATAAAGACTTGGCTGTGTTTATTAAAAATTTTGTAAATGTATTATTGGGTTTAACGTTAGAAAGTGTAAAAAAAGAGATAGCATTAACTCCTGAAATAGAAAATCTTATAAAAGAGCGTGAACAAGCACGTGCATTTAAAAATTGGGAGTTGTCTGATAAGATTAGAGCCCAATTATTAAAACTTGGCTATGAAGTTCAGGATAAAAAATTAAAGTAAATAAAGGGGGATATGTTATGAATAAAAAATTAATTATAATATTTATTTATTTTTTAAATATAGTATCTGGGCTTTATTGTAATCAAGTTAACTTTTTATCAATTCAAAACATTCGTAATAATATTGAAGAAGAAGTGTGTGCTTGGCCTACTGAAAATGATATTAATGGCATAATGTATATTTGTGATAATAATTTATCAAAAAGAGTTAATATTGTTGATCCTGTTACTAAATGGACCCCATTGCAGTACATGGTAAAAAAATATCAAAAATTTCGTAAAAGTGTAATTAATAGTTGTTTTGTGGGCTTGGTATCTTTAGGTGCAAATATTTTAGACAATGGAGAGCAAAATTGGTCTCCATTGTATTATTTAGTTAATAATAAAGAATGGAAGATTGTTAATTTGATTCTTTCTAATTTTAAAAACATAAAAGTTGATGATTCAATTATTGAAAAAATGTTATCAATAGATAAAGCGATCAAGTTTGGTTATGAAAATATAGTTCAATTTTGGACAAAACAGATAAATTATGAATTTCAAGAAATTCAAGATTTGGCCTATTATGCAAGATCTGTTTATTTTGAATATAGAAAACATAAAGAAGACTATGACTTTGATCAAAATTTATTAATTTCTTATATATCAATATATAGTTATTTATTAAACTATAATAATAATAGATTTATTTATATTTATAATTCTAATAAAGAACATTGTGATATATATAAAAAATATGATCAAATTGTGTATCAAATTTATTTAGAAATATTAAGAAGTTTATTGTTAAATAGCTAAATATTCCTTTTGTTTTTTTTAAAATTTATATAAGAGGGGAAATGAAATAGATGAACAAATTTGTATACCCAAAAGTAAAAGTAAATATTCCAAAAGTAAAAGTAAAATTTAATGGTAATTTATTAGTTATTGGTTGTGGTGCTGTAGCGCAAACTGCAATTCCATTGATATTGCGTCATTTTGATATGCCAGCAAAAAAAATAACTATAATGGATTTTATTGATAATAAACATAGAGTGCAAGATGCACTTAAAAGTGGCGTAAATTATGTTTTTGATAAAATTACAAAAAATAATTATAAAAAAACTTTGGCCAAATATGTTGGCTCTGATGACATGATAATAGATCTTGCTTGGAATATTGAATGTTGGGATATACTTGATTGGTGCAGACAAAATAATGTTTTGTATATAAATACTTCTATCGAAGAATGGGAACCATATAAAGACGAAAAACGTACAGACCCTAGAAAATATACTTTATATACAAGACATATGCGATTACGTAAATTAATGGCAGAAAAATGGGGTGATAAAAAGGGTACTACTGCAATAGTAGATCATGGTGCAAACCCTGGTTTAGTCTCGCACTTTACAAAAAAAGCATTAATAGATATTGCAAATAAAATTTTTGAAAAAAAGCCTAAAGATAAACGTATAAAAGATTTAAAAAAATTTATTTTAGAAAAAAATTTTGCAAAGCTTGCGCAACTTCTTGATGTTAAAGTTATTCATGTTAGCGAACGTGACTCGCAAATTACAGATAAACCAAAACAATTTAATGAATTTGTAAACACTTGGTCGGTAGAAGGCTTTTACGAAGAAGGTGTAGCTCCAGCTGAAATGGGTTGGGGAACACACGAAAAAACTTTACCAAAAAATGGATATGAATATAAAACAGGACCCAAAAATCAAATTTGTTTAGGTACGCTTGGCATGAACACTTTAGTTAGATCGTGGGTGCCATCTGGCGAAATTAATGGTATGGTCATTCGCCATGGTGAAGCTTTTGGAATTTCAGATAGATTGACCGTTTGGGACAAAAATAAAGCTGTTTATAGACCTACAGTTCATTATGCTTATTGCCCATCTGATTCTGCTGTAATTTCGTTGCATGAACTTAGAATGCGACAATATCATATGCAAGAAAAACAGAGAATTCTTAGTGATGATATTATTGATGGGCGTGATGAACTTGGTGTGCTTTTAATGGGACACGATTTTAATTCTTGGTGGATAGGTAGTTTGCTTGATATTCATACTGCACGAAAATTAGTACCAAATCAGCAGGCTACAACTTTGCAAGTTGCTGTTTCTGTTGTGGGTGCAGCTCTTTGGATGATAAAAAATCCTAAACAAGGCTTTTTGTTGCCAGATGATATTGATCATGAATTTATTCTTGATTTTGCTATACCATATATTGTTCCATTTGTTTCTATGCAGTCAGACTGGACGCCATTAAAAGATTTAAATAAAAAATATTTAAAATTTGGCTCTAAAGCTCCAGATAAAAAAGAGCTCTGGCAATTTAGTTCTTTTATTGTGGATGAACGAGTGTAAAATATTAAAAATAAAAATTTATAATATTGTTAAAGGAGAGCATTATTAAGATATTTAAAATTTATATAAAAATTTTTGTAATTTTAATATTTACTTTAACTTCTATTTACTCTCAAGAACCAAAAGGTTGGACAGTTGCAGTTTATATGGAAGATAGTGATGGTAGTCTAGCTTACTGGAAAGATAGAAATTTAAATGCTATGGCTGCAGCTAATTTTAACAGTAAAAATTTAAATTTAATTACACAGGTTCATGCAAGTCACGAAATTATTTCGCGATATAATATTTGCGATAATAAAATAAATTTAATAAATACAGGAAATTTTATACAACAAGATTCTTCGCAAAATGTAATCAACTTTATGCAATTTATAAAAGATAATTATCCTGCAAAACATTATGCACTGATTATGTGGAATCATGGTTTTGGTATTTTGGATCCAAAACACAAGCCAACGCTAGAAGATGAATTTGCATGGGATGTTGAGCCTGATGAGCCGGGTGTTATTTGTGTTGATGGAGTTTGCCCAATAAAAAACATTAATAATAATTTAATAAGTGAAAACTTAAATCATGTAAATCATAGATATTTACACAGGGGATTTATGTTTAACAGTAATAAAAGTTTTATTAATAATGCCCAAATGGTAAGAGCTTTTAAAGAAATTAAAGAAAAAGTTTTGGGAAATAAACTCGATATTTTAGGCACAGATTGCTGTAAAATGTCTATGCTCGAAGTAGCTTATCAAATAAAAGATTATGCAAATTATTTAGTGGGCTCACAAAATTGTGAATTAATAGATGGCTGGAACTATAATGGTTTATTTAATAATTTTAATAAAGATAATATTACACCAGTAGAAGTTTTAAGTTTTATAACTCAAAGTTATAGTGATTATTATAAACAAAATACAAAAGAAAATAGCTATACACTTTCTGCTATAGATTTATCAAAAATTAATAATTTAGTTAATAACTTTAATGATATTATAGTTACTTGTAAGAGCTCAATGCTCAAACATAAACAAGAATTTAGTAAGTTAATTTTTGATGCGCGAGAAAATAGTTTACACATGTGTTCTTCTAGCTATTATCGCGATTTGGGATCTTTTTATTTAAATTTATTAGAGAGTATTTGCAAACTTGAGCTTGATGGTGCATGTGCGCAGTGTGCAAAAGATTTAAAGATATTGCTTATAAAAGGGCTAGAAATATTAAAAGAAACTATTGTTTATAATGTTACTGGAGAAAATGTAAAAAGCATGCAAGGGCTGGCGTTTTATTTTCCAAGAAATAAAATAGACGAATCTTATTTAAATATAGTTTTTGCAAAAGAGACAGAATGGGTAAGCTTTTTGCAAAATATTATTAATTAGTAAGTTCTTGTAAAAATAAATAATTTATGATTAACTTTAATTAATAATATTATAAGCTCTATCTTTTAAGGAGTCGTTTCATGAAAGTTTTGGTTAAAATCAAGTAAATAATTATTCTTCGCATTTATTCGTATTTAATATTTATTTCATTTACATATTAATTTTACTTATCGTACACTTGCATATGCGGGGGTAATTTTTTTCTACCTGATATTTAGGTTGTTTCAGGATATTATTTTAAAAAATTAATTAGGGAATTATTATGTCTAATAAGCTATTACAAGTAAAAAATATAAAAAAAATTTATAAACAAAAAGGGCAAAAGCCAATAAGTGCTCTCAAGGGTGTATCGTTAGATATTTACAATAACGAAGTTATTACGCTTCTTGGAGTTAATGGTGCCGGTAAATCTACGCTTTCTTCTATAATTGCTACGTTACATCCGGCAACAGATGGTGATATTATTTTTGAGGGTAAATCGATTTATAGCGATTTAAATAATTATCGTTCTAATATTGGGTTTTGTCCTCAAAAGCCAAACTTAGATGATTTTTTAACACTAGAACAAAATTTAATTTTTTCGGGTCGCTTGTATGGAATGTCAGAAAGTGAAATTAACGCAAGGCTTAATAAACTTGTAGATAAATTTGAGCTTAAAGAATATCTTACACGTAAATCAAATATTCTTTCGGGCGGGTATAGACAACGTTTTATGCTTGCGCGTTCTTTAATGCATACACCCAAAATTGTTATTCTTGATGAACCTACTGTTGGTTTGGACCCACATATAAGACGTCAAATATGGGAAATAATAAAAGAGCTTAAAAGAGAGGGTGTTACTGTTATTTTAACTACGCATTATTTAGATGAAGCAGAATCTCTTTCTGACAGAGTATGTATTTTAGACAATGGTCTTATAAAATTAATAGATACGCCAGAAAAACTTGTATTAGATTTTAAGAAAAAGAATTTGGAAGATGTCTTTTTGGCATTAATGCAAGAAAATAAGGAATTATTATGAGTATGATTTTTCAAATAGATCTAAATGTATTAAAACAATTGTTACGTTTAAAATTTACAAATATAAAAAATGTACTTTTTAATAAATTTATTAATTATTACATTTGGGGAACTTGTACAATGTTAGTTGCAGGTTATTTAATGCAATCGTTTGGTATGTCTGACAAATTTGGAGTTTTTCAGTTTGCAGGCATAATGGCATCTGGAGGAATTTTTGAATTGTATGGTAATGCAGCGACAATGGTAGCCGATTTTGAACATGATCAAACAATTGCATATTATTTAACATTACCAACACATACAATAACGGTTTTATGTAGCCATGTACTTTATAATACAATTGTTGGCAGCGTAATGGCTCTTTTTTTATTGCCATTGGCAAAAATAATTTTATGGAATCAACTTAATTTATTTAATATTGCATGGTTAAAATTTATATTTTTTTTGGCCCTTTTAAATTTAGTTTGTGCAACAGCATCATTGCTTGTTGCAGCGCTTGTTCCATCAATGGATAAATTTGATATGTTATGGACGCGAATCATATTTCCATTATGGTTTTTAGGAGGCTTTCAATTTTCATGGTATTCAATAAATTTAATGGCTCCTAAATTATCTTATTTTATGCTTTTAAACCCAGTTATGTATATGACAGAAGGTATGCGAGCTGCAGTACTTGGACAAGAGGGATCTATAAATTTTTGGATAAATTGCTTAGTTTTATTAATTATGTTAGTTAGTGTAGCTTTTTGGGCATTTAAGGCACTTAAAAAACGTCTTGATTTTGTTTAATTAAATCTCTGGCATATATGAAAAATTAAATTATATATTACTATTGACTAGAATAAATTATGAAAATATTCTGAAAATATACTAAAAAATGTTAAAATAAATAAATAAAAAATTAATTAAATATATAGAAAAAAATAAGATTATGGATATTAAAACACTTTTTATTCCAATAATAACAGACAGTGGAATTAGTGCAGATTTTACAGCAAAATTTACTTTATTTATTGCATTATTACTTTTGGTCACAATAGTCTGTGGAAAATTATTAAAAAAAATATTTAAATTACCCATTGTTGCGGGGCAAATAATTGGTGGAATAATTTTAGGACCGTCATTATTTAATATCAAAAATTTTAAATTTTTAAATGAACCAATACAATTTTTAGATTCAACTAAGCAATATATTTGTAATATTGCATCTACAGATTTTTTTATATTTTTTGTTTTATTATTATCGTCGGCTATAACAGTTACTTATTTATTGTGGATAGCCGGGCACGAAACTGATGTTCAAGATATTGCAAAAGTTGGCATAGAAGCAACTCTAGCCGGATTTATAGCTGCAATATTACCAATATTTATGATAACAGGTACGGTTTATTTAATTGGAACTGATTATTCAATTGCTTCAGCACTGGGACAGGGCGTTGTTTTTGCAGCTACAAGCGTTTCTATACCCATAGCAATGTTAATTTCTTATGGAAAAATGAATTTAAGATCTTCAAAGGCTACAGTTGGTGCATCTATTATAGATGATATTTTGGCTATTATATTATTTTCAATTTTTATAATTATTTTACAGAGTGGTATGCTTGGCGGCAATATAAATACAACTGAAATGGCAAAAAATACAAGTATTTATAATTCTTTAATTAAAATGTTAATTGCATTTTTTGCCATGTATATTATAGGAAAAATTTTTATTAAACTAATAAATAATTTGTTAGATAAAAGTAATTTATCACATTTAATTCCTCCATTTGCAACACTTATGATGCTTTCGTATTTCTCTTTGGCAGAGATGGTTGGAGGTCTTGCAGGTATTACAGGAGCTTATTTTGCAGGGTTATTTCATCGTTCTTCAGATAAAAAGCATAGAGCTGTTCGTGCGCTTTCACCCTTTGTAAATACAATTTTGTTACCGTTGTTTCTTGGTTCTATAGGAATGCAAGTAAATATTCGCGGTTTAAATCTACACGATTGGGTAAATATATTTATATTATTAATAGTTGCCGTGTTAGCAAAAGTTTTAGGGTGTTTTATAAGCACTTGGATAGGTAATTTTTTTATAAAAAATAAAGAAAATAAATGGAGTTTTTGGGAAAGTTATTTATTTGGATCATCAATGGTTGCTAGAGGTGAAGTTGGACTGGTTATAGCAACTATTTTAAATAGCACAAATTTGATGACGTCAAACCAGTATGTAATATGTGTTACTGTTATTATTTTAACATCTATAGCTTCACCAATAATGCTTTTAATAGGCTTTAAAAAACTTGAAGATCAAAAAATTGAAATAGAATATACTGCAGTAATTGGTCCGTTCGAAAATTTATCAACAAGATATTTATTTGACACATTGTTTAAGTATGTAGAAAAAACAGAACCAATGATGCCTATTATAGAATTGTCTGAAGGTGAAAAGATTTTATCATTAAGTGAAAATACAAAAATAATATTAAATTCAGAGAATAAAATTGTTTTTAAGGGAAATGAAGTAAAAATAAAACATATTTTAAAAAATATAAAACAAGAACTTGTTCGCGATTTAGATAAAATTATAGTATCGGCTGAAGATTAATGACATTTAAAAAATAAATTTTTGATATAGTAAACTTCTTAAAAAAATAATAATAATCCAAAAATATATTGATAACAAAGTTATGTTTACAAAAAAAACAAAAAATAATAGTGGCAAGGTTGTAGTTATAGATGGTACTTCAACTTCTGGTAAAACAAGTATTACTCATGAATTAGTTAATTTATTAGATGAGTCGTACGAAAAAGTCGCAATTGATGATTTTGTAATAGACGTAATAATGGAACAAAAAAAACTACAATTACCACAAGAACAATTTCTTGAACGTATTTGGCAAGCCAGTGATAAAATGTTTGATAAAATAGAAAAATTGGCTTTAAATGGTAAAAATGTTTTGGTAGATACTGTGCTTTCTGGAATTGAGGGTGAAAAAGAGTTATTGCACGGTCTTACAAGATTAAAAAATTTAAATATTGTGTTAATTCTTGTTTATTGCCCATTAAATATTTTGGCTAAAAGAGTTCATGCAAGAAATGAGTTAGCAATAAAAGAAAATAATCTTGAAAATATACGCTCTCTTGTTGGTGTTGTAAGATTTACAGATATGTACAGGAAACAAAAACTTGAAAATGAAGTAATTGTTGGACAGATTTCTAGGCAAGAAATAGAGATTGCTTATACTGCACCATTAAATGCTATGCACGAAGAAGTAGTGGTTTATAACGAAAATAAAAAATTATTAATTAAGCATTTTGAGTTAATAAATAAAAATAGTGTTAATATTACTCCTAATATTAAGTATGATTTTATAGTAGATTCTAGTAAAAATAGCCCCAAAGTATGTGCTGAAAATATATATATGAATTTAAGTTTATTTGATAATGTTTTACTAAAACAAAATTGTGCTGAAATTGTAACTATAGATTCTATATCGCAAGTTTTTACAGAGTTTGATTTTTTAGATGAGCAAACTCTTGTTGCTTTTGATTTGGATGATACATTAATAAATGCAAACTCTGGAATGTTTTATTTGTTATATAGAAATCTAGAAGATTTTGATGATTCTCATAAAGATTTTATTCTAAAGTTACGCCAAAATTTTAATCAACTTGATCCAGAAATAAATAAAGCTGAATATTATAATATATTTGCTAGCGCTGTTTTTGCAAAAACAGATTTTATACCTACAGAAAATATTACAATAGAAACAATAAAAAAACTTCAAGATAAAAAAATAAAAGTTATTGGGTTGACTACAAGTAATACTGGTAAATATGGTTTTGTAGAAAATATGCAAAAATGGCGAGAAGCTACTTTAAATAAAGTTGGCTTAGACTTTAGTAAAAGTTTTGATATTCAGGAAATAGAATTTGATAATTTAAAAAAAGTTTTTAATTATTATCCGGCTTATTATAAAGGCGTTTTGAGTGCGGCCAGAAATCCAAAGGGTAAAGTTTTATTAGAATTTTTTAAAAAAATAAATTGGCAACCTAAAAAATTAATTTTTGTCGATGATAGTTATGGTAATTGTATAGAAGTTGAGCAAGAGATGCAAAAAATTGGGATAACTGTTAAATGTTTTTGCTATAAAGCTGCTTATTTAAATAAAATTAAAATTAATGAAGATATAATAAAAAAACAGGTAGATTATTGGTTAAAATTTAATGAATTTATAAGTGAAGAATAAGTTGCAGAGTTGCTACTTTTGATTCTTTTTATTAACTTTTATTAATTATATTTATATTCTATTTGTAACAAGTTTTATTTAAGTTTAAGCTATTAATTACAGCATGTGTGTATTTGTTTTTGCTTTATATTCATGATAAAATTAACTTATCTATTGAGTGGTTTTTATAAATAAAAAATGGGCTTTTAAGTAAGCTTTAATAGAAAGTTAATATATGAATATTTTTAAATTTAAAAATATAATCTTAATTTTTAGTTTTATATTTTCTAGTAATATCTATCCAGAAGAGACAGCTTTAACTAAATCCAATTTATATCAAGAAATTGCTAAAGAGAATTTAAAATCTTTAACCGATGTTGATACAAATATAGGGCTTGCCGAATCAATTGGCGAATATGAAAAAAATGGCGCCAAAGCTTTTTTTGAATCAAAACTTAATAATCAGCTTAATTTGGATCAAACAAGCAAACAACGATTGATATTATCTCTTTTATCAGAATATTATGATAAAAATAAATTTGAAAAAACAAATGTTTTAGATGAAATTACATGGCAAGATTTAAATCTTTTATCTGGACCAAAATCAAAGCCGGGTATGTACTTAGCTGCTGAAATATCTAATGGAAGAACTGTTACTGGAGTTGGTGCTGCTACAATATTACGTATGTTGGTACAACCTAATGCAGATGTGCAAAAACTTTTAATTCAACAAAATGTTACAAAAAAATTATTAACTGATGAAAATCTTTTTAATCAATTAGATTCTAAACTTAAAGAAATGGTTATTCCAGAAAATGTTTTACTTTCTTTTTGGGATAAAGAAGATTTTTTTGCCTTTGGAATTAGAAATGATAGAAAAAAAATTCCATTCAGTGATAAGGCTGATTTTTTAAAAAAAATATCAGATAAAATTAATAATACTCCTGCGCTATTGGAACTAATAAATAGAACACAAAAAATAACAGGTTATGCTGCTAGAGCTGTTATGATCTATGGTGTTGCCGATATTTTATTTCATATGTTTACGGGCCACGATATTATACAGGCTTTTCCTGGTGTAGATAAATTCAATAAGCTTCCTGTGCTTACCGTATCAGGAGCACTTATTCTATTGGCAAATAAATTGGCTAAAAACAGTAATATCCTAAGTGGAATAGAAAAAAGTATAATTATAGGTAATAGCGTTTATGATAATGCTTCTTACGCTTATGGTGTTATAGAAGATGAAGCATTTTTTAAATGTTTATTAAAAAAAATGACATATCTTGTAACTTATTTAAAAAATTTACAGAACATGGTCAATTTTATAAATAAATATCCTGAGTTGGTCAAAGCTTTACCTGCAGTTCAAAAATTTGTTGATTCATACCAAGATTTGCGTAAAAAATCTTTTGATTTTGAAAAGTTAATTAAATTGTTAGAAACAGACACATTCAAAAAAGAATTTTCTTGGTCTACTTATTTTAGTAGAGTAATTGTTGCTTATAATTTAATGTGTGCGCAAAAAGAAAATTTTGTTGAAGCTATGCTCGCAGTTGGTGAACTTGATGCACAATTAGCTATTGCAAAACTTTACAAAGAATTTGAAAATAAGCGTGTTAAATTTTGTTTTCCAGAATTTATTACAGAAAATGTAAATACGCCTGCAATATCGGCAAAAGATTTTTGGAATCCAATGGTAAATTCAGAAATTGTTGTTCCAAATTCATTATCTTTGGGTAATTATTTTAATCAGGTCAATAATGTTATTATTACAGGTCCAAATGCTGGTGGTAAATCTACTACCATGAAGGGCCTTTTGATAAGTATAATTTTAGCTCAAAGTTTGGGCATTGCACCTGCAAGTGAGCTTAAATTTACCCCATTTGGTAAAATTATGACATACTTAAATATTACAGATGATATTGCTGCTGGTAATTCTCATTTTAAAGCTGGTGTAATAAGAGCTAGAGAACTTATTACCACGGTTCAAGAATCGCAGGCTTTAGGTAACAATCAGTTTTCTTTAACTGCAGTAGACGAAGTATTTAATGGCACAACACCAGTAGAGGGCCAAGCTGCAGCTTATAGCATGATAAAATTATTGGGAAATTATAATCAAAATATTTGTTTAACCGCTACGCACTTTCCTGCTGTAACGGGGCTAGAAAATACAGAGCACGATAAATTTGTAAATTATAAAGTTTCTGTTTTAGAAACTACTTTTGCTGATGTTGTAGCATCACAACAAAATTGGGAGATTAAATATCCATATATTCTTGAACCAGGAATTTCGCATCAAAATGTTGCATTCAAAATTTTAAAGCAACAAGGCTTTGGAGATTTATTTTTAAACGAAGCACAGAATACGTTACAGGCTTTAATGGTATAAAAAATATAAAGATCTAAAAAAGAGCCCCGAAAAAAATCGGGGCTCTTTTTTTTATATAGCTTTAAGCCAATTAATAATCTCTTGTTCAATATTCTCTGGCTTGTTGCCACCACCTTGAATTAAATTATTGCTGCCGCCGCCTTTAAGATTAAATTTGTCTTGTAAAATATTTTTGCTAAATTCTTTTAAGTTAACTTGATCTGTAAAAATTTTACTTAAATAGCCCATAAAAGAAATTATATCTGGTGTTTGTGTGTTTATATTTATTATAAAGTAAAAGCCGGGAGATTTTGTTTCGATAGTTTCGCAAATTTCTTTAATTTGTGTGTTATCAAAGTCTTGTAATTTTAAAAATAAAAATGGGATTTTATTTATATGTGTAACGCTATTTTGCCATGTTGGAATATTAGCTTTAGATATTTGTTTTTTAAGTTGTTTAATTTGTGAATTTAAATTATTCATATTTTCTTCTTGTTTTTCGATAGCATTTAAAACCTGCTCAGGTTTTACTTTAAATTTTTCTACAAGAGTTTTTACTGTATCAAAATTGTTCTGGAATAATTCTATAGCCTTAGGTCCGGTTAAACCTGTAATACGGCGTACGCCAGAAGAAAGGGCAACATCGCTTTCTATTTTAAATAAGCCTATGTCTCCAGTGTTTTTAACATGGGTGCCGCCGCAAAGCTCTGCAGAAAATCCAGGAACTTGAACAACTCTTACTTGCTCTGGATTATATTTTTCGCCAAACAATGCTGTAACACCTTGGTTGCGGGCTTCTTGCAGTGTTGTATGAAAAATATTTAAAGCAATATTTTCTTGTATTTTTTGGTTTACGATATTTTCTATTTTTATAGTATCTTGTTTTGTTAATCCATGATTGCTTGTGTAATCAAAACGTAAAAACTCACTGTTTACAAAAGAACCAGCTTGCTGAATGTGTTTGCCCAATATTTGTATTAAAGCTGTTTGTAATAAGTGCGTAGCAGTGTGATTTTTAGCTGTAATAGTTCTTGAGTAAAAATCGACTATGCATTTTATTTTATTATTAATTTTTAAATTTAAATTATTATTTTTAATTTTTACGGCTATTGCTGGATTATTTGTATTATTAGCTTTATAAAATTCTTCTATTTTGTGAATATTATTATCTATGTTAAGAAAGCCTTTATCACTTACCTGTCCGCCAGATTCAACATAAAATGGTGATTCTTTTGTTACAAGCCAAATATAATCGTCTTGTTTTAAGATAAAATTAATCTCTGTATCTAGTTCGAGTTTGTCGTAGCCAACAAATTTAGTTGTAATATCTTCTGGAATATCTAGTGTTATTATTTTATCTTTTGTTTTTTTGCCAGACTGTTCTTTTTGTTTTTCCATTTCTGCGTCAAATGAAGGCATATCAAGTGTAAAATTTTGCTCGTTTGCAACAACTTTTGTTAACTCTGTAGGAAAACCATAAGTATCGTATAATTTAAAAACTTGTTCGCCTGTTAAATAATTTTTATTATTATTTTTATTCTCTTGAATATATTTTTCTAAAATTACTTTACCCTGTTTTAGGTTTTCACTAAATTTTGTAATTTCATCGTCAAGAGTAGCAATAATTAATTTTTCGTTATCTTTTAATTCTTTATAAATTAAAGAAAAATAGCTTATAAATTCCTTTGATAAACTAGAAAATAATTTAGGGTTGTCAGAAAGCTTTTGTGCAAAAAGAGCAGCGCGTCTAATAATTTTGCGTAAAACGTAGCCTCGTCCTTCGTTAGATGGCAAGCAGCCATCTGCAATTAAAAGAGAGCTAGATCTAACATGATCGCAAAGTACGTGAAATGCTGCGCGTGTATTTTTGTCACTTTTATTATAAGAGAGCTTTGTTAAGTCTTCTATTTTTTTGATTATTGGCGCAAAAATTTCTGTCTGGAATACAGAATCTTTTTTTTGCAAAATCATGTTTAAACGTTCAAAGCCCATACCCGTGTCTATGCCTGTTTGTTTAAGAGGTACTAACACACCATCTGGCTGTCTGTTAAACTGCATAAATACTAAGTTCCAGATTTCTGTAAATCTACCGCAAGAGCAAGAAGGGTCGCAGGTTTCTTTTTTGCAGCCTACGTCTTTGCCATTGTCAAAGTGTATTTCTGTGCATGGGCCACAAGGTCCAGTATCGCCCATTTGCCAAAAATTTTCTTTTTCGCCAAGCCTGTAAATTTTATCTGAAGATATGCCTATAGTTTCGTGCCAGATTTTATAGGCCTCATTATCATCTTTATAGATAGTAATTTTTAGATTATCTGGGTTAATTTTTACTTCTTTTGTTAAAAATTCCCAAGCATATTTTATAGCTTCCTGTTTAAAATAATCACCAAAAGAGAAGTTGCCCATCATTTCAAAAAAAGTTAAGTGTCTGTTTGTAAAACCAACTTCTTCTAGGTCGTTGTGTTTACCGCCTGCACGAACACATTTTTGAATAGTGCTGGCAGTTTTGTAATTTCTTTTTTCATTGCCTAAAAATAAATCTTTAAATTGATTCATACCGGCGTTTGTGAATAATAAAGTTGGATCTTGGGCTGGTATTAATGAAGAGCTAGAAACAATCTCGTGACCATTTTTTTTAAAATAGTTTAGGAATTTTTCTCTTATTTCCATAGAATTCATATTTTTACCCAGTATTTATAATTTTAAAAATAGCTTTATAATACACTTACAAACGCCGTAATTATAATACTATATAAAAATATAAAGTTAAGCGCGATAACATGCTAAAAATTAACAAAAATATATATATTTATTTATTAATATTAATAAATTTTACTTTAAAACCCCAGGTATTAGTCATGATAGATCCTGCGGGTGACGTAAAAAATCCAGGTAGAAAAATAGACAATAATTTTGAGCGTACGTTAACATTTAATTTTGTTGAAAATTTAAAAAATAGATTACAAGAAAAATATAATTTACGTTGTATTTTGACTCGTTCTCCTGGGGAACAGGTTTTTGAATTACAAAATGCTTCTTTTGCGAATAGACTAAACGCTGATTTTTATTTGTCTGTGCATATATTCAAGAGTGAACTTGTCAAACCATCTGTTTTTATATATAATCTTGTGTATAATTCAGTTTTCGATCTTGCTAATAGGGTTATTGATAGTTATAAATTTGTATCAATTGATCAGGCTCATTTTTTAAATATAAAAAAGACACAGTATTTTGGACAACATATAAAAAATTGCTTAACACAAGAAAATTATAAAAAGAATTTTGATTTTTATGGTTTATATGGGATACCTGTAAAATCTTTAGTTGGAATTATTGCGCCTGCATTAATTATAGAGTTGGGCGTGGCAGACCAAGAACAAATTAATAGTTTAATTGACCCAATAATAGAAAGTTTAAGTTTTTTGAATATCACGAGGTGAAACATGATATACGATATTATTTTTAATTTTGAGCAATTAGGTTACTTTTGGCTTTTAATTGCTATATTGTTTTTATTTTTAGAATTAGCTACGCCAGGGTTATTTTTCTTTATAACTTTTTCTATTGGCTCAGTGCTTGCTGGTGTGATGGCATTTTTGGGTTATAGTTTTTTTATACAGTGTATAAGTTTAATTACTGGATTTTTGGTATCTTTTTTAATATTTAAAAAATATTTAAAAGTTACAGAAAATAAAAGAGTACCTACAAATACAGATGCTCTTTCGGGTAAAACAGGTATAGTTGTAAAAAAAATAAATAAAAATAATTCAGGGTTAGTTAAAGTTGAAGGTGAAGTTTGGGCTGCAATATCTCAAAATAGTGGTGAAATTTTAGAGAATACAACCGTAAATATTATTGCAGTTAAAGGTAATAAATTAATAGTAAAATAATTTTTAATTAATAAATTTTTAGGAGCAAAATTATGTTAAATTTCTATATATTTTTTATGATATTAATATTTTTTATATTAATAGTAATTTCTAAAGCGACTTATATTGTAAAACAATCAGAAGTCATAATGATAGAACGTTTAGGTAAATATAACCAAATGCTTAAATCTGGTATACATTTTATAATTCCTTTTGTAGACCAACCAAGACGTGTATTTTGGTCATTTTTAAAAGAATCACCAACATCTATTGGTAAAATGTATAGATATAATGAACTTTTAGAACGTATCGATTTAAGAGAAGCTGTTTACGATTTTCCTAAACAGAATGTTATTACTCGTGATAACGTAACTATGGAAATTAATGCATTATTATATTATCAAATAACAGATCCAGAAAGAGCCATTTATGAAGTTTCTAATTTGCCACAAGCAATAGAAAAACTTACACAAACAACTTTGCGTAACGTGATTGGCGCTTTAGATCTTGATGGTACATTAGTTTCGCGTGATCAAATTAACGAAAAGTTACGTGAAATTCTTGATGATGCAACAGATAAGTGGGGCGTTAAAATAAACAGAGTTGAATTACAAGAAGTTAATCCACCACAAGATATTCGTGTTGCAATGGAAAAACAGATGAGAGCTGAACGTGATAAACGTGCGTTAATTTTGGAAGCTGAAGGTAAAAAACAAGCTGCTATTCTTGAATCTGAAGGTGAAAAGATGGCAAAAATTACCAGAGCTCAGGGTGAAGCTCAAGCTAGACTTGTTACAACAAGTGCAGAAGCTGAAGCTATACAAATGATAAGTAAATCTGTTCCTGGTGCAGATCCATTGCCATACATGATTGCTTTAAATTATATTAAAGCTTTGCCAGAAATTACAAAAGATAAAGAGGGTAAGTTGATTTTATTGCCATACGAATCAAGTGCTTTAATGGGCTCTTTATCTACAATAAAAGAGATTTTTAATAAGTAATAAATTAATAAATAATAAATATTAGGATTTGGTGTGAATTTTAATAAATTAAATTTAATAATTTTAGTTATTGCTTTTGGCCTGATTAATTTATTGGGCCAAGGGCGTAATTTTTTTTCTAAACGATCTTTTAGTGAATCAAATTTAAAGAAAGAAGAGAAAGACGAAAAGAGAAGTAAATCTGTTTATCCTGGAGAAAAAGAAAACAATATACAGGATATTGATTTTGAAAATTTAGTTGAAATTGTTTTTGTTAATAAAAGTGAGTTACCTGTTAATTTAAAATTTAATTTTAATTGCGAAAAAACTGAAATATTATTAGATAAAAATTTAGATGGAATAATTTCTCTTAATAATTTTTTTTGTAAATGTGATTGCCCAGAATTAATTAAAATTGAGAGGGAAAGATGTATTGATAGTGGTAGAAATAGCCCTTTTGATGAAAATGATTTTAACTCTTTAGTTGTTGAATTTGATTGTAACAAAAAAGATTATAAAAAAATAAAAAAATGCGGAATTCAGGAAATTAATATAAAATTTAATGTTAATGAAAAACGTTTAAGTTTTTATAATGGCAAAAAAAAGAATTATGGGCACTTTGAGTTAAATTTATATGGTCTTGTAGATAAAATGGAACTTAATGGTAAATTAAATGAGCTTTATATTATTTACGAAAAAATTGAATCTTTTATTGCAGGAAAATTAACTTTAGAAAATAAATTGTATATTAATTCAAGAGGTTTAACGCCATTATTTTCTCTTTTTGAAAATCAAAATGATTAAAGCAATTAAAATTGCAGCTAAGACACCTGTTAAAATATAAACAGCAAGCTTAGCTTGGCTGATATGATCTTTTATTTGTCCAATATTATCTAATGCTTGAAATGGCTTTGTAAAAGGAGCCAAAGGGTTAAATACTTTTTGAGTTACTATTTGAGAAATTCTAAAAAAAATAGTGTTAAACATATTTTTCTCCTATTTTTAAATCACTTTTAAACTTTTAATAATAAAATAAAATAAATGTCCGTTTAATTGCAATAATTTTTAAATATTAAATTTATTGACCCTGTATATTTTGATTTAATAAAATGTTTGTTATTAAAATTTTATAAAAAATAGTTTTAATTTAAAAAAGAGGGGGATTAAACGAACTTAAAAAAATATTTTGTTGTTTAGTTTAATTAGTGTTTTTACTGGAGAGTAGATCGTGAATACAAATAATTTATTAAAATATTTTATAATTTCTTTATGTGTGGCAAATACAGTTAGTGCTACTGTAACAAATACAGCTGTATTTAAAAACGAAAAATTTATAACAAAAACAGAACCTAAAAATGTTATAGTTATTGGTGGTGGCATGGCAGGGCTTGCATCAGCAATAACACTTATTGATAATGGCTGTAATGTAACGCTTTTAGAATCACAAAGCTATATTGGTGGCAAACTGTATTCTCAAGAAATTGGTGGAATACAAGCCAATTTAGGTGCACAATATATTTATAATAATATGCATCCAATAATTGATTATTATATAAATGATATTAGAAAAAAAGAATTAAATGATTTAAAAACTGGTTATGTAAAAAATGGTCAATACTATAATTTTAACTTGCCTTATATGTTAAAATTATTAGGAGCTATTGGTACAATAAATGGCGATTATGTTAATTCTATAGGTTCAAAAGAATTTTATTTTGACAAAAATCCACAAAATACTCTTTGGAATACATTAGATAATATAGCATCTGATACTTATCTTTATTCTTATCAAACATTAGATCAAGACGCAGCAGATTATATAGCAGCGGCTATTATTGGAGAAACAGGCGGTTCTCTTGCTAATTTAGCAAGTACAGTGCTTGTTGGTTGGTATGGAGATCTTGAACAAGATACAAGGTATTTATTAAAAGATGGCAATGGCGCTTTGGCAAGAGCAATAAAAAATGATTTAACGGCTAAGGGTGCAACAGTTTTATATGGTAAAGTTGTAACAAATGTAGTTATTAATGGTAATGTTGTTAATGTAACTTGCCAAGATAATTCAAGCTATTCTGCTGATTATGTTGCTGTAGCAACACCATCTTATGTTGCAAAAAACATAGTATCTGGTCTTTCAACAGAAAAACAAACAGCATTAAATGCAGTTGAATATGCTCCAATTGCTATTGTAAGCTTATATTTAAAACAATTCCCATCTGGCATAGTGCGCCATGGCGATTTATTTATGAATGATAGTATAATTGGCTATATAAACCAAACAGGTAGCATTATAAATATTGGCAAATCAGATAGATATTTATTGCAAGATACAACAGTTGTAGATGTTATAGTTACAGACCCAACGCTTTTGGCTATGACAGATAGCGCATTAGTAGAAACTGTTGGTGAAAAATTAGAAATATGCGCAGGGCCAACATTTAATCACGAAAATGATACAATTAGTTCTTTAATTAAACGTTATGATCATGGAATTGTAAAATTTTCGTTACAATATTTAACAAATTATCAAGAACAATTACAGGCTAGTGTTTCAGACAAAATATTCTTTGCTGGCGACTATATCTATTCACCAGATCTTTCTGGTGCTGCTTGGGCTGGTCAAAGAGCAGCAGAAGGTATTTTGGCTCAATAAAGACATAAAAACAGCGTTTTTTTGCGTTATTTTAACAAAAGGCTCGTTATAAAAATGGGCCTTTTTTATTAAATTTAAATATTAAAAGTTAAAAAATAAACGATTTTATGGGTATTTATAGCTGTTTTTATATAAAAAATGCATTTTTCAACTTGTATTAAAAATGCTATATTTGATAATAAAAATTTACGTTGTGAATTTATAATAAAATATCGATTTTTGGGGGTTATATGTCAAAGTTTTTAAATTTAAAAAATATAGTAAATAAGGGTTTACTATTATTTTTATTTATATTTTCTATAAATAGTCTTGATGCTCAAGAAAGAAGAGATATGCAAAAAGAACACAGAGATGCCTACAGATTTAGAAAAAAAGAAATCTATTGAAGATAAATTAATTGAGTTAAATATTGAGTTAAATCTTGAAGAAAAAATTAGATATTATATGCGTGTTTTAAATAATAATGAAATTGGAGATTATAATTTGCGTTCGGCTGTTGAGGTTGCAAAGCAGGGAATGTTTTGTCCTGATTTATCGCCATGGTTCAGGTATGGTGCAAGTTTATTATTTATAAACTTATTTAAACGTGATTTTATAGAAGTTGATGAAGTAATAAATTTTGTAATGGAAAGTTTAGAGTCTAATGAATTAGAAAAAAATTTCGAAATTAATTCTAATAATATAGAAAGAATTAAGTCTATATTGAGATGTTTGTTTATAAAAAATCAGGGATATGGTCAAATAATTGAATATGTAAAAAATAAAGGTAATGGTAATTATTTGACTCTTATGGGACAAGAAGAAGAATATGATGATAATATTGCAGCTGAAATTGCAAAATTAGGAATTTATTCTAATTATAAAATGGATGATACAGCTTTTATGATATTTACAAAGTTGTTTGAAAAAAAACAAGGATTTGATCAAGCAATTGATATTATAAATTTAGGTTTAGAAAAAACTGCAAGCTATGATGATTCTTGTAACGTTCATAATCGAATAACACAATTATTAAAAGCATTATTGTATGTATTTAAAAATTTGGTAAAAGAGAATGAGGAATATGAACGAATAACCAAAATGGCAGAAAAATTATCAACTACTCACGAAGAAGGTCATCTAATATTTCAATTTTACCATGATTTAGCCAATCAAATATTTATGGAAGATTTTGTTGATTTTGAATTTTAAGTAAATAAAAATAAAATATCGATTTTTGGGGGTTATATGCCAAAGTTTTTAAATTTAAAAAATATAGTAAATAAGGGTTTACTATTATTTTTATTTATATTTTCTATAAATAGTCTTGATGCTCAAGAAAGAAGAGATAAAAAAAAAAGAGTAATCAATCTTTTGTTGATTTGTCTAAAAAAAAGAATAAATCTATTGAAGATAATTCTTTAGAAAAAAGATTGAGAGATATTGAATTAATAAAAAATAAAGAATTTGTATGTGATGACGTTAATAAACTTATAGAATATGTCCTTGATGGATTTTATAGAGAAGAGAAATCAAGTATAGAATTATTTAAGGCACTTATAGAAGGAATAAACAGTAATGACTGGAGTATTAAATATTCAGCGCAAGAATTATTTAAGGTATTGCTTGAAAAATTAATAATATTAGTTAAAGAAGGCGACGCATTTTATGAGCAAGCAGCTCAAGCAGCAGAAGCTGGGATGGAAAGTGGTTTTGGCGTTATTATAGATTTATCTCTAGAGCTATTTAAGGCATTGGTTGAAAAAGGCCAGGCTTTTGAACAAGCAACAAAAGCAGCAGACAAAGGAATGAGATATAATTATTCACACATTGTAGATTTTTCAGTAGCTTTATTTAAGCGACTGCTTGAAAAAGATCAAGGACTTGCTCGAGCAATAAGCGTTGCTATAGAAGTAATGAGAAGTAATGATCGTGAAATTAAAAACTTAGCATCAAATTTATTTGATAGGTCTTGTGAAAAATTAACAAAGTGCGTTGAAAAAGTTTATAAACATGAATTTGACAAAATTTTGAATATTGTAGAGCAAGAATTACAAAAAGATGATGTTTTTTATAAAAAACATGCAATTAAGCTAGTTACTCTATTAGTGAAGCAAAAACAGACATTTGAACTAGCATTAGAAATTGTAAAACAGGAAATTAAATCTGATGATCTTGGTTATGTTAATGATGTTATGGATTTATTAATAGAATTAGTTGCACAAGGATATGAGCCTTCATTTGAATTAGCATTAAATATTGCTAATGAACGTATTAATTCAACAGATGAAGAAGAGCAAGTTATATCTTTGGGAATATTTATAGAATTGGTACGAAACAGTTATCAAAAAGCTATTAGACCTGCATATAAAACTTTAAAAAAACATATGCTTAATTATATAGATAATATGAATGCGAAAGGTAGTTCTCGTATAGAATATTTATTTATAGGTTTACTGTTTTTCGCCTTTTCGAACAGTGAAGATGAATATAATTCAAAACTAGAGAATAAATTGTTGAACATTTTGGTAAACGGAATCAATATTGGTGAGGGGCAAGATTTTGAGATTATAGATATTAGTAATCTTGTTTTAGCAAATATTTCTTTTTTAAATGAAAAAGAATTAAATCAAAATATAGCGGCGATTAAACTTATAATCAATGTTGTTAGAAACAATTTTGATTTAAATGACCCAGATGGAAATGATTTAAATGAATATGTTATAAAGAAAATAGAAGAGAGGCTTCCTGTTTTTTCTGAAGATCTTTATGCTTTTAAATTTTAAATAAAATTGATAAATATATAAAATAATAAAATAAAAGGCTCGTTATAAAAAACGGGCCTTTTATTTTAGGCTACTTATTTTTCTATGATAACTAATAGCAAAATGGTGAGCATAATCGCGTAAAGCTATTAAAACTTGGTGAGCATGAATTTTGTTATTTAACTTTTTGCCATTAGGTAAATTTTTAGAAAACACAGTTTCTTCTCGTTTGGCTAAGCTTGCAACTTGGATATCTGGTAAGATTTTATTTATAGAACTTAATTGCCCTTTACCACCATCTATTAAAACTAAATCTGGTAGTTCGTTAATATCTTTATATCTTCGCGCAACTATTTCTTGCAGTGCAGCGTAATCATCTTGTTGGGTTAATGTTTTAATTTTAAAATGCCTAAAATTACTTGGATCAGGTTGGCCGTTTTTAAAACGAATACAAGAGCCGACCATAAAGCTGCCTTGTTTGTGTGAAATATCAAAGCAATCTATAGTTTCTGGAGCTTTATCTAGTTTTAATAAATTTTTTAGAGTTTCGCTAAGTGACTTTTGGTTTTTAGTTAATTCTTGTGCATGAATTTGGGCTAGTTTTATTAAATTAAATAAGTGACCACTTTTGGGTTCTAAAATATTTATTTTATTATTTTTATTTTGATATTTTTGTATAAAATTTTCTAATAAATTTTTATCGCTATTTTTAATATTAAAGTTTACAAGAATTATATTATTTGCATTAAAATTGGAATAATAACTTTGCATGTATTCAAGATTATTATTATTAAAAGTAAGATCAAAAATCTTTTTATTTTTTATAACACTATTAATTTCTGTAAATATAAATAATTTTTGTAAATTATTATCTAAAACCCAGATATCTTTGTGAGTTAAGCTTTTTGCTATTTTTTTATAGCTATAATCTTCGCTTAAAGTATTAAATATAGTATTAAAAGCTTTTTTATATTCAAGTAGTTCTTTAGCTTTTTCAAAATTTAATAAATCACTATTTTTTTTAATTTCTTTATCTAGATAAATTAAAAATTTTTTATGTCCCTTTGCAAGTGACTCTTTTGCCATATTTAAACGCTCTAGATATTTGTTTTTATCAAAATCTTTTCTGCAAGATCCCGAACAAATTCCCAAGTGATAATCAAGACAGCCATTTTCGATTTTTTTGTTACATATTTTTAATTTAAAAGTACGTATTAAAAAATCGTAAACTTTGCGTGTTTCTGTTTTGTCTAAAAATGGGCCAAAGTATGCGCCCGGTTCTTTTTTATTTCTGGTTATTTTTATTTGATTTGTAAATAATATATATAAAAATGGCTGGCCATCTTTTAGTAAAATATTAAATTTAGGCTGATTTGCTTTTATAAGCTCAGCTTCCAAAAGCATAGCTTGTAATTCGCTCTTAGTTATTATGTATTCTAGATGATGTGCATTTTCTGTAAGTTTTATAGATTTTAAATCACTATTTTTTAAAAAATAACTTTTAATTCGAGATTTTAAGTTTTTAGCTTTACCAATATAAATAATATTGTTATTTACATCTTTAAAAATATAAACGCCAGAATTTTGCGGAAATTTTTTTGCTTGATTTAATAAAATATTAAAATTATTATTCATATTCTCAATTATTTAAATTAAAATTTACTACATATTAAAAATATGTATATTAATTGAGCAATGCAAATGGGGTAAAGTTTTTAAATAAAATGTTATTAAAATTATAAAAAAAAGGGTCTTTTATGTTAGATAAATTAAAAATGCCGTTGATAATGTGTGTAATTTTTGCAGTAACTGTTTTTGCAGGTATAAAAGTATTTTCTTATCTATCTTATTCTGAATTACCAGTAATATCTCTTGAGGGCATAAAAAAAGATAGTTATTATGCAAATAACTTAAATGTTAATATAAATGTAAACAGTGGCTATAAAATATCTAGCATAGCTGCTTTTTTAGATAGCAAACCAGTAGATTTAGAAAATTCTAAAGAGATTGGCAAAAAAAACGTTAAATTGGCATTTAATTTAGATACAAAAGAATTGTCTCAGGGTAAACATGATTTTAATGTAGTAGCTTTAGATTCAAGCAAGCACAAAAATAGAAATGAAGAGACTGTAAATTTTTATGTAGATAATAGTGAATTAAAAGCTGCGTTTTTAGATATGCAATATAAAGTTTATCAAGGACATACTATTCATGCCAAAATACAGTCAAATAAAAAATTAGATAATATTACAGCTTTATTTCTAGAAAAACCTTTTAATTTTTATCCTGAATCTGAATACTCAAATGTTTACGAATGCTTTATTCCATTGGATTGTGATTTAAATCCTGGTGAATATATTTTAAATGCAAAAGTAAAAGATTTTGTAGGTAACGAAACTAATTTATCGAGTAAAGTTGATATTCTTGAATATAATTTCCCTAAACAAAAGGGTTTTGTCGTAGAACGTGGTAAGCTTGAAGAAGAAAAAGAAGTTAGCATGAGTAACAAAGTTCTTGAAGATGCTATCGAAAAATGGGTACAAGATTCTCCAAATAAAAAATTATGGTCAGGTAAATTTGAATTACCTATAGATGTTAAAAAGATCACAACACCTTTTGGTGAAATTAGAACAACATCAGAAAAGGGACATTATATGCATAGGGCTGTAGACCTATTAAATTTCCCTAAGACTGTTGTTTGGGCAAGCCAAGAAGGTAGAGTCGTTATAAAAGATAGATTTCTTTTAACAGGAAATACAGTTGTTCTAGACCATGGTGTTGGTGTGTTTAGTATTTATTGCCATTTAGAAGATTTTGCAGATATCGAAGTTGGTGATCTTGTTAAAAAGGGCAACAAGCTTGGTCGCCTTGGTATGACAGGTTATGCAAATGGTTATCATTTACATTGGGAAATTAGAGTTAATAATGTGGCTGTAAATCCAATGCAGTGGACACAACGAAATTTTTAAATAAAAAAATATAATAATAACATTATTAAGCCCCCGATTTTTAGTCGGGGGCTATTTTTAAATATTTATTAATTTATTCATGTACACATTCTGTTACAAATTTATTATCTATAACTTCTAGCTTGACCATAGATGGTGTAAAGCCAGTATTTATTCCAAAATATTGAACGTGTTTTACTATTAAAGTATCGTCATTAATATTTTCTTGGTTTTTATAGCATGCATAACCATATTTATTAAAGTTTTTATCTTGATGATCATGCCCTGCACAAATAAATTTTATATTATTTTTATTTGCATATTCAAAAACATTTTCACCAGAAATTGGGGCACTTATATTCTGGCCACGGGAGGCGACATTTTGATTTTTATCTAACTGCATGTCTGCCCAGTTATAAATATTATTGTTTGCCAATATCATTGAACCTTTATCGCTTAATGGAAAAGTTTCTTTTCGATCTTTAAGATTTGGCGTAAATTCTATATCAACTGCTCCGTGTGTATATTGTGCTATTAAATTTGGGGTATTTTCATTTTGTGTTTCAAATATTATAAAACTTGTTGATGTTAACATTTTTAATACATTAATAATGTCAACATATTCTTTTAGATTTTTAAATTCTTCTTGATACTTAGCATATGTTGCTTTCATAAAAATAAGCTGTTTTTTTGTGAACTTTTGTTTGGCTTCTAAATTTTTGTTTATTTCCATGATTGAGCCTAATAATTCAAATATGCTTTTTATGAATGTTTCTTTATCAGGCATGTCTATGAAAGAATCGCCTTCTTGATAAAGTTCAAAATTTTTATATAAATTATCTTTAGTATTTGGTTCTTTTGGTAAAAGTTTTTTGTAACATTCTAGAGCAAAACCATAGTTAATAGTAAGATTTATATCTTCGTGGTTACCTTTTATAATAACAACTTTATCTGGATTTTTATTATATAAAACCATAAGTAAATATAAAACTTCTACTCCAAAAGCTCCTCTGTCTACAAAATCACCAGTAAAAACTATTAAGTTATTTCCAATAATTTCTAAATTTTCGTTTATAGCTCCAATAGATTTTAAATATAATAAATTTTTGATTAAGTGAAATACGCTACCATGTAAATCACCACAAGAATAAACTTTTGTGTTGTCTGTTATAAATATTCTTTTACCATAATATAAACAGTGTTCTAGATTTTCTGAATTACTTTGATCTATAAAATTTCTATTTTTTTCTGAAAATGTATTTAAAATATTTTGTTTAAATAGATCTAGTTCTTCGTAAAACGAAGTTTTAAAATTATTTGTATTACTAAATTCTAAATTTTCCGAAAGTTCTATATCATCTTGATCTTTAAAAACTTTTTCTAAAATTTGGGTTTGTGTTGTTTTTATAGGTGCTAAGCGTTTCTTTTTTGGCAATTTTTCTGTCTTAGAAATTCTTGGTTGTTTGGTTCTTTTGCTTCTAGCTTTTGATAAAACTATAGAATTGCCTAAAGTACATGCACTTAATAGAACTAAAAATATAAATTTATTTTTTATAAACATTTAATGATCCCTGTTATTTAACGATTAACCCCAAAACAAAAATTTAATTATCTTAATTATAAAGATTATAACTTTGCCCATATTTTGAACAAATAATTCTGTTAAAAATATTAATTTTTGCTAAAAATAAGGCCTTTTATTGCTTGATTTATTTTAAAAATAAAAAATAGTTTCTATTTAAGGTGTAAAGATTTAAAATTTTAGAAATTTAATTTTTAGAAGAGAGATATGTCAAATATATTAAAAGAGAGCAAAATAATAGTTTTTTTAAGAAATATAAAAATCGTTCATAGATATTTGTTACTTATAACTTTGTTTATTCTTATTCTTTTTATTTTTTACTTTTTTTTTATAAAATCATTTAATAGTTCTATAAAAGAACAAAAAATAACTCTTTGTAATTTACAAAAGCAAAAAAATAATTTTACTCAAGCTATTAATAAACTAAATAATAATAAAAATCGTGAATTTAAAGAATATGATTTAAATATTCTTGCCAGTTTAGAAAAATATAATTTAAACAGTTTAGATTATAAATTTTTAAAAAAGACACAGAATAATTTATATAAAAAAAAGTTTTATGAATTAAAGCTTTCTGGCAGTTTTGGTGATTATATTAATTTTTTGCAAAATTATTTATCTAAAAATTCTTTTATCAAAATAAAATCTATAAATATAGAAAATATTAATAATAATTTATTATTTGTTACAAATTTAAGAAAAGTGAGCTTTTTAAGTGAAGATAAAAATAAAAAGAATAGTTAAAATTATTGTATTAAATTTAATTTTTTTTAACTTGTTTTTATATTCACAAAGTTTGCGAGACCCTTTTAAATTTGATCAAGAAAATAAAAAGAATACACAGATATATCCAGAGGTTTTAGCTATATCAAAATTTAATAATAATTATGGTGCTATTTTAAAAAATAATTTATTGCAAGAAACTGTATTTGAGCAAGATATTGTTTGGGGTTATAAAGTTTTAAAAGTAAGTAATAATAGTGTAATTTTATTTAAGGATAATAATAAAATTAAATTAAATTTTTAAAAATTAAATTTAAAAATTAAGGGACATATGTTAATTAAATTAAAATTAATATTTTTAGTAATATTTTCTTGTATTTTTATTTTAAAAGCTGATGATCTCTTTTTACCAACCGAAAAACCAGATCTTAGTTATGTGCCAAATTATACAGCAGATATGTATCAGGAAGAAAAAAATATAAATAATAATAAAGCGCTAGAAAAATTTGGCCAAACAGTAAAAGAAATAGTAAAAAGTGATGATAAAGATTTAGAAAAAAAAGCCCAAGAATTAATTAATGATAAAGCTAAATTAGATAATTTGCTTTCGCAATTTAATATTAATAAAAACAATATTATTCCTGCTAATAATAATTTAAATAATACAGACAAAATAGAATTACAAGAAATTATAAATTTACAGTATCAACATAAAGATTTATTAAATAACAAAATTTCGCTTAAATTAAAATCTAGTGATATAAAAAATGTTATTAGTTTAATAGGCCAAGTAGCTAAATTAAATTTTATTATAGATTCAAATATATCTGGCGTTATAAGTAATATAAATTTTGAAAATATAACACTTGATAAAGCATTAAAAATTATTTTATCTAGTGTTCAACCCGAATTAGTATTAATAAACGAAGATAATGTTTTACGCATTATGTATTTTTCGCAGGCTGTGCCTATTTTAAAATCTATAAATAATAATTATTTAGTATCGCAGGTTTTTATTGTCAATAATGCAAAATGGTCAGAGACTTTTAAATTACGTGCCGAAAAAATGTGGGCAGGTATTACAGGAATTACAGAAAATAAAAAGGGATATTATTTAATTTTTGATGATGAAACAAAAAAAATATTTTATAAAGGCCTAAAATCGCATGTTTTAGAATTTAATAAATATTTACAAGAAATTGACTCAAGTATTCCACAGGTAAGAATAGAAGCAAGAATTATAATTGCAGCAAAAGATTTTGAAGAAAGTTTTGGCTTTCAGGCCTCTGGAGTTTATAACAGGTCGGCAAGCATAAATCATGGTTGGAATGCTGCAGGTTTTGGTCCTGTAACTACTGGAGGTCAAGGTGATATTAAACCTGCAAATTTAATGGATTGGGCTTTAAATTTGTTGCCAGACGCTGCAAGTAGGTTTTTAAATTTTCCATTGATATTTGGTGGTAAAGACTTAAATACTAAGCGTTTAAATTTGGTTTTAAACGCAGCTGAAAATAAAAATGAAATAGAAACTATTCTAAAACCAAGCTTGCTTGTAAATAGTGGCGAAATGGCAGAAATTTTGGTTGGGCAACAAGTGCCAATAGAAACTAGCGTTCAAGAACGCCTTGAGGGAACTCTGCGAGACATAAATACAATTAATTACAAAGATTTGGGTATGAAACTTAAAGTAAAACCTTTAGTTTCGCCCGATAATAAATCTGTCTTTTTAGATATTTTTGTTGAACATTCTTATTTTAAAGATTCTACATTCGCTGCAAAGACATCTGTAATTGTTATGAACAAGACTAGTAATAGAGTTATACTTGGCAGTGGGCAAACTACACTTATTGGCGGCCTAATTTCTAACGAAAAACGTAAAATTAAAAATGGTATTCCTATTTTGCAAAATATCCCATTGCTTGGGTTGCTTTTTTCGGGAAGACGAAGACTTAAAAACGATGATCAATTAATGATCTTTATTACGCCAACTATCGCATAAGGATTTTCGATTAAATATAATTTTTTTAAAAACAAAAAAAAGCCTTTACATTAAGCTAAAATCTATTATTCTGATTCAAGTTTTAAATTTTATTTCTATAATTTTATTAAGGGCTTCTTATGATTAAACGTTTAAAATCTTTTGCATTGTTGTTTTTGATGTTATTAACTTTTAATTCTTCTGTTTTTGCACTACTTCCCGGCATGAAGGTTTTGATGGCTGATGGACAGCACAAAATGGTCAAGGATTTAAAGAAGGGCGATTCTGTATTTGTTTATAAAGTAAATAATGATGAAAAGAAGTTAGAAGAAACAGTTGATGTTATAGAAAAAATAAAAAAGACTTCAACTAAACAACTTGTGATTGTAAGAACAGAAAATGAAATTTTTGTTTTTGGAGCAGATCAAAAGGTTTTTAATAAAAAAATCTCAAAATTTGTAAAAGCAAAAGATTTAAAGATAGAAGATCTTTTGTATTCTCCAGAATTGGGAGAATTAGAAATAAAAAATGTAATAATTAAAAAATTTAAATATAAAAAAGATTTATATGATATTGCTATAAAAGATGAAAATTTATTTTTGGTTTTAATTAGTGAAGAAAAGAATATTTTATTACATGATAGTCCTATTAAAGTGCCTTTATTTGTTAATAAGGGTGGAATGGCTGTAATGTTTATTAAAACTGTTTTTTATGCTGCCGCACAAAAATTTAAAGATGTTATTTTCGTTTCAGCTGAAAAGAGTAATGAAGATGGTGAAAGTAAAAAATAAAATTAAATTTTTTTTAATTTTATTAAATATTACAAGTTTATATTCACAAAATTCTGGTCTTTTGCTTGAACTTGAAAATGAACTTCATACAAAGAATGTTTGTATTTTGATTAAAGATGATACAATTTTTTGCGAAGTAGATAAAGTTGATGATAAAGTATTGGCTAAAGATTTAATTGCTGGGCAAAGAATACGTAGTATTTTGGGTAATCTTGAAATTAAAAATATTTATAACGTTAGTTTGAATGATACTCTTTTGTCTTTGATTAATAATGAAAAAATGTTTTTTAAAGTTGATTATAAAATAAATACACATGCTTTTAAAAAATTATATTTGGAAGATTTTTTTACCAAGCAGCATTTAAAGTCTATTTCTATAGATTTTCTTATTGGCTTTTTATTTGACTTAGGTTTTGAAGCATCTTGTAGAATTATTAATAGCAAAAATTATAATACAAATAATGTTACAGAAAGCGCCTTAAAAGCTGGTGCTAGATTTGCTGTTGTTTGCGAAGTTATTTCATTTGTAATAAGTTCATGGGCTGATTTTTTAAGAGATAATGAAAAACAAATTAATGGGTATAATTTTGTATTTCAAAATCTTGGTTTTTTGCTTAAAGATGAAAATGATCCAGCAATAATAAATTCAGGCGCTAAGTTTTTAAAAGTAAGTTTTTTTGATAAAACTGAAAAAGATAATTTAACTCAAAAAGAAATTTTGCTAGATTTTGATGGTAATGAAATACAAGATAAGTTTGGTAAAATTGCCTGTTTGCAGGTATTAAAAGTTTAATTTTACCCTTTTGCGAAGCTAAACTTTTTGGTCTATTCTAATTTTTATTAAAAATGACTGGATGCTGAAATAAATTCAGCATGACAATATTAAAACTCTGGATATCAAAATGAATAATTTATTCTGGGAAAAGCAGGCTGAAAAGTTAGATTGGTATAAAAAATGGAAAAGTGTAATTGCTGGTGAACGACCATATAAAAGATGGTTTACCGGTGGTAAGCTTAACGCCTCTTATCAGTGTCTTGATAGACATATCAAAAATGGTTTAGGACAAAAGATAGCTATTTATTGGATCAATGAGTTAGGTGAGAGTCAGAGCTTTTCTTATAAACAAGTTTATGACGAAGTTAATAGGTTAGCTTTTGGGCTAAATAATTTAGGTGTAAAAAAGGGTGATGTTGTAGTAATTTATATGCCCATGATAGTTCAGGCTATATTTTCTATGTTGGCTGTTGCCAGAGTTGGGGCAATTCATAATGTAGTATTTTCGGCATTTTCGTATAAATCTTTAAAAGACAGAATTATAGATACAAATGCTAAATTTTTAATAACAGCTGATTACTCACTAAGACGAGGTAAATTTATAGATCTAAAATTTGTTGCAGATCTTGCCTCACATGAGACAAGTATACAAAAAGTTATTGTAGTAAAACGAACAAATTTGGATATAAGTTTAGACCCCGAAAAAGATATTTTATATCAAGATTTAATTAAAAATTCTAAAGATTATTTTGAGCCGGTTCAAGTTGAGTCTAATGACCCATTATTTGTTTTATATACTTCAGGTACTACCGGTAAACCTAAAGGAATAGTTCATTCTACTGGTGGTTATTTAACTTATGTTAATTATAGTTATAATGCAGCTTTTGGTGATACAAAAAATAGCGTTTATTGGTGTACTGCAGATGTTGGTTGGGTAACAGGACATTCGTATGCCGTTTATGCGCCATTGATGAATGGGGCTACAAGTGTTATTTATGAAGGTGCTCCTGATTTTCCTAACCCAAGTATATGGTGGAAATTAATTGAAAAATATAAAGTTAATATTTTGTATACTTCGCCTACTGCTATAAGAATGTTAAGAAAGCTTGGCGAAGAATGGTTAGAAAATATAGATTTAAGTAGCTTAAAAGTTTTAGGTTCTGTGGGTGAAATTATAAATCCAGATATTTGGCAGTGGTTTTTTGAGCGTATTGGTGGTAGCCGTTGTCCAATTATTGATACTTGGTGGCAAACAGAAACGGGTGGTTTTATGATTTGTCCCAAGATAAATTATAAACTTGAAGATTTAAAAGCTGGCTCGCCTACGTTCCCATTAGATGAAATTGAAATTGATATATTAGATGAAGATGGCAAATCTGTGCCAGTAGGACAAAAAGGTTATCTTGTAATAAAAAATTTTTGGCCAGGGTTAACATTAGGCATTTGGGGAGACAATAAGCGCTTTGAAGAAACATATTGGTCCAAATTTAAAGATGCTTATTACCCTGGTGATTATGCAATAAAAGATAAAGATGGCTATATTTGGTTTTTGGGCAGATCTGATGAAACTTTAAATATTGCAGGACATAGAATTGGTACAGGTGAGATAGAAAATGCTGTTGTTAAAAATATAAATATTGCAGAGACTGCAGTTGCTGCTATACCAGATAAAATTAAAGGTCAAAATTTTGTATTATTTGTTGTGCTTAAACAAAATAATAATCTTGATAATATTATTTTAGAAAAAGAAATTATTAATACTTTAAAAATAGAAATTGGCGCTTTAGCAAAACCTGCTAAAATATACTTTGTTGAGAGTTTGCCAAAAACTAGATCGGGTAAAATTATGAGAAGGGTACTTTCTAGTTTGTTACAAAAAAGTGATGTAGGCGACCTTACAACACTTGAAAATATTTCGTGCATTGATAATATTCGATCTGTTATAGCGTTAGATAAAATTTAAACAGGAGATAGTATGAAATTTAGAATAATTAATTTGTTTTTAATATTTGGATTTGTAACTTGTGCAGCTACGCAAGATGTAACAAAAGATGTAAAAAAAGATATTAAACAAGATGTAAAAAAGGTTGAACAAAAACAAGATAAAGTAAAAAAAGATACAGTAGATAAAATAGTTGTTCGTGTTAATGGTGTTAATATTTTAAAATCAGATTTGGAAAAACCACAAATTATTAGTGGTGGCCAAAGAATGGATTTGGAATCTGCAGTTACTCAAGAATTGCTTATTCAAAAAGCATCAGAACATAAAATGCTTGCAACAAGTGCAGAAGTTGATAAACAAATTGCAAGTTTAAAAATCAGAAATGGCATGGCAGAAATGTCAGATGAAGATTTTGAAAAAGAGTTAAAACAAGAGGGATTAACTATTGCTGATTATAAGGGACAGATAGCTAAATTTATGGCTGTAGAGCGATTAAAAGGTGCAGAGTTTAGCGAGCGTGTTGTTGTAACAGCCCAAGAGGTTGAAGATTTTTACAAAAAGAACCCAAGTTGGTCAGAAGAAAAGTATAATTTGCAAATTTGTGATCTTGAAGATAAAGACTTAGATAAAGATGGCAATTTAATTGCTGATTTAAGTTTATTAAAATGGGAAGATCTTGGTTGGATACTTAAAAAAGATTTGGACAAAAGTTTGGCTGTAGTTTCTGGTTTGCAAAAAGGTGAAATGAGTAAGCCTATTAAAACAGATGATTCATATAAAATGGTTAAAGTTCTTGATAGATCAGAAAAAAATTTAAGAACAATGGATGAAAGATATACAGAGATAGAAGCTTTGCTTCAGGCTCAAAAGCGAGATGTTTTTGAAAAAGAGTTTGAAGTTGAACTTAAAAAAGATGCCTCGATTGTTTATTTAAGCTAAATAATAAATTTTATTTTTTATAAAATTATAGCCGGTTTTTATACCGGCTATTTTTATTGCAATTTTTTAAAAATTTAAATACTATACATGATTAGTTTTAGGTATGAATTAAAATATTTAATTAATTTGGAAAATAGATGAAAAAATTTTTACATAGCTTGATTTTGGTAACTAGTATTTTTACAAATTTACATCCAATCAAAAAAGATAATGTAAAATGGGTTGGGTTTGGCACTGGAGCTTGCACAGGCATTTTAGCATCCAGTATAACTTATAATAATATGATACATGATCGCTCAGGGCACGTTTATAGTGATGAACTAACAGAATCAACAAAATTGATAACTGCAGGTGTTGGAGCTGGGGTTGGGTTGCTTGCAGGTTATTTGGCTTATAGCATTGCAAAAAGTAACACACCTAAAGCAAAATTTAAAAAAGCACGAAAATTAATTGAGCAATGTTATTCGCATGCAATTGCAGCGCGAGAATTTGCGAGTCATAATGATTACTTAAGTTTTATATTTAGTTCTTATGTTTCTGATTGGCCGTTACTTAACGCTATTGATGATCTTAATATTATAAAATCAAATTTAATAGAACCTCGTGATTTACTTGATTCTGCATGTAAGCAAACTCGAGAATATGATCAAGATTATTGGATATTAACAGACGCAAATTCTTTATATAAAAAAATAGATCATTTACTTGAATATATTTCTGTGCGAATGGCAACGATTACTTCGTGGCCTATTTATAAAGATCAGTATAAAAGATATCAAGACTATTTAGCGCACGAAGCTTATATTGCTTCTCAGGCTGCAAAACTTGCTGTTCAAAGCGCAAAGATTGCACAAAAAGAACGAGAACGTCATGATAAGTTACAAGCGCAACGTGAAAAACAACAACTTGCACAACAAGCTATAAATCAAGCTCATGGACATGTTGGTGTTAATATTAATTTATAGAGGCATTTGCAACTCTCTTTAAGTTGATTAAAATAGCTCTTATACTCAAATATTATTAAAAATTTAGGGACTTTATGAAAAATTTAAAAAAAATTATTTTATTTGTTTTGTTGGGGGCTAATTTTTTTGCAACTTTAAAACCTGTCTCTGAGAAAAATGCAAAATTAATTGGTGTTGGTGTAGGCATTGGAGCTGTTTGCTTAACATCAAGTTTAGCTTGGTTAGCCCTGTATGGTTCAGGCTTTAAATATACTCAGGATGAACATGGCGTTAAAACATGGATTAAACCAGCGAAAAGTTCAAAAGTTATTGCAGCAGGAACAGTGCTGGCTTCTAGTATTATTGCGGGATATTTAAGTTATAAAAAAATGCAAGAATATACCCCTGAAACAAAATTTGATTTGGCTTTAGAAATAATTGAACGAATTGAAAAAGATTCTATTGCTATAAAAGAGTTTGAAAATCATGCAGCATTTTTAACGTTTATTATGAGTGAATATGAATCTAAATGGCCATTGGTTAGTGCAGTAAATAGTTTAGAGCGATATGTACAAGATTTAAAATTCATAAAAAAACATTATTTAGATAAAGCTTTTGGTATGGCAGAAAAATATAAGCAGCAAGATCTTTTAATTAAAATTAATAATCTATATAAAAGACTCGAAAAATTGATGGAATATTGTACTGTTAGATTTTCTTTAATTAAATCTTGGCCTATGTATAATGAACAATATGAAAAATATGGAGAAACACAAAAAATAATTAGTGAGCGGGCACAATTTATACAAGAAATGGAATATAAAATTAGAGAGATAGTAAGACAGGAGTTATCAAGGAATGCACAAGCCAATACTTTTGGTTATAGGAACTAGAGCTGAGGCAATAAAGCTTATTCCATTATATTTAGCATTTAAAAAAGAAAATATAAATGTACTTTTGTGTGCTACATTTCAGCATAGTGATTTATTACAACAAGTTTTTGATATCTTTAAAATAACTCCAGATTTTAATCTGGATGTCATGATCAAAGATCAGGATCTTTTTTATTTGCAAAAAACTATTATGGAGAGAGTGCGTGAAGTTTATCACAAAGTTAATCCTATTTTAGTTTTAGTTCATGGTGATACAACAACAACTATGTCGGCAGCTCTTGCTGCTTTTTATTTAAATATTCCTGTAGGACATGTTGAAGCTGGACTTAGAACTGGCAACATGCGTTCGCCATTCCCCGAAGAATTAAATAGAAAATTAGTAACACAAATTGCAGATCTTCATTTTGCACCTACTGCATTTTCTACAGCCAATTTGCTCGCCGAAGGCGTAGCCAGAACTAAAGTTTTTTGTACAGGAAATACAGTTGTTGATGTTTTGTTATACATGAAAGATTTAATTTTAAATAATAAAATAGATATAGATTTAAAAATAAAAAATATTATAGAAAAAGCTAAAAGTGAAAATAAAAAAATAGTTTTATTAACAGCACACAGAAGAGAATCTTTTGGGCCAGGGCTTGTAAGAATATTTAATAGCATTAAAAAGTTTGCGAATTTACATAAAGATGTTTTAATAATTTTACCGGCACACCCTAACCCCAATGTTTTAGTTGCGATAAATAATTCTGGGATTAAAAATACAAAAAATATTATTATTACAGAATCTCTTTTATATAAAGATTTAATTTATTTGTTAATAAATTCAAACTTTGTTGCAACAGATTCTGGAGGTATACAAGAAGAGGCTGTAAGCCTGGGTAAACATGTAATAGTGTTGCGTGATGTAACAGAGCGCTGGGAGGGTGTTTGGGATGGCTCAGAAGATCTTGTTGGAACTAACGAAAATTTAATTTTATCTTCTTTAGAAAAATGTTATCATCTAAAAAAAGAAACAGAAAAAATGTCGTCAATATATGGAGACGGCAAAAGTTGTAATCGAATAGTTTCTATTATTAGAAAAAATTTAAATATATAAAATTACTGGAGAGTAATGGAAAAAGTAACTATTGTTGGGTTGGGCTATATAGGTCTGCCTACGGCAATAATTTGTGCTCAATCAGGATATAAAGTATCTGGATTTGATATAGATCAAGATAAAATAAATAAAATTAATAAAGCCATTTCTCCAATACTCGAAACTGGTATTACAGAAAAATTAAAAAAAATAATTAAATCTGGAAATTTAAAAGCTAGTAATAATATTAATAAAGCGAATATATTTTTAGTGGCTGTGCCTACGCCATTTATTATAAAAAATAAAAAAAATAATAATTTAAATAAAATAAAACAGGTTGACTTATCGTATGTATTTAATGCTGCCAAAGAAATATCAAAAGTTCTTGAAAAAAATAATTTAGTAATTTTAGAGTCTACAGTTTCTGTTGGTGCTACAGAAAAATTTGCAAAAATTCTTGAAAAACATTCTGGTTTAAAATTATCAAAAGATTTTTATGTGGCACATTGTCCAGAAAGAGTGTTGCCGGGTAAAATATTTGAAGAGTTAACTAATAATAATAGAGTTATTGGTGGCATTTGCCCAAAGGCGAGTGAATTAGCTAAAAAATTTTATTCTAAATTTGTAATGGGTAATATTTTAATTACTGATGCAAAAACAGCAGAAATGACAAAATTAATAGAAAATTCGTATAGAGATGTAAATATTGCTTTTGCAAATCAGGTTGCTGCAATGGCAAATAGTGCAGGAATTAACCCATATAAATTAATAGATCTTGCAAATATGCATCCTAGAGTAAATATATTAACACCCGGTTGTGGTGTGGGTGGACACTGCATAGCGGTAGACCCATGGTTTTTGGTAAGTAGTTTTCCAAAAGATAGTTTATTATTAAAGACTGCAAGAGATATAAACGATAAAAAGCCTGAAATTATAATAAAAAATATTTTAAAATTATCGAAAACTTTTTATAAAAAAAATAAAGTAATACCCAAAATATTATCTTTGGGTCTTACTTTTAAGCCCGATATAGACGATTTGCGTGAATCGCCGGCTTTAAAAATATCTAAAAAATTAAATTTACAAAAAAAGAAATTAAAGTTATCTGTATTTGAACCAAATATAAATAAAATTATTTTAGATAATCTTGACTTCAAAAATTTTAATAATCTAAGAGAAGCTATAAACTGGGCTGATATAATTTTAATACTTGTTTCACATGATATATTTTTTGAATTAAAAAATATTAATTTAAAAGACAAAATTATCATTGACGAATCTGGTCTGATATATAGAATGTACAAAAATTAAAATTGTTATAGCTTAAAATTTATAGAATTAATTTATTAGAAAAATTTAGAGAGTTTATAATGAAACAGCTTTTTTTAAAAAAAGGAAATGTCTATTTAGAAGATGTTCCTGCTCCTGTTCTAGAAAGTAATAATATACTTGTTAAAGTTTATTACTCGTTTATAAGTTCGGGGACTGAACTTGCAGCAATAAGTGAATCAGAAAAAAATTTAATAGAAAGATTTGCTCAAAATAGTAATAAAAATACCAACAAAATATTTGGTGCTGTAAAATCTGATGGGCCAATTGGTGCTTTTGCTTTAATAAAAAACAGATTAAATGCAGTTTCTAGTTTGGGATATGCTTGTTCTGGAAAAGTTATTGCAATTGGGGCTGATGTACAACGTTTTAAAGTAGGTGATTATGTAGCATGTGCCGGTGCTAATATTGCCAATCATGCAGAATATATTTCTGTTCCTGTAAAATTAGCAACAAAAGTATTAAATAAAAACAATTTAAAACAAGCAAGTTTAACAACCATAGGTGCAATTGCAATGCAGGGTGTTAGACGTGCTAATTTGGCATTAGGTGAAACTGTGGTTGTTTTGGGCTTGGGTTTAATAGGCCAAATTACTGCACAACTTTGTAAGCTTGCTGGATGCAAAGTTTTTGGTATAGACATAGAACCTTCTAGATTGGAAACGGCTAGACAGAATGGCATAGATTTTGTGTTAGATGCAAATAGTGCAGTTGCAGATCAAATTAATTTTTTTACTAATCATAAAGGTGTTGATGCAACAATAATAACCGCTACAGGTGATAGTGGTATAATTAATAGTGCCATGCAATATACTCGCAGAAAAGGTAGAGTAGTTTTGGTTGGCAATGTAGATATTAATTTTGATAGAAATCCTTTTTATTCTAAAGAAATAGATTTTTTAATTTCATGTTCTTATGGTCCAGGAAGATATGATAATGATTATGAAAATAAAAATATTGATTATCCATATTCATATGTTCGTTGGACAGAAAACAGAAATATGGAATTATTTGTAGATTTTTTAGAAAATAAAAAATTAAAATTAGATTTTTTGATAGATCAAGAGTTTGATATAAATCAGCCTGAATCTGCTTATACTTACTTAGATAAGCAAAAAGGGCTTGGTGCATTATTTGCATTTGGCCAAGATCTTTCGTTAGACATTTTGAATGAAATTAAAAATTATAAAAATTTAGATACACAAAATTTATCTGTAATAAAATATTTACCTCCAAAAAATAAAATACAAGTTGGTTTTGTTGGTGCTGGAGGTTTTGCCAAAGTAAAATTATTGCCAATATTATTTAAAAACAGATATGCAAAGCTACATACTTTAATAGACAAAGATAATGCAAATTTATTAACTGTTGCTAAAACTTATAATGCTAAAAAGATAGGTAATATTGCTCAAAAAGCATTTAATGATGAAGATATTAATATGGTTGTAATAGCTACACCACATAAATATCATTTTGAACAATCATTAGAAGCTTTAAAAAATGGCAAAGCTGTTTTTGTCGAAAAACCTGCTGTTGTAAATTTTGAACAGTTATATAAACTCGAACAATTTTTTAAATTAAACCCAGATATTTATTATACTGTTGATTTTAATAGATCTTTTGCACCATTTAATTTAATAATTAAAAATGTATTATCTAACAGAACTAATCCATTAATGATAAATTACAGAATTAATGCAGGCTATATAGCTCAAGATCATTGGGTTAATGACAAAGAAAACGGTGGCAGAATTATAGGTGAAGCATGTCATATTTTTGATTTGTTTGGCTTTTTAACTGATGCGAGCCCTATATCTGTTAGTGTGCAATCTATAAATGGTAATCATGATAGTTCAATTAATACAGATAATTTTGTAGCAACAGTTTTAATGTCTGATGGTTCTTGCTGTAATTTAATTTATTCTTCTTTGGGCAACCATGATATGGGCAAAGAAAATATGGAAATTTTATTCGATGGTAAGTCTATAGTAATGCAAGATTATAAAGTGTTAAAAGGTTTTGGCCTACCAGCATCTTTTAATAGAACAGATAAATATCCAGATAAGGGACATCAATATATTTTTGATGAGTTTGTATTTAATGCAAGAATTGCAAATTCAAAGCAATTAATAAATTTAAAAAGAATTATAGATACCTCAAAGTTAGCTTTAACTGTAGATAAACTAGTTCGTAAAAACGGAGGTTTTGAGGTTTTTGAAAATTAATATTTGGAGCGAACATAAATGTTTTTTGATAATTTTATTTGTGTTCGCTTTTTTAATTAGATTTACTGTATTTAATTATTATTTAGGTAAAAATAATAATTATTGGCAAGTTGACTCTAGTACTTATCACAAAATAGCCTGTGGCTTATTATCTGGTAATGGCTTTAGCACAAGTGATAATAATAATATTTATAAACAAAATTTTTACAGGCTTCCTGGTTACCCTGTTTTTTTAGCTAGTATTTATAAGCTATTTAATATAAATATTCGAGATACAAAAACTGTTTTATGGGCTCAAGTTATTCTAGCTTCTTTTATTCCCATATTAATTTTTATATTAAGTTTAATTTTATTTCCCAATTATTTTTTAGCAGCAAAATTAGCGTCTCTTTATAGCTGTGTGCACTTAGGGCTTGTTTTGTATTCTGGCTTTTTTATGTCAGAGAGTTTATTTATATTTTTATTTTTAATATTTTTAATTTTATTTTTTAGAACAGTGTCTTGTGATTGTCATCCTGAACTTGTTTCAGGATCCAGAAATATAAGAAATCATAATAAAAACATATTTATATCAGGCCTGTTTTTAGGGTTTGCAGGTTTAGTTCGTCCAGTTGGGCATTATTTATTATTTTTATCTATAATATTAATAATTTTAAATAATTTTAATTTTAAAAATTATAAATTAAATATAAAAAATAATTTTAAAAAAGCTTTATATTTAATACTGGGTTTTATAATTATTGTTAGCCCTTGGCTTGTTCGTAATTATATTTATCAGGGTAAAAGCTTTTTTCATACTTTACCTGGTGGGCATTTTTTAAACTTTGCTGCTGCACGTAGTGCCATGCTTGAACAAAATTGTGATTATAATAAAGCTAAAGTTTATTTACAAAATAAAATTAAAATTTTAGCTCAAGAACAAAAAGATAAATTAAATCGCGATTTAAACGAGATAGAATATTGTGATTTACAGCTTAATTTGGCTATACAATATTTTAAAAAGTATCCATTAATAACTATAAAAAATTTTTTAATAGATATATTTAGAACTAGTTTTTCTTTATACTCTTCTGAGATTTTATATCTTGAAAATAATAGAAATAATATTGATTATTTTTCGAATAAAAGAACTGTATTTAGTTTAGTTAAGCGTTATTTAGTTCCAGAGACTAAAAATATTGATTTAAAATTATTAATTTATTTCGAGATAATTTTAAATTTGTTTATTTGGCTTGGGGTGTTGGGTGCGTGTGTCATCCCGAGCCTGACCGTCGTAGCCTTTGGCGAAGACTGGTGCAAGGACCCGGGATCTCTATTCTCCCCGTTCGCTTTTATTTTATTATTTTTAGTTATAGGCTTAGCTGGAGGGTATGCGAGAATGCGTTTGCCGGCAGAGCCATTATTAATAATTTTGGCATTTAATTTTTATAGTAAAAAACATGCAAATTTTTAATTTAATTAAAAAAAATTATAAGTTTTTAATATTTATATTTTTATTATCTTATTTATTAAGATTATTTTTATTTAATTTATTTTTAAGTAAAAATGAAAATTATATAACTGCAGATTCTGGCGCATATAAAGAGTTTGCTTTAAAAATAGCTCAAATAAATAATATAAAAGATAATTTTTATAGGCTCCCTGGATACCCTGTTTTTTTAGCTATATTTTATAAATTATTTAATAATCAAGATAAAATAGCTTTATATATTCAAATATTTTTATCTAGTTTTATTCCCATATTAATATTTATATTAAGTTTAATTATATTTCCCAATATTATTCTTGTGGCAAAATTATCAGCTTTATTAAGTGCTATTAATGTTGGGTTTAATATATTTTCTGGGCTTTTAATGTCAGAGAGTTTATTTATATTTTTATTTTTAATATTTATAATTTTATTTTTTAGAACAGCGTCTTGTGACTGTCATCCTGAACTTGTTTCAGGATCCAGAAATATAATACATCATAATAAAAACATATTTTTTGCTGGCCTATTTTTAGGTTTTGCAGGCCTAGTTCGTCCTGTTGGGCATTATTTATTATTTTTATCTATATTATTAATAATTTTAAATAATTTAAATTTTAAAAATTATAAATTAAATATAAAAAATAATTTCAAAAAAATTTTATATTTAATACTGGGTTTTACTATAATAACAGGCCCATTATTAATAAAAAATTATATATATACTGGGCATTTATTCTTTCACACTTTGCCAGGTAAGCATTTTTTGTATCATAGTGCTGCTAATATAGTTATGAAAACAGAAAATTTAGATTATGGGCAAGCTAAACAAAAGCTAGTAATTCTTTTAAATAGTGAAATTAAAGAGCTTGAGAACAAAAAAAATATTACTGAGATAGAAACTTGTATAATCGCTGAAAAAATAGCTTATAAATATATTTTTAGTCACTCAATAATTTTTATAAAACATGCTATAACAAATATTTTAAAAACAGCATTTAGGCCATTTAGCGAAGAATTTTTGTTTATTCAAGAAAAAAATAATATTAACAATAATTTAAGTAATAATATAAATAGATATTATTTAAACTTAATACCCATATTAAATAATAAATATTTAAATTTAATATTAATTTTCGAATTAATTTATATATTTTTTATATTTATTGGGTTTATATTATTTTTTATAAATTTTATTATTAATAAAAATATATTTAATGATATAAATATTTTAAGTTTTATATTTTTATTTATATTTTTATCTCTAGCTTCTGGATTTGCGCGTTTACGTTTGCCAGTAGAGGGACTTATTATAATTTTGGTTGTACGTGCGTATGCGCTTGGCTATATTAGGTGTAATTTATGCTTAAAAAAGAAACATATTTTTTAATTTTTATATTTATATTTTCTTTTTTATTAAGAGCGTTATTTTTTATAAGCTTTTTGAATAAAGACAAAAATTATTTTACTGGTGATTGGAACGATTATAATACTGTTGCATTACAAATTTATGAAAACAATAAAATTGCAAACTCTTCTGGAGAACCTCAGTTTTTACGTTTGCCATTATATCCAATATTTTTGGGTTTAAATTATAAATTATTTGGTAAAGAATCGCCCAAAACTCTTTGGGTACAAATATTTTTAGCATCTTTTATACCTGTATTAATTTATATTTTAGCGCAATTAATTTTTAATAACTTTTTTGTCTCTTGTTTATCAAGTTTTATTTCTAGTGTGCATCTGGGCTATATATTTTTTTCTGGGATATTAATGTCAGAGAGTTTATTTTTAATATTATTTTTATTATTTTTAATATTATTTTTTAAAAATAATTTTTTTTATTCTGGGCTAACGTTGGGCTTAGCTTCGCTTGTTCGCCCTGTAGGGTTATATTTAATAATACTTTCTATATTTATTATTTTTTTAAAAAAATATAATTTAAAAATTAAATTTAAAAATATATTTAAATTATTTATATCTTGGTTACTAGTTATTTCACCTTGGGTATTAAGAAATTATTTATTAACAGGGTTTATATTTTTAACGTCATTTTCTGGTCAGCATTTTTATACTTTTACGGCAAATTATATTTATGCAAATGTGAATAAAGTTGATTATGTAAAGGCAAAACAAGATTTACAAAATATTGCTAGTAAAAAAATAAAAATTTTAGAGAATAATAAAAATAGAAGATTATATTGTATAGAAAAGTGTAAAATATACGAAAATTTAAGTATTAATTATATTTTAAAACACCCAGGTTTATTTATAAAACACGCTAGTATAAATATTTTAAAAACTATGCTTTTCCCATTTTTTACAGAGTTATATTACGTAAAAGATTTTAATGATACTTTTGCTTGCCCAGCAAATAATTTAAAAGAAGCTTTTAGTAAATTTTATATACCAAAGAGTGATAATTTATTTTTATTAATTTATATGTATCTAGATTTATTAATATTTTTGTTTTTATTTATAGGCTTTTGCGGATTTATAATTTTAATTATTATTAATAATAATTTTTTAAAATATCTAGATATATTTTTAATTTATTTATTATTTATTTTTATTACTTTAGCTTGTGGATATCCAAGATTACGATTGCCTGTAGAGGGGTTTATTATAATTTTGGCGTCTTATTTTTACAATAAAATATATCTAAAATTTTACCATTTTGGCGTTCTATCGAATATACGTGATCATAAAAATTAATATTATTAATTAGGGGTATAAGTTCTTGAATTGTTGGGAATTTTTCGTAATCTAGTCTACATTCTCTTCTGGGTATATTAATAATATAGCTGTTATTTGGGATATTATTTTTATCAAAATCTATAAATTTTAGATCTTTTCTTAAGTCATAAAAATAAAAAGTATCTTTATCAAAGTAATTTAATAAAGGTGAAGTTATATTTGCGTTTAAATTTGCATTTTTATTTAACCAGTTAATACCGGATCTTAAAGAGTTTAGCCAATAATCACAACTAAAAGGGATATTTTTATCTTGGGCGCCATTAAGGCCGCCGGTAAAATAATTATAAAAAGTAGTTTGATATGGGTGAGTTTCTATTAAGTTATAAATATTTGTAAAAAAAATTATAAAAAATAAAAATATACTTAAAAATATTTTATTTATTTTAAATTTATTATTTATAAAATTAGCGAGCTCTTTTATGCCAATAGCTGTAATTATAGAAAATGGCACTATAAATATTAAAAAATGTCTTAGCCCATCATAATGATTAACTTTGGGTAAACAGTGTCTTAAAACGGGAAATAGCACCCAAATTAAGAGTAATAAATTAAATTTATATTTATGCTTATTAAATAATATAAATATAAAACCCAGTATAAAAAAAACTAAAATTAATATTGGTGTAGTGTAATAAATTTGTTTTATAGAGTATAAATTCCAGCCCAAACTTATATCAGAGCCAATGCCTACGCAATATCTAAATAGTGAAATAAAAAATATTGGGGCTTTATCAAAGAAGTCTCGAGAATTATTATAAGCCCATGGCTGTAATGGCGGAAACAAACTTATAAAGATAAAAAAACTTATTAAAGCTCCCAGAAAATAATTAATTATAGTGCGTATTTTTATACAAGAGTTATTTTTTATTAAAGTAATAATATTTTTAAATTGCCACAAAAATAATATTATTGGTATTAAAAGTGCATCCATTTTTGTAGCTAGTGCAAAGCCAAAAAATATAAAACTTAAGTATAAAAATTTTGCTTTTTCATTAATTATAAATTCTACAAAATATATAATAGTAATCGTAAAAAATATAATTTCTGGAATATCTTTTATATTATTAAAAGTGTGCCCAAAAAATCTTGGTATAGTTAATAAAATTAATATAGAGCTTAAAGCTATAAAATTCCCCCAGTATTTTTGTAAAAAAAAGAAAAATATAAAAATAAATATTAATAATAATATTAAAATTATTATATGATGCGCATCTATTGGGTTTAATATATGTAATTTTTCATAAAATAATTTGCATGATATAGCAGATAAAATATTTTCGAGCGAAAATATCATGTATGGGATTTTTTTTGCTACAGCGTTATATTCTTTTGGATGCTCGTTTAATTCTGGAATATTATCTTGAAAATCTAAATGCCCTGTTTGATAATAGTTTAAATATTTATGACCTATTCCAAAATTGACAGGTTCGTCTAAAGTTATACCATAGTCTTTGAGTAAAAAGATGCTAGATACAAAGTAAGTTGTAGCTATACAGAGTAGTAATAATAAAATTAATTTAGTTTTGTTCATGAGTATTAAAAAATTTTTATTAATTATTTGGGTTACTTCAATAATATTTCAGTATTTATTTTTTAATTTTTTTGTAAACAAAAATAATAATCATATGGTTTGTACAGACTCAAGCGAATATATTGCAATATCTAAAAGTATTTACAATAATTGTGAAATTAAAAAAGAAGATGGAGATTTTAATTTTAGGCGCCTGCCTGGGTATCCAGCGTTTTTAAGTTTATGTTATAAATTACTTGGTCAAGATAATATCAAAAAAGCTTTATATATACAGGTATTTTTAGCCAGTTTTATACCCATATTAATTTTTATATTAAGTTTAGTAATATTCCCTAATAATTTATTACTTGCGCAATTAAGTGCAATTTTTTCTTTATTTAATTTGGGCTTTTATGTTTATTCGGGCGTAGTTTTGTCTGATATTTTATTTTTAATATTATTTTTAATTTTTTTAATATTATTTTATAAAAATAAATATTTTCTTTCAGGTGTAATTTTGGGTTTAGCATCGCTTGTGCGCCCTGTAGGGGTATATTTAATAATAATAATTTCTATAATTATAATTTTATTTAAAAAGTTTAATTTTAAATTAAAAATAAAAAATATATTTAAAATTTTTATACCCTGGGTATTAATAATTTCCCCCTGGTTATTGCGCAATTTTTTATTAACAGGTGCATTATTTTTTCATACTTTACCAGGTATTCACTTTTTAATTTATACAGCTGCTTATATTAAAAGTGATATAGAAAAAATAGAATATTACGAAGCTAAAAATATTTTATTAAACAAATGGGAACATGATAATCAAAAAGCAGGGCTTTTAGAAAATAATATAAATTACGATATAAAGTCTTGTAATATAGCTGAAAATATCACGAAAAAATATATATTAAATAATAAAATTTTATTTTTAAAATACAGTTTAATAAATATATTTAAAACTATATTTTCGTTGCATTCAGGTACGCTTATTTATTGGGATTCTCAAGAATTACCAAATTATACCAGTAAAACTAGCTTTTTAGATAAAATTAAGCGATTTTTATTTCCAAAAATAAATAATAAATTTTTATATTTTATTATTTATTTAGAAATTTTATTTTTATTTTTATTATTACTTGGTTTTAGTTTATTTATTTTAAAAATTTTATATTATAAAAAAAATTTAAATTTAATTTTAAATATCTTATTATTTGTGCTTTTATTTGTTTCTATTACGCTTGCTTATGGATGTGCACGTTTAAGATTGCCCGTAGAAATATTTTTAATATTATTTGCAGTTAGTTATTGGCTTGAAAATTTTAATAATATTTTAAAAAAGTTAAAATTTAAAAATAATAAAAAAGGGGCTTAGTTATGCAAAAAAAAGAGAGTAATAAAGTTGCAATAATTATTGGAGCTGGCCCGGCCGGGCTTACTGCAGCATATGAATTACTTAAAAATACAGATATAAAGCCAATAATATTTGAAACAGATTTTCAGGTTGGAGGTCTTTCTAAAACTGTTAATTATAAAAATAATAGAATCGATATTGGTGGACATAGATTTTTTTCTAAAAGTGAAAGAGTTAATAGTTGGTGGAAAGAGTTTTTGCCAGAACAAAATAGTAATCTAAATCCAGATAAAATAGATAAAATATTTTTAAAACGTTCTAGGTTGTCTAGAATATTTTTTTTAAGAAAATTCTTTGATTATCCTGTATCTTTATCGTTTAAGACACTTTTTAATTTGGGGTTATGGCGCACAATAAAAATTACTTTAAGTTATTTAAAAATAAAAGTTTTACCCAAAAGACAAGAAAAAAATTTACAAGATTTTTTTATAAATAGATTTGGGCAAGAATTATTTAATACATTTTTTAAATATTATACAGAAAAAGTATGGGGTATAGATTGCGATAAAATAGACGCTAGCTGGGGTGCTCAAAGAGTTAAGGGTGTTTCTATATCTAAAGCTATATCGCATGCGTTTAAAAATATATTAAAATTAAATAAAAATAAAAATAAAATAGAAACAAGCTTAATCGATTCTTTTTTGTATCCAAAATATGGCCCTGGGCAAATGTGGGAAAGTGTTGCTGAGCAAATAATAAAGCTTGGTGGGCAAATTTATTTAAATCACGAAGTTATAAATTTAGATATAAGTAAAAATAATATTAATAAAATTTATGTTCGTGATATAAAAAACAATAAAATATTAGAATTTAATAGTGATTATGTTTTATCAAGTATGCCTGTAAAAGATCTGGTAGCTTGTCTAAAAACAGGCGTGCCTGAATATGTTTTTGATATTTCACAGGGGCTTTTATATCGTGATTTTATAACAGTTGGCTTATTATTAAATAATTTAAAAATTAAAGATAACTGGATATATATTCAAGAACGAGATGTTCTTGTTGGACGTATACAAATATTTAATAATTGGAGTCCTTATATGGTCGCAAATTTAAATAATATTTGGATAGGGCTTGAATATTTCTGTAATGAAAATGATTATCTCTGGAATTTGAATGAAAGAGAACTCGTAAATTTGGCTATAAAAGAACTTTGTAAAATGGGTTTTATAGAAGAAAAATATATTTTAGATAGCACAGTTATAAAAGTTAAAAAAGCATATCCTGCATACTTTGGTGAGTATAAAAATTTTGATTTAGTTAAAAATTATTTAAATAAATTTGAAAATTTATATTTAATAGGTCGTAATGGTATGCATAGATATAATAATATGGATCACAGTATGCTTACGGCGATGCAGGCTGTAGAAAATATAAAAAATAATATACAAGATAAAAGTAATATTTGGCACGTAAATACAGAGCAAGAATATCATGAAAATCGCGCTTAAAAATAATATATATTTTTTATTTTTTATTTATATATTGTCTTTAATTATTAATTTATTATTTTTTAATTTTATTTTATTAAAAAATAATGGTTATCTGGTTTGCCATGATTCAAGTGAATATATTACTGTTGCGCAAAGTATTTATAAAAATAATAGCATTAGCAATCAAGATGGTGAGCCTACGTATTATAGAGTTCCTGGGTATTCTATTTTTATAGCTTTTATTTATAAATTATTTGGTATTAATAATAAAAAATTTATTTATGCACAAATATTATTGTCTAGCTTTATACCCATATTAATTTTTATTTTAAGCTTAATATTGTTCCCCAATAATTTTTTAGTCGCAAAAGTAGCTTCTATACTTTCTGTAATTAATATTGGCTTTATTTTACACTCTGGGCTTGTAATGTCAGAATGCTTATTTTTAATATTATTTTTATTGTTTTTAATTTTATTTTTTAAAAATAATATTTATATTTCTGGAATAATATTGGGTTTGGCTTCACTTGTGCGACCTGTCGGGCACTTTTTACTTGTTATTTCTATATTTTTAATATTAATTAATAATTTAAAATTTTTGAAAAAAATTAAATATATTTTTTTACTTGTTTTGGCCTGGGCATTTGTTGTAAGCCCATGGCTTTATAGAAATTATTTATTAACAAACAAAATTACATTACATGCTATGTCTGGGTATCACTTTTTAACTTATTTTGCTTCGCAAGTAGAAGCCGAAAACTCTGGTATCTCTTATAGCGAAGCTAAAAATAAATTATTGGGCGAACGACTTATATTACCTGGTACAGAAAGTTTAAAAGATATACAGGCCAATAAAATTGCTATTAAATATTTAACTAAAAATTATTTTGTTACACTAAAATATGCGACTATAAATATGCTTAAAACTATATTTAGTTTAAATAGTGCTTATTTATTATTTATAGAAACTAAAGCTTTGCCTGAATATGCTAATAATACTAGTATTATTTTAAAAATTAAAAGATTTTTATTTCCAGAAAATACAAGTTTTATTTTTAAAATTATTATTTATCTAGAAATAATATTATTAATTGTTATGCTTTCTGGTTTTTTATTTAGTTTATTAAGTGTTATTTATAATAGAGATTTTGGTAATATTATATTTAAAATATTATTGTTTATTTTATTATTTATATTTTTAACCTTAGGTTCTGGAGTTGCCCGCTTGCGATTACCTATAGAAGTGTTTTTGATAATATTTGCGTCTAATTTTTATTTAAATTTTTTTAAAAATAAATTTAAACATGTTTAATAAAAACAAAAAATTTTTATTTTTTATATTTATATTCTCTTTTATTATTAGATTTTTATTTTTTAATTTTTTAGTAAAAGATAGCCCGGTTTTATGGGAATTTGATAGTAAAGTTTATAAACAAGTTGCCCAAAAAATAATAGAAGATAAACAAATAAGCAATCAGGATGATTCGCCTCATTTTTATCGTGTTCCGGGGTATTCTATATTTTTGGCACTAACAAGTTTGAATAATAATTTGAATAATAGTTTATTATTGCAAATACTTTTATCGAGCCTTATTCCCATATTAATATTTTATTTAGCATTAATAATTTACCCAGAAAGCTTTTTACTGGCAAAGTTAGCAGCTATATTTTCTTGTATAAATATAGGGTTTATGACATTTTCTGGGCTTGCAATGACAGAGAGCTTATTTTTAATATTATTTTTAGTTTTTTTAATTTTATTTTATAAAAACAAATTATTTCTTTCAGGTATAATTCTGGGCTTATCTAGTATGTTTAGGCCTGTAGGGCATTATTTAATATTTATAATAATATTTTTAATTTTATTAAATTTTAAAAATAAATTAAAAAATATTATATATATTTTTTCTGGCTGGTTTATAGCTGTTTTGCCATTATTATTACGTAATTTTTTATTAACAGGGTGTTTGTTTTTTACTACTTTACCCGGTATTCACTTTATAAAGCATGGCGCTGCTAGAATTTGTATGCAAGCAAATAATTGTGATTACATGTGTGCATTAAATAAAGTTAATAATGAATGGGAATGTGAAATTAATAAAAAAATTAAAAAAAATATAAATTTAAATAAAAAATTAAGTGAACCTGAGATATGTAATTTGGGAGAAAAAATAGCGTTAAATTATTTTGTAAAATACCCATATTTAACTATAAAATTAGCAATAAAAAATATTTTAAAAACTTGTTTTTCTTTATATTCTTCAGAGATTATTTTTCTAGACACAGGCGTATTGCCAGAATACGAAATTAATAATAATTTTTTTTATAATATTAAAAAATTATTTAAAAAATTTTTAGTCCCAGAAGTTAATAATGAATTTATTGTTTTTATTGTTTATTTAGAAATAATATTAAATATATTTTTAATTATAGGTTTTTTGGGATTTGCTTTTAAATCGATACATTTAATAGATTATAAAAATATATTTTTAAAATTAATATTATTTATTTTTTTATTTATTTTTTTATCATTTTCTTGTGGTTTTGCAAGATTAAGGTTGCCAATAGAGCCCATTCTGATACTCTTATCTTTAAAATTCTGGGTAGATATATTTTATAAAAAAAAGAGAAATTATGGATGAGTTTAAAAATAAAAATATAATAGTAATTGGAGCTGGACCTGCTGGGCTTACTGCAGGTTTTGAGATATCTAAAACAAAAAGATTTAATGTAAATATATTAGAAAAAGATAAAGTTGTTGGTGGACTTTCTAAAACTACTGTTTATAATGGTTGCAAGTTCGATATAGGACCGCATCATTTTTTGACACACTCTGATAAAGTAGAAGTTTGGTGGAAAAAAGTGATGGAAGGAGAGAGTAAAAAAGGTAATAAATTTATTCACTTAAAAAGATTCACTCGAATCTATTACAAAAGGCATTTTTTTCATTATCCGTTACAAGCTCTTGATGCAATATTGGGCTTAGGTTTGCTTGAAGGTTTTTTATGCGTTTTGAGTTATATCAAAATTCGATTATTCCCTATAAAAAAGGTTGAAAGTTTTCAGGATTGGGTTACAAATCAGTTTGGTTATAGATTATTTTCTATATTTTTTAAAACTTATACAGAAAAAGTTTGGGGAATAAATTGTAATCAAATATCTAGTGATTGGGCCAGTGAGCGTATAAAAGGCTTTTCGTTATCTAAAGCAATATTTTATGCGTTTTTTGGAAAGTTTTTTAAAAAAAATGCACCAAGAACTTTAGCAGATACTTTTTATTATCCTGAGTTAGGTGCAGGGACATTATGGTCTAAAACAGCAGATATAATTTTAGAAAATAATAATTCACAAATTACGTTAAATGAAAAAGTAATACAAATAAAACATGAAGATAAAAATATAAAAAGCATTTTAACTTATAATACAAGTTTAGGTGTACATGCATTAAAAAAATTTAATGAACATATTTGTGATTTTGTGTTTTCAACTATGCCATTGCGAGATTTAATTTTAGCGCTAGACCCATTGCCAGAAGAAATTGTAATTAGTGCAGCCAATAAACTTTCGTATAGAGGTTTAATTACTGTTAACTTAATAGTTAACAAAAAAAATATATGTCCAGATCATTGGCTATATATTCACGAAAAAACCGTAGAAATGGGTCGTGTTGGTAATATGAATAATTTTTCTTTAAAAATGTCAGATAATAAAAACCATACAGCCTTGAGTTTAGAATATTTTTCTTTTGTAGATAGTGATTTTTGGAATAAAAGTGATACTGAACTTTTAGAACTTGGTAAAATAGAGCTAGAAAAAATAGGGCTAGTTAATAAAAATTTAATTTTAAATGGCATGATTTTGCGTGAGCACGAAGCTTATCCTGTTTATGACAAAAATTATAAAGAAAATTTAAATATAGTTAAAAATTATTTATTAAAATTTAATAATTTATACTTAATGGGTAGAAATGGTTTGCATCAGTATAATAATATGGATATAGCAATGCTTTCGGCTTTTGATGCGACAGAAAAGTTTTTGGGTAATTTTGATAGAGAAAATATATATTTAGCAGGACATAAAAAAAATATAGAATTAAACTTATAAAATATTTAAATAAAAAAGGGTAGCTGTGAAGTACAAAGAATTTTATGTAATAATATTTGCATTTATATTTATATTTTTAGCAAAAATGCTAAGTAATTATATTGCTCGTACAAATTATGTGGACCCTTATCAAGATATAGATTCTAAAGGATATATTTATAATGCCGAAAAATTTTATAAATTTAATAAATTTGTTTTAAAAGATGACGATAAACAGGCACCTTATTTCTCTTTGGGATATCCAGTATTTATTGGTGTAATATATAAAATTTTTGGTCCTAAAAATAATGCAGTAATTTGGTTACAAATATTATTAACTTTATTAACCTGTTTTTTAATTTTTAGTATATCAAGTCTAATTTGGGGACAAAATGTTGGTATTATTGCTTTTATCTTATCTTGTTTGAACGTAGGCTTTATAACGTTTTCGAATTTTATATTAACAGAAAGCTTATTATTGCTTTTGTTAACAAGCTTTTTGTATTTTTTTATTTTATTTTTATATAAATATAATTATAAATATTTAGTATTATCTGGATTTATTTTAGGTATTTCTATTTGGGTAAAGCCCGCAGCTATATATTTTATATTTCTAGTGTTAATTTTATTAGCCTGCCTGCGGCAAGCAAGTGTCATCCCGGAACACGATCCGGGATCTAGTCAAATTAATAAATTAAAAGCTATAATATTATTTATGCTTGCATTTTATTTGCCAGTAATAGCTTATGCATATTTTAATAAAATTAATTATGGGCAATATACAGTAACATCAATAAAAGATGAAGCTATATATTTTTATTTATTACCAAAAGTTTTGGCAATTCAAAATAATAGTAGTGAACGCATTGAACAAAGAAATATTGCAAAATTAATTTCTGGTAATAAAATTGATCCAAAAAGTTGGGATAAGGTAAGAAATTTATTTAATAAAAATTTAACACAAAATTATTTTTTATTTATAAAAATATGGTGTAAAAATGTATTAAAGACATTTTTAGGCTTATATTCTACAAATTTAAAGGTTTTAATTAATAAAAATTTAATAGGTGGCGAATTATCTTTTTTTAAAATTAAGGGAAACTTTTTATCTCGAATTATAAATTATATAAAATCTGGAACAGATTTATTGAGTATAAAAGCAATTGCTGTTCTTGAGGCTTTATGGAGCTTATTACGTATATTTTTAATTTTTGCAGCGTTAATATTTTTATTAATAAAAAGAAAATATAAAATATTTTTATTTTTATTTTTTTATATTTTATATTTTGCTTTTATAACTGGGCATGATGGTTGTGCTAGATTTAGAATTATGTTCGAACCTGTTTTGATAATCTTGGCAGCACAAGGTTTATATATGCTTTATTTTAGACTTAAATATAAATCTTGTCCTTTAGGAGAATTATGAATAACGTCTATTTTGTAATCTTAGGCGGTGGTCAGGGAGAGCGTTTGTGGCCAATAAGCAGAATTGAAAGGCCAAAACAGTTTGTTCCTTTTTTGGATAATAAATCTTTGATTGAACAAACGATAGATAGAATAAAAAAATTAGAAGCTAATACTAGTCAAATAGGTATAGTTACAAATAAAATTTATAGATCCAGATTGTTAGATTTAGTTGGTAAAGATGTTGGGTTTATTTTACAAGAAGATGAATCTCGTAATACTGCAGCCGCAATGCTTTATGCAGCACTTGATATTTATAAAAAGAATCCAGAATCTATTATAGTTTTTTTACCAGCAGATTCGTTTGTTATAGAAACAGAAAAATATATTGAATCTTTATCTGTTGCTATAGAATATGCAAAAGGTAATAAAAAAATTGTTACTATGGGAGTTATGCCATCGGGTCCTAATATTTCTTATGGTTATATCCAGGCACAACACCAAAAAAATAAACATATAAATGTTAATACTGTTTATGAAGTGGAAAAATTTCATGAAAAACCAGATTTAAAAAAAGCTCAAGAATATTTGTTGCATGATGCAATGCTTTGGAATATATCTGTGTTTGCAACGCAGACAGCATTTTTTTTAAGTGAATTTAAGATGCATGCTTTAGATATTTATAATCAAATGCAAGATTTTATTCAAAATAAAGCTTTATTTTCTCAAATAAATAATATTTCTATTGATTATGCATTAATGGAAAAAAGTAAAAATATATCTGTCGTTCCATGTGATTTTGCATGGTACGATGTAGGAAATATAGACGTGTTTTTGAATTTACAAAATAAATTATCAAAAGAGCATGTTAAAATTATTAATATTGATGGACAAAATAATTTGGCAACATTAATTCCTAAAAAAATAAATCACGAAAGATTAGTTGCCTTTGTAGGTGTTAGTGATTTGTGCGTTGTAGAAGATGAAGATGTTTTATTAATTGTAAAAAAGAGTGATGTTGAAAAAGTGAAAGATCTTTTGGTTGCTGTTAAAAAGTCTGGTGGTCAAGAGTATCTGTAAAGGGTATAAGTGAAAGTAGCATTAATTACTGGAATTACTGGGCAAGATGGATCTTACTTGGCTGAATTATTACTTTCTAAAAATTATGTTGTTCATGGTATTAAACGTAGATCTTCTAGTTTTAATACAGCACGAATAGATCATATATATCAAGATAGATATGAAAATAATAGAAATTTTATATTACATTATGGTGATTTAACAGATGCTACTAATTTAATAAGAATAATTCAGCTTGTGCAGCCAGATGAAATTTACAATCTTGCTGCTCAAAGCCATGTTCAAGTTTCGTTTGAAACACCTGAATACACAGCAAATTCTGATGCATTAGGAACTTTAAGAATTTTAGAAGCAATTAGAATTTTAGGGTTAACAAATAAAACAAAATTTTATCAAGCTTCTACTAGTGAACTTTATGGTGATACTAAAATAGCACCACAAGATGAAAATACTCCCTTTCAACCAAGATCACCTTATGCTGCCGCAAAATTATATGCATATTGGATAACTGTAAATTATAGGCAGGCATATAATATTTTTGCTTGTAATGGGATATTATTTAATCATGAATCAGAGAGACGGGGAGAGACTTTTGTAACTCGTAAAATAACTATGGCTGTTGCCAAAATTAAATACGGGTTACAAAAGGTTTTATATTTGGGTAATTTAGATTCTAAACGCGATTGGGGCCATGCAAAAGAATATGTGCAAGCAATGTGGCTTATGTTACAACAAGATAAGCCTAAAGACTATGTAATAGCAACCGGGCAAACTCATACTGTACGTGAATTTATAGAAGAATCTTTTGAATTAATTAATAAAAAAATTATTTGGTCAGGCTCTGGAGTTAACGAAGTTGGCATAGATAAAAATTCTGGTGCAATTTTAATAAAAATAGATCCACAATATTTTAGACCAACAGAGGTTGAACTCTTGCTTGGTAATCCAGCTAAAGCTGAACAAGAACTTGGTTGGAAGGCTAAAACTAAATTTAAAGAGCTTGTTCGTATTATGGTTGAACATGATTTAAAAGAACTTAAAAATTATGAAAATATTTAAATCTAAGCTCTTTTGGGCCCTATTTTTATTTACACTAACTTTTAGTGCATATTTTTTTTCTGTAAAAGAGATCTGGTTTTCTCTTGACGACTGTGGAAACATAATTGCTGGTATTATAAAAGAGCCAAAAGATTTAATAAAAATATTTAGTGAAGATGAGAGAAATTATTTATATCCAATAAATTTTAATGTTCCTAAGGCTAATATTATTTCTGGTTTTTATAGGCCAATGCAGCACATATTTTTTTCTGTAATTTATTATTTATTTAAATTTAATGCGAGAGCATATTATTTTTTGAATGTATTTTTTCATGCAATAAATATTTCTCTATTTTTTTATTTATGTAGTTTATTTATGCCTATATTTTTTTCTGTAATAGCAGGTTTATTACTGGCATTTTATCCTGTTATGGATTGGATTACCTGGATAAGTACTTTGCATAATTTTTTGGCAACTTTTTTTATGCTATTAAGTTTAATTTGTTTTAGATTTTACTGGATTAAAAATAAATTTATATATATTTTTTTAAGTGCACTATTTTTTTTGTTTTCTATAAGCTCTAGGGAAAATACAATATTTTTAGGGGTTTCTATATTTTTGTTTAGTTTTATTTTTTGTGACAATAATAATTTTTTGGCAAAAATAAAATTTGCATTTAAAAAAACGTATTTAATATTATTTGTTTATATAATTTATTTTTTAATTCGCTTATATAGTTTTGGGCTCGAAAGTCTGCCTAGAACGTTTAATAATGTGAGCATGCGCGTGCCAATAATAAAAAAGTTTTTATCATGAAAAATTTAAATTTAAAAATACTTTTTATTTTATTAATATCGAGTTTACTATTTTATTGGCCTGGCATAGTTGCTTATCATAACCCAAGATATATAAACGCTGTTTATCCCATAATAATATTTTTATTTGTTTATTGCTTTTATTTATTTAGTAAATTAAATATAAATAAATATTTTAAAAATATAATATTATTTATTATTTTTATAATAATAATTTTTTATATTAAATCTGGTTTTTATAATAATTTATCTAGTATTAAAAATAATGCGCAAAACTCGATATTATATAAAAGTAAATTTGAAAAATTTTTTAATAAAAATAAGTTTAATAAAAATAATAATTTTATAATATTTGGTGTCCCGTTTGTTTCGGATATGCAATATATTTTTCAGATATTTTTAAAAAATTTAAATACTCGTGTTGCGCATATAAGGCATTCAAGTTTGGCTGAATCCGGTTGTATGGGTTGTAGAGCTACATGTAAAACTAAAAATGTAAAAAGTGAATTTAAATGGATACGTGAGAATAATAAACTTGGCTTTAGATTAACTTCACTAGATCCAGAACACTGTGGATGGTGGATTAGCTTTTCGCATTTTCCATTAAAGTGGTCAGAACAAGAACGAGCTTATATTTGGACAGAAAAAGAGCCAGAACTTGATACTTGGCATAAATATTCTATGGGTGAATTTAAAATTCATAAAAGAGAAAAAACAGGTCAGCTTACAGATGTTACTTATTTAATAGACGATAAATGGGTAGACAAAAATACTGTTTTTATAACCTGGGATAGCTTTACTGGAGAATATATTGTTATTGGCTCTGAAAATTTTAAAGGAGAAGATTTATGAAGAAAATATATTTATTAAAAATTTTATTATCTATTTTATTGTCTTTTATTATTTTACTATCGTTATTTAATTATTTTAATTTAGTAAAAGTTTGTGATGTTTGTGTTGATATTTATAAAAGGCCATCTAAAAATAATTTGAATTTTAAAAATAATTTTGAAGTATTAAAAACTTTTATCAAATTATTTTTAATAGATAAGACCAATTTTATTCATAAAGAAAAAGATTCTGCTTTTTTTGAAATTAATAATTTTTTAGGATTTGATAAATTATATTATGATAAAATTATACCAATTAGATGTCTTTATAGAGAAATTTTTATTGATAGTATTTATTATTTTGTTACAGATAAAAACAATCCATTTATAATAGATTGTGGCAGTAATAGAGGCATGAGTATTCTATTTTTTAAAAAAATATACCCGAACGCGAGGATTGTGGCATTTGAACCTTATGACAAAGCTTTTGAAATCTTATATAAAAATGTGGTATCAAATAATTTTAAAGATATTATCCTCATTAATAAAGCTGTTTCAAATAAGGTTGGTAAGATTAAATTTTATATTTCGGATGAAACTATAGATGAATCATTTAATTTTGAAAAAGATCGTAATAATTATTCAGAATATTTGGTATCGACAACATTATTATCAAATTATATAAATGAAGAAGTTGATTTATTAAAATTAGACATCGAAGCATCAGAGTTATCTGTAATAGAGGATTTAGAACAAAACAAAAAATTAAGATTTGTTAAAGAAATTATTATGGAATATCATCATACTCCAAATCTTAAAAACAATAAATTGTCTACGCTTATGAAAATACTAGAAAAAAATAATTTTGGTTATCAAATTGGCCATGGATTGATAGATCCTTTTGATAAGCAGTTTCCAAAATGTTTTTGTATTTTACATGCATACCGTATGAATTGAATATATTTAGTATTAATTTTTGTATAAATTATAATTATTAATAACTTCTATAATTTTATTATTTATATAAATATCTAGATTTTTATCTTCTTTTACAAAATTACGAATTATTGTCGAAGATATATCTGGAAAATTAGTTTCTACTATTGCTAATATATTTCTAGTACCAATTTTATTGTCTAAATTTTTTATATTATCGCCCGATCGTATTGCTACAATAAAGCTTTTTACAGGTAAAGCTATTATGCAACCATAAGTGTGTTTTTTAAAATCTTTTGTAATTTTTTTGCCCGACATAAACTCTTCTCTAGTTTTTTCATCTTTAGCGCCATAAAGTGCTAGGTCTGAGCCTATTATGCCAATATATTCTGTTTTTAAATTTATAAGATTTTCTTGTAATTTTAGTGGTTTTAATTTTGTAACAATTACATGTTTATGATTTTCAAAAATTGCGAATAACATTTTAAGTCTTATTTTTACATCTGTTCTGTTTTTAAAATTATCACCACCCCATGCAGGGTAAACTAAAACATAATCACATAATTTTTGGTCCAAAATATTTTGTATAACATTTTCGTGCCCTTTGTGTATAGGGTCAAAGGAGCCAAGATAATAGCCTATTTTGTTATTAGAAAGAGATTTTTCTAGAATGTTTTCTGTAATTAAATTTTCTAGAACTATTGTTCGAGAAGTTTTAAAATTTAAAATTAACAAACAAAATATTGTTAAATAAAATATTAATTTTTTCATGATTTTATATTAATAAATTTTAATTTAAGTTTAAATATAAAAAAATAATAAAAGAAAATAGCCCTAATGTTTAAGGGCTATTTTCTTAGGAGAAAGTGAATGATTTAAACTTTTACTAATCTTTATTATCAAATTCTAAAATGTCCCCGGGTTGGCAGTCTAGAGCTTTACATAAAGCTTCTAACGTCGAAAATCGTATTGCCTTTGCTTTTTCATTTTTTAAAATTGATAAATTTGCTTCTGTGATATTAACAAGTGTTGCAAGTTCATTTAGTCTTATTTTGCGTTTGGCCATCATTTCATCTAGTTTTACTATTATTTTCATAATTACACCGTTAAATCAGTTTCTTTTTTCAGTAGTAACCCTTGGTGCATAAGTGAAGTCATAATTAATAATAATCCAAACAAAAGAATATTTAGGGCATCTGTGCTAGAAAATCCTAGTTCAAGATATCTATGTCCTTTGGGGTTATTTATTGTTAGTGTGAGTAATAGTATTGTGTAGCCTATCGGGTGATAAATAACCCAAACTAGTGCAGTTGTTGTGAGTTTTTTAAAAAAGTAGAAAACGTTTTTTGAAAAAACTTCTCCAGTTTTTAATAAATCTAAGATTTTTATAAAATAAATAAGTCCAAAAAATAATATTATAAATGGAATTATTGTATCTATAATTATTGCCAGTGTTTTAATTGATGATGAAATTGGTTTAAATACAGGAACCGTTGCAAGTATCTCTTTTGGAATATAACCATTAACCCAGTTTGTGATATTTTTGATGAAAATATAAATTAACATGGGAATTACAATAAATATTAAAAAGAGTTTTAGATATTTTGCGTATTTTTTTATTGATGTCATAAATTACCTTTATTTTTAAATTATTTATTTTTATAAAATATATTTAAACTAAAATTATATTATAAGTAAAAATATCGAATGTCAATCTTTTTTTATCGAAGATCAATAATTAATTATTATTAAACAATAAATAATATTTTAAATATAATTATTAAAATACAAAAAGACTTAAATTAAAATTGACTATATTAAAAATAAAAATAGTATAAATAAACTTATTAAATTGTAGTTTATAACACATATAAAAATTAGGTTTTACATGAAAAATATAAAGATAAAATTAATTTTGGTATTTATAGCAATAAATTTTAGTTTATTAAAACCAAAAAAATTCGATATTACTTTTGTTGAAGAACAAATAAAAAATGGTGTTAGTTATATTTTGGATATAGATTCACGTCTTTATGATCTTAACCAAGATATTATCTGTTATAAAACAGCTTTAACGTCAAGTAAAAATAGTTTTATTGATATTGAGAGCTTATCAATTATTATTAGATTATTAGAAAATAAACAAAAAGAGCTTGTATCATTAAAGCGTGAATCAATAAGTATGTTGGATATTTTAAATAATTATTTAAATTATTGTGAAAGTAAAGGTTCTACAGATTATAGACCTTTAAAGGTTAGCCCAAAAATGTTAATAAGTGGTTCTGTAAATTTATTGTTAGAAATTCTTGCAGATTCACCTGAAATTGATTCATTATTTATTAATTCTGCTTTTATTGAAGAAGAGGCATTAGAAAATTTGTTTATAAATATTTACAATGAAGAAACATCTGTTAAAAAAATTGTCTTTTTAAAAAGCAAACAAGGCTTCATTTTTCGTGTTTTTGGAGATACTGGTATTAAATATGACAAAAATATATGTTCAATATTTTTTAGAAATTAACTAATTTTTAATTTAATCGCTTTAGCAATATTTTCTGTATTATTTATAACAATATCATGCATAGTGTTATAAAGTTCATCAAATTCTTTAGGATTATATTGTAATTTTAAAGTCGATTCTTCTATTGGGTTTGTTATATAAATTATTACAGGTGCTTTTTTATTATCTTGGTCATAAAAAATTTTAAAGTTGTCTAAATTTTTATATAAAGTTTCGCTGTTTGTTATATCTGGAAAATTTATATTATTATCTTTTGCAAAGTTTGCAGCTAGTTCGAGCTCCGGATAATTTTTTGTTGTTGCATCTGCAGAAGAATCGCAAATAATTAATACGTCTATATCTCTTCTAAATAATGGATCAAGAGCTAAATTTAAAATATTAATTCCAGCATCTGCTAATTCTAGAGTTTCTAAATTAGATAAAGAGCTCTTTTTGTAATTATAAGTATAATTTGGTATTTGTGCTGGAGTCACACGGTTTTTATATAGGTCCAAATCTTCAAATATTTTTTCAAATAAATCTAAGTAATGATAATTATTTACTTTCAAAAATTCACCTAGGTCTGCTAAAAAAAAGCTAAGAACGTCTCCACCGGATATACAAAATGGGCTGCCAAGCATGCCCATAAAAAAGCTTTCAGTTAAATCGTTATATTTTTCTAAAATTTCACCATCTTGAAATGTGCTACCTAAAAATTTAGTATTAACTGAACAAGAAAGAGCTGCTGAATATGTATAAAATGGGCTTATTTCCATATAATTATAAGGTAGATTTTGTTGTGTTTTAGAATTTGTTATTAAACACGAAAACAATGGAAATGGAAAATGATTTGTTGTTTTAAGATTCTTTCTTATAGCTTTAAATGTTGTATTCTGATTAAACCCTGATAATAAATGTTCAGAAAGTGTTTTGCTCCAATATTCCATTAAATAATTATCTTTATTTTCAAAATAGTTATAAATATTTTTTATAAATTTTTTTGTGTCTATATTTTTAAAATTAAAAAAGTTTGTATTAACTTCATTTTTTAAAATATTTTTATATTGTGACATTTCTAAATTTGCTGTAAGTAATGGAATAAAAAGCCAGGCTGAACCAGAAAGTGCAGACGCACAACTTGCTGCAGGTAATAAATTATTTTCTTCGGCTGCTTGTATAAAACCAGCGCTGGCTATCATTGCCCTGTAGCCTCCACCAGAAAAGCATATTGCTATTTTTGGTAATTTAGAATTATCTATATTTTTATTTTTAATTATTTGCTTTATTGCTGCATTTACCAGATCTTGTCTGTTTAAAATATATTTTTTTTCTTTTTCGCAAATGTCATTTCCAGGAATTATATCGAGTGAAAGTAAATTATTAAAAAATATTATTATAAATAAAATTATAATATTTTTTTGCATGGCTCCCTTTCTTTATTTTTATGGATTCGACTCCGTGGCAAGCCACTACGCTCACCACGAACGAATGCGTTAAGTAACAAGTGTAAATTTCAAAAATTTATTTTTTCATCTATTAAGTAAGTGGGTCTATTTTTAGTTTCTTCAAAAATTTTTCCTATATAAAGGCCTATTATGCCTAAAAAGAAAAATGTAACTGCAAATAAAAATAGCATAATTATAACCAAAGATGCCCATCCGGACATAATAACATAGCCCATTAGTTTAATAATTATTGTTGCAATAACGCCCAAAAAACAAGTAAATATTAAAAACATCGAAAAAAATATCATAAAGTAAATAGGCACAGTAGAAAAAGAAATTATATTTTCGAGTGCAAATATAGTTAATTTTTTGTAATTATATTTTGTTTTGCCTGCATTGCGTTCTCTGCGTACGAACAAAAGGGCTTTTTTAGGTAGGCCTGACCAATAAATTAAACCTCTGACAAAGCGACTTTTTTCTGGTAATTGATTAAATATATTTATGGCGCGTCTACTTAGTAAACAAAAATCACCAGTATCTTTTGGCATATCTATTTTTGTTAAGATTTTAAATATTGGATAAAAGGCTTTAGACGTAATTTTTTTAAATAAACTTTCTTTTAATCTTTTTGAACGTTGACCATAAACTATATCAAAATTATTTATATATTCTTTTTCGAATTCAAGAATTAATTCTGCAGGGTCTTGCATGTCGCCATCTATAATCACTATAGCATCGCCATTTGCGCTATTAATACCGGCAGTTGTTGCAGCTTCGTGTCCAAAATTACGTGTAAAATTTATTATTTTTAATTTTTTATTATTTACACTTAATTCTTTTAAAATGTTTATAGAATTATCTGTGCTGCCATCGTTTATAAATATAATTTCGTAATCTTTAAAATATTTAAGTTGAGATAAAATTTGAGTTAGTTCTTGATAATGCGTATTAATATTATCTTGCTCATTAAATATGGGTGTAATTACAGACAATAAATTTATATTTTCTAAATTACTCATAATATTTCTTTCTCGATTTTACTTTTATAATTATTTTATATAAAAATATGTAAATATATAAATAGGTCAAATTTTATAAAAAAAGAGAGAATAGTGGATTACAAAGATTATGTTGCAAACGCTCAGGGGAATAATTTTTGGTTTTACAGAAAAACAGAATTTATTGGAATTTTATTAGATAATCTAAAATTAGATAAAAATATAAAAATTTTAAATATTGGAGCAGGAACGGGTCAAGATTTGGACACTATTAAAAAATTTGGGACAGTTACTGTTTTAGATATAGACCAAAAAGCTCTTAATTTAATACCAGATAATATTGTAGAAAAAAAGATTCTGGCAGATGCTTGTGATACAAAATTACCAGAAAGTAATTTTGATTTAATTTTAGCTTTTGATTTACTTGAACACATAAAAGATGATAAAAAAGCTGTTTTAGAAGTGCTTAGACTTTTAAAACCGGGGGGACATTTTGTTTTTACTGTTCCTGCATATAGTTTTTTGTTTAGCGCTCATGATAGATATTTAGAGCATTTTAGGCGTTATAATAAAAAAGATTTAATAAATTTATTTGGTAATTTAAATTTTAAAAAAATAGAACTTGGTAACTGGTTCTTTTTTATTTTTCCTGCGATATTTTGTTATAGATATATTATTAAGATATTAAAAATTAAACATGAAAAATATAAGATTGTAGTAATCAACAGATTTTGGGACTTTATTGGCAATATTACTATTTTAAAATTCGAAAATTTTTTATTTAAAAAGGGTATGAGATATCCTTTTGGATCGACATTTTATGGTATTTATAAAAAAATATAAAAAGAGTTTATTTTCTATATTAATTTTTTTTATAATATTTTTTTACTATTTTTTATTTAAAAAATGGGGTATAGAAGCTGATGACTGTGGTAATATTTTAAATTCTGCAGCAAATAATTTTAAAGAGTTTTTAAATTTATTTAAAGGCATGCATTTTGCATACTTAAGTTTTCCAGATAATTTTATATCGCCTATGCATAATTATGCAAATGTTTTTTATAGGCCATTATTTAGAGTTTTTTTGGCTATAGAGTTAAATCTTTTTGGCTTTAAGCCGTTTTATTTTTTTATTGTAACTATATTTTTTCATGCTTTAAATTCGATATTACTTTTTAATATTTATTTAAAATTTATAAATTATTTTTGGGCTTTTTTATTAAGTTTATTTTTTGCCTTTCATTGTTCTATACCAGTTTGGATGGGTTGGATTTCTGCACAAAATTATACTGTAGCTATGTTTTTTGCTATTTTAACTGTTATATTATTTTTTAAATTTTTAAAAAATAATAAATATTTTTATTTAGTTATTTCTATTTTATTTTATATATTTTCTTTTTTATTGCTTGAACAGACTATATTTTTACCTATATTTTTATTGTGTTTAATTTATTTAAAAAATAAAAATAATTTTAAAAATAAATATTTAATTATATTTTTATATTTTTTTATAACTATTTTATATTTTTTATTGCGAGTTTATTTGTTTGGCATTAATTCTAATATTAATAGTAATTTTATAAATTTTATAAAACTAAAATACTATCCAAATTTTGCTACATATATATTTGAGTTATTTAATTTAAGTTTTATACCTGCAGGCAATTTTATATTTAAATTATTTTTATTATTAATAATTTTAATTTTATTTAGTTATTTTTTTATTAAAAATAAAAATAAAAGAGAAATATTAGTTTATTTATTTTTATCTATTTTTTCTGTCTGGACAATGTTTATAAAAACATACATGTCCCGTAATTTATATTTTGCTTTGCCATTTTTTATATATTTTTTGATTATTTTGTTTTTAAATAAATATAAAGATAATATTTATTTAAAAATATTATTTATATTTTTAATTATTTTTAATATTAAAAATAATTATATTTATCTAAAAGCTCGTGAATATTATTCACATAATGCATATAAATCTTTAAAAAACATTGCTAAAACTATAAAAACAGAAAGTAGGCCTGTGTGTTTTATTGGATTGCCATGTTCTTATATAAATAGAGCTATACATCCAGCTAGAATTTATAATTACAAAAAAAAGTTGTTGGCGTTTGCTGATAATAATACTTTTTTAGAAAATTATGACAATGATACTGTATTAGAAATTAAAAAAATAAATAATAATTTAAATTTAAAAATTATTAATAACGCTAGATTTAGTGGGTCTCAAGAGTTTGCCATGGGCGAAATTAAAGATACTATAGAAAGTAAAGAGCGGGATTATATATTAAATAATAAGTATAAAAATTTAGATATTTTATTTATCACTTGGGATTATAGTAAAAACGAATTTAAAATTTTATGATAAAAAATAAAAAGATATTTGTATGTTTTTTAATTATGCTGTTGGGTTTTTTGGTTTTTATGCAATTTCAAAGGGATTGGGGAATAGAAGCAGATGATTATGCTGTTATATACAGTAGTAATATAAAAAGTTTTAAACAATTAAAAAATATTTTTATGATTAAAGATTTCAGGGCTATGGCTTTTCCTTGTAATTATAAGAATGATAATTTATCTATATTTAATTCATATTATAGGCCGTTTTCTCTGGTATTTATGAGTTTACAGGTTAAATTGTTTAATAAAACGCCTAGTGGATACTTCATTATAATTGTTATTTTTCATGTATTAAATGCTATTTTATTTTTTTTATTAGCATCAAGATTTTTAAGTATTATTTTTTCTTTATTAGGATCTTTATTTTTTTTGTTTCATATATCTTTGGGGCCATGGTTTGGCTGGATTGCAACACAAAATTATATGATTGCGTTATTTTTTTGTTTATTATCATTACATTTCTTTTTTGGATATTTAAAATCAAAAAAAATAGTTCAATTAGTTTTATCTAATATATTTTTTTTTATTGCTTTATTAACATTTGAAATTGTTCTTTTTTTCCCATTTTTATTGTTAAATCTTTTTTTTATAGATGGTTTATTTAATAATGGGTTTACTTATAGTGTAGATAAATTTTTAAATTATATAAAAAAAATTTTTAGTTTTTTTATACTAGAATTTGTATATTTGTTATTCAGAATACATTTAATGGATAATGATTCATATTGCTCTATATTTTGTATTCTTTATAAAAATTGTGTTTCATTTACTAAACATGCATACCCTACACTAGCAACATTTTTATTTGAATATATAAATATGCCATTTATTCCTTCAAATAATTTTTACTGGAAATTTTTTTTATTGAGCTTATTTATATTTGGAATGTTTTATAGCTTTTTAAGAAGTAAATATAAAAAAAATATTATTTTGTTTTTTATATTCTTTGTGGCAGCATGTTGGCCTATTTTTTTGAATGGGTATCGTTCTAGATATACTTATTTTGGTTTACCATTGTTTATAATTTTTGTTTATTTGTTAACTATTCCTTATTTTGAAAAATATAAAAAATTTAGCTTTAGTTTAGTAATTTTAATTTGTTTTTTTAATATTTATTATAATGTAGTTATCTTGAATAAGAGATCTTTAAATAATAGAAATAACTATTTAATATATAAGTCATTCGATTGTTTTTTGAATGATAATAAAAATATATTAAAATCTAAAAATATTTGTTTTATAGCTATGCCATCGTTTTTTGTAACAAGTTTGTCTCAATTTGTACTAATGAATGAATATTACCAGAATATTAATGTTTATTATGATACAGATACATTTATTTTGTTTAATAAAAAATTAAATAAATTTTCAATTTATAAAAATTCTGATGAATTCATAATTTGTATTGAAAAAAATTCGAATAACAGCTTTTTAAAACTTGGTGATTATTTTAAAATGGGCACTTTTTATGATACAGAAAATAAATTATTGATTGAGCGCCGATATTTACTTGATTTTTCTTATAGAAATAAAAATATTGCATTTATTACTTGGGATTATAATAAAAATAAATTTAGGATATTAGAATGATTTATTATTATTTAAAATATAAAAAAGTCTTTATTAGTATATTAATTTTTTTATTTATCATTTTTATTTTAGGTTTTGCTGTTAATAATTGGGGTATAACTGGAGACGATGGAGGTCTTTTATGTCATTCTAGAATTAAAAATATAAAAGACCTATTAAATTTTTTTTGTTCAGATGTAACCGCTAATAATGCTGGATCTCCTTCAAATTATCAATACAATAAACAGACTTTTTTTGCTGTTTATTATAGACCGTTAACTTATATTTTTTATTATTTTCAAAATATATTTTTTAACTATCAAGCATATTATTATTTTTTATTTAATATATTTTTACATGCAGTAAATGCTGTTTTATTATTTAATATATTTTTATATTTTTCTGGTTATATACTTGCATTTTTAATGGCTTTAACATTTGCTTTTCACGTAAGCATGTGTACTTGGCTTGGATGGATAGCATCGCAGGTTTATCAAATAGAGTTATTTTTTATTTTATTGATAATTCTTTTTTTAAAAAAATATTTAGAATCTAAAAAAATATTATATTATTTATTTGCGTTATTATTTTTTTTATTCGCTATTTTTACAAGAGAATTATCTGTAATAATGCCTATTTGGCTTGTTTTGGCTTTTATAACTTTTAATTGTTATAAAAATAATAAATTGAATTTTTATAACAATTTTTTATATAGCTTTAAATTAAGTTTAGGGTTTTGGTTTATTTGGGGATTTTATTTTTTATTAAGGCTTTATTTTTATCCAATTAATAATGCAGTTCACTCAAATTTTTCTATTAATAGTTTTAGATTTTTATTTAATAGATATCCGGATTTTATAACTTTGATTAGCAATTTAGCTAATCAAAGTATTTATTTTTTACCAGGAGGTAATTTTAAATTTAAAGCAATTTTAGTTTTACTTTATTTTGTGCCATTTATTTTTTTATTTATGATAAATAAAAATAAAAAATATATATTATTTTTTATTTTTAGTATGTGCTTGTTTTTGTGGCCTGCTATTTTGCATTTATATGTTGATAGATATTTATATCCTGTATTGCCATTTTATTTAATAATTGTATTAATATTATTAAAAATTAATTATAAGCAAGATAATTTAAGTATTATTTTATATAAAAAAATAATAATAATATTTTTATATTTATTATTGCCATTTGATATTTATATATTACGATCCGGTATAAAATATCAAAGTATTTCTTATTATCAAAAGGAACTTTATTTTAATAAAATCTTAAATAATAAAAATCTTAAAAATAAAAAAGTATGTTTTTTGTGCTTACCAGCTTATTTATTTTATAATAGTATTGCTCAATATCTATGGATTAAAGGGTTTAATAAAAGTTTTGATATATACTATGACGATAGAACTTTTATAGCACATAATTTTCCAGAAAAACAAAATAATCCAGAGATTATAAAATTAAATAATGGTTTTAAATTTATTATAAAAGATGTTAATAAACAAAGCTTTTTGACTTATAGGGGAAACATTATGGGCAATTTAATTACAGATAAATATTTGCAAGATAAGCCTGTAGAATTAACCCTATATTTAGATAAAAAGTATTTAGATCCTGATATTAAATTTATTACTTGGGATTATAGTAAAAACGAATTTAAAATTTTATGATAAAATATAAAAAAATATTAATTACTGGTGGCGCAGGCTTTTTGGGGAGTAATTTAGTTAATAAATTATACGAAAATAATGAAATTATTGTTCTTGATAATTTGTCTAGTGGGCGATTAGAAAATTTGAGTGGATCCCGGCTCGTAGGCCGGGATGACATGCGTGTCACTTTTATAAAGCATGACATTATAAATTATATCGATTTTAATAATTTAGACTTAATATTTAATCTTGCATGCCCAGCATCGCCACCTAGATATCAGGCTGATCCAATTCAGACAACAAAAACTTCTGTGTTGGGGGCTTTGAATATGCTTGAATTAGCAAAAAAAAATAATGCTAGAATTTTGCAAGCATCGACAAGTGAAGTTTATGGTGACCCAGATATTCATCCTCAAGTAGAAAGTTATAAGGGAAGTGTTAACCCAATAGGTATTCGTTCTTGTTATGACGAAGGCAAGCGTTGCGCTGAAAGCTTATTTTTTGATTATAAACGTGTTTATAATTTAGATATAAAAGTTATAAGAATATTTAATACTTATGGGCCAAATATGGATCCAAATGATGGTCGTGTAGTAAGTAATTTTATAACTCAAGCATTAAAAAATAAAGATATTACTATGTATGGTGATGGCCAGCAAACGAGATCGTTTTGTTATGTTGATGATTTAATTGCTGGAATGTTAAAAATGATGGAAGTTGATAATTTTGCAGGACCTGTAAACTTAGGTAATCTGGGTGAGTTTACAATGCTTGAACTTGCAAAAATTATTATTGAGTTAACAAATAGTAAATCAAAAATAATATATAAAGATGAATTGCCATCAGATGATCCTAAAAAGCGTAAGCCAGATATAAGTCTGGCCAAAGAAAAATTAAATTGGGAATCAAAAATAGATTTACGAACAGGTTTAATTAAAACAATAGAATATTTTGATAAAGTGTTAAAAAATGAAAGTAATTATTGCGTCAGGGGGCAGATTTCACGCGTTTCATCTGGCTTACCAACTTGAAAAGCGTAATGCTTTAAAGCGTTTGTATACTGGTTATTACTCACAAAGTGATAATGATTATATGTCGCGAGATCTAATTAAAAATAATAATTATTTTAAATATATAAATTATTTTTTATTAAAATTAAAATTATATAAATTTATTAATAAATCTAAAATTCATCAATTTCAAGATAATTTATTTGATAAATGGCTTTCTAAAAAAATAGTTCAAGAAGATAAATTTGATATTTTTGTAGGCTGGGCAAATTATTGGGCAAATAGTTTTAATAATATAAAAAAAACAGGTGCTAAAATTATTTTAGAATCAGGATCTACACATATACTTGAGCAACAAAAATTATTAGAACGAGAGTATAAAGATTTTGGTGCAAAATTTTTACCTATAAATAAAAAAACTTTAAATAAAGTATTATTCGAATATGAACTTGCAGATTATATAATGTCGCCGTCAAATTTTACTAGAGATAGCTTTATAAAACATGGTATAAAAGAAAGCAAATTGTTAAAAGTTAATTATGGTGTAGATTACGAATTTTTTTCGCAATTTAAAAAACAAGAACCAGAAAAATTTAGAGTGATTTTTGTTGGGCTTGTTGGGCTTAGAAAGGGTGTACAATATTTAATAAAAGCTTGGCAAAAATTAAACTTACCAGAAGATAAATGTGAATTATTATTTGTTGGTAATATTTTGGCTGATATCAAACCATTTTTAAATAAAATAAAATTTAATAACAATATTGTTTTTTATGGTAGCACAGATAGAGTAAATCTTGCTAATTTATATTCTAAATCTAGTTTGTTTGCTTTACCCTCTATAGAAGAAGGTCTTTCTATGACCATTGCACAGGCTATGTCGTGTGGGTTGCCTGTAATTTGTACTACCAATACTGGAGCACAAGATATTGTTACACATAATCAAGATGGTTTTATTATTCCCATAAGAGATATTGATGCTCTCGCAAAAAAAATTTTATATTGTTATCAAAATAAAGATGCGTGTAAAATTATGGGTAATTTAGCAAAGCAAAATGCAAGTAAGTTTACGTGGGATAATTATGGCCAAAATATTTATGAAATTTATCGAAAAATAATTTAAATTTGGAGATTGATCTAGTCATGGTTTTAAACAATAAAAGGGTAAATTTTTATGATCAAAAAATTCCATTTCAGCTTGATTTATTACGTAATGCTACAAATTATCAAAAATGGATGATAGAAGTAGTTAGCTCATTTTTGGGAAATAATATTTTAGAAATTGGTTCAGGGATAGGTAATATGTCTAGATTTTTACCTGTTAGAGAAAAGTTGATTATTTCAGAAGTAAATCCTGATATGATTCCATTTTTAAAAAAAACAATGGATGTTTTTGATAATAAAAAAATAAATGTATTGCATATTGATTTATTGACTAATTGGAAACAACAATTAATTGATAAAAATATAGATACGATTGTTTCATTTAATGTTATGGAACATGTGGAAGACGATTTAACTTTTTTTAAAGATTTGGTAGATATTCTTAGGAGTAATAATTCTAATAATTTAAAAAGAATTATTACTTTTGTTCCAGCACACCAATTTGCTTATACTGCTATTGATAAAAATTATGGACATTTTAGACGTTATTCAAAAAAAACGTTAAAAAACTTCCAAAATATTATTATTCCGGAGGCAGATTTTTATTGTAGATATTTTAATTTTATTGGATTAATTGGATGGATAATGTCAGGATTTGTTTTTAAAAAGAAAGAAATAGATATTAAAATGGTTGAATCTTTTGAAAAAATCTGTCCTTTAATCAAGCCAATAGATAATTTTGTTCATTCTAAATTTAAGTTACAGTTTGGACAGTCTATATTTTCTGTTGTTAGTTTTAAATGAAATTTATTAAATATTAGGTAGTTTTTTGGTATGCAAATATTAAAATATCTTGAATTTTATCTTGTTCAAATGGAGTGTTAGTATTTGTATTTATTTGATATGAAAAATTTGATTTTTCTAGAATTTTTAATATTACAGACAAATTATTGTAATTACTTTTTGATATGTGATGATGAAATTCAATAACCATTTGATTAATATACTTAAGTTTATTGTTTTTATATAATTCTTTAATAACGTCTGTTTCTGCACCCTCTATATCCATTTTTAAAAAATCTATATCTTCGTTTATATAATTAGAAAGTTTTGTAGCTTTTACCATTTCGTAGTTTTGACCAGAATTGATTCTTTCTGGTAAGTAACTCATTTTAAGATTACCTGGCGTATTTTTATCATAATAAAATTTTAAGTACTCGTTTTTATTAGATAGAGCAATATTTTGAGCTAAAACATTTTTTAGCTTATTTTGTTCAATATTGTTTTTTAAAATTTCAAAAGTTTGTTTGTCTGGTTCAAAGCATATAATTTTTGATTCAGGATATATTTTTTTAAAATAAAGTATTGATATTCCTATATTGCTTCCGCAATCAATTATGTTTGGTTGCTTAGAATTTGTGTTAAAAAAATAACAGTTATTTAAAAAAATTTCCTGAAATAAATAATTTAATATTCTATAGTTAAAAAAATTCACAGTCCATTTAAAAAATTTTGTTTTGCGTAATTTATAATTATTTTGGTATATCAATTGTTTAGTTAAAAGATTTAAACTTTCTATTAATATTTCATTTTTATTTATTTTTAATTGAATATTTTTATTTTGTTTTATATTATATATTGCATTTATGGTGTTTTGTGTTGAGTTTAAAATAAATAAAGGATCATTAAATTTAGATTTACCTAAAATTAATGAAATGATGAATATTGAGCCTAAAAAACAATAAAAGATAGTTAATAATTTAAAAAAAAATTTGTTTAAAATTAATTTTTTTGAAAGATATATTAATAAAATAAATACAAGAAAACTAATTATTATTTTGGTTAAAAAGTTAAAATTTGGTATTGTTTTTAAATATATTAAACCCAAAAAGAAAAAAGCAGAATTACCTATAAGCACAATGATTTTATAAATTGATTCTTTTATCATTTATTTTCTCAAATTTATATAAAAATTTTGCCAGACCAAAAGACGCTATTAATATTATAAATACTTCGGCTGGTATTCTTAATCTAGCACAGCCATAAGATAATGTTATAGAAATTAAAATTAATGTGAAGAATAATAAAACAATGGATATGTTAAATAAGTTTTTATGTTTTATTGCGTTAATAATAAAAAATAAAAATCCAATTAATAGTATTAAATCAATTAATATATCTAATATTATAAAAGGAATAATAATTGGATATTTTATGGTATTTGTCAGATAATATTTAATTTTTGTAATTGTGGAGGTATGTTGATTAAAAAGTATTCCGGGAGGCAAATTTAAAAACATAAAAGAATACGGGGTAAAACAGGTTATAAAAATTTGTTTTATTGCATCCTTTAAGGCTATTAGTTTGTTTTGATTTATAATATTATATGCTAATTTTAATGCAATTCTATCTTGTTCTATTTCAGTTAATACTCGATGAGTTTTTTGTTCAAGTTTTTTGATTGTATTATTTCTGTTTTTAAATAATTCTTGGTGTGGACTTTCCCAGGTGCAATTATTTATATCCATTAATATATGTACGGCATTATATCTTAAAAAATGTTGACCTGTAAGAGTATGAAGAAATATAAAACCTGTTAATATATAATTTCTAATAAACCAAATTGATATTATGCTAAAATACGGTAAAAATATTGTTATTATATGTTTTATTTTTAATAAGAGTTTTTCTTTAGATAATAAAAGTATTGCGAATATTGATCCTAAAAATAAATATTCTCCAACGTTTCTTGTTAGCCCTGCAATTCCAATGAATATTCCAGAAAAAATAAAATAAAATATTTTATTTTTATTTATTCCATTAAAAAGAAAAATTAAAAATAATAAAAGAAATATTATAAAAATAGATTCAGAAGCTTGTAGTCCTGAAAAAAGAATTATTCCAGGATGTATAGTAAAAATTAAAGCTGTTATTTTAGACGTTAATGTGTTATGAAAAATTTGATTTGACAGTATAAATGCTAGATAAATAATGAGAAGAGATATTATTATTTGTATAAAAAGCATTGTTGTTTGATTTTTACCAAAAATTTTATATATAACTGCCATAAAGATTGGATAACCTGGAAGTCTAAAAAAATTTGGGGTGTTATCAGCATTGAGAAAATTTCCTTTTTCTGCTAATTTTGACGCAATTTCATTGTATTGATTTGAATCTATTGGAATCTTATAATTGTTATGTTTTGTATATAGATTGAATAAGATTACTCTTAATGTTAGTCCAAGTAGTATAAGTATAATTATATTTATATTTATTTTTTTAATAGATAACATTTTTATAAAATTTTTTTATAATTTAATTAATCTGTAGTATCGCCTTCACTATCAGCATCTTCACTGTCAGTTTCTTCGTTATCAGTTTTTTCATTATTCGCATTGTTGCATAAATCATTAAAAATAATAATATTTGCAAGATCTTTACCTGTTATTTTTGAAGGCTTATTTTGTAATAAATCTTGAATAGTTAATAATGTTTCTAAACTATAAGTTTTTTTAAAAGCTTCTGGATATTTTTCTATTAACCATTTTGGAAATTTTACTTTTCTTTTGGGATTACAGTTCAAGCTTACAGATAAAATTAAAGAGCAAAATAGTAAAAATTTTGTTAATTTGCTAAAAAACATATTATCTCCCAAAATAAGTTTATTTAATAATAAAATATTTGCTAAGAAGTAGCTTTTTGCTAGAAATTAGCACTTGATTTAAGAGATTGCAAATGATTATAAAAAAAGTGTTATTAGTTGGTGCTTTTAATAATAAAAATTATTGTTATGCAAATTCTTTTTATAATAAATTTATTGAATTAAATTATGTTACAGAAAAATTTAATTACAGAAATAATTATTTAATATTTAAATATTTTAAATTTATAAATAATAAAATAATAAATTTTTTATTAATAAAAAAAATAGATAAATTTAAGCCAGATTTAGTTTTTTTGCTTAAAGCTGAGAATATAAATTTAAATACTATAAAAAAAATAAAAGAAAAAAAAATATTAATAGTTAATTTTTATCCAGACAATATTTTTGCGCTTTGGAACGGCAATTCAAATATAAATGTTTTAAAAAGTTTAAGATATTTTGATTACTTTTTAAGCTGGGGAAAGTTTTTAAAAAGTAGCTTAATTAGTGCTGGAGCAAAAAATGTTTATTATTTCCCATTTGCTTATGACAAAGATATTTACGAAACAAATATAAATATTAGTGAACAAGATATAAAAAAATATAAATGCGATGTTTGTTTTGCTGGCACCTGGGATAAAGAACGCGAAATTTGGCTTGAGAGTTTGTGCAAAAGTATGCCAGATTTAAATTTAGCTATTTGGGGAAATTTGTGGTTAGAAAATTTGTCTAAAAGCTCGATTTTAATAAATAAAATTAATGGGCCAGCTGTTTATAAAGATGAACTTATTAAATTATTTAAAAGTTCTAAAATTATTTTAAATTTTATTCGCAAACAAAATTTAAGCTCGCATAATATGCGTACATTAGAAGTACCAGCTACAAAGAGCTTTTTATTAACAGAAAGAACACAAGAGCAAGCAAGTTTTTTATTTAAAGAGGGTGAAGATATAGAATGTTTTGATAATATACAAGAGTTAGTATTTAAAATTAATTATTATTTAAGTAATAAAAGTGCGCGAGAAAAAATTATTGATGCTTCGCATAAAAAAGTTCAAGATTTTGAACTTTTAATTGTACTAAAAAAATTTATGAAATATATTCAGGATCAGGAGTTATTGTAAGTCTGGACCCTGAAATAAATTCAGGGTGACAAGCAAAAAGTTTAAGGGGAATGTAATGGCTAAGCCTAAAATTGCAATTTTAACTATAAGAAATTCATATAAATTTGGCGGTGTTCTTGCTAGTGTGCATAAGTTGTATCAATTTTGTGAACAATATTTTGACCCTACAGTATTTTATTTAAGCTTTGATCCAAAAATTTCTGTTAGTTTAAAAAAATTTAATTTTAAAAATGATATAAGAAAAGTTGATTATTTTGGTATGAATGCTGTAGAAGTTGGTGCCAAATATGCTTTTTGGGAACCGGGACATTATGAATATAGTTTAGAATTATGGAAAAAAGCTCTGCAGGGATATGATTATTTTTTTATTGTTAGTGGATCTAATATTGCAGGATATCCATTAGTTCAATTAAATAAAAAATATGCACTTTCTGTTGCAACAGTATATCAAGATGATAGAGAGCAAAGAGTTAAAAGTTTATCTGTATTTAGAAAAAGCATAGATATTTTTTCGCAATTAAAAATGAAAAAAATAGAAAAAGAAATTTTTAAAAACTCTGGATATACGTTTACTATAAGTAATTATTCAAGAAAAAGAATTGATCAAATTCTTGGCATTAATTCTCATAATTTGGCTATTTATGGTTTTCCTGTGAATGTTAAAGTGAAAGCTAAACAGTTATCTCAAAATAAAAATATTATTGCAGTTGGTAGATTTGCAGATCCAAGAAAAAATTTTGACATGTTAATGCAGGTATTTAAAAATATTTATACAAAAGATAATAGTATAAAATTATATGTAGTTGGAGATAAACCTAGTAAAAAAATGCTAGACAAATTTAATGTACAAGAATTTTATAAAAATATAATATTCACAGGTAATCTTAATCAAAACGAATTAGATGAATTTTATGGAATTGCAGATTTAATGCTTATTACTTCGTATCAAGAAGGCTTGGGAATTATTGGGCTCGAAGCTATGGCTTACGGGTTGCCTGTAGTTTCTACAAATTGTGGTGGAACAAGTGATTATGTTATTAACAATAAAACTGGATATTTGGTTGATATAAATGATGATAAACTTATGGCTGAATATGCTCTTTATATTTTAAATTCACCGGATATATATAAAAATTTTAGTGAGAATGCTTTAAATTTTATAAAAGATAATTATTCTGAAAAAAAGTTTGAAGCAATAATAAAATATGGTTTGATTACGGTTTATCCAGAATTGAGCAATTTATTTGATAATAAAGTAGTTGAGATTGAAAATTCTTTTATAAAAGAACAAAAAGAAATTAATATATAAAATTTATGTGTGGAATAGCGGGTTTTATAAATTTAAATAATAAAAATTTTGAAATAGATAAAAATTTATTATTTAAAATGCAAGAAAAAATTAGGCATAGAGGCCCAGATGATGCTGGAATTTGGCTTTCTAGTCAGCGAGGTGTTGGGCTTGCGCATGTAAGATTAAGCATTGTTGATTTAAGTTTATTAGGGCATCAGCCCATGATAGACAAAGAGAATAAAGTTATAGTTTCGTTTAATGGCGAAATTTATAATTATAAAAATTTAAAAATAGAACTAGAGTCTTTGGGTTATAAGTTTTACTCACAGTGTGATACAGAATCTATCTTATACGCGTATAAAGAATGGGGTATAGATTTTGTAAACAAACTTGATGGCGATTTTGCAATAGCACTTTTTGATATTTTAAATAATAAATTTTATTTAATGCGAGATAAAGTTGGAGTTAAACCTGTTTATTATGGTTTGCAAAATAATATTTTAAGTTTTGCTTCAGAAATTAAAGCGCTTTTTGCTTTGCCCTGGGTAAAAAAAGAAATTAATAATAATTCTGTTTATGATTACTTAACTTTTATGGTAACCCCTGCACCAGATAGTATATATAAAAATATTTTTAAGCTCGAAGCAGGAAGTTATTTATATCTTGATAGTAATAAAAATATAGAGATAAAAAAATATTATAATTTATTAGAAAATATAAATTTAAATAATATTAAAAATAATTATAATAACGAGAATTTTGTTCTAGAAAATATAGATAATTTACTAAATAATAGTATTTCTAAACGCATGATGTCAGATACTCCTGTTGGGGCATTTCTTTCTGGGGGGCTAGATTCTAGTTTAAACGTTGCATTAATGTCCAAATTTAATAGTAAAATAAAAACTTTTACAGTTGGATTTGAAAATACACAAGAACTTGAAGAACTCAAATACGCCAGGCAGGTTGCCAAGCTTTTTAATACAGAACATCATGAAATAATTATTACAGAAAAAGATGCATTTGAATTTTTTGAATCTATGGTTTATCAGTTGGATGAACCATTAGCAGATCCTGTTTGTATACCGTTTTATTTTGTTTCAAAATTAGCGCGAGAAAATAATATAAAAGTGGTACAAGTTGGCGAAGGCGCAGATGAGCTGTTTTTTGGCTATAAAATTTATTTAGATTATAAACAATTTTATGATTTATTTTGGGAAAATAGCGTAAAATTTATCCCAGATATTATAAAAAAATATATAAATATTTTTGGTAAAAAATTTATAAATAATAGTAATTATTTAGAAATTTTGTATAACTGGGCAAATAATAGAAATTTGTTTTGGTCGGGGGCTATTGCGTTTAATGAATATCAAAAGAATATTATTTTTAATAATAAAAATTTAGATAGCTTTAATATAATAAAAAATAAATTAAAAAATTTAAGTGACAATAAAAATTTTAATAAAGATTTTGCAAATAATATAACTTATCTTGAGCTAACTTTGCGATTGCCAGAACTTTTATTAATGCGTGCAGATAAAATGTCCATGCTAAATGGTGTAGAAGCTAGGGTGCCATATTTAGATAGTAAATTGATAGAGTTTATGTTAAATGTGCCAGTTAGTTTAAAAGTAAAAAATAATGTAACTAAATATTTGCTCAAAAAAGTGGCACAAAGATATTTGCCAGATAATATTATTTATAGAAAAAAGGTTGGCTTTGCTAGTCCTATTATTAAATGGTTTGAATCTGGAAGATATTTTAAAAAATATTATAAAGATTTACTTGATAAAGAGTTTAAAAATAATAGCTTATTTTTGCCGGCAATTAAAAATCTTGATAATGCTTATAAATATCATGAATCTGGGCTTGCTGTTCAAAAATGGACGTTGCAAAATTATTTAACATTAAAAAAAATAAATAGTTTATGAAAATATTAGTAATTGGGCACACTTATATTGCAAGTATAAATCGTATAAAATGGCAGGTTTTTGCAAATAAATTAAATAATATACAAGTAAAAGTAATAATACCCAAATTTTGGCCAGCGAGTTTATTTAATATTAACGCTGGTGATTATAAAAAAGATAATTTAAATAATTGTGAATTTATAGCATTAAAAACAAGATTAGCTGGTAACGAAGTTTTATATAGTTATAAATTTTTAGATTTATATAAAATATTAAAAAGTTATAAACCAGATATTATTTATGTAGAGCAAGGTGATAATGCTTTTAGTTATTTTCAAATAATTTTATTAGCAAAAATATTACGATTAAAAAGTAAATTTACATTTTTTACTTGGGTTAATTGGCATCATAAATGGTCAATAAAATATAAATTAGTTTGGTCTTTTATAGAAAAATTTAATTTAAAAAATAGTTCTGGAGCTATTGTTGGAAACAGTGTTGCAAAAGATATTTTAATTAATAAAAAATTTTTAAAAAATATCGAAGTTTTGCCCCAGTTAGGTGTGAATGAAAGATATTTTTACCCAGTTTGTCATCCTGAACTTGCTGTGCCCGATGAAGCTTTACGCGAAGTTTGGGTTTCAGGATCTAGTCAAATTACAATTGGCTTTATTGGCCGTTTGGTATCAGAAAAGGGTATTTGGGATTTATTAAAAGTTTTTTTAGACTTAAGTAAAAAGCATAATAATTTAAAGTTAATTTTTGTTGGTTCTGGTAAAGAAAAAGATAATTTAATTAATTTTATAAAAAAAAATAATATGCAAGATAATATTGAATTTATACCATCTATACTGCATGAACAGGTAGGTGAAATTTTAAATAAATTTGATATTTTTGTTTTACCATCTTATGATACTCCAGAATGGAAAGAACAATTTGGCCATGTTTTAATAGAAGCTATGGCTTGTAATGTTCCAGTTTTGGGTAGTAATGCAGGAAATATTCCTGATGTTATAAAAAATGCAGGTTTAATTTTTGAGCAAAAAAATTTAAGTGATTTAAATAATAAACTTGAATTATTAATTTGTAATAAACACTTAAGAAAAGAGTTATCAGAAAAGGGGTATAATTTATTTTTAAAAAATTATTCATATGATTATATAGCAGAAAAAACATATAAATTTTTTCAAGAAATTTTATAAAAGTTGAGGGAGAGTGTTGTGAATATTGCTGTTATAGGGGCTGGTTATGTTGGTCTTGTTACTGGTGTTTGTTTTGCAAATCAAAAAGATAATTTTGTAGTAATTGTTGAGCGAGATACCAAAAAAATTGAAAATTTACTTGCTGGTATAGTCCCTTTTTATGAACCAGGTTTAGATCTTTTATTAAAAACTGTTATAAATAATAAAAAAATAATTTTTGTAAATTCTATAAATCAAGCTTTATCTTATAATCCTGAAGTTATATTTTCGTGTGTTGGTACGCCTAGTTTGCCAGATGGCAATGCAGATTTATCATATGTATTTGCAGTTGCAAAAGAGTTTGGTCAAAACATAAATAATTATTGCTTGTTTATAAATAAATCGACAGTTCCTGTAGGAACAGCAAAAAAAGTAAAAGAAATAATATCTCAAGAATTAGTGTCTCGTAATAAAAATATAAATTTTGATATAGCTAGTAATCCTGAATTTTTAAAAGAGGGTGATGCATTAAGCGATTTTTTGTTGCCAGATAGAGTGGTTATTGGTGTAAATTCTTTAAAAGCTAAAAATATTTTAAAAAAATTATATGCACCATTTATTAAAACTCAAGATCAGTTTATAAGCATGAATATAGAATCTGCAGAATTAACAAAGTATGCAAGTAACGCAATGCTTGCAACAAGAATTAGCTTTATTAATCAATTGGCTATTTTAGCCGATAAAGTTGGAGCAGATATTTTGGCTGTAAAAAATGGTATAGCTAAAGACAAACGAATTGGTTGTGCATTTTTGAATGCAGGTATTGGTTATGGTGGTAGTTGCTTTCCAAAAGATGTTAGTGCATTAATTAAAATAGGCGAAAATTATAATTTAAAAATGAGCTTAATCGAAGCTGTAGAAGATATTAATAATAATATGCGAGAAATTTTTATAAAAAATATATTAAATTTTTACACAGATAATATTAAAAATAAAAGAATAGGTATTTGGGGTTTAGCATTCAAGCCCGAAACAGATGATATTCGTAGTGCACCTTCTATAGATGTTATAGAAGGTTTATTAAAATATGGTGCAAATATTTTGGCTTATGATAGAGAAGCGGTAAATAATATAAAAAAAATATTTAATAATAAAATAAATTACGCAGCAAGTTCTAAGGAAGTATTATTAAATAGTGATTTTTTAATAATACTTACAGAATGGCGTGAATTTGTAGATATCGATATAAATAATTTTAATTTATTAAAAGATAAAGTTATTTTTGATGCAAGAAATATTTTTGATCCAATAATAATGAAAAAAGCTGGAATAAAATATTTTTGTATTGGCAGAAATAGTGTGAAAGAAGCTATTTATGAAGAAAATTTTGTACATACATCATGGCAAGGGGCTAGGCGGAGCTCCTTTGAGTCTTTACTATCTGATTAAAAATTTAGATAAAACTAAATATGAACCAGTAGTTTTATTTTTGCATAATTCACCTGTAGTAGATTTATACAAACAAAATAATATAAAAATTGCTGGCATATTAAATATTAACGATTTTTCGCATACAAATATTTATTGGTATAGATGGTATCATGCAAAATATTTTGCAAAAGCTTGCTTAGACAGCTTGAAAACTTATATTTATGTAGCAAATAAATACTTAAAAGAAATAAAACCAGATATTGTGCATTTAAATACAAGTTCACTTATAGCTTGGGCACATGCAGCAAAAAAAAATAATATACCAGTTATAACTCATGTACGAGAACCATTAAGCGAAGGTTATTTTGGGTTAAGAAGAAATTTTGTAAAAAAAAGTGTGCTAAAAAATTCAACTTTTATTGTGCCTATAAGCCAAAATGATGCAAAGCCGTGGGCTAAAAGTAATAAAATAAATATAATTTATAATCCCGTAGATCATAATAAATTTAATAAACATATAGATAAAAATGATTTTTTACAAAAATATAATTTAGATTTAAATGAGCCTAAAATTTTATTTTTGGGTGGGCTTTCTCAAGAAAAAGGTACTTTAATAGCTTTTAAAATCTTTGAACAATTATTACTTATTATGCCTGAGGCTAAATTAATAGTTGCAGGCTATTTTGATTTAAATTTATCTAGTAAATATAGTTTAAAAAAATATTTTGTAAGAAATAGATATAATTTAAAAGTAAAAAATATTTTAGAAAATATAAAAGAAAATATTGTTTTTACTGGACCAATTACAAATGTTGAACAAGCAATAGCAGCTTGCGATGTTTTAATTAACCCATTTACAGTATCACATTTTTCTAGACCTATTATAGAAGCTGGTTTTATGTCAAAGCCTGTAATAGCATCTAGAATTGCACCATTAGATGAAATTATAATTCATGGTGTTACTGGATATTTAATAGATACTAATAATATTGGAGTATGGGTAGAAAAACTTTATGGCTTATTAACTAATAAAAAATTAAATGAGACTCTTGGCAAAAATGCTTATGAATTATGTAACAAAACGTTTACTGTTGATATGCATGTAAGTAAAATAGAAAATTTATATGATAAGTGTTATTAAAAAATTAAATTTATTATTAACCAAAAGAGAAAAGAATTTTTTGGGTTTATTATTTATATTTTCTATATTAGTATCTTTTTTAGAGACTTTTAGTATTTCACTTGTAATGGTTTTTGCTTCTATCGCTACTAATTTTGATATTATATACACAAATAAATATTATAATTTTTTATATAATATTTTGGGTTGCACATCTTGTCCAAATTTTGTCGTTTTATTTGGTGTGTTATTAATATTATTTTATATTTTTAGAGCTTTTATTATTACAATTTTTACTTATGCATCAAATAGATTTTCTTATGGTAGATTTAGGCATTTTGCTGTAAAGTTTTTTAATAATTATTTAAATTTTGAATATAAAGAATTTACTAGTAAAAATTCATCAAAATTAAGTAAAGTTATTATTAGTGATAGCTCAGACTTAACGCAAATTATAGATGCAATTTTACAAATATTTTCTGAAGGTTTAAATGTTGCTTTTATATATTTTGCGTTATTGTTTGTGCATTTTAAATTAACTTTAGTTCTATCTTGTTTATTGATAATAAAAATTATTTTTATAGCTAAATTTTTTTCTAAGCGCATAAAAAAGGCAGGTAAAGAACGACATGAATCAAGTGTTAATGTTTCAAAAACATTTGCAGATAGTTTTTGGAATTTTAAAATTATTAAATTATTTAATACTCAAAAAATAGTTAACAAAAAATTTGATAAAAATTGTTCAAATTTGGTTCGTGTAAATACTTTAAATGCAATATTACAAACTTTTCCAAGATTGATCTTAGAAACAGTAGGCTTTTCTAGTTTAATTGCTGTTATTGTTTATGTTGTTTATATGTATCATAATGCAACAGCTATTATACCATTAGTTTCGATGTATGCATTTGCATTTTATAGATTTTTGCCAGCGATCAATAAAATTCTTGCTTCGTATAATAGATTAGTTTTTTTTAGGCATACATTAGATTCTGTTAATGAATATTTATTTATAGAACAAGAGAATTTAAGTGAAAATAAAATAACTTTTAATAAAAATATAAAATTAAATAATTTAAGTTTTGAATATAATACTAAAAGCAAAATTTTAAATAATATTAATCTAGAAATAAATAAAAACGAAAAAGTTGCATTTGTAGGTGAAAGTGGAGCAGGCAAAAGTACTATAGCAGATATTATTATGGGTTTATATAAGCCTGTATCTGGGAGTATTTTTATAGATGGTCAATTACTAGATAGTACTAATATAAAATCTTGGCGACAAAAAATTGGTTATATACCACAAAATATTTATTTATTTGATGGTACGGTAGCTGATAATGTTGTTTTTGGCCGAGAATATAATGAAAATAAAATTATAGATGTTTTACAAAAAGCTAATATTTATAATTTTTTATTAACAAAAGAAGGTGTAAATACTTTAGTTGGTGATGGTGGTATTTTATTAAGTGGTGGCCAAAAACAGCGTATTGCAATTGCAAGAGCTTTATATAGTGACCCTGAAATTTTAATTTTAGATGAAGCTACTTCGGCACTAGATAATCAAACAGAAGAGGCTATAATGCACGAAATTTATAATTTAAATACGAATAAAACTTTGATAATAATTGCGCATAGATTAACTACAGTAGAAGGTTGTGATAAAATTTATAAAATAGAAAGCAGCAATATTAATTTGGTTAAAGATCTAGATAAATTTTATTTGCCTAATAAAAATGAATATTTTATTTAAGAAAAAGTTCAAATGAATATTAATTCTAAAATTTATATAGCAGGGCATACAGGTCTTGTTGGCTCAAATATTTTAAATAAATTAAAAAATTTGGGTTACAAAAATATTATTACGCGAGATTTTAAAGATTTAGATTTAATAAACCAACAAGCAGTAGAAGACTTTTTTGAAAAATATAAACCAGAATATGTCTTTCTTGCTGCTGCAAGGGTTGGTGGTATCTGGGCAAATAATACTTATAAAGCAGAATTTATTTATGATAATTTAATAATTGCAGCAAATATAATTCACGCAAGTTATAAATATGGCGTAAAAAAACTTTTAAATTTAGGATCATCTTGTATTTACCCCAAATTAGCACCACAGCCATTAAAAGAAGAATATTTGTTGTCTGGGTATTTAGAAGCTACTAATGAGCCATATGCAATAGCAAAAATAGCAGCAATAAAATTGTGTAGATATTATAACGAACAATATAATACAAATTTTATTTCTGTAATGCCTACAAATTTGTATGGTCCTAATGATAATTTTAATTTAGAAACAGGGCATGTTTTGCCTGTATTAATACGTAAATTTTATTTAGCAAAATTATTACAAGAAAATAATCTTGATTTAATAAACAAAAATTTAAATTTAAATTTAAAAAATATAAAAGATATAGAAGTTGAACTTGCAAAATTTGGGATATATAAAAATAAAATAATATTGTGGGGCTCTGGCAATGTATATCGTGAATTTTTGCACGTAAGTGATCTGGTTGAAGCTTTAATTTTTTTAATGCAAAATTATGATTATAAAGATATAGGTGAGATTATAAATATTGGTACGGGAATAGATTTAACAATAAAAGATTTAGCTAATTTAATTAAAAATATCTCTGGATTTGCCGGAGATATAGTTTTTGATAATATTAAACCAGATGGAACACCACAAAAATTATTGGATGTTTCAAGAATAAAAAGCTTAGGTTGGCAGCCAAAGATTTTATTAAAATATGGAGTTAAACAAGTTTACGAGAGTTATATAAATTTATGGGAATAATAACGCATCCTGCGTTTGCCTGCCCTTCGTAGCTCGCAGAGCGAAGTAGGGTTTCAGGATCTATATTACTGGAGCAATAATTTTATGAAAATAAACAAAAAATACTTAAATCTAATTATAGTGTTAATATTTACTATTTTATTATCTTTAATAAAAATTAGTTTTATATCAGGATCGCATAAATTATTTTTTTCTGGTATAAATTTTGCTTTGCCAGTAATAGGCAATTTTTTTGGAGCATTTTCTGGGGTTATAGTTTTCGCATTTTTGCTATTTAAAAAGCTAACAGTTGGTGGCGCTTTAACATTGGGCATGCCAACACTTTTTGCAACTGTTTATATTTCTTTAATTAATAATAAAAAAAATAATTTAAATAAATTATATATATTTTTATTAAGCGTAATTTTGCCATTATCGTGTATGATAATTTTTAGCTTAAATCCTGTTGGTAACCAAGCATTTATATATTCTTTTTATTGGTTTATTCCTGTAATTTTATATTTTGTTAATAAAAATAATTTATTTTTTGAATATTTAACAGCAACATTTATTGCGCATGCTATTGGTTCTATAATTTGGCTTTATACTGTGCCTATGACAGCTAGCCAATGGTTAGGTCTTGTACCAGTAGTTTTTGTTGAAAGATTAGTTTTTGCATCTGGATTATATCTTGTTTTTATGTTCACATCATTAATAGAAGAGAGAGTTTTTAATGTATTCATTAAAAAAAATAATAAAAAAATTTTTATTAAGAATTAGTCCCAGCTGGCGAAGTGAAAATGTCATATTACAAAATAACAGATATTTAAGAGAAATTCTTTTTGCATCTGTTTTTAATGATAGTATTAGAAATGTTGATTGGATTAAAAAGAATACGTTTTCGCCTTCTGGAGCAAGTGTAAATTATTCATTTTTATATATTTTATTTAAAATACTCGATTTTGTTAGACCTAAAAATATATTAGAGTTGGGCATGGGGGAGTCTTCAAAATTATTGTTTCAATATGCTTATGCAAACAAAGACAGTAGATTATATTGTGTTGATGATAATAAATTTTGGATGGATAAAGTAAAAGAAGAAAATAAAGATTTTAATAATGATAATATAAATAGTTTATTGTTAAATTTAAAAGAAAAAAATATTAATAATTTTAAGATAAAAGCCTATGATAAATTAATAGAAAATTTAAATGACTTAAAATTTAATTTAATATTAATAGATGGACCATGTGGTAATTCAAGATATTCAAGATTTGGAGCTTTAGAGTTAATAACAAATAATTTAGCTCAAGATTTTGTAATAATTGTTGATGATTATGATAGAAAAGGTGAGCAAGATTTAGCTGAAGCTATAATTTTAAAATTAAATGAACTGAAAATAAATTATGAATATTGTGTGTATCGTGGTATAAAATTTCAAGCTATTATTTATTCAAAAAAGTTTAATTATTTGGAAACTTTATAATTATATGTTAAAGAGCAATGTTTTATTTAAAACGCCGGTTTTATTTATTATTTTTAATAGACCAGATGTTACTCAAATAGTTTTTGATCAAATAAAAAAAATAAAACCTAAATATTTATTTGTTGCAGCTGATGGACCTAGAGTAAATAATATTGATGATTTAGCAAAATGTGAGAAAACGAGAGCAATAATAAATCAAATAGATTGGGATTGCGAATTAAAAACATTGTTTCGTGATAAAAATTTAGGTTGTGGTTTGGGGGTTAGTAGTGCTATTACTTGGTTTTTTGATAATGTTGAACAGGGTATAATTTTAGAAGATGATTGTGTTCCAGATTTAACATTTTTTGATTTTGCAGAATTAATGTTAGAAAAATATAAATATAATAATAAAGTTAAAATGATCTCTGGGACTAATTATTTATTTAATAAAATCAAAAGAACTGAATCTTATTATTTTTCTAAATATTATTCCATATGGGGTTGGGCAACATGGAAAAGGGCTTGGCGTGATTTTGATTTTAATTTAACAAATTGGCCCGAAATAAAAAATAGCAATTACTTGAAAAATAGTTTTAATTTTAAAAGAGATAAATTAACTAAATTTTGGTCTAATAATTTTGATGCTGTTTATGATAAAAAAATAGACTGTTGGGGCTATCAGTGGTTTTACGCTTGCTTATTAAGTGATGGTGTAACACTGGTTCCTGTTAATAATCTTGTTTCTAATATTGGCAATATAGGTGCTCATGGATCTGGAGGTAGTCCATTTTTAAGGATGCCAATAAAAAAAACAGATATACAATTAATAATAGACCCAAAAAATATTGTTGCTGATGATGCTTTAGATAAATTAACATATAAAAATATAGGCCTTTTTAAATATAATTTATTTAAAAAAATATGGAGATTTAGATTTGCAGTTTTTAAGACAATTAAAAAAATGGTATTTATACAAAAGTAAAAATTATCCAGTTATATTAAGTCCTAAAGTAAAATCTAAAGGTAGTGTTTTATTAAGCTATTTATCAAAATCATTAGAAATAATGGACGAAAAAAATATTTATTTTAATGATCATTCCAATAAGTGGGAATGTAGGCAAATAGCAAAAATATTTACTGATTTTGGTTATACAGTTGAAGCAATAAATTTTGATGATTTTAAATTTATACCACAAAAAAAATATGATGTTGTTTTTGATATTCATTATAATTTACAAAGGTTTATGCCGTTTTTAGATAAAAACACAATTAAAATTCTTCATATTACAGGTAGTTATCCAAGATTTTCAGTAAATGCAGAATTAGAACGGGTTGATGATCTTGAATTAAGAAGACATTTTTTTATTTCACCAAAGCGAATTGTAGATGTCGAACTTTTTGATAGATCCTTAAAATTTGCAGATTATTGTTCTTTAATCGGCAATGATATTACTTTAAACACTTTTCCTACAAATTATATTAATAAGATTACAAAAATTCCAGTTTCATCATCTAGACTTAATTTTATAAAAAACAAACAAAAATTTGTTCCAGAAAAAAGAGAATTCTTGTGGTTTTTTGGAGGCGGTGCTGTTCATAAGGGTTTGGACAGAGTTCTGGATGTTTTTTCTAAAAATCATGATTTAATATTAAATATTGTTGGTGGAATTATTAATGAAGCTGATTTTTGTATGCTTTATAGTAAAGAATTATTTGATTCACCAAATATTAGATATCATGGTTTTTTACATCCATCTGATGAAAAATTTATAGATATTATTAGTAATTGTTTTTGTTTTATTGCGCCGTCTTGTAGTGAAGGTATTTCTCCATCGGTAACTACTCTTATGCAAATAGGTTTATATCCCATAGTTTCCAAAAATACAGGAGTAGATTTGCCTTTAAATTGTGGTTATTTTTTAGAAGATTCATCTGTTGAAGAAATAGAAAAAGTTGTTTATGAAGTTTATAATTTATCTAATCAAAAGCTAGAAGATGAGATTTTTAAAATACAGGAATTTGCATTAAGAGAATATTCAAGAAAAAATTTTACATTTAATATAACTAATTTTTTAGAAAAAATTTTGCAAAACAATGAAAGGATATATGCAAATAGAATATATGAAAAAGAGTAGCACAGTTTTTGGCTGGGATAATAATGACTTCCAGGCTCTTTTAAAATCTTGTAAAAATGATGAAGCTATTAAAATTACTTTAGAATATTTAAATAATAAAAATATAAAAATATTAGAAGCTGGTTGTGGGCTTGGCCGGGTTGTTAAGTATTTAAATGATTTGGGTTATAAAAATGTATCTGGAATAGAAATTAATAAAGATTCTGTAAATTTTCTAAATAATAATTATCCAGAGTTAAATATAATTTATGGTGATATTTTAGACTTAAAATATAAAGATAATAGCTTTGATGTTGTTTTAAGTTATGGTGTTGTAGAGCATTTTTACGATGGGCCAGATAAGCCATTAAAGTCTCTTTATAATGTATTATGTTCTGGAGGCATTGCAATTATTACTGTGCCTAGTTTTAATAAATTACGAAAAATTAAATATTATTTGAGGTTTTTAGATTTTAGAAAATATAATTTTATAAGAAGAATATTTAAAAAAAATTTATTAAATAAAAATAAAAGTAATTTGGGATATTTTATAGAGCCTGAATATGGTAAATTTTTTGAATATAGATTTACTAAAAAACAGTTTGAAGATATTTGTAAAAATGCAGGTTTTGAAATAGTTAAAAGTTTGCCTATTGCGCACGTTGATGGCTTTTATCACGAAGTTAGCAAAAACTTAGTTAAATTTAATAATTGGGAATTTAAAATAAGTATTGTTAGTAATTTTTTGAATAATTTTTTTAAAAAGATACCGTTTTTTCATAATCATATGCATATGTGTATATTAAAAAAAAATTGATGGGAAAAAAAATGGTTTGTAGAATATGTGGATGTGATAAATTAGAAAAATTTTTGGATTTGGGGTTTACACCTCCAGCTGATGATTTTTTAGTACCAGAAAGATTAAATAATAGCGAAACATATTATCCGTTAAGGGCATGTATATGTCCTTGTTGTTCTCTTGTTCAACTTGATTATGTAGTCGATCCAGAAATACTTTTTCAGGGTGAGTATCCTTATGAATCATCGACCACAAAGACAGGAGTAGCACATTATCATTTATTTGCTAAACAAGTATGTTCTAGATTTAATTTATCAAACCATGATTTGGTGGTAGATCTTGGAAGTAATATTGGTGTTTTGTTGCAGGGATTTAAAAATGAAGGAATTAAAGTTTTGGGAGTTGATCCTGCAAAAAATATAGCAAAAAAAGCAAATGAATTAGGAATAGAAACCATTCCTGATTTTTTCACAGAAAATGTTGTGAAAAATATAATTGCACAAAAAGGTCAGGCCAAAGTTATAACAGGAACAAATGTTATTGCTCATATAAATGATTTGCACGCATTATTAAGAGCAATTGATGCTCTTTTAATTGATGATGGTGTTTTTATTTTTGAGGCACCATATCTTGTAGATTTAATAGAAAATTTTGAATTTGACACTATTTATCATGAACATCTTTCTTACTTATCTTTAAAACCATTAAAATTTTTATTTGATAAATATGGTTTTGAAATATTTGATGTTGAAAAAAAGAGTATTCATGGCGGTACTTTAAGATACTTTATTGCTCGAAAGGGTAAATATAATATTTCTAAAAATGTTGACGATTTTTGTAGCTTAGAAAAAGAAAAAAAAATATATAATTTAGAAACTTTAAAAAAATTTGCTGATCAAGTTAGTCAAAATAGAGATGATCTTGTTTGGTTATTAAAATCAATAAAAAGGGATGGCAAATCTATTGCTGGTGTAAGTGCTCCTGCAAAAGGAATGACATTGTTAAATTATTGTAAAATAGGTAACGAGACATTAGATTTTATTACAGAAAAAAATTCAATGAAAATAGGTAAATATACGCCAGGTACACATATATTTATTTTATCAGATAATGAATTAATAAAACGTAAACCAGATTATGTATTATTATTGGCATGGAATTTTGCAGATGAGATAATTGATAATTTAAAAGAATATAAAAAAAATGGTGGTAAATTTATTATACCAGTTCCAAAACCATTTATTGTGGAGTAAATAATGAAAATTGTTCATAGAGAATATGCATTTGAAGATAATAGAGGTCAAATTTTAGATATTTTAGAAAATGAAGCGATTGACTCTGTAACTCTGATAAATTCAAAAAAAGGGGCAATAAGAGGTGATCATTATCATAAAGAGACGACACAGTATGTATTTATTTTAAATGGTGAATTGGAGCTTTTGACGCAGGCTGGAGAGGATGCTTTGGAAAAAGCTATTCTTAAAAAAGGTGATTTGGCTGTTACTGGTCCTATGGAAAAACATGCAATGAAAGCGTTACAAGATTCAGAATTTTTAGTTTTAACTCGTGGCCCAAGGGGTGGTAAAAATTATGAAAATGATACATATAAATTAAAAAATAGCTTATATAAAAATTTATGAATAAATTTGTTCCAGTAAATGAGCCATTATTAAATGGTAATGAAAAAAAATATATAAATGAATGTATAGATTCTGGATGGATATCTAGTGAGGGGCACTTTGTAGAAACGTTTGAAAAAGAATTTGCTAAAAAATTTAACAGAAAATATGGAATTGCTGTAAGTAATGGTTCTGTTGCATTAGATTTGGCAATGCTTGTTTTGGGATTAGATCATGGTAGTGAAGTTATAATGCCAAGTTTTACTATTATTTCTTGTGCTAGTGCAATAATTAGAGCAGGATTAAAACCTGTTTTAGTTGACAGTGATCCAGATACATGGAATATGGATGTAGTGCAAATAGAAAAAAAGATTACATCAAAAACTAAAGCTATTATGATAGTACACATTTATGGGCTTCCTGTTGATGTAGATAAAATATTAAATTTGGCTCAAAAATATAATTTAAAAATTATAGAAGATACTGCAGAAATGATTGGACAGTATTATAAAGATAAACCCTGTGGTAGTTTTGGTGATATTTCTACTTTTAGCTTTTATTCAAATAAGCATGTGACCACTGGTGAAGGAGGCATGATTTTAACTAATAATCAAAATTTAGCTGAAAAATGCCGATCTTTTAAAAATTTATGTTTTAAAAAAGAGCGAAGATTTATTCATGATGAGCTTGGCTTTAATTATAGACTTACAAACCTGCAGGCTGCGCTAGGCTTAGCTCAACTTGAAAATTTAGAAGAACATGTAAATAAAAAAAGATATATAGGCAAATTTTATATGCAAAATTTAAAAGATATAAAATATTTGCAGTTACCCAAAGAAGAAAGAAGTTATGCTCAAAATATTTACTGGGTTTTTGGTATTATTTTAAAAGATAATTACTCTCATGATGCTGATTATGTAATAAAAGAATTAGAAAAATTAGGCGTAGGTTGTAGGCCTTTTTTTTGGCCAATGCATGAACAGCCTGTATTAAAAAGAATGGGGTTATTTAAAAACGAAAAATATCCAGTAGCAGAAAATTTAGCCCGAAGAGGTTTTTATATTCCAAGTGGTCTTGCTATAACAGATGAGCAATTAAATTTTGTTGTAAAAAAAGTAAGAGAGTTTTTTAATGCAAGTATTTAAAGATTATGCAAGTTATTATGATCTTTTGTATCAAGATAAAGATTATATTAGCGAAGCCAATTATATTCACGAATTAATTAAAGAATATAAAAGTAATTCAAAAAATATACTAGAGCTTGGTTCGGGTACAGGGACTCATGCAATATTATTAAATAAAATGGGGTATAATTTAACAGGATTAGATTTTAGCCAAGATATGGTTAATATTGCTAATAATAAATCATTAAAAGAAGATTCAAATAATAATAAAAATAATAAAATAAAATTTTTAGTTGGTGATGCACGAATTTTTAACTTAAATAAAAAATTTAATGTAATTCTAGCGCTCTTTCATGTTGTCAATTACATGCAAGAGAATCTTGATTTAGAAAATATGTTTACGTGTGTTTCACGGCATTTAGATAAAGATGGGCTTTTTATATTTGATTTTTGGTATGGGCCAGCTGTTTTAAGCCAGGGATTAGAATATAGAGTAAAAAATTTTGAAAATAATTTGTTAAAAATAGTAAGAGAAGCAAAACCTGAACACAATAAAGATAAAAATATTGTTAATGTAAATTATGAAATTTTAGTAACAGATAAAATTAAAAATATAAATTATTCGTTTAAAGAAGTTCACACAGTGCGATATTTATTTGAAGAAGAGTTAAAATTTTTATTAAAAAAAATTAATCTTGTTATTGTCAAAACAGAAGAATGGTTAACAAAAAAAGAACCAAGTAATAAAACTTGGGGTGTTTGTTTTGTTTGTAAAAAAATATGAATATAGGCTTTTATTTTGGTCCTAAAATTGATTCAGATCCAAAGAGTGGTGGTGGTTTTACATTTGCAATGTCAATTTTTCAAGAATTATGTAAAACAAGTACAGATCATAATATTTATATATTTTCTGAGGATGCTGAGAAGTTTTATGACAATAAAGATATAAATATAAAGTTTATAAAAATAAATAGATATTATGCTAGTGAAAAAGAAAATCTGCTTAAAAAAACAATACTTAAATTACCTAGAAAAATATTGAGATTTATTCAAGATAAAAAATATAAAAATGCTTTAAATAAATCTGTTTTGGAAAATAAAATAGATTTAATGTGGTTTGCAACTCCAGCGTTCGAATTTGTAGTTGTACCATATGTTTATACAGTTTGGGATTTACAACATAGAAAACAGACGTACTTTCCGGAGTTAGTTATTAATAGTGAGTTTGAAAATAGAGAAAAAAGTTATAATTCAATTATTCCTAAAGCAGCATTTGTTATTACAGGTAATAAAGCTGGTAAAAATGATATTTGCAAGTTTTATAATTATCCAGAAGAACGAGTTATAGAAATTAGTTTGCCTGTGCCAAATTTTGTCTTTAATAACATTGTGACATCAAATGAGTGTATTGATATAAAAAAACCATTTATTTTTTACCCAGCCCAATTTTGGGCCCATAAAAATCATATAATAATTTTGTTAGCAATAAAAAATTTAAAAGAAAAATATAATTTAGATTTTAATGTTGTTTTTACAGGGAGTGATAAGGGTAATTTAAATTATATAAAAGAAAAAGTTAAAGAGTTTGGTTTAGAAAAAAAAATAAAATTTTTAGGTTTTGTTCCCATAGAAGATATAATTTATTTTTATAAAAATGCTTTTGCTTTAGTTTTTCCATCTTTTTTTGGTCCGGACAATATTCCACCACTTGAAGCTTTTGCTCTTAATTGTCCTGTAATAACAGCTAGAGTTGAAGGTGTTCAGTATCAGTTGCAAGATGCAGTATTATTGTTTGATCCTAAAAATGAACTTGAGCTTGTTGAAAATATAAAAAAACTTTATGAAGATAATAATTTAAAAAATAATTTAATTAAAAATGGGAAAGAGTTAGTTGAAAAATATAAAACACAAGAATATATAAAAAAAATATTTAAAGTTATTGATGATTTTGAGCGAATTTTAAGGTGCTGGAGTTCTAAAGATATTTATAAACATCTTTGAAAATATATTATGAAACAAAAAATAGCTCTTATAACAGGCATAACCGGACAAGATGGTGCATATTTAAGTGAATTATTATTAAATAAAAATTATAAAATTTATGGTCTTGTAAGAGCTCAAGATGATTATTTTAAACTAGAATATTTAAAAATTAAAAATGAAATTAATTTTTTAGAATTTAATCTTTTGGATTTTGAGCAAGTTAAAAATAATATAAATACTATAAAACCTGACGAAATTTATAATTTTGCAGCACAAAGTTCTGTGGGCTTATCTTATTTAGAGCCATATAATACGATAAATTTTAATTTTAATTCGACTTTAAATCTTTTAGAATCTATTCGATTATTAAGTTTATCTGGTAAACAAATTAAATTTTTCCAGCCATCTAGTAGTGAAATGTATGGAAAGCAAGAAAATTTGCCCATTAACGAAAGTTTTAAGTTTAATTCTTTAAATAATAACCCCTATGCTTTATCAAAGATTGCAGCGCATGAGCTCTGTGTTCTTTACAGGCGATTATATAATCTATTTATATCTTGTGGCATTATGTTTAATCACGAAAGCTATTTGCGTGGGGATAATTTTTTTGTAAAAAAAGTTATCCGTGAATCTTTGGAAATAAAAGCAGGAAAAAGAGATTTTTTATTTGTTGGTAATTTAAATAGTAAAAGAGATTTTGGGTTTGCACCAGAGTATGTTAAAGCTATGTCGCTTATGTTGCAGCAAGATAAACCTGATGATTATATTATAGCATCTGGCAAATCTATTAGCTTGCAAGATATTATTTATTATGTTTTTGATAAATTAAATATAGATAAAAATAAAATTAAAATAGATAAAAGTTTATTAAGACCTGTAGAAGTTTCAGATTCTTATGGGGATTATTTAAAAGCTAAAACTGTTTTAGGCTGGGATTATAATTTAAGCTTTTATCAAGTATTAGATCTTTTAATTAAAGAAGAATTACAAAATAGTTAAATTAATTTCGTGTTCTTTTACTTTTTCAAATAAATCTAAATCATTTTCGTGAAATGCGCATATATCAAAGTAATAAACTATTTGTTTATATTTTTTATTTGATCTTAAGTAAGAATTTAAATCTACAAAATTACTTATATTTTTATTATCTAGGCTTAATAAATAGTTCCCAAAATTATCGTAAATAATAAATTGTTTATAACCAGAATTAACTAAACTATTTATAGTATTAATACTTTCTTGTTCGCCATTTTGGGCCATACTTGGATCGTATTCAAAAAAAATTACTGGTTTTAATTGGTTTATAATTTCTTGTGAATTTTTTATTATTTCAAAATCATAACCATCTGTGTCTATTTTAATTAATTTTGAATTTCTAAAATTTGTATATTTATTTAGTATAGTTTCAAGGCTTTGCATAGCTATGTCGCTTACTGTATCATGTAATTTATTATTTTTAATTGCTTTATTTATATTTGCAGTGCCTCTTTTTGTTTCTATTTTATTTATATCTAATATTGTATTATCTTTGCCTACAAAGCATTCTTCAATAAATATATGAGTGCCAATTGTTTTTGCATTTTCTTTTAATGTTGGTAAAAAATTTTCGTTACCCTCAATGCATAATGTTGGTATTTTACGATATTTTGAAATTAGTGCTGCAGAATCACCTATATTTGCGCCAATATCTATGACTGTTAAGTCAGGGTATTTGTTGTTAATTATTTTTGTAATTTCACCTAAAGCTATATCGTAACGCTTAAATACTTCTTGATAATTTTTAAGAGCATGATTGCCTGGCAATTTAATTGTATGAGGGCCTATTTGATAGTTGAAAAGATTATTATTCTGTGTAAGAAAATTTTTAAAAAAATTTTCTTTAATTTTATTTAACATTTAAATTCTCTTTTTTATTTTAAAAAATTTTTAGCAAAACCTTTTACAGAGTCGAAACAATTGCATTTTAAAAGCTCTTCTTTTGTAAGCCATTTAATATTTGAAACTTCATTTAAATCAATTTTAACAATAGTTTCTTCTGCTTGCATGGCATAAATAAAATCTACATGAATATGTTCAATGTCTTTTTTGTTTTCTGGAACTATTTGATAAAGTATTGTATATGGTCTTGGTATTTGGCAGTCAACTTTATTTTCAAGATTTATTATAGGATCATCAGTAATTATTTTTGCTGTAATTCCAGTTTCTTCAAAGACTTCTCTTAATGCAGCTTCGTGAGGTAACTCATTTGGTTCTACATGGCCTCCTGCTGGTAACCATTTTTGTAATTTATTGTGAAAAATCACCAGCATTTTAGTTCGTTCTGGATTTACAATATAGCCTGTGGCTGTAAAATCTTTGCGTAAATTTTTTGTTGATTCTATTAAATTATTCACGTTTAAATCTCTTTTTCGCTTTTAAATTTAAAACTTAAATATAAAATATATTAATAAATAAAAATTTAAATTAATATAAAAATTTTAATGGGGATTTTGTAATGAACAGAAGTTTAATATCAGTAGTTCTTGGCTCTTATAACAGATACGATTTTTTAAAACTAACAATAGATTCTGTGCGTAAAGAATTAGTTGATATCCCACACGAAATTATTGTAGTAGATGGTGGTTCTACAGATGGTGTTGTTAATTGGTTAATAAAACAAAAAGATATAATTACTATATTGCAGCACAACAGGGGAATTTGGCGGGGTAAAAGTATAGAAAAAAGATCGTGGGGGTATTTTATGAACTTGGGCTTTCGCGCTAGTAATTCAAAATATGTATGCATGATTAGTGATGATTGTTTACTTTTGCCTGGTGCAATTAAAAATGGTCTTAAGTTATTTGAAGAACAATTAAATAATAATCAAAAAATTGGCGCTGTTGCGTTTTATGCTCGTGAATGGAATAAAGAAACCAATTATTGTGTGCGTTACACTGTAGGTAAAAAATTATACGTAAATCATGGCATTTATTTAAAGCAGGCGCTTTGTGATGTTAATTTTATAAACGAAGATGATTACTTTTTTTATAATGCAGATTCAGATTTGTGCTTAAAAATGTGGCAACTGGGGTATAAAATTATAGATTCAAAAGAATCTTTTGTAGAGCATTATCCGCATGCTAATATAAAAATACGTTCGCAAAATCATGAAAAATATTTACAAGATGCTGAAGTTTTTTTAAAGAATTGGAAAGATGTTTTTTATGATGGAACAAAAGAATCTCTTGGATTTGCAAGTTATATAAAGCATGAAGATGTTTTTAGAACAGGCGATAAATATAAAAATTTATATTTAAAAAATTATTTAACTAATCCAGGGTTATTTATTCCTGAGGTGAAGAGAATAATCAAAAGATTTATAAACTTTTGCTTATTTCTAGTCTTAAATCTTTTTTAGTAATTTCTATTACTTTTTTGTCTTTTATCATAAAGACTCTGTCCATCTTTTCTATAAAAGATAGTCTGTGCGAAATTACTATTACAGTTTTTTCTTTGCTAATTTCTTCTATTGCAAGTCGTATAGCATTTTCAGATTCTTGGTCTAAGGCTGAAGTGGCTTCGTCAAAAATTAAAATTTCTGGGTTTTTAAGAAGAGCTCGGGCAATAGTTAAACGTTGCTTTTGCCCGCCAGAAAGTTTATTGCCATTTTCTCCAACTATAGAATTATATTGTTCTGGTAAGTTTTGTATAAATTCATGAGCATGCGCCATTTCGCATGCGTTTATTATATTACTTAATGATTTACTTTCTTGTGAGTAAGAGACATTTTCTATTACAGTATCGTTAAATAAAAATGTTTTTTGTCCTACATAGCCTATTTTATTACGTAATTCTTCTTCTGGAATATTATTTATATCTAGATTATTTATTAAAATGGTGCCAGACGTTGGGCTAATAAAAGATAATAATAAATCACAAAGAGTACTTTTGCCTGCGCCAGATTGGCCTATAATTCCAATGCTTTCGCTTGAATTAATTTTTAAATTTATATTTTCTAATACTGTAGTCTCTTGGTTATAACTAAAATTTGTATTAATAAATTCTATAGTATTTATATTTTGATTATTTAAAGTTTCTGTTTTTTCTTTTATTTGTGCAGGATAAACTTTATTCATAAGATCAAAAATTCTATCTGCTGCTGCAAGGCCATATTGAACTTCGGCATAGACATTGATTAAACGTTTTAATGGTTGGTACGAAAGTAATACAGACGCAAAAAATGCTGTTAATTGTCCGGCAGTAATTTCGCCAGATATAATTTGATGAGCAGCTATGTAAAAAACAAAGCCACTACCAAACATAGCAACCGTTTCTATAAATGCTGGGCCAAAAGATTCAATATGTACGTTTTGCATAATAGCAGTAAATACATGTTTTAATTTTTCGTAAAATCTGTTTGTTTCTATTTTTTCACCATTAAATGCTTTTACTTCTCTAATACCTACAAAGACTTCTTGCAGTAAATTGCTTATATTGCCTATATTTTTTTGAATTTCTAAAGAAGCTTTTTTTACAGCGCCGCCCATTTTTTTTATAGATATGCCTATAATTGGACCTACAAGCATCATGAGTAAAGCAAGTTTCCAATTTTGGGAGAATGCGACTCCAAGTAAAAATATGGCCTCAAAAAAACTACGAACACCATTTTTTATTGCAGATGCTGTGGCGTTTTGAATCATTTGAATATCATTTAAAAAATGGGACATTAATTGTCCTGTTGTTTTTTCCTGAAAAAAAGAAATAGGAAAGTGTATTACTTTTTTAAAAAGATCATGTCGTATATCGTTAATAACTTTATTGCCTACAAAGTTCATGTAATAATTTGAAACATACATAAATATGCCTTTAAGGGCAAAAAGCAAAACAAAGCCAATAATAAATGGTATTAAAAGATGGTTAAATTTTTTTATAAAAATATCGTCTACAGCATTTTTTAAAATGTATGTTGGTGCAGCTGAAAATATGCCATAAAGTGTTGCGGCTATTACCGATAAAATTAAATGTTTTTTATATGTTTTTATATAATTTAATATTTTTTTAAATGAATTCATGTATAACTTTCAAAAATTGTTAATGGGTTTTATTGTAATATAAATTATATTTTATGTGTAGCTTTAATAAATTTTAAACCTTTTACATAAATCTTGAACTTCTACTTTAAGTTTTTGTGCAAAATTTGTATCAAGTTTATTTTTAATTGCTTCGTCAATAAGGTGCACAACCTGTAAAACTTCTTTTTCTTTAAATCCTCTAGTTGTAACTGCAGGGGTACCAATTCTTATGCCACTTGTAACGGTTGGGGGTGTTGGGTCAAAGGGTATAGAATTACTATTTAATATAATTCCAGATTGCTCTAAAAGTTTTTCGACTTCTTTGCCAGAAATATTTTTATTACGTAAATCTATTAAAAATAAATGATTATCTGTATCACCTGAAACTATTTTATATCCCAGATTTTTAAATTCTTGGCACATAGTTTTAGAATTTTTAACAACTTGTTCTTGATAACTTTTAAATTCTGGTGTTAAAGCATTATCAAATGCCACTGCTTTGGCTGCAATAACATGCATTAAAGGGCCACCTTGTGAGCCTGGCATAACAGCTTTGTCTAGTTTTTGAGCATGATCTAATTTGCTCATAATTATTCCACCACGTGGGCCGCGCAAAGTTTTATGTGTAGTGCTACTTACAAAATCGGCATATGGCATTGGGCTTGGGTGAATGTCTGCTGCTATTAAACCTGCAATATGGGCAATGTCTATAAATAATAGTGCATGATTTTTTTGTGCTATATCATAAAGCCTTTTAAAATCTATAGTTCTTGAATATGCACTTGCGCCAGCGACTATCATTTTGGGTTGATGTTGGTTAGCCAAAATTTCTATTTCGTCGTAATCAAGTTGTTCAGTTTCGGGGCTAACGTGATAGGGTATAAAATTAAAAATTTTGCCAGAAAAGTTAACTTTGTGACCATGGGTTAAATGGCCGCCGCAACTTAGGTCCATGCCTAAAATAGTATCTCCTGGTTTTAGAACACTTAAGTAAACGGCAAAGTTAGCGCTTGAGCCAGAATGTGGCTGAACATTTATATGTTCACAACTAAATAACTTTTTACCCTGAGTTATGGCATAATTTTCGACTTTATCTACTATTTCGCATCCGCCATAATATCTTTTACCAGGATAGCCTTCGGCATATTTATTGGTTAAAACAGAACCTGTGGCATCCAAAACATTTTGGGGGGCATAATTTTCTGAAGCTATTAAGTTTATTGTTAATTCTTGGCGCAAAAATTCTTCTTTTATTAATTTAGAGATAAAATCTGACATGATTGGCCCTTTTTTTTATTTTTTCGCTGGTTTTAATAAATTAAAATTTAATTTCATTGACTGTTTAATCTTAAATTTGTCATTTTATTACTAATAAGTTTTAACTAAATATAACATTAAAAAAATTTGTTAAAAATATTAAAAAAAAGGGAGATGTTTTATGAAAAAACTTATTTTAGCTTCTATCTTGTCTGTACTTATGTTGTTACCAACATCTGTTGTTCTTGCCGGTGGCGGTGATTCTTTTGCTGGAGGTTTAGCAGGGGGAATGGTCGGTGGTGTTGTAGCTGGCGCAATGACAAAGGATAGATCTGGAGGTCGCGCTGAAAGTAAAGTAGATCAATTACAAAGAGAACGTGATCAGGAAAGATTAGCTCAATTAAAAGAAGAGTTAAATAAAACTAAAACAGAAACAAACTTTAATATTTTATTAATATTTATGGGATTAATGTTTATAGCTATTATATTTATGGCTGTAATGCTTTTAAAGATGAGAAAAAAATAATTAAAAGTTTGTAAAAAAAGGGAGTTTGATTGTGAATAAAATTTTTAAAAATTTATTAATTTTTACACTTGTTCCTGGTTTTGTTTGCGCTGGTGGTGGAGATGCTGCTATTGGTCTTGGGATGGGATTAGTGGCTGGATCAGCTATGAATAGACCAAGCGAGAAAACTGTTATTGTTCAGCAACCTGCACAACAAGCTACACAAGATTATAGCGCAGAAGTTGTAAGACTTAGAGAAGAAGTTAACAAGCTATATCAAAAACTTGGCTCTTTAGAAACAGAAAACAAGATGCTTAAAGAACAAGTAGAAGAGTTAAAAAACAATAAATAATGATATAATGTTGTTCGTTTAGGGGAAAATTGCTCGCATAAGCGGGCAATTTTTTTTACTTGTCTTAATTGAAAAGATTCGTAATAATAGAAAAACAGTTTAAAAGCTTTAATTAATAAATATATATATAAATATTAAAAGGGTTGTTTAACATGATCTCAACATCAGATTTTCGTAAAAATTCTACAAAAATATTGTGGCGCGATGAGCCTTGGATGATTTTAGATTATCAACTTGTAAAGCCTGGAAAAGGCGGAACTTATGTTCGTACCAAGATGAAGAATTTGCTAACAGGCAGAGTTTTGGAAGAAACGTTCAGATCTGCGGAAAAATTTCCAGAACCTGATCTAGAAAAGAAAACTATGCAATATCTTTATACAGATAGCCATGCACATTTTATGGATCAAGAAAGTTTTGATCAGGTAGATTTTGATCTTGAAGCTATAGAAACTGTAAAACAGCTCCTTCAGGAAGGTCAAGAATATACAGTTTTATTCTTTAAGGGTAGACCAATTAATGTTGAACCTCCAATGTTTTTGATTTTAGAAGTCAAAGAAACTTTGCCAGGTGTTAAAGGTGATACAGCTCAAGGGGGTAATAAACCTGCAACATTAGAAACTGGTTTGGTTATCTCTGTTCCATTGTTTGTTCAAGAGGGACAAAGAATTAAAATAGATACTAGAGATTGTTCTTATATTGAACGTGTAGATTAATTATTAACATAAAATTATGAGCGAAAATAGTAAAATTATTCTTAATGGAATGCGAGATATAAGAAGTTTTGCATTCCACATACTTTATGCTGCTGAATCTTTTGATTATGCTATTTCTGTAGATGAAATTGTACAAAATTTTAGAGATGGTTATGGTCTTGAAATTGAAGATGACTCTAAAGCCATTTTAATGGCTTTTAATACAATTCAAGAAAGACAAACTCTTGATGAAATTATAAAGCCATTATTAAAAAATTGGAAAATAGATCGTCTTGGGGTTTGTACTCTTTTAATTTTGCGTATGGCTATTTGGGAAATACAACAAAGATTATTGCCTCCTTCTATAATAATTAACGAAGCTATAGAGCTAGCTAAAGATTTTGCAGAAAAAGATTCTTATAAATTTGTAAATGGCATTCTTGATGAAGTTTGTAAAAATTTAAACATAACTGATCAAGATGAAGCTTACGCAGGAGTAAATAATCATGAGCCAGAAGATAACTCAGATATTAAATAGTTTAAAAAATATTAATTCTAACAGCCCTTTATTTTTTATTTTGGGTCCATGTGTTATAGAAACTGAAGAGCATTCACTAAAAGCAGCTGAATTTTTAACTAATTTAGCAACAAAGTTAAACTTTAACTTTATATTTAAAAGCTCATTTGATAAAGCAAATAGAACTTCTTTAAATAATTTTAGAGGTACTGGCTTTGAGCAGGGGCTTAAAATTCTTGAACGTGTACGAAAAGATTTTGATGTTCCTGTTATTACAGATATTCATGAAATTTCTCAGGTAAATGAAGTTGCCAGCGTTGTTGATGTTTTACAAATTCCAGCTTTATTGTCGCGACAAACAGATTTGCTTGTTGCTGCAGGTAAAACTGGCAAATTTATAAATATAAAAAAAGGCCAGTTTATAGCTCCAGAAAATATGAAATCTATTTTGGACAAAGTTACTTCTACCGGAAATCAAAATGTTTGGGCATGTGAGCGTGGATATTCTTTTGGTTATAATAATTTAATTGTAGATTATCGAAATTTTAGTATTCTTAAACGTTTTGGACATCCAGTAGTATTTGACGCTACTCATTCTGTTCAAACTCCTAGCGCTCAAGGTTGTTCTTCTGGAGGCGACAGGCGCTTTGCATTGCCTTTGGCTATCTCTGCAGTTGCCCAAGGAATATCTGGTGTATTTATGGAAGTTCATGATAATCCAGAAAAAGCCCTTTGCGACGGACCAAATTCTATAAGATTTTCGCAACTTGAAGATTTATTAAAATATTTAATTGAATTAGATAATTTTGTTAAGTCTAAAAAATTACCGGAAATTAGTTAAGATAAATAAATTAAAATAAAAGAGCCCGGAAATTATTTCCGGGCTCTTTTATTTTAATTTTTAATTAACACTTAATCTTTGATACGCATAAGTTAAAATATCAGGATCAAAACCTTCGTTTTTGATTAGGTCTAATGCAATCTTTGAATAAGATATACCTTCTTTAAAATCATATGGGTAATAAAATGAGCCATCTGATTTTTTTATTGCAGAAACCATGTAGTTTATAATTTCATGGTTAGTATCATTTTCTAAATTTGTTAAATCTTTAAAATGTGTGGACAGTAGGTATAGAGTGTTATCAAAATCGGCTAGTTTTCTTGCTATGCCATAAGCTGCTGCAGAACCTTCTTCAGGATTTGTGCCAGTAAAAATTTCGTCCATAATAAAGAATGCAAATTGTTGTTCTTTTAAATTTAATATTGACTGTAAAAGTTTTAAGGCTCTATCCATTTCAGCTTGAAAAAGAGATTTATCTCCTGTTGCGTCTGTTATATTTAAATATGTATTTAAAATAGTAAATGGTGTAAAAGCCATAACATTTGCAGGAGCAATTCCAATTGTTTGAGCCATGAGTGTAGAAGCAGTAATGGCTTTTAATATTGTTGATTTACCTGCTGCATTTGGTCCTGTAACTAAAATTTTACTGTTTGATATTCCCAATTCTAAATTATTGGTTACAACTGTTTTGGGATTTAGGATAGGGTGCCAGAAGTTTTCTATTTTTAGAAATGGTTTTAATGCATTTTCTCTATAAGTCACAAAGCAATATCTTGCATTTTCATTACTAATATGTTCTTTAAATAGTTTTGTGATAGATATATAGCTATCTATTTTTGCGATCAATTTATAATTTTTTAAAAAGTTCGCTTTTAAATTTTTGATTAATTCAAAAGAAGCAAAAATATTTCCTTTATGAGATATCAATGATGGAGAGTCTGCTTTAAATGTATTTTTATTTAAAATGTTTAGCAGTTTTTTATTTTGATTATTTTTTTCCAAATTTAACTTTATATTTGTTGCTTCTGGCAATAATAAAAGAAGTTTTGTATCGTTAATAATTAAATTGTTAATGTTTTTTATAGCTTGAATATATCTGCTTGTATTGATCATTCTTTGTTGAATATTATTAGAAGCATCGAGAATGCTTTTTATTATTGTGTTGTACATTTCTCTAGACAAAAACAAGCCAAATCCAAATCCCAATGCAGCTGCTGGAAGTTGAATTGCCGGCTTATCTATCTTGAATGCGGCTGCAAGACTAGAGTTTCCATAATAATTTTCTCCAAAGTTATTCGTAGCACTTATAAAAAACCCTGGACAAAGTAGTGGTGCTGTTAATGCCATTATTGAACCAGTAATTAATTGAAATGATAGTGCAGTTCCTAGTGCAGTTGGGCTTGTATTTAATTGATTAAACCCTGGCAATTTAAAATATATTAAATTTTTTAGAAAATTTTCAAACATTTTATCAAATGGTTTCCAGAATGATAAAAAATCGTTTTCATATAATTTTATTATTTTTAGATTTTGATTAATATTTTCAAATAATGTTTCGTTATTTAATAATGTATGTATTATATCTTGTCTCTTTTTTAAAAGCGTAATATTTGTTGTTGGATTAAAAAGAATTTTTGCTAATTTAATACGTCCAAATTTTGTTTCTGTTTTATCTATAAAATGGAAAATACTATTGTCTTTTGTTGTTTCTGAGCTATTAAATAGGCATAAATCTTTTGCGAGCGTTTCGTTTGATATATTATTGCTTAGTGATTTACTATATTTCTGTTGTAGTTCGAAAATTAATTTATAACATTCGTAATCTGTTAATTTTGGAATTTCGATTTTATTTTTATTTTTTTTATCTTCTTCTATTATGATTTTATCAGAATTATTTTCAGGTTTGATTATTGATGGCATGAAAAGTTTTTCAATTGAATGATATATGTTTTTTGTTTGAGTGTTTGATTGTGTATCATTGTTATTTAATGTAGATGTATCTGGAAATAAAAGAAAACTTTGAATCGTAAATGTGAATAAAAAGAGTATTGATAGTTTTTTATTTAACATAAAAAATGCCCCCTGTTATTTGGACTTAATTACATATTAGTTATTTATAGAGGGTAAAAGGCTAGCAAAAGCTAGTCTTCGCGTCAAACGATAAAATTGAATTTAGCCCTGAATTATGGGAATAATCAGGGCTAAGATTAAAGAATTTATGCTAATTCTGGAAAAAAGAATTTTATCTCTTCTTTAGCAGTCTCTGGTGCATCAGAGCCATGAGTTGCATTTTCGCCTTTACTTGTTCCATAAAGTTTGCGTAAGCTATTCTCTGTTGCCTTTGTAGAATCTGTATCACCCATTAAATCGCGCCATGCTTTAATAGCATTGTCTTTTTGCAACGCCATTACTATAACGGGGCCAGAGATCATAAATTTTACTAATTCATTATAAAAAGGTCTTTCTTTATGCACAGCATAAAATTGTTCTGCTTGGTTTTGTGTAAGCTGTAATTTTTTCATGCCCAAAATATTAAAGCCTTCTTTTTCGATTCTATCTATAATTTTGCCAGCATTTTTTGCTTTTACAGCATCTGGTTTTATAATTGCGAATGTTTTTTCCATGATTACCCTATAAAAATTAAATAAATTAAAAAAAAGAGCCCGCCGGTTTAATGGCGGGCTAATTATAATTACCCAATAAAAATTTTACTCTTTATTGCTTTTATTCATGTGAGCTTCTAAAGCTTGCTGTAAAGAAGATTTTGGTTTTCTTGCATCTTCTTGTTGTGTGTTTTCTTCAGGTTCTCTAGCTGTTACTCTGCGAGGTTTAGAAGTGCCTGCAGCAGATGAGCCAGCGCCAGCTTCTTTTTTGCCTTTAGATTCTTTAGGTTTACTAGAAGTTCTTAAGCTTAAACCAAGCTTTTTGTCTTCTTCGTTAACTTTAACAACTTTGAATTTTCTGGTTTCGCCAACTTGTAATACATCTTCTACTTTTTCTACATCTGTATCAGAAAGTTCAGATATATGTATTAAGCCTTCAATTCCAGATTCAAGTTTTACAAAAGCGCCAAAGTTTGTAATTTTGGAAACTTTACCTTCAACTTCGCTTCCTACTGGATGCTTAGTTTCGATATTTTCCCATGGATCGCCTGCAAGTTGTTTTACGCCAAGAGAAACTTTTTTATTATCGCTATCAACGTTTAATACTAAAGCTTCAACTTCGTCACCTTTTTTATATTTATCACTAGGGTGATTTATATTGCTTGCCCAAGAAATATCAGAAATATGTACAAGGCCATCAACACCTTCTAGTAATTGAACAAATATACCAAAGTCTGTAATGTTTGTGATTTTACCCTTAATTTTATCGCCAGCTTTAAATTTAGCAGCAACTTCTTTCCAAGGGTCTTGGCTCATTTGTTTAATACTTAATGACATTCTTCTGTTGTCTTTATCAAGAGCTACAACTTTAACTTCTATTGTATCGCCTGCAGCATAGTGCTTAGCTAAGTTTGTAATTCTTTCTGTCCAAGAAATTTCAGAAATATGTACAAGGCCTTCTACGCCTTTTTCTATTTCTACAAACAAGCCGTAATCTGTAATGCTGGAGATTTTACCTTTAATAATAGATCCAACAGGATATTTTTTATCAATTTCTGCCCATGGATTATCAGAAAGCTGTTTAATGCCAAGGGATATTTTTTCAAATTGTTTATCAAAAGAAAGAACTTTTACGTTGATTTCATCACCAATTTTTAATAATTCGCTTGGGTGTGTAATTCTGCCCCAAGACATATCTGTGATGTGTAAAAGACCGTCAATACCACCAATGTCAACAAACACACCATAGTTGGTGATGTTTTTGACTATACCACGAATCACTTGGCCTTCGCTGACATTTTCTAATGCTTTTTGTTTATCAACGCTTCTTTGTTCTTCTATAAATTTACGACGGGAAATTATTACATTACCGCGTTTTTTATTAACTTTTAAAATTTTACCGGTAACTTCTTGTCCAACAAATTGATCAAAATTATTAATTCTTTGAGTATCAACTTGAGATCCTGGTAAAAATGCTGGGATACCAATATCAACGCTAAGACCACCCTTAACTTTGTGTGTTACAACACCTGTTACAGGCATATCTTTTTCTGCAAATTCGGCAATTTTTTCCCAAGCTCTGATTGCTTTTGCTTTTTGGTAAGAGAGAACTATGTTGCCATATTCATCTTCTACGCGATCTAAAATGACATCAATTTCGTCATTTACATGCAATTTTTTTAGTTCTATTTCAGAAAATTCATAGTTAGGAATAAAACCGTCAGATTTATAATTTATACTGACTGTAACTCCATTATTTTCTTTTATTATAATTTTGCCTTTAATAATTTTTTCAGCATCAAACCCTTGTAAGGTTTGAGTAAAAATAGCGGCAAGATCATTTTTATCTTGTTCGCTTATATTAAAAACTTCTTCTAATAATTCTGTGTTAAGAAGAGGCGAAATAGAGAATTTCTCTGGATTATTTTCCATTAAAATGGATCCTTTGCGATGCACCTAAAACAGATAGTTTTGGTGGTTAATTGGTTTAAATTATATTACACGACAGTAAAATCTAACAAAAATATGCTATTTCGGCAAGGAAAAGTTGCGATAGATACATTCAAAATCATTAATTTTTTTAATTAAAAAAGCCTAAAAAACCCATTTTTTAATTAGGTTTATGTAAAAAACAGGGTTTTTTTAGTTAAAAGCCATAAAATTATGTTTTTTCATTTGCAAATAGAAATATTTAATTTAAAATAGTATTATAATTTAAACTATAAAAATGAGGTTAAATGTGAAGACTTTTTTAGATAAAATATTAAAAATTATTACATTTGGTTTAGTTGCAAACTCGATTTTGTTTTCTATGGATAATTTCCCTTCTGGAAAAAGAGAATGGTCGTCATTTGAAAGTATTTCTTCAGAAGAAGATTTACCTTTTAATAATGATGAATATTTTTCGCCACCTGTTTTTGATGAAAAAGATGAAAAATTAAATAGTATAAAAATTATGTATGGCGAGCCTATGATTAGGCCAGATGATTATGAATTTAAAAATGTATTAAAAGAAAATTTTCCAGAGTTTGATTCATCTGAGCAAGAAGAAGAATATACAAAAGAAATTAATAATTTTGAAAAGCGAAATCAGATGTTAGAAGATATGAATTTATTGGAGCCTGTAGCAAAGCTATATTATGTTGATAGAAAGATATATTCACAAACTCGTAACAAAGAGTTTAAAGAAACAAATAGATTAAATTTAAATGATCTTGGTCTTGAGTTAGAAGAGATAGATAATGTGTTATCTTTTTTTGATGATATTCAAAATTTAGAAAACGCTGTGGATTTTTCTTATACAGATCCCTATGTTAGCGATGATCTTGAAAAAAATATTTATCCTATAGTTAAAATAATAAATATTTATCAATATTTTATTTCTTATTTAGATGATTTAAATTATGAAAAATATATAAAAAAAGCGGCTAGCTTTTTGGAAAATTTGAGATTTGTTTATTTTGAATATATTAAAAATAATAATATAGATATAAATAATAAATTAATTAAAAGTATCAAAAATATGTTTTGTTCTATTGCTGATGATATCGAAAATCTAGAGCAATTAATGTTTGCTAAAAAATTTGAACAAGTATTAGAATTATTAAATATTGATGGTGTAGCAAGAGCTATTGGTGCATTTTATGAAAAATACAATTACGATCTAGATTTTTCTGATTCCGAAGAGATTGTTTTAAATTTAATTAAAAATAAAAAAATAAATAATGTAATAGATTCTATTTTTAACAGAATTTCTTTTGAAGATTCTAATGTTATCAAAAAGGGTTTAGTTAAATTATTATTGAAAATTGAAGAAGTTCTTATTGATGAAATTGATCATACAAAAGAGAATAAAGATAAACAAAAAGAATTGATAGAAATTCTTAAGTTGATTTTTAGTAATATTGCTAATTGGAATGAAGATAATTTAGATTCATTAAATATATTTTTGTCTGAACATATTTTAGAAAAATTAGGAAATTCTTCTATATTGCAAAAAATTGTAAACAATAAAAATTTAAATTTATTTATTGATAAATTTAAAGATCTTATTAATAGATATGCTGAATTAGTAAAAATGATAGATGTAAATCTTTTAATGATTTTAGATTATGTTGGTGATTTAGCGATGTTTAATGGTTTTGTTTGTGATATTATATTTGATTTGGTCTTTATTGATCATTATGAATTTGATGAAAATGATTGCAATAATGATGATATTTTAGAATATGTAACAAATTTTAGAAATTCTTTGGTAGAAAATAAAACTAGATATGAATCTTGGCTTGATGAATCTTTTAAAATAATTAAATTTGATATTGATTTGAGTATTAAAAACTCTGAAAATTATAATGAAATTAATGAGACTACCATTAAAATGAATGTAATTGATTTAGGCAAAGATTTATTATTGTTAAGATTTAGAGCTGTATTGTATTTTTTTGGGTATGTTGTTGAATATCTTTCAGAGAAAGATTCGTCTAAACAAACTATAATATACAATAAATTTAAACAAAATAGAGGTTCTATTGGGGATATATTTGATCAAATTTTAGACAATGCAAATGAATGCTTATCTAAATTATGATAATAGTAAGTTAGCTGAAGATGAAAAATAATAACAGGAATTACTTACTTTTTGAAATTTAGATATTTTAAGGTTATAAAATTGAGGCAATTTGCTTAAATTGGCCATAAAATTTGATAAATCTTGTTCTGTTTTAGATTCACCTTTAAAAACATATTTTTTAAATTTTTTACTATTCTTTTTATTATTTATTTCTATTTTAGTTAATTTAATATTATTAGGTAAACTTTGGGCTATATTTACTAAATTTTTTATCATCAATTTGTTTTTTTGAGAGTCTTTAGTAATTTTTAAAATGTTATTTTTTTTATTTAATTCTATTTTTAATAAATTATTTTTTAAATTTAAATTATTTATCTCAAGATTTAATTTATTATTTAAATTATTTTTATTAATTAAACTTTTTGTTAAAAATATAATTTCAAAAGATATTAAAAAAACAGCAAAAATAAGCCAGTTTTTGGGGTCATGTTTTTTTGGCGGTAAAAATTGTTGAAATAAATTTTCCTGAGAGTCTAGAGTTTTTTTAAATATAAAATCTTGAATTTTTTCTTGTGTATTTATTATTTTTTTTATTTTTAAACTTGTTTTTCCAAAAATTAAAGCTAGTTGCAATATAATTAAATTATTTTTAAATATATTTTCTTGCAAGTTAATAATAGCGTAACTATTTTTTAGATTATTTTTGTCTAAATAATCTTTAATTAATAAAAATATTTTATTTAAGTTAAAAATTTTATTTTCTGTAATATCTTGTTTATCTAAGTTTATTACTTCTTGATCTTGTAAATTATATTTGTCTTTTGTATTTATTAATCGTGATAAGGTTATATTATCTTGAGTTAAATTTATGTAAATTAACTTGTTAAACAAAATCGCCCCCCCCAATTTTATATTAATTAAGTTCAAATTTTTGTATTAAATTTAAATTAATTTCTTTTTTATCTAATTCGTCGTTTGTTAATAACCCTGGTTTTGCACCGAATTTGCTTATTACGCTTGAGCTATTTATAATGCCGCGCACAAGAGCTGCTTCTACTTTGTGCCCAGATAATATGCTTGCTACAAAACAAGATCCAAAAGAATCTCCAGCACCAAGAGTATCAATTACATTTGTTTTAATACTTGGGTGATAAAATATATTTTTATTATTAGCTGCATAAACGCCATTAGCTCCATCTGTAATTACTACAGTTTTGGGGCCCAGTTTTAATATTTCTTTAAAAAATTTCCAGATACTAAAATAATAATCTAAATGTTTTAATGGTGAATTTAATAAGCTGGGTTTATTTTCTGTAGTTTCGCATGGTGTACAGTTTAGCATAGAACTTTTTAAGCTTTCTTTATAATTACTATCATTTTCTGTTAACGCTATCATAAAAGATTTTGCTTCGTCACTGTTCATAATTATAGTGTCTATATATTTTAAAGAATCTTTTAATGTTTGTGTGCCTTTAGCTAATTGGCTTATTCCTGGGTTTATAGCTACGGGTATATTATTTTCATGAGCAAAATTTACTATATCAGGTAAAATTTTACTAGATTCATGACTTAACGAAGTTATATATATTTGGTCTATATTTTTTATATTATTTAAATTTATATCTTTTTTTTCTATAAAACCATTTGCACCTCTGTACGCAAAAATAGTGCGTTCGCGTTCTAACGAATTTATAATAAAAGAGGTACCAGTACTTATTTTATTTGTTCTTATTATATTTTTAGTGTCTATATTTTCTTTTTCAAGTTCTTGTATTATTAAATTTCCAGCTTCGTCTGTGCCAATTTTTGAAATACAAGTTGCCTTAAATCCTAATCTTTTAAAAGAAACAGCAGAATTTGTAGCTCCACCACCGGTAAAATTTAAAATATTTTCTATTTCTATTTTATCGCCGGCTTTTAATAGCATATATTTTAGTTGGCAATCTTTTTGATTTATTGTCATATAGTCTGTACCTTGATTGCTCAAATAGATATCTTTTGTGGCGCCGCCTATGGTTAGTACGTGTAAATTATTTAATATTTTTTTCATTTTTATATCCCTAATTTGTAATTTTTATTTTTCAATAGTAGATTATTTCCCATTTTAAATGCAAGTACAAAAAATATAAATAAGTAAAGGGTTTTAAATGCTAAAAATTAGTAAAATATATATTTTGTTAAGTTTTTTAATTTTATCTTATAGTCTGGTTTTTTGCATGGAACGGCATCAGAGACGACAAGGCCCAAATAATGCAACAAACCAAGAAGAACTTTTAAAAAGACTGGGGATTTTTTTAGGACAAGATGATGAGCGATTAGAAGAATTAAGAGACGCTTTGCGTCAAAATGGGCCATTTAGAGAGCGTGTTTTTTCTGTGCTTATGGATGAGCAAGAAACAGATGAGGGTGATAGTAAAAAATAAATAATAAAAAAGAAAGGGAGTAGTGTGAGTTATAAATATTTACTTAATATTTTAATATTTTTAAATTTTATATTCTTAAATAATTTTGCAACTTCAGCTTCTGTAAAGTTTTATAATCAAACACAGCATATTTTAAAAATAGATTATAAAGTTGCTGGTGTAAAAAAATGGTGTCACGAAAAATTAAATCCAGGTCAAAATAGTGGTCCTAGAGTTACAGCAAAAGAGGGTGGTAATTCTAGAAATATAGATAAAATTATTGTTTGTGTTTTTGACCCAAAAACATATATCCCTTTGGATGATATAAAAATTTGGTCACGCAATGTTTTTGTTAAAGATAATCAAAAAACAAATATATATTTTAATATGGTTAACAATAAGCTGGTCAGAAAAATTAGTTGTGATGGAAAAATGCTAGAAAATTATGATCAGTTTAAGGGCCTAAAAAATAATTTAGATTATTTAAAAATATTATTAGATTCGTTATTTAACGGTGATTTTAATAAAACTTATAAAACAATTAATTCAGAAAATTTAAAAAAGCCAAGATCTTTTTTACGATTAGAACATGTTGCTTTTTTGGGCGCAAGAAATCCTGAGTTTTCTCGCGAAAATGGTTATAAATTATTAAATGAACAATATTATGGATATGAAAAACTTTTTGATTTAGGTGTAAGAGCTTTTATATTAGATGGAGCTTTGGAAGATAACTTAAAAAAGTTAAATTATATTTTGAAATATAACAAAAATTATAGTTATTTAACTTTTATAACAGAACTATTGCATGCTAAAAAACAACAAGATAATGATTTTAGTTTATTAAAAATTAGTTTTGATAAATTAAAAAATATTTTGGATAAAAATAAAGAAGATATTATTTGTGTTGAATTACATAATTATTTTGATAAGCAATTAGTTGAGGAAATAATTAAAAATTCAGGCGTTCAGTCTATGGTTTTTACTCAAACAGAATGGGATATTATTAAAAATAAAGGTGAATGGCCTAATATTGAGTGGTTAATTAAAAATAATAAACGTTTGATTATTTATTCTAATACATTAATATCTGATTTTATTTTTAATAAATTTATTACACAAATATCTAATGTAGGCATGACAAATATAAAACCAGATATTTTTGTCCAAAATCCTGAACATGATGTTGAAATTCAAAAATTAATTAAAGACATAGATGATCAAATTTCGGCCAAAAAAGCAGAACTTCCAAATTATAGATTTAATTCAAGAAAACAAGCAGATACATCACTAGAAATTAATTCTTTAGAATATAAATTAAAGAATTTGCATGTTATGAAGCATTTAGCAACTATAAATTTGTTCCCTGAAAAATTATTAAAAGATGCACAAGTTTATTTATTAAAAGCTATAAGTAAAATTAGAATTAATAAATTATCAAAATCTGGCGTAATTATTTCTGGATTGGATGAGCTTATAAAGGCCTTTGTGAATATAAAATTATATTGGAGTATTGATTATAATATTTTAAATGAAAAAATATTATCAGATGTTGTAAGCCGTATAATTAATAATGGTTTATATGATACAAAATCTTTAAAGGGGCAAGTTCCAAATTTTATTTATCTTGATCAAATAAATTGGGGAAATAATCCATCTAGAATAATAAATTCATTAAATACAGATTTTAAAAGTTTTAAAGCTTCAGCTTAAATAAAACTAAATAGTCCCGCAAATGATTTAAAATTTATTTGCGGGGCTATTTAGTTGTGTTGATTAGATTTTTATATCTTTTTTAATAACACTCTGTCTAAAACATCTGCTGCACTATCTACCCAGAAAACATTTAGATCTTTATATATTTTTTCATCGCTTTCATCTAAATCTTTTTGGTTAGATTTTGGAATTATTAAATTCTTAAGTCCACGTCTTTTTGCAGCTAAGATTTTCTCCTTTAATCCGCCAATAGGTAACACGTTACCTTGTAAGTTTAATTCTCCTGTCATGGCAAAGTTTGAGTTAACAGCTCTACCTGTATAAACAGAAAGAACTGAAGATAAAAGTGTTATACCTGCAGAAGGGCCATCTTTTGGAATTGCTCCAGCTGGTAAATGTATATGTAAGTCGAATTTATCAAATACATCATCATGTATTCCAAATAGCTGTGCATGAGCTTTTGCATAAGTTACAGCTGCTTGTGCCGATTCTTTCATAACATCGCCAAGCTGGCCGGTTAAAATTAACTTGCCATTGCCATGCATTAAAACAGCTTCGACTTGTAAAACTTCACCACCGTATGGTGTCCATGCAAGCCCATTTGTTACACCAATTTTGTCTATATGATTTCCATCTTCATCTAGAACACGTTTTGCGCCAAGATGTTTTCTTAAACTTTCGCTATTAAAACTAATGGCTTGTTTAGTTTCTACAAGAGAACGTGCAAATTTTGAACATAATTTTGTTATAAATCGTTCAAGTTCTCGAACGCCAGCTTCTCTTGTGTAGCCCATTACTATTTCACTAACAATATTATCTTGTAAATTAAAACCTTTATCTTCTAATCCAGATTTTTTTATAGCTTTTTCTATTAAATGTTTTTTAGCGATTTCTATTTTTTCTTCATGCGTGTAACCAGGTAATTGTATAATTTCCATTCGATCTCTTAATGGTTCTGGTATTCCAGAAAGATCATTGGCTGTTGTAATAAATAATGTTTTAGAAAGATCAAAATGAACACCTAAATAATTATCATAAAAAGTGTTATTTTGTTCAGGATCTAAAACTTCTAAAAGAGCTGCAGAAGGATCACCTCTTTGTGATTGACCAATTTTATCTATTTCATCTATCATAATTAAAGGGTTTAAACTTCCTGCTTTTTTAACAGCTTGAATAAATCTTCCAGGCAAAGCTCCAACATAAGTTCTTCTGTGGCCACGAATTTCTGATTCATCATGAACGCCACCTAAAGATAAACGAATAAATTTTCTGCCAAGAGCTTTGGCTATAGATTTACCCAACGAAGTTTTACCAACCCCTGGAGGACCTGCAAGGCATAATATAGGAGTATCGCAATCTTCTTTTAAAGCTCTTACTGATAAAAAGTCTAGCAATCTATCTTTTACTAGCTCTAGGCCTGCATGATCTTCATCTAATATTTTTTTTGCATTTTCAATATCTATATTATCTTTTGTTGTTATTCCCCATGGTAAATTTACTAACCATTCAATATGGTTTCTAAGTACAGTTGATTCCATAGAATCGGGACTTGTTCTTTCAAGCCTGCGTAATTGTCTGATAGCTTCTTCTTTAGCTTCTTCATCCATAGGCAATTCAGCTATTTTTGCTTTTAAGCCTTCCATTTCGGATTCAACTTCATCACCTAATTCTTTATGAATACTTTTTAATTGTTCGCGTAAGTAATATTCTCTTTGAGATTTATTTATAGATTCGCGAGTATTACTTTGGATGTTTTCTTGAATTTTACTTATTTCTACTTCATTAGTTAATTGATCATAGATAGTTTTATATGTATCTATCATCGTTTCTTTTTCTAACAGTTCTTGGGCTTGGGCAACATTCATGTTTAAATGAGAAACTATAAACTCTGCAATTTTTTCTGGCTCTTGCATTTGAGATATTAATATTTGAAAATCAGGTCCAAATATTTTACCTGTAGCAGAAAGTTGTTCTATTAATGCTATAATTTTTCGTTGCAAAGCCATAAGCTCGTTTTGGTCTTCTTTAGTGATATCATGATTTATAGGTTTAATTATTGCATACAAAGAAGTTTCATCTTGATCTATTTCTTGAACAAATGCTTTAGAAATACCCTGGGCAAGAATTTTTATTCCGCCGTCAGGTAATTGCATTGTTCTCATTATATTAGCAATTGTGCCTGTTTTATAAAGATCTTCAATTCCAATAGGTCCTGAGCTATCTTCTGGTTGTTTTGCAGCTAAAAGTACAATTTTTTTGTCCCCTTCTAGCGCCTCATTTACACCCTCTATAATTTTTTCATCCAAAATTAAAAGAGGTACGACCATATTTGGAAAAACAACTACATCTATTGTTGGTACAATAGGCAAGCGATTGGGAATTTTTTCTTGTATTGTCTTCTTGTTTGGTTTCTTCATTGGCCCCTCCCCATATTTTTTTTTATTTTCCCTAAATTTCCCCTAATGTTTACAGATGCATTATAAAAAATTATTTTGGTATAATTCAATAATATTAATAATAGTTGAAATTGTTTTTATTTTATAAGGGGATTTGATTTGAAGATAAACAATTTAATTGCAAAAAAATTGGTCAAAAGTTTTTGGGATGGCGATAAAGAATTAAAAGTTATTAAAAATATAGATTTTGAATTTAAACGTGGGGCATCTTATGCCATAACAGGAGCTTCTGGATCTGGTAAGTCTACTTTAATTCACTTATTAGGCGGGCTTGATACTCCTACAGGTGGCCAAGTTCTTTTTGATAATAAAAATATTTTTAAGTTAAAACAAAGAGAAAAAGAAAAAACTTTAAGTTTAAGTTTAGGTTTTGTTTTTCAATTTCACTATTTAATAAAAGAACTAACAGTATTAGAAAATATAATTTTGCCTGGGTTAATTTTAGAAAAATCTAAAAAAGAATCTATACAAAAAGCAGAATTACTGTTAAATAAAGTTGGTCTTACAGAAAAACGAGATAGTTATCCAACACAACTTTCGGGTGGTGAGCAACAAAGAGTGTCTATTTTGAGAGCAATTTTTAACGAACCATCTTTTTTGTTGGCAGATGAGCCAACCGGAGATTTGGATGTTCAAAATGCACAAATTATTACAGACTTGTTGTTAACTTGCCAAAAAGAGTGGGGTATGGGTTTAATTTTATCTTCGCATGATAGTTTAGTGTATGAAAAAATGACAAATATTTTAAAACTTGAAAACGGGATATTAAGATGAGTTTGAATTTATCAAAAAAAGCGATTTTAAAAAAAACAGCACAATTTGGATTTGTAACATTTTTTAGTAGAATTTTAGGTATAATACGAGAAATGCTTGTTGCTCGTATTTTGGGTGTGGGTGTAATTTCTGACGCTTTTTTAACAGCATTAAAATTGCCTAGTTTTTTAAGACGAATTTTAGCTGAGGGCTCACTTTCTGCGGCGTTTGTTCCGGTTTTTGTTCGTAAAGTTAAAGAGGGAGACAAACAAGAGGCAAATGGATTAATGTCTGCTACATTCTTGTTTTTTGAGGGTATCGTTTTTTTGTTAATAATTTTTGTCGCATTTTTCCCTAATCTTGTTTTTATGGTAGCAGCACCAGGTTTTACACAAGAACAATTAACTTATGCTGTACCATTTTTGCGCATACTATTTCCAATGATATTTTTCTTTTCAGCAAGTGCTCTTTTAGCTGGTGCTTTAAATTCTGTTAATCATGTTTTAATACCTGCGCTTGGACCTGTAATAAATAATATATTTTTTATAGCATTTTTATTGGGTGCAAAGTTTTTAAATTTTTCTGTAACCACAGTTTGTTTTGGTGTTTTATTGTCTAGTTTTGTTGTATTTTTAATTCATGTTTATGCTTATTTAAAATATAATTTTAGTTTTTCACATCCAACACAAGAGTCTATTAAATCTTTAAAATCTGTTATAAAAAAATTTGTACCAAGTTTATTTGGGGTTAGCATTATAGAAATTAATTTATTTGTAGATACTTCTGTAGCATCTTTTTTAAATGCAGGTAGCATTTCTATGCTAACTTATGCTGGTAGATTTATGAATATGCCAATAGGTATTTTTGCTGTAAGTTTTGCAACTATTTTGTTACCACATTTTTCTCGTTGTGCAACATATGCTCCTAAAAGATTAAATTTTCAAATATTAGAGACTACAAAATTTATAACTTGGTTGCTTTTGCCCACTATGATATTTTTAATGTTTGTTTCGCAAGAAATTTTTACTAACTTAATGTTTGGTAAAGCTACAACTTTGCAAAATTCTATGACAGCTAAGTGGCTATTAATAATATATTTAAGCGCACTTGTATTTTATGCATTAAATAAAATTCTTGTTAATGTCTTTTATGCTTTACACGATACGGTAAGTCCAACTATAGCACTTGCAATATCAGCTGTTATAAATTTAATATTAAATATTACTGGTATGTATTATTTGGGTATATATGGTATTGCTGCAGCCACATCTGTTGCAGGTATCGTTCTTACTATATTGTATTTTTATTTTTTAAATAAAAAATTTAATTTTAAATTTTATTATGCAAATTATTTTAAATTTTTGGCAAAATATTTATTACAAATTATTTTTGTTAGTGCACTGTTTTTAGTTATTTATTGCGCTATATTTTTTGCTTTGGGTTATACACAGTATTTTAATTTTTTTAAAAATACTGTTGGTTATTGGCTTATTGTTTCGCCTCTTGTAGTTTTTGCGGCATTTTTACTTTATAAAACTAAAAAGTTATTTGGTGTCAAAATTTATTATTTATCAAAATAGTTTTCAATAAATTTTTAACTTGGCGTTAATTAAAAGATATATTAATATATTCTCTTGATGTAATTATTTAAAAAAAGGGCCAGTATGAAGTTTAAATTTTCTTTAAAATATTTTTTATTATCGTCTTGTACTTTATTATTTTTTTATTATTTAAATTCTTCTATATCGACAGAAGTTGTTAATTTTGTTTTAACTCAAGATAAAGAAGCTAAGATAGAAATTCCAAAAGAGTTTGAACATGTTAAGTTTTTGGCCAATCTTGAAATTCAAGAAGCAGATAAAACTATTACACGTTATCTTGCAGGATTAGGAACTGCAAGTTTTGCAGCAAATGCTTTTTATGCAGCAAATTATTTTTATTTGGGTGCAAGTTCTCCAAATCCTGGTACGTCTGCTATTGTTAATATTAGATTAAATGCAGGTACTACTCCAGATTTAAATACTCTTGAATTTGTGCCATTAGCACCACAAACTGCATATTTAAATGGTATTAAAGAAAATGATAAATATGTAAAAAAAGATAATCCTGTTTATGACAAACGTATTGATAAATTAACTTTGCAAAGCAATAAACCAGTTGTAACTTTACTTGATCAAACAAATATAGAAGGCTGGGTTTCTGGAAATCCTGTTTTGGCTGGAGAGTGTGTTTGCTTGATTGATAATCAAGCTGATGGTAGTTCTGTTAAAACTAATATTATAAAAATTAATGATTCCAATAATGCTGCAACTAATAGTGTTGTTGGTTTGGCTGCAACTTCAGATAAGATTATTGCAGCTGTAAAATCAAATGCTGGTAGCTTTGGTGATGATAATGCAGGTTTTGCTGTTTTGATTCAAGAAGATAGTAAGCTAAAGCCAATTAATGCTCAAACAGGCGATAATGCAGGTAATCTTGCAGTTAAATTAGCTGTTGGTGCAGATTTACTTTTTGCAATTGATCAAGCTGCGGCTAGTGCTGGAGTTGATGCTGCTGAACTTGGTGATATGTACTGGGATTCAAGTTTGCAAAGATTATTTATTGGTCTTAAGAATGCTAAAAAAGATAATGGGTTGGTGGCTGGTGGCATAGTCTCTATTTTAGTTGGGCGTTTTAATGATAATGGTTCTTTAGCTATTGAACCGGCTATTTCATTAACCAGTGCATTATTTACACTTGATTCTGTTAATCACATTTTGGGCTTTTATAGCAACAATGATCTTCGTGCTGATGTTTACAAATTAAAAACAATGACAACTAGCACAAATAAAAATTATTTAATAGTTAATTCAAGTGTTGGCTTAGCGCAAGAAAAAAATAAAATTTATGCATTGCCAATTCTTGGCATAAAGTTAAGTGATGGTACAACTGTTACACCCGTTGCCAATGTTGGTAAAGTTGCAAGCAAAAATAATCATGATGCAGTTGTTGCTGCTAATGCAGATATGACTTTAGCTGGTGATGCAGCAGCTTTAGTTGGTGGTGGCGCGTTGCCAACTTCACCAGATGATGCAGCTGTAAAAGTTACAGATATTTATGTCGTAAATGATACTGTTTTTGTTTCATTATCTGGTGATAGAACGTTAGATATCCATGGTAATGTTATGGAATCTGGAATTTTTAAGAGCACTGCAATCTTGAATGCGAATGGCGAAATCCGCGCTTGGTCACCATGGCAACGTGTGATGGGAAATACGGACAAAGTCTATGGCTTTGGTTTTGATGTAACCGGAGCAAACTATTGGTATTTTACAGGAGCTGATGCAGCGAATGCAAATACAGCAAAAATTACTCAGTGGGGCAAGGGCGTTGCTCAAGCTGGTACAATGGGTAATGGACTTACAACCATTTTAAAAGATGAGTTTACACAAGCTAATGCTGGTGTGCATCAGATATTTAATTTTGATGAATATACGCCAAGCATAGCAAGAACTGGTGCAGCAGATAGAATGTCTTTTATGGCGTGCTTGGGATACAAAAAAATTGCGTTAGTGCAAACAGGAGCAAATGTTAATGCAGGTGGCATTAATGCTTTTACGCCTACAAATTTATTTGAAGAAGGCGTGAATACTTTTATTTTAAATGATCAAGCATTAAACGATCTTGGACCAATTTGTTGTGCAGATGTTTCTCGGGTTAACGCTGTTGCAGATTCTGGTTGGTTATTTGTTGGTGGTTATAACGGCATTGCAGTGTTACGTAAAGGTGGGGATGTTGTAGGTGTTAGAGGTAAGGGGTGGGATGGTAGAGTTGATCAGGCTGCAGTTAATTTAGCAACGGTTGCTGGTTGGTCATTTAAAGAAATTGGTAATTTTTCTAATGTAAGAAAGTTACTTGCAGATTCTCCAGATGGCGGATTATGGTTTTATGTTATGACTATGAATAATCTTTATAGATTTGAAATGGATAGTGAAAAATTTAAAGATAGTGCTGTTGTTGCCGATTTATTAGCAAGAACGATTACACCTCCTCCTGGATATTTATTAGACATGTTAATATTTAGACGCGAAAATCAAGATACAAGATTACTTGTTGCAACAACACAGGGTTTATTTTATTCAAATGCTATTAATGATGCTAATGTAGATAAAATTGGTGTTAATGCACCAGTTTGGACGCGAGTAAATTTAAACTCTGGCACAGCATTTTCAAAACCTGTAGCACATTTAAGTTTTATAGATGTACAAAAGGGTGGTTATACTACTAATGGTAATTTATATGCACTAGCTGCAGACTTAGCATTAAATATGGCTACAGTTTATAGATTTGATGTTAACGCTGGAGTGATTACAGCAACAAAAGAAAATTCTGGAACAGATTACTTTTATTCTTTTGGTGAATTAAGATCAAATTTTACAACAGATGGTGCTCTTGGCTTTAGTATGCTTTCTAAGCATTTTGATAAAGTACAATTTTTGCGTTCAATAAGAATGTCTTATATACAAAGTTATATTAGAAGTACAGAGACTAATTTAAATTTAAATGTAGAAAGTAATGCATATAATATTGGTGTAATGACATTAAATACTGCTTCTGGTGGTTGGGTTATTCCTGGCGACTGGGGCATAAGGGTTAGTGAGTAGATTTAGGACTAGATCCCGGATCGGGGTCCGGGATGACAAGTGCCCGTAAGAATAACAGGAACTGTTTATGAAAAATTTAAAAATTATTTTACTTGGCCTAAGTTTTTCAACTTTGGCTTTGGCATATCCACCTTCAAATTTTTTTACGCCATATAATATTAATTGGAGGTTGCCAGATGTTAAAGATAAAAAGTTTTTATTTAACATAAATTTTGAACATGGTAATACAAATGATTGTAGAAATGGTGGCGAAGATAAAGCACCGGTTTTAAGATTATATAATGCAACAGAATCTAGTTTAGCCATGCTTTTGGGTGCTCAAGTTGGTAGTGATATTTATAATAAAGCAAATTTATTATTACCTGCATATGCTCCGGCTACAGATGATGGAGTTAGAGGTTGCTTTGAACTTGATGGTAAGTTTGAACAAACAAATATTAATTTACTCGCTAAATATAAATTACCTATAGAAACTATACCCGGCAATTTTGATTTACTTGTTCATGTACCAATGACACATATGGTTGTTAAAGATGTTGTATGGCGAGATTTAACAAAAAATGTTTTAGCATGCGATTTTGATGTTCATGCACAATTAACAGATGATATTGTAAACAATGTAAATACACTTGGTGATGGATTAAATCTAGAAGGCTTTGATAGAATGGGATTTGGTGATTTAGTTGTTATGTTGTGGTGGTATAACGATTATAAACAGCTAAAAGAGCATCTTAAAAATGTAAGACTAAATTTTAGATTAGGGCTTTCGGCTCCAACAGGTCATAAAATAAACGAAGATAAATCTATTGATTTTCCATTTGGAAATGACGGTTCTTGGGGTGTTCCATTGGCTGGTGCAATAGACTTAGATTTTATACATGCTTTTAAGTTGGGTTTAGAATTTGAAATGTTATTTTTGTTTGATAACACAAGAATTCGAAGATTAAAAACAGATAGTAATCAAACAGATTATTTATTATTGCACAAAGGCAATGCAACATTAAGCCAAGGTATGACTTGGAAGTTTAATTTATTTATACAAAAGAAATTTGGAAATTATATTACAGCAAAAATAGCATATCAATTTTTGAAAAAAGATTCAGACAAGCTTACTGCAGAATCTAATAATTTTGATTATAGCATTATAAATACAGCACAGAAATTACAAGAGTGGATGACTCAAGACTTTATATTTAAACTAGATATAGATTTATTTAAAGAATCTAGTAAATATGCATTTAAGCCACAGTTTAGTATGTTTGCTAAAGTACCGGTTACAGGGAAACGTATTGTAAGTGCATATACTTTTGGCGGGCAACTAGGATTTAATTTTTAAAGAATAAATTAAAAGATGAATTGTGCGTATGGCGATAGCCATACGCTACCCCAGTGTTGCCATGCCTGAAGGCAGGCGTATTTGATTTAGTAACGAAATAATATTTTTTTAATAAGCTTACGTTTATGTAAGCGTTATTGAGGTAGAGGAAGGCTATCGCCTTCCCGTTAAAATTGTATGAACATTCTTTATATAATTACAAAATTAGAACTTGGTGGCGCACAAAAAGTTTGTATATCGCTTTTAGATTATTTCCAAAAAAATAGTAATTTTGCTGGCTTAATATCTGGCGATCAGGGCGTATTAGTAGATCAAATAAAAGATTTAGATAATATTTTTTTATTACCAGAGTTTAAGCGTGAAGTGGGAATAAAAAATATATTTAACGAATTTAAATTATTTTTTAAATTAATAAAAATAATAAAAGAAAATAAGAAAAAATATAAAAATTTAATTGTACATACTCACAGTACAAAAGCAGGTATTTTTGGGCGCTGGGCAGCATTTTTTGCTGGTGTAAAAAACAGAGTGCACACTGTGCATGGTTTTGGTTTTCATGAAGGGCAAAATAAATTTGTATGGCTTATTATTTATTTGCTTGAATTTTTTACGGCTTTTATTACAACAAAATTTATTTGTGTGTCTAATTTTGATTTAAATACTGGTTCAAGATTATTGCCATTTTTTAAAAAGCGTTCAAGTGTAATTAACGCTGCAGTAGATTATGAAAAATTTTATTTAGAAAAAAAAGAAATTAAAAATTTTAATAAAAATTTAAATCAAAAATTTATAATAGGCACAGTGTCTTGTTTTAAGCCTCAAAAAAATTTAATAGACTTATTGCAAGCTTTTAAAAAAGTATTAAATAATATAACAAGTGGAGAGCGTCACAGGTTTTGTCATACTGAACTTGCTGTGCCCGACGAAGCTTTACGCGAAGTCTGGGATTCAGCATCCAGAAATATAAAATTCAATAATATTCTTTTGCAAATTATAGGTGATGGTGAACAACGTGAATATTTACAAGATTTTATTTTAAAAAATAATTTACAAAATAATATAGAGCTTTTGGGTTGGCAAGATAACGTTGCAAAATTTATGCATAATTGGGATTTGTTTGCTTTAAGCTCTTTATGGGAAGGTTTGCCTTGTGTAGTTGTTGAAGCTCGATTGGCAAAATTACCTGTTATTGCTTATAAAATATCTGGAATTCCAGAAGTTATATTCGATAATAAAAATGGTTTTTTGATAGATTCAGGGAACTGGGAAGTGCTGGCTGAAAAAATTGAATTTATTATAAAAGATAATATTAATCGAGAAAAATTGTCTAATTATAATGATAATTTATCTATGTTTAATAATAATTACATGATTAACGAACATTTACTGCTTTACAAAAGCGTTCTTTATACATAAAAAAAATATTTTGACTTTTAAATTTTTCTTTTGTTAAATTGACCCCACCAATAGTTTGATTAAAAAGATGAATTGAAAGGTGGGTGAATGAAAAGGTGCGTAAAAGTAAGAGTATTTGGACATGTGCATGGGGTAGGGTATAGAGCTTTTATTCAAAAACACGCCGAAAAGCTTGCGCTTGAAGGTAAAGTTCAAAATAATGAAGATGGAACAGTAGAAATTTTGGTTTGTGGTTCAGCAGAAAAAATTGATGATTTAATAGATGTTGTTTATCAGGGACCAGCAAAAGCTAAAATTGAAAATGTCATTATTCAGCCAGTGCAGGCAGATTTTGATTTTAGGGGTGTTTTTAGGGTTATCTAAAAAAAATAAAAAACTTATCCATTCTTTTTGCAAAACTTTTGTATATAAGTTATTGTCGTAGAATTATGGCAAAAGTTAAGTTTTTTTTATTGTTTTTAAATATATATTTTTTTGTATTTGCTCAAGAAACTTTTTTAAAAGAGAATTCTTGCTGGATTTTGAAAAAAGTTGCAGTTAAAGGTGTGCCTTTTGGTAAATATAATTTTTTATCTTTATATAAAATGCAGCAGGGTGATGTTTTTGATATATCTGAGCATGAAGAAGCTGTAAAAAATATTAAAATTTTATTGAAAAATAAGGGTTATTTTAATTGTAGTGTTCAAGAAGAATTTATTTATGATAAAAAAAATAAAACAATTTTAGTTAATATTTTTATAAAAAAGAATGAAAAATTTTTAATAAATAAAGTTTATTTTGATTTAAAAATAGATAACAGCAAAAAGCTTGAACTAAATATTATAAAAAATCTTGAAAATAGGTTTTACTCAAAAAGTTTATTATCTAGATATATAAAAAAAATAATAAAATATTGTAAATTAAATGGTTTTACTAATCCTAAAATTTCTATAAAAAAAATAATTAATAATTATAGTAAAAAAATAGATTTAACTTTTAATGTTATTCTAGGTAAAAAACAAAAACTAGAATTTATAGGTAATCAATTTTTTACTTCAAGGGATATAAAGGAAAAATTATTCGGCCTAAATTATCCTGCATGGGCTTTTACTCCAGAAATTATAGCTCAAGAGTTATTTAATTATTATTATAATGTTGGATATTGGAATGCTGTTATTTTTTATAAAAAATTATTAGATGGCGCTTATTTGTTTAACATAAAAGAAAATGAGCCTGTTTTTGTTAATAAAATTTTACTAAAAGATGAAAATAATAATCTTCTACAAGATAATATGTCTTTAAATTCTACAAAAAACTTAGAAAAAAGAATTTTTAGTCAAAAAGTGTTAGATGAAAATCTAAATAATATAATGAATTATTACTATAAAAATGGTTTTTGGAATTTTAAAATAATTAATAAAAAATTAAAAAAGAATAAAAAAGATAATACTTGTGATGTTTTTATAAATGTAAATATGGGTCAACAAAGGCTATTTAGTGATACTCTTTTGCCTGTTGATTTAAGTTATATACAAGAACAAAAAATTGTAATTTTAAAAAAATTGCAAAAAGAAGGTTATTGGTATGCGAATGTTTATCCTGAAATTAAACAAGAACTAATAGATAAAAAATTAATGGTAAAAATTTCTTGGAATATAAAAAAGGGAGAACAAATAAAATTTGGCGATATTACTTTGGGTGGATATACAAAAGTTGCACCAAAAAAAATATTAAAAGAATTAAGTTTTAGAAAAAATGACATTTGGGATGCAAAAAAAATAGATGAAACAAGAAAAAATTTAAAAAAATTAGATATTTTTAAATCTGTTTTGATAGAGCCAGAAAAGATATCTGAAAGTAAAACAACAGGATTTGTTCCTGTAAAATTAAAAGTAATAGATGATGATCCTATCTCTGCAAGTTTTAGATTTGGATACTTTTTAACTAATAAAAACTTTTTATTTAAACGTGAATCTACTTATAAATTAGGTGGGTCTTTAATTTTTAAAAATCCTACAAATAATTTAGATAAACTTAGTTTAGATGCAGATTTTACACGCTTTGAACGTAAATTTAATTTAGAATATAAAATATTATCTCCATTTGGAATTAGTATAAAAGATTCAAAGCTTGTTGGAAAAGCAAATATTTATTTTAATAAATTTATAAATCCTGTTGCTGTGCAAAATAGCCAATCAGCATATCAGGCTATAGAAAATGGTTTTTTATTTGGGTTTAATAATGAATTTAAGCATGATTATTTTGCAAGATTAAATTTTGGCAATGAATGGATAAAAACAGAAAAAGTTAGGGGCAATATAAATTTAGATAGTAAATATATAAATAGAACAGTACCATATTTTTTTGTTGAGCCTACTATAATAGTAAAAAAAATAAATAGTGAGTTAGATATAAAAAAGGGAAGTATTAGTTTTGGGTCTTTAAAATTTATGGTACCAGAATATACAGGTAAACCTATTGGCAAATTAACTTTTGAACAATCTGTTTTTGCGCCAATATACAAACAAGTTATTTTTGCAGCCAGATTAAGATTGGGTTATATATTAAATTCAAAATTTAATACAATAGAACCTTCGCAAAGATTTTTTTTAGGTGGACCATATTCTGTTAGGGGCTACGACAAAGATGCTTTGCCTCCATATGGTATAGATTATTATCTAGATGATAAAAATGTTTTAAAAACACGATACACCATACAGGGTGGCTCAGGTATGCTAAATGGCAATCTAGAATTAAGATTTCCTGTATATAAAAATTTTAAGGGTGTAATTTTTCAAGATTTGGGTGTACTTAGCCAAACAGGCTTGCCTGGCTTTTCTGGCAAATGGTATCCATCTACTGGATTTGGGTTAAGATATAATACGCCATTAGGGGCAATTAGATTTGATCTAGGTTTTAAATGGAAAGATGTTTTACCAAATGATACAAAATATGGTTGGTATTTAACTTTGGGTGAGGTTTTTTAAGAAAAGCTTAAATTTTTTTGGGTTGCATCTACATTCAAATGTAATATTATTTTATATTGAGAATATTCTTCTTTTTCTTTTTCGAGTTTATTTTCTAAAATATCTTTTAAGCGGGTTTTTTGATTCTCTTTTTCAGTAAAAGCTTTGCTAGTTTCTAAAATTTTTTGTTCTCCTATTTCTATACTGTTTTTTAAAGAAATATCTTGTCCTGTTTCTGTTAAAATTTTTTTTAAAATATAATTATTATGTTTTAAATTTTTAAAAATAATTTTGGGATTAAAAAAATTATTATTTTTATATTTGTTTTTGTATATAAAAACAGTAAAAATAGCTATTAATAGTAAAAAAATTAAAAATAAAGATTTTGTTAATTTGTGCATTAAAATACCCTAAATAAAAATTCCCAATATAGCTATATTATAAAATACAATTTATAGTGCAACCGTGCATACTATTTCTATTTGTATTTTTATATAATTTCTTTAAATTGTGCTTAAATAGTTTATAATAATACTCAATAATAAATTAAGAATAAATTAAGTTTAAATTTGGGGTTTTAATATAAAAAGAAAGATTAATTATGTGTTGCGGACCAGAAAATAATTGTACGAGTAACCATTGTCATGATGAAAAACATAATAATTCAGGAATACTCGAAAAACATAGTACTATAAAAGAAGAAATTATTTGTCATTTACCTATAGCTATATTTGCGGTAGCAATGTCTATGGTTGTGTTAAGCTTTTTGACATATTTTGATACAACTGGAGCTAATACTGTAGGGGCTCATAGGTTATTTCATAATTTTCATTTTTTACATTTACTATTTGCTGCTACTGGCACTGTATTAACTTTTAAAAGATATTCTGTAAGTAAAGTAAAAGCTATATTTCTTGGTTTTTTTATACCAGTAGTTTTTTGTACTCTTTCAGATGCAGTATTGCCATATTTTGCAGGAACATTATTGGGCGTGGATATGCACTTTCATTGGTGTTTTATAACAAATTTATCTAGAGTTTTACCATTTGTTTTTGCAGGTATGATAAATGGATGGCTTATGTCTAATCATGATTCTAATAAAAAACTTTTTTATTCTCAGGGTTTTCATTTTTTACATATTTTTGTTAGCGCAATGGCTTCTATTTTATATATGGTGAGTTTTGGTTTTGCAAAGTGGTATAGCCAAATGGGGTTAGTTTTTATACTTATGATTTTGGCTGTTTTAATACCATGTACACTTTCAGATATTGTTGTGCCTATGATGTTTGCAAAAAATAAAAAGCCAATAAATAAATAAAAAACGTAAATATTCTTTAATAGAAAGACAAAGTTTTAAAAATTATATAAGATGTGTGTTTGGTGTTTGGAGTTGTTATTGCTGATTCGCTTAAGGATACACAGATGAGGCAGATTCGATTTGAAAACGTTAGTAAATCATTTGAAGGTGAAGAGATAATTTCTGGGCTAAGCTTAGAAATTCCTGCCGGTAAGTTTTTTGCTTTACTGGGTCCATCTGGTTGCGGTAAAACAACACTTTTAAGACTTGTTGCAGGATTAGAATCTGTTGATTCTGGACGTATATTTTTGGGTGATCAGGATATTACTTATCAGCCAATATTCAAAAGAAGAGTGAATACTGTTTTTCAGCAGTATGCTCTTTTTCCACATTTGTCTGTTTTTGAAAATGTTGCCTATAGTTTAAGAATTAAAAGAGAAAAAGAAATTTTTGTTCGAGAAAAAGTATTTGATGCTCTTAAAATGGTGCATTTACTAGGCTTTGAAAATAAAAATATAAAAAGTCTTTCTGGCGGGCAGCAGCAAAGAGTTGCGCTTGCTCGTGCTATTATAAGTGAACCTGAAGTGTTATTGCTAGATGAGCCATTAGCAGCTCTTGATCAAAAATTAAAAGAAAAATTATTAATAGAACTGATAGAACTTCAGGATAAATTAAAAACTACATTTGTTTATGTTACACACGATCAATCTGAGGCATTAACTGTTGCAGATAAAATGGCAATTATGAATCATGATGGTCATATAGAACAAATTGGTACACCAAAACAAATTTATGAATTCCCTGTATCAAGATTTGTTGCTAACTTTGTGGGTAACACAAATATACTATCTGGAAAACTTATAGATGTAGACAACCAACCAACGGTAGAAGTAAAAGGGCTAGATAGAATTTTAGTTTATATACAGGCACATAAAAATTGGATGATTTTGGGTTGTAATTTATTTGTAAGTATTCGACCAGAAAAAATATTTATTAGCAAAAAAGAGATTTCAGGATTTTCGAATCATTTGCAGGGCCGTGTTGATAATATAATTTATTATGGTCGGTCTACTCAGTATAGTTTGATGTTAAAAAATGGTAAAAAGTTAATTGTATTTGAACAAAACGAAGAGCATTTTCCACAAGAAGTTATAGATTATGATGATATTGTAAATTTATATTTTCAAAAAGAAAATGTAGTACTGTTGCAGGGGTAATTTTTGAATATGAAAATTTCAAAATTTTTTTCTTATGACGATTTACCATTTATTTTTGCAGCTCCTGCTTTTATATGGCAATGTTTATTTTTATATTTGCCGTTAATTATTTTAATTTTAAATAGTTTGTTGGATTTTAATTATTTAAATCCTTTTACATTATCTGTATATAAAAATATTGTTAACCCATTATATTTTAAAGTTATTGTAAATTCTTTGTTTTTGGCTTTAACTACAGCATTTATAGCATTAATTTTTGCTTATCCAGCGGCATATTTTATAGCCTTAAAAGTTAAAAAATATAAATCGTTATTTTTATTTTCTCTAATATTACCATCGTGGACAAGTTTTGTTGTACAAGTGTATGCCTGGTTTTTTTTGTTAAAAAAAGGTGGCTTATTTAGTTTTGTATTTCAAAAAATTGGCATATTTTCGCAAGCAACTCATTTATTAAATAATTATTTTGCAGTTCAAATTGGTATGGCATATTGTTTTTTGCCTTTTATGATATTTCCTATTTATACAGTATTAGAAAAAATGGATAAAACATTAATAGAAGCTTCGCACGATTTAGGAGCAAATAAATTTCAGACATTTAAACGTGTAATATTTCCGGTCTCTATGCCTGGAGTTGTTACAGGTTTTTTATTAGTACTTGTTCCTACTTTTGGAGAATTTGCAGTGCCGGATTTGCTTGGTGGTGGCAAAAAAATATATTGGGGAAGTATTATTGTTGAAAAGTTTTTGTTTGCAAGAGATTGGAAAGAGGGTGCAGCGTTAACAATGTTTGGTATTTTAACGCTACTATTTGTTTTGGTTTTTATTTTTTTATTATTTCGATTTGTTAAAAAAGTTTTTAGGGTAAAAATTTAAATGGTTTTAGGTAAAAGAACGTTTACAAAATATTTAAATCCAATATCTGTTATATTAACTTATGTATTTTTGTATTTACCAATATTTATATTAATTTTATTTTCATTTAACGATTCTTCTGTTTCGATAGAATGGACAGGATTTAGTTTTAGATGGTACTATAAACTTTTTGATTCTCCAGAAATTTGGGCTGCATTAGGAGTATCATTAATTGTTGCTATATCTTCAACATTAATAAGTTTATTACTAGGAACTCTTTTTGTTATATCTGGTAGATGGATAAAAATAGATTTTATTACTAGTTTATTTAATACAAGTGTAATTTTGCCAGATATAATTTTAGCTGTGAGCGTGCTTAGTATTTTCGCATTTTTACGAATACCATTAGGTTATGGAAGCTTAATTGTAGGGCATACCATAATTGGGCTTGGATTTGTTATTCCAATTGTAAAATCTAGATTTCATGAACTTGATCCAGAGCTTACAGAAGCTTCGCTAGATTTGGGAGCGGGTTATATTCAAACATTTTTAAGGGTAATTTTCCCATTATTAACACCATCTCTTGTTGCATCTGGATTGTTAGTTTTTACTTTATCGCTTGATGATTTTTTAATTTCATTTTTTTGTTCTAGCCCTACAGTGCAAACTTTGTCTGTTTATGTTTATTCTATGATCAAAACTTGGGTAGATCCTACTATAAATGCTGTTTCTACTTTATTATTGCTTGTAAGCAGCATATTAGTTTTATTAATGTCTTATTTAAAAGTTGCAGATAAGGTAGTTTCTAATGAACACTAAATTAAAACAAGATACTTTTTGGGAAAAAAATCTTGGTAAAATCTTGATTGTTTTTGTGTATATATTATTGTTTGCAATTTTTTTATATTTGCCTGTAATAAAAAATTTTTTTAGTGAAAAAAATAAGATTTTAAATGTTTATGCTTTTACCGATATGATATCGCCAGAAACGGCAAAAGAGTTTGAAGATTTAACTGGTATTAAAGTAAACTTAAAATACTTTGATACAAATGAAGAACTTTATGCAAAGTTTAAAATCAGTCAGGGTAAGGGGTACGATTTAATAACAACATCAGACAGTACTGTTGAGCTTTTAATTAATAGTGATCTACTGGCCAAAATAGATATTAATAAATTACTAAATTTTAAAAATATAGATACGAGATTAACTGGTTTATATTTTGATCCTAAAAATCAATTTTCTATTCCATATTTTTGGTCTACAGATGGTATAATTTTTAATAAAAATAGATTTAAAAATATTAATGTAGACTGGGATTTGGTTTTTAATAAACCAAAAAATAATAAATTTAAAATATGTATGTTAGATAGTTCAAAAGAAGCAATATTATTGGTTGCTATAAATTTGTTTAATCGAGTAGACAATTTAACAGATCAAGAACTAGAACAAATAAAAAAAGTTTTAGTAAATCAAAGTACCTGGGTAGATGCATATATGCTTGCCAGTTTACAATATTATCTATTTTCTGATGTTGTTCCTCTAGCTATAACATCAAGTGCTTTTGCAAAAAAAGTTTTAGAATTAAGTGATGATTTTGAATATACTATTCCAAAAAATGGAACAATAATTTTGGTAGATAATTTAGTAATTCCAAAATCTAGCAAAAAAATAGAATTAGCGCATAAATTTATTGATTTTTTAATTTCTAAAAAAATTATAGCATATAATAGTGATAAATTTGGATATAATCCTGCTAATAAATATGCTTATGAATTATTACCAGAAAAATTTGTTAAAAATAAAGCATTTTTTCCTGATAATAATACCTTTAAAAAATTATATTTATTGCATAACAATTTAAATGTAAAAAAAATAGATGATTTGTGGTTAGAAGTACAGTTATCAAAAGATTAAAATATTTTAAATTAAAGGTTTGGGATGAAGAATTTAAAAAATAAATTTGAACGCGTTAGTCAAAAGTTTGTTAATAAAAAAGAATATTATAAAAAGATAATAGATAAGTGGCGTTTAAAAAATGATCTTAGCATGTATAATTCAGCCAATAGTTTATATGAAAAAACAGAGGCTTTATTTAAAGAAATTACAGAAAATTTTACAGCTACGGTAGAAGGACAGCTTAAGCCTGAATATATAAATAAAAAAATAAAAGAATTTAAACGTGTTAGTAAAAAGTTGAACGATATAACAAAACCTGTTTGGCAGCAATGGATCGAAGCAATAGTTTTTGCCGGTTCTCTTGTTTTTGTATTACGTACATATGTTTTTGGTCTTTATCATGTGCCTACAGGTTCTGCAGAACCTACAATATTGGTTGGAGACAGAATTTGGGGAAATAAAACGGTTTATTTTTTTAATAAAATAAAACATGGAGATAGTGTAATTTTTGATAATCCAAGATTTATTTATGACAAATCAAGTAAAATAAATTATTTTTGGCAAAAATATATTGGGCTGCCTGTTCCATTATTGGGATTGTCTGCTGGTCCAGACAATTGGGTAAAAAGAGTTATAGCTATTCCTGGAGATACTATAGAAGGTAGAGTTGAAAATAATAGAACAGTTATTTACAGAAATGGCGTTAAACTTGATGAAACAGCTTATGTAAATAAATATCCATTAATTTGTTTAAGAAAGACTACAGGATTTTTACCATTTAATTCTATAGGTATGATTAATATACCGGGCTTTCTTGTTAGTGTTAAAAAACTTGGTTTTTATACTTATGATCCAGAAAAATCTTATGACAATCAGCCATTTTATAGCATGAAAGAGAGCGAGATTAAAAAAGATTTGTATGGTTTGCCTATATTAAGAGAAGCATATTCACCAAGTTATATTTATGATTATGAAACTGGTGATATTGAGCGAAGTGTTGATAACTTTGGACCAATAAGAATACCTGAAGGCAAGTATTGGGTTATGGGCGATAGCCGTAAAAATAGTGAAGACAGTAGATTTTGGAGTTTGCTGGATGAACATTTAATTCATGGTAGAGCTAGCTTTGTGATTTATTCTGTAGATAGTGAAGAAGCTCTTTGGATATTTGAACTTATTAAGCATCCAATAGATTTTTGGTTTAAAAATATACGTTACAATAGATTTTTAAAGTGGATTAAATAAAACATGAATAAAAATAAATTTTATGTAACAACGCCAATATATTATGTAAATAGTAAGCCACACTTGGGAACGCTATATTCTACTTTAATAGCAGATGTGGCAGCACGTTGGAATAAACTTTTGGGTAAACAAGTATATTTTTTGACAGGCACAGATGAGCATGGTCAAAAAGTAGAAGAAGCAGCACAAAAAAATAATAAAGCGCCAAAAGATTTTGTAGACAGCATGATACCTGCTTTTAAAAATACATGGCAAAATTTTGAACTAGATTATAATAAATTTATTAGAACTACAGATAAAGAGCATGAACAAGCTGTAACAAGCTTATTAAATATTTTATATAATAATAATGATATTTATAAATCTACTTATTCTGGTTGGTATTGTGTGCCATGCGAAACTTATGTAACAATAAATCCTGAAATTAAAAAAGATCAAGATGGTAAATATTTATGTCCAACATGTAATAGAGTTTTAAAAGAATTAGAAGAAGAAAGTTATTTTTTTAGGTTATCTAGTTATCAAGATAAATTACTTGAATTTTACGAAAAAAATCCAGATTTTATAGTTCCAAAAGAAAAGTTAAACGAAGTTATTTCTTTTGTTAAATCAGGGTTAAAAGATTTAAGTATCTCTAGAAAAAATATTAAATGGGGCATACCATTGCCTTGGGATAATACTCATACTGCATATGTTTGGTCCGATGCATTAACAAATTATATTAGTGCTATAGGTTTTGGATCTAAAGATCAAAAAGATATAGAAAATTTTAATAAATATTGGCCAGCAGATTTGCAAGTCATGGCAAAAGATATAATTCGCTTTCATGCTGTTTATTGGCCTTCTTTTTTAATGGCTGCAAATGTAGCATTGCCAAAAAAATTATTGGTACATGGTTATATTCTTACAGATGGTGCAAAGATGTCCAAATCTTTGGGCAATGCAACAGACCCAAATGAGCTTGCAAATTTATTTGGTGTTGAGCCATTGCGATATTATTTGCTTAGGCAAATGTCTATAAATCAAGATGGTCATTTTGATATACAAGATTTGCAAACTAGAATAGCTTCAGACTTGGCTAATAATTTGGGTAATTTATTAAATAGAACAGTAACACTTGCAATAAATAATAATTTAATAAATGTTAGTGCGCCAGAAGCATTAGAACCAAAAACTGTAGCATTAAAAGAAAAATGCGAAGCTGCATACAGAAGTTTTTGGGATGCTATGAATCATTATCAGTTTCATACGGCACTTTCTGAACTGTGGATATTTATTTCGCAGGTTAATGCATTTTTTCATGAGCAACAACCTTGGACATTGGCAAAAACAGATAAAGAAATGTTTGAAGAAGTTATATATGCTGTCACGCATAGTTTATATGTTATAGGCGTATTGCTATGGCCTGTAATGCCTAAAAAGTCACAAGAGTTATTAAGTGCTATAGGTCATGATTTTAATTTAAATAATAATTATGAACAAGATCTAAGAAATAATATTTGGAATAAAAAATTTGTTTTAAATAAATTAAATGAGCCTTTATTTATACGTCCGGAGATTGATATGGAAAATAGTGATAGTGCAAAAAAAGATTCTAGCTTAGAGACTAAGATTACAGATATTCAAGATTTTATAAATATAGAAGATTTTACAAAAGTAAAATTAATTGTAGGAACTATTATAGAGTGTGAGCCTGTTGCAGGGTCTGATAAGTTATTAAAATTATTAGTAGATATGGGTAGTTTGGGCAAAAAACAAGTGCTTTCTGGCGTTGCACCATATTTTAAACCAGAAGAGCTTATTGGCAAACAAGGTGTTTATGTACAGAATCTAAAACCACGCAAAATGATGGGTTTAGATTCTAACGGCATGATGCTTTTTGCAAAAGATGAAAGTGGCAATATGCGCATGGTGACAGTTGCTGGCTCTGTAGATAATGGTACAAGATTATCTTAAATAAATTATTTATTTATTAAAATATTAATTAGCAGGAATATATTATGTGCAAAAGAATATATTTATATATTTTTATGAGCTTATTTTTTTTACAACTTTTTTCTATGAATGTAGTTAATGAAGTAAAAAAATATAATGCTAGTGATTTGCATTTGTTATTTATGAAAAATATAGCTGTAAATGAGCTTAAAAATATTTATTTATTAAATAAACCAGAACAAGTATTAAATGGTAAAAAAATGTTATATAAAAAATTAATGGTTCTTGATTCTATAGATAGAGCGCCATTTTTTTATTGTTTTTTGGCGCCAAAGTTAGATTTAGAAATGGTTAAATTTTTGTTAGAAAATAATGCCCCAATTGGTAAAGGTGCTTTATTTGCTGATTATAAAGATATAGTAGCAAAAATTTTAAAATATAAAGATTCGCAAAATAATACGATATTTCACTATGCAGTAAATTATAAACATTTAGAATTGATAGAATTTTTTGTCAAAAATGGTGAATATAAATATTTACAAGCAACAAATACTGAAAATAAAACAGTTGTTAATCTTATAGCAGAAAACGATATAAAATTTATAGAAAAATGTATTGAGATTTTTCGGAATTATTTGGGTGATAATAGTATTGGAATAGAAAAATATCTTCAAGAGGCAATATTTGATAAAAAAAGTCGCTGTTGTTGTGAGCAGTTTTAATTTAATGTAATTATATAAATGAGAATAGTTAGTAGTTTTGTTGAAAGTTGTAGGTAATTATCAAAATAAATTTAATTTCAATAGGAATACTAATGATAAAAAAAATATTTTTACTTATATTATTTTCGCAAATATATTCAAATGTTTTTTGCATGCAAGATAAACTTAAAAAAAATTGTGGGCTGACAGAATTGCATTTTATTTTGTTTGATAATCCTACTGTTAAAGAACTTGAGAGTGGATATTCTTTGGATTCAGAAAATTTAAATACATTTGTTGCTGGTTTGAAGCGATTAGAGTGTGCTTTATCTAGAGTAGATATTTTTCAAAGAGCACCATTTTTTATGTGCTTTTTAACTAATAATGAGATAAATTTAGATTTAATTGTTTATTTAATGAAAAAAAAGGCGCCAATTGGTTCTGGAGCTTTGGATGAAAAATATAAAGAAAGGGCTCAAGATCTTTTAAGTTCTAAAGATATTGATGAGAATAACTTATTTCATTATGCAGCTTATTATAAACATTTAGAACTTATAGAATTTTTTTGTAAAAACTGTGAATATAAAGATTTACATATGCAGAATAAAAATAAAGATTCTATTATGGATATTATTTTAGACACAGATGATGAAGTTTTTATAAAAGCTTGCTGGAATATTTTAATTAAATATTTTAATGCACATAAATTTAAAATAGAATATTATCCTAAAGAAAGAGAAAAAAGTAGAAAAATATGTTGTTGTGAGCAATTTTAGATTAAATTTATGGGGAGAGATATGTCAAAGTTTGATGCTCAAAAATTAAAAAAAGATTTTATGTTTTTTGAACATAATAAAAATTTAATTTATTTAGATAGTGCAGCGACTACTCAAAAACCCAAACAGGTAATTCAAACTTTAGTAGATTTTTACGAAAAATATAATTCTAATGTTCACAGGTCTATACACGAAATGGGCGAAGCTTCGACTTCATTATACGAGCAGGCTCGACAGGATATAGCGAAATTTTTTAATGCATATCCTGAAGAAGTTATATTTACATCTGGAACTACAGAGGGAATTAATTTTATTGCAGATACCTGGGGCAGGGATAATCTAAAATCTGGTGATTATATAGTAACAACGCAAGTAGAGCACCATGCTAACTTTTTGCCTTGGTTAAGATTAATAAAAAGAAATAATGCCAAATTAAAGTTTTTAGAATTAGATATAAAAACTTTTTTTATAAAAAATAATTTAGATGATAATAATTTTTGGGATAAAAATATTAAATTATTATCGATATCTGGTAATTCGAATATATTAAGTGACTTTTGGCAAGATAATAACTTGCAAGAATTTATTGATAAAGCGCATTCTATTGGGGCTAAAGTTTTATTAGACGCTTCGCAAATGGCACCATGCAAAAAAATAGATGTAAAAAAATTAAATATAGATTTTATGGTTCTCTCTGGTCATAAAATGTTGGCACCTACAGGTATTGGCGTTTTATTTATAAAAAAAGAATTACACGATAAAGTTGAACCATACAGAGTTGGAGGCTCTATGGTGCAAGCTGCATCTTTTAATGATGCAATATGGAAACAAGCACCAGATAAATTTGAAGCTGGAACTCCTGCAATAGCTCAGGCAATAGGTTTGGGCCAAGCTGTAAAATATCTAGAAAAAAATATTAATTTTAAAGAATACGAAAAGCACACAGCTAATTTATGTAGTTTATTAATAGATGGTTTATTAAAAATAAAAGATATAAATATTATAGGTAATATAGAACAACTTAAAAAAACTGGGCATTTAGTTAGCTTTTATTTGCCCTATATTCATGCGCATGATCTTAGTGGATTTTTGGCAGGATTGGGCGTTGCTGTGCGAAGTGGGCATCACTGTGCACAGCCATTAGCATCTGTGTTGGGATTAGTTTCTACAGTTCGTGTAAGCTTTTATATTTATAGCACTGTAAATGACGTAGAAATTTTTTTAGATAAATTAAATGAGACCATAAAGTTTTTTAGAAAGTAGTTTATGAATAATAAAATTTATCAAGAAAGATTAATGGAGCATTTTAAAAACTCTATCTATAAAAACAAAATAGCAAATCCAGATTTTTCTAGTGGCCAGCAAAACCCATCTTGTGGTGATAGCATTTTAATTGAGGGTAAGTTGGGTGTAGACTCAGATACTGGAAAAAACATAATAAAAGAATTAAGTTTTAATGGTTCTGGTTGCGTTATTAGTCAGGCAGCAGCATCGATTTTAATAGAAAATTGCTTAGGTAAAACTGTAGAAGAAATATTAAAGCTTGACTCAAATGATATTATTAAAATGTTAGGTATAGAGTTAGGGCCAAATAGAATTAAGTGTGCTTTATTGTCTTTGGAGGCGTTAAAAGCTAGTTTGAAAAAATAATTTTAAATAAAAGGGGGAGATTTATGTTAAAAAATATAAAATATTATTTATTAATTTTATTTTTGATAATATTTAGTGTAAATCTAAAATCGAATACAGAAAATATTATAAATTTTGAAGGTGATAGCATGCTAGATATTCAAATTACAGAAAAAAGTTTTTGGCAAAATGATGTAGAAGGTTACGTCTTTTTGTTAAAAGAGGGGCTTTATTCTACTGGTCAAGATACAGACTTTGAAAAAGTAGAAAAAGAATATTATCCAAATTTAAGAGACATTTTATCTAAGCATAAATTTACAGGAAAATTTGGTGAGATTTTTGTTTTAACAGGAACAAAAAACAATAAACTTGTACAGTTTATATTTGCAGGCTTAGGTAAACTTGATACAACGTGGAACTATGAACTGGAAAATTTAAGAAGAACAATAGGATCAGTTGTTTTAAAATTAAAAGAATTAGAAATAAAAACAGCTGTTCTTGAATTACCTGCAGATGATAAACCTTTTGGTCTTATAAGAGATAGATTAATAAGACAGGTTGTAATTGCAGCTCTTATGGCTAATTATGAATTTACAGAATTTAAAACAGATAAAGAGGGTAAAGAAAAACTTGAATATAAACTTTTAATTTATCCAGGTGATAAACAAGAACAAACTTATGTATTAGGCTTGCAAGAGGGTTTAATAATTGGTAATGCTACAAATTTTACAAGAATGTTACAAGATTTGCCTGCAAATTATTTAAATCCAAAAGCTCTTGCAGAACAAGCTAAAATTTTGGCAGATGAGCATAATCTAGAATGTAAAGTTTTAGGAGTTAAAGAAGCTCAAAAGCTTGGGATGGGTGGCTTTTTGGCTGTTAGCTCTGGTTCAGATAATGAACCACAATTTGTTATTTTAGAATATAATAATGACAAAAAAGATGTGCCAACTATAGCTCTTGTTGGTAAGGGAGTAACATTCGATTCTGGCGGAATAAGCTTAAAACCTTCAGATTCTATGACAGGCATGAAGTTTGATATGTCTGGTGCTGCGGCAGTCTATGGTGCATTTAAAATTATTGCACAACTAAAACCAAATGTTAGAGTTATTGGCATTACACCACTAGTAGAAAACATGCCAAGTGGTAAAGCTTGCAGACAAGATGATATAATTAGATTTTTGAATGGCAAAACTGCAGAGATCAAAAATACAGATGCAGAGGGCAGATTAATTTTAGCTGATGCACTTTCGTATGCAGAAAAATTTTATAGCCCAGATGTTATTGTTGATATAGCTACTTTAACTGGTGCATGCTTGTACGCATTGGGTCATTCGTTTACAGCTCTTATGACATTAAACGATGATATTGGAACAAAATTGCAAGCAACTGGTTTAGTTACAGGTGATAGAGTTTGGCCATTGCCTTTAGATAAAGATTTTAAAGATGCCATTAAATCTGAAGTTGCAGATATTGCAAATATTGGTGCCTCAAATTATAAAGCCGGAACAATTACAGCAGCATGGTTTTTGAAAAATTTTGTTGAAAAAGCAAAATGGGCTCATTTAGATATTGCTGGTACTGCAGACGGTGTTCCTGGAGTTAGTTATTTAGGCAAAGGTGCAACTGGTGCAGGCGTTAGACTTATGTCTGAGTTTGTTTTAAATTATAATAAAAACAAGTAATTAACAAAAAAATATTTTACAATTTTTTAAATATAAAGCCCATAATATTTTTATGGGCTTTATATTTTTTTAATAAATTAATTAAATTATTAAATTTTTTTTAATAATTTTGATATTTCACTTAGAGTAGCATAATGTATTGGTTGTATTACTGTAATGCCTTTTATTTTGTAAGTTTCCTTTTTTGTCTCTTTATCTAGCTCACCTTTTATGTATTTACCATCTATTTCTATTTTTTCTCCAGGTTCAAAAAGTATTAAACAAGCATCTTCTGGTACTTTAATTTTATTTTCGCCATCTGCTAAAATATTATTATAGTTACAGTAAATCATACATATACCTGTAACATGCCATGGTTCTGCTGGCGTGAAATCTTCTGTTAGTTCAAATGTTTTATTTTTTATAATTTCTTGTTTTTGAGAAGACTCCATGGCACTAATATTTGAAAATAAGAAAATAGTTAATGCAAATTTTAATAAATTTTTATTCATTAAAGATCCTTTAATATTTTAGCAAATTCTTCATCTGTTGCCATTTCGCCTTTTAAAATTGAACAATTTTTATCTTTCCAATATGATTGCATATTCATATTTTTTCGGGTTACTTTTTCTGCCATTTTGCGGTCGCTACCAAGCTGGCTCATAAAAAATTGTACACCACCCTCAAAGATTTCTTCGCAAGATTTTACGCTTCCGTCTGGGTTAACACAGTATAGACAGAATATTGAATTTTCATCTTTGAGTGCAAAATCTTCTTTTTTGCTCATGGGCATTCCGCATGATTCGCAGTGTTTTTGCATAATTTTATCCTTTAATTCATTTTTGAATATATTAAAATTAAATTTTGGCCAGATCTATAAACTCTATAGAATATATTTTATCAAAAATATTGGAATCTATTGCATCTATTCTTGAATTATTCGAAACAATTATATTGTTTGAATTTCCATTTAATTTTAAATTATAAAAAAATAACACACTATTTTTTGAAATATTAATAAAGCCCGTATTTTCTAGTGTTAATTGATGATTGTTGCCATTAATAAGACATACTCCATTAAATTCATTATAGCACTCTTTCCAAACTGTATCTTGTGTGAGTTCTATTATTTGATTTGAATAAGAATTATGTGTTGTAGTTAAAGTTGTGGGTTTATTTTTTTTAAAAATATTTGCAATATTTGTATGAGATTTAGTTATTTCACTATTATATATAGAAGAATTAATTAATATAAGTTTGGCATTTGAATTTATCACAAATGTTCCAATTTCAGATTTTAAAACATGTGTATTTATTATTATTAATAATGAATTATCATTGATTGATAAAATTGCATCTTCATCCAAATTTAATTCATTATTATTGCTATTTATTATACAAATTCCATCTATTGAATGATTTTCTTTCCAAAGTGTGTTTTTTATTAAATTTAATACCTCGTTTTTATGAATTATTGTATTATTCATGGCATTAATATTTGAAAATAAGAAAATAGTTAATACAAATTTTAATAGATTTTTATTCATTAAAGCTCCTTTATATTTAAAATAATATTCGAATATATTTTATATTAATTTAATTAAAAAAATAGCTTTTTATTATAAAAAATATATAAAAGTTGCATATGGTAGGTTTTTTACAGAAAAGAATATACCGTGTATAATTATGAATCCAATTGGGGGTAATATTCATAGTGATAATGAATATGTAAGTTTAAGTAGTTTAATAAAATTAAAAAAAATATATAAAAAATATTTGAGAGAATTATGAATTTAAATAGTTTTTTTCCATGGATAGCGCAAGTAATTTTTTTTGTAGGGCTTTTGCCACAAATTAGGCTTAATTATAAATTAAAATCTACAAAGGGACTTAGTGATTTTTTATTTATAGGCTATTTTTTGGGTTATAGTTTTTACACTTTTTATGCATATTGTTTAAATTTGCCATTGGCTCATAAAATAATGGTGCCATTAGGTCTTATGGCGGCATTAGTTTTAGTATTTCAGAGGTTTTATTATTCTGATAATAAAAATGGTGATAGAAAATTAAAATTATTTTTTGTTTTAGTGACAATGTTTTTTCTGGGATTATTATTTTTGGCTATAAATAATAGAGAACTTATTGGCCATATATCAGGCTGGATTATGATGCTAAATTGGGCTATTTACCAAATTCCCCAGATAATTAAAAATTATAAAAATAAAGCTGTTAAAGGCTTAAGCTTTGGACTTGTTAGCATAATTGGGCTTGGAAATTTTACAGAATTTATTGTTATGCTTGTTTTGGGTATGCCGATACAGAGTTGCTTAAATAATTTTAATGGTATTTTAACTTATATTATTTATTTATTTCAGTTTATAAAATTTAAATAAATTAAATTTTAGTTAGTTTTTTAAAATTAAATTTTGGTCTGAGATATTTTTTTCTAAATTGTTTAAGTCACAGCTTTTATTGTAAATTATTTTTGGTATATCATTGGCTAACCCGGGATTTATTTCTTTTGTAATTAATATTATTGGTTCTCTAGAATCATTGTTACTAATTATTTCTTCTCTTTCGATAATATAACTAACATCTTCAAATTCAAAGTTATCTATTGTACCAATTAAAATTATGCCATTTAAATTTAAGCGTGCGCCTCGTTTTAATATTATTTTTGCGCCGGATTTTAGAATTAAATAACTGATATCTTCTTTATCAGGCTTATCTATGTAATCTATGTTATTTATATAAAGAGATTCGTATTTTTCTATAATTAAATTTGTATTTTCTGGTACTATTAATCTTTGATTTGTTTCAAGTTCAATAATATTATTTGTTTTGTTTATTCTATATTTTTTGGAAAAAAATTTAATATCTTCTTGTGATAGTGTTTGTTTTAATTTTGGAGAATATATTAATTCTTGTTCTGTTTTATAAAAATCATAACGATTTTCGTTTTTGGGATTTTCAAATAAACTTGTTATTTTTCTAAAAAAACCAAAAGAATTTGTGAAACTAAAAAATAATAAAAAATTTAATAAAATAACTTTTTTTAACATTTTGATTAAAACCTCCAATAAATTGCTATAATTTATATTAAAAGTATGGCAAATTTACTTTTTGTTGTCGAAAGCCTTTGTCTTTTAAGTTTAAAAACTCAAAAATATGTTAAATAAAGCCAAAATATGAATTATTTAAAAAGCTTGTTTTTTAATATAAAAAAGTTTTATATTGCATTTGTGAGGGGGCGTGAAATAAGGGAATGTCGGTGTTTGGTTTTGGGGGAGTTCGATGATTAATTCTCCAATATTGACAACCATTATCACATGGGTTGTCAATATTTTTTTCTCTATAGCAGTTGTTCCTCAGGTCTATTTAAATTACAAAAATAAGTCTGTTCGAGGGCTTAGTGATTTGTATATAGTAGGCTATTTTAATGGTTATGCTTTTAATGTTTTGTATATTTATGCACTTGGGTTTCCTGTAGCCTACAAAATTAGGGCTATAATAGCTTTTTTTGTGATATCTATATTGATTTATCAGCGGTTTTTATACAATAATAGTGTTTTAAATAACAAAACAAAAAAGTTATATTTAGGAAACTTTTGTTTTTTATTATTTATAGCGTTTTTAATTTATTTAAACCCAATAAAATTTGGTAATTTTGCAGGATGGGCACTTGTTATAATATGGAGTATTTACCAGTTACCACAACTTTTAAAAGTTTATAAAAGCAAATCTGTAGAAGGTTTTAGCTTTTTTTTAATATCTTTTGTTGGAATTGGTAATTTAATAGAATTCTGGGCAGCTTACCTTTTGAATTTACCATTACAGACTAGTGTGACTGCATTAAGAGGCGTTTTTGTTTACTTAATATTTGTATCACAGTTTTGGGCTTATAAATACAAATTTGAACTAAAAACCCCAATAATTTCAGAAAAATAATAAATATTGTTGTTTTTAGTGTTTTTTGACTAATAAAAACAAAAAGATATATTTTTGTTGCTAAATATTTTCCAATTGTAATATAATATATATGAAAAGTTGAGTTAACTTATTAAAATAGGGATTTAAAATAAGTTTAAAAGAACAGTTTTGGGGGGAGTTATGAATAAAAGGTTATATCTATTAACAACATTATTGGTTGTTTTTTTTGCAATTTATTCGGATTCTGAAAAAAAGATAGAAAATAGTTTGCCAGATTCTGAGCTTACTGCCCCTGTGCAGCAGGTTGAGCAGGTAGCTCAGGTTGTTGAGGCAGAAAAAATTGAGGTTCCTGTTGAGTCGGTAGCTCAGATTATTGAACCTGTTGTTGAGGTTCCAGTTGAGCAGGTAAAGGTCGAAGAAATTGAACCAGTTGTGTTACCTGCTACAGAAGTACCAGAAAATATTGTAGAAAAAGTTGAGTCTGTTGCAGTTGAACAACCTGTTGAGCCGGTAGTTCCAGTTGTTGAGCCAGCTATTATTGAGCCTGCAATTGTTGAATCAACTATCGACCCAGTTATCGATCAGTCTGTTGGTGATCTTATTGTTCCTGAAGAATCAGTGATGCCGGAACCAGAAGAAGTTGTTGAGCTTGAAGAAGTTCAGGACGTTGCACAGCCTGATGGTGAAGAAAATTTAGATGAAATGGAAGAAATTGAACAGGAGCAAGATGTTAGTCAAGACCAAGTTCCAGAAGAAAATCCTGTTGAGCCTGTTGAGTTAGATGAGACTCAAGCAATAATTTCTGAAAAAGCACCCGAAATTGATGTATTAGGTTCTGTAGAAGAAACAAAGCAAGATATCAGTGATGCTGATATGAATGCTGTTCAAGCAGAAGACGAAGAGCTTTATGATGAACTTGCAGATTTAACTTTTGGTTCTGATATAGATACAGACTTAGAGTAAGTATATAAATAAAAATTACCTTTTGGCCCGGTTTAATCCGGGCTTTTTTATTTTGTATATTTTTTATTGACCTAGATCCTGAATAGAGTTCAGGATGGCAAATATACATGACTGAATACAAAAATAAATGGGTCAATAATTATTATGTTAGATAAAAATAAATTATATTTACAGATTAAAAAAAATGCGCAAAAACTTTTTAGTGATTTTACTCAAGAATTTGATTTAGCTAAAAAAAAGTGGCAAGAAATTTCTTGTGATATTAATTTTAAAAATAAAGTTGAATTTTCTCATGCTAGTTTTTTAACTCCAACTTGGCTTGGTAATTTAAATGATAAATTTAAGATCGATAATAAAATTTTTAATTATTCTATATTATCTGTAGATGGTTCTCAGGTTTATCCAGATCGTAATATATCTGGAGCAAATTGTTGCTTAATAAATATCGGTTCATGTTTAATTAAATATAATAATACAGGCAGCTCCGTCAAAATAGGCTCTGAGCCACTTTTATTTTTGTTAGATGATTTATTTGAACATGCTATCCCGAGTAAGGACCCGGGATCTAGTGATCTTGTTGATTTAAAGCGAGAAGAACTTGAACTTTTAAACTTGTTAAATATAACTTTAGAACAAAATATAGATATAGCATTTGTAGATGGTACTGTAATATTTTGGTTTTTAGAAAGTAAGCCAGAAGAAGTAAAAAATTTATTTTTAAATTTATATTTAAATATTTTACAAAAATTTTATGATCAAAAAAAAATAATTGCAGGTTTTATAAGCTTTCCCAAAAGCAAAGAGCTTATTAATTTAATTAAAATTGGCTTGTGTAAGTACGATTACGCTGACTGTATTGCTTGTTATAAAATTTATAATAATAAAGCGTTTGATAAAGTGGATTCGACTACGCAGCAAGCTGCTGCGCTCACCACGAACGCCCCGTTCGCCCTGAGCGAAGTCGAAGGGGTTGCCATTTCTAAGAATGCTCAGCCCTGTATGCTTGTTGATAATTTAATAGATACTAAAATATTAAGAAATTTTTTAAATATAAATGAGCGAACTACAGTTTTTTTTAGTAATTCAAAAATTGTAGATAGTTATCCAGATTATCTAAAACCCTGTTTTTTTTATTTAAATGCAGGGGTAGAAATTGTACGTATAGAGACTTTTAAATATATTGCACAAGATGAAAAGTTAATTAATCTTATTGCAAGCGTAGCTCTTGATCAAATTAATAAGGGGCTTGGTTACCCTGTAACTTTGGCTCAAGCGCACGAAGCTGCAGTTGTAAAAGGACCAGATAGAGAGTTTTTTTATAATTTATTACAAAAAGAAGCTCTTGATCAATCACGAAGATTAATTTACTCTCAAAAGAGTATAAAAAAACGTGGCACTGGGGTATAATATTGGGCTTTTATGTTAATAGTAAAAAAATTAAGTTTAAACTTTGGTCAGCAAGTAATTTTTGAAGATATTTCGTTTACTGTAAATTCAAACGAACGAATTGGTCTTGTTGGGCGTAATGGTTCTGGAAAAACTACTTTATTAAAAATAATAAGTGATTTTAATCAATCAGGTACAAAAGACTTTGATTCTGGCCAAATAGAGATATATAAAAATAAAAAAATTGCATACTTGCCACAGCAGGTTATTTTAGAGTCAAAAAAAGATATTTTACACGAAGCGCTAAATAGCTTTATAACAGATTTGGGTTATTTAGGTGATTTAATTCATGAATATAATGATCTTGAAAATAAAATTAATAGTTTACATAATCACGAAGTAAATAATCTTGAAAGATATTCGAATTTGCAAATTCTTTTAAACGAGCTTAATTTTGAAAAAAAAGTTTTAGAAACTAAAAAGATTTTATTGGGTTTAGGCTTTAGTGAAAGTATCTTAAAAGATAGCGTACAAACGCTTTCTGTTGGTTGGAAGATGCGCTTGGTTTTGGCTAAATTGTTATTGCAAAAGGCTGATTTTTATTTATTTGACGAACCAACAAACCATTTAGATTTAGTAGCAAAAGATTGGTTTTTAGCATTTTTGCAAAATGCTAACTTTGGTTTTATGTTAGTTTGTCATGATAGATATTTTTTAGATAAATTATGTTCACAAATTTATGAATTATCTTTAGGCCAATTAAATATTTATACAGGTAATTATTCTAAATATTTGGAACAAAAAGAACATGATAAACAACTTTTAGAACAAAAATATATAGAACAACAAAAATATATTAAAAAAGAGATGGCTGTAATAGATCGCTTTAGGGCAAGTGCATCAAGATCTAATATGGCGCAGAGTAAATTAAAAGCATTAGAAAAATTAGAACTTGTAAAAATAGAACCAATGCAAAAAATTGTTAAAATAAAATTTAATAATGTAAAACAGGCTGGCAAAATAGTTTTGACTGTTAAAAATTTAGCAAAATCTTTTGGTGATAAATTAATTTTTAAAAATGTAAATTTTGAAATTGATCGAGGCGAAAAGGTTGCAATAGTTGCGCCAAATGGTCAAGGTAAGTCGACTTTATTAAATATGATTATGGAGAATATTCTGTGTGAAGACCCGGGATCTAAAATTATTTTTGGACATAATGTTTTTCCGGCATTTTTTGAACAGGATCAAAATAAAACTTTAAATCCAAAAAAAACTATATATCAAGAAGTAGAAGATAGCTGTAAAACAACAGAACAAAGACAAAAAATTAGGACTATTTTGGGCTCGTTTTTGTTTTCTGGTGATGATATCGAAAAAACTATATCTGTTTTAAGTGGTGGTGAAAAAAATAGAGTTGCAATGGTAAAGGTTCTTTTGCAAGATGCGAATTTTTTAATATTGGATGAACCTACAAATCATCTTGATATAGAATCAAAAGAAGTACTATTGTCTGTTCTAAAAGATTATCCTGGGACTATATTATTTGTTTCTCATGATCGTGATTTTTTGAATAATTTATCAACAGCTATAATAGAATTAAAACAAGATTCTAGCTATAAATATAAAGGTAATTATGATGCATTTTTGGAACAAAAAGATGCACAGCAAAATGTAATCGAAAATGTTAAAAATATAGAATTAAGAGCTAATCATATTGAGCATGCATTGTCATCCCGGGCAAGGACCCGGGATCCAGAAATAAAACATTCAAATAATTTCTCCAAAAATGATTATGAAACTCGTAAACAAATAAGAGCATTAGAAAGTAAGATAGAAAAACAAGAAAAAGAACTTGAACTTTTAACTAAAAAGTTTGAAAATTTAGAATATGGATCTAAAGATTATAATAAAGTTTTAAATGAAATTAATAAAATAGAAAAAGAGCTAAATGAAAATTTAGCTCTTTGGGAAATTTTAAATAGTTAAACGTTAAAGCGTATTAAAATTATATCGCCATCTTTTATTATATAATCTTTGCCTTCAGTTCGCATTTTACCTGTATCACGTAATTTTGCTTCACTTCCTGCTAACATTATATCGCTATAATTATAAACAACAGCACATATAAAACCACGTTCTAAATCAGAATGAATTTCTCCAGCAGCCTGAGGTGCTTTGGTGTTTTGTCGCAAACTCCAGGCATGCGCTTCTTTGGGGCCACATGTAAAAAATGTAATTAAGCCTAGGTTTTGGTATGTGCTTTTAATAATTTTATCTAAACCTGATTCATCTATTTCAAGAGACGCTAGCATTTCTTGTTTTTCACTATCTTCAAGTTGAGATAATTCAGCTTCTATTTTTGCAGATATTGCTATTACTTTATTAGCACCAAATTTTGCTACTAAATTTTTATAGTGAATATTATTTAAATAGTTTTTATTTTGTAAATCATCTTCAGAAATATTTGCTATTATTATAAAGTTTTTGGCACTTAAAAGATCTATCGTTTTTATATTTTTATTAGCATATTCACGAATTATATCTTGTACACCATAAAAATTACCAGAGTTAATAAAATTTTTAACTTTTAAAACAAGCTCTAGTTCTTGCTCTAATTCTTTAATTTGATTTGGTGTAAAATTTTTGTTTTTGGCACTTTTTAAAAGTGCATTTAATTTTTCTTCTTTTTTTTCTATAGATTCCAAATCTTTTAACATAAGCTCAGAAACTATAACTTCAAAGTCATCTATTGGGTCAAGATGATCATGAACATGAGTTACGTTTTTATCTTCAAAGCAACGTAATACGTGTATTATTAAATCAACACCCATTATATTAGACAAAAATTGGTTACCTAAGCCTTCGCCTGTTGCTGCACCTTTTACAAGCCCTGCAATATCACAAAATTGCACAGTTGTTGGTATTAATTTTTGTGAACCAAATATTTTTGCTAACTCTTCTAAGCGCTTATCTGGAACATTTGTAATAGCCATATGAGGGTCTATTGTACAAAATGGGTAGTTTTCTGCAGGTATTCCTGCTTTTGTTAATGCATTAAAAAGTGTAGATTTTCCAACATTTGGAAGGCCTACTAAACCTGCTTGAATTGCCATTTTTCACCTATTATTTTATGGGGTCATCCCGGGCAAAGACCCGGGATCTAAATACTAGTATAAAAAAATTGATTTTTTTTGCAAAAAGCGTAGTTTAAAAGCCATTTATTTATTACCATTTGTGAATTTTTATCCAGATGGGATAATTTAAGTGTAAATACATAATTTTGTGTATTTTTAATAAAAAATGAGGTTATTATGAAAAAAATGAATATTTTTACAAAAATTATGTTAATTTTTGCTATTTTAGTTAATATTTTGTCTTTTGATTTAAATGCATCTATAAGACGTAGACTTAATGCAAGAAGAGAACAATCTGTTGTTAATGGACCTATGGATAGGTTTGTAATTCGAAGAGTTAGAGTTGTTGAGCAACAAGTTCAAGAACAACAAGTGCTTGAAATTAATTTTGATTTATTCAGAGAACAACTTGTTGCAACAAATTTAAATCAAGAGATTGTAAATTTAATTATTGAAAGAATTCGAGATTATAATTCTGAAAATTTAAATGAGATTCTAGATTTATCTGGATTATTTATTACAGATGCAAGATTGCAGATTATAATACCATTTTTGGCACAAAGAAATGTTAGAAAACTAAATCTTGCTGGTAATCAAATAAGATTAATACCACAAAATATTAGAGAATTAGTAAATTTAAATTATTTAAATTTAAATAATAATAATATTGTTTATTTTAACGCAAGTTTTAGAGATTTTATACAGGGCGAAAATTCTTTAGAAGTTTTATCAAAAATGCAAAATTTAAGAATAATATTATTACAAAATAATAATTTAGATTATATACCATATAGATTTTTAGGTATGAGAAATTTAGAAGTATTAAATGCAAGTGATAATCGATTAAATATTGGTACTCAAAGATTTAGAAATGATAATAGGTTTATTTTAGATTAAAAGCTAATGGGGTTATTATGAAATTTTTAAATAAAAAAATATTAATATTATTTTTAAGTTTATTAACATTAAATAATTTTAGTTTTGGTTCTATAAGAAAAAAGCTTGAAAGACGAAGAGCAGAATCTCCAAATAATTCTAGATTTAATAGAATTGATAAATTTATGTTTGATAAAGAATCTTTGGACATTATAGGGTTTATTGCGCAAGATGAGATACAAAATGTTTCTGTAGAGTTTAAAGGCTTTTGTTCTTGTATATATTCTTATTTGAATGAACAAAATAGTTTTAAAAATGTTGAAATTGAAAGTTACATAGATGGAATAGTTGAAAATCTTGTTAATACAAGAAAGCTTAGTTTTGATACTTTTAATTCTATAAATAAAGTATCTTTTAAAAAATTATGGACTCAAATGTACAATAACCTAAAAAATGAAGCTTTGAGTTTGGGGATTAGTTGGTCTGAAACATTTTTGATGCAAGAAATATTAAATGATTATAATAATGAACAAGAAAATTTTGTATTGGATGATGAATCTTTAAATATTATAAATGAATTTGTATCTAATATTTTTATGGATTGTTCTAATGAATTTAGAGTTTGGGGTGACAAAATATTATCAAATAGATGCTTATCTAATAAATACGTTTCAATTGAAAAGATAACAGAAAATATAATTATAGATTTTGTAAAAAATTGTGGTTACAAATCTGAAGATATTGGGTTTAAAGTTTTATGGACAGAGTTATATAAGAATTTAAAAGATGAAGCAATTAGTTATGGTATTAATTGGTTAGATACTAATTTAATGCAAGAAATAGTTGATAAATATGACATAGCAAAAGATTTTGTATATTTATCTAATGATGAAATATATAGCTCAATTAATACTGTTATAGATATAGTAAAGGGTGAATATATTACTACAACGCCACAATTTAGATCTTTATGTGAAAAAGTTCTTGAATATTATTTACCACAAGAATTGCAAGAAACATCATTTGAGATTTTTATATCAGAAAGAGTTGCGGATTTAGTTTTTGGAAAATTGGGTGATATTTCAGAAGAAAGTATAGAATTTTTTGAAGAATGGTTGGTTATTTATACTTTATTATTTTTTGAAGCAAAAGCTCTTGGAATTGGTGAATTTATATTTCCAAGTAATGATTCAAATACGGATATAATAGGGTATCACCTTAAAGGTGCAGGATTAACAAAAGCTGATTTTATCAAAAAGTTTAATGAGCAGTATCTTAAAAAAGATGATGATAATGATTAATGTTAAAAAATATTATATAGTATATTGGGGCTGCAGGTTGCAGCCCTTTTTCTTTTAAAGCGCTTTTGGTTATAATTGGTTAAGTTGATTTTTTTATTACTGGATCCTGAATCAAGTTCAGGATGACAATGTTAGAGAAATATTTTAATTATGCTTAAATTTTTTATACAAACATATGGATGCCAGGCAAATGTTGCTGATTCGCAAGCTATAGCAAATTTCTTAGTTAATTTAGATTGTGAGCAGGTTTTTACAGAAAATCAGGCTGATTTAATACTTATAAATACTTGTGCTATACGAGATAAGGCTGAACAAAAGATATATTCTTATATTGGCAGATTAGCTAAATTACAGAAACAAAATAGTTTATTAAAAATTATAATAGTAGGGTGCATTGCTAGTTATAAAAAACAAGAATTTTATTCTAGATTTAATTTTATAACATTTGTTAATGGTGCTCGAGAAGATAAAAATATTTTGCGTGATAAATTAATCGAAGTTGTTATGCTTTCGCAAAGTAGTAAGAATGTTCTTGATATAGATTTAAAATTTGGTGGTATAAAACAAGAGAAAAAACATAGTACTCAAGCTTTTGTAAATATTATGACCGGGTGTAATAATTTTTGTACTTATTGTATTGTGCCATTTACTCGAGGTCGAGAAGTTAGTTATAGTTCACAAGAAATTTTAGAAAAAATAAAACAAGATATAATATTGGGTGCAAAAGAAATTGTTTTGCTTGGTCAAAATGTAAATTCTTATAAATGCCCAAAAAGTAATATTAATTTTGCAAGTTTATTAGAGGCTGTAGCAGAGCTTGATGGTGAATTTTGGATTAGGTTTGTTAGCCCTCATCCAAAAGATATGACTCTTGATGTAATAAAAATTATGGCAAAATATCCAGATAAAATTTGTGCGTTTATGCATTTACCTTTGCAGTCTGGTTCTAATAAAATTTTAGAATTAATGAACAGGGGCTATAATACAGAAAAATATTTAGAGCAGGTAGGTTGGGTAAAAGAATATTTGCCACATGCTACGATTTCTACAGATATTATAGTTGGATTTCCTGGTGAAACAGAAAAAGATTTTCAGGATACTATAGATATTATAAAAAAAATAAAATTCGATAATATTTTTAGTTTTATATTTTCGCCAAGAAAATTTACTAAAGCAATATTAATGCAAGATGATTTATCATATGATCAAAAACAAGCCCGCTTAGATTTTTTACAAAAATTGCAAGTTGATATCTCTAGAGAAAATAACGAAAAGTATCTGGGCAAAATTTTGAAATGTTTAGTTGAAAAAGAAGCTGTAAATGGTATGCTGTTAGCTCGAAGCAGTGGTAATCATACAGTTTTATTTAATGGTAATATAGAATTGATTGACTCTTTTGTTAATATTAATATAGATAAAGTTAGTGCTACAAATTTAGTTGGATCTTTGATAAAATAGTTTTGTAATTATGTATGGCGGCATAGCCAAGTGGTAAGGCAGTGGTCTGCAAAACCGCGATCCCCGGTTCAATTCCGGGTGCCGCCTCCAGCCTACGCTCAGCAAGGCGATAGCCTTGCTCTACCATAATGATGCCTACATAAACGTAGGCTCTAATGATATGAAATAAAAAAATATTTATAATTTAAATTTAAGCCCGCCTTTAGGCGCGGCGATGTTGTGGTAGAGGAGGGCTATCGCCCTCCGGCAGTATAATTTTTTTAAAAAAAAGTTGATTATATTTATAAATTGTACATAATTATAACAATTAATGCGTGCCGTGGTGGCGGAATTGGTAGACGCAAGGGACTTAAAATCCCTCGGGTTTTTAACCTGTGCCGGTTCGACTCCGGCCCTCGGCACCAGCCGTCGCTCCTTTGGAGCTATGGCTGGCAAGCCAGTATTAGAAAAAAATATTAAAATCTTGACAAAAGAAAATCTTGTAAATAAACATCAATGGTATACTTACGAAACGTTTGTGTTGTTTGTGTGTTGTGTTGATTAATTGAGAAATTCAGTTTTGAATTTTAGGAGTTATGTATGAACAAGGCCGCTTTGATAGATACAATGTCAAAAGCTACAAAGTTATCTAAAACTGCATGTAAGGATGCTTTAGAAGCATTCATTGATGCAATTGAAAAATCTTTAAAGAAAAAAAAATCTGTAGTGCTTACAGGTTTTGGAACATTCTCTGTAATGAAGAGAAAAGCAAGAACAGGTATAAATCCAGCAACAGGCAAGAAAATGCAAATACCTTCCAAAAATGTTCCAAAATTCAAAGCAGGAAAAAAATTAAAAGATTTAGTAAAAGCCTAAGTTTTTTAAAAAGCTTAATATACGTAACCGTATATTCAAAATTGCAGGAAAAACTTGTTGTTTTCCTGCAATTTTTTTTTGTTTTATTTTTATATGGTTTTTTTTATTTTATTTTTGGTAGGGTATTTTTAGATTTTATTAGTTTTTAAAAATAGGGAGTAGAATATGCAAGACGTTGTAACTCAGGGTGTGCAAGTAGATAATGTAGCGCCTGTAGCCACGGGAAAATTTGAAGCTATTATAGCTTGGATAAAGGCGATGTGGGATAAGATCGATATCAAAAAATGGTCGGAAGAAATTGGAGGCTCATCTTCAATGGCAGTTCAAGCTGCAATTTATTTTGGTTTGGGCTTCGCTTTTGGTTTTTTATTTAAAAAATATTTTAAATTTATATTTTTTACTCTTTTATTTGCAATGGTTATTGTATTAGTTTTAGAATATAACAATGTTGTTGCAATAGATTGGAAAGCTTTAAATATATTTTTAGGTTTAGACCCTGCAACAGATTTTGGTGTTTTGTTAAATAATTCATTTGAATGGATTAAACAAAATTTAGTAATATTTATTTCTGGTACAGTTGGGTTTTTAATTGGATATAAATTAGGATAATTTTATTGTGCTTTTTTATAATTTATTTTCAAAAGAAGCCAAAATAGAAAAGGGAATTACTGAACAGCCTATAGTTGATTTGGTAGATTCCCTTTTAATAATAGCAATAGAGTATTCTGTTTCTGATATTCATCTTGAACAAACTCAAGATGAGTTAAAAGTTCGTTATAGAATAGATGGTATTCTATATGATCAAAATCCTGTAAATCAAGATTACGGCGAATCTATAATTTCGCGATTAAAAATTTTATCTGGACTTGATATTGCTCAAAAACGTATGCCTCAAGATGGTAAAATTTTGGTAAGTTTTATAAAAGATTCTTCTGGTCAGGATAACAAAATAGATATGCGTATTTCTACATTTCCAACTATTTATGGTGAAAAAATGGTTATACGTATTCTTGATAAAGAGCAAAATAAAATAGACTTAAATTGTTTGGGTATGCCATCAGAAGTTTTAACTAGTTTATATAATTTAATAGACAGACCATATGGCTTTTTTTTGTTAACAGGGCCTACAGGTTCTGGAAAAACTACAACTTTATATTCTATATTATCTTATTTAAATAATGGGGAAAAAAACATAGTCACTATGGAAGATCCCGTCGAGTATAATATAGATGGAATTATTCAAAGCCAAATTAATGAAAAAGCTGGGTTTACATTTGAAAAAGGCTTACGTTCTATTTTGCGTCAAGATCCAGACGTTATAATGATTGGAGAAATTAGAGATAAAGTTACAGCAAAAATTGCTATAGAATCAGCATTAACTGGTCATTTGGTTTTTAGTACATTGCATACCAATGATACTGTTAGTGCTATTAATAGATTAATAGATATGGGAGTAGAGCCATTTTTGGTAAATGCTGCACTTACCGGAGTATTGTCTCAAAGATTAGTAAGAAAACTTTGTACTAACTGTATGCAACAAGATATTATTACAATACAAGAAAAAGAATTTATAAAAAATAAAAATATTAATTTAGATAAATTTAATTTGGATAAAATTAATCGTCCTTGTGGCTGTGCTTCTTGTTATGATCTTGGGTATAAAGGGCGTATAGGTATTTTTGAATTATTAAAAGTAGATGATAATATAAGAGATTTTGTAGCAAAAAAAGCTACAGAATCTCAGATTAAAGAATTTTTAATTTCTCAAAATATGCAATTTTTACAAGGCAGTGCATTAAAACTTGTAGAAGCTGGAGTGATATCTCTAGAAGAATTTTTTAAAGCTATTTCTTTATAAAATATTATTTTTTTTATTTAAATTTTTATAAAAAACAAAATAGCCTGTTCCTGCTGCAGCTAAAACGGTCAAATATAAAAATGTTTTTGTAAAAGTACTTAATTTTTGTTTATTATTACTATTAATTATTTTTAAAATATTTGTTAATTCTTTTATTTGTTTAAATAAATTATTGTCTTGAATTTTGGGATATTCTTTTTCTAGAGCATTTAATTTAAGATCAATATTTTTAATTTTTTTATTTAATAAATTAATATTTTTATTTTTTTCGTTTAAATTATAAATAGCTTCTAAATCATGTAAAATATTTTCTAGTTCTTTAATAACTATTTTATTAATAATATTTAATTCGCTTGAAATAGTTTTTGATACAGTGTTTATTTCTGTAATCGTTTCTTCTTGTAAATTGCAAAATAAATTATTAAAAAATATATTAAATATAATTAATAAAAATATATTTAATTTAAACTTTAATTTTTGCATTTTATCCCAAAAATTTTTTAAAAAATCCAGAAATTCCTGAACCAGAGCTGTTTGATGCATCGTTACCAATTTTATCTGCATAGTCTAGCAATACTTCTTTAGCCTTTGATGATAATTTTGTTGGAATATGACATTTTGTAATAATAACCAAATTACCTCTAGCTAAACTACCTGGAACTGTAAAGCCTTTGCCTGGAATTATTATTTGTTCATCAACAGGACAACCTTTACTAATTTTTACAGCTTGTATTTGTCCATCGATATTTTCTATATCTACTTGGCAACCCAAAACTAATTGAGGGTAAGTTAAATTTAAATTTGTTACAAGATCATTATTTTTACGCCAGAATTTTTTGTCTGTTGCTACGCTAACGTTTATATAAAGATCGCCAGTTTCTCCCCCAAATACACCGGCATCACCTCTGCTTTTAACTCTTAATTCAGCATCATTATAAACTCCAGCAGGAATATTTATTGTTATATTTTCTCTATTTTGTACTCTTGATTGTCCTTTGCATGTTGGGCAAGGGGTTTTTATTGTAAAACCTTGACCATTACACTTGTTACATGGCTGTGAAAATGCAAAAAACCCTTGTCTATAATTTATAGCGCCAGTTCCATGACAAGTACTACATTTTTCAGGTTTTGTGTTAGCTGCACAACCTGATCCATTACAGGTGCTACATGTAACAAAATGAGAAATAGAAACTTCTTTTTTAACACCTAAATAAGATTCTTTTAAAGTAATTTCTATATTAAATGAAAGGTCGTGACCGCGTTGTGGCGTCATACCTGTTTTGCTTCTTTTTTGTCTTGTTTGCCCTGCACCAAATATATCGCCAAAAATATCACCAAAATTAGAAAATATGTCACTAAAATCTGCATATTCATGAAAGTCAGATCCGCCTTGCATTGCATCATGGCCAAATTGATCATATTTTTTTCTTTTTTCTGTATTAGATAAAACTTCGTAAGCTTGGCTAGCTTCTTTAAATTTTTCTTCAGCTTCTTTATTGTCTGGATTTTTATCTGGATGATATTTAATAGCTAATTGCCTGTAAGCCTTTTTTATTTCTTCTGGTGTTGCTGTTTTTGAAATGCCTAAAATCTCGTAATAATCTCTTTTTGTCATGGTTTTACCCTCTAAAATTCATATAAGTTTTTTTAGTCTTTAAGACTAAGATTATTATAGATTATAATGAAATAGAGTCGAAAATCAAACGATGTTATTAAAATTCCGGTACTGGCTTGCCAGCCATAGCTCTTTAGAGCAAAGGCTGGTGCCGAAGAGGGGACTTGAACCCCTATCTTTTTTCAAAGACTAGACCCTGAATCTAGCGCGTCTGCCAATTTCGCCACTTCGGCCTATTTGATAATGTTTATATATTTTTGATTGCTTGCACTAGAGCTTAAAATATCACCAGATCTGGCTGGCATAAATTCTATATTTACAGCCTTTTTGCCAAGTTCATGTTCTAGCATATTTATTAATTCTAGTAAATTTATACTTTTGCCTGAAGCAACATTTATAATTTCGTTATTTAAATTTTCTTTTGTTGCGAGTATTAAATTTGCATTTGCAACATCATTTACATGTATAAAATCTCTTGTCTGTTTGCCGTCACCATAAATTATTATAGGCAAATTATTAATTAAATTATATTTAAATTTTGCAACTACAGCTGCATATTCACCATTTGGGTTTTGGTTATCACCATAAACATTAAAATATCTTAATATGCCAGTATTTATATTGCTATATTTTTGGCACAATTTTTCGCCTTCTAGTTTACTTTTTGCATATGGAGATTCTGGATTTGGAGCATCTGTTTCTGTACAGATAGTATTTTTATTACCATATACAGAAGCAGACGAAGAAAATATAAATTTTATATTATTATTTTTTACTGCTTCAAGTAAATTTTGTGTTCCTGTTATATTTATTTTATAACATAGTTCTGGGTTTTGTATTGATTGGGCTACCGAAACAAATGCAGCTAAATGAAAAATAACATTTTTGTTTTCTATAGCTTTTTTACAAGTAAAAAAATTTGTAATATCGCCATAAATAATATTTATTTTGCTTAAATTTTTTTTAATATTAGACAAATTTCCAGTTGAAAAATTATCAAGGACAGTAACTTTGGCATTTAGTTCTACAAGCTGATTAACTATGTGTGAGCCTATAAAGCCAGCGCCGCCTGTTACCAGTATATTTTTATTGCTGTAAAAGTTTTGCAATATTTTTATGTTCATGCGTAATTAAACCTCTAAAATTTTTATTTATATTTAAGTCGTCCAAGATCTTTGTAGCTGCTTGTTTACCATCTAAAAACGCTTCTTGCATACTTGAATATTTCCATGCACCGAATCTGCCGATAGAATGAATATTTTCAAGTAAAAGTTTTTCTTGTAGTTTATGCAAGTTTTTTTGTCGCCAATTATTATAAATTACATAAGCATTATTAATATTTAATATATTGTTAACTATTATATCATCTTGTTTAATATTTAAAAATTCTAAAGCCTGCTTTATAGAACTATTTGTTAAATTATTTCTATATTTATAATTTTTGTTTATATAAGAAACTTCGCCATATATGGCGCAATAATTATTTGGGGTTAAATTATGGTTTATATTGTGCCAAAATCCTAGTCTATAAAAGTTATATTGTTTTTCAGAAAAATAGATCCAGTGTTTATTATTTAAATTATTATTTTTAAAATTTTGTACATTAAATCCCAAATTAAAATTAATAACAGAATTACATAAAAGATTTTTGTGATTAACTTGTAAGCTTGTGTTAGCTTTGTCTTGTGATATTTCTAGCAAATAATTTAATGGCACACTCGAGATTAAATATTTAAATTTTTCTGTATAACCATTTTCGAATATTAAAATTTTATTTTTTAAATCTATTTTAATTAAATTAAAATTATTATTTATTTTATTTTTAATTTTATCTTGTAATTTATTTATTAAATAATTTATGCCACCATATTTTGGATAATAAAAGCTACTGTTATAGCCTAAATTATTTTTTGTATTTTTGTTATTAAGTGCACTATAGATTATCGATTTTAAATCTGTCTGTGGCACAAATCGGCCTGTCCAAGTATGATCTATTTTTTTTATGTCATAAGATAATAGTTTTTTGTTATATGGGAATAAAAAGTGTTTTCCTATGCCTGCACCAAAATATTTTAATACCCATTCATGAAAGCTTTTGGGGCTTTTTATATTCTTTTTTCTGTTTATAAAACCATAAATAACATCGTAAATTATATTTTCTGGCAAACCATATAAGTTTGTCTGGAAGGGATATTGTGTAAATGTATTTTGCATAAAAATACTAGAATTTCTATTTTGCACAAAAAAATTATTAATGCCTGCAACTTCATTTAAAAAATTATAAAAATCTTGATTATTAATGTGTAGTAAATGTCCTGTAAAATCAAATGTAAAACCATCTTGATTAAAAGAGCGTAAAAGCCCACCAGATAAATTTTCTTTTTCAAAAATTTTAAAATCGTGAAAATTATTTTTTTCTAGATAATATGCTGCTGTTAGGCCTGTAAGCCCTGCGCCAACAATTACTACTTCTGCCAAATTTATACCTTTTGTTTTTGATAAAAATGTACTGTGAATAGTAGTTTTTGTAAAGGAGTATTATTTGTCCAAATAGGGATTTCTAACATAAATAATTATTTCATATTTATTAGTACCATTTTCACAAAGATGTTTTGGAACAGGAGGCAATGTCATATTTTGAATAGTTATAAATAAATATGTATCATAATTTATAGCCCCGGAGCTTTCAACTAATTTTACTTCATTTAATCGTCCATCATGGAATATAGATATAAAAAATGCAGGTTTACATTTATATCCATCTATAAGATGCATTTTATCTTTTTCAGACATATTTGTAATATTAATTCCAGATTCTTCTTGAAAATACCATTGTAATTTTGATCTGTACGAAATTTCTGCCAATTCCTTAAAATCTGGCATGTGATTTTTTTTGCCATTTTGATACAGCCAGTCATTACCTTCATTTTTAGCATTATATAAGTAACCATTTGTAAGTTTTAGTAAATTCTTTTTTGAAGCTGGAGCTGGAGATGCATCTTTTTTGTCTTTTCCATATTGCCTAATTATATCTGTTGAACCCATTTTGTCTGCTTTTATCTGTTTTTGATCAATTTTATCTTGGCCGTGCAAGCCTTCTTGATCAATTTTGTGTTTGCCAAGAATTTGCGTTGTTGTTATTTGTTCATCTTTTTTTATTTCTGGTATAAATCGCTCTTGTTCTAAATTTTCTAAACTTACAATTGGCTTTATATCTTTAGTTAATTGTTTTGTAGCAAGTTTAACTTCTGGCACTTTATCTGGTATTTTTTTGTCTTCGCCTTTTATTTTTTCTTTTAAATTTTCTTTAGATTCTTTTTTTATTTTTTGTGTTGTTTGTAATTCTTGATCATGTTCTTGTTTCGTTATTCTTATTTGATCGCTTATTACATCTGATACAGCTGGTGTAAATTGTGGCCTGTCATCAAAAAGAACGGTTGTTCCAAACTCAGATTTTTTGGGACGTAATTCTGCTTGAACTGGAAATTTTTTAAATGATTTTTTTACAGCGAATATAAAGGCAATTAATATTACAAAAATGTGTAATATTAACGATATTATAATAAAGATTTTTAATTTATCTTTTTTATTATTCATTACCTACTCAAAATTTTGCGATCTCTATTTATATAATTCTAGTCTTTTTGAGTAAGTAAATAAACTATTTAACTTTTTAATTATAAAACCATGAAATTATTCTGTTTTTTAATTATAGAAAAATCTTGATTAATTTTATGTTTGCCGCCATTGGGATTATTTAAAAAGCGTAAAATTTCTAGCAAAAAGCTATTGCTTGCAGTGAATTTAACTTTTATTTTATCGAGCCAGTAAATTAAAATTCTTTTTTGCAAAATTATATCTAGTTTTTTAAATTCAGTTAAGTTACCAGTGTATTTATTGTTAATATTTTTAAAAATAATATTAAAATTATTTTCTGTAATTTTATTTAAAAACGCTTCTTCTTCTTGTAAAAAATTTAAAGTAGTTAAAAACTTCTTAGAAAATCTTGAATCTACTTTTTCTAGTGCAGGTAAAACGTATTTTCTAATTCTGTTACGTAAATATTTGTCAGAATAGTTTGTATAATCTATTAAATATTTAATATTATTTTTATCTAAATAATCTAAAATATCTTTTTTTTCGATATTTAATAAAGGACGAATATATGCCTCTTGTAGCATCTTCATGCCAGAAAGCCCTTTAAGAGTTGTACCTCTAATTATTCGCCAAAAAAAAGTCTCTTGTTGGTCCTGTAAGTGATGTGCAAGAGCAATATAATTTGCATCTTCTTGTTTTAAAATTTTATTAAAAAAATATCTACGTAATTTGCGACCAATTTCTTCTAAAGATCCATTAAATTTAATTGCTATTTCAAGTTCACTAGCTTTGCCAGCGATAAACTTAATATTATTTTTTGCGCATAAATTTTTGCAGAATTCGACATCAATAATGGCTTCAGTTCGCCATTCATGGTTTAAGTGAGCGCAAATTAATTCTATTTTATCTTCTTGAGCTAATTTATTTAAGAATAAAAATAAATATACAGAATCTGGTCCGCCAGAAAGACCCAAAATAATTTTTGGTTTATTCTCTAAATTAATAATATTTTTTAATTCTTGTTCTAATTTTTCAAACATTGCTAATTAAACTTTACTAAATAACTTTCTATAAATTCCATTAAATTACCATCTAATACTAAATCTGGCTGTGGGCTTTCGCAATCTGTTCTTAAGTCTTTTACCATTTTGTATGGATGCAAAACATAAGATCTAATTTGTGAGCCCCATTCTATTTTTTTCTTTTCTACAGATTTTTCTTTTAATTCTTGTTCATGTTTTTGTTTTTCTGCTAATTTTGCTGCAAGCATTTTCATAGCTGTTTGCTTATTTTGGCCCTGTGATCTTTGGCTTTGGCATTGTACAACAATTCCTGTTGGTATATGTGTAATTCTTATTGCAGATTCTGTCTTGTTTACATGCTGCCCACCAGCGCCACCAGCTTTAAAGGTATCAATTTTAAGATCTATTTCGTTTATTTCTATATTTTCTTCTTCTACCTCTGGAGTAATACTTACAGCAGCAAAAGATGTATGACGTCTTTTATTTGCATCAAATGGAGATATACGAACTAGCCTGTGTATGCCGTTTTCACTTTTTAAAAAACCATAAGCATTTTCGCCTGTGATATATAACGTTGCTGATTTTATACCAGCTTCTTCTCCTGATTGAGAATCTAATAGTTCAACTTTAAAATTTTCTCTTTCACAAAAGCGTGTATACATACGCAAAAGCATGCTTGCCCAGTCTTGTGACTCTGTGCCACCTGCACCAGAGTTTATGCTCAAAAAACAATTAGATTTATCGTCTGGTTTATTTAATAAAAGTTCAAGTTTAAATTTTCTAGTTTTATTTAATAAAGAATTAATTTCAGGTTTTAGTTTTAATAATTCTTGTTCGTTTTCTTTAAATAATTCTAGTAATTCTTTGTTTTCGTTATAATTATTAATTATACTTTCATAATTTTCTTTTAAATTTTTTATAAATACATGTTCTTTTAAAATTTCTGTTCTTTTGGGATTCTGCCAAAAACCTTCTTGATTAACTTCTTTATCAAGAGTTACAAAATTTTCTTGATTGTTAGAATTCTGCCAAAAATCTGTTATGGCATTAATATCAGGTTCTATATTTTTTAAAATTTCGCGTAATTCTTCTAGTAACATATTTTTATTTCTTTTATAAATTATAAACGAAAATTTTACTTATATTTATATTTTTTAGTATATGTAATAGGCTTAAATGAGCAAGAGGGCCTTAATTATAATGGCCCTCTTTATTAAGTTATATGGTTTTTATATTTTAGGGCCTTTATGATTTTCACTACCCTTGGCCCAGATTCTTGATGGAAAACGATTTTTAAGATGGGTTTTTAGTCTGTTTTTGGCATTTACAGCAATGTTTTTTAATGTTTTAAATAAACTCTTTTTTTCGTTAAAATTATTATTTTCTTGATTCATTTTATTTGGATTCATATAATCTCCCTTATATTTATAATTTTATAATTTATATTATTTTTATTATATTTTTAAATTACTTTTATTTTGATTAATTCGTCAATAAAGCAATTTTTTGATAAAAAAACTTGTTTTACAGAATAAATTGTTGCAAGAGTTATAAAATAACTATATAATTTATAGAAATTTTGGGGCCTATAGCTCAGTTGGCTAGAGCACTCCGCTGATAACGGAGAGGTCAGTAGTTCGAGTCTACTTAGGCCCACCAGCCTACGCCAAGGCTACGGCTGGCGTGCCAGTAATTGAAATTCTCGGGGGTATAGCTCAGTTGGTAGAGCGTCCGCTTTGCACGCGGAAGGCCAGCGGTTCGACTCCGCTTACCTCCACCATAATTCGCTCTGGCGAGCCACTACAGGCATGCCAGTAGCGGAATTTATTTTACCACTGTTTTTTGCAGTGGTTTTTTTGTAAGTATATAAAAGTTTGAAATTCTCGGGGATGTAGCTCAGTTGGTAGAGCGTCTGTTTCGCTAACAGAAGGCCAGGGGTTCGATTCCGCTCATCTCCACCAACCTACGCCCATTTGTCTTTTTTTAAGGCCATTGGTGAACTGCATAAACAGGTGTAGAAGGCCTTTCTTCTTGTGATTTTATAATATTTTTATAACATAAAGTTCTATTAATTAATTCTAGATAATTTTTTATATAATTTTCGTATATATTTAGATTTTCAAAAACTTTATCATAATCTTTTTCTTTTTCAAAAAATTCAGTATCTGATATATCTTCTATCTCTGTATAATTTGAAAAATTAATTTTATATGTTTGCATTACAATAATTAAAAGATCTTTTAGGTTCAGTAAATCAGTTATTCTATTTTTATTATTGTTATTAATAGCTTTTAAGATTTTTAATTCTTTTTTTGTTTCAAAAAAAACGTTTTTACAAGAATCTCTTTTTTTTGGATCTTTATTTGCAAGAGAAAGTGCCTTAATATTTTTAAGTTCAACTATTTTTATATTTTTTTTATTTATTTCATTTTCAAAATAGTTTATATCATCAAGTAATTGTAAATATTTAGATACTATATTTAGTTCGTAATATTTAAAAAAATCTTTTTCTGTAAAATTAAAAATAGCTTTTAGATCTAAGTCTTTACTCAAAGATATTATGTAATTAAATCTAGAACAAAATTTTTCACAGGTTAAAATTTTAAATTTACTTTCTATTGTATATTCTTCGTTTAAAAACAGTGATTCTAGCACTGGATTTTCTTTTATATATTTTATTATTTCTTCACTTAATAAATCTTGATTACAGATAAAATTTAAAAATAAATTATTTATTTTATAGCTGTTCATGCATATTAAATTTGAATTTATAAAAATTAGAAAACCTATACTAATTAGAATTAATTTTTTTGAATAAAGCATCTTGCCCCCAAGATTTAAGCTTTTAAATTTATTCTGGTTAGAGTTTATGATATTTATGTTTTTAACAGCAAGAAAAAAAAATCCCGGATAAAAATCCGGGATAAATAAATGTTAAATTTATTTTTATATAAAATGATAGTTTAAAAATCACAGTGCCCTGGAAACCTTGGATATGCGATTACGTCACGTATATTTTCCATGCCAGTAACAAACTGTATTAAGCGTTCAAAGCCTAAGCCAAAACCAGCGTGTTTTACTGAACCATATTTTCTGAGTTCTAAATACCACCAATAACTATTTTTATCTAAACCCATTTTATCCATTTTGGCTTCTAAAATATCTAAGCGTTCTTCTCTTTGTGAGCCACCAATAATTTCGCCAATGCCTTCAACTAAAATATCCATAGCTGCAACTGTTTTGCCATCATCATTTTGGCGCATATAAAATGCTTTTATGTGGGCTGGATAATTATATAAAATTACAGGTTTTTTAAAATATTCTTCTGCTAAGTATCTTTCATGCTCTGATTGTAAGTCTGTTCCCCATTCGACATTATATTCAAATTTTTTTGGAGCTTTTTTTAAAATATCTATTGCTTTTGTGTATTCGAGTCTTTCAAATGGTGAGTTTATAACATTATTTAATTTATCTATAATTCCTGGCTTTATAAATTTATTAAAAAAGTTCATGTCTTGTGGGCATTTTTCTAGAACATATTTTAGACAATATTTTATATAATTTTCTGCACAGTCCATATTGTTGTAAATATCTGCAAAGGCCATTTCTGGTTCTATCATCCAAAATTCTGCCAAATGTCTTGATGTGTTTGAGTTTTCAGCTCTAAATGTTGGTCCAAAAGTGTATATATCACTAAGAGCACATGCATAAGTCTCGCCTTCTAATTGGCCAGAAACTGTTAAAAAAGCAGGCTTTTCGAAAAAATCTTTTGTATAATCGACATTATTTTTATCTGTTTTTGGTAATTTTTCTAAATCTAGAGTTGTTACTTTAAACATTTCACCTGCGCCTTCACAGTCTGCAGCAGTGATTATTGGCGTGTGAATATACAAAAAGCCATTATCTTGAAAAAACTGGTGCGTAGCAAAAGCAAGGGCGCTGCGTACTCGGGCTACAGCACCAAATGTATTTGTTCTTGCTCGTAAGTGTGCAATTTCTCGTAAAAATTCAAAAGAATGTTTTTTCTTTTGTAATGGGTATTTTTCTGGATCGCATTCACCTAAAATTTCTATTGTTTGAGCCTGTAGTTCAAAACTTTGCTCTTTGCCAGGACTTTTTACCAGTTTGCCAGCAACAGAAATACTTGCTCCTGTAGATAGCTTAGTGATTATATTTTCGTAATTATTTATATTTGCATCTATAATAATTTGTAAACTATTAAAGCAAGAACCATCGTTTAATTCTATAAAAGAAAAATTTTTAGATGTTCTTGAAGATTTTATCCAACCCATAACAGTTAATATCGTATCGATATTATTTTCTGTTATTTTACTTATTTTTATACGCATAGTAGCCCTTTTTTATAAACTAAGTTTATTATTATATTTAAATATAATAGATAAAATAAAAATAAATAAAATTTAATAATTAAAAAAGGGAGAAAAATGTTATTAATAGATATTTTAAAAAATAATGCCTTAAATACTCCAAATAAAATAGCTTTTACAATGAAAATGGGCTATAGAACCAAACATTTTAGTTACAAACAAGTTTATGAGTTATCGCAAAAATTTGCGTTATTTTTAAAAAGTAAAAATGTAAATAAAAATGATAAAGTTTTAATATTTGCACCAAATTCGCCTTATTGGGGTATTGTTTTTTGGGGAACTATTTTAAACGGCAGCATAATTGTTCCTGTTAATATACAAAGTAATACAGATATAATAAAAAAAATAATAGAACAAACTGGTGCAAAAATAATAATTAAAAGTAAATATTTAAATTTAGAAGATATAAATATAAATATTTTTGAAATAGAATACTTGCAAGATTATTTTGATAATTTAAATATAAAAGATTTTTTACAAGAAAATATAAACCCTAGTGATATTATTGAAATTTTATATACATCTGGAACTACGGGTAACCCAAAAGGAGTATTGCTAACGCATGAAAATATTAGTTCGAATGTGCTAGCAGTATCGAGTGTTATTCCATTAAAATATGGTCAAGAAATAATACTTTCTATATTGCCATTAACTCATATTTTTGAACAAACTATAGGTTTTTTTTTAGCACAGTATTGTTGTGCACAAGTTGTTTATGCGCATTCTTATAGTGCTATAGGTGATTTGCTTATAAAATATAAAATTACAAAATTATTGGCTGTTCCTGAATTTTTAAAAGTCTTATTAAGTAAGATAAATGATAAATGGTATAAAAAATATTTTATTAAATTATTTTTAAAACTCGATGTTATAGCAAGTGGAGGAGCATTTTTAGATCCAAATTTAGAACAAGCATGGAATAATTTAGGTTTTACTGTTTTGCAGGGTTATGGGTTAACTGAAACTTCGCCTGTTATTTCTTGTAATAGTTTTAAATATATAAAACTTGGTTCTGTTGGAAAAGTTTTAAATAATACGCAGGTTATAATAAATAAAGATAACGAAATTTTAGTAAAAGGCCCGGGTGTTTTTTCGGGGTATTATAATAATATAGAAAGAACAAAAGAATCTTTTACTCAAGATGGCTTTTTTAAAACAGGTGATATTGGCTATTTTGATAGTGAGAATTTTTTATTTATTAAGGGGAGAAAAAAGTACGTAATAATTGGCCCAAATGCTCAAAATATTTTCCCCGAAGATATAGAACTTGAGTTAAATAAAATACCAGAAGTTAAAGATAGTTGTGTTTTGGGGTTAGAAAAAAATGGGGTAGTTATAATTCATGCTGTTTTATTGTTAAATAATAATTTAATTAAACCTGAAGATATAATAAATATAGCAAATAATAATTTAGTCTCTTATCAAAAAATAACAGACTATACAGTTTGGCCAGACTTAGATTTTCCACGATCTGCTACAAGAAAAGTAAAAAGAGAAGATGTTTTAGCTGTTATAAAAAATATTGTTGCTGGAAAACAAGATTACGAACTTAAAATTAAGCCAAGTAATTTAATTAAGTTATTAAGCAATATTTCTGGAGTTAATATCGAAAATATTAATATTAATACACAAATAATTAATAAGTTAAATCTTGATTCTTTAATGCGAGTAGAACTATTAATGAGAATCGAACAAGAATTTGGAATATTAATAGATGAAAATTTGATTACAGATAATTTAACTGTTCAGGCGTTACAAAATATTATAGATAAAAAAGAAAGTGTTAAAAAACCAAAAAATTTCAAAAAATGGCCCAGATTATTATGTGTACGAATTATTAGAAATATAGTACAGGTTTTTATTATATTTTTGGGTCGTATCTTTTTTAAAATAAAAATAGAGGGTTTTAATAATATAAAAAATTTAAAATCACAAGTAATTTTTATGCCAAATCATATTAGTTATGCGGATCCGTTTGTATTGTTAAGTGCATTGCCATATAAAATTAGAAAAAAATTAGCTTTTGCTGCAGCACAAGATGTTTTGTATAAAGAATATAAATATGTTGCTTGGCTTGCAGAATTATTTGCTAACGCTTTTGCTTTACCCAGAAATAACGGAGATAGTATAAAAACTGGTTTAGAAAATATGGGACAAATTATAGACGATGGAAATTCTGTTGTAGTTTTTCCAGAAGGACAAGTTAGCCTTGATGGAAATTTTTTACCCTTAAAAAAGGGTGCGGGACTTATGGCAATCGAAATGGGATTGCCTGTAATTCCTGTAAAAATAATAAATAGTAACAGTGTTGTGCCGTATGGTAAGCTTTTTCCAAAAAGAAGGGATACAGTTGTAGTTAAATTTGGTAAAGCTATATATTTTAAAGCTAGTGATAGCTATGAATATGCTAAAAATTTAATAGAGCAAGAAATTAAAAAATTATAAAAATTATATTTTTTTAATTTCTAAAACTATAGTTTCGCTATTATTTTCGTTATTGAATTTTTGTTCGCTAAAAAATACTACTTTAGATAAAGACCAGAAATAAAACTTGAGTATATATATAAGAGGGTAAGATATTATCTTATATATATACCTAATATAACTAGGTAATTTTTTAGTTGTTAATAATTTATTATCTAACCTAGATATTCTATAAAAAAATTTATTATAAAAATTACGTTTGATATAACCCGATTCGAAATTATAGCTAGTTATTTTTAGATTATGTTTTAAAAATAATACTTTTAATTCTTGTAAATTATAATGTTTATGGTGTCCATATTCTTGTATTTTATAATAACGTGAGCTTTGTTCTGCCTGACCCTGGACTATAGAATTGGGTGTAGTTAAATAAATTACGCCATTATTAGATAAGATTTTATATAAATACTTAATAAAAGTATCAATATAATCTAGTGGGATATGCTCAAAAAGTTCAGAAAGCAATATAAAGTTTATATTACTTTTATGTGTTATTGATAATTCAGGAAGCTTTTCTTGTAATAAACCTGTTAGCAATTGTAAGTTGCTATGTTGCTTTAAGTTTTTATCCCATATTTGATTATCAGGGGCAACTTCTAAAGCTATTCCAGATTTAAAATTACTGTTTATTAATAATAAAGATAATCGACCTGAACCTGCTCCAATATCTAAAAAAGTGCTTTTATTACAGTGATTTATGGCTTTTTTAATTAAATTAAACTTATATTTGTCTGCATAATCAGGAAATCTAGGAGAAAAACTTGTGGATATTGACCCTTTTTTAAATAGATTTATGTATCTTTTATAGAGCATGTAATTTCTTTTCATAATTTTGTATAAAAAAAAGCTAAAATTTTTTTAATTTTTTTTACTAAACAAGTTTAAATTTATCTTTTAAACACTACAACTTATTCAATTTTTATGCAACAAAAAAAGTTGTATTTTATTCGATCTAAAGCTCTTTTTGCCTGTTTGAAAATATATCTCATATAATGCTTGTTTTATGATATAAAAAATAATTTAAAAAAAATTTTAAAAAATAGTTGCAAAGTAAAAAGATTAGTGTATTCTATAACCATCGTCGTAAGATTGAAACGACAAAACGGAGGCAAAAAAGTTTGAAAGTTCTTTGAAATACATAGTTTCAGGTAAGAAATTTAAAAATTTTCCTGAACCCAAAAGATTCCTAAAAATTCCGATACGGAGAGTTTGATCCTGGCTCAGAATGAACGCTGGCGGCGTGCCTAACACATGCAAGTCGAACGAGAAAGTTTCTTCGGAAACTAGTAAAGTGGCGAACGGGTGAGTAACACGTGAGAATCTACCTTTTAGTGGAGAATACCCTCGAGAAATCGAGGCTAATACTGCATAAGCCCTGCGGGGGAAAGACGGCCTCTTTGCTGTCGCTGAAAGATGAGCTTGCGGACTATTAGCTAGTTGGTAGGGTAATGGCCTACCAAGGCGATGATGGTTAGCCGACCTGAGAGGGTGACCGGCCACACTGGAACTGACACACGGCCCAGACTCCTACGGGAGGCAGCAGTGGGGAATATTGCACAATGGGCGAAAGCCTGATGCAGCGACGCCGCGTGGAGGATGA